>Ga0335085_10000119_pt1 | contig 254386 bp, 260 predicted proteins | sample Lox_Sample_45_FD_206712 | JGI IMG/M metagenome (GOLD analysis project Ga0335085, IMG submission 206712) | Soil microbial communities from Loxahatchee National Wildlife Refuge, Florida, United States - Lox_Sample_4.5 | ecosystem: Environmental > Terrestrial > Soil > Wetlands | place: USA... | reverse complement strand
TCGCGCTCCATTTCTTCGTGTGATCCTTCGTGTATTGGCGGCGCATGGGATGATGCGGCTCGTCCAGGACCGGCAGTTGGAAATCGGCGAGGTCGACGAGCCCGGCGTCGAACTTGCCGTGCTCCTTGGCGAAGTCATGGAACCAATGGGCGACGGCGGGGCCGATCCGCGCCGGCCGCGTGCTGGCGATGACGGTTTGGAGCTTGAACATGGGATCATCCTCGCTGCGGGAATTCGTACCGGCCGAAAACGCCCGGGACCGGACATTATCGAACATCGCCCCGGCGCCCGGAAGGGCAAATGAACAGGATCGAAATCGAAAGCGCTTTTCCAACGAATGTTAACGCTTATCCCGCACGGGCACGATGCGTCCCGCGGCCGCCTGAGACGTTTCGTTACACTTCTTTTGTTGAAGGCTCAGGCCCGGCGGACGAGGATGGACATGGGAGCGGTTCAAAGCGCCGAGCGCGCGCCGGCCGGCGCGGGATGCGCAAGGGACGGATGCCCCATGCCGATCGAAGCAGCCATTGCCGTTCATCGTTACGGTCTCGGCGCGCGTCCGGGCGAGATGGCCGCGGCGAGCGCAGATCCGCGCGGCTGGCTTCTCGCGCAATTGCATAATGGCGCCGATCAGCCCCAGCCGCTCGATTCCGAGCCGCTGCAATCGGGCGCCGAAATCACCAAACGCTATATCGAGCTCGTGCGCGCGCGGCGTGATGCGCGCATGGACGGCGGCAGCGCCAAGAAGGATGTGGATGCGTTCAAGGAATTCCTTCACGAATTCCTGCGCGAGATGTCGGCGCGTTTCGCGCTGGGCTTCACCACGCAAAAACCCTTTGCCGAGCGTCTCGTCTGGTTCTGGAGCAATCATTTCGCGGTCTCCGCGCAAAGCGCCGCCGTCGGCCTTGCCGGTCCCTTCGAGCGCGAGGCCATCCGCCCCCATATCGCAGGCACCTTCGAGGACATGCTGGTCGCTTCGACCAAACATCCCGCCATGCTCGTCTATCTCAGCAATGCCCAATCGATCGGACCGGATTCGCTTGCGGGGCTCATCAGCGGCAAGGGTCTCAACGAAAATCTCGGCCGCGAGATCATGGAGCTGCACACGCTCGGCGTGAACGGCGGCTACGCGCAGGCCGATGTCATCGCCATGGCCAAGCTGCTCACCGGCTGGAGTCTCGATGCCGACAGCGATACGGGCTTCGGCTATTACCATTCGCGCCACGAGCCGGGCGAAATCGTGCTGCGCGGCAAGAGCTATCCGTCGGGCGAGGATGGCGGCATGGCCGCACTTCACGATCTCGCCCGCGATCCGGCGACGGCCAATCATATCGCGCGCAAATTCGCCGCCTATTTCGTCGCCGACGCTCCGCCGCAATCGCTGGTCGATTCGCTTGCGAAGAATTTCCGGGACACCGGCGGCAATCTCGCCGCGCTCGGCGAAACGCTTTTGAAGCACGAGGCCGCGTTCGCCCCGCCGCTCGGCAAGATGCGCGAACCCGTCGGCTACATCACGGCGACCTACCGGCTGATGGGCTGGCCGCGCGGCAATGGCGATCGCGCAAAGCAGGTGGCCGGCGCCATGGCCGGCGCGCGCATGCTGGGCGAATTCCCGCTCGCGGCGCCCTCGCCCCAAGGCTGGCCGGACAAGGTGGAAAGCTGGTCGGGACCCAATTCGATGCTCAACCGGATCGACTGGGCGCGTGCGGTCGGCGAAAAATTGCCGGACGGCTTCGACGCGGCGGCACTCGCCGAAGAAGGGCTGGGGCCTCTGCTCAATCCCGCGACGCTCTCGGCGATGAAGAGCGCCAAGACCTCCGGCGAAGCGGTCGCCCTTCTCATCTCCAGTCCCGAATTCCAGCGCAGGTGATGTGATGACCACTCGGCGAACTTTGCTCAAGACGGCGCTGGCGGCGGGTTCGCTCGCGCTTGTCGACATGCCGGTGCGCGCGGCATTCGCGAGTGCGGCCACGGACCGGCGGCTCATCGTCGTCATCCTGAGAGGCGCGCTCGACGGGCTTGCGGCCGTGCCGCCCTATGGCGATCCGGACTACAAATCCGTGCGCGGCGATCTCGCGCTCGACGAACACGGCATGCGGCCGCTTCTGCGCCTCGACGGATTCTTCGGGCTGCATCCCTCACTGACCGGCGTGAAGGCGCTCTACGACGCCAGGCAGGCGATCCTGTTGCACGCCATCGCCTCGCCCTATCGCGACCGTTCGCATTTCGACGGCCAGAATGTGCTCGAGACGGGCGCCGTCGCGCCTCATCTGTTGCGCGACGGCTGGCTCAATCGCGCGCTTGCGCCGATGGGTCTCGATCACGGGAATTCCGCGGTCGCCGCCAGCGCGACCATGCCGCTGATGCTGACCGGCGCGGCGCAAGCGACAAGCTGGATGCCGGCAACGCTTCCCGAAGCCGACAGCGTCTTCTTGAAGCGCGTCGCAGAGCTTTATGCCAACGATCCCATCCTGCACGAAGCGCTCGAAGAAGGCATCGAAACCGAGGCCAAGGCCGAAGCGGCGCGCGACGATGTTCCTCCGGGAAAGAAAATGGACGGCATGGGCTTCGGCGGCTATGGCGCACTGACGCCCGTCTTCTCCGGCGCGGGCAAACTTCTCTCCGACACGGGCGGCATGCGCGTCGCCGTGCTCGAAGCGAGCGGCTGGGACACGCATGTCAACGAAGGCGGGGCCGATGGCCAGCTCGCCCGCCGCCTCACCGCGCTCGATCAGGGGCTGGAGGCGCTGCGCAGCAATCTCGGCCCGGCCTGGGACAAGACCGTCATCGTGATGGCCACCGAATTCGGGCGCACGGCGCACTCGAATGGCGACGGCGGAACCGATCACGGCACGGGAGCCGCCGCTTTCGTGCTGGGCGGTGCGGTTTCGGGGGGACGCGTGATCGCCGACTGGAAGGGATTGAAGCCGGGCGATCTCCAGGACGGCCGCGACCTCGCCGCGACCACCGATTTGCGCGCCCTTTTCAAGGGCATCCTCGCCGGCCATATGGGCGTCGGTACCCAGGCCCTCGACGAGACGGTGTTCCCCGACAGCGGCGGAACCCGGCCGATCATGGGCCTTATCCGCGCCTGATCCAAGCCTTCCAAGCAGCGCCTCCGGCCCGCGACACCGCAACCGTCGTCAAATTGTTGCGCCCGCAAAGGGGCCCATGTTAAGTGCGGCCCGCGCCGACCTAAAGATTCGGTCACGCTGGTGGATTTCTTCGTTCAATCAAAGCGTTAGCTAAAAGCCGGCATGCCGGCGAAACGGGGTCGGAGTGGCAATCGAGGAAGCTCAGATCAGTGGCATCGCCGGGCGCTATGCGACCGCGGTGTTCGAGCTTGCCGTGGAGGAGAAACAGGTCGAGGCGGTGGAGCGCGATTTCGCGCAGTTGAAGGCAATGATCGCGGCCAGCCCCGATCTCGCGCGGCTCGTCCGCGCACCCGTGTTCAGCCGCGATGAGCAGGCGCAAGGCATGAATGCCATCCTGCACCGGATGGAGGCCGCTCCTCTCACCCGCCGTTTCGTTTTGCTGATGACCTCGAAACGGCGCCTGTTTGCGCTGACCGGCGCGATCCGCGGCTTCGAAGCGCTGGCCGCGAAGATGCGCCACGAAGTCACCGCGCATGTCACGAGCGCGCGCGCGCTTTCGGATGCCGAAGCCGGCGAATTGAAGAACATCCTGAAATCGAAGCTCGGCCGCGAGGCGCGGCTCGATGCGAAGGTCGATCCCTCGCTTCTCGGCGGCCTCGTCGTGAAAGTGGGATCGCGCATGATCGATTCATCCCTGCGCACGAAGCTGAACGGCCTGCGTGCGGCCATGAGAGGACATTGAAATGAACATCCAGCCCGCCGAAATCTCGTCGATCCTGAAACGCGAGATCAAGAATTTCGGCGCCGAAGCGGAAGTGAGCGAAGTCGGTCAGGTTCTGTCGGTCGGCGACGGCATCGCGCGCGTTTACGGCCTCGACAATGTGCAGGCCGGCGAGATGGTCGAGTTCCCCGGCGGCATCAAGGGCATGGCGCTGAACCTGGAAACCGACAATGTCGGCGTCGTGATCTTCGGTTCCGACAGCACCATCGGAGAAGGCGATACCGTCAAGCGCACGGGCGCCATCGTGGACGTGGCCGTCGGCAAGGGATTGCTGGGGCGCGTGGTCGACGGTCTTGGCAATCCGATCGACGGAAAAGGCGATCTGACGGGCGTTGCCGAGCGCCGCCGCGTGGACGTGAAGGCGCCGGGCATCATTCCGCGCAAATCGGTGAACGAGCCGATGCAGACCGGATTGAAGGCGATCGACTCGCTGATCCCCATCGGCCGCGGCCAGCGCGAACTCATCATCGGCGACCGCCAGACCGGCAAGACGGCCATCGCGGTCGACACCATCATCAATCAGAAGAAGATCAACGACGGCGGCGACGAGAAGCAGAAGCTCTATTGCATCTACGTCGCGGTCGGCCAGAAGCGCTCGACGGTCGCCCAGATCGTCAAGACGCTCGAAGACGCGGGCGCCATGGCCTACACGACCGTGGTCGCTGCGACCGCGTCCGAGCCCGCGCCGCTGCAATTCCTCGCACCCTTCTCCGGCTGCGCCATGGGCGAGTGGTTCCGCGATAACGGCATGCACGCGCTCATCATCTACGACGATCTGTCGAAACAGGCTGTTGCGTATCGCCAGATGTCGCTGCTTCTCCGCCGTCCGCCGGGCCGCGAAGCCTATCCGGGCGACGTGTTCTATCTGCATTCGCGCCTGCTCGAACGCGCGGCGAAACTGAACGCCGACAATGGCGGCGGTTCGCTGACCGCGCTGCCCGTGATCGAAACACAAGCCAACGACGTCTCGGCCTATATTCCGACCAATGTGATTTCGATCACCGACGGCCAGATCTTCCTGGAAACCGATTTGTTCTTCCAGGGCATCCGTCCCGCCGTGAACGTGGGCATTTCCGTGAGCCGCGTGGGATCGTCGGCGCAGATCAAGGCGATGAAACAGGTTGCCGGTTCGATCAAACTGGAGCTTGCGCAATACCGCGAAATGGCGGCGTTCGCGCAGTTCGGCTCCGATCTCGACGCGGCGACGCAACGCCTTCTCAACCGCGGCGCGCGCCTGACCGAGCTTCTCAAGCAGCCGCAATTCAAGCCGATGCCGGTCGAAGAGGAAGTGATCGCGATCTATTCGGGCATGAAAGGCTATCTCGACAAGCTCGCCGTCAACCAGGTTGGCCGCTACGAAGAGGAATTGCTGCGGCTGATGCGCGGCCAGCATGCGAGCGTGCTCGACGCCATCCGCACAGGCAAACAGCTCACGCCCGAAATCGAGGCGAAGCTGAAAGACATCCTCGACGCGTTCACGAAGAGCTTTGCCTGATGCCGAGCCTGAAGACCTTCCGCAACCGGATCGCGAGCGTCAAGTCGACGCGCAAGATCACCAAGGCCATGCAGATGGTGGCGGCCTCAAAGCTGCGTCGCGCGCAAGAGGCCGCGGAAGCCGCGCGTCCTTACGCGGAAAAGATGAGCGCGGTGATCGCGAGCCTGGCCAGCGGCCAGAAGGACAATCCCGGCGCGCCGAGACTGCTCACCGGCACGGGCTCGGAACAGAACCATCTCGTGATCGTGGCGACGGCCGATCGCGGGCTCTGCGGCGGCTTCAACACCAATATCGTGCGCCTTGCGCGCCAGACCATCGATGCGCTGCTGCGCGAGGGCAAGACCGTGCAGATCCTCTGCGTCGGGCGCAAGGGCCGCGATCAGCTCAAACGCCAATACGCCAACCGCATCATCGACACGATCGATTTTCTCGCCGTCAAGCGCATCGGCTTTGCCGATGCCTCCGCCATCGGGACGCGCGTGCTGGAGATGTACGAGGCCGGCGGGTTCGATGTCGCCACGATCATCTATTCGCAATTCAAATCGGTCATCAGCCAGGTGCCGGTAACGAAGCGGCTGATTCCGGCCTCCATCGAGGACGCGCCGGCCGCGAAGGGCCCGCTCGGCAATTTCTACGACTACGAACCGGACGAGAACGATATTCTCGCAGCGCTTCTGCCGCGCAACATCAGCGTGCAGATCTTTCGCGCGCTGCTCGAGAATGCGGCCGGCGAAATGGGCGCCAAGATGAGCGCCATGGACGCGGCCACGCGCAATGCCGGCGAATTCATCGACAGGCTGACGCTGCAATACAACCGCACGCGCCAGGCGATGATCACCAAGGAACTGATCGAGATCATTTCCGGCGCGGAGGCGCTTTGAGTTCGTTAACGGGACGGGTTTAACATCGGAGGTAGATGGGGTATTCTAGGCTTATGACTGAGGAAAACTCGAACCTGGTTTTGGAGTTGCTGCGTGCGATCCGCGCGGACGTGTCGGCAATTCGCAATGATGTCGACGACCTTAAGCTCCGGGTGAGCGCGGTCGAGCAGCATCTAGGCCACATGCAAATCCAGTTCGGCGCGCTCAACAGCCGTATGGACCGTTTTGACGAACGGCTCGGCCGCATTGAGCGTCGGCTTAATCTCGTCGAAGCCTGATACCCATCTATCTTCCGCGCACTGCAATCTCGCCCGCGCGTCGCGGGCAACGTGGAAGGCAAGACCATGAACGCCATGACGGAAAGCAACAAACAGGGCCGCGTGACCCAGGTGATGGGCGCGGTGGTGGACGTGCAGTTCGACGGCCATCTGCCGGAGATCCTGAACGCGCTCGAAACCGACAACCGCGGAAACCGCCTCGTGCTCGAAGTGGCCCAGCATCTGGGCGAATCGACGGTGCGCACGGTGGCGATGGATTCGACCGAAGGCCTGGTGCGCGGACAGAGCGTGACCGACATGGGCCGCGCCATCGCGGTGCCGGTCGGAGACGGCACGCTCGGGCGCATCATGAACGTCATCGGCGAGCCGGTGGACGAAGCGGGCCCCATCAAATTCGCCGAGAAGCGGCCCATTCACGCCGAGGCGCCGGCCTTCGTCGATCAGTCGACGGAAGCGCAAGTGCTGGTCACCGGCATCAAGGTCGTCGACCTGCTCGCGCCCTACGCGCGCGGCGGCAAGATCGGATTGTTCGGCGGCGCGGGCGTGGGCAAGACCGTGCTCATCCAGGAGCTCATCAACAACGTCGCCAAGAAGCATGGCGGTTATTCGGTGTTCGCGGGCGTGGGCGAGCGCACGCGCGAAGGCAACGATCTCTATCACGAGATGATCGAATCCGGCGTGAACAAGGACCCGAAGAAGGGCTCGACCGAAGGCTCGAAATGCGCGCTGGTCTATGGCCAGATGAACGAGCCGCCGGGCGCGCGCGCGCGCGTCGGGCTGTCGGGCCTGACGGTCGCCGAATATTTCCGCGATCAGGGCCAGGACGTTCTGTTTTTCGTGGACAACATCTTCCGCTTCACGCAGGCCGGCTCGGAAGTGTCGGCGCTTCTGGGGCGCATTCCGAGCGCCGTGGGCTATCAGCCGACGCTCGCCACCGACATGGGCGCGCTGCAGGAGCGCATCACCACGACCAACAAGGGCTCGATCACGAGTGTCCAGGCGATCTACGTGCCGGCCGACGATCTGACCGATCCGGCACCGGCCACGTCGTTCGCTCATCTGGACGCGACAACGGTGTTGAACCGCGCGATTTCGGAAAAAGGGATTTATCCCGCCGTCGATCCGCTCGATTCCACCTCGCGCATTCTCGATCCGCGCGTCGTGGGTCAGGAGCATTACGACACGGCCCGCGCCGTGCAGGCGATCCTGCAGAAGTACAAATCGCTGCAGGACATCATCGCCATTCTGGGCATGGACGAGCTTTCGGAAGAAGACAAGATCACGGTCGCGCGCGCGCGCAAGATCGAGCGCTTCCTGTCGCAGCCCTTCCATGTGGCCGAAGTGTTCACCGGTTTCCCCGGAATCTTCGTCGATCTCGCCGACACGGTGAAGAGCTTCGCCGCCGTCGTACGCGGCGAATACGATCATCTGCCGGAAGCGGCGTTCTACATGGTGGGCACCATCGAGGACGCGGTGAAGAAGGCGCAGAAGCTGGCGGCGGAAGCGGCGTAATTTCTCCCGGTGTCACGGCCCGCCTGGTGCGGGCCGCCCAGGTGAAACAATATTGATCTCGCAGAACTGGCGAGATTGTGCAGAGGTCAACTGGGTGGCCCGCATTTGCGGGCCATGACAAGTTTGGTGAATGGATATGGCGGACAAAATTGCATTCGACCTTGTAAGCCCAGAGAAGCTTCTGCTCTCCGGCGAAGCGGCGATGATCACGCTTCCCGGCACCGAGGGGGAGTTCGGCGTGTTGCCCGGCCATGCGCCGGTCATCTCCACGCTCAAGCCCGGAATCATCGACGTGAAGGGCGCCCAAGGCGGCGACACGCGCTTCTTCGTGATGGGCGGCTTCGCGGAAGTGAACCCCGAGAAGCTCACCGTGCTCGCCGAGGAGGCCATCCCGATGGCCGAGATCAATGCCGAGGCGCTCGACCGGCGTATCCGGAATGTTCAGGAGGATATCGTGACCGCCAAGTCCGAGGCGGCCCGCGCCAAGGCCGTGGAAGTATTGGATTCTCTTCAGATTTTGCGCGCCTCGCTGTAGCGCGCGCACATGCGGTTGCATTCAAGGGTTCGCGCCCGCAACCGTCTTTGCTATAAGGCGTTCAATAAACACGCAGTGGATGGGGCCATTGATGACGCCGGGAGCAGTTTACGCCGGGGGCTGGACTTTGGAGGACATTCGCTGGTCCGCCTTCGATCCTTCCCGGGTCGACGGGAAATTGCTGGCCGCGGTGAAAGCTGCCGCCCTCGTCGAATACAATGCTCCCGATTACGTGACCTACCTCAAGCGCGTCTTCCGCGACGCCGATCCGCAGACCCTGGACGACATCGAACGCTGGGGCGAGGAGGAGACGCAGCATGGCCGCGCGCTCGGGCGCTGGGCCGAAATGGCCGATCCCTCGTTCAATCTGCAGGAATCCTTTGCGCGGTTCCGCGCGGGCTATACGCCGCCCCATTTCGCGAGCGGCGAGGAGATTTCGGTGCGCGGCAGCCGCCGCGGCGAGATGATCGCGCGCTGCGTGGTGGAATCAGGAACGTCGTCCTTTTATTCGGCCGTGCGCGATTTCACCGGCGAGCCCGTGCTGAAGGAGATCGCCGGGCGCATCGCCGCTGACGAATTCCGCCACTACAAGCTCTTCTTCGAAACGCTCAACCGCCAGGACGAGCCCGACCTGCCCTTCTGGAAGAAGCTCATCGTGGCGGTGACGCGCGTCAAGGAATCCGATGACGACGAACTCGCCTATGCGTATTACTGCGCCAATGTTCCGGCGTCGCAGGAGAAATCCATTCCCTACAACCGCGAAGAATACGCGCGCGCCTATCACGCCAAGGCGATGACACTCTACCGCCAGCATCACATCCGGAAGCTCGTGCAGATGGTCGCCAAGCCCTGCGGCATCGATCCGCAAGGACGTCTCGCACAGATCGCAACGGCGTTGCTTTGGCGGATGCTGAAATTCCGCGCCGGAATGTATGAGCCTGCGGCAGTCTGAGGGCTCGTGCCGCGCCGGATCCTCATAGAATTTGACGCGAGACCGGGGGAAAATTCTTCCAGCCTCACCCACCGCGTACGGAATCTTGGCGAGGATTTGTTTCGCGAGTTCTCGGACACCGGTTGGGCCACGATGTCCTTAGCAGAGGTCGACGCGGCCACGGACAAATTGCAGTTGACGGTGCATCGCAAGAGCGATCTCGGCAGCGCAATGCGCGTCGTCAAAACGCTTTTGAAGAAACACCACTTCGACGGCTATTCGAAGGTATCGGACGACGGATAGCGATCGCAGCCTGCCTTAAGGCTTCACCCGCGTATATTCGATCACCCAGCGGTCGACCCAGGTCTTGCCCTGATCGTCGGAGCCCTGCCAGCGCCACGTCAGGCTGTCGGGCTTGATATTGTCGAACACCATGCGCCGGTAGGGTGTTTCGTCGCTGACGCGGACATTTTCCAGAACGAAGCTGCCATCGGGTTGCGGGCCGCCGGCGAGATCGAAATAGCTGCCTTCGTTGTCCACCCAGTTCTGCCGCCACTGGCCGTTGGAATAGATCGAAACGCTGTGACCCTGAAGATGCATCGAGGGCTCGGCGTCGAAATGCTCCTCGATCACGCAGCCGCCGTAATCTTTGGAAATGTGGTTGACGCCCTCCCCGCCGGTCCATTTGAGCTTCCAGTCGCCCACCCAGAAATCCATCTGGCCGTATTCGGGCCCGGTGCAGGCCTGAGCCGACGCGGGCGCGGTCTGCGTATTGGCGACGGCCGCAAGGACTGCGGTCGCAAAGGTGAACGAGAACATTTCCATGCGGGTACCCCGGGATCAGCCGTACACGGAAGATAGTAGCCGGGCGGCGGGGCGCTACGCCATCAAAGGGGCGTGAAAAAGGATTAAACCGCCCGCTTCACCATCATCTGCTTGATTTCGCCGATGGCTTTGGCCGGGTTCAGGCCCTTGGGGCAGGTGTTCGCGCAATTCATGATCGTGTGACAGCGATAGAGGCGGAACGGGTCTTCCAGCCGGTCCAGCCGCTCGCCCGTCGCTTCGTCGCGGCTGTCGGCGAGCCAGCGATAGGATTGCAGAAGTGCTGCCGGTCCGAGGTAGCGCTCCGAATTCCACCAATAGCTCGGGCACGAGGTCGAACAGCAGGCGCAGAGGATGCATTCGTAAAGGCCATCGAGCAGCGCGCGCTGCTCCGGCGACTGCTTCCATTCCTTTTCGGGCGTCGCGGTTTTCGTCTGCAGATAAGGCTGGATCGACGCATATTGCGCGTAGAAATTCGTCATGTCGGGCACGAGATCCTTCACCACCGCCATATGCGGCAGGGGATAGATGCTCACCGAGCCCGAAATGTCGGAGATTGCCTTGGTGCAGGCGAGCGTATTGCCGCCCGCGATGTTCATGGCGCAGGAGCCGCACACGCCTTCGCGGCAGGAGCGGCGGAAGGTCAGCGTCGGATCGATCTCGTTCTTGATCTTGATGAGCGCGTCCAGAACCATCGGCCCGCAGCTTTCCAGATCGACGCGATAGGTATCGATGCGGGGATTGGCGTCCGCGTCGGGATCGTAGCGGTAGACGCGGAAATCCTTCGTGCGCTTGGGCTTCTTGCCGTTCTTCGTGGTGGGGCCGGGCCAGGTCTTGCCCTTCGCGGGCTTGCTGCCTTTGGGCAATGTGAACTGGACCATCGAGCACCCCTGTTGGCGACGATGCTGCTTAGCAAAGCGCCGCTCCACTGGCAAACGCCGGCGGAGCGGCGCGGCTTGCCTAGCTTGCGGAGGGTGCTGCCACGCGCGCCCAGTCGATCCTGCGCGTCATGAACATGGTCGTGGCGAGCGCCGCGAACAGCACGCCCGTGCCGATCAGGAGCGCGTAATCCTCCTGGATGAGAATCACATAGAGCAGCGCGTAGAGACCTCCCAGCACCAGGGACAAAACGAGGGCGCGCATAGCGCTGGCGAAGGCGCTCATGGCATAGAGCCCGGTCACGGCGACGGTTGCGCCCGCCGCCAGCGCATAGGCTGCGAGGAAGCCGATATGTTCGGCAAGCGATAAGAGCAGCAGATAGAAGAGAACCTGTGCCGCGCCGATCAGCGTGTATTGCACGGCATGCAGGCGCCGACCCGCCACCAGCTCGGCCACGAAGAAGACAAGGAACGAGAGGCCCAAAAACAGCATCGCGTATTTCAGCGAGCGCTGCACGAGCTGGTAGAAATCGACCGGCCGGTAGAAGCGAACGCCGAAGGTCGAGCCGAAGAGCGAGTTGAGCGCGTTCTCGGGCGAGGTGAAATTCTGCGCCATGCCGCGCGCCAGATAAGGCACGTCCCAGGTCGCGTCGAAACCGTCCGCGCCGATCCTGCGCGCGCCGGGCAGGAAATCGCCGAAGAAGCTCGGGCTTTGCCATGCCGAAGTCAGCCGCGCCGAGGTTTCCTTGCCGAGCGGCGCGAAGCTCAATTCGCGCGAACCGCGCAACGGGATATCGGTCTGAAGATCGAGCTGATCGGGCACCGAACTCAGCGCCAGCGGCGCATGGATGCCCGGCGCATTGGAGCCGTCCACGCCCACGCCCGGCTCGAAGGCCTGCTTCGTGCCGTTGACGTCGAGCTGGATGTTCCCCGCGAGCCCGCGCACATCGGCGATCTGGACCGAGGCATAGGCCTCGTTCCACAACACATGCGCGCCGGCGGGTGCGGCGCTCGCGAGAGCCTTGCCGTCGAAGCGGGCGTGCAGCGAAATCGCCGAGCGGAACACAGGCACCGCGAAAATCCCTCGCCAGCGTTCCTGCGTGTCGGCATGGGCGGAAATGTTGAGCGCGGTGGGCAGAAGCACGGCGGTGTGGCGCTGCGTCGTCTGGACCATGTGGGTGTCGACGATTTCCTGTTCGGTGGTCTCGTAAGGCACGAACAGCACCGGGCCGGCCACGATCTGCGAACCGCCCCAGCCGGTGGCGATGTCGATGGCGGCTTCCTGGGCGCGGCCCTCGCGCTCGGCGAGCGTCAGTTGCACGAAGAACAGCGGCACCGCCATGGCGATGGTCAGTGCGACGATCAGAAGTAGCTTGAAACCGGGTGAGCGGAAGAAAGGAGCGCGCGGCTCCGGAGATGCGTTGACGGTCATGGGACCCCTCCCTGATGGAGGCAAAATCTGGCCAGCCGAACGTGACGCAAAAGCGGCGACGCGGCGGCGGGCGCAGGGCGATTTCGGATTGATCTTGCGGCGGATCAGGCGGCGATGCGCTCGAACACCCAGGCGATTTCGACCGGCTCGTTCGTCACCACTCCCGAAAGCACGAGCTGATCGGTGCGCCGGGCGGCCCCGCTGCCGAGATAGACGCTTTCCTCGATGGCGACCGGATTGCCCGAGCGGAAGCGCCAGCCCTCCCCGCCCGGAAGCTTGAGCAGCACGGCGCCGCCTTGCGACGGCGACAGGCGCACATCGGGATGGATATGAAAACGCGCGGCAAAGGGCACGCGCTCGCGCAACCGGCGCTTCGGCACGAGCCGGTCGCCGCCGGTGAGCGTGGCACCGTCGGGCGAAAGCGTCATGCTCCGCTCATGGACGATCCCGAATTCTTCGAGATAGCCGTCATGACCCGCCTCCACCGACCAGCCATGGGTGGTTTCGCGCCTCTCAGTATCGACATGGGCGGGCCCGCCGACGAGACGCGGACCGATCAGCCCGCGCGCGAAGCCTTCGGACAGGATGGCCGCCATCGACGTATCGGCGAGCGTGACGGTGGAGTGCGCGGCGGTCGCGCGCAATGCGCCTTCCCATTTGCCCTCGCCCGATCCGCAATTGACGACGATGCGCTGATTGCCCGCACCGAACTCGAAGGCGAGGCAACCGGCATGCGCGCCATTGGCCAATGCGCCCTTGGGCGAGATGCCGCAATCCATCACGGCGAAGGAGCGCTGCGCCACCATGCGCTGATAGCCCGAATGCGGCGCATGCAGGAACGGCTGGCCGCGCACTTCGTCGCGCGCCAGCAGGGCCGCGATCATCTTCGAAGAGCTCTCGTTTCCCCCGTTGAAGAGCGCGAGCGCGCCGTCGCCATGGCGGAAGAAGCGCAGCATCGGCGTGATGCGGTCATGGGCGCTGCGCAGGCTCGCCGGTATCGCGTGGTCGAGCGCGTTCAGCGCATCCATCACCATCACCAGATGGCGGTAGACGTGAACCAGCGCCTCGGGCGAGCGGGAGACGTGCCCGCCATCGGGCAGGATCTGACGGGCGAGTTCCGCTTCGAGGCGGGCAAGGCCGGTCGCCAGACGCTTGGGCTGATCGTCGAGGCAGGCACCGGACAATGCATGCGCCGCCGCCGCCACGAATCGGGGAAGGCCGTCGGGCGCTTCGCCCGCGATGCGCGCCAGGCACCGCGACTGCTCGCGCATCGAGACGAAAAGCTTCGAGCGCCACAGCATGTCGGAATTGGCGAGCACGAAGCGGCTATGGGCGAAGAGATGGATCAGCCTGCGCCCCGCCACATGGGGAAGCCAGGCCGGTTCGGAATAGAGCGCGTAGCGCTTGATCCATTGGGTGATGAGATTGGTGGCGAGCGTGCGGGCCGGATCGCCGCCCGCCGCCGAGAGCGCAGCGAGCCAGTTGAAACCGTGCAGAGCTTCGGCCCAGCCCGCACTCGGCGCGGCATGATCGAAAATCGATCCGTCTTTCACATCAACGGTTTCGCCCCCGAAGCGGAAGCGTGCTCTCAACAGCGCATCGGCATTTTCGAGCGCGCGCGGCAGCGCGTCGTAAGGGTGGAAGGCGATGTGGTCGGCGAGCTTGCCCCGCAGCAGGCCGTGGTAGAACCAGCTTCGCCGCCAGAAGCGCCGCCACGGCCCCATCAGGCGACGCCAGAGCGCGCCGAGGATTTCCGGCAGCAGATTCAGAGGCGGGCGGTGCCGCTTCGGCGCGCGCGCGGCCACGGGTTTAACCCCGTAACGCAGCGATGTTGGCAGCGTAAGAATTGGCTCCGCCCTTGAAAACCGCCGTGCCCGCGACGAGCACATCGGCACCTGCCGCGATCACCTTCCGCGCCGTTTCCGGCGTGATGCCGCCATCCACTTCGAGCGCGATGTCGCGGCCTGTGGCGGCGATGCGCTGGCGCGCGGCGGCGATCTTGGCGAGCTGGCTTTCGATGAAGCTCTGCCCGCCGAATCCCGGATTGACCGTCATGATGAGGATGAGATCGACAAGGTCCATGACATTGTCCAGCGCATCGACCGGTGTGCCCGGGTTGAGCACCACGCCCGCCTTCCTGCCGAGTTTGCGAATCGCCTGGAGCGTGCGGTGGATATGCGGCCCCGCTTCGGGATGGACCGTGATCCCGTCGGCGCCCGCCTCGGCGAAGGCATCGAGATAGGGATCGACGGGCGCGATCATCAGATGCACGTCGAGCGGCTTTTTGGCGTGCGGCTTGAGCGCCTTCACCACCGCCGGGCCGATGGTGATGTTGGGCACGAAATGGCCGTCCATCACATCGATATGGATGAGATCGGCGCCCGCCTTCTCCACCGCCTCGATCTCGGCTCCCAGCCGCGCGAAATCGGCGCTCAGGATGGAGGGGGCGATGCGGACCGGTGCTGCCATCGCCCATTAAGTGACGGATTCTGGGGGTGCTCGCAAGAAGGCGATGGCGCGCGGCGGGCCGGCCAGACAAAGCGCGAATACGGGAAGCCAGATCAGCCGCGATTGATAGCGGTTGTGCGGGTTCGACATCACGCCGCAGATGACGGCGTTGCCGATCAGCGCCGTCAGAACGACGCCGAAGAGAATCGCCTGGCGCCGCGCGCGCGCGCGAATCGCGAGCACGAGTCCCGCAACGATCCCGATGAGTCCGAGCCAGCCGATAGGCTCATGGACGATGTTGATCGGGCCGAAGGCGATCTCGTCCTCCTGCTGGCGGCTGTGCATATAGGCGTCGAGCTGGCGCGGGATCGTGCGGCGGATGTCGGGATAGAGGATCCAGGCCTGCGGCTCGATCTGGTCGCCGGTGGCGAAGGAAGCGAATTGGGTCGCGGCATCAAAGACCGCGGCCTTCAGATTGGCCCAGGGCAAACGGACGAGACTGTCGCGCACCACATATTGGGATTCGGCGGCCGCGCCCTCGAAGCGCATCAGCGCATTGTTGAACGGACTGTCGCTCCACAGCCATTCGTCGGCGGTCTTGGGGAATTGGTTGCGGTAGGGGCACAGCTTGAGATGCACCGTCGGACAGATGGCATCGAGATCGCGCTTGGCGATGCCGTCCTGCACGAGGCGGGCGAATTCGAAATCGGGCCCTGCCCTGCTGATGAAGAAGTCGTCGGTGAAGTGGTAGTTGGCGGCCAGCACGAGACCGAGACCCAGCGCGAAGCCCGCCGCTGGAAGGGTGGCGTTGGCGCGCGGCCAATCGCTCTTGCGGGAAACGAGCGCGTAAACGGCGGCGCAGATGGCAAGCCCCGCCGTCAGTCCCAGATGCGATGGATGCGCGCCCGTGGCGAGCGCTGCAATAAAGATGAGGAGTGCGACGCGCACGCGGCCGAGCGCGGGCGCATGAAAGGCGAGCAGGTAAGCCGACAAAACCGCAATCGCGGCGAAACAGTCCGGTTCGATCTGGCCCACATACCATGGCAAGCCGGTCGCGACGGTCAAAAGCGCCGCGATCCCGAGAAAGACGGCCACGCTCATATTGGGCCGCAGCGTGCGCGCCGTTTCCACCGTCACGAACGCCGTCATCGCCGCTTGCAGGATGACGATCCACCACAGGCTTTCGGCCGCGCCGCCGAATCGCAGGAAGAACGAATAGACCGGCGAACGCTCGACGATGAAGTGGTCGAGCAGGCCCTGATGCAGATAGGCGCCGGTGTCGTAGAAGGTAATGGGAAAGCCGTTCCAGATCGCGGGCAGAAGCAGAATGGACGCGCCGAGCGCGATCGCCAGCACCTGCCCCACAGGCTCGGCAAGCGCCAGAGCCCGTACACGCTGAAGCCCCCATTCGCCCACACGGACGCCGGCCGCCACAGAACTTTCGGACATGGGATTTCCGGCTGCTCCCCGAGGCGTTTTTAGCACCGCGGCGGAAGCGCATCCACAGGGCCGCCCTCGCGGCAAAACGCCCATGCGCCAATCGTGTTGACTTGGGGGTTCGCAACCCTACACTCGCGCGCGTTCTTGTAACCGATTTTCCCGAGGATTTCATGGCCGATCAGGCCCGCACGCGCCCGCTTTCCCCGCATCTGCAGATCTATCGCTGGCCGGTGACGATGATGACCTCGATCACCCATCGCGCGACGGGCATGGCGCTGGCGGCGGGCGCGCTGGTGCTGGCCTGGTGGCTGATTGCGCTGGCGACCGGCCCCGATGCTTACGCCACTTTCCGCATGGCAGCGGCCTCGCCCGTCGGGCTTGTCGTGCTGTTCGGCTTCGTCTGGTCGCTGTCATTTCATCTGCTGAACGGCATCCGGCACCTCGCATGGGATATCGGCCTCGGCTTCGCCGTTCCCACCGCCGCGCAGACGGGCGTTCTGGTCATCGTCCTGTCGATCGTGCTGGCGGTTGCCGTGTTCGCCATTGGCTATGGAGTTGCCTCATGAGCCATCGCACGCCGCTCGCGCGCGTCGAGGGGCTGGGAGCGGCCCATTCCGGCACCACGCATTTCTGGCACCAGCGCGTCAGCGCGGTGGCGCTCGCCGTGCTTTCGGTCTGGTTCGTGGTTGCGATGCTGGGCCTCGTGCATGCGGATTACACGGCCGCCCTCGAATTCCTGCACAGGCCGGTCAATGCCGTATTGATGATCCTCTTCGTCGTCACCGCGCTTTATCATATGACGCTGGGCGTTCAGGTGGTGATCGAGGATTACGTTCACTCCGAAGGGCAGAAGATCGTGCTTCTGATGCTCAACCGTTTCTTCGCATGGGGCGTGGGCGCGGTCTGCCTCTTCGCCCTGTTCCGCATCGCGATCTGAGAGAGACATGACCGCCTATCCGATCACCGATCACACATTCGACGTCGTCGTCGTCGGCGCCGGCGGCTCGGGCCTTCGCGCCACGCTCGAATGCGCCGCGCAAGGCTTGCGCACCGCCTGCATCACGAAAGTCTTTCCCACGCGCTCGCATACGGTGGCGGCGCAAGGCGGCGTGGCCGCGGCGCTCGGCAATATGGGCGAGGACGACTGGCGCTGGCACATGTACGACACCGTGAAGGGCTCGGACTGGCTGGGCGATCAGGACGCCATCGAATATCTCTGCAAGAACGCGCCGGAAGCGGTTTACGAACTGGAGCATTTCGGCGTGCCGTTCTCGCGCACCGAAGAAGGCAAGATCTATCAGCGCGCCTTCGGCGGCATGACCTCGCATTACGGCAAGGGCATCGCGCAGCGCACCGCCGCCGCCGCCGACCGTACGGGACACGCGATCCTGCACACGCTCTACGGCCAATGCGTGAAGCACGAGGTGAATTTCTTCATCGAATATTTCGCGCTCGATCTGATCGTGGAGAACGGCGAGGTGCGCGGGTTGATGGCGTGGAATCTGGACGACGGCTCCATCCACCGCTTCCGCGCCCACAAGGTGGTGATGGCGACGGGCGGCTATGGCCGCATCTATTTCTCCTGCACGGGCGCCCATACCCAGACCGGCGACGGCAACGCCATGGTGCTGCGCGCAGGCCTGCCGCTGCAGGACATGGAATTCGTGCAATTCCATCCCACTGGGATTTACGGCGTCGGCGTGCTCATCACCGAGGGCGTGCGCGGCGAAGGCGGCTATCTCACCAATTCGGAAGGCGAGCGCTTCATGGAGCGCTATGCGCCGCACGCCAAGGACCTCGCCTCGCGCGATGTGGTCAGCCGCGCCATGACGGTCGAGATCCGCGAGGGGCGCGGCGTGGGCCCGCTCAAGGATCACATCTTCCTGCATCTGTCGCATCTCGATCCGAAGATCATCCATGAGAGGCTTCCCGGCATCGCCGAAAGCGCGCGCATCTTCGCGGGCGTCGATGTGACCAAGGAGCCGATCCCGGTGCTGCCGACCGTGCATTACAACATGGGCGGCATCCCGACCAATTATCACGGCGAGGCGCTGACGCTGAAGGACGGCGATCCCGATTGCGTCATTCAGGGATTGATGGCGGTCGGCGAAGCGGCCTGCGTTTCGGTACACGGCGCAAACCGGCTGGGCTCCAATTCGCTCATCGATCTCATCGTGTTCGGCAAGGCGGTGGGCCTGCAATGCGCCAAGACCGTGACGCCGAACGAGAAACATCGCGATCTGCCGAAGGGCGCGGGCGACGAGGCGCTTGCCCGTCTCGACCGCTATCGCAACGCCAAGGGCGCCACGCGCACCGCCGATATGCGCTTTGCCATGCAGAAGGCGATGCAGGAAGACGCCGCCGTCTTCCGCACGGGCGAGACGCTGGAAAAGGGACGCAAGCGCATCGACGCGATCTACAAGGGCCTGCCCGATATTTCCGTGTCGGACCGCTCGATGATCTGGAATTCCGATCTGGTCGAGACGCTCGAATTCGAGAATTTGATCCAGCAGGCCGTGGTCACCATCGAAGGCGCGCTCACGCGCACCGAAAGCCGCGGCGCCCATGCGCGCGAGGATTATCCCGAACGCGACGACAAGAACTGGATGAAGCACACGCTGGCCTGGCTCGATCCCAAGACCGGCTGGGCGAAGCTCGATTACCGCCCCGTGCATTCCTACACGCTGAGCAACGATGTCGAATATATTCCGCCCAAGGCGCGGGTGTATTGAGCGCATGACGCTTGCGCCGCTCCTGCACGCGCCGCTGCAAGTGCAAATCCATGTCGCGACGGTCGTACCGGCCTTCTTCATCGGCACATGGCAGATTTTCCTCAGCCCCAAAGGCGCGCCGTTTCACCGGGCGCTGGGCTATGTCTATCTGACGCTGATGACGATCACGTCCATCGCCGCGCTCTTCATACACGTCATCATGCCGAACGGGCCGTTCCTCGGCTTCAGCCCGATCCATCTCTTCGTGCCGCTCACATTGTTCGGCGTCGTGAGCGCGCTCATGGGCGCATGGACGCACAATATCCGGCAGCACAAATATTCGATGATCGGCGTCTATATCGGCGGCCTTCTGATCGCCGGTTCCCTCGCCTTCATGCCCGGGCGCATCATGCACGCCGTCGTGTTCGGCGGCTGATCAGCGCCCTTTCCACGCCGGCGGGCGCTTCTGCATGAAGGCCATCGGTCCCTCGATGAAATCCTCGCTCTTGAACATCGCGCTGACGGCGGGATAGGAGAACTGGCTCTTGAGCGCCGCCTCCACCGATGGCTCGGCAAGGCCGCGATAGACGGCCTCTTTGGACGCGCGCAGCGACATCGGGCTCAGCTCCAGCATCTGTTTCGCCCAGCGCTTCGATGCCGCCATCAGCCCCTCGACAGTCACGACCTCGTTGACGAAGCCGAGCGTCTGGCCCTCCTTCGCGCTCACGCGGCGTCCGGTGAGGATCATGCCCAGCGCCTGCTTGGCGCCGATCTCGCGCGGCAACCGGTGCAACCCGCCCGCGAGCGCGGCAAGGCCTACGCGCGGCTCGGGAAGTGCGAAGACGGCCGTGTCGGCGGCCACGATGATGTCGCAGGCGAGCGCGATCTCGAACCCGCCGCCCATGGCGATGCCGTTGACGGACGCGATCACGGGCTTGTCGAGGCCGAAGCGGCTGGTCAGCCCGGCAAAGCCGGAGGGCGGGCTCGACATCTTGCCGCCCGAAGCCTGGTATTTCAGGTCGTTGCCCGCGCTGAAGGCGCGTTCGCCCGCGCCCGTGATGATGGCCACCCATTGTTCCGGATCGGCGGCGAATTCGTCGAACACGCCGGCCAGCTCGAAATTGGCCGGTGGATGCAGCGCGTTCATCACCTCCGGCCGGTGGATGGTGACAATGGTAAGATGGCCGTCTTTCTCGACCTTGCAGAATTCGGTCATGGCGCCTGCCCCGATGGTTGCGGGCCGAGCTTGGCGGGACGGCGCGCGCCCAGCAAGCCTTGCGTAACCATTTAAACCTAGGCTCGCGCCGTATCGTCGCCGGAAAACGGGCATGGATGTCTGGACGGTTCAGGTCGGCGGGCAGAATTACGGCCCCTATCCGCTTGAACGCATGAAAGCCTTCATCGCCGAAGGCCGCGTGCGCGCGGATTCGCTCGTCGCCTTCGGTCAGGGCACGGACTTTCATGCAGCGGGCGCCGATCTCGTGCTCGCGCCGTTGCTGGCGCCCGAACCAAAGACGGAAGGCGAGCAGCCTTCCATCAATTTCGGCCGCGCCGCGGAAGAGAACGAAGCCTCCCATGTCGTGATCATGGCCAGTCTCAACTCGGCCTCGATCAGCGCGCTCGAGGGCGCGATCTACTCGCTCGGCTCGGCCTTCCGCGTGATGCCCCATGTCTGGCTGCTGACGACGACTGAATCGGTCACGGCCGTGCGCAATCTGCTGGTGCAGAAGCTCGGCAAGCTCGACGTGTTGTTCGTGATCGATGCGACGCACGACAAGGCGGCGTGGTTCAATTTCAGTCCCGAGCCGGAAGCGCGCCTGCGCCGCGTCTGGGGCAAGGACGCCGCCCAGCGCAAGGCGGGCTGATCAGCCGATCTCCCTCAGCCGGTCGCGGAAGCGCCGGTAATTCGCCACATAAACATCGGCCGAGAATTTGAGCAGTTGCAGCTGTTGCGCGCTCAATTGCTTGACGACGCGCCCCGGCGCGCCGAGCACGAGCGAATTATCCGGAATGTCCTTGCCCTCGCCGATGAGCGTATTTGCGCCGATCAGGCAATTCTTCCCGATGGCCGTGCGATTCAGAATCGTCGAGCCCATGCCGACGAGCGAATTGTCGCCGATGGTGCAGGAATGCAGGATCACCTTGTGGCCCACGGTGACGTTCGCGCCGATGGTGGTGGGCTGACTGGGATCGGTGTGGATCACGGAATTGTCCTGGACGTTCGAATTCTCGCCGACGACGATCCAGTCATTGTCGCCGCGTAAGACCGCGCCGAACCACACGCTCGCATTCTTGAGGAGCCGCACGCGCCCGATCAGCGTGGCATTGGGCGCGACCCAATAATCCCCGCCGCCCGGCAATTCGGGGCAAATGCCGTCGATCTCGTAAATCGGCATGATCTTAATCCCTCTCGCGGACTCATCTTGGCACGGAGAAACCGCGGCTGTCATGGAACTTTGCAAGACGGACCCGCCAAAAGAGGTTACGCTTTCATCAGGCTCATTGAGTCGCGAGCCCGGAGCATGATCCGGCGATCATGCTCCTCGTTCTTGAGTGTCGCGCGATCCGGGGGAAACCGCTTCACACTTTTCCGGATTGCGCTCCAGAGGGCGGATCGGTGCAAGATTGCACTTTGCCGAATGCCATACCGCAAGGCCTGAGCGGCCGCACGCATCCGCACAACCCCAAAGCGTTCCCGATATTGACCAGGGAGTATCCATGGCCAAGCGTTCCGCGCGTCGCAAAGCACGCGACCTCCACGAAATCGAAAACGTTCATCCTCTCTTTCCGTCCAGCGGCTGGAGCCCGCTCGATTCGGATTCGCGGGACTTCAAATACGTAAAAAACATCCGGGCCATGAGCCCGTTGCAGCAGCGCCTGATCGACGCCATCGAAGAGCGCTCGGTCGTCGTGGCGCTGGGGCCCGCCGGTACTGGCAAAACTTACCTCGCCATCGCCAAGGCGGTCGAAGCGCTGGAGCAGAACCGCGTGGGCCGCATCGTGCTGTCGCGGCCCGCGGTCGAAGCCGGCGAAAGCCTCGGCTTCCTGCCCGGCGATCTGCAAGACAAGCTCGCGCCATACTTGCGCCCGCTCTATGACGCGCTCACCGAACGGCTCGGCACCAAGCGGCTGAAGGCGCTGCTGGCCGAAGGCGTGATCGAGATCGCGCCGGTCGCCTATATGCGCGGGCGCACGCTCAACAATTGCTTCGTGGTGATCGACGAGGCGCAGAACTGCACCTATGGCCAGCTCAAGATGCTGCTGACGCGGCTGGGCTGGCGCTCGACCATGGTGCTGACGGGCGATCCCGATCAGACCGATCTGCTGCAAGGCCTTTCGGGCTTGAGCGAAATCGCGGACCGTCTGGAGCGCGTTTCCGAGATTTCGGTCGTGCGGTTGGGCGACGCCGACATCGTGCGCCATCCGCTGGTGGCGAGCATGTTGACGGTGCTTTAGCGCCGCATTCGTCATGGCCCGGCTTGTCCGGGCCATCCATTTTCTTCATCCAAATTGGATGGCCCGGATTCCTTCGCTTCGCTCGGACCGGGCCATGACGGTATGTGGTTTGTGGGGGGCGATCAGATCGCAAGCCCGATCTGCAGCACGAAGAGACCGAGCGCGAAGCTCCAATAGAGGCAGATCGCGGCGGCGAGCCAGAACGCGATCGCCGAGCAATCCTTGGCGCGCCAGGCGCGCGCGGCCTTGTCGAAGAGCACGCTGGGGCCCGCGACCGTCATCACGCCCACATAAAGGATGCGCTCGCCCGTGGTATCGGGCTTCGCCTTCACCAGAAGGCGATAGATGTTGGCGATGATGCCGGAGGCGGTGAAACCCGCCGCGGTTGCGAACAGCGCCACCAGGAGATTGTGCAACATGGCCGTCCCCGAATTGCTCTGGTGAGGCCGGTTGCAGCCCCCGTGCCTGCGCGGGCGCCCCGATTTGTTTCAGTTTGACGCAAAACGTGATGGCTAATGCGCGTTAAGGCTCACCCCCGTCCGGATTCCGGGCAATGGCGCGGCTTTGGCGTAACGCTCACAGGAAATTCGCGGGCGCCCGGCCCTGCGCGGCTTTCCGCCGCCTGTCGCAGGCGGGCAAGATGGGGACGATGGGGGACGAATCATGGCTGCATCGATTCCCATGAGCCGCAGCGATACCGATGACGTCAGGCAGCGGTCGGGATGGCTCATTCCGATTGCCGTCTTTGTCGTGACCGCGGGCCTCTCGGCCCTGTTCCTGCTTTATTACCTGGCGCCCGCGCCGACCTCGCTGATCGAGGACCGCGCGGTGCCGACGGCCGTCACCGATCCGGTCTCGCTTCAGGTCGGCAAGCTTTCGCTCGTCATCCCGGCCAATTACGTGATGTATCGGCGCGCACGAAACGGCGGCAAGCAGGAGAAGATCGAGATCTACGCCACCTATCCCGATTTCCACGGCTACACCGATTCCGACGCGCAGACCTTCGCGGGCAACGCCGCGGATTCGCCCGTGGTCTATATGCTGGTCCGCAAGGACGGGCTCAACCTTTCCGAACAGCAGAAATTCCAGCGCATCTATCTCAACTATCTCGCCAACAGCCAGGGCGCGTCCGGGCCGTTCGGGCTCACGCAATACGCCTTCCGTGACGATTCCGGCTATCGCGGGCAGGATCTCTTCACGGGCCAGGGCGATCACGGCCAGATGGTGTTCATCTGCGCGCGCTTTTCCATGCAGGTGCAGAGCCCCAATTGCTGGCGCGACATGCGGCTGGCGAAAGGCGTGTCGGTGTCGTACCGCTTCAAACGCGCCAATCTCAGCCATTGGCGCGAGATCGCGGCGGGCGTGGATCAGCTCATGCATTCCTTCGTCGCCAGAGCCAAATAAGGCGGCGACATAATCAATGCACGCGATAGCGCGCTTCGAGCGCGGCCTTGGTGGGAAATAGCGTCTCCAGCGCACCGGTGACCGCCGGCAGCGCCACGAGCGCGGCCAGGCAGCCGAACACGAGCAGCACGGCGATGGCTGCGGTCCGCTCGGCATTGCCGAACTGTACGGCCACGATGAGAATTGCCGCCACGAAGAAAAAAAGTGTGACCGGACCTTTGCGCATCAGTGCGAGGCTCGAGGCGCCCGGCGTGCCGGCATTGCGGCCCGCCTCCGCCGCCATCGAGAGCAGCGGCACGATGCAGATCCCCAGCGTCTGCATGAGCGCCATGACCGCGCGGCCCTCGCCGGCGCGCGCAAATCCCCAGGCCCCCAGCAACGAGAGCACGAACATGACGACGGGCAGCGAAAGCGCGCGGCGCCAGCCCCGCGTCAATCCGAAACCGGCCACCGTGCACGCCAGAAGCAGCGCCACGATCGACACATAGGCGATCGGCGCGGAACCCGCGCCGAAGAAGCCCAGCACCGCGAAGACGATCGCGATGCCTGTGATGCTCATGGACCAGCGCGGCTCGGCCGCGATCGCGAACATGTCGGCCATGCGCTCGCGCCATTCGCGCACGCGGTTGAAGCGCGTCACGAAATCCTCGTCGAAGGCGAGGAATGCGGCGCCCAGCGGCACCACGAGTAGGGCCGAGGCGCCGGCGCCCACCGTCGCCGCGAGCACGGCAAGCCCATGCGGATCGGCGCTGTAGAGCGAGAGACCCGATCCCGCGATCCCGATTCCGGCGGCGCCCGTCGCGATTTTGCGTAAAACGCCTTCGCAGGCCGCGCGCACATCGGCGCCGGCGATGACGTGCGTAGCGATGTCGTCGCTCGCGAACATCGCGCAGGCGAGCCCCGGCAATATGCAGAGCGCCGTCGCCAGCGGATTGACCGCGCCGAAGGCATGCGCCGCGAACAATCCGGGCAGCGGCGCCACGCCGACGAGCGGCGCCAATGTCAAATGGCGCAGATGTACGAAGGATATGGCGGCGGAGACCAGAAACGCGGTGAAAGCCGCGCGCAGCGGCAAGCCGTGCGGATAGAGAACGCAGACAACCACAGCCGCGACACAGAGAAGGCCCAGAACGGCCAGCCGCGCCCGGAAAAACGCACCCAACACCATGTCAATCGAGGGCCTGTTTCAACCCGCGCGCGATGGCGGCGCCTCGGGCAAATCCATTTCCAGAATGGCCATCTGAAAAGCGTATGACGTCTCGCCCTCTTCCTCGTCCTTGAAGATCACGCCGATGAATTCCCCGTTGACATGCACCTCCACCGAATCCGCCTGTTTCGGGCGCTCATGCACGGTGATGGTGTCGAGGCGGAAAAGATTGCGGAGATATTTCTCCAGGCGCCAGATTTCGCTGCGGGTCAAGTCGGCTCTCCAGATGGGGTGCGTTCAAGTGACATGCGCGGGGGGCGCGGGTCAAGCCTCGAAGATCGCTCTTGACCGCGAGGCCTCAAGGCCAGCGCAATAAGGCTATGAGTTCGCAAGCGCCACAAGGTTACTACGCCGCGAGCGCGGGCGCCGAGCGGCCCTTCCCGCGCCTCTCCGGCACCGCGGCGGCCGACATCTGCGTGATCGGCGGCGGCTATACGGGAGTTTCGGCCGCGCTGCATCTGGCCGAAGCGGGCGCGCGCGTCATTCTGCTCGAGGCGGCAACGATCGGCTTCGGCGCATCGGGGCGCAATGGCGGTCAGATTCATACCGGCCTGCGCAAGGATCAGGCGGAGCTCGAACGCCGGCTCGGCAAAACGCATGCGCGCGATCTCTGGATTCTCGCCGAAGAATCCAAAGCGCTGGTGCGCTCGCTCGTTGAAAAACACGCAATCGATTGCGCGCTGAAGGACGGGCTCGTGATCGCGGCGCATGATAAGGCCGCGCTGCGCGCGCTTTCGGAAGATACGTCGCATCTGGCGCAACATTACGGCTATGGCGCGCGCATGATGGACGCGCGCGAAACGGCCGAAATGCTCGGCACCGGGATTTATCCGGGCGCGCGGCTCGATATGGGCGGCGGGCATCTGCATCCGCTCACATATGCGCGCGGGCTGGCGGTGGCGGCGGATGCGGCGGGCGCGGTGATCTGGGAGCATTCGCGCGCGCTTTCGTTCGAGAACGAAGGCAAGCAGGTCCGCGTGCGCTCGCAGCATGGCGATGTGATTGCGGAGAAATTGCTTCTTGCCTGCGACGCCTTTTCCGGCGAGATCGCGCCCGGGCTCGCGCCCTATATCGCCCATGTCGAAAGCTTCATCGTGGCGACGACGCCGCTGGCGCCGCATCTGGCCGGGGCGATCGTGCCCGGCGATGTGGCGGTGGCCGATACCCGCCATGTTCTCGATTACTATCGCAAGAGCGCCGACAACCGGCTGCTGTTCGCCGGCCGGGAAAGCTATTTCACGATGCCCCGCGATATTGCGAGCCTCGTGCGCCCGCGCATGCTGCGCGTGTTTCCGGCGCTCAAGGACACGCATATCGAATATGCCTGGAGCGGCACCGTCGGCATCACCGCCACGCGCATGCCCCATTTCGGCGCGCTGTCGGAGCGCGTGTTTTTCGCGCATGGCTATTCGGGCCAAGGCGTGGCGCTGGCGACGCTCGGCGGCAAATTGCTGGCGCAAGCCGCGCTCGGCAACCGCGAACGCTTCGATGTTTTCGCACGCGTTCCGGCGCGGAAATTTGTCGGCGGCAAATTGCTGAAGAAGCCGATGGTCGCGGCGGCGTTGTTCAGCTACAAGTTTCTGGACTCACTATAACTTACACCCCGTCATCACCCGGTCGCGAGCTTTTTGCGAGCGATCCGGGTGATCCATTTTTGAAAGTAAAATTGGATCGCCCGCATGAAGCGGGCGATGACGGATTGCGAGGTATGGAATCAATCCGCCCCGTTCTCGTCGATCAGCTGATCCATCGCCTGCGAAGGCCTATCGCAACCGGCGCAGCCGATAACCTTCGCGGGCACACCCGCAACCGTGCAATGCGCGGGCACTTCGTGCAGCACGACGCTGCCCGCGCCCACGCGCGAATATTCGCCCACCACGATATTGCCCAGCACCTTGGCGCCGACCGAGAGCATCACGCCGCGCCTTATCTTCGGATGACGGTCGCCCTTTTCTTTGCCCGTGCCGCCCAGCGTCACGCCATGCAGCATCGATACATCGTCTTCCACCACGGCCGTTTCGCCGATGACGATTCCGGTTGCGTGATCCATGAAGATGCCGCGCCCGATTTTCGCCGCCGGGTGAATATCCACTGCGAACAATTCCGACACGCGGCTTTGCAGGAAATAGGCAAGCGCCTCGCGCCGCTGGCTCCACAGCCAATGGGCGATGCGATGGGATTCCAGCGCATGAAATCCCTTGAAGAACAAAAACGCCTGCGCATAGGAATGGCAGGCGGGATCGCGTTCGAAGATGGCGGAAAGATCGGCGCGCACCGCATCGCCGATTTCGGGATCGGCGCGCAGCGCTTCGTCAAAAATCTCGCGCGCCAGCATCGGGCTCAAATCCTCGCCGCCCACTTTCTTGGCGAGGTGATAGGAGAGCGCGTCCTCCAGCTTCTGGTGCTTCAGGATCGTGGCATGGGCCAGCGACGCCAGCGAGGGCTCGTTCGCGGCCAATTCCTCCGCCTGCGCGCGCAGCGCCTGCCAGATGGGGTCGCAGAGGTCCAGTTTCTCGGCCGGGACGATCATGACGTGCTCCTCTATGGCATCATTCTATCCAAAGGCTGCAAATTCCCAAACGGGCCTTGAGCGGTTAAATAGGTCCGAATCCAAGCCTTGCAACCGGATACCCCCCATTCGTGAAGCCGACATGACCGAATTCAACCCGCCTGCCCCCAAAACCCTCGATTTGCTGCTCCATCGCCGCTCCGGCTCGGCCAAGGCGATGACCGGCCCCGGCCCCTCGGCGGACGAGCTTCGCACCATATTGGCCGCAGGAAGCCGGGTGCCCGATCACGGCAAGCTCGCGCCCTGGCGGTTCATCGTCTTCGAAGGCGAAGGCCGCGCGCGCATGGGCGAATTGCTGGTGCAGGCGCTGCTGGCGAACGAGCCGGATGCGAACGATGTCCGCCAGCAGATCGAACGCGAACGCTTTCTGCGAGCGCCGGTGGTCGTGGGCGTCGTGAGCCGCGCGAAGGAAGCCATTCCGATTCCGGTGTGGGAGCAGCACTTGTCGGCGGGCGCCTGCTGCACCAACCTGCTCTTGGCCGCGACCGCGATGGGCTATGTCGCCAACTGGATCACCGAATGGTGCGCCTATGACGGGCGCGTGAAAGCGGGGCTCGGGCTGGCCGAAAGCGAGCGCATCGCGGGCTTCATCTATATCGGAAAAGCGGCAGCACCCCTTGAAGAACGCGTGCGGCCGGATTTGGATGGCCTGATCACCCATTTCTGAGGGCGGCATGGGACGCAAAATCCTGTTCATCACGACCGACCAGATGCGCTTCGACGCGCTCGGCGTGAACGGTCAAAAAATCGCGCGCACGCCTACCATCGATGCGCTCGCCAGATCCGGCATCAACTACACGCGCTGCCACGCGCAGAACGTGGTCTGCATGCCCGCGCGCGCCACGATGATCACGGGGCAATATGTTTCCACCCATGGCGTATGGATGAACGGGGTGCCGCTGCCCGAAGATGCGCCCAGCGTGGCGCGGCTTTTGAAGGAACAGAAGAATTACAAGACCGCGCTGATCGGCAAGGCGCATTTCGAACCGTTCCTCGATTTCCAGCTTCGTTTCGCGGAAAACCGCATGGGCGTGGAAGGGCGTTTCGGCCCGCATCGCGGCTTCGATCACATGGAGCTTGCGGCGCATGGCGCGCGCGGCCCCTTACATTATCCGCGCTGGCTGATGATGAATCATCCCGAGACGATGGACAATTTCTATCCCGTGCTCGGCGCGAACATGATGCAGAATTCCTATGGCGAGGGCGATACGGGCGCGGTGCAGGTCAAGCACAACAAGACGCCGCGCGAATATTATCACACCGACTGGGTGGCCGATCGCACCGTGACCTATTTGAATTCGCTCGATCCGGATGACGACTGGTTCGTGTGGATGAGTTTTCCCGATCCGCATCATCCCTGGGACCCGCCGGAGGAGGAGCTTCATCGCGTCAACTGGCGCGATATTCCGGTGCCCACCGGCTATCCGGGAAGCCGCGACAAGATCGAGCAAATCCTTGCCGCCAAGCCGCGCCATTGGCGCGAATGGTGGACGGGCGAGCGCATGACCTGTTTCGAAGCGCCGCCCGATTGGGTGCCCGCATCGCTCACCACCGATCAATTGCGCGAGATCGACGCGATGGTGCATGTGAAGAACGAGCTGATCGACGAGGCGGTGGCGCGCGTCATGGCCGCGATCGACATGCGCGGCTGGAGCGGCGACACCGATGTGATCTTCACCACCGATCACGGCGAATTCCAGGGCGATTTCGGACTGCTGTTCAAGGGGCCGCATCATGTCGACAGCCTCATGCGCCTGCCGATGATCTGGCGGCCCGCGCCGAGCGCGAAGATCGCGCCCGCCGTGATCGATGCGCCCGTGGGACAAGTCGATTTCGCGCCCACCTTCTGCCGGATCGCCGGTATCGAACCCGGCGAGTGGATGGAAGGCTCCGCCCTGCCCTCGAACGCGAACGAAGCCGCCAAGCGCGAGGCCGTGCTTACCGAATGGGATTCCGAATTCGATGGCGTCAGTATTTCGCTGCGCTCGCTTTATCGCGATGGCTGGCTGGTGACGGCCTACGGCAAATCCTCTCTCTATGACGGCGGCGAAGGCGAGCTTTACGATCTGAAAAACGATCCGCGCCAATGGCGCAATCTCTGGGACGATCCCTCCGCCGCCGCGATGAAGCGCGATCTGTTGGACGATCTCCGTGCGCGCACGCCGAAGCAGCGCGAACCGCGATTGGAACGGGTGACGAGCGTTTAACATCGCCCTCCGTCATCACCCGGTCGTGCGCTTTTTTGCGCACGATCCGGGTGATCCATTTTTCCCTCTTCACAAAAGAACAATTGGATCGCCCGCATAAAGCGGGCGATGATGGAAAAGGTCTAGTCATGGAATCCCGATCAACTTGTGCGTCTGTAAACTCAGCCGCCATTGCGGATGTTTGAGACAATACTCCGTCGCCGCGCGCGTGTTGGCCTCGCGCTGGGGAGAATCCATCGGCTGCAAGAAGAAATGATCGAAGGATAAATCCGCGTAGCGTTCCGGCGCGGCGCCCTCCTGCGGATAGATCAGCTTCAATTCGTTGCCGCGTTTCAGCACCAGTTCCGCATTCGCCTTCGGGCTGACGCAAATCCAGTCGAGACCCGGCGGCGCTTCCTGCGTGCCGTTGGTCTCGACGCCGATTTCGAATCCGAGGCGGTGCAGCGCATCGATGAGCGGCGTGTCCAGCTGCAGCAGCGGTTCGCCGCCGGTGCAGACGACATAGCGTTTGCCCCGCGCGTCGATCGGCCATTTGTCCTGCACGGCATGGGCGAGTGCTTCGGCATCCTTGAACACGCCGCCGCCCGGCCCATCGGTGCCGGCGAAATCGGTATCGCAGAACCGGCACACGGCTTTTGCGCGGTCGCGCTCGAGGCCCGTCCACAAATTGCAGCCGGCAAAGCGCAGAAACACGGCCGCGCGTCCCGTCTGCGCGCCTTCGCCTTGCAGCGTGTAATAAATTTCTTTGGCGGAGTAACTCATCTTTCAAACACCAAACATCCGTCATGCCCCGCTTCATGCGGGGCATCCAATTGGATCGCCCGGACAAGCCGGGCGATGACGAAAATATAAGAATAGCTCATGCGCTTGCGTATTTCTCGTAGCCTTTGCGGCGCAGATCGCAGGCCGGGCATTTGCCGCAGCCATAGCCCCAAGCGTGGCGATGCGTGCGGTCGCCCTGATAGCAGGTGACGGTTTCTTCCACGATCAAATCGACGAGCGCATCGCCGCCGAGCGTTTCGGCCAGACGCCATGTCCCCGCCTTGTCGAGCCGCATCAGCGGCGTGTGGATTTCGAATTTCGTATCCATTCCGAGACTGATTGTCTGGTTCATCGATCTAATCGTCGCGTCGCGGCAATCGGGATAGCCCGAATAATCCGTTTCGCACATGCCGCCGACGAGATTGGCGATCCCGCGGCGATAGGCCAGCGCGGCGGCGGCCGTGAGAAACAGGATGTTGCGGCCGGGAACGAAACTGGTCGGCAATCCGTTCGCGCCCATTTCGATTTTCATGCCGTCGGTCAGCGCCGTTCCGCCGATGGCCTTCAACACATCCAGCAGCAACACATGATCTGCGCCCAAAATCTCATTCCGCGTGGGAAAGAGCTTGCGCATCGCCGCTAATATTTTCGGCCGCGCCTCCATCTCGCTCGCGTGCCGCTGGCCGTAGTCGAAGCCGATGGTTTCGACATGCGCGAAGCGCTCGAGCGCCCAGGCGAGACAGGTCGTGGAATCCTGCCCGCCGGAAAACAGCACCAAGGCCTTCGTCGCGTCCATGCGGAGAGGTTTAGCGCGCGGCGCCCACGAACCTCAAGCGGCGTCGCTTTTGCGCAGGACCCGCGTTTTGGGGAGCGCGATGGTGACGGTCGTGCCCTCGCCGATGGCGCTTTCGACGGCAAGCGTTCCGCCATGCAATTCCACCAGCGATTTGGCGATCGAAAGGCCGAGCCCCGCGCCTTCGAAGCGGCGGGACAATTCGCGGTCGAGCTGGCGGAAAGGCTCGAGCGCGGCCTCGATCTGGTCCGGCTCCATGCCGATGCCTTCGTCGGATACGGCGACGGAAATCCCGCCATTCGCGATCGCGCGCGCCGAGAGCGTGATCGGCCCGGTTTCGGGCGTGAATTTGAACGCGTTCGACAGAAGATTGGCGAGCGCCTGTTTCAGCCGCGCGGGATCGGCTTCGATTTGCGGCAGGCCGGGCGCGAAATCGAGCGTAACATCGTGCATGCTTTCGCCGCGCGCCGCCGCGACCGCGCTTTCCGCCAGATCGCGCAAATCCACCGCGCGCAGATCGAGCGTGATTGCGCCCGCCTGCAATCGCGTGACGTCGAGGATATTGTTGATGACGGCGAGCAGGCGCTTGCCGCTGTCGTGAATATTCTCCGCATAGTCGCGATAGGCGGCCTGGCCGATAGGCCCCAGCATTTCGCCTTTCAGCATCTCCGAAAATCCCAGCACGGAATTGAGCGGCGTTTTCAGTTCATGACTCATGGCGGCGAGGAACGCGGTTTTGGTTCGGTTGGCTTCCTCGGCTTCGGCGAGCGCGCCGCGCAAGGCTTCGTCCGCTTCGATGCGCGCGGTCACGTCTTCCACCGTTCCTTCGTAGAACACCAGCCTGCCCGCCCAGTCGCGCACCGCGCGCGCATTTTCCGAAATCCAGATCGCGCTGCCGTCGCGGCGCCGGATTTGCGAAACGAAATCCGTCACTTCGTCGCGTGTCCCCATGATCGCCTGGAATTCGCCGCGCCGTTTCGGATCGAGATAAAGCTGGCCTGCGATGTTCGTCAGCCCCGCGATCAGCGCGGCCGGGCTCTCATAGCCATAGATCCGCGCCAGCGCCGGATTGGCGTCGAGATAGCGTCCCTCCGCCGTCGTGCGGAAAATCCCTTCGATGGCGTGATCGAAAAAGGCGCGGTGCGTGCGCTCGGCCGCTGTCATGCGCCGCTCGCCGGGCTGCACGAAGCGGCGCAGCAGGGTCACGGCGATCGCTAGGCCGGCCGCGATCACGATCCCCACCGTCACGTCCATCCGCCGGGCCGAGGCCGCTGCCGCCCCCAGCGCCACGCCCACCGCCAGCGCCAGCCAGCTCGACAGCAGGGGCGGAATGGCCTTGTGCTCCGGCTTGGGCGCCATCTGGGGCCTGTTCTCCGCTTTCGGTCGGGGTCTCCCCTGCTAAATAGCTGGAATCGCTAAACACGCCGTTTCATTGGAAAGATTTCGTGTAGGCCCCGAATCCTCGGGAAGGCTTGCCTTTGGCCGCCCGCTGCCGCAGCCTTGCCGAGCAAAATCAACAGGATGGCTGTCCGTGGCCGCAATGGCGCTGAGCGGGTCGGGGCTCTTCACCCCGTCCGCCTCGATTTCCAATGACGAACTGGTCCAGGCCTTCAACGAATATGTCCGCCGGCACAACGAGGCCCACGCCGCAGCCATCGCGTCCGGCGCGATGGAGGCGCTTCAGCCCTCCTCGACCGATTTCATCGTGAAGGCGTCGGGCATCAAGGCCCGCTACGTGATGGACAAGGCGGGCATCCTCGATCCCGAGATCATGTGTCCGCGAATTGCGGAGCGGCCCAACGAACAGATCTCCATCCTCGCCGAGATGGCGGTGACGGCGGCGCGCGACGCGCTGAAGGCGGCCGACAGGAAAGCGAACGAAATCGACGGCGTGCTGGTGGCCTGTTCCAACATGCAGCGCGCCTATCCCGCCATGGCCATCGAGGTGCAGGAGGCGCTGGGCATCGAGGGCTTCGCCTTCGACATGAATGTCGCGTGTTCCTCGGCGACGTTCGGTATGCAGGCCGCGGCCGACATGGTGGCGGCGGGCCATGCGCGCGCGATATTGGTGTGCAATCCGGAGATCTGTTCGGGACATTTGAATTTCCGCGACCGCGATTCCCATTTCATCTTCGGCGATGTGGCGACCGCCTTCGTGGTGGAACCCGCGAGCGCGGCGCAAGGCGCCAATAGCTGGGAGATCGTGTCCACGCGCCTCGTCACCAAATTCTCCAACAACATCCGCAACAATTTCGGCTTCCTCAATCGCTGCGCGCCCGAAGGCATCGGCACGCCCGACAAGCTCTTCATCCAGGAAGGCCGCAAGGTCTTCAAGGAAGTGGTGCCGATGGTCGCCGAACTGATCGTTTCGCATTTGAGCGACAACAATATCGCGCCGTCTTCGGTGAAGCGCATGTGGCTGCATCAGGCCAATATCAACATGAACGATCTGATCGCGCGGCGCGTGCTGGGCCGCGATCCCGCGCCCGGCGAAGCGCCCAACATTCTCGACGAATACGCCAATACGAGTTCGGCCGGTTCGGTGATCGCGTTCCACAAATATAGCGGCGATCTTTCACGCGGCGATCTCGGCCTGATGTGCTCCTTCGGGGCGGGTTATTCGGCCGGGAGCGTGATCCTGCGCAAGCTCTAACCAAATGATATGTCGGGGATTTTCGGGCTTCCGGGCGCCGGGTGCGGCTGCTAGGCTTTGGCCCGATCCGCCGAAGGGCGGCCAGACGATCCGTCCACGGATGAATTGACCGCGGCCTTCCCGGACATGAGTCTTCTTTCCCACATAGACCCTCTCTATGCCTTGTCGGGCGTGCTTGTGGGCGGGCTCGTCGGCATGACGGGCGTGGGCGGCGGCGCGCTGATGACGCCGATCCTCATCCTCGTCTTCGGCATCAATCCGGCGACGGCGGTGGGCACCGATCTGCTCTACGCCTCCATCACGAAGACCGGCGGCACCTTCGTCCACGGCTATCACCGCACCATCGACTGGCGCGTGGTGGGATTGCTGGCGCTGGGCAGCATTCCGGCAACCGCGCTCACCATCCTCACGCTCTACGAACTCAGGATCGGAAGCCGCACCACGCAAGCCGTCATCACCGACGTGCTGGCCGTTGCGCTCTTCTTCACCGCCGTCTCGCTGATCCTGCGCAAGCCCCTGACGCGCTATTACACCTCCTGGGCGGGCGAACTCGATCCGAAGCTGGTGCGCAATCTGACGATCGTCACCGGCGCGGTGCTGGGCGTATTGGTGTCGCTTTCCTCGGTCGGCGCGGGCGCGATCGGGGCGATGGCGCTCGTGCTGCTCTATCCCAAGATGGGCGCGCAGCGGATCGTGGGCTCGGACATCGCCCATGCCGTGCCGCTGACGCTGACCGCGGGCATGGGCCATCTCGCGCTCGGCTCGATCGACACGCATATCCTGGTCTCGCTGCTTGCGGGCTCGATTCCGGGCATCGTCGTCATGAGCTTCGTTGCCGCGCGCGCCTCCGACACGGCGGTGCGCATCGCGCTCGCCTTCGTGCTGATGCTGGTGTGTTTGAAGTTCTGGTTCTTCTGACCGGCGATTTCGAAAATGAGGGTCGATTCGGACAGAGTCCGGGCGCCCATGATTTTCGCGGTTTTCGAAAGGCGCGCTCGGCGTGCCTAAATGATTGAATCCCATCAATCCGTCGTCGCCCGGCTTGTCCGGGCGATCCAATTTTGTTGAACGAAAATGGATGGCCCGGACGTTCGCGAAAAAGCGAAGCGCCGGGCTATGACGAAGTGGGGATTCAAAAATGCAGGTCGTTTCGGACAGACTCCTCCCTACGCGATATTCGGCGTTGTGCCGACGGCCGAAGCCGAACACAAAATGTGGTTTTCCCGTTCCGGCGGTTCACGCCGGATGCCGCAAAGACAGAATTCGGGAGATAGCGGCGATATGGGTTCGACCGACTCGCAGTTCAAGGGGTGCGGCGAAAAAAAATCCTCACCCGTTCGAGACGGGGCGCTCGTGGGGGCAATCAGCGCGGCGCGGCAGGCTCCACGCGCACGATGCGGAAAGGCAATTCCTGGCCGTTGGGCTCGCGGATGGTGACATAGAGCCCCGGCTCGACGACATGCTTGTCGAGCTTGAAGAACGGCTCGTCGTCGTCATCGCCGTCGATGTAATCGAAGCGCCAGCCGCTTCCGACGTGACGCAATTTGCCGCGCAATTCGCGCCCGTCCCAGAAGCGCGTCACGGTGCAGCGATCCTTCGCCTTTTCCCAGCCCTGGGAATCGAGATGGCCTTCGCGCGTCAAGGGTGCTGTGAATTCGAAGCCGCGCGCCGGATTGCCGGAGGGGAATTCCGGCGTGCGCGCGAGCTCGAGGCGGATGGTCATCAGCGTCATGGGGCACCTTCAATGCACGAGGAAGAGCGGAATATCGGCATGGCTCACCACATGGCGCGTGACGCCGCCCGCCAGCATCTCGCGCAGCCGCGTGTGTCCGTAGCCGCCGAGCACGAGCATGCTCGCGCCCGATTTCGCCGCCGCTTCGAGGAGCGCCTCGCCCACGCCGCGCGCGCCCGGCTCGACCGGGCTCTGCGCGGCCTTCATCCCGTGCAGGGTAAGATATTCGCCGAGGTCTTCGGTCCGCGCGTCGCCCTCCATGTGCTTGCCCACCGTGAGGATCTCGATCGCGCCCGCCTTGGCGAGAAAAGGCAGCGCCGCGATCACCGCATGGGCCGAGCTCGTGCTGCCGTTCCAGCCGATGGCGATCTTGCGCGCGAGATTGGCGGCGGGCGCCTGCGCGGTGAGCAGGATCGGCCGTCCGGTTTCGAGCAGCGCCGCTTCGAAGGCCTCGGTGAGGCCGGGCTTGTCGCGCTCCGACAGCGGGCCGAACACGACGAGATCGGAGAGCAGACTCGCCTGCACCACCTGATCGGCGAAATTGCCTTGCGCCTCGCGCCAGGATGCGCTGAGCGAACCCCGCTCGGGCACGCTGGTCACGGCGGCGCCGGCATCGCGCGCGGCGGCGGCGAGCGAGGTTCGCGCGGTGGTGGCGGCTTCGTCGGCCGCTTCCTTCGCGGCATCGATGATTTCCTGCGCCACCGTGCTCGAAACGCCTTCGCCGAAGAAGGGCATCGCTTCCGCCGGATCGGGGCGCACGAAGAGCGCGATCACATGGGCGTTGAAGGGCTTCGCCGCCGCAAAGGCGCTGGCGAGCACGGTTGCGTCGCGCGTGCCGCCGGTCAGCGGCGCGAGGATTCTGGCGATCGTCATGGCCGGTCCCTTTCAACGAGATCGGGGCCAAGCAACGCGCGGATGGTGATGGGTGTCAAGTGTGTTGAACGATATTCCCCCTATTCCGTCATCGCCCGCTTCATGCGGGCGATCCAATTTTTTACTCGTAAAAAATGGATGGCCCGGATCCTTCGCAAAAAAGCGAAGGACCGGGCCATGACGGACTTTGAGATATGGGCAATCAGGATGAGCTAAAACGGCCACCAGCCGTCGAGATGGATCGGCCGCAAAATCCGCGGGCGGGCGAACCAGGTGAGCCGGTCGGCGACGCGGCGGTTGAAGGAACCGCGCGGGAAGCTGCCGCCCTTCATCCGCGCGCCCGCTTTCATACCCGTCAGAATTTCGATGGCTTCGTCGACGGTTTCCACCGCATAGATCGCAAAACGCTTCTCGCGCACCGCATCGACCACTTCGTCGCGCAGCATCAGATGCACGGCATTGGATTTGGGAACGATGACGCCGTTGAACTTGTTGAGGCCGCGCGATTTGCAGATGTCGAAGAAGCCCTCGATCTTCTCGTTGGCGCCGCCGATGGGCTGCATCTCGCCGTGCTGGTTGATCGAGCCGGTGATGGCGAGGCCCTGGCGCAGCGGCACATCCGCGATGGCCGACAGGATGGCGGCGAGCTCGGCGGCCGAGGCGCTGTCGCCGTCGATGGGGCCGTAGCTCTGCTCGAAGGCGACGCTGGCGGAAAGCGAAACCGGCCGCGTGTGCGAATAATGGCCGTTCAGATAGCCGGAGAGAATCTGCACGCCCTTGGTGTGCGTGGGGCCCGAGAATTCGGCGAGCCGGTCGATGTCGGTCACCCGCCCGTCGCCCGGACGCACGCGGGCGGTGATGCGCGCGGGCATGCCGAAAGCGAAACCGCTCGCCTGCAACACGGTCAGCGCATTCACCTGCCCCGCCTTGGCGCCGTCGGTGTCGATGAAGATGATGTTGCGCGCGATCAGTTCCTGTTCGAGCGCCTTGAGGCGGCCGGCGCGATCCTCTTTGGCGGCAATTGCGAGACGCACATCCTCGCCCGTCACCAGCGAACGGCCCGAGCCGCGCGCGAAATGATCGGCCTCGCGCAACAGATCGGTGAGCGCGCCGGTCTTGACGCTGATCTTCTCCGCATCGCCCGCCATGCGCGCGGCTTCGTCGATGAGGCGCGCAGCCCCCGAACGCTCGAGCTGGCGCAATCCGTCGCGGCGCGCGACCCCCGAAAGCAGCCGCATCAATTGCAGGCAGTTTTCGTCGTTGCGTTCGGCGCGCGTCGAGAAATCGGCCTGCACCTTGAAGAATTCCGCGAAATCGGGATCGAGCTCGCGCAGCCGCCAGAACAGCCATTCCTCGCCGAACAGCACGATCTTGATGTCGAGCGGAATGGGCTCGGGCTGGATGGTGACGGTCTGCGAGCGGTCGAGGATCTCGGCGAGATTCTCGATCTTCACCTGCGCCTGGCGCAGCGCCCGCTTCAGCGTTTCCCAGGAAACGTCCTGCTGCAAAAGATCCATCGCATCGATCAGCAGGAACCCGCCATTGGCCTTGTGCAGCGCGCCCGCGCGGATGAACATGAAATCGGTGATGATGGTGACGAGCAAAGGCACATGCTCGACTTTGCCGATGAGATGCGACAGCGAGGGCAGCGGCAAGGTGACGACGGGGGCGCCTTTCGCGGCCGAATTGTCGACCAGCAGATTCACTTCGTAGCGGTGATAGGGAACGTCCTTCCGGTCCTCGCCCGTCTCGCCATGGGCCTCGGCTTCGAGCGCGTCGAAATGCGCCATCACGTCGTGGAACACGGCTTCGATGTGATCATGCGCCTCGCGATTGGCGGAAAAGCGCGTCGAGACGGGCGCGAGCAGCTTGCGCAGCTCCGCTTCGCCCAGTTCGCGGTCGAGCGCCTGCACACGTTCGATGGCGTGCCGGCGAAGCCCGTTCATGTCGTCCATCGCGCGTTCGAGCGCGCCGCGCAGGTCGCGGGTGCGCGCGTTCAGGCGTTCGCGTTCGGTCTTGGAGAGGCGGCGGAAATCCTCGTCCGACAGGACGAGCCCGTCGCGCTGCGGCTTGAAATCGAAGCTGCCGTCGTCGCGCTCGACGAGCGCGAGGCCCTGATCTTCGGCGCGGCGGCGCAATCCGTCGAAGGCGTTGTCGGCGGCTTTGCGGAATTCCTCCTCGATCGCCGAGCGGCGCGTGCGATAGGTCTCGCTTTCGAAGAGCCTGGGCATCGCCTCTCTCAGCGTCTCGACGAATTCGCCCATGGCGGATTTGAAGGCGCCACCCTGCCCCGCCGCGAAGCGCAACGCGCGCGGACGATGCGGCTCTTCGAAATTGTGGACGTAGCACCAGTCGGGCGCGGCAGGCATCGAGGCCGCGACCGCGGCGAGCGCGCGGCTGACGGCGGAATGCTTGCCGCAGCCTTGCGGCCCCGTGACGAAGATGTTGTAGCCGCCTTGCGCGATGCGGGCGCCGAAATCGACCGCGCGCATGGCGCGTTCCTGGCCGACGGGGCCGGCCGCTTCGGGCAGATTGGCGGTCGTGTCGAAGGGCAGCCGCGCCGGATCGGTTTTCAGGCACAATCGGTCCGCGGCCAGCGGCTTGACACTCATGCGAAACCCCACGCCGGGCCGTTGACCCGGCCCCGTTCGCCATTACCCGTCTTTATTATACCAAGCCGGTGCGCGCGCGGCAGGGACCATCGCCATCCGATGCATGTTTAGGTAAACCGGGAACCCAAATGGCGAAATCCTCTCCCGATGGCCGCGCCTGGCAGCGCATGTTGAGCGGACGCAGGCTCGATTTGCTCGATCCCTCGCCGCTCGACGTGGAGATCGAGGATATCGCCCACGGGCTCGCCCGGGTGGCGCGCTGGAACGGGCAGACGCGCGGCGCGCATGCTTTTTCCGTGGCGCAGCATTCGCTGCTGGTGGAGCGGTTCGCGGGCGAACTGAAGCCGAGACTCGCGCGCGAGGCGCGGCTGGCCGCACTTCTGCACGACGCGCCCGAATATGTGATCGGCGACCTCATCAGCCCGTTCAAGGCGGCGGTCGGCATCGATTACAAGGATTTCGAATTGCGCCTGCTCGCCGCCATCCATATCCGCTTCGGCCTTGCGGCCAGGACCGCGCCCGAGCTCACCGCACTTATAAAGAGGGCCGATGCGGCGGCGGCCTTTTTCGAGGCGACCCAGCTTGCCGGCTTCGGCCGCGCCGAGGCGCTGAAATTCTTCGGCAGCCCCAAGGGCGTGCGCCCGCCGAGGCTCGTGGCGCTGGCGCCGGCCGAGGCGCAGGCGCAATTCCTCGCGCGCTTCAAGCGGCTGGCGGGGTGAGCGTGTAATGTCCGCTGATAACCTAATACCGTCATCACCCGGTCGCGCGCTTTTTCGCGCGCGGTCCGGGTGATCTAATTTTACGCAGGAAAATGGATCGCCCGGACCCTCCGCAAAAATGCTCCGGGCCGGGCGACGACGAAAGTGGTGGTTCAAAGAGGGCGTAAACCCCTCCAAAGCCTTCCAACTGCCATGGCTCTCGGCTAGGACTGGCCCATGCCCATGATCCTCGTCACGCCGCTCTCGGCCATCGAAGACACGATCCGGCTTTACCGCCCGTCGCACATGATCACGCTGCTCTCGCCCGAACACATGATCGAGACGCCGGAGGGAATCGAAGCGGCGCGCCATCTGAAGCTCGGGCTGAACGACGTTTCCTTGGCCGAAGACAGCGAGGCGCCGCCCGAAGCGCGCCACATCGACCAGCTTCTCGAATTCGGCCGGACCTGGGATACCCGAGCGCCGATGCTGATCCATTGCTGGGCGGGCGTCAGCCGCTCGATGGCCGCGGCCTTCACGCTTCTGTGCGACCGGCTCGGGCCCTGGTCCGAGCGCGACATCGCCGTCGCGATGCGGCGGCGCGCCCCCCATGCCTATCCCAATCCGCTGATGGTGCGCCTTGCCGACAAGGCCCTTCGCCGCGACGGGCGCATGGTCGTCGCCGCCGAGGGAATTGGCCGCGGCCTCATGGTGGTGGAAGGCGAATGCGTCGAGCTTCCGCTCTCGCTGGAAGAATTGTGAGCCGCGCCGCGCCCCGTAATGTCGTGCGCATCGGCCTTTCGGCCGCCATCGTTTCGGTTTCCGACGAAGAGCCGCGCGTGCTCGCCGTGCATCACGAGGCGGGCGGCGACGGGCTTCCGTTCGGACCCTTTGATCCGCTTCGCCATCGCACGCTGGAAAACGGCTTGCGCACCTGGGTGCACGAACAGACCTATCTCGATCTCGATTATGCCGAGCAGCTCTACACCTTCGGCGATCGCGGGCGCCATATGGTCAAGCCCGGCGAAGGGCCGCGCGTGGTTTCCGTCGGCTATCTGGCGCTTGTGCGCGCAGGCGCGGGCCTGAAGGCGCCCGATACGCGCTGGAGCGCGTGGTACGGCTATTTTCCGTGGGAGGACAGGCGCACGAAGAAGCCGGAGATCATCGACGCGGTGATTCTTCCCGCGCTCAAGAGCTTCGCGAAGACCGACGAGCGGCACCGCGATCGCGTGCGCCTCTGCTTCGGGCTCGATGGACTGCCTTGGGACGAAGAGCGCGTGCTCGAACGCTACGAGCTCCTCTACGAAGCGGGGCTGGTGGAAGAGGCCAAGCGCGACGGGCGCCAGGCCGCGCTTCCCGCGACGCCGCTCGGCTCGAGCATGATCTTCGATCACCGGCGCATCCTGGCAACCGCGATCGCGCGGCTGCGCGGCAAGATGAAATACCGCCCCGTCGTGTTCGAGCTGATGGGGCCGCATTTCACGCTGCTCGAATTGCAGCGCACGGTGGAGGCGATTTCGGGCGTGCGCCTGCACAAGCAGAATTTCCGGAGGCTGGTGGAGGGCGGCGGCCTGGTCGAAGGCACGGGCAAGTTCACGGCGCTGGCGCGCGGCCGGCCGGCCGAACTCTTCCGCTTCCGCCGCGAAGTGTTGAGCGAGCGCCCTTCGCCGGGCTTGCGCTTCGGGATGCGGCGGTAGGGTGGCCATGTCTTGACACCGCACAATTGTCATGGCCCGCAACGGCGGGCCACCCAGTTGGGTTCTGCACCATCTCGCCATCGTCAACTGGGCGGCCCGCACCAGGCGGGCCGTGACAAGTGGGGCAAGCGGGCAAACATGCCAAAACAAAACGCCGCGCATCTTGCGATGCGCGGCGCTTGAAGACGTGGCGTCCGGCTTAGAACGAGTAACGCGCCAGGAGCGCGCCCGGACCGACGTCGTAGCCCAGCGTACCGGAGCTGCGCTGACGGTCGACCAGCGTCATCGCGCCGGAATTGCCGTTGCAATAGTATTTCAGGGCGATGAACCAGGTGTCGGCGTGTTCGCCGGCCACGTCGCCATAGCTCCATCCGCCCGTCGCCGAGATCGGGAATTCCTCGGAGAACAGATATTCGCCGGCAAGCGTGTAGTCGGTCTCCTGGAAGCCGCCGCCCGAGTTGTAATGCGTATGGTCGATCGCCGCGCTCAGCGCCAGATCGTCCATCGCATAGAACTTGCCCTGCGCGCCGGCATAGTAGCCGCTGCCGAGCAGATTGCCGTCGAACCCGCCGGCCTTGCCCGCGACGGTGAGCTGATGCATCGCCCACCATTCGCCGAAGAGGCCGTAATTCTGATTGTGCGCCGTGCCCCAATCGGAGATGTGCAGTTCGCTGTAGCCGTAGGTCGCGCCCAGCCGTCCCGCATTGTTGATCAGCGTGAAGAGGCTGCCGTCCGCGTTCCACGTATCGGCATCGAAGCTATCGCCGAAGAACTTGACGGTGCCGGTGTGATAGCCGCCATCGGCCTGCAGGTTCACGCCGGTCGAGCCAAGCCCGAACATCGCTTCACCATTGCCGCCCCAGGCGTCGACATTTCCCAGGCTTTTGAAGTGGGTGTTGGTATAATCGCCGCTCAGCGTTCCGCTGAAATTCGGCATACCGCCCATCGTTCCCATGTCGTCGGCGAGCGCCGGGCCCGCAATGCCCAATGCCAGCGCGCAGACCGAACCAAAAAGAATTTTCCTATTGAACACGTGGAATCCCTCCGCTTGCACGTTCACGCGAGTCATCGCCCGCTTCGCCACTATACCTTAGCTATTGTGGCCGCAAGAATGTAGCCCCGTTCAATAGTTTATTGACAATTCTGTAAGTTGTTGCGCCCGGGTAACAGGCCGTATTGCGAGTGGCGGGCGCGCAGGATCGGCTTTGCGATCAAGGCGTTAGGCCCCGGGCGCCGCTTCCCGCGCCGCAAAGGCTTACGGCCCCGTTAAGGATGGCTCTTGACGGATTTATGCTCAGGGCTAGCATAAGCTTCACAAATCGAGGGACCGGCCTTCAAGGCCGGTCTTTTCGCCCTATATATATGCTCAAAAGGAGCATAAGGAGGCGGAAATGGACAAGGCCGTCGAGGGCAAGGACTTCCTGCCCTACACGCCGGACGTGGCGCAGGCGACGCGGGCGCTCTACGCCAAGGTCGCCCATGTCGTTCCCGAGATCGAATGGCCGGTGCATGCGCCCTATGTCGCCGCCATCAACGCGCTGAAGCGCGAGAAACACGCGGTGATCCTGGCGCACAATTACATGACGCCGGAGATCTTCCATTGCGTCTCCGATTTCCGCGGGGATTCGCTGCAGCTCGCCCGCGAAGCCGCCAAGACCGATGCCAAGGTGATCGTGCAGGCGGGCGTGCATTTCATGGCGGAGACTTCCAAAATTCTTTCGCCGGACAAGACCGTGCTGATTCCCGATCTGCGCGCGGGATGTTCGCTCGCGGCCTCGATCACGGGCGCGGATGTGCGGCTCTTGAAGCAGAAATATCCCGGCCTGCCGGTCGTGACTTACGTGAACACAAGCGCCGACGTGAAAGCCGAAAGCGATGTGTGCTGCACGTCTTCGAATGCAAAAGCGGTGGTCGAGGATATCGCCCGCGAATGGGGCGTCGATACCGTCATCATGACGCCGGACGAATATCTGGCGCTGAACATCGCCAAACAGACGCCCGTCAAGATCATCGCCTGGAAGGGCCATTGCGAAGTGCATGAGCGCTTCACCGCGGCCGAAATCCGCGACTACCGGAAGAACAATCCGGGCGTCGTTGTGCTGGCGCACCCGGAATGTCCGCCGGAAGTCGTCGCCGAAGCCGATTTTGCGGGCTCGACGTCCGCGATGATCGGCTATGTCGGCAAGCACCGGCCGCACCGCGTGGTGATGGTGACGGAATGCTCGATGAGCGACAATGTGGCGGTGGAATATCCCGATGTGGAATTCGTCAAGCCGTGCAATCTCTGCCCGCACATGCACCGCATCACATTGCCGGGGATTCTGCATTCGCTGCAGACGATGACCCACGAAGTAACGGTCGATCCGGCGATTGCCGCGCGCGCCAAAGCGGCGGTGGAGCGCATGCTGGCGGTGAAGCTGCCGAAGGCCGCGTGAGATGAGCCGCGCCATCGACAATGTGATCGAGGCCAAGGGCGCGTTGATCCTGGGTGCTGGCCTGGCCGGATTGTTCACGGCGTTGAAGCTCGCGCCCTTCCCGGCGCTGGTGCTCGCAGGCACGCGGCCCGGCGTGTCGGGATCGAGCGCCTGGGCGCAAGGCGGCATCGCAGCCGCGATGGATCCGAACGATTCCTGGCAAGCCCATGCCGCCGATACGATTGCGGCAGGCGCCGGCACGGTGGATGCGGAAGTCGCCGCCTTCGTCGCGCGCGAGGCGCCCGAGCGCATCCGCGATCTCGTCGCATTGGGGGCGCCCTTCGACCGCAACGAAGACGGCTCGCTGGCGCTCGGACGCGAAGCGGCGCATTCGGCAAAACGCATCGTGCATGTGAAAGGCGACCGCGCCGGCGCCGAAGTCACGCGCGTGCTGGCCGAACGCGCGCTGGCTGCGCCATCGATCACGTTGCTCGAAGGCTATCACGCCATCGAACTCGCGATGGAAGACGGCCGCGTGGTCGGGCTGTTCGCGCGTCACGGCATCGGCGCGCAGGCGCGTCTGGTGCTGTTCCGCGCGCCCGCGGTGATTTTCGCGACCGGCGGCGTCGGCGCTCTCTTCGGCGTCACCACCAATCCGCCGGAAGCACGCGGCGAGGGCCTCGGAATGGCCGCACGCGCGGGCGCCGTCATCGCCGATGCGGAATTCGTGCAATTCCATCCGACCGCCATCGCCATCGGCCGCGATCCCGCCCCGCTGGCAACCGAAGCGTTGCGCGGCGAAGGCGCAATCCTGATCGACGAAACGGGACGCCGCTTCATGCCGGCGATCCACGCCGATGCCGAACTCGCGCCGCGCGATGTGGTGGCGCGCGCACTCCATCGCGAAATCGCGAAGGGCCACAAGACATTCCTCGATTGCCGCGCCATCGAAAATTTCGCGAACCATTTTCCGACCGTTTACGGCGTCTGCCGCGACGCGGGCATCGATCCCGCGACGCAGCCCATCCCCGTTGCACCGGCGGCGCATTACCACATGGGCGGCATCGCGGCGGATGCGCAGGGCCGCACCTCGCTCGAAGGGCTCTGGGCGAATGGCGAATGCGCCAGCACCGGTTTGCACGGCGCCAACCGGCTCGCCTCCAATTCGCTGCTCGAAGGATTGGTGTTCGGCGCGCGCGTGGCCGAAGATATCCGCGCCAACGTCACGCAGGCGCCAGGCCATGGCACGCCGCAAGTGCCCGAACGCTTCGCCTCCCCCATGCCGCCGCATGCTTTGCGCGATGCGATGACGAAATTTGTGGGGCTTGAGCGCGACGCGAACGGATTGCGCGAAGCCTTGTCGGTGATCGATTCCGTCGAACGCGTCGGCGCATCCGAACCTGCGTTGCTCAACATGACTGCCACTGCGCGGCTGATCGCCGCCGCGGCACTCGCCCGTCAGGAAAGCCGCGGCAGCCATTTCCGCACCGACTTCCCGCAGACGGACGCGAACGGCAAACGCTCGTTCATGACGCTGGCGGAGGCGGAGAGGATTTCCAACCCTCCCCTTGAGGGAGGGTCGAAAAATTCGAAGAATTTTTCGGGGAGGGGTGAAAGCCACGAACTGCACAGCCTAACCCCTCCCCGAAAACGCTTCGCGTTTTCGACCCTCCCTCAAGGGGAGGGTTGAATGCGTTCGCTCGCCCTGCCCTTCACCCGCCCGCCCCAGGCGCTGCTGATCGAGCCGGTGGTGCGCGCGGCGCTGGAAGAAGATCTCGGCCGTGCGGGCGATATCACGAGCGAATTGACGGTGCCGGCGGAGGCGCGCGCGAAGGCAAAGCTCGTCGCGCGCAAGGCCGGAACCATCGCCGGATTGATCGCGGCGGAATGCGCGTTCCGCCTGATCGACACAAAAATTTCCTTCCGCAACGAACATGCCGATGGCGAAACCGTCGCGGCGGGAACGGTGCTTGCGGAGATCGAAGGCCCTGCCCGCTCGATTCTTTCCGGCGAACGTGTCGCGTTGAATTTTCTGGGACATCTGTCGGGTGTCGCGACCGCCACGCGCGCATTGGTCTATGCGGTTGCCGGCACCAAGGCACGCATCACTTGCACGCGCAAAACCACGCCCGGTTTGCGCACCCTCGAAAAATACGCCGTGCGTTGCGGCGGCGGATTCAATCACCGCTTCGGTTTGGACGACGCGGTGCTGATCAAGGACAACCACCTCGTCGCCGCGGGCGGCATTCGCGCGGCAATCGAGCGCGTGCGCGCCGGCCTCGGCCATATGGCGAAGATCGAGGTGGAGGCGGACAGCCTCGCCCAGCTCGAGGAAGCGCTGGCGCTCGGTGTGGATACGATCCTGCTCGACAACATGACGCCGGACGAGCTGAAACGCGCGGTTGCCCTCACCAAGGGCCGCGCGGTGCTGGAAGCCTCGGGCGGCGTGACGCTCGCCACCGTCCGCGCCATTGCCGAAACCGGCGTGGATTATATTTCGGCCGGCAGCATCACCCATTCCGCGCCCGATCTGGACGTGGCGCTGGATTTTTGATGCACTCTCGCCCGCGATAACAAACGGGTGAACCATGGACCTCCATCTCAAGGGCAAGAACGCGATCGTGCTTGGCGGCACGCGCGGGATCGGGCGGGCGATCGCGGAGACTTTGGCCGGCGAAGGCGCCAATGTCGCAATCTGTGCGCGGCATGAGGATCAGATCAGGGACGCGGTCGGCGCGCTCAAATCCAAAGGTGTGCGCGCGACGGGCGCGAGCGTCGACATCACCGATGGCGCGGCGCTGAAGAAATGGATCGAAGCGGCGGGCAAGGAACTCGGCGGCATCGATATTCTCGTGTCCAATGCGGGCGCGATGGCGCAAGGCGCGGACCCCGCCTCATGGGATTCCAATTTCAAGCTCGATGTTCTGGGCGCGGTGAACGCTTTCGATGCGGCGCGGCCTTTTCTCGAAGATGCGGGCAAGAAACACGGCGACGCGGCGTTCATCATCATCGCATCGGTGTCAGCGGCGGAAAGCGACAACGCGAGTTCCTATGGCCCGATCAAGGCGGCGCTCATCCACTACGCCAAGGGGCTGGCGCGCCAGCACGCCAAGCGGAAGATCCGCGCCAATGTCGTGTCGCCCGGCATGGTCTATTTCGAGGGCGGCGTGTGGCACATGGTCGAGCAGAATTCGCCGGATTTCTTCAAACAGGCAATGGCGCGCAATCCCACCGGACGCGCCGCCACGCCGCAGGACATCGCCAATGCGGCGGTGTTTCTCGCGAGCCCGGCCTCGAGCTACACGACGGGCATCAACATGCTCGTCGACGGCGCCATCACGCGCCGCGTGAACTTCTGAGGGAACGCAGATGGCGGGCAAGGCGCGCGGACGCAAATCGATCTTCATCACGGGTGCGGCAAGCGGCATGGGCCGCGAGACGGCGAAACTCTTTCATTCCAAGGGCTGGTTCACCGGCTGCTTCGACGTGAATGTGGATGGATTGAAGACTCTGGAACAGGAAATCGGCGCCGACAATTGCCTGACGCGCCGGCTCGACGTCACCGACAAGCGCGATTTCGATGCGGCCGTGGCGGAATTCGCGGCCGAGACCGGCGGCAAGATGGACATGCTGTTCTCCAATGCCGGGATCGGCGAAAGCGGCTGGTTCGAGGACATTCCCTACGACGCGGCGATGCGCGTGGTGAGCGTCAATCTGATCGGCGTGATCAATTCCATCTATGCGGCGCTGCCGCTGCTCAAGGCGACGCCCAATTCGATGGCGTTCATCACGTCGTCGTCTTCGGCGACCTATGGCATGCCGCGCATCGCGGTCTATTCGGCGACCAAGCATGCGGTGAAGGGATTGACGGAAGCGCTCTCGATCGAATTCTCGCGCTTCGGCGTGCGCGTGGCCGATACGCTGCCGGGATTGATCGACACCAATATCCTGCGCACGACGCCCAATCGTTCCAACGACCGCGCCGTGCCGCAAAGCGTTTCGGAACTCGAGGCGCTTGCGCCGAAGAAAGGCATGTTCCGGCTGATGCCTGCGACGTCGGTCGCGCAATGCGTGTGGAACGCCTATCACAGCGACCAGCTGCACTGGTATGTGCCGCCGGAAATCCGCTTCCTCGACGTGATGAAGGCGCTCGCGCCGCGCTTCACGCGCGCGCAGATCAAGAAGCGCGTGCTCGCGGTGTTCGGGACGGAGTAATTCTCTCTTCCGTCATGGCCCGGTCCGAGCGTGAGTTCCGGGCCATCCATTTTTTTCACGGAAAAGAAAAATGGATCGCCCGCATCCGCGGGCGATGACGGAATTTTCTTTTGCGAAATTCGAAACGTACGTAGAAATACCTAGATCGAGGTGGGCAGCGCGGCTTTGATGCGGCGATGTGACCGGCAAACGCCGCACGACACGCGCCGAAGGCACGACGCCGCGCCGCCCACGGCCAACATGCCTTAAGGTTGAATTGGCCGCGTTGATTTGCGTCAAGGGTTGCCTGACGTTCGCGCAACTTTGGCGACAGATGCTTCGCCCTAGCTCGAGCGCGAGCGCGCCGCCTCGCGATAGAAGACATGATTGCCGATCTGGACGGTGCGCTCCATCTGGTCCGCCCAGCCCGGCTGCACGTCGACCGCGTGATAGGAGGTCGCATCGTCGGTCAGATCGGAAAGCGGCAGCGCGCCCATCATGATCTTGGCGGCGAGGAAATTCGCCCGCGTCCAGGCGCGCGCGTTTTTCGGACGCCTCAGCTCGCCGTTGCAGGTGAAGCTGAACTGGCAGGCGTGCTTGAGATTGGCGCCCTCATAGACGACGCCGCAGACGGTGGAGGGAAAGGCGCCCGAACGCATGCGGTTGAAGACCACTTCGGCGACGGCCTCTTCGCCCTGGACGCCTTCGCCGCGCGCTTCGTAATACATCGCCTCGGCGAGGCAGCGCCGCTCGGCCAGCCGCTTCATCGTGGCGATCTCGCCCGGCGACGGCGCGGCGACGGTAAGCTTCACGGGTTTGGCGAGCTCGGCGCGGCTGTCGGCCGGAATATAATCCGTGTACGGATTGGATGCGATCGCCGCACCGGCCGTGATCAACAGGAGCAGAAACGCGCCGATGAGGACGCGATCCGAACGCTCGCACGCGTGATGGAATGCGGGAGTCATGTGCGCTCTTGGGATTTTCCGCTCGCAGTCTTGCGCAAAGTTCGTGCCCGCTTCTTCGACGCGCGCGGTTCTGCCAGCGAAAAACCGAATCGTCAAATAAAATCGGCATATAACATGACGCGGTGTCACGAATCGTCAGAAAAACCAAGGTTTTCCTGCATAGTCTGTGTACGGATCAATCCGATTCCGCAATCTTTGTTAACGCCGCCTGCGCCGCCGCGAGCCGCGCGACGGGCACACGGAACGGTGAACACGAGACATAATCGAGTCCGGATTCGTGACAAAAGCGTATCGAATCCGGATCGCCGCCATGCTCGCCGCAGATGCCGAGCTTGAGATTCGCGCGCGTCTTGCGCCCGCGTGCGCCCGCGATTCTGACGAGTTCGCCGACGCCCTCCTGATCGATGGTCACGAAGGGATCGCGCGCGATCAAACCCTTGGCGAGATATTCGGTGAGGAACATGCCCGCATCGTCGCGGCTCATGCCGAGCGCGGTTTGCGTCAGATCGTTGGTGCCGAAGGAGAAGAATTCCGCAGTCTCCGCGATTTCGGCGGCGCGAAGAGCGGCGCGCGGAAGCTCGATCATCGTTCCGATCAGGTAATGGGGGATTTTTCCGCGCTCGGCCTTGATGGCGTCCGCGACCGCGCAAATACGCGCTTTCAGCGCATCGAGCTCGCTCTTGAAGCCGACCAGCGGGATCATGATTTCGAGCAGTACGGGCGCGCCCCCCGCTTTCTCCACGTTCAGCGCCGCCTCGAAAATCGCGCGCGCCTGCATCTCGTAGATTTCGGGATAGGTGATGCCGAGCCGGCAGCCGCGATGGCCGAGCATCGGATTGGTTTCGCGCAGCGCGATGGCGCGGGCGCGCAGTTTCTGAGGATCGCCGCCCGCCGCGCGCGCGACTTCGGCGATATCCTCGTCCTTGTGCGGCAAAAATTCGTGCAAGGGGGGATCGAGCAGACGGATGGTGACGGGCAATCCCTCCATCACCTTGAAGATCGCCTCGAAATCGCCGCGCTGCATCGGCAGAAGTTTCGCGAGTGCGGCTTTCCTGTCGTCCGCCGCGTCGGCCAGAATCATCTGGCGCACCGCGACGATGCGCCCCGCTTCGAAGAACATGTGCTCCGTGCGGCAAAGACCGATGCCTTCGGCGCCGAAGCGGCGCGCGGTCGTGGCATCGTCGGGCATGTCGGCATTGGTGCGCACCTTCATGTGCCGGATGGAATCGGCCCATTCCATCAGCGTTCCGAAATCGCCGGTGAGTTCGGGCTGGCGCATCGGCACGCGGCCTCTGAACACCTGGCCCGTCGCGCCGTCGATGGTGATGATGTCGCCGCGGTTGATGACGATTTCGCCGGCACTCATCGTGCCTTTCGCGGCATCGATCTTGAGCATGCCCGCGCCCGAGACGCAGGGTCTGCCCATGCCGCGCGCGACGACCGCCGCATGGCTCGTCATGCCGCCGCGCGCGGTGAGGATTCCCTTCGCGGCATGCATGCCGTGGATGTCTTCGGGGCTCGTTTCGTTGCGCACGAGGATGACCGCATGCCCGTCGGCCGCGAGTTTTTCGGCTTCATCGGCCGTGAACGCCACTTCGCCGGTGGCGGCACCGGGAGAAGCGGCCAATCCCGCCGCGATGGTTTCCTTTTGCGCCGCCGGATCGAGCGTCGGATGCAGCAATTGATCGAGCGCCGCCGGATCGATGCGGCCGATCGCGATCTCCTTGTCGATCAGGCCCTCGCCCACCATGTCGACGGCGATCTTGAGCGCGGCCTCGGCGGTGCGCTTTCCGGCGCGCGTCTGCAGCATGAAGAGCGTGCCGTCCTGCACCGTGAATTCGACGTCCTGCATGTCGCGGTAATGCGCTTCGAGCTTGCCGCCGATGGCTTTCAGTTCGGCGTAAGCGGCGGGCATGACTTCTTCCATCGAAGGCTTCTTGCTCCTGGCGCGTTCGCGCACGAGCCTGGCGATCGGCTGGGGCGTGCGGATTCCGGCGACCACGTCCTCGCCTTGCGCATTCACCAGGAATTCGCCGTAGAGCAGCTTCTCGCCGGTCGCCGGATCGCGCGTGAAGGCGACGCCGGTGGCCGAGGTTTCGCCGCGATTGCCGAACACCATGGCCTGCACATTCACCGCCGTGCCCCATTCCTCGGGGATGTTGTGCAGGCGGCGATAGGTGCGCGCGCGATGGCTGTTCCACGAGCCGAACACGGCCCCGATCGCGCCCCACAATTGGTCGTTCACGTCCTCGGGAAACGGATTGTTGAGCTCCTTCTGCACGCGCTCCTTGAAGAGGCCCGCGATGCGCTTCAGATCGGCCGCATCGAGTTCGGTGTCGAGCTCGACGCCCTTCGTCTCCTTTTCGAGCTCGATGATCTCCTCGAAGAGGGCATGTTCGACGCCGAGCACGACGCTCGAATACATCTGGATGAAACGGCGATAGGAATCCCAGGCGAAGCGCGCATCGCGCGTGAGCTTCGAAAGTCCCTCCACCGTCTTCTCGTTGAGGCCGAGATTGAGCACCGTGTCCATCATGCCGGGCATGGAGACGCGCGCGCCCGAGCGCACCGAAACGAGCAGCGGCTTCGTCGCATCGCCCAACATCCCGCCCGCAAGCTCGCCCACGCGCGCCAGCGCCGCGGCGACCGCGGGCTTGAGGCCGTCCGGATATGTCGCCCCTTTGGTTGTGAAATGGGTGCAGACTTCGGTGGTGATGGTGAAGCCGGGCGGCACGGGCAGGCCGAGATTGCTCATCTCGGCGAGGTTCGCCCCCTTGCCGCCGAGCAGATTCTTCATCTCCGCGCGGCCTTCTGCCGCACCGTTTCCGAAGGCGTAAACCCATTTGGTCATGGCGCGACCCGCTTTGGCCTTTCGCCTCTGGCTTAGTCCGGCAGCCCGGCCACGCGCAAGCCGCTTCGCGCCGGGGCCGGCCATGCTCTATCCTTCGGCGGATTCGCAAGGCGGGAGGGCTTTATGGCGCGCGATATGATCTTGTGGCCGATGGGCGGGCTGGCGCTTCTGACATTCATCGTGCTGACGCTGATTCCGGTGCGCCGCTTCCGCGCGGCCTTCGCCGGCAAGGTGACGGCGCATGATTTCAAGCTGGGCGAGAGCGCGAACGTGCCGCCCTACACCTCGCTCGCCAACCGCAACTACATGAACCTGCTGGAATTGCCGGCTCTGTTCTATGTGATCTGCCTGATGCTCTACGTGACCGACCGGGTGGACGTGCTGAGCTACCGCCTCGCCTGGGCCTATGTGGGCCTGCGCGCGCTGCACAGCGTGATCCATGTCACGTTCAATCAGGTGTTCGTGCGGCTGGCGGTGTTCGCGCTCAGCAATTTGGTGCTGATGGCGATGTGGATTCTGTTTTTCGTGCAGAAGCCTTATTGACAACCCCAAAATTGTCACGGCCCGCAACAGCCGGCCATGACAGTTGGTGATTACCCCTCGATCTTCGAGAAATCCGCCACCATATGCGCGGTCGAAACGATCCGCGCCAGAAGCTTCAGCCGGTTTTCGCGCAAGGCCGAATCCTTGTCGTTGACCGTCACCTTGTCGAAAAACGCATCGAGCGCGCCGCGCATCCGCGCCATCGCGGTCATCGCTTCGACGAAGCGCTCGCGTTCGAGCTCGGCGCGGATGAGATCGTTGGCGGTCGCCATGGCGATGAAGAGGCTTTTTTCCTCGGGCAGCGCCAGCAATTGCGGATCGGGCTCGCCGGTATAGAGGCGCTTGTCCTTCTTTTCCTCGATCTTGAGGATGTTCGCCGCGCGGCGATAGCCGGTCAGCAAATTCGCGCCGTCTTCCGATTTGAGGAACGACTGCAACGCCTCGACGCGCGCCACCAGCCGCACCAGATCGTCCTCGCCGCCGAGCGAGAACACCGCATCGATCAGATCGTGGCGCGTGCCTTTTTCCTTCAACGCGACCTTCAGCCGGTCGGCCATGAAGGCGAGGATTTCGTCCGCGATCCTGCGATCGTCGCCGTTCTTCTTTCGCGCGGCCTTCGCGGTCTCGAGCAGATCGTCGGCGATGCCCTTGATGAGCAGATGATCGGATTGCGAATCCGCGATGCGCTCTTCCCAACTGCTGCCATCTTGCGGCTTGCCGGCGTTCAGCACGGCGTAAACCGGAATCAGCAATTCGAGGCGGAGCTTGTTTTCCAGCACGATGCGGATGATGCCCAGCGCTGCGCGGCGCAGCGCAAAGGGATCCTTCGAGCCCGTGGGCTTCTCGCCCGCCCGCCAGAGCGCGGTCAGCGAATCGATCTTGTCGGCGAGCGCGACGGCCACCGAAACCGGCGCGGTGGGCGCCACATCGTTCGGCCCGAGCGGTTTGTAATGATCGCGGATGGCGTCGGCGACTTCGGCTTCTTCGCCGTCATGCAGCGCGTAATAACGGCCCATCACGCCCTGCAATTCGGGGAATTCGCCGACGACGCCGCTTGTCAAATCCGCTTTGGCGAGAAGGCCCGCGCGTTCGCACGCATCCACGTTCCCTTTCGAGAGATCGGCCAGGATCATCGCCACCAGCGTGATGCGGAAGGCGCGGTCGTGCATCGTGCCGGCCTTGGCGTGGAACACGATCTGCTTGAGATCGGCGAGGCGGCTGTGCAGCGAGCGCTTGCGATCCTGATCCCAGAAGAATTTCGCATCCGACAGCCGCGCCCGCAGCACGCGCTCATTGCCGGCCACGATCTCCGCGCCGCCGTCGCTCGCGACCATGTTGGAGACGAGCGCGAAGCGGTTCGCGAGTTGGCCGTCATCCTTCGAGGCCCGCTGCGCGGGCGCCTCAGGATGACGATTGTCTCCACTCGCGTCATGGTGAGGTGGCTGCGAAGCAGCCCTCGAACCATGACGGTTATCTCCAGTCGCGTCATGGTGAGGTGGCTGCGAAGCAGCCCTCGAACCATGACGGTTATCTCCAGTCGCGTCATGGTGAGGTGGCTGCGAAGCAGCCCTCGAACCATGACGCAGCGCGAAATATTTCTGATGCGTGCGCATCGAGGTTTGCAGGATTTCGCCCGGCACATCCATGAACTGGTCTTCGATCTTGCCCACCAGCACCACCGGCCATTCGGCGAGGCCCGCGACTTCTTCCAGCAATCCTTCATCCTCGATCAGTTCGAGGCCGAGCGCGAAGGCGCGCTGCTTCGCATCGTGCAGGATGATGTCCTTGCGCTCGCCCGCATCGACGAAGACGTGGGCGGCGCGCAGCTTCTTTTCGTAATCCTCGAAATGGCGCGCTTCGATGACGAGCTCGGAAAGGAAGCGATGGCCGAGCGTTTTGTTGCCGCTTCGGATGCCGGCGAATTCGAACGGCACGATCTCGCCGTCGAAGACGCAGAGAATGGAATGCAACGGCCGCACCCAGCGCTGCGTTCCGCCCGCGGGAAAGCGCATGGATTTCGGCCAGGGCAATTTCGCGAAACTTTCGGGCAGCAATTCCGCGAGCACTTCGGCGGTGGCGCGCCCCTTTCGTGAAATCACCGCGACATAGAATTCCCCCTTGCCGTCGTCGCGCTTTTCGCATTGATCGAGCGTGATGCCCGCCGAGCGCAGAAATCCGTCGATGGCTTTTTCGTTGGCGTTGGTGCGCGGGCCTTTCTTTTCTTCCGAAACGTCGGGCTGTTTGGCGGGCAAGCCGGTAATCGCGAGCGTCAAACGGCGCGGGCCGGCGAAGCTTTTCACGCCCTCGAACATCAGCCCGCGATCCGACAGCGCGCCGACGACAAGCCGCTCCAGATCCTTCGCCGCCGCGGCTTGCATGCGCGCGGGGATTTCTTCGGAGAAGAGTTCGAGGAGCAGGTCAGGCATGGTTGCTCCCCTCTGTACCCAAATTCGTCATGGCCCGGCTTGTCCGGGCCATCCAATTTATCGTTTTCAAGAAAATTGGATCGCCCGCATGAAGCGGGCGATGACGGAAGTGGCGGGCGGAATAAGCGCGATCCATCAGCCATACCTCGGCTTATATTCGCCCATGGGCGACGCAAGCCACGCTTCGCAACATGCCTTCGCCAGCGCGCGCACGCGGGCGATGTAGGCCGCGCGCTCCGTCACCGAAATCACGCCGCGCGCATCCAGCAAATTGAACGCATGGCTCGCCTTGATGCACTGGTCGTAAGCCGGCAGCGCCAGTTTCGCCGCGATCAGCGATTTGCATTCCTTTTCGGCGTCTTCGAAATGGCGAAAGAGCGTGGCGGTGTCGGCGCGTTCGAAATTGTAGGCCGAGAATTCCTTTTCGCTCTGGTGGAACACTTCGCCGTAGCGCAAGTCCTCGTTGAAGGCGAGATCGTAGACGAACTCCACATTCTGCACATACATCGCAAGGCGTTCGAGCCCGTAAGTGATCTCGGCCGAAACGGGATCGCAATCGATGCCGCCCACCTGCTGGAAATAGGTGAATTGCGTGATCTCCATCCCGTCGCACCACACTTCCCAGCCGAGCCCCCAGGCGCCGAGCGTCGGGCTTTCCCAATCGTCTTCCACGAAGCGGATGTCGTGCAGCGCGGGGTCGAGCCCGATCGCCCGGATCGAACCCAGATAAAGATCGAGCACGTCGGACGGCGCGGGCTTCAGGATCACCTGATATTGGTAATAGTGCTGCAGCCGGTTCGGGTTTTCGCCGTAGCGGCCGTCCTTGGGCCGCCGCGAAGGCTGCACATAGGCCGCCCGCCAGGGCCGGGGGCCGAGCGCGCGAAGGGTCGTGGCGGGATGAAAGGTGCCAGCGCCCATCTCCATGTCGTAAGGCTGCAGAATAAGGCAGCCCTGCGCCGCCCAGTAATCCTGCAGCGTCAGGATGAGGTCCTGAAATGTGGAGGGCTTCTTCACGCGAATCCCGCTTTTCCCCGAAGCGGGCGGAACCTACAGGCGCCTTGCCCCCGCGACAAGGACGGCCGATCCCGTCCAACAATTGCGGTAAGGGAAACTTCGAATACCGCGCGCCCGTTTCTTGCGGTTCCATGGCACCGGAATGAGACGGGAGACCGACATGACCATCCGCTCGTCGAAACCGGCGCAAGGACAATGCGTCGTCATCCCGTTTCCCGTCGAGCGCCTGCGCAAATTCGAATGCAGCTATGACGGCGAGGCGGAGATCCATTCGCCCGCGCGCGAACGCGCGATGCCGGCCTGGTGGCTTCTCTCCTTCACGCTGGCGTCTCTGACGTTGTGGATGTGGATTGCCAGCCGATTGATCTGAGCCCGCGCAGGATGGCGTCGGCTTCTTGCGTATAGCGCCCGTCCTTTTCGTGCAGCACGATCCCGTGCAGGAAGGACAGCCGCGCGCGCGAGCCTTTGCGGATACGCAGGATCACGCGTTTGGCCTCGGCGCCGGCTTTCGGCCAGAGCGGGATCACGCTCGCGCCGCGATGGGGAACCGCGTTCAGCGCCTCGCCCAATCGGCCCGCGGAAAGAATCGCGGTGAAGCTGCCGTCGCTTTTGGTGCGTTTGAGCCCTGCGCGCAGCCAATCGGCCAGGCGTCCCTCGTCGGCGAGCGCGCGCGCGCGTCCCTCGTCGGGCGAGCGTTCGCCTTCGTGGAACGGGGGATTGCACATCACATGATCGAAATCGCGCTTGGGTTGATCCAGCGCATCGCCCGCGACGAAGCGCACGCGATTCTGCATGCGGTTGGCGGCGGCATTCTCGCTGGCGAGAGCGGCCAGCGCGGAATCGATTTCGATTCCCGTAACGGCACAGCCGGGAATGCGCGCGGCAAGACAGAGGCTCGCAGTCCCTGCGCCCGATCCCAGTTCGAGGATTTCGTCGCCCTCTTTGGCCTCGATGGCGGCGGCCAGCATCACCGCATCCAGCCCGGCGCGAAATCCCCTCACCGGCTGGCGCACGATCACGCGCCCGCCCAGAAAGCGATCCTCGCTATAGGCAATCGTCACGCCCATTCCGGCTTGGCGGCGAGCGCCTCGCGCAGAATGGCGCGCGCGCGCGTTTCGTCGGAATCGTCCACCATCAGCCGGCGCGGCAAAATGACCATGCTGCCGTCGAGCACGCTCATATGGCCGTCGAACACGACCGACGCTATTCCGGCGTCGTTGAGAACGGCTTCCGCGAAGCTCAGTTCCACCGGATCGTTGGTCTTGAGGACGTCGCGCACCGGACTGCCTTTCCCCGCCCCTCGCCTTGACCGGCCACGGAGCCGGTCTAATGTCGCAAGAGACGGGGACGCGGGCAAGAAGACCGCCATGACCATTACGGCCGAAATACCGAAAACCGGGACCGGAGCGACACCCATCGACCGGCTTCATGCGCTCGTCGCCGCCGACATGGCCGAGACCGAGCGCATGATCCATGGGCGCATGGGAAGCGCGGTCAGCCTCATCCCCGATCTCGCCAAGCATCTGGTGGATTCGGGCGGAAAGCGGCTTCGTCCGCTTTTGACTCTGGCCGCGGCGAAGGCCTGCGGCGCGTCGGGCGGCGCCCATATCAAGCTCGCCGCCGCGGTCGAATTCGTCCACACCGCGACGCTTCTGCATGACGACGTGGTCGATGCGAGCGCGCTCCGGCGCGGCAAGCTCGCGGCCAATATCGTTTGGGGCAACAAGCCGTCCATTCTGGTGGGCGATTTTCTCTTCAGCCGCGCCTTCGAGCTGATGGTGGAGACGGGCGATATCGGCGTGCTCGGCATCATCGCGCGTGCCTCTTCGGTCATCGCCGAAGGCGAAGTGATGCAGCTCAAATCGGCGAACAATCTGGCGACGACCGAAGAGCATTATCTCAAAGTGGTCTCGGCCAAGACGGCCGCGCTCTTCGCGGCATCGGCGGAAGCGGGTGCGGCGGTCGCGGGCGCAAGCGCCTCGCTCGTGTCGGCGTTCCACGATTACGCCCACAATCTCGGCATCGCCTTCCAGCTCGTCGACGATACGCTCGATTATTCCGGCCGCGAGGCGCAGATGGGAAAATCGGTGGGCGACGATTTCCGCGAGGCCAAGGTGACGCTGCCGGTGATCCTCGCTTACGCCCGCGCCGACGAAGAGGCGCGCCGCTTCTGGTCGCGCACCATCGAGGCGGGAACGCAAGGCGACGGCGATCTGGCGCGCGCCATCGCCCATGTGCAGGACAGCGGCGCCATCCGCGAGACGCGGCGGCGCGCGCAGCACTATGCCGATGTCGCCTGCGCGAGCTTGCGCAAGGTGCCGAACGCCGAAATCCGCGGCGCGCTGATCGACGTGGCGGAGTTCTGCGTGAGCAGGGGATACTGAACTCGCCCTCTCTGCTTCTTCTTTCGTCATGGCCCGGTCCGAGCGAAGCGAGGATTTCCGGGCCATCCATTTTTTCGTACGAGAAATAGATCACCCGGATCGCTCGCAAGAAAAGCGAGCGACCGGGTGATGACGGAATGGTTAGGGTATGAACGTAGACCTCGCCCACCACCCCTTACGCGTTTTCGCAATCGTATTCGCAGCGCGTTCCGCATCCGCATCGCGTTCATAAAGCCCGAAGCACGTCGCCCCGCTGCCGGACAGGCGCGCGAGAAGCGCGCCGGTGTTGAGAAGCGCGGTGAGCGCTTCCTCGATGACGGGCGCGATTTCGCATGCCGGTGCCTCAAGATCGTTGGCCGTGGTTTTCAGATAAGCCGCCAAATCGGTGGCGGAGGCGATGTCATCGGGTTTGGGATGCCCGGTCCCGCTACGGGATTGAAGTTTGGCGAACACGCCGGCGGTGGAAACCGCAACCCCCGGATTGACCAGCACCATCGAAATGCGGGGCAAAGATATCGGTGCCACATGTTCGCCTCGGCCCGTCATCCAGGCGGATTTGCTTTGGAGGCAAACGGGAACATCGGAGCCGAGCGACAACGCAATTTCGTCGAGCGCATCGCGTAGCGGCGAAAGCTTCCAGAGCCTGCACAGCCCGCGCAGCGCCGCCGCCGCATCGGCCGAGCCGCCGCCGATGCCGGAGGCGACGGGAAGATTTTTCGTCAGCGCGATCTTTGCATTCGGCGAGATACCGGCGTTTGCGGCCAGAGCCTGCGCAGCCTTCAAAACGAGATTGCCGGATTCATTTTGAAGCGACGGCGCGAACGGCCCGTCCATCGCGAGCGAAAGCGCATCGGATGGCGCGAAGGAAAGTTCGTCGCCGATACCGGCGAAGGCGACAAGGCTTTCGAGCTCGTGATAGCCGTCGCTCCGGCGCTCGCCCAGATGCAGGAAGAGATTGATCTTGGCGCGCGCGCGCTCGCGCATCAACCGCTCTTGCCGGGTTTCAGCCCGACTTCGAGTTTCTGCTCGATCTCTTTCTTCTCTTCGTCGGTGGCGCCGAAGGCGAGCGCATGGCTCCACTGGAAATGCGCATCCAGCTTCCTGCCCACGCGCCAATAGGCGTCGCCCAGATGATCGTTGATGGTGGGATCGCCGGGCACCAGCAGCACGGCGTCCTCCAGCGTCTTGGCCGCGTCGTTGTAGCGGCCGACCTTGTAATAGGCCCAGCCGACGCTATCGACGATGTAGCCGTCGAAGGGCGAAAGCGAACGCGCCTTTTCGAGCATCGCCAGCGCCTGGGGCAGCTTCTCGCCGCGATCGACCCAGCTATAGCCGAGATAGTTCAGCACCTGCGGCTGATCGGGGCTGAGCTTGAGGGCGAATTCGAGATCCTTCTCGGCGAGGTCCCAGTGCTTGGCCTGTTCCTCGGCCACCGCGCGCGCATAGAAGAGCGGCCAGTCCTTTTCGCCGGGCGTGCCCAGCGCCTTGACCGCCTGATCGTAGGCATCGGCCGCCTTGTCGAATTCGTTGTTGCCGCGATAGGCGTCGCCCAGCGCCGTCCACGCCGTCACGTCGTCCGGCAGCGCCTTGGACAGCATTTCGAGATCGGAGATGGCCTGCGCGGTGTCGCCCACCCGCGTCTCGTCCACGGCGACCTGCACCGCCGCGGCCGGCGCGTAAGGCGACGACACGTTGACCGTGCGATAGACCGAGATCGCGTCCTCGTATTTCTCCAGCGTCTCGAAACGGTCGGCGAGCACGATCTTGCCGAGATCGAGATCGGGATCCATCGAGAGCGCGAAGCGCAGATAGAGGATGGCGATGTCGGCGCTCGTCGCGTCGGTGAGCGAGGAGGCGATGCCGAAGAGCGCCTCGGCCGCGCCTTCGTTCGCCGTCGCGACCAGACGCGGCGGAATATGGCCTTTGACCATGCGGTCGCGCGCGTCGTCGATGACGGGCTGGATTCCGTCGTCGCCCTCGAACTTCGCATAGAAGGCTTCCGCATCGGTCTTGCGGCCCGTGCGCTCGAGGAAGCGGCCATAGGCATCGACCACCCGCGGGCCCGCATTCTTGTCGGGGATCGCTTCCTTGTAGGCGGCGTCGGCCGCGTCGTTGTCGCCCAGGAGATCGAGGATCAGCGCGCGGTGATAGGCGGCGAGCTGTTCGGTGCCGCCCTGATTGGGCACGTCCTTGAGATCGGCGAGCGCGGTTTTCTCGTCGCCGAGACCGGCCGCCGCCCAGGCGTCGAGCAAGGACAGCGTGAGCGTCACGAACGGTCCCTTGGCCGAACGCGAGATCTCGTCGCGCGCGCCCGCGAAATCATTGTGGCGGATGTCGTTGACGGCGAGCGCGAGCCGCGCGGTGCGATCGTCGGGGCTTCCGTCCACCACCTTCTGCGCCAGCACGGCGGCCGTATCCATGTCGCCCGCCGCCGCCGTGTAGAGGAAGGCGCGGTTCAGGAGATCGGCGTTGGTGGGATCGTCCTTCAGCCCGTCCTGATAAAGGGCGGCCGCGTCGGCGATGTCGTGTTCGCTGGCGGCGAGATGGGCGGAGAGATAATGGCCGTAGGCGTCGGCGGCCTGCGACGGCGGCAGCGAGCGGATCGCGTCGTCGGGATTGAACAGCGGCCGGTCGGTGCAGGCGCCGAGCGCGAGCGTCACGGCGACGATGGCGATGGATTTCAGCGGAAGGGTACGCAAAGGGGGCCTCACATATTGGGATAGTTCGGACCCCCGCCGCCTTCCGGCGTCACCCAGTCGATGTTCTGCGACGGGTCCTTGATGTCGCAGGTTTTGCAGTGCACGCAATTCTGGGCGTTGATCTGGAAACGCGGACCGCCCGCGTCCTCGACCACTTCATATACACCCGCCGGGCAGTAACGTTGAGCGGGTTCGGCATATTCGGGCAAATTGACCCGGATGGGAATGGAGGGGTCCTTCAGAACAAGGTGAACGGGCTGGTCCTCCTCGTGGTTGGTATTTGACAGAAATACCGAGGAGAGCTTGTCGAAGCTGATCACCCCGTCGGGCTTGGGGTAAGCGATGGGCTTGCACTCGGAGGCGTGTTTCAGGGTCGTGTAGTCGGGCTTGCCGTGGTGGAGCGTGCCCAGGAACGAGAAGCCGAAAAGCTGGTTGGTCCACATGTCGATGCCGATGGGCATAAGCGCGGCCATCGTCCCCAGCCGCGACCACAATGGCTTTGCGTTACGAACGCGCTTCAAGTCCTTGTAAACGTGGGACTTGGGGTAGGCGGCCTCATAGGCCGAAAGCTCGTCGTGATGCCGTCCCTCCCCCAGCGCCGCGAAGGCTGCTTCCGCCGCCAACATTCCCGTCAGAATCGCGTTGTGGCTGCCCTTGATGCGCGGCAGGTTCACGAAGCCCGCCGCGCAGCCGATCAGCGCGCCGCCCGGGAAGGCGAGCTTCGGCACCGACTGGAAGCCGCCCTCGGTGATGGCGCGCGCGCCATAGGAGAGGCGCTTGCCGCCCTCCAGATAATGCTTCACCAGCGGGTGATGCTTGACGCGCTGGAATTCGTCGAAGGGCGAGGTGTAGGGGTTCCAGTAATTCAGATGCACCACGAAGCCGATGGCGCAGAGATTGTCACCGAAGTGATACATGAAGAGCCCGCCGCCGGTCTTGTCGTCGAGCGGCCAGCCCATGGTGTGCATCACGAGCCCGCGCTTGAAGCGGTCGGGCTTAAGCTCCCAAAGCTCCTTCACGCCGATGCCGAATTTCTGCGGATCGCGATCCCTGGAGAGATCGAATTTCTGGATCAGCGTCTTGGTGAGCGAGCCGCGTGCCCCTTCGGCGAAGAGCGTGTATTTGCCCAGCAGCGCCATGCCGGGGGTGTAGGAATCCTTGTGATGGCCGTCGCGCGCCACGCCCATGTCGCCGGTGATGACGCCCGTCACCTCGCCCTTGCCGCCATAGGAGACATGCGCCGCCGGAAAGCCCGGATAGATTTCCACGCCCAGGCTCTCGGCCTGTTGCGCCAGCCAGCGGCAGACATTGCCGAGGCTGACGACGTAATTGCCGTGATTGCTCATCAGCGGCGGGAAGATGAAGTTCGGAATGCGCAGCGCGCCGGCCGGGCCGAGATAATAGAAGCGGTCATCGGTCACGGGCGTGTCGATGGGCGCGCCCTTTTCTTTCCAGTCCGGGATGAGTTCGTCGATGCCGATGGGATCGATTACCGCGCCCGAAAGGATATGCGCGCCGACTTCGGAGCCCTTCTCCAGCACGCAGACGGAAACCTCGCGGCCTTCCTTCGCCGCAAGCTGCTTGAGCCGGATCGCAGCCGCGAGACCGGCCGGCCCCGCGCCCACAATCACCACGTCATATTCCATGCTCTCGCGCTGAACGGCGTCTGCCATTGGCCGGTCCCGGTTCCCTGCCCCGAGGCGGCTTTATGGGCCGCGGGACGCGCAGGGGTCAACGGTTCGTGGTCGCGCACAAGCGCGCAGTGACGCGGGGGAACGTCGAGAATTCTTCAACTCGCCTGTCATCCCGGCCGAGCGTAGCGAGAGCCGGGACCCACGGTGCAAGCGGCGCGGTGGGTCCCGGGTCTTCGCGGCTATCGCCGCTTCGCCCGGGATGACAATTTTTGGTGTTTCTAGGAGTGGCGCTTTAATCGAGCGCTCACTTCGGCCCAGACCTGTTCATGGGTGTAAAATTCGCCCCGCTCATATTGCTCCTTCGATTCCCTGAAGCTGGCTTTCAGGGCGTCCTTATTACGCTCGATCCAAGCGTCCATGGCCGCTTCGTCGGCGGCGTGGTCGCGGGGTGCCAAGTCTTCTTCTGTGTATAGAGCCTTGGACGGTTTGGCGCTCTTCGTGTTCATGGACATATGATACCATATCTGGCGATAGCGAAAACACCGTTACCCATGGAATCCGGGACCGATTCACTAAACGCGTTGACCTGGCTGCTTGACGCAGGGGCCGACGAAGCCATCGGTGAGGCGCCGGTGGATCGGATGATGGCAAAACCCCACCCTCCCCTTGAGGGAGGGTCGAAAAACTTGAGCGCGCGGAGCGCTGGCGAGAATTTTTCGGGGAGGGGTCCGGCGCCGATGCCCAAGATCCACCCCTCCCCGAAATTTGCTCCGCAAATTTCGACCCTCCCTCAAGGGGAGGGTAAGACCGACTCCATCGCCTCCGCCATGGAACTCGCCGCCCGCTGCAACACGCTCGAAGAACTCAGAGCCGCGCTCGAATCCTTCGAGGGCTGCGCGCTGAAAAAATCGGCGACCAACACCGTCTTCGCCGACGGCACGCCCGCGCACAAAATCATGTTCATCGGCGAAGCGCCCGGCCGCGACGAAGACCGCATCGGCAAACCCTTCGTGGGACGCGCGGGCAAATTGCTCGACAAGATGCTCGCCTCCATCGGACTCGATCGCGCGAGCAACGCCTACATTACGAACGTGTTGAACTGGCGCCCGCCGGACAATCGCGATCCCTCGCCGGAAGAAGCCGCGACATGCCTGCCGTTCCTGCGCCGCCACATCGAGCTCGTCGCGCCCGAGATCATCATTCTGCTGGGCGCGGTCGCGGTGCGTCACGTTTTAGGCAAAACCGACGGAATCATGCGCCTGCGCGGGCGCTGGCTCGAATATCATGCCGCCGGGAAAATGGTTCCCGTCATGCCGACGCTGCATCCGGCCTATCTTTTGCGGCAGCCCGCGCACAAAAAACTCGCATGGCGCGATCTTCAGGCTATCAGCGGTAAGATTAAATCTCTCCAATTGCTTGAGATGAACGGCGCTCGCGTTTAATTTACCGATTCGTCGGTGGCAGCAGGGACGGCATGGGGCGTAGAGTTTTACTCGTGGCGGCGGCCGTGCTTCTGTGCGCAGCAACGGGCGCGCGGGCGCAGGATATCCTCGCAAGCGACGATGGCGGCGACGCGAGCGCGGGCCTGCGCGTGCTGTCGAGCCAGGACGCGCATCGCTACCGTGAAATCTTCGAGGACGAACGCAACGGCCATTTCGCGGCGGCGCGCGAAGAGATCGCCAAGCTCTCCGATACGTCGCTGATGGGCTATGTGCTGGCCGAACATTATCTCTCGCATCATTCGGGGCGCACGGCGCTCGTCGATCTCAACGACTGGCTGAAGCGCTATGGCGATCTTTCGATTGCCGACCGCGTCGAGCATCTCGCCCATTTGCGGGCGCGCCACAAGCGGCATGCGAGCGTCGAGGACATTCCCGGCTATCGCTGGCGCGGCGGCGGCTATGAGGATGTCGATACGCCCGATTCGCCCATGACCGCGCCCGCCTCGCGCGCCGCGCAGATCTCCATCGGCAACATGATCTCCGCAGGCCAGCCCGTCGAGGCGCAGGCGATCCTAGCCCAGCTTGCGTCTTCCAGCGACGCGAATGCCGCCGACGTGGCGCGGCTGACCGAGCGCGTGGCGGCCTCCTATCTCGCCGAGAACATGATCCAGCAGGCCTATGATCTCGCAAAGCCGGTCGCGGGCTCGGCCGCGGCGCCGGCGCTCGACTGGTCCTTCGGTTTCGCGGCCTACCGGCTCGGCAAATATGACGAAGCAGCGACCGCGCTCGAACAGCTCGCCCAGAACAGCGCGGTGCCGAGCTGGACGCGGGCACAGGCCGCCTTCTGGGCGGCGCGCGCCCATATGCAGGCAGGCGATCCCTTGCGCGTCGTCACGCTGCTGATGGCGGCGGCGCGCGAGGAGCCGACCTTCTACGGCATGCTCGCCCAGCGCATGCTGGGCGAGGATGGGCAGGCGCCCTTCACCGATCCGGTCCTCTCCACCGACAATTTCCTGCAATTGATGCAGAACCCGGCGGCGCATCGCGCGGTGGCGCTGTGGCAGGTCGGGCGCAAGGACGACGTTCCCAACGAGATGAACCGCGCCTTCGCCTCCATCGATTTCAAGATGGGCGGCTCTTTCGCGGCGCTGGCGCGCGCCATGAACCTTCCCAACGTCGAATTGCGCGCGAGCGAAACGGCGGCCGCGCGCGGGCTGATGCTGAGCGGATTGTTCCCCGTGCCGAAATACGCGCCCGACGGCGGCTACAGCGTCGATCCTTCGCTGGTGCTCGCCTTTGCGCGCATCGAGAGCCGCTTCCAGAGCGATGCGGTATCGCCCGCCGGCGCGCGCGGATTGATGCAGCTGATGCCCGCGACCGCGCGTCATCTGGGCGGCGGCGATCTCGAGGACCCCGCCACCAATCTCGCGCTCGGCCAGCGCTATATCGCGCAACTGCTCGATCAGCTGAACGGCAATCTCATCGAACTCGCCGCGGCCTATAATGCCGGGCCCGGCAATGTCTCGCGCTGGATGACGGCGCGGCCCGAATGCGGCAGCGATCCGCTGCTCTTCATCGAGACCATCCCCATTCCCGAAACGCGGGCCTATGTGAAGAAGCTGATGACCTATCACTGGCTCTATCGCCGCCGCTTCAACCAGACCGCGCCCGCGCTCGACGAAACCGCGGAAGGCGCGTGGCCCGTCTATCGCCCGCAGGACGTGCCGGTCGCCGATGTGCCGCGCGCGGTGCAGAGCTTCCATGCCGCCCAATCGCATTGACGAGAGCATCGCTTTCGTTCCCGTCCGCATCGCGGTCCTGACCGTTTCCGACACGCGCAACACTTCGAACGACACCTCCGGCGATGTGCTGGAGGGACGCCTCACGGAAGCGGGTCACATCCTTGCCGCGCGCATGATCGTTCGCGACGACCAATCCGCCATCGCCGCGCAATTGCGCGAGTGGATCGCCGATCCCGGCATCGACGTCGTGATCTCGACGGGCGGCACGGGGTTGACCGGCCGCGACGTGACCGTGGAAGCGTTCAGATCGGTGTTCGAGAAGGAGATCGACGGGTTCTCGGTTCTCTTCCATCACATCTCGTTCGAGAAGATCGGCACCTCCACGATTCAATCGCGCGCCTGTGCGGGCGTGGCGAACGGCAAATATCTCTTCGCGCTCCCCGGCTCGCCCGGCGCGGTGAAGGACGGCTGGGACGGCATCCTGAAATACCAGCTCGACATCCGCCACCGCCCCTGCAATTTCGTGGAGATCATGCCGCGGTTGAAAGAATGAATGGAGGAAGCATGAACGCGATTTTCAAAATCACATGCTGTATAAGTCTTATAATGTTAGGTTCACTGCCATGTTTAGCCGACGAATTCTGTGACAGCTTGAATGCGATAGCTGCCACGGCACCCGGCAATTTCGATATGGCATACAACAAAAAACTTTGGGTTCACGGCACTGAAGATATGTTGTCCAAACCGCCAGGATGCCTTGGCGTGCGTCTCAAGATGGTTTTGTACCATTGCTACTTGGCCGATGCGTCGCGCGCTGCACTTGAAAAGCTCGCGTCTCGTATTGCAGCCTGTTTGGGTTCAGCGGTCCCTGTCCGAGACGATTGGAAATATCACTTCCGACTGCAAGAGGCCGATCTGACGTTGGAATATACAGAAATCTCCGACGGGCGCGATTTCGTAGTTCTCAATTTTCGTCCTCACACGGATGCGACACATAAAGTGATGCCCTAGACTTTAAAGCTCAGCCGACGCGCGACCACAAGCGCGCTCGAACTTCTTTCCAGCTGAGAGCGGTGGAAGGATCGCGCGCGTGATCCGCCATCCGCCGCTCGATCTCGGCCTGCTGGGCGCCGGTCAAGGGCGGATGCGCGTCAGGCTCGGCGGCCACGCTGTCCCACAAGTCCTCGGCAAGTTGAATGCGTTCCGCCGGGCTTAGTTTGAAAAGTTCGGCTATGTCGCTCACGGACCGATCATTCCTCATCTTTATCCAATAGTCTCAGACTCTGTGCCCGCCCGCAAGCCATGCTAGGCTCGCCCCGCAATCCGGAGCGCGACCGCCATGACCACCGTTCTCATCGCCGGCACCAAGAAGGGCGCGGCCATCTTCAAGAGCGACGACGGCAAGAACTGGTCGTCCGATTTCGTGCTCAAGGGCTGGCAGGCGACCGCGTCGGCGCGCGACGGCGACGGGCGCTATTACGTCGCGGTCGGAAGCGACGTGTTCGGACCGGCCATCATGGTGAGCGACGATCTCAAGACCTGGACGCAGCTCGAATCCGCGCCGCGTTTCGCGGCCACCGACAAAGGCAATGCCGATCATCACCGCATCGTCGGCGCCTTCGATTTCGAAGGCAAATACAAGGAAGGCGGCCGCTTCGTCGATCAGATCTGGACGCTCGTTTTCGCGCACGGAAATCTCCATGCGGGCGTTTCCGAAGCCGGATTGTTCGTGAGCAAGGATCGCGGAAAAAGCTGGCAAGGCGTCGACGGCTTCAACAATCATCCCTCACGCGGCGAATGGATGCCGGGCGCGGGCGGGCTCACCGCGCACACGATCCTTGTCGACGCCAACGATCCGAAACGCATGTGGGTCGGCGTATCGGCGGCCGGCCTCTTCCGCACCGATGACGGCGGCAAGACATGGGCGCGCAAGAACGAGGGCATCGACACCAATGTCGGCCAATGCGTGCATCGCCTGACTCTCGATCCGAAGAACGCCGATGTGATCTACCGCCAGGATCATCGCGGCGTTTACAAGAGCAGGGACGCGGGCGACACGTGGCAGCGGGCGGAATCGGGATTGCCGATCGCCGAACTTTCCGACGGCCACAAATGTTCCTTCGGCTTTCCCATTGTGATGGACCGCGCGACCGACACCATCTTCGCCGTGCCGCTCGACGGCGACAATTTCCGCTTTCCCGCCAACGGGCATCTGAGCGTCTATCGCAGCAAGGACGGTGCGGCGCATTGGAGCGCGCAGTCGAATGGATTGCCCGAAACCAACTTCGCCGGAATCCTGCGCGGCGCGATGAGCGCCGACCAGAAAGGCGGCGTCTATTTCGGCACGACGGGCGGCTCGGTCTACGGCACCGCCGATCTCGGCGAGCACTGGCGCCAGGTGGCAAGCGGGCTGCCCAGAATCCTCAGCGTCGAAGCCTATTCATGATCCGCGTGCATCTGCCGCCGGTGCTGAGACAGGTGAGCGGCGGCAGGAAGGAATTGTTCGCGAGCGGCGCAAACGTTGCCGAAGTGCTGGCCGACATGGCCCGCGCCAATCCCGGGCTGTCGCTGCACCTCTTCGACGAAAGCGGCGCCATCCGGCGCAACATCGTCTGCGTGCATGACGGCGAACTGGTGCGCGCCGCCGCCGCGCGCGGACATGCCATCAATGACGGCGACGAGATCATCCTGGCCAATGCGCTGGCGGGGGGATAACAAGCCTTTTCCTTTTTTTCGTCATGGCCCGGTCCGAAGGATCCGGGCCATCCATTTTATTCGGCGCCCAAAAGAAAATTGGATCACCCGCATGCGCGGGTGATGACGGAGTGTGGGTTGAGGTCATCAACCACATCCACATCCCGCAACATCGGCAGGCAATAAACCCGCCAATGTCTCGGCACGTTCTTCAGCGTGTCGGCGAGGGCGAATTCGCCCGACCAGCGCACATGCTCGTAGAGGCGAAACGCATGCGCGGGGCTTTTCAATCCCACGAGATAATATCCGCCATCCAGCGCGGGCCCGATGACGAAATCGAAACGGCGTACCGCATCGGCGGCTTCGCGCAAAATCGAAACCGAAAGCTCGGGAATGTCGCAGCCGATGATGATCGAGGGACCCTTCGCCGCTTTCGCGACCAGTCCCATGCGCCGCCCGAGATCGCCCGAAGGCTGGCGCAGCGCGACGCGGAAAGGAACGCGCGATTTCTTCGCGCGCGCGATCGTCTGCGCGAGAGCGCGGCGATACCACATGGTGGCGCGCGCGACGCCGAGGCCGCGCGCAAGCCGCGTCTTCACCCGGCCCGCGACGGGCGCTTTCGCGAAGATGATGAGAACGGGATTACGCCGGATCGGTGGCCGGCAGGGCGTCATCGTCGTCGCTACCGCCGTCGTCCGGATCGTCGCCGTAATCGTCGCCGTCGTCCGGCGCAGTGGCGTCGTCATCGTCGCCGTCCGGATTGATGACGCTGCCGTCGTCGCTCGGATGGGAATTGGCGCCGTCGGGCGTCGCCGCGCTCTGGCCTTGCGTGTCGGCGCGCTGGGGGCCGGCGGCCATCGCCGGACCCACCAGAAGCCCCGCAGCCGCAACCATGCAGACGCGCAAGAGAACGCCCATGCCCACTTCTCCGTAGAAGGAGGATTTATACGCTCATCCGTAGAGCCGCGCCAGAACCCTCGGCGGCACGCGCAAGACGTAAAACATCAGCAAAGCGAGATTGCGCGCCGAGCGGATCGCATAGCCGCGTTCGCGGAATTTCCCGGCGCTCGTGACCGCGCGCGTGCCCAGCATGACGAGGCGCCGCCGCCCAAGCCTCTGCACGATATCGACATCTTCCATGAGCTCCATCGGCTTGAAGCCGCCGATCCGCCGGTAAAGACGGCGCGAGATCAGGAGGCCCTGATCGCCGTAAGGCAGCGCGAAGAGCGCGCAGCGCAGGCCCACCAGCTTTTCCAGCCGCCGCGCGCCGGGCGAAAAATCGTCGAGCGCGAAACGGAAGGCGGCGGCGCGCTCCATTCCCGCCTGTTCGATGAAACGTGCCGCTTCCTCTTCCCAGCCCTGGTCGAGGACCGTGTCGGCATGGAGGAACAGGAGCCAGTCGCCCCGCGCCGCCTCGGCGCCGGCGGCGAGCTGGATCCCCCTGCCCTTGGGGCCCTGGACGAAGCGCGCGCCGGTCGCCTCCGCGATGCGGGCGGTCTCGTCGGTCGAGCCGCCATCGGCGATCACGACCTCGCCCACCAGCCCCGTTACGACGCCCGAAACCAGCCGGGCCAGGCAATAGGCCAGGCTGCGCTCCGAATTCAGGGTCGGGATCACCACGCTGATCATCGGCCCACTTTGGTGGTTCGTTGTCCGGTCGAAAACAAAATTCCTGTCGCATCCGGTGTTGAGGTTACCGTGTCATGTTTCATTTTGTACTTGTTTTGTTCTCACAGGTCCGCTAGGTTCCGCCCATGACGATGGTTCTGGACATCACCGCCGATCCCAGGCGGCTTCATGGGCGCGGCGCGCTTTCCAACGCCTCGGGGCGCTACGAGCGCGAAGCGCGCGTGCTGGTCGATGACGGCTGGGAACGCGAGGAAGAACTTCCGCCGCTGAAGACCGAGATTTTGAAGGACACCGCGCGCACCATCATCACGCGCAACAACTCGCCCGATATTTCCTTCGAGCAATCGATCAATCCCTATCGCGGCTGCGAGCATGGCTGCATCTATTGTTTCGCGCGGCCGGCGCACGCCTATATGGGCCTGTCGCCGGGCGCGGATTTCGAATCGCGCCTGTTTGCGAAGCCGAACGCCGCCGAATTGCTGGCGAAGGAATTGTCGGCGCCCGGTTACGTGCCGAAGATCATCGCGATGGGCACGAACACCGATCCCTATCAGCCCATCGAACGCAATCTGCGCGTGACGCGCTCCATTCTGGAAGTGCTGCGCGATTTCAATCATCCCGTGGGCATCGTGACCAAATCGGCGCTGATCCTGCGCGATCTCGATATTCTAGGCCCGATGGCGGAGAAAGGTCTTGCGAAAGCGGCGGTTTCGGTGACGACGCTCGACCGCAAGCTTGCACGCACCATGGAGCCGCGCGCCTCCACCCCGCTGCGCCGGCTGCAGACGATCAAGGGACTGGTCGAGGCGGGCATTCCGACCGCCGTCATGTTTGCGCCGGTCATCCCTGCGCTGAACGACGAAGAACTCGAAAACGTTCTGGCCGCCGCGCATGAGATGGGCGCGAGAAGCGCAGGCTATGTGCTGTTGCGCCTGCCGCTGGAGATCAAGGATCTCTTCCGCGAATGGCTGGAAAGCGTCGAACCAGGCCGCGCCAAACATGTCATGTCGCTCATCCGCTCGATGCGCGGCGGCAAGGATTACGACAGCGCCTGGCATACGCGCATGAAGGGAACCGGGCCTTATGCCTCCATGATCGCGCGGCGCTTCCATCTGGCGGCGAAGCGGCTCGGGCTGAACCGCGAAAGCCGCCCGCTCGATCTCCACAGCTTCAAACGCCCGCCCCATCTTGGCGAACAGCTTGCCCTGCTCTAACAGGAAGGAATGCCGAATTACGGCCACGAAAAACGCATTCTGGCGCAGATGGCAGGTCCCGTGGCAGGCGTGGACGAGGCGGGGCGCGGGCCGCTCGCCGGGCCGGTCGTGGCGGCGGCGGTTATTTTCCTCGAGCGCAAGCGCATCCCCAAGGGCCTCAACGATTCCAAGCAGCTCGGCGAGGAGGCGCGCGAAGAAGCTTACGCGGCGATCATGGCGTGCGGCGCCATCGTGGGCGTGGGCGAAGCGAGCGTCGATGAAATCGATCTCGTCAACATCCGCCAGGCGACGCATCTCGCCATGGCGCGCGCCGTCCGCGCGCTGGCGTCGGCTCCGATGTTCGCGCTGGTGGACGGCAACGATCCCCCGCCGCTGCCCTGCCGTTGCGAGACGATCGTCGAGGGCGATGCGAAATCCTTGTCGATCGCGGCGGCCTCGATCGTCGCCAAAGTCACGCGCGACCGGATGATGATCGCGCTGCATGGGGAACATCCCGGCTATGGCTGGATCACCAACAAGGGCTACAGCACCGAAGAACATCTCGAAGCGCTGATCCGGCTGGGCCCCACGCGCCACCATCGCAGGAGCTTCGCGCCGGTCGCCGCCCAGCTCCGGCCCGAGGGTGTCGCCATTCCGCTCACAGCGGCGGATTGACTCATCCACACAACATCTAGTGCTGTGGGAATCCTGTGGACTCAAATCCCCTAAGCTTTTGATTCCGGGGGACTCTTGACGGCGGACTCGGTGCGAATCACTCTCCCGGCCCTGTGGATGGTTCGAGGGGCCCATGCGGGGATCGGATACGCTCGATTCTGTGATCGAAGGCGACTGCGTCGAAACGATGAACCGGCTGCCGGAAGGCTCGGCCGATCTCGTCTTCGCCGATCCGCCCTACAATCTGCAGCTCGCGGGCGAATTGCGCCGGCCGAACAATTCCAAAGTCGATGCCGTCGACGACGAATGGGATCAGTTCGGCAGCTTCGCCGATTACGACCGCTTCACCCGCGACTGGCTCATCGCCGCGCGGCGCGTGTTGAAACCCACCGGCGCGCTCTGGGTGATCGGCTCCTATCACAATATCTTCCGCGTCGGCGCGATCCTGCAGGATCTGGGCTTCTGGATCATGAACGACGTGATCTGGCGCAAGACCAACCCGATGCCGAATTTCCGCGGCCGCCGTTTCACCAACGCGCACGAGACGCTGATCTGGGCCGCGCGCGATCCCAAACAGAAAAGCTACACCTTCAATTACGAAGCGATGAAAGCGCTGAACGACGATCTGCAGATGCGCTCGGACTGGACGCTGCCCATCTGCTCCGGCGGCGAGCGGCTGAAGGATGCGGACGGCGCGAAAGCGCATTCAACCCAGAAGCCCGAGGCGCTGCTCCATCGCGTGATCCTGGCTTCCACGAAAAAAGGCGATGTGGTGCTCGATCCCTTTTTCGGTTCGGGCACGACGGGGGCGGTGGCCAAGAGGCTCGGGCGCCATTTCATCGGCATCGAGCGCGATCCAGGCTATGCCCGCCTCGCGCGCGCGCGCATCGCGGCGATCGCGCCGGCCGACGACGATGCGATCGAGATCACCAGATCGCGGCGCGCCGAACCGCGCATTCCGTTCGGCTGGGTGGTGGAGCGCGGGTTGTTGCCGCCGGGAACGGTGTTGCACGGCACGCAGAAGCATCACCGCGCCAAGGTGCGCGCCGATGGCTCGCTCGTCAGCGCCGACGCCACGGGCTCCATCCACCGCATCGCGGCGCATGTGCAGGGGCTCGATGCCTGCAACGGCTGGACGTTCTGGCATTACGAGGCGTCGAAGGGGAATTTCGTTTCCATCGACGTGCTGCGCCAGCAGCTACGCGCGACCATCAGCTGAACGGAACAAAGGCCCCTCGCCTTCGAGCGCATGCGCGATGATCTTGCGCATGATGGTGGGAAGAGCGGCATCTTTCAGTTTGCTTTCATCTATCCAGAAAAATTCGCTTACTTTTCCTCCCCCGTTTACGGGGGAGGTGCTGAGCGAGCCCTTGCGAGCGGCGCATAGCGACAGCGTATGCGCGAGGGGGCGCCCTCGCTTGCGTCCGCCCCCCTCCCCGGCTTCGCCGGTACTCCCCCCGTAAACGGGGGGAGAAACATAAACCTCGATCTCCAACTCGAAATGCGTGAAGCCGTGCCGCACGATGCCGGAAAGCTTTTTCCAGTCGGCGCGGAACGGCGCTTGCAGCAGCGCTTCCTTTTTCGACGGAAATGATTCCGTCCAAGGCCCGAGCGGCGGTTGCAGCATGCCGCCGAGCAAGCCTTTTTCCGGACGCTTCACCAGCAGCACGGCGCCGCGTCCATCGCGTGCGACGAAGGCCGCTCCGCGTTTGAGCGGACGCGCGGCTTTCTCGCCCTTCATCGGCAGCAATTCCTGGATGCCGCGTCTGCGCGCCTCGCAGAGCGCGCTCCACGGACAATTCTTGCACGCTGGACGTTTGGGCGTGCAGACCGTCGCCCCAAGATCCATCAGCGCTTGCGCGAAATCCCCTGCCCGCTTTTCGGGAACCAAAGCTTTCGTCAGTCCGCGCAATTTCGCTTTCGACGCCGGCAGCGGTTCTTCGACCGCGAACAATCGCGCGATCACGCGCTCGGCATTGGCGTCGACGGCCGCTTCGCGTTCGTCGAAGGCGATGGCCGCGATGGCGCCGGACGTGTAAGGACCGATGCCGGGAAGCTTTCGCAATTCGGCGGCGGTTTGCGGAAATTGGCCGCCCAATTCCTCCGCCACCATTTTCGCCGCGCGATGCAGGTTTCGCGCGCGCGCGTAATAGCCGAGGCCGGCCCAGGCGGCGAGGACGTCATCGAGCTCGGCGGCGGCCAGCGCTTTCACATCCGGCCAGCGCGCGATGAATTTTTTGAAATAGGGGCCGACCGCCTGCACGGTCGTCTGTTGCAGCATGATTTCCGAAAGCCATACGCGATATGGATCGGCGCGGCGCCCTCGGGCCGCGCGCCACGGCAGCGTGCGGCGATGCAAATCGTACCAGCAGAGCAATTTTTTCGCCGATGGTTTCATGGCGACCACAGGACTATGGTGACGTCCATGGCGCAACCGGACAAAACGAACGATCCACCGCCACCGCGCCGGGGCCGCGTCGAGCCGGTCGGCCGCGAGGCCAACGCCACCGCGACGGCCGCCTTCGCGCGGGCGGGCTTCCGCGATCCCACTCTCATCCTGCGCTGGGAGGAGATCGCCGGCGCCGAGGTCGCGCGCCTCGCCCGGCCCGTCAAGCTCAGCGACGGCCCCTCGGGCGGTACGCTCACGCTCAAGTCCGAGCCCGGCGCCTCGCTCTTCCTGCAACACGAAACCCGCGCGCTCTGCGAGCGAATCAATGCCTATCTGGGACGGCCCGCCGTCTCGCGGCTCAGATTCGTGCAAGGGGCGCTCGCCCTCCGGCCCATCCGCCCATCCCGCCGCAAACCGGCCGCCGCACCCCCGCCCCATGACCCGGCCGTCACCTTCAAGGGCGCGAAGCCCCTGCAGGAGGCGCTCTTGCGGCTCGCCCGGCAGCGGACGCGCGATTTCCTGCCCGATTGAACGGGCGCGCGCCCTCTGTCACAAGCAAAGCGGCAAAAGCTGGGAGAGCCATGTGACCCGCAAACAGCTTCTGATCGGCCTGGTGGCGCTTGCCGTCATCGCGCTCGGCGTTGTGGCCTATTTCATCTTCTCGGGCGGCGGCCAGGATACGACCGTGCCCGATTCGGGGGGCAAGCTCGCCATCACGCTGAAGCCCAGCGACCGCACGCTCGGCAATCCCAAGGCGCCCATCCTGATGGTGGAATATGCGGCGCCTTCCTGCCCGCATTGCTCGCGCTGGGACGCCGAAGTCTTCCCGCTCCTGAAGAAGAACTACATCGACACGGGCAAGGTCTATTACGTGTTCCGCGTCTTTCCCTTGCGGCCCGCCGACGTGGCGGTGGAGAGCATGGCGCGCTGCCTTCCGGCCGACTCCTATTTCCAGTTCATCGAGCTGATGTTCCGCAATCAGGAGAAATGGGACCCCGAATACGGAATCAGCGATACCCACGCAGCCCTCGTCGAAATGGGACGAATCGCTGGCATGAGCGCCGAACAAGTGGATACTTGCATCGGGAATCAGGCGGAGGAGAAACGGGCCAGCGATGTGGGTCAGGAGGCGGCCACCAAATACGGCATCAGCGGTACTCCCAGCTTCATCATCAACGGCCAGTTGCGCTCCGGCGAGTTTCCATGGGATCAGATGAAGACTCTTCTGGATTCGATGCTGCCGAAAAAATGATCCGGCGGCGCGGCAGGGCACATTGAAGTTCACGCGTCTCAGACTTTCCGGTTTCAAATCTTTCGTGGAGCCGACGGAGCTTTTCATCGAACCCGGGCTGACGGCCATCGTGGGGCCGAACGGCTGCGGCAAATCCAACCTGTTCGATGCGCTGCGCTGGGTGATGGGCGAAACGCGCCCCACCTCCATCCGCGGCAGCGAGATGGACGACGTGATCTTCGGCGGAAGCGCGGGCCGGCCTGCGCGCAACACCGCCGAGGTGATCCTCTTCATCGACAATCAGGACCGCTCGGCGCCCGGCGCCTTCGCCGATTTCGATACGATCGAGGTGTCGCGGCGCATCGAGCGCGAGGCGGGCTCGGTCTATCGCATCAACGGGCGCGACGTGCGCCAGCGCGACGTGCAGATCTTCTTCGCCGATGCGTCGTCGGGCGCGGGCTCAACCGCCTTCGTGCGCCAGGGCCAGATCGGCATGCTCATCAGCCAGAAGCCGCTGGCGCGCAGGGCGATCCTCGAAGAAGCCGCTGGCATTGCGGGCCTGCATCAGCGCCGCCACGAGGCCGAGCTGCGTCTGCGCGCAGCCGAAACGAATTCGTCGCGGCTCGACGACATCATCCGCGAAATCGAATCCCAGCTTCAGAACCTGAAGCGCCAGGCACGTCAGGCCTCGCGCTATCGCAATCTTTCGGGGCTGATCCGCAAGGCCGAGGCGCTGGCGCATTATCTGCGCTGGTCGGCGGCGGAAGCGCAGGCGCAGGCCGCGCATGCAGCACTCACCGCCTCGAGCGGGGCGGTCGGCGAATGCGCCGATCGCGCGGCCATCGCCTCGACCGCGCAGGCCGATGCGGCGGCCGCGTTGCCGCCCTTGCGCAATGCCGAAGCCGGGAAGCTCGCGGGATTGCAAAGGCTGATCGTGGAGCGCGACGCGCTCGATGCCGAGGAGCGCCGCGCCCGCGAGGATGCGCAGCGCCTGCGTCAGCGCATCGCGCAATCCGAGCAGGACCTCGCCCGCGAGCAGAATCTGAGCGCCGATGCGCTGGCCGCGCTGCAAAAATTCTCGAGCGAACGGGACGAACTCGAAGCGGCCGATGCGCGTGCCGAAGAAGAATTGCAAACCGCTCGCGCGCGCGCCGCCGAACTCGCCCGGGCGCTTTCCGAGCACGAACGCACGCTCGACCGGCTCAATGCCGAACTCGCCCAATGGCACGCGCAGAAATCGGGCCTTGAACGTACGCGCGAAGTGGCCGCCGCTCTTGCCGAAACGAGCGCGCAGCAACTCAAGGATGCCGAGGATCGTCTGGGCGCGGCGCTCAAGAGGGCGGCCGCCGCTCCCGATGTGCGCGCGGCGGAAGGCGCGGCCGAAAGCGCGCGCGGACAAGCCGATGTGCTGCACGGCGCGGTTTCGAAGGCGCGCGCTGCGCTCGAACATGGCGAACGCGCCGAAACGGACGCTCGGGGCCCGCTCGAGAATGCCGAGCGCGAGAGCGAGCGGCTTTCGGCGGAAGCCAAGGCGCTCTTCGATCTCTTGCGCCCCGGCGGAGAGGATTTGTGGCCGCCGCTGATCGACGCGGTGCGCGTGAAGCCCGGATTCGAGGCCGCTTTCGCCGCGGCCCTGGGCGACGATCTCGATGCGCCGCTCGATGAAGCCGCACCCCGTCACTGGCGCGATCTGGGCGGCAAATACGAGTTTGCGCCGCTGCCCAAAGGCGCGCGCGCGCTGATCGAGCTGGTCGACGCACCCGCCGCCCTTTCGCGCCGCCTCGCGATGACGGGGCTTGTCGATGCCAAGGAAGGCGCGCGCCTGCAGGCAGCGCTTGCGCCCGGCCAGCGATTGGTTTCCGAGCGCGGCGATCTGTGGCGCTGGGACGGTTTTTCGGCTTCCGCCGATGCGCCCTCGGCCGGTGCCGCGCGGCTCGCGCAGCGCAACCGCCTGGCCGCGCTCGAAACCGAGCTGGTGAAGGCGAAGGACAATCGCGCGAAGCTGTTCGATATCTATACGTCCGCCAGGACCGCGGCCGCCAAAGCGCGCGAGGAATTGCGCGCGGCGGAAGAAAACCAGCGCCGCGCCGATCAGGCCCATATCGCGGCGCAAGGCGAAGCCGCGCAAGCCGCCCGCGCCGCGGCCGAACGCGCGGCGAGCCTGGCTTCGCTCGAAGCCGAGATCCGCCGCCTCACCGAAACCCGCGATGCCGCGCGCGAATCCGGACGCCAGGCGGCGCTCGCGCTCGAGGGATTGGCCGATGGCGAGTCTCTCTCGGAACAAGTGACGGCCGCGCGCAGCGCCGCCGCAGAAGCGCGCCTCGCCGATTCCGATGCGCGCGCCTCGCTCGAAAGCCTGACGCGCGCCGCCGATATGCGCGCCGAACGTCTTGCGGCGCTGGGCGAGGAACGCGCGCGCTGGGAGAGCCGTCATCTCGCCGCCGGCGAACAGATCGGCGAGCATACGCGCCGCCGTTCCGAGATGGGCGTGGAACTGGCAAGGCTGGAAGCGCTGCCGGGCGAAATCGCGGGCAAGCGCAACACGCTTCTCGACATGATCGCCACGGCCGAAGCCGCGCGCAGCTCCGCATCCGATGCGCGCGCCGAAGCCGAACGCATCCTCGCCGAAGCGGATAAAGCGGTGAAATCCGCCGACGCCGCGCTCTCGCACGCCCGCGAGGAGCGCGCCCGCGCCCAGGCGCTTTCGGAATCGGCGGCCGAGCGCATCGCCGAACTTGCCCAGCGCATCCGCGACGAACTGGATGCAACGCCCGAGCAATTACCCGAACTCGCAGAGATCCGGGAGGGCGCCGAGCTTCCCGATCTCGAACATGCCGATGGCCGCGTGGAGAAACTGAAGCGCGAGCGCGAGCAGCTCGGCGGCGTCAATCTGCGCGCCGACGAGGAAGCGGCCGAGCACGAGCAGCGCCTCGCCACGCTCACCTCCGACCGCGACGATCTCATCGGCGCGATCGATCGCCTGCGCCGCGGCATCGCCAGCCTCAATCGCGAAGGCCGCGAGCGGCTGATCGAATCCTTCGAGAAAGTGAACCGCAATTTCCAGACGCTGTTCACCAAGCTGTTCGACGGCGGCGAAGCCAAGCTCACCTTCACCGAATCCGACGATCCGCTGGAAGCGGGCCTCGAAATCTTCGCGCGCCCGCCGGGCAAGCGGCTTCAGGCGCTGTCGCTGCTTTCCGGCGGCGAGCAGGCGCTCACCGCCATGGCGCTGATCTTTGCGGTGTTCCTGGTGAACCCGGCGCCCGTCTGCGTGCTCGACGAAGTGGATGCGCCGCTCGACGACGCCAATGTCGAGCGCTTCTGCAATTTGCTCGACGAGATGACGCGCATCACCGACACGCGCTTCCTCGTCATCACCCATCACGCGCTGACCATGAGCCGGATGCACCGCCTCTTCGGCGTCACCATGGCCGAACGCGGGGTGAGCCAGCTCGTCTCGGTGACGCTGGCCGAAGCCGAGCGCGTGGCGGCGGCGGAATAGCGGCGTGGCGAAACCGGCCGATTTGCGCTAATATCCGGCCATGGACGAGAACCTCCTCTCGCGGATCACCATCCGCTCCGACCAGTGCCACGGGCGCCCCTGCATCCGCGGCATGCGGATTCGCGTGTTGGACGTGCTCCAAATGCTGGCCGGCGGAATGACTGCGGAAGAGATTCTGGCCGATTTTCCCTACGTTGAAATGGATGACATCCGAGCAAGCCTTCTCTACGCCGCCAAGGTGATGGATCATCCGGTCGTCGTGGCCGCAGAATAGCTCAATGGCCGCGTTATTCGTCTGTGACGTCAATCTGCCCCCGCGTCTGGTTGCCTTTTTTCGCGAGCGTAACTTCGAAGCTGTTCACGCTTACGGCGCCGGCCTGGAAACGGCGGGCGACAAAGCAATCTGGGAGTTCGCACGAGATCGGGACGGAATCGTCGTCACGAAGGACACTGACTTTGTCCGATTGGGCGTCGCGCCGCCCGGACCGCGCGTGCTTCTGGTCTGCACCGGGAATTGTTCCAACAAGACGCTGTTTACAAAGCTGGACGAGGCACTGCCGGAGATTGTCGCTCTTTTTGAAACGGGCAACCGCGTCGTGGAACTGCACTGAGCGCGGCGGGCCTTTCATGCGGGCGTGCGGCCTCCGGCCAATGCCGCCGCACATTTCGCCGCGCTAAAAATACGCCTGCAGAATCAATATGTTGCATGAATTTCATGTTCTTGACAGCCTGTAACCTCATCCCTATGGTCCGCGCGCCTTCGAACGGGCCGCGAAGGTGCGAATCCGGCCGATGAATGCGGGCGAACGGGGCGAGCCATGAGCGACGAGCCTCCCGAACCCGACGATCTGCGACGCTTAAGCGAGCGGCTCGACGAGGCGCGCCGGCGCGAAGCCGCGAAGGCGCCGAAAGCGGGAAACGCCGCTCCGCTCTCGGTCGCATTCCGCTTCACGACGGAACTGGTGGCGGCCCTTGTGGTGGGCGGCGCGCTGGGATGGGGCATGGATCGGCTGTTCGGCACGCGCCCGATCTTCATGGTGGTGATGTTTTTTCTGGGTGCGGCGGCGGGCATCAGAAACGTGATGGGCGCCGCCAAAGAGATGAACGAACGCGCGGCCAAAGCGGCGATGGACGGCAAGGCCGGGAACAAGGAATGATCTCGTGGCGATGACCCCCATGGCGCAGTTCAGCGTGAAGCCGCTCATCAGCGCGCCGATCCTGACCATTGCCGGCCATCCCATCTATTTCACCAACCAGGCGCTCTGGATGTGCGTGCTGGTGGCGGCGGCATCGCTGTTCGTGATCGCGGGCGGTGCCAGGCGCAGCCTTGTGCCCGGCCGGCTGCAATCCATGGCGGAACTCTCCTACGAATTCGTCGGCAACATGATCGAATCCGCGGCCGGGAAGGATGGCTTGCGCTTCTTCCCCTTCGTGTTCGCGATCTTCTTCTTCGTGCTGTTCTCCAATTATTTCGGGCTGATCCCCGGCGTCTTCACGGTGACAAGCCAGATCGCGGTGACTTTCGCGCTGGCCGCGGTGGTGATCGTCGTCGTCATCGTCACCGGCTTCATGGAACACGGGTTTCGCTTCCTGAAGCTCTTCGTGCCGGAAGCGCCGCTGGTGCTTCTGCTGCTGATGGTGCCGATCGAGATCATCTCCTTCTTCACCCGCCCCATCAGCCTTTCGGTGCGTCTCTTCGCCAACATGCTGGCCGGGCACACCATGCTTCAGGTGTTCGCCGGTTTCGTCATCGCGCTGGCCGGCGCGGGCGGCATCCTCTCGGTGCTGTCGATCGCGCCGATGCTGCTCATCATCGCCATCATGGCGCTCGAATTCCTCGTTGCGGGCCTGCAGGCCTATGTGTTCGCCATCCTCACCTGCATCTACCTCAACGAAGCCTTGCATCTCCACGATCATCACTAGAAAGGGACGTTTCATGGATATCGCTGCAGCGAAAATGATCGGCGCGGGCCTTGCCTGCTTCGCGCTGGCCGGAGCCGGCGTCGGCATCGGTCTCGTGTTCGGCAACTACCTGCAAGGCGCGCTCCGCAATCCCGGCGCCGCCGCCTCGCAGACCACCAACATGTTCCTCGGCTTCGCGCTCTGCGAAGCGACGGGCCTGTTCGGTCTGGTGATCGCGCTCATCATCCTGTTCGGCATGTGATGGACGCGGGCGCCACCACGACCGGCACCGAGGTTCCGGCGAGCGGCGGTTTTCCGCCGTTCAAGACGGAAACCTTCCCGAGCCAGATCTTCTGGCTCGCGGTGACGTTTGCCGCACTTCTGATCGTGATGTGGCGCATTGCCGTGCCGCGCATCGGCGGCACGATCGAGGGACGCAAAGCGAAAGTCGCGGGCGATCTGGCCGCGGCCGAAAAGCATCGCAACGCCGCAGAAGCGGCCTCGTCGGCCTATCAGCAGGCGCTGGCCGAAGCGCGCGGCCGCGCCCATGGCATCGCCGAGGACAATCGCAAGAAGCTCATCGCCGAGGTGGAAAAGGCCAAGGCCGATGCTGATGCCGCGGCGCAGGCCGAGCTCGCCAAGGCCGAAGCGCGCATCGCCGAGGTGCGCGAGCAATCGCGCGCCCATGTCGCCAATGCGGCGCGCGACGCGGCGGCCGACATCGTGGCGCGGCTGACCGGCGACACGATTTCGCCCGCCGAAGCCGAAGCCGCGATCGCGGCCGTGCGGCGCTAGGAGGTTCGCATGGAATTCCTCGGCGATCCGGAAACCTGGATAGGCCTCGGCTTTATCGTCATCATCGGCATTTTCCTTTATCGGCGTGTGCCGGCCTTCGTCGTGGCCGCGCTCGATGCGCGCGCCGCCGCCATCTCCAGGGAACTCGATGAAGCCAGGCGCCTGCGCGAAGAGGCCGAAGCGGTCCTCGCCGAATATGCGAGAAAGGCGGCGAGCGTGGAGAAGGAAGCCGAGGCCATCATCGCCGCGGCGAAGGCCGAGGCCGAACGCTACGGCGCCGAACAGCGCGACGCGCTGAAATCCCAGATCGCGCGCCGCGTCGAACAGGCGCAAGCCAAGATCGCGCAGGCAGAAAGCGCAGCCATGGCCGAACTCCGCGCGCTCGCCGCCGATGCCGCCGTCGCCGCGGCCGAGAAACTGATCCAAGCGCGTCTCGACGAGAAACGCGCCGCCTCGCTGATCGAGCAGAGCATCAAGGAATTGCCGGGGAAGTTGAATTAACTCAGCAAATACCACGCGAACAGCGCGACCATCACGATATCGGCGAGCGCCATCGGGAATGCGGGCAGGCGCCGCGTGGTGGAGGCGCTCGCGACGACCGGCAGGATGAAGGTCGATTTGCCGGCGATCGAATAGAGCATGATCGCGTCGCGGATTTCCGGATGATAGGCGGCATAGATGAGCAGCGCGCCCGAGCCGAAGATCATGATCCCCCAGCTCCGCAGCGCCAGCAGGCCGGAGAACGACACGATGTTCTCGCCGAAGATGAACTGGTGGAAGCTGCGCGGCGCCACCGCATAAAGCAGCATCGAACAGGTCAGGATGCCCGAAATCTCCAGCACCCAGCCGATATGCGCATCGATCCACATTATTTGTTCTCCGGCAGGACGGTGCGGATGTGCAGCTCGCGCAGCTGTTTGGGCGAGACTTCGCTCGGCGCGTTCATCATCAAATCTTCGGCCTGCTGGTTCATCGGGAACATGGTGACTTCGCGCAGATTTTCCTCGCCCGCGATCAGCATGACGATGCGGTCGATGCCGGGCGCGGTGCCGCCATGGGGCGGCGCGCCGTAGCGGAAGGCGTTGAGCATGCCTGCGAATTTCTGCTCGGTCTCGCTCCGCGCATAGCCCGCGATCTCGAAGGCCTTCAGCATCACGTCGGGATCGTGATTGCGGATGGCGCCGGAGGAAAGCTCCACGCCGTTGCAGACGATGTCGTATTGATAGGCCTTCAGTCCCAGGATTGTTTCGGCATCGTTGCCGTCGAGCGCAAGGAATTTCTCGCGGTCATATTGCGGCATCGAGAACGGATTGTGGGAGAAATCGATCTTCTTGTCGTCCTCGTTGTATTCGTACATGGGAAAATCGACGATCCAGCAGAATTCGAATTTCGTCTTGTCGATGAGATCGAGTTCGTTGCCGATCTTGATGCGAGCTTGCCCCGCAAGTGCCGCGGCGCGATCTTTCTTGTCGGCCGAGAAGAACAGCGCATCGCCGGCTTTCACGCCTGCCTTTTCTGCTAGTTCCCGGATAGCTTCAACCGGAAGGAATTTCGCTATTGGTCCCTTTCCATGCAAAAACCGCTTATGAGCGAAATCACTTTTCTTTGCCATGCCATGAGTTTCCATGGCATCGGCCACCGCCGACGCCACTGAACCCGGGGTATCCACACTCGTTTCTTCAAAAGTTATATAACCAAGCCCCGCCGCGCCCATATCGTTGCGCGCCCAATCGTTGAGCTTGTCGAAGAAGCTGCGCGGCTGCGAGGCAGCGCCGGGCGCGGGGATCGCGCGCACGGTCTTGCCCTTGAACGCCTTGAACGCGACATCCTCGCGCGCGAATACATCGGTCACGTCCACGATCTCGATGGGATTGCGCAGATCGGGTTTATCGACGCCATATTTCAACATCGATTCGTCGTAAGGAATGCGCGGGAACGGCAATCCGCTCACCGTGCGGCCATTGGCGAATTCCTCGAACACGCCATGCAGCACCGGCTCTACCGCCGCGAACACGTCTTCCTGCGTCACGAAACTCATTTCGAGATCGAGCTGGTAGAATTCGCCCGGGCTGCGATCGGCGCGCGCGTCTTCGTCGCGGAAGCAGGGCGCGATCTGAAAATAGCGGTCGAAGCCCGCCACCATGATCAATTGCTTGAATTGCTGCGGCGCCTGCGGCAGCGCGTAGAACTTGCCGGGATGCAGCCGCGACGGCACCAAGAAATCGCGCGCGCCTTCAGGCGAGCTTGCGGTCAAAATCGGCGTCTGGAATTCGGTGAAGCCCTGCTCGATCATCCGCCGCCTGATCGATGCGATGACATGCGAGCGCAGCGCGATGTTGTTGTGCAACCGCTCGCGGCGCAGATCCAGGAAGCGGTATTTGAGCCGCGTCTCCTCGGGGTAGTTCATGTCGCCGAACACCGGCAGCGGCAATTCCTGCGCCATCGACTCGATGCGCACCTCTTCGATGCGCAGTTCCACCTCGCCCGTCGGAAGCTCCTTGTTCACGGTCTCTGCCGAACGCGCCACCACCTTGCCGGTCAGCGTCAGCACCCATTCGGAGCGCGCCTTGTCGGCCTCGGCGAAGGCGGGGCTGTCGGGTTCCACCACGCATTGGGTGATGCCGTAATGGTCGCGCAAATCGATGAACAGCAGCCCGCCATGGTCGCGCCGCCGGTGCACCCAGCCCGAAAGGCGCACATGGGCGCCCACGGCTCCTTTTCGCAACTGGCCGCAATTATGGGTGCGATAGGCGTGCATAAGGTTCCCCGAAAAGGGGCGTATGTGGCGAGGGGGCACACCCCAAGTCAAGGGCGCCCAACGGCGCGGGGGGTACTCCGTATCGCAAGGCCGCTGCGCCGGCCCCCTGCGGCGGCAAATCCTCGGACGGGTGGTCGCGAATCCTTTATAGCGTTGCCATGCGGATCGTGGAGTCCACGGAAGGGTTGAAAGCGCTGGCGAGCGAGCTCGAAGGCGCCCCCTATATCGCGCTCGACACCGAATTCATGCGCGACCAGACCTATTGGCCGAAGCTCTGCCTGTTGCAGGTGGCGGCGCCCGGAAATATCGCGGCCATCGTCGATCCGCTTTCGGGCCTCGATCTCGCGCCGTTCTACAAGCTGCTCGCTGCGCCGGATATCGTGAAGGTGCTGCACGCGGCGCGGCAGGATATCGAAATCTTCCATCATCAGGGCCATGTCATTCCCGATCCGCTGTTCGACACCCAGATCGCGGGCATGGTGTGCGGCTTCGGCGAAGCGGCATCTTATGAAACGCTGGCGCGCAAGCTCGCCCATGCCGAGATCGACAAATCGGCGCGCTTCACCGATTGGAGCCGGCGCCCGCTTTCCAGCCGCCAGCTCGAATATGCGCTCGCCGATGTCACGCATCTCTGCGTGATCTACGAAGCGCTCGCCGCCCAGTTGAAGCGCAGCGTGCGCGAAAGCTGGGTCGCCGAAGAGATCAGCGCCTTGCAGCAGCCGTCGCTTTACAATCTCGATCCCGCCGATGCGTGGAAGCGATTGAAGGCACGTACCTCGAACAAGCGCTTCTTCGCGATCCTCGCGGCCATCGCGGCCTGGCGCGAGCGCGAGGCGCAGACGCGCGATATTCCGAGGAACCGCGTCATCAAGGACGAAGCGCTGCTGGAGATCGCGGCCCATCCGCCGGAAACCGCCGAAGGGCTCGAGCGCATCCGCGCCGTGCCCAAAGGTTTTGCCGCATCGAAACTCGGCAAGGGACTTCTGGAAGCGATCGCCCAAGGGCAAAACGCGCCGCCGCCGAAAGGCTTCGAGCCTGAACGGCCCCGGCGCAAGCGCGAGCCCTCGCCCGCGACCGTCGATCTGTTGAAGACGCTGCTGCGGCTGCGCGCGGAGGAGGCCCATGTCGCGCCGCGCCTGATCGCCAATGCCGAAGATATCGAAAGCATCGCCGCCTATGACGACGACGGTGTGGCGGCGCTGCATGGCTGGCGCGCCGACGTGTTCGGCGACGATGCGCGCGCGCTTCGCGACGGCAAGCTCGCCATCGCGCTCGAACAGGGCGAAGCCGTGGTGGTGGAGCTCGAGGATTAGCGCGGGGCGGCGCGGGCGCCGCTCAACCGCGATTTGAGCTGCAGCAATTCTTCGAGCAGCGCTTCGAGCCGCGCGCGGGCGCCGGCGTCGAGTGTTTCTTCGCAAGGGCGCAGCGCCTCGAATGCGGATTCGGCGGGGCCGTCGATTCCGTCTTCGTCGTCGGTGATCGTGCCGTAGAGGCGCGCCTCGCCGCGGCCGATCTCGGCGACGTAACGGATGCCCTGCTCGCGCAGCAATTTCTGCACGCCCTTGATCGTCACGCCGTCGGAATAAAGCAGCGTGCGGATGCCGCGCAGGAGATCGACGTCTTCGGGACGGTAATAGCGCCGCCCGCCCGCCCGCTTGACGGGCTTGACCTGTCCGAAGCGGCTTTCCCAGAAGCGCAGCACATGCTGGGGAACATTGAGCTCGATCGCCACCTCGCTGATGGTGCGAAACGCGTCCGGCGATTTCGCCGGACCCGCGGCGGCGTAGGCGTAACTCATTCGCCGGCCTCGAACACCGGCGTCTGGCCGTTGATGACGGCCTTGAGCACATGGCTGGGTCGGAACACGAGCACGCGGCGCGGCGCGATGGGAACCTCGTCGCCGGTCTTGGGATTGCGCCCCATGCGCTGGGACTTCTGGCGCACCGCGAATGTGCCGAATGACGAAAGCTTGACGGTCTCGTTGCGGGCCAGTGCCTGACAGATTTCTTCGAGCATATCCTCGACCATCTGTGCCGATTCGTTGCGCGACAGACCGACCGCCTGGAAAACCGCCTCGGTGAGATCGGCCCGTGTGAGGGTCTTGCTGGTCATGTCTTCGACTCCCTGTCCTACCGATGAAAATACGGCGGCAGGCGATTTCCCGTCAACGTCAAAGGGATAGGAGCGGATGCTCAAGCACCGATTTATCACCAGCGCAAAAGCGCCGCGCCCCAGGTGAAGCCCCCGCCCATGGCTTCGAGCAGAACGGTCTGGCCGCGCCGGATGCGTCCGTCCCTGACGGCGGCGTCAAGCGCGAGAGGAACCGAGGCGGCCGAGGTATTGCCGTGGAAAGCCACGGTCGAAACCAGGCGCGACGGCGCGATGCCGAGCCTTTTGGCCGTGCCGTCGAGGATGCGCTGATTGGCCTGGTGCGGCACGAACCAGTCGATCTCGGAGACCGCAAGTCCGGCCCCGGCGGCGGAGGCCTCGACGGCGGACGCGATGTTCGACACCGCATGGCGGAAGACCTCGCGGCCCTGCATGCGCAGATATCCCGTGGTGCGCGTCGTGGAGGGGCCGCCATCGACATAGAGAAGATCGTGGAGGCGGCCGTCGGAATAGAGCTTGGTGTTGAGCACGCCGCGATCGGTTGCATCGCCCGTGCCCTCATGCGCGCGCAACACGATGGCGCCCGCGCCGTCGCCGAAGAGCACGCAGGTGCCGCGGTCGCTCCAATCCATCAGCCGCGACATGGTTTCGGCGCCGACGAGCAGAACCGTGCGCGCCTGGCCCGCCTTGATGAAGTTGTCGGCGACGGCAAGGCCATAGACGAAGCCCGTGCAGACCGCCTGCACATCGAAGGCGGCACCCTTCGTCATGCCGAGGCGGGCCTGCACGCGGGTTGCGACGGCGGGGAAGGTTTCGTCGGGCGTCGTGGTGGCGACGACGATGAGATCGATTTCGCTTGCGCCGATCTTGGCATCCGCGAGTGCGGCTTCGGCCGCCTTCAGCGCAAGATCGGAGGTGAATTCGCCGGCCCGCGCAAACCGCCGCTCGCGGATGCCGGTGCGCTCGACGATCCAGGCGTCGCTGGTGTCGACCTTCTTCGCCAGATCGTGGTTGGTGACAATCGTGTCGGGAAGATAGGAGCCGCAGCCGATCACGAGCGAGCGGACAATGCCGCCCATCAAACCGCGCCTCCCGATGCGGCGGGCTGAAGCGCGGGCATGGCGGCGGCGTGATCGGCGATGATCTTCGGGATCACTTCGGCCTGCGCCATTTCGATGGCCATGTCGAGGCCGCTGGCGAAGCCCAGCGCATCGGTCGCGCCGTGCGTCTTCACGACGACGCCGTTGAGCCCCAGGAATATGCCGCCGCTTGCGGCGCGCGGATCGAGCTTGCGGCGCAGGATGTTGAGCGCGCCCGAAGCGAAGACCGCGCCGACGCGGCCGAAGAGCGAACGCCTGAGCGCATTGCGCAGGAAAAAGACCACGAGCTTGGCCGTTCCCTCCGCCGTCTTGAGGGCGACGTTACCGGTGAAGCCGTCGGTGACGATGACATCGACCGTGCCTTCGGCGATGTCGTCGCCTTCGACGAAGCCGCAGAATTCGATGGGAAGATTCACGCGGCGCAGGATTTGCGCCGCCTCCTTCACCGAGACATGGCCCTTGGCGTCTTCCTCGCCGACATTGAGGATGCCGACGGTCGGCCGTTCGAGCCCCAGGATCGCGCGCGCGAACGCTTCGCCCATCACGGCGAAATCGACGAGCTGCTGCGCATCGCTTTCGACGGTGGCGCCGACATCGAGCACCACGCTTTGCCCGCGCTTGGTGGGCCAGAGCGCGGCGATGGCCGGACGGTCGATGCCTGCGATGGTGCCGAGCTGGAACATGCTCATCGCCATCAAGGCGCCGGTATTGCCGGCCGAGATGACGACCTGCGCCTCGCCCTTCTCCGCCGATTCGATGGCGCGCCACATGCTCGTGTTGCGTCCGCGGCGCAGCGCACTCGACGGCTTTTCCTCCATGCGCACGCGTTCGGGCGAATGGCGGATCTCGACGCGGCCCGACAATTTGCCCCTGCGCGCGAAAAGCGGCTTCAGCACCGCTTCATCGCCATGCACCAGGAAATTCACGGAAGGATGGCGGACCGCCGAACGCGCCAATGCCGCAACCACGACCCCGGGCCCGGCATCGCCGCCCATGGCATCGACAGAAACATTGAGGGTTCGGCTCACGCTCGCCTCTGCACCCGGCCGAGGATGGCGGCTGGGATCAGTCTTTCGTCTTGGTGACTTCGCGGCCGTCATAATAGCCGCAAGCGGCGCAAACGTGATGGGGGCGCTTCTGTTCGCCGCAATTGGGGCATTCGGTGTGGGAGGTCGGCGCCAGACGGTGGTGCGAACGGCGCATGTTCCGCTTGGACGGCGAGGTTTTTCGCTTGGGGACCGCCATGGCGGATGCTCCTTCAGGCCTGAAACGAGGCGCGGAGATAACCCCAAAGGCGCGCCCGTATCAAGCGGATTTTCCAAGGATTTCCGCTCGTTTCTTGGCGGTCAGCCGCCCTTTTCCTTGAGCTGCCTGAGGACGGCGAAGGGGCTTTCGGAGCCGTCGCCCTCCCCTTCGGGCGGCTCATAGGTCACGCCCGGCACTCTGGGATAGGGGTCGATGGCAAGCGAGAATTCCTCGAGCAGCGGGCCCGCCAGATCGTAGCGGGTGGAGGCGATCTCCTCGGGTGCCTCCTCTTCGCCGGCCGCGAGGGTGACGACGCCCTCGGGCCGCGCGGCGCGCGGCGAATAATGCAGCGTGCGCGCGAAGCTCTTGGCGATATGCGTGCGCACGGGCTCGAGCGTGACGACGCAAGACTGCACCACATCGCCGCTCAACACCGCGTCATAGGCAAAGCGCGTCGGCGAAAGCTTGCGCAGCGTGATGCCGCCTTCGAAACGGTCGACGCGATCCACGCCCGCCCAATCCGCCAGACGCGCGAGATCATCGCCCGTCACGGCGATCTGCACCTCGTCGCCCGCTTCCGACAGGCTCGCCAGATCGTAGATGCGCTCGACGGGGGGCGCGGGTTTCATAAGAGCGGCACGCCGAAATTGGGCGGCTCCATGGTGAGATCGTGAGCGGCCAGCCGCGCGCGCGCCTCCAACGCATAAGCGGCGAGCTTGCGCGCCTGTCCGGTTCGGGTTTCCTCGCCGCGATAGACATTGCGAAGGATGGCCTCGGCCAGCGCAGCTTCGCTTGCCGCCGCGCCATAGGCCCGGATGCGGCCGTAAAAGGCATTGGCGAATTTCTTCATGCGCGGTCCCAGCCCCAGATCGCCGACGCCCAGATCGCGCAACGCCTCGTCGAAGCCCACGAAGAGCTTGTCGGTCACGTCCTGCGCCAGATCGCGCGCGCCCAGCGCCTGCAGCCGCTCCAGCACCAGCCAGGCATGCAGCGCCACCAGGTCGAAACGGCCGTCGATGGTATCGGCCACGCCGAGCGCGCCGAAGAAGCGGGGATCGCGGGCGCGCGCGGTGAGATCCGCACACAGCCTTTCCGCGAATTTGCGTCTTTCTGCCGATTTCCTGAACGGATTCAGCATAGCCGGTTACCCCGCCCCCACCCGCTCTTGCCACGGCGCCCGGGCAAGGCTAGCACATTTGCCGGGGGAGCCAGCGGTTTCGAGGATTTTCATGCGTATTCCAGTCCTTGCGCTCAGCGCCCTTTTGCTTGCGGCCTGCACGCCCGTCATCAGCCAGCGCGGCTATCTGCCCGATCCGGGGGGAGAGGCGGCGATCAAGGTCGGCGTCGATTCCAAGACCACGGTGCAGAAGCGGCTGGGTGATCCTTCGACCCAATCCACGTTCAGCGGCAATTCGTCGTCCTGGTACTACATCTCCAGCGTCGAAAAGCAGATCGCCTTCTTCAACCCCGAGGTCGAGAGCCGCAAAATCCTCGCCATCAATTTCGACAAGGACGGCAAGGTCACCGCCCTCAGGCATTACAGCCTGAAAGACGGACACATCGTCTCCTTCGAGACGCGCGAGACGCCCTCGCTCGGCAAGGAGATGACGTTTCTGCAGCAGCTCTTCAACGCCACGCCGGGGGTGCCGATCGGCGGCAGCGGGCAGCAGAGCCCCGGCGGTGGCGGAATGTAAGTCTCAGAGCCCCTGCGCGAGCGTGGCGAGCAACAACAGCGCCACGATGTTGGTGATCTTGATCATCGGGTTGACGGCCGGACCGGCGGTATCTTTGTAAGGATCGCCGACCGTGTCGCCGGTGACCGCCGCCTTGTGGGCGTCGGAACCCTTGCCGCCGTAATTGCCGTCTTCGATGAACTTCTTGGCGTTGTCCCATGCGCCGCCTCCGCTCGTCATCGAGATGGCGACGAAGAGCCCCGTCACGATCACGCCCAGAAGCATCGCGCCCAGCGCATTGAAGGCGTTGCCCTTGCCCGCCACCCAGTCGACGACGAAATAGAGCACGATGGGCGAAAGCACGGGCAGCATCGACGGCACGATCATCTCGCGGATCGCGGCACGCGTGAGCATGTCGACGGCGCGCCCGTAATTCGGCTTCTGCGTGCCTTTCATGATGCCGGGCATTTCCTTGAACTGCTTGCGCACTTCTTCCACGACGGCGCCGGCCGCGCGGCCCACCGCGGTCATGGCGATGCCGCCGAAGAGATAGGGCAGCAATCCGCCGATGAAGAGGCCCACCACCACCCACGGATTTGCGAGCGAGAAGCCGGGAACCGAAAGGCCGCGGAAGTAGGTGTACACGTCGGAATGAGCGATGAAGTAGCGCAAATCCGACGTATAGGCCGCGAACAGCACCAGCGCGCCCAGGCCCGCCGAGCCGATCGCGTAACCCTTGGTCACGGCCTTGGTAGTGTTGCCCACCGCGTCGAGCGCATCGGTCGTCTTGCGCACATCGCCTTCGAGGCCCGCCATTTCGGCGATGCCGCCGGCGTTGTCGGTGACCGGCCCGAACGCGTCGAGCGCCACCACCATGCCCGCGAGCGAAAGCATCGTCGAAACCGCGATGGCGATTCCGAAGAGGCCCGCCAGCATGTAGGTGACGATGATGCCGATGCAGATGACGATCGCCGGAAGCGCGGTCGATTCCATCGAGATGGCGAGGCCCTGGATGACGTTGGTGCCGTGGCCGGTGACCGAGGCTTTCGCGATCATGCGCACGGGGCGGAAATTCGTGCCCGTGTAATATTCGGTGATCCACACGATCAGGCCGGTGATGGCGAGGCCGACGATGCCGCAATAATAAAGGCTCAGGCCGGTGACGCCGGGCATCTGGGGCGAGATCTGCGATTGCAGACCGATGATGTGGTCGGTCAGCGGATAAAGCCCGATCAGCGAGAGGACGCCGGTGGCGATCATGCCCTTGTAGAGCGCGCCCATGATGTTCTTGCTCTTGCCGAGCCGCACGAAGAACGTGCCGATGATCGAGGTGACGATGCAAAGACCCGCGATGGTCAGCGGATAAAGCATCAGCGCGAGCTTCACGCCGCCGGTGAAATAGATGGAGGCGAGCACCATGGTCGCGACCGTCGTCACCGCATAGGTTTCGAACAGATCGGCCGCCATGCCGGCGCAATCGCCGACATTGTCGCCCACATTGTCGGCGATCGTGGCGGGATTGCGCGGATCGTCTTCCGGGATTCCGGCTTCGACCTTGCCCACCATGTCGCCGCCGACATCGGCGCCTTTCGTGAAGATGCCGCCGCCGAGGCGCGCGAAGATCGAGATCAGCGAGGCGCCGAAGCCGAGCGCCACCAGCGCATTGGTGATGATGCGGCCCTGCACTTCATCCATGATGTCGAGCCCGAGACCGAAGCGCAGGAATGCGTAATAGCCCGCAACGCCCAGAAGCCCGAGGCCGGCCACGAGCAGACCCGTCACCGCGCCGGAGCGGAACGCGACCGACAATCCTTGCGCCAGTCCCTGCCGCGAGGCTTCGGCCGTGCGCACATTGGCGCGCACCGACACGTTCATGCCGATATAGCCGGCAAGGCCCGAGAGCGTGGCGCCGATCAGATAGCCCACGGCCACCTGCCAGCCGAAAATCGCCAGCGCCAGGATGAAGATCAGCGCGCCGGCAATGGCGATGGTGGTGTATTGCCGGTTCAGATAGGCGGCCGCACCTTCCTGGATGGCGGCCGCGATCTCCTGCATGCGTTCGTTGCCGGGGCTCATCGAGAGCACCGAGCGGATCGTCCAGCCGCCATAGATGAGTGCGAGCACGCCGCTCGCAAGAACGAGAATAAGCTCCAAGCTCATGGGTTCTTCCTTCGTGCCGAATTGTAAGAGCCGAGTTGGCCGGCAGCGAAGCTTGCCGCTTCCCTCAAATGCCCGGGGCGGGCGGCGCGGAACATGCCAAAAGAGCGCGGCGCGCGCAACGCCCGAAAAGCCCGGTAACCGGGCCTGTTTAGCTGCCCGAGGGGTCGCGCAGCGGGGTGATGGAGACCTGCGTCAACTTAACGCCCGCGATCTTCTCCGCGCCCGCGATCCGGCGGGCATCGGCCAGGAGCCGGGCGGCAAGGCCGGTCTGGTCCACGGTGTCGGGCGCGGAACTCTTGACGATCGAGGCGCCGTTCACGTCGCGCACATAGGCGTCCTGGATGAAGGGCGTCTTGGCGCGCACGTCGATCGCCGCATTGGGCGAGGTGGCCGTGATGGTGCTGGAGACATAGGCATAGCCGCTGAGCTTGCCGTCCACGGCGAGCGGCGCGACCAGGATGGGCATCTCGACCGTCGTTCCGGGTTCGGGATCGCCGGCCAAGGCCGGAACCGCCGCCACAGCCAGGACGAGCGAAAGCAGGAATGGGGGAATCGCGCGCATGGTCCGAAGGGTGGCAGCCGATGGATAAGAAGTGGTTAGCGGCTTTAGAAATGCGTGAAGCCGGCGCGGCCGATGGCGATCTCTTTTCCGCCCGCATCGCGCAAGGCTACGCCTTTTCCCGCTTCCACGCGGCCGATTTCGGCGACCTGCGTCTTGCTCGCGCGAGCGGCGGCGGCAACGGCGTCGCGCTTTTCCGATGGCGCCGTGAAGGCGATTTCGTAATCGTCGCCGCTTGTCGCCGCGCGGGCGGCCGATTTATCCGAACGCCCCCATAATGCTTCGAGCGCATGCGACAACGGCACGCGCGGGGCTTCGACGATCATGCGGACATTCGAAACCTCGGCGATATGTCCGAGATCGGCGATCAATCCGTCCGACACGTCGATGCTCGCGCTTGCAAGACCTCGCAGGCTTTGGCCGAGCGCAACACGGGGCTCTGGAACGCGATAACGCGCGATCAGCGCCTCGCGCGTGGCGGCGGAAAGCGCATGCCCCTCGCCTCTCAACACCGCAAGACCCGCGCCCGCATCGCCGATGGTGCCGGAGACGAAAATGCAATCGCCGGCCCGCGCGCCGCTGCGTCTGGTGATCGCGGGCGCGAAGCCGAACATCGCGACGGAAATCGACAGCGGTCCGGGCGTCGCGGTCGTGTCGCCGCCGAACAGCGAAATGCCGAATTGTTTCTGATCTTCCGCGAGGCCCCGCGCAAAGGATTCGAGCCATTCCATTCCCGTTGCGTCCGGCAGATTGAGCGTGAGGAGATAGCCCGCCGGCTTGGCACCTTTCGCGGCAAGATCGGAGAGATTCACGCGTAACGCTTTCTTCGCAACCGTATCGGCCGGGTCGGTGGGATGGAAATGAACCGTTTCGACGATCGCATCGGTTTTCAGAACGAGCTGCTCACCCGGCGGCGGCGCGAGCGCGGCCACGTCGTCCGTCAAGCCGAACGCGCCCGGCGCGGTCGCGAGCGGCGCGAACAATTGCGCGATCAGTTCAAACTCACCCGGACGCTTGCTCATGGCAGACTCGTTGCCGCGTTTCCTCCCCCGTTTACGGGGGAGGTGGCTGCCGAAGTGCGAAGCACGAGGCAGACGGAGGGGGGGCAACGCGGAATCCGCCCCCTCCGCCTTGCTCGCAAGTGCTCGCTCGGCACCTCCTCCGCAAGCGGGGGAGGAAAGATATGGCGTTCAGCTTTGGAGTTCGTCATCGGGTGGGGCTTCCCCGAATTCGCCGGCGCGTTTGGCCCGCGCCAGCCGGTCGAGCACCGCATTCACGAAGGCCGGTTCGTCGCCCGAGAAAAACGCGTGCGCGAGCTCGACATATTCGTCGATCACGACTTTGGCCGGTACGTCGCGCCGCGCGATGAGCTCGAAACAGGCCGCGCGCAGGATCGCGCGCAGGATGGAATCGATGCGTTGCAGCTTCCAGTCGGCGGCCAGCGAGCCCGCGACGGCGCGGTCGATCTCCACCTGATGATGCGGCACGCCGCGCACGATGGAGGTGAAGAATTCCTCGTCCGGCTCGCCCGCAGGCGAAATCTCCGCTTCGTGTCCGAATCTGTGGGCGATGAATTCGTCGGCCACGCTTTCGGCGCCCGCGCCCGTCAGCTCCATCTGATAGATCGCCTGCACCGCGGCCAGCCGCGCCGCGCGCCGTGCAGCGTGCGTGTTCACCGGTGCGCTCCCAGGCGCGAACGCAGATTGACGAGCGCAAGACAGGCGCGCGCCGCATCGCCGCCCTTGTCGAGCTGGTCGCGCGCGGCGCGGACGAGCGCCTGTTCCTCGTTCTCCACGGTCAGGATGCCGTTGCCGATGCAGAGGCCGTGCGTCAGGCCGAGCTCGGTCAGTCCGCGCGCGGATTCGCCCGCCACGATCTCGAAATGATAGGTCTGCCCGCGGATCACGCAGCCGAGCGCGACATAGCCGTCATAGGATTTGCCCGCGCCCTCGCCCGCCTTGGCGGCGAAGAGAATCGCCGGCGGAATTTCCAGCGCGCCCGGGACCGTGATGCGCTCGAAGGCGGCGCCCGCTTTTTCGAGCGCGGCCATGGCGCCATCGAGCAGCGCATCCGAGATATGCGCATAGAAGCGCGCTTCGACGATGAGGATGTTCGGGCTCATGATTTCTTCCCGCGGATGGGATGGGTTCCCACGATGTTGAGACTATAGCCGTCGAGCGCGACCACCTTCTTCTCCGGCGTATCGGTGAGCAGGATCATATCCTTGACGCCGAGATCGATCAGGATCTGCGCGCCCACGCCATATTCCTTGACGCGGCGGCGGTCGAGATCTTCCGAGGTGCGCCCCAGCAGGACATCGGACACGAAAGTGGGGCGCGTCTGGCGCAGGATGACGACCACGCCGCGTCCCTGTTCCGAGATGATGCGCATGGATTGTTCGAGAACGCCTTGTTCGTAATTCTGATAGCCGAGCAGATCGCTGAAGATGTTGAGCGCATGCATGCGCACCAGCACGGGCTCGGGCCCGGAAATATCGCCCTTGATGAGCGCGATGTGCTCGGCATATTCCAGCGTGTTGACGAACACTTTCATCTGCCATTCGCCGCCATGATGGCTGAGGAAGCGCGTATCCACCGCGCGCTGCACGAAATGGTCGTAGCGGCGGCGATATTGGATGAGATCGGCGATGGTGCCGACCTTCAGCCCGTGCAATTGCGCGAATTGCACGAGATCGGGCAGCCGCGCCATCGTGCCGTCATCGTTCATGATCTCGCAGATGACGCCTGCGGGATTGAGCCCCGCCAGCCGCGCGATATCGACGGCGGCTTCGGTGTGCCCTGCCCGCACCAGCGCACCGCCATGCTTGGCGACCAGCGGAAACACGTGGCCCGGCATCACGATATCGCCGGGGCCTTTGGTGGGATCGATCGCGACGGCGATGGTGTGCGCGCGATCATGGGCGGAGATGCCGGTGGAAATTCCCTCGCGCGCTTCGATGGAAACGGTGAAGGCCGTCTGGTTGGGCGTGGCGTTGAACTGCGTCATCATGGGGATGCGCAGTTCGCTCGCGCGTTCCTGCGTCAGCGCCAGGCAGATCAGCCCGCGCCCGTATTTCGCCATGAAGTTCACGGTCTGCGGCGTGCACATCTGCGCCGGGATCACGAGATCGCCTTCGTTCTCGCGATCCTCGGCATCGACGAGGATGAACATGCGCCCGTTGCGCGCTTCCTCGATCAGTTCCTCGACGGACGAGATGTAATCGCGGAACATGGGCTCACGCCTTCACGAGGCGGGCGACATAGCGCGCCATGAGATCGACTTCGAGATTGACTTTCATGCCGGGTTTCAGGCGGCCGAAGGTCGTGACCTTCAGCGTGTGCGGAATGATGTTGACGCCGAAACGCGCGCCATCCACCTCGTTCACCGTCAGCGACACGCCGTCGAGCGCCACCGATCCTTTCGGCGCGATGAAGCGCGCGAGATCGGCGGGCGCCTGAAACACAATGCGCGTGGATTCGCCTTCCGGCTTCAGGCCGACGATGTCCGCGGTGCCGTCGATATGGCCGGTGACGATGTGGCCGCCGAGTTCGTCGCCCACGCGCATGGGGCGTTCCAGATTCACCGGATCGCCGGCTTTCCAGTTTCCAATCGTGGTTTTGGAAAGCGTTTCGGCCGATGCCGTCACCGCGAACCAGCGATCTTTCGCGCTGCCCTTGTCGACCACCGTGAGGCACGCGCCGGAACACGCGATCGACGCGCCGATCTCGATCGCCGAGACGTCGTAATGCGTGCCGATCACGACATGGGTGTCGCCGCGCTGCTCGATGTGCCGGACCTGGCCGACATCGGTGACGATTCCGGTGAACATGGATGTCTTTTAGGCTTTCGCGGCGAAGGATTCCAGAAGATCGCGTCCCAGCTTCCGCCGCGTCAGCCGTTCGAAACGCGGGGCTTCCTCGAGCGTGATGGCGGCGAGCGCGTCGATGGCGCCGTGGCCGGCCGCCCCCAGCACGACAGGCGCGGTGAAGATTTCGAGCCGGTCGCCAAGCCCGCGATCGAGAAACGCCGCATGCACCGTGGCGCCGCCCTCGACGAGGAGCCGGGTTACGCCGCGCGCCGCCAGCACATTCAGACATGCGGATATGTCGGGGCGGCCGCGCACGTCGCGCGCGACGCGGATGATCTCGGCGCCCGCCGCCTCGAGCCCGCCGCCGCCATTGGCGGTGGTGAAGACCCAGAGCGGAACGTCGCGCGCCGTCTGCGCGAGCTTGGAATATTCGTTGAGGCGAAGGCGCGTATCGAGCACCACGCGGATGGGCGAGCGGTCTTCGAGGCCCGGCAAACGGCAGGTGAGTTCGGGATCGTCGGAGAGCGCGGTTTCCACGCCGATCAGAATGGCGTCGTGGCGCGCGCGCATGAGATGGGCGAAGCCGCGCGCTTCCTCGCCCGTGATCCATCTGGAATCGCCCGAGGCGGTGGCCGTGCAGCCATCGAGGCTTTGCGCGATCTTGAGCGTGACGAGCGGGCGGTTTTGCGTGACGCGGAGGAAGAAGCCTTCGTTCAGCTTCTCCGCTTCCTCGCGCAGGACATTGTTGGTGACCTCGATGCCGGCCGCGCGGAGCATCTCGATGCCTTTGCCGGACACACGCGGATCGGGATCTTCAATCGCGATCACGACGCGCGCGACGCCCGCTTCGATCAACGCGCTCGCGCAAGGCGGGGTTTGTCCCTCATGCGCGCAAGGTTCGAGCGTGACATAGGCCGTGGCGCCACGCGCCGCATCGCCCGCCTGCTTGAGCGCTTCGGTTTCCGCATGCGGCCGCCCGCCGGGTTGCGTCCAGCCGCGCCCGACGATCTGCCCGCGCGGCGAAACGATCACGCATCCCACGGCCGGATTGGGCGCGACGCGCCCCAACCCGCGAGCGGCGAGTCGGAGAGCGTGGTGCATGTGGGTGGCGTCGGACATGGGGGGCCTTTCGGCGGGGAGTTTAGCGCGTTCTCAAACCCGATTGTCATCGCTTTTCCTCTGCGTTTACGGGGGTGGAAACAAGTGGTAGAATCCCCGTTTAATGTTCCTACTCGGCGTTGCCCTTAGTTATTTCGATTACGCATTTCCCATGGCTCCAAGGATATGCGGCATTGTTCGGATTTTTGCTATTCACAGCGTCGGCGTCGGGATCGTAGCGCAAAACTTTATAACCCTTGACCGAGTCAGGGAGATATCCCCCATCAACTAAAATTCGCCCATCCACCACATTTTGCGAGCAGGGGATCGTCATTTGAATTCCAGCACTATTCGCAGAAACGCTCGCCACCAGAGTGGCTAAGAAAGGCACTACCAAACTAATCAATCTCATTTCCCCCTCCGCTTCGCCACTATAGCAACTCTCGCGGTCTCCTGTAGACTGACAGGATACGTAGCATGATAGTGGATGTTTCGGATAGATTATTGCCACTTGAGGAATTGATGGAGCATACGTCCAAGTGAACGCTTCTGCCCGACCACGCCCAGTTGCGCGCTGTTCTCAATGCGGCAACGTTGTGTTGCCTAACAACGCTAATCTCATCGGATCGAAATGCCGTAGAAAGCCTGACGGGCGGCACACGTGCGGCGGTGTTTATGTCGGCGCAGTTGGCCCAACATACTGGCAACTTTGTGCAACATGCGATGGCTCGGGATTGTGTAACGAAAAGCGGTGTTCCTTTTGCCAAGGCTCAGGCTGGAACTACACACGCGAGGGACCACATTACTAAATTCAAATTAGGGCACTATCTCATCGTGGCCCCAAAGCCCTCAATCCCTCTCCCCTTCCATCTCCCCAATCAAATTCTCGAAATCCTTCGTCTCACGGAAATTTTTGTAGACGCTCGCGAAGCGGACATAAGCGACCTTGTCGAGGCTCGACAGCGCCTGCATCACCAGCTCGCCGATGACCGTGGAAGGCACTTCGTTTTCGCCCATGCTTTCTAACCGCCGCACGATGCCGGTGACCATGCGGTCCACGCGCTCGGCTTCGACGGGGCGCTTCCTCAGCGCATGCGTCAGCGAGCGTTCCAGCTTGTCGCGCTCGAAAGGTTCGCGCCGCCCGTTCTTCTTCACCACGATCAATTCGCGCAATTGCACGCGCTCGAAGGTGGTGAAGCGCCCGCCGCAGGCCGGGCAATGGCGCCGCCGCCGGATGGCGGAATTATCCTCGGAGGGACGGCTGTCCTTTACCTGGCTGTCGTCATGTCCGCAGAATGGGCAGCGCATGAAACGGTCCTATTGATAGATCGGGAAGCGGCGGCAGAGCTCGGCCACCCGCGCGGCGACGGCGGCTTCGACGCCCGCATCGCCTTCCTCGCCTTTCGCGGCGACGGCCTCGACGACCTGCACGATCAGCTTGCCGATCTCGCGGAATTCGGCGGGGCCGAAGCCGCGCGTCGTGCCCGCAGGCGAGCCGAGACGAATGCCCGACGTGATCGCGGGCTTTTCGGTATCGAATGGGATGGCGTTCTTGTTGGTCGTGATATGCGCGCGGTCGAGCGCCTTTTCGGCGGCGCGGCCGGTGGCTTTCTTGGGGCGCAGATCGACCAGCATCAGATGCGTATCGGTACCGCCGGAGACGATATCCAATCCTTGCGCGTGCAGCGTTTCGGCCAGCGCCTTGGCATTCTCGATCACGTTTTTCGCATAGAGCTTGAAGTCGGGACGCAGCGCCTCGCCGAACGCGACCGCCTTCGCCGCGATCACATGCATCAGCGGGCCGCCCTGAAGGCCGGGGAACACCGCCGAATTGATCTTCTTCCCGAGATCCGCATCGCGCGACAGGATCATGCCGCCGCGCGGGCCTCGAAGCGTCTTGTGCGTGGTGGTCGTGACGACATGGGCGTGGTCGAGCGGATTGGGATGAACCCCGCCCGCCACCAGGCCTGCGAAATGGGCCATGTCCACCATGAGATAGGCGCCGATGGAATCGGCCACCTGCCGGAAGGCCTTGAAGTCGATGATGCGCGCATAGGCCGAGCCGCCGGCGATGATGAGCTTGGGCCGGTGCTTCTTCGCCACCGCCTCGACTTCGTCCATGTCGATCCGCTGGTCCTGGCGGCGCACGCCATAGGAGACCGGCGTGAACCATTTGCCCGACTGGTTGACCGGCGAGCCATGGGTCAGATGCCCGCCCGCCGCCAGATCGAGCCCCATGAAGGTGTCGCCCGGTTGCATGAGCGCGAAGAACACCGCCTGGTTGGCTTGCGCGCCTGAATGGGGCTGAACATTGGCAAAGTCGCAGGCGAATAAACGCTTGGCTCTGTCTATGGCCAATTCTTCGGCGACATCGACATATTCGCAGCCGCCATAGTAGCGCCGGCCTGGATATCCTTCGGCGTATTTGTTGGTGAGCACCGATCCTTGCGCCTCGAGCACCGCCTTCGAGACGATGTTTTCGGAGGCGATCAACTCAATGTTGTCCTGCTGGCGGCGCAATTCCGCGCTGATGGCCCGGAAAACCTCCGGGTCGGAGGCCGCAAGGCCCCTGGAAAAGAAGTCCGCGCCGCGCGGGGTCTCCGCGCTCGAAAGTGCCGCCATGGTCCGCCTCACCGAAATCCGCGACAGGCCCCTCGCCCGTACCTATCGCGGCCCTACCCCTACCCCTTTACCAAATCTTGCGCCAGCCCACGATTGCGAATGGCGGGCGCGATTGTGGATACCAGCGGACGGCGAATTGGCCCGCATGCGTTACATCCCCGTCACACCTTATGCATATTTATCGAGAAATCGTCTTTCGATGCGAAAATCCAAGTATTGAAGGTTTTGAGCTTACGTTCAACTTATGCGTGCCGCAAGCGGTGAAAAGTCAGAAAAGAGATAGGAGTATTCGTGTAAGTCGAGAGCAAGACTTCATAGGCCGAACTCTGCGCGGAATTCATGAAGCGCCGGCGATTTCGCGCTTCGATTGACTTGCTTTTGCATCGGGCTTGCGCAATACAAATGGCCAATTGAATCTCCAACCCCGATACCGAGACGGCAGAGGACAGAATGAACGACCACCAATCCGCGCGCCCCGACGACTTGCTTCGTCTCGCGAGCGACATTGTTGCTGCTTATGTCAGCAACAACCCGATTCCCGTGGCGGAAGTTCCCGGAATGATCAAAAGCGTGCATGCGACGCTGGGCGGGCTCACGGGAGCAGCGCCGGCAGATGTCGGTTCCGCGCAAAAGCCCGCCATCAACGTGAAGAAATCCGTGACGCCCGAATACATCGTGTGTCTCGAAGACGGCAAAAAGCTGAAGATGCTGAAACGCTATCTTCGATCGCGGTATAACATGACGCCCGACGAGTATCGCGCCAAATGGGGATTGCCTGCGGACTACCCCATGGTCGCGCCGAATTACGCAGCCCAACGCTCCGAATTCGCCAAGAAAATCGGGCTCGGCAAGAGCGCGCCGGCCACCAAGGGCCGCAGGCGCGGTTAATCCTAACGCTTATGCGTTTTAAGACGCGGCGGGGTCCGAAAGGCCCCGCCGCTTGTCTCGTTCTATGTCGCTTCGAGAATGAGGTTGAACGGCGTTTCCGTGGCCCGGCGCACATTCGAGAAGCCGCCTTCTTTCAGCACTTCGGTCAGGCGCTTCTGGCCTGCTTGCGCGCCAAGGCCCAATCCCACTTCCTGGCTCAGGCTCGCCGGCGTGCAGATCATGGTCGAGGCGGCATAGAACAGCCGCCCGATCGGATTGAGATTGTCGGCGAGTTCGTCGTTTGCAAAAGGCTCGACCAGCATCAGCTTGCCGCCGGGCTTCAGCGCCGACTTGATCCGCCGCGCCGCGCCGACGGGATCGCCCATGTCGTGCAGGCAATCGAAGCAGGCGATGAGATCGAAACCGTCGCCTTTGAAATCCTGCGCCTTGGCGACTTCGAAGGTTGCGTTCTTCAGGCCGGCTTCGGCGGCGAGCTCGCGCGCGCGCCTGATCGATGCGTCGTGGTAATCGAAGCCGACGAACTGGCTGTTGGGAAATGCCTCGGCCATGATGATGGTCGAAGCGCCGTGGCCGCAGCCGACGTCGCCCACCTTGGCGCCCTTCTTCAACATGTCGGTCACGCCGGTGAGACTGGGCAGCCAGGTCCCGATCAGATTGGCCCTGTAGCCCGGACGGAAGAAACGCTCGGTGCCGCGGAACAGGCATGCGTGGTGCTCGTGCCAGCCCACGCCCTTGCCGGTGCGGAACGCATTGGCGATTTTCGGCTCGTCGATATAGGCCGACGCGGCGACTTCCAGCCCGCCCGCCATATAGGTGGGCAGCATGTCGTCGGACAGCACGGCCGCCTGCTCCGGATCGAGCCAGAAGCGACCGTTTTTCGGATCGCAGCCGACATAGCCTCCGGCCGCCATTGCCGCCAGCCATTCGCGCAAATAACGCTCGGAAAGCCCCGTCTTGGCGGCCAATTCGCCCGACGTGACCGGTTTTCCGATTTCGGCCATGGATTTGAAAATTCCCAGATGATCTCCCAGCAGGATGAGCGCGCCGCTCATGATGGCGCCCATGTCGCCGACCATCTTGTGCATGAAGGCTTCGAGTTTCTGAGGATCTGGAGCGTGACCGGACATGATTTCCTCCCTTGGTTCGCGCGCGCAAGCTCGCGGCTGCGAGATCGCGCGCGACCTGACATGCCGCTCAGCTTAGTTTAGGAAATTGACCCGGCCAAGACGCCGTTCGCGCGAGCCGTCGCGAAATCAGGCCGCGCGTTGCAACTTGTGCGCCGTCCACACTTTATCGAGCGCGCTGACCAGCGCCTCCATCATCCCGTCTGTGTGATGGGGCGAGGGCGTGAAGCGCAGGCGCTCTGCCCCGCGCGGCACGGTCGGGAAATTGATCGGCTGCACATAGATCGCGTGATCGCGCAAAAGCGCGTCCGATACGGATTTGCATAAGGCCGCGTCGCCCACGAACACCGGCACGATATGGCTGGACGACGGCATCACGGGCAATCCGGCATCCGCGAACATCCGTTTCAGGCGGGACGCGCGCTCCTGCAGCGCCTCGCGCTCGGCATTGCTGGTCTTCAGGTGGCGCACGCTCGCGAGCACGCCGGCCGCGATCGCTGGCGCAAGCGAGGTCGTGAAAATGAATCCGGGCGCGAAAGAGCGGATGCAATCGATCAGCTCGCTCGAGGCCGCGATATAGCCGCCCATCACGCCGAAGGCCTTGGCGAGCGTGCCTTCGATGATGTCGATGCGGTGCATCGCGTTATCGCGCGCGGCAACGCCAGCGCCCCGCGGCCCGTAAAGGCCCACGCCATGCACTTCGTCCAGATACGTCATGGCGCCGTATTTCTCGGCGAGATCGCAAATCCGGGCGATGGCGCCGAAATCGCCATCCATCGAATAGACCGATTCGAATGCGATCAGTTTCGGCGCCTCGGCGGGCGCATCGCGGAGCTTGGCTTCCAGATCTTCGAGATCGTTGTGCTTGAAGATGCGCTTTTCCATGCCGCCGTGGCGGATGCCTTCGATCATCGAGGCGTGATTGAGTTCGTCGGAAAAAACCATCAGGCCCGGCAGCAATTTCGCCAGCGTCGCCAGCGTCGCATCGTTGGAAACGAAGCCGGAGGTGAAGAGCAGCGCCGCATCCTTGCCGTGCAGATCGGCGAGTTCGGCTTCGAGCTCCACATGATAATGCGTCGTGCCCGAGATATTCCGCGTGCCGCCGGAGCCCGCGCCCGCCCGGTCGATGGCCTCATGCATGGCGGCGAGCACCTTGGGATGCTGGCCCATGCAGAGATAATCGTTGGAGCACCAGACGGTCACCGGCCGGCGGTTCTCGTCCATGTAGGAGAGCGCCTTGGGAAAGGCGCCCTGCTGGCGGACGATATCGGCGAAGACCCGGTAGCGGCCCTCGCGCCTCAAGCCCGACAGCGCCTCGCGGAACCGGCTCAGGTACTGAAACGCCATGATTTCCAGCCTCTTGCCTCGCTGGCAGCCCCGAAGATAGCGCACGAACCCCGGGGGACCCCAAGCAAATTGTCACATAGTGGCTCCGGCCCCGTTGCGCCAGCGCAAATCTAGGCTGCGAAGGCCACCACCGCATTGACCGCCATGGCGATGATCGCCGTGTTGAAGAAGAACGAGATCAGCGAATGGCCGAGCGTGGCGCGCCTGAGCTTGGTGGAAAGCACCTGGACATCGGAGACCTGCGTGGTCATGCCCACGACGAAGGAATAGTAAAGAAAATCCCAGACCCCCGGCTCGGGCGTGTTGGGAAACAGAAGCGGCGCCTCCTCGCCCGGCGCGTAATAGAGATTGGCGTAGTGGAAGGCCGCGATGGTGTGCAGCATGAGCCAGCCGAGCGGGGCGCCCGCCAGCGCCAGCACCAGCGTCGCGCCCGCCGGCCCCTGCCTGGTGTTCAGCACCGAAATGATCGCCGCACAGCAGAAGCCGATGATCACGAGCGCAACCGCGACGACGAGAAAAATGCCTTCGTCCTCCTCCGCAGCCTTGCGGCAAAGCTGGGTGGGCGTGATCTGCGCCACCAAGACCGCCATGGCGAGGAGATAGACCGTGAAGAACGTGTCGCCCGCCGCGATCAGACGGACGGGCGGCGAAAGTCCGGGCGCGAGGAAGAAGAAGGCGAGGCCGACCAGCGCCGACGTATAGAACCGCACGTGATGGCTGAGATGGGTGAAGACGAAGCGGTACAAATCGTGTGGCTCCTGCCGCAGCGGGGCCGAGCCTGCCACAAGTCGGGGCGAAATATCAGAGGCGGAAGCGGACCTGGTCGATCCAGAAACGTTCCATCCGGCGCAGCGTGGTGTTGAGCCCGTCGAGGTCGGGCGTGGCCACATTGCCCACCGCCTCCAGCGAAAGCAGATGGCGGTCGAACAATTCGCCCAGCATGTCGCGCACAGCCTCGCCCTTGCGCGTCAGGCGCACGAGCACGGAGCGGCGGTCGGCCTCGGAGCGCTCGTGGTGGATATAGCCGCCCTCGACCAGCTTCTTGAGATTGTAGGAGACGTTGGAGCCCAGATAATGGCCGCGCGTGCGAAGTTCGCCCGCGGTCAGCTCCTGATCGCCCACATTGAACAGGAGAAGCGCCTGGACCGAATTGATCTCGCGCTCGTCGCGGCGGTCGAGCTCGTCCTTGATCACGTCGAGCAACTGGCGATGCAGCCGCTCCACGAGATTGAGAGCGTCCAGATAATTCCTGCGGAAGAACTGCGCGCCTTCCAGCGGCTGAGCCGCTTGCGGTTTGGCCAGAGCCGTCATCGTCTTCCCCGGGGTTTGCCCCGGGCCCACCTGTTCTAGTGTTGGTGAGAGTAGCGGCACATGTATTAAAGGTAGGTAAAAATTATCAAAGCTGGCCGCGCAGCATGCCGATGATGCCGGAAAAATCGAGATTGCTGTGCCCTTTCGCGGCAAAGAGCGAATAAAGCTGTGCCGCTTCGGCACCGAGCGGCGTGGTGGCGCCCGCCGATTGCGCGGCCAATTGCGCGAGCTTCAGATCCTTCAGCATGAGCGCGGCGGCAAATCCGCCCGCGTAATTGCGGTTCGACGGCGCGGCGGGAACCGGGCCCGGCACGGGACAATAGGTCGTCAGCGACCAGCATTGTCCCGAGGAAGTGGATGCGATGTCGAACAATTTCTGCGGATCGAGGCCGAGCTTTTCGCCCAGCACGAAGGCTTCGCAGGTTCCGATCATGGAAATGGCGAGCAGCATGTTGTTGCATATCTTCGCCGCCTGACCCGCGCCCGCGCCTCCCGCCAGCACCACGCGCTTGCCCATTTTCTGCAAGACCGGTTCGGCGCGCGAAAATGCTTTGTCCGTTCCGCCGCACATGAAGGTGAGCGTGCCGGCTTCGGCTCCGCCCACGCCGCCCGAGACCGGCGCATCGAGAAAATCGAATCCCGCTTTTACGGCTTCGCCATGTACGGCGCGCGCGGACTCCATATCGATGGTGGAGGAATCGATCAGCAGCGTGCCTTTTTTCGCCGCAGCGAGAATGCCATTGTCGAGATAGACGCTGCGCACATGCGTGCCCGCGGGCAACATGGTGATGATCACATGGGCATCGCGCGCGGCTTCTTTCACCGATTTGGCGGCGGAAGCGCCCGCATCGGCCGCCGCTTTCAAAGCGGCCGCGCTCAAATCGAACGCGCGCACCGCGAACCCCGCCTTCAGCAGATTGCGGACCATGGGCCCGCCCATATTGCCGATGCCGATGAAACCGATGGCGGTCATTTTATCCTCCCTTCGTCATGGCCCGGCTCGTCCGGGCCATCCAATTTAATTGGATCGCCCGCATGAAGCGGGCGATGACGGATATTAGGTTGATAGATCAAGTTCATCCTTCAGCGGAGCAAAGTAAGCATCCACGTCTTTGTCCGTAACGCCCGCAAGCTCCGCCGGTCGCCATTTGGGCACGTTGTCCTTGTCGATGATCGCCGCGCGCACGCCTTCGTAGAAATCGTGGCCCGCGATGATGCGATTGACCATGCGGAATTCCATCTTCATGCAATCGTCGAAGGAGAGTCTTTTGCCGTCGCGGATCTGCCGATAGGTGATTTTCAGGCTGGTCGGCGATTTGGTGCGCATCGTCTTTGCCGTTTCGGCCGCCCATTCCGTTCCTTCCGCGTCGAGGCGTGAAAGAATGTCCTCGACCGACCCGCCCGAAAAGCATTTGTCGATCGCCGCGCGGTGCTGTGTCAGCGGCGCGGTGGTGGCGTTTTCGACCAGCTGCCCGACGGCCCAGCCGAACGGGGTTCCTTCGGCGAGATTGTTCAGCAACTCTTGCGTCCGCGCGGCCGGCACAAAATGCGTGGCGATGCCGGCATAGAGCGCATCCATGATCTTCAGCCGCGCGCCGGTCAGCGCCAGATACATGCCGGTCTCGCCGCGACAGCGCGGCAGAAAATAACTGCCGCCGACATCGGGGAACAATCCGATGCCCGTTTCCGGCATGGCAAAGACGAGGCTTTCGTCCGCCACGCGTTGCGCGCCGTTCACCGACACGCCCACGCCGCCGCCCATCACGATGCCGCGCAGCATCGCGACGTAAGGCTTGGGATAATGCTTGATCGCGGCGTTGAGAATGTATTCGTCGCGATAGAAATCGAGCGCGTAAGGCGTGCCAGCCTTGCCAGACTCATAGAGCGCGCGGATATCGCCGCCGGCGCAGAAGGCGCGCTCGCCTTCGCCCCGGATGACGACATGCTTGATGGCGTCGTCGCTCGCCCATCGATCGAGCTGCGCCTTCATGTCGACGCACATCCGATGCGTCAGCGCATTCAGCGCCTTGGGCCGGTTGAGCGTGATGAGGCCGACGGCGCCACGCTTTTCGAACAGAACGTCCGTCATTGCCGGAACAATTCCCGCGCCACGATCACGCGCATGATCTCGTTGGTGCCTTCGAGGATCTGGTGCACGCGCAGATCGCGCACATGGCGCTCGGCGGGAAAATCCTTGAGATATCCATAGCCGCCATGCAGTTGCAGCCCGTCATTGGCGATCTGGAAACAAACATCGCTGGCGTAACGCTTGGCCATCGCACACAGCATGGTGGCGCGCGGGTCGCGGCGGTCGAGCGCGGCCGCCGCGTTGCGGATCATCAGGCGCGCGGCTTCCAGATCGGTCGCCATGTCGGCCAATTTGAATTGCGTCGCCTGGAATTCCGCGATCGCTCGGCCAAATTGCTTGCGCTCGCCGGCATAGGCTTTCGCTTCTTCGAGCGCCGCGCGGGCGGTTCCGAGCGAACAGGCGCCGATATTGATGCGCCCGCCGTCGAGCCCCATCATGGCGATGCGGAAGCCCTCGCCTTCCGCACCGATACGGTTCGCAACCGCCACGCGGCAATCCTCGAAGATCACTTGCGCGGTCGGCTGCGCATTCCAGCCCATTTTCTTTTCTTTTTTGCCGAAGGAAAGCCCGGGCGTTGCCTTCTCGATCACGAGGCAGGAAATGCCTTTCGGCCCGTCCTCGCCCGTTCGCACCATGCAGACATAGATGTCGGACACGCCCGCGCCGGAAATGAACGCCTTCGAACCGTTCAGCAGATAATGATCGCCGTCCTTCACCGCGCGCGTCTTGAGCGCGGCCGCGTCGGAGCCGGAGCCCGGCTCGGTCAGGCAATAGCTGGCGAGATGTTCCATCGTCGTCAGCTTCGGCAGGAAGCGTTTCCGCTGATCGTCATTGCCGAAGCGGTCGATCATCCAGGATGCCATGTTGTGAATGGAAATGAATGCGGCAGTCGCGGTGCAGCCCGCCGACAATTCCTCGAAGATGATGGCGGCATCGAGCCTTCGCATTTCCGAGCCGCCGACATCGCTCTTCACATAGATGCCGGCAAAGCCGAGTGCTGCCGCCTCGCGCATCGCGTCGACCGGGAAGATTTCCTCGGCGTCCCATTTGGCGGCATTGGGCGCGAGGCGCTCGGCGGCGAAGCGGCGGGCGGCGGCTTCGATCGCGCGTTCGTCGTCGGTGAGTTCGAAATCCATGTCTTTGCTTGCTTTTTCGGAAAATGTCACTACTGTAGTGACATTCATAACCCCGGAGTACCCAATGTCCAGCGTGGGCGCAAGGGAAGCCAACCGTAGCTTCTCCAAGATTCTGAAGGAAGCCGAAAGCGGCAAGACCGTGACCATCACCCGCAACGGCAAGCCCGTGGCGCGGCTGGTGCCTGCCGGCCATAGCCGGACGCCCGGAAAGGCGGAAGAAAAGGCTCTCGCGGAGTTTCTTGCCTTGCTGGAACGAGGCATACCCTTGGGCGGCGGGCCTTACTCGCGCGAAGAGATGCATAAGCGGCGATGATTGCGCTGGATACCAACATCCTCGCTTACGCCTCCGACAATTTGGCGGGAGAGCGGCACCTTCAGGCCACGCGGCTTGTCCGGTCGGCTATCGCGGTGAACGCCGCCGTCGCGGAGCAATGCTTGTTTGAGTTCCTGAACATGTCGGCGGTGAAATCGAAACGCTCAATGAAGGATGCGCTGATACTTGTTCAAGGATTCGCGTCGCGCCTTCGGGTGCTGTACCCGTCCGGCACGATTATCGACGATGTCTTTCGCCTTCTTGGGCGACACAATTTGAACGTATGGGACGCCCGCATGATTGCGGTGTGCTCGGCCAATGCTTGCAAAACCCTTCTCAGCGAGGATATGCAGGATGGCGCGGCTTACGGCGATGTTCGGGTCCTGAACCCGTTCAACCCGGCCAACGCGCGGCTTCTGTCAAGCGTGTTTGAATCATGACGAACCCCTCCTTTCCCGCCACACGCATGCGCCGGCTGCGCGCCCATGATTGGTCGCGGGCGCTGGTGGCGGAGCATGTGCTGTCCGCTTCCGATTTCATCTGGCCGCTCTTCGTGGCCGAGACGCGCGGGGCCGTCGCGTCCATGCCGGGCGTCGAGCGGCTGACGGTCGAGGATGCCGCCCGTGCCGCGGGCGAGGCGGCCAGGCTCGGCATTCCCGCCGTCGCACTTTTTCCGTACACGGATGTTTCGCTGAAAACGCCCGGCGGGCGCGAGGCGCTGAATTCGGACAATCTCGTCTGCCGCGCCGTGCGCGCGATCAAGAAGGCCGCGCCCGGGATCGGGGTGATGTGCGACGTGGCGCTCGATCCGTATACGGATCATGGCCATGACGGCGTGCTGGTGAAAGGATACGTCGCCAATGACGAGACGGTGGAAATCCTCCTGAAGCAGGCGCTGGTCCAGACGGAAGCGGGCTGCGATATCATTGCGCCGTCGGACATGATGGACGGACGCGTGGGCGCGATCCGCTCGGCGCTCGAAAAGGCCGGACACAAGAACACGCTCATCATGGCTTACGCCGCCAAATATGCGAGCGCGTTCTATGGCCCGTTCCGCGAGGCGGTGGGATCGGCGAAAGCTCTCACCGGCGACAAGCGCACCTATCAGATGGATCCCGCCAATGGCGACGAAGCGTTGCGCGAAGTGGCGCTCGATATCGCGGAAGGCGCCGACATGGTGATGGTCAAGCCCGGCATGCCCTATCTCGATCTCGTCTGGCGCGTGAAGGAGAAATTCGGCGTTCCCACCTTCGCCTATCAGGTGTCGGGCGAATATTCGATGCTGGTGGCGGCGATCGAGCGCGGCTTTCTCGAGCGCGAGCGCGCGATTCTCGAAAGCCTGATGGCGTTCAAGCGCGCGGGCGCGAGCGGCATCCTCACCTATTTCGCGCGCGATGCGGCCAGGCTTCTCAAAAGCTGAACGCTCAAGCGGAAGTGATACCGATTGAACGAAAGTTGCGCGCGGCTCCCTTGCCGGGACATGAATCCAGCCGCACACTCCAAGCCCGATTTCCTGGAGGAGCTTTCCATGCGCGTCGCATCGCTTGCCATTGCTTCCGCCGCGGTTCTGCTTTTCTCCGCGAGCGTTTTTGCCGCCGACATCCAAACCGCCTCGACCGGCCAGCCGTCGAAAGACAAGCTCATCTGCAAGGCGCTCTATCACGAAGGCATGATCGTGCGCGGCGCCGTGCAGTGCCACAACCAGAGCTACTGGGACAGAGTCCGCTGGGAGCAGCAGCAGGCCATCATGGACATGCAGCTTCGCGGCGATCTGCAGACCGGGCACTGAGCCTCACGCGTTCGGCACCGTAAAAAGGCTGCGCAGGAGTATTTCGGCGCGCGACGGCAGCACTTCGAGTCCGCCGCGGCGCTGGCCGAGATCGATCACGTTTTCCAGAACGAGCATGGCGAGCCCGTGCACGCAGCCCCACACCGCGAGCCCGAGCGCGGAATCGTCGAGCGCATTGCCGATTTCCGCCGCGATCCCGTCCGTGGCCTCTTCGAGTTCGGGGAAGTCTTCGCGATTGGCGAGCTGCGCGCCGAACATCAGCCGCGCCAATGCCGGGCGGCGCGCGACGAAACGCATATAGGCCGCGCCCATGTAAGTGATGCGCTCCACGGTGTCGCCGGGGCGTTTGCCGGCGCTCGCGATATTCTCGCGCAATTCGCCGAAGCCTTCGCCCACCAGTTCGGCGAGAAGCGCTTCGTGATTGGGAAAATGGCGATAGGGCGCGGCATGGCTCACGCCCGCGCGCCGCGCCACCGCGCGCAGGGAAAGCGCCGGCAGGCCTTCGTCCTCCAGAATCTCGCGCGCCGATTGCACGAGCGCATTCTTCAGGTCGCCGTGATGATAGGGACGCTCGCTCATCGATGCGCCGTTCTCAGCCGCTCCATCCGCGCGAACAGGCCGGACGTATCCCAGCGCCTGCCGCCCATCGCTTCGACTTCGGCGTAGAACTGATCGACCAGCGCGGTCACCGGCAGCGAGGCGCCGATGCGCGCGGCCTCCTCCAGACAGATGCCGAGGTCCTTGCGCATCCACTCGACGGCGAAGCCGTGATGGAAATCGTTGTTCAGCATGGTCGCGTGGCGGTTCTCCATTTGCCAGCTTTGGGCCGCGCCCTTCGAAATCACCTCGATCACGCGGAACGGATCGAGGCCGGCCGCACGCGCAAAGCTCAATCCTTCTGATAACGCCTGAACGAGGCCCGCGATGCAGATCTGGTTGACCATCTTGGTCAATTGGCCCGCCCCCGCCTCGCCCATCAAACGGCATTGCTTGGCATAGGCCCCCATGACCGGCTCGGCTTTGGCGTAATCCGATTCGGTTCCTCCGCACATGATTGTCAATTGACCGGTTTTGGCGCCTTGCTCGCCGCCCGAGACGGGCGCATCGACGAAACCGAGACCGGCTTTGTGCGCTGCATCGAAGAGCCTGCGCGCCAGGCCCGCCGAGGCGGTGGTGTGATCGATGAAGACCGCCCCCTTCTTCATGCCGGCGAAGGCGCCATGGGGCCCGAGCGTGACATGTTCCACGTCGGCGTCACGCCCCACGCAGGCGAAGACGAAATCGGCGCCTTCCGCGGCGGCGGGCGTCGGCGCGGCGCGAAACCCATATTCGCGCACCCAGTGGGCGGCTTTTTCGTGATGACGATTGTAGACCGTGACGGCATGGCCCTTGCGCGCCAGATGGCCCGCCATCGGATAACCCATCACGCCAAGACCGATAAACGCCACGCGCGCAGCCATCGCCGTCTCCTAGCCGGCCGCGCTATTCCATCACTTCCACTTTCGGTGCGCCGGCTTGCGGCACAATGGGCGGCCTCTTCATAAGCAGTATCACGATCAGGGCCGGCAGACTGATGAAAAACATGAAGAGGAAATCGTTGGCATAGGCGATCACCGCCGCGTTGAAATTGACGAGCTGGTCGATCTGGGCCGCGCCGAAGGGCAATTGCGGATTCCACATCATGCTGGGCGCATTCACGGTCAGATTGCGGTTGAACATATTGACGTGCTCCGCAAGCTGGGCGTGTGCGACCTGGATGCTGTTGGCGAGCACCGTCGTTGTGATGGAAATGCCGATGGCCGAGCCGACATTGCGAATCAGGTTGAGGAGCGCGGAAGCATCGGTGCGATAGACCGGCGACAAGGTCGCGAACGCCACCATGTTCATCGGCACGAAGACGAAGCCCATGCCGATGCCCTGTATGAAGGTGACGCTGACGAGATCCCAGGGCGTGACCGCGGGCGTCCAGCGCGACATCTCCCACATCGACCACAAAAGCAGCAACGTGCCGCCCGCCATGAGCTTGCGCGCATCCACGCGCATGGCCAAACGGCCCGCGAACATCATCGCCACCATCGTGCCCACGCCGCGCGGCGCCATCAGAAGGCCGGTGTCGGTGACGGTGTAGCCGCCGAGATTCTGCAGGAAGGGCGGCAGCAGCGCCGAACTCGCAAGCAGCACCATGCCCAGCATGAACATCAGGATGATGGCCGAGATCAGATTGCGGTCGGCGAACATCTCCTTCGGGATGAACGGCTTCTTGGCCGTGAACATGTGGACGGCGAAGAGATACAGACCGAGCGCGGCCAGGATCGCCTCGATCACGATTTCGGTCGAGCCGAACCAATCCTTGGTCGTGCCGCGATCCAGCATCAATTGCACGGCGCCGAGCCCGAGCCCCAGGGCCGCGAAGCCCGTCCAGTCGAAACGCAAGGTGGTGTCGCGATGGACGTCGCGCAGGAACAGCCAGATGCCCGTGACGGCGGCGACGCCGAACGGCACGTTGACGTAGAACACCCAGCGCCAGGAATACATGTCGGTCAGATAGCCGCCGAGCGTCGGCCCGAGGATCGGCCCGACCATGATGCCCATGCCCCAGATCGCCATGACCTGTCCGCGTTTCTCGATCGGATAGAGATCGAGCATGATCGACTGGGACAGCGGCGAGAGCGCGGCGCCGAAAGCGCCCTGCAACAAGCGGAAAAGGATAATTTGGTCCAGATTCTGTGCCGCGCCGCACATCATCGAGGTGACGGTGAAACCCGTCAGTGTAACCACGGCGAGGTTCTTGCGCCCGAAACGCGAAGCGAGCCAGCCCACCGGCGCGGTCATGATGGCGGCGGCGACGATATAGGACGTGAGCACCCAGGTGATCTGGTCGCGCGAGGCCTGCAGACTGCCCTGCATATAGGGCAGCGCCACATTGGCGATGGTGGAATCGAGCGCCTGCATCAGCGTGCCCGCCATCGAGCACAGCATCACGATCGTCAGTTCGAACTTGCTTTCGTAAGCCTCGTAGGAGACGCCGAGCGCGCGGGTCATTTCGCCAAACTCGCGATATTTTTAACTGTCATGGCCCGCGACTGCGGGCCACCCAGTTCTCGCGTCTCAGATGGTGCAGAACCTAACTGGGCGGCCCGCATTTGCGGGCCGTGACAATTTGGGATGAACAGAAACATTCCAAAACGTCCTCAGTCGCCGTTCAGCATGCGCCACCAGCGCCGATGGCCGGTATCGACGCTGACTTCGGCGCTCATGCCGGCGCGCAATTCGGGATCGCCGGGCTTGCGGTCGATGGCGATCTTCACCGGGATGCGCTGCGTGACCTTCACCCAATTGCCGCTGGCGTTTTCGCTGGGCAGGATGGAGAAGGCGGAGCCGGTCGCCGCACTCAGCGCCATGATGCGCCCGTGCCAGGTGCGTCCCGGATAGGTGTCGATGGTGATGTCGACGGGATCGCCCACATGCATGTGGGTGAGATCGGTTTCCTTCATATGGGCTTCGACCCAGATGTCATTGGTGCCGACGAGGCCGACCGCGCTCGTCGTGGAGAATGCCGACATGGCCGAGATCACCAGCGTGCCCGGCTGCAGCGAATCGACTTCGGCGACGACGCCGTCGAACGGCGCGCGCACCGTGGCGTGATCGAGCTGGCGCTCGGCTTCCTTCAGTTGCGACTGCGCCTGCAGATATTGCGGCTGCTGTTCGTCGGGTATGTCGATATTGCCGCCGAGCTTGGCGAGCTGGGTTTCGGCCGTCTGCTGGAGCGCGGCGAGCTGGTCCCTGGCGGCCTGCAGCGTAAGCCGCGATTGATCGTAGGTCGCGGGCGCGATGGCGTTGGCCTTCAGAAGCGAGGCATAGCGGTCGTAATTGCGCTGGTCGAGCACGACGGTGGCGCGCTGGGCGGCGATATCGCTCAGCATGCGCGCGTAATCCTGCTTCATCGAATCGATGGTGAGCCTGGTCTGATCGAGTTGGGCGCGCGCGTTCTGGACGGCGATGCGGAAAGGCTCGGGATCGAGGCGGAACAACACCTGCCCCGTCTTCACATAATCGCCTTCCTTGACGTCGACGTCTTTCACCAGGCCGGAAACGTCGGTCGAGACCATCAGCTTGGCCGCCTGAACGTAGGAATCGTCGGTGGACACGTAGCGCCCGCCCATCAGCCACACGCTCAGCGCGATCACCGACACGATCGAAATGCCGCCGATCATCAACACGCGGCGCAACAGCCCGCGATCGGCGCGCATGCGCTCGATGAATTCCTTGGCCTGGCCGAATGCGCCGCGCGGCGCGGCGTAAGCGGTGGTGCCAGTGTCGGTCTGCATGGCGGACATTCTCTACTCCCCGGCCATATCGAGCCGCTGGGCGCCTGCCCCATCGGCCGTCAGCTTGCTTTTGAAATGCAACAGCGCATCGACCAGCGCTGCTTCCTTGCCACGATCCAGTCCCTCGGTGATCTGGGACAGCAACTCGTCCCTGTAACAGCTGATCTCCGCTAGAATGGGTTCGGCAGCCTTAAGAAGATGTAGACGGTTGATGCGCCGGTCGGCGGGATCGGGCCTGCGCTCGATGAGTCCGCGGACCTCCAGCCGGTCCACCAGCCTCGCCACCGTGATCGGCTCGACCTCGCAGATGGAGGCCATCTCGGTCTGCGACATGCCGGGCTGGCGGGCCAGCCGGGCGAGGATCACCCATTGGGCCCGCGTCATGCCATGGGCCCGGGCACGCTGGTCGAAGGTGGTGCGCAGAAGCCGCGCCACGTCGTGCAGCAGGATCAACATGTCGCGGTCGAGGGCGGTTTGCATCGCAATATCTCTTAAGCATCGATAATATAAGCAACCTTATAATAACGCGCAAGGGGGATCGGTGTTGCATTTCTCCAACCTATTTTGCCAACCGCAACACGGTCGCAATTCCGTCACGAAACCTTCGCCGCGCTGAAACGGCCAGCCGATACCACGGCCGCGGCCTTCCTGAAGGAAGACGGGCTGGACGCCGCATCCGTTGCGGTATTTCGCGTTAATGAGCGGGGCAACAATGAATATTCGTATCGTTTTACTGGGCACAGCGGCTTGCGCCTTGCTGGCCGGACCGGCGATGGCGAGCAGCCAGAGCGATGCGCGCCTGGATCAGCTTCAGATGATGGTCCAGGAGCAGAATCAGGACATCCAGCAGATCAAGGCCGACGAGGCCAGCACGGCCGATGTCAGCCAGCAGCTGGAAGCGACGCAGGCCCAGGTCCAGGCCGTGAACGCGCGGGTCGACACCCTCGTCGATTCCGACAAGGACGGCTGGTGGTACAACACCAAGGTTTCGGGCCGCATGTATTTCGACGCCACCCAATACGAGCAGAAGCTCAACGGCAACGATGTCGCTTCCCAGAAGGGCATCGGTTTCGACATCAAGCGCTTCTATATCGGCATCGACCACAAATTCGACAGCGTCTGGTCGGCCAACATCACCACCGATTTCCTCTATGACAGCTCGGCCAAGAATGCCACGCAGATCTACATCAAGAAGGCATTCCTCGACGCGCATCTCGATGACGCGCTCGACATCAAGCTCGGCTCGACCGACATGCCGTGGATTCCGTTCGCGGAAGGCGTTTACGGCTACCGCTATGTGGAAAACACGCTGATCGACCGCCTGAAGCTCGGCAACTCGGCCGACTGGGGCGTGCATTTCTCCGGCAAGTTCGGCGACGGCGGCATGTTCGCTTACGCCGTGTCGGTCATCAACGGCGCCGGCTACAAGACGCCTCCGGGCGCGGGCAACCAGGTCCGCTTCAAGAGCGTGGACGTCGAAGGCCGCTTGAGCGCCAATATCGACCACTTCACGGTGGCGGTCGGCGGCTATGACGGCAGGCTCGGCAAGGACATGCAGGGTGCGGCCACGCCTGCGATCCACGATGCCACGCGCTTCAACGCCCTGGCGGCCTATACGGACGACATGTTCCGCGTCGGCGTGGAATATTTCTCGGCGCGCGACTTCCTCGAAGTGGCGCCCACCGCCGCGAACTGCCCGGGCGGCCTCGCCAAGAACTGCAAGGACTCCGACGACGGCTATTCCGGCTTCGCCGCGGTCAAGTTCGATCCGCAATGGGCGGTGTTCGGCCGCTACGACTGGATCGAGGAGAAGACCAACGACACCTCGATCAGGCGGCCCCGCGACGGCTACTACAATGTCGGCGTCGAATGGACGCCGGCCAAGATCGTCAGCCTCGCGCTCGTCTACAAGCATGACAGCGAAGACCACGGCAAGCTCAGCCAGCAGAACGGCTCGGGCACGCTGGGCACCAACTCGCTGGGCGCGAAGGGCACGTACAACGAAATCGGCCTGTTCGGCGTCTTCCAGTGGTAATCGCCTAGAGGCGAATCCCCGCACACCTTGAAGCGCCGCCGGAGAAATCCGGCGGCGTTTTTCTTTTGGGCGTTCGACACGTCACGCCTGCGCGAGCGCGCCGTAGCGGCCTTTGAAGAAGACAAGCGGCGCGCCCGCCTCGCGGCAGGCAAAGCGCAGCACGCGCCCCAGAAGGATCGCGTGATCGCCGCCCTCGTAGACGGCATGGCGCTCGCATTCGAAGATCGCCAGCGCATCGGCGAGCGCGGGCGCGCCGAGCTCGGTTTCCAGAAGCCCGATGCCGTCGAGCCTGTGCGAGCCCTGCCCCGCGAGCTTCACCGACACCGATTCATGCGCCGTGCCGAGCACGTTGATGACGTAGCCCTCCGACTCGATGAAGGTCGCGAAACGGTCCGATTTGCGCTCGATGCACCACAGCACCAAAGGCGGGTCGAGCGACACCGAGGCGAAGGAATTAACCGTGATGCCCATGGGGTGGCGGCCGGGCAATTTGGTGGTCACCACCGCAACCCCGGTCGGAAAACAGCCCAAAGCCGTTCGGAACGCCTTGGTATCGAAGCTCATCTCTCCCTCTTTCAACGCTTGCTTAAGGCGTGAGCGGGCATTCTGGGGAGGAAATTAGGCGAGGCGCGCGGCGGGGGAAAGCCCCGGCGAAAAGCGCCCGCCACGGGTAAAGGTGAGGCGCATATGCCGGGCGACAATCCCGTCATCATCAAGCGCATCAAGAAGGGCGGCCATGACGGACATCATGGCGGCGCGTGGAAGGTCGCTTACGCGGATTTCGTCACCGCGATGATGGCGTTCTTCCTTCTGATGTGGCTCATCAACACGACGACGCCCGAGCAGAAGCGCGGCATCGCCGATTATTTCGCGGCGCAAAGCATCTCGCAGACATCGAGCGGCTCGGGCGGCGTGCTGGGCGGCAAGGTTCTGGGCCAGCCGGGCGCGCGCTCCGGCGGCGTGGTCTCGGTCTATTCCAAGACATCTCCGCCGGGGCCCTCCGATCCCACCCATTCCAAGGACAATGCGAACAGCCGCGGCGGAGCCACCGACGCCGAAGGCCAGTCGCCCGAATCGCAGACGCAAAGCGACGAGCATCTCGAACAGGCCATGCCCTCCATCCAGGACGGCCAATTCGCCAGCGCCGCCGAATCGATCCGCCAGGCGATGCAGCAGATGCCCGACATCGCCCAGCTTTCCCGTCAGGTCATCATGGACCAGACGCCGGAAGGTTTGCGCATCCAGCTCGTCGATCAGGACGGGCGGCCGATGTTCCAGCCGGGCACCGCCGAATTGATGCCCTATGCCAAGCAGACGCTCGCGGCCATCGCCAAGATCATCGACCAGCTTCCCAACCGCATCTCGATCAGCGGCCATACGGGCGGAGAGGCATCGAGCGGAGCCGATTGGGAGCTTTCGGCGGCACGCGCCAACGCCGCACGCGCGGCGATTACGGCGGCGGGCGTCGACAACGACCGCATCTACGAAGTCGCGGGCAAGGCGGGCTCCGAGCCGCTTCTGCCGGAAGATCCCAATGCCTCCGCCAACCGGCGCGTCTCCATCGTGCTTCTGAAGGAAGCCCCGCCCGTTCCGCCCGGCGACAAACCTTAACGGCAGCGCATACTGGCGCGAAACGCGATTTCGTTGTCATATTTCGCCGTCCGGGTAACGGGATGGCATGAGTTGACCGATCAGCGCGCGACGCGTCTGCCGCAATTTTTCCTGACGCCGGGGGGGCCGTGCCCGTATCTGCCCGGCCGCACCGAGCGCAAGGTTTTCGCGCGCCTCACCGGCTCGCTCGCCCAGCCGCTGAACGAGGCGCTGACGCATTCGGGCTTTCGCCGCAGCCAGATGATCGCCTACCGGCCGGCCTGCGAGGGCTGCAACGCCTGCGTGTCGGTGCGCATCGTGGTGGGCGAGTTTGCCGTCTCGCGCAGCCAGAAGCGCATCCTCAAACGCAACATCGACATCCTGCGCCGCGAAGTCCCGGCCGAAGCGACGCGCGAGCAATTCGCGCTTCTGCGCGCCTATCTCGATTCGCGCCATTCCGGCGGCGGCATGTCCGACATGGGCCTCTTCGATTACGTGGCGATGGTGGAGGAGACGCCCGTCAACACGCATATCGTGGAATACCGCGCGACGGGCGAAGACGGCGCGCCCGGCGCGCTCATGGCCTGCGCGCTCACCGACGTGCTGCGCGACGGATTGTCGATGGTCTACAGTTTCTATCATCCCGGCGAGGATGGCCGCAGCCTCGGCACGCAGATGATCCTCGATCACATCGCGGCCGCCCGCGCGAAAGGATTGCCTTACGTCTATCTCGGCTACTGGATCGATGGCAGCGCCAAGATGGAATACAAGGCCCGTTTCCGCCCGCTCGAAGCACTCGGCCCCGAGGGTTGGGCGAGGATGTGAACCTCGCCCTCCCCTTGAGGGAGGGCCGAAAATTTGAGCGAAGCGCAAGCGTAGCGAGAATTTTCGGGGAGGGGTCAACGCCACCAGCATCGCAGCATGACCCCTCCCCGAAATTTGCTTCATTTCATTTCGCAAATTTCGACCCTCCCTCAAGGGGAGGGTGGATTCTAGCTTTCTTCCTCCCCAAATCGCGCCTTCCACGCGGCGATCTGCTCGTCGGTGATCTTCGCGAACAGCACATCGGGCACATCGATCTTCATGCCGATATCGAGCTGATCGAGCAATTCGGCCATCGATCCGTCCGGCCAGGGAATGATCGCGGGCGCGGGCTGGATGGCGGTGTGCATCTTGCGCGCCGCATCGGGGATCACCGGCCACGACAAGTGCCCGAAAATATGCACCAGATTGAGCCCCATGCGCACGCCGGCCGCCGCTTTGGCGCGGTCGGTCTTGATATGCGTCCAGGGCGCGGCGCGCGTCAGATATTCGTTGCCCGCAACCCAGATGGCGCGCAATTCCGCGAGGCCTTTGCGGAACTCCATCGCCTCCATCAGCAGCGCATATTGGCCGACGCGCAGATCGAGTTCGTCGATCAGCGCTTTTTCCTCCGCGCCATATTCGCCTTCGCCCGGCACGGCGCCATCGAAGCGCGCGGCGCAGAATTTCGTGACGCGGTTGACGAAATTGCCGAGCACGTCCGCCAGATCCTTGTTCACGACGGACGAGAAATGTTCCCAGGTGAAATTGGAATCCGCGCTCTCTGGCGCATTGGCCATCAGGTAATAGCGCCAATAATCGGCGGGCAGAATCTCCAGCGCCGCGTCCATGAACACGCCGCGCTTGCCGCTGGTCGAGAATTTCCCGCCGTAATAATTCATCCAGTTGAAGCCCTTGATCCGGTCGACCAGCTTCCACTTGGCGTCGGCCTTCTCGTTGGCGCCCATGATGGTGACGGGAAAGCCGACCGTGTGGAACGGCACATTGTCTTTGCCCATGAATTCGACATAGCGCGCATCGCCCTGCCACCATTCGCGCCAGAGATCGCCTTTCTTGTTGGCATCGGCCCACTCCTTCGTGGCGCCGATATATTCGATGGGCGCATCGAACCAGACGTAGAACACTTTGCCCTTCAGCTTGCCTTCGCCGATATCGTCCGGCACCGGCACGCCCCAGGTGAGATCGCGCGTGATGCCGCGATCGTGCAGGCCCTCGTCCAGCCATTTCTTCGCGATCGAAAGCACCAGCGGCGACCAGTCCTCGGCATGGCCGTCGATCCATTCGCGCAATTGCGGCACGAAACTCGATTGCTTGAGGAATAGATGCGCGGAATCGCGGATTTCGATATCGGCCGAGCCGGAAATCGCCGAGCGCGGATTGATGAGATCGGTGGGATCGAGCACGCGCGTGCAATTCTCGCATTGATCGCCGCGCGCGCGCTCATAGCCGCAATGGGGGCACGTGCCGATCACGTAGCGGTCCGGCAGGAAGCGCTTTTCGGCATTGGAATAGACCTGCTTGGTCACGCGCGTTTCGAGATGGCCGTTCTTCCAGAGCGCGCGCGCAAGCGATTGCGTCAGCTCGCGGTTCTGGGGCGAGGACGAGCGCCCGAAATAATTCCAGGAGAGGCCAAAGCCCTCGCCGAGCTTTTTCTGGATCTCGTGCTGCTCGGCGCAATAGGCGCCGACCTCCTGGCCCGCTTCCAGCGCGGCAAGCTCGGCGGGCGTGCCGTGTTCGTCGGTTGCGCAAATGAACAGCGTGTCATGTCCCCTCGCCCGCTGGAATCGCGCATAGACGTCGGCCGGCAGCATCGAGCCGACAAGATTGCCCAAATGCTTGACGCCATTGATGTATGGCAAGGCGCTGGTGATGAGGATGCGTGCCATGGTCCGCCGCCGGTGTGACGGCGGGAGATTATCGGGTTCCTCGAATCCGTCTACCCTGAGAGCGGCATCGACGGGCGTTTCCGGGAGGACAGGAATGACGCACAAGAGATCGTTCTGGACCGGGTTCCAGAACAATCTGCTGGCCGGGCTTTTGACGATCACGCCGCTCGTGGTCGTGCTTTTCGTGTTCGAATTCTTCCTGGACATCCTGTCGGAGGCGGGACGGCCGCTTGGCGACGCCCTGATCGATTTCATCGACGACCGCTTTCCGCGGGCAACGCCGGTGCTGGCGAGCTCCACGCTCCATGCCGTCACCGCCGTGGTGGTGGCGCTGCTGGCGCTCTACACCATCGGCGCCATCGCGAGCCGCGTGGTCGGCCAGCAGCTCATCCGCTATGCCGAGCTCCTGATCGCGCGCATCCCGCTCGTGCAGTCGATCTATTCGGCGGCCAAGAAGCTCGTGACGGTCGTGCAGCAGAAGCCGGACGGCACCGCGCGGGTGGTGTTGATCGAATTTCCCCACCCCGGTCTGAAGGCGGTGGGGCTGGTGATGCGCACCTTCACCGACGCGGCCACCGGCCAGGAGCTGGCGGCGGTTTTCGTGCCCACCTCGCCCAATCCGACTTCCGGCTATCTCGAGATCGCGCCCATCGAGCGGCTCGTCGCCACCGACATGACCATGGATCAGGCCATGAGCATGGTGGTCTCGGGCGGGGCGACCGCGCCCGAACGCATCACGACGGGCTCGATGCTTTAGGGCCGTTGCAACCCGGCCCGTGCCAGCGTATTTCCGAGACTGACGCCGGGTTAGCTCAGCTGGTAGAGCAACTGATTTGTAATCAGTAGGTCGCGGGTTCGACTCCTGCACCCGGCACCATGCTTCGCTGCGAAGCGCCGCTGGCGATCTACCGCACCCTCAGCTGATTCCGCGATTTCAGGATGATCTGCGGCTTGCCGCGATAGAGCGTGATCTTGCCGGACAGATCGACCGTCTTGCCCGTCAAACCGCTGACGTCGCCCATTTCGCTTGCGTAGTCGCGGAAGATGACGCCGACGAATGCGTTGTTCGGATAGGGTGCGCCCATATCGAGAAAAATCGTACCGCCGCGCGTCGTGAACACCTCCTTGACCACACCCTCGACCGCCACCGTTTCGCCGATATGCGAGCCTGCTTGCGCATAGGAAATGGGCGCGGCGAATGCGGGCGCCGGCGCCAGCAGCAATAGACACAAGAGGATCGGCGCGAATTTCATCGGCGCCTCGTACTCAGGGCCCCGTCACATCGGCGATGGTGGGCACAAGATTGGCCTCGTGGTCGAAATCGGCCGGTGTGAATTCCTGCACCGTCTTCTCAGCGACCTGAAGATCGTCCGGCGTGAGCTGCGCGCTCAGCGCCTCGGCGCGCGCCTGCGATTCCTTGTCGCCGTGGCTGGCCGCGATCGCGTACCATTTATAGGCGTCGAGCAGGCTTTGCGGCACGCCCTGCCCGCGCTCATAGAGCACGGCGAGATTGAACTGCGCGTCCACCAGACCGGCATTCGCCGCCTTGGCGAACCAGCTCGCCGATTGGGCGTAATCCTGTCCGGCGCCCGTGCCTTGCGCATAGAGGATGCCGAGGCGGTACATCGCCTTGCGGTTACCGCCGTTTGCGGCCTGTTCGTACCAGCGCACCGCTTCGTCCGCATTCTTGCCGACGCCCAGACCGTTTTCGTAGAGCGTGCCGAGCGTGTAGGCGGCGACCGGATTGTGCGCATTGGCCGAGCGCAACAGCCATTGGGCCGCGCTCGAATTGCCTTGGCCGCCTTCCATGTATTTGAGGCCGACGATCAGCTCGGCCTGCGGATCGCCGGCATTGGCGAGCTGGGTGAGCCGGTCGAGCGGCGCGGTGGCGTGGCGCGCGGGCGTCTCGATGGCGGCATTCGCGTTCGAAATCCTCGGAAGCGCGGACATCTTCTTCACGTCGGATTCGCCGTGACGCAGCACGAGGCTTGCGCCGATCACCGTCAGCGCCAGGATCGCAACACCCGAGATGATGTAGCGCGTATAGCGTTTGCGGGATTCGTCGTTCGCCGGAAGTTTGACGCCCATGACCGCCTGGCCGCGATCGGTATCGGCAAGCTCGGCCGCCGCACTTGCCGCGCGGCGCGCCGCATCGAGGAAGGAGTCCGAGGCTTGCGCCTTCGGCTGCGGCTCGGGCTCGGCCGGCGCGGGGATGAAGCTCAGCTTGTCTTCGTGCACGAGCATCTGCGGCTCGGACATGCCTTCGGGATGCAGAAGGCGCAAGATATCGGCGCGCAGTGTGGAGACGGCGAGATTGCTGCGCTGCTCGGCGGCTTCGAGGCGGCGCAACAGGCTCCCGGCCGCATCCTTGGCGTTCGTTTCGGCGGCGTCGAGATGCTGCTGCAGGTCGCGCAGACCTTCCACGATAAGCCCCTCGGCGCGCGCGCTGACGCGCTCGGCCTGTTCGACCTTCGCGGTGATGTCGCGCAGGCTGTGCTCGAACACGCGCAGGCGGCGCTCGAGCCAGGCATCCATGCGCGGCTGGGCGAATTCGGAACGGCGCTCGGTGCGCGGAATTTCGTCCTCTGCCGGAGGTTCGGGACTCATGTCCTCGTATACGGATTCGATTTCGGATTCGCCCGCGTCCTCGGCAGGCTCGTTGCTATCCTGCCACAAGGGCTCGGCGTCTTCGGGTTCGGGCGCATGGATGTCTTCTTCGCTCGCGTCGGCAAGCGCATCGTCCACGCTCAGTTCGAGCACGGACTCTCCGGGCTGGGCGGCTTCGATGGCGGCGGAGATTTCCTCCGGCGTGAATTCATCGGCCTCGGCCACGGGCGCCTCGATCGCCACGTCCTCGACAGGTGCGGCTTCGTCTCGTTCGGCAGGCTCTTCAGAAGGCATGGGCTCTTGCGCGAGCACGGCTTCATCGGCCTGCTGCGCGTCTTCGCCGGCCGTCTCTTCGGTTGCCGATTGCTCCTCTTGGGAATCCTCGGCGGCCTCGCGGATTTCCCCATCGCCCGAGGTCTTGCGCATGGCGCGGCCGAGCGTGGCGAGATCGTCGGCGACGACGCTGACGAGCAGTTCTTCCTTGTTGCGGAAATGGGCATAGACCGTGGGGCGCGCGAAGCCGGCCTCGTCGGCGGTGCGGCTGAGCGACACGGCGGAGGGCCCGTCGGACGCCGCAATGCGCCGGGCCGCCTCCAGAATGGCGAGCCTGGTCGCGTTGTGTCCCCAAGGACGGCTGCCGCGCACGCGCGCGGCAATCTGGCCCAGTAAGCGTCCCATCGTTCTTCCCGGCAGATCGCGGGATGATTTAACGGGATAAACGATTAAGGAGGGCTTTCCAAAGGCGGTTTAAGGATTACTGAAATCCCGCGAAATATTGATTGGAACTTGTCAGGCCGGATTGGCGACAGGCTCGCCGCGCGGATGGCGCGCGCGTTCCCAGCGCATCAGCGCCGTAATCGCCAGGATCGTGCCGGCATAGGCCGCGAGCTGCGCGCCGTTGGGCGAATCGCTATAGCCGACGAGGGTGTGCAGCATCTGGCCGATCAGGCCGCGAATGCCGGCCCCGCCCTGCGGCAGGATCCAGGACGTGTCCCACAGCGAGCGCGTCATCACTTCGAAATAGCCGCCCTGCTGGATGAAGAGCACGGCCTGCGCCGCCATGCCCGCGGCCAGAAGCGTGATGAGGCCGGCGGTGACGCGGAACAGCTTCGAAGCGGGAATCGAGAGAAGCCCGAAATACATCAGCGCGGAAACGGCGGCCCCAGCCGCGAGGCCGAGCGCACCGCCCGTGAGCATCTCGAGCTGCGAGGTGCCGCCGCTCGATGCGATGCCGTAAAGGAAAAGCACGACCTCGGATCCTTCGCGCAACACCGCCACGCCGACCACGATCGCGAGCGCCGTCATCGGGCGGTCGCCGGCCGAAACGGATGCACCCACCATCTTCATTTCGCGCGCCATGGCGCGGCCATGGCCCGCCATCCAGACATTGTGCCAGGTGAGCATGACGACGGCGAGGAGAAGGATCGTGGCGTCGAACAATTCCTGTCCCGAACCGGCGAACAGCGACGACAATTCACCCGCGAACGCCGCAACCAGGCAGGCGCCCGCAATGCCGCCCAGCACGCCATAACTCACCCACAATCCCCGGCGCGGCACGCCCTTCGTCGCGGCCATCACGATGCCGACGATCAATCCCGCCTCGATGACTTCGCGAAAGACGATGAGAAGCGTCGCCAGCATGATCTACTCCGCGATCACGACGCCTTGCGCCGTCTCGGCATGGAACTCGCCCATGAAGGGATAGCGCCCCGGCGCCAGCGGACGCAGGCGCACATCGCCCGTGCTGTGTCCCGGCACGACCTTTTCCACCTTGAGCGAAGAGGAATCGAATTCGTCTGCCGTGTCGTCGTCATTTGTCAGGCGGATCACATTGGGCTGGTTCGCCGGGACATGGATCTCGGCGGGCGTGAATTTGTGATCCTTCAGCCGAAGCGGAATGGGCCCGGATTCCTTGCCGCAGGCCGGCACCGCCAGCACGAGCAAAAGCCCTGTGCCCAGCATGGCAATACGCTTCACCGGATTCGTCATGGAGCCGTAGTCTCGAATATCTCTAGATTCAATAATGCAACTCAGTCGCAATTACAAGGGTGACCAGATGACGCGGGCGTCAGAAATTGAGCCAGACGGCCATCGAGGCTCCGGCTTCGACCAGCGAATTCTGGCCCGCGGGCGAGATAAATGCCCCGCTCTGCAGATAGAGCCGGTGGCTGAAGCGGGTGACGGTGGAGAATTCGATCTTGTGCTGGCGATAATACTGGTAGGGCGGCCGCGCATTGCCCATGGCGACGATGTTGAAGCTCTGCAGCATCAGCCAGGTGCGCCAGTTGAGGCGGTAGCCGAGCGTCACGTCGACGGGGATTTCGTCGGCGCGGGGACCCGCGATCCAGCGATAGCCGCCTTCGATGTCGAGATAGCCGTTGCGGTGGAAGAGCCGGAAATTGGTTCCGTAGAGCAGCCGCGATTCGAGCTGGCGTCCGGCGGCGCCGTCGCGCGACACGCTCATGGCGTAGGCGCCCGCGCTCTTGGCCACGAACTCCGCCGACAACACGCCGAAGCTGTGCATCAGCCGCAACCGCACGCCGCCCGCCCCTGCCCAATCATTGTCGCTGTGCACGCGGCCGAAGAGCTCGGTGCGCGCATGGGCGAATTCGGGCCGGGCGATGAGGGTGAGCCAGTTGTTCCAGCCATATTCGATATCGGCATTCGTCAGCGATTTTTCGAAATCGAGCGGCAGGCTGGCCGTGCTTTTGGAATCGTAGCCGGATTTGGCCTGGCTCCAGATCGTCTGCACGATGACCTGCATGTGGCCGCGCGGCATGGTCCAGGCGCCGGCACGAGCGGCATTCGGCATGAGCAACAGCAGAAGCGCGACGGCGCGCTTCACAACAGGCCCCAGGCCTGCGCAAGCGCCGCGACCGCCGGCATGAACAGCACAAGCACGACGAGACCGGCCAATCGCCCGACGCTCTCGCCTTTGCGGCAGAGACAAATCAAGGCCGACGCAAGTATGGCTGCGATCAGTCCAGCGACCGGAACGAGAAATTGGAGGCCCGCGAGCAACGCGCCCAGCAGGATGACAACGCGCGGATCGTCGCGTCCCGCCACGGCTGTTGCGATACCGTTCATGGCGCGCACATTTTGGATGTGCCGTGGCGCGTCTTTTCCCAATGCCATGGCCGTGTGAAGAGCTGGATCAGGCCGCGATAGGCGGCGAGCGAAATCAGAAGCCAGTAGACCGGTGCGGCGAGGCCGAGCGGCGCAAGCGCAAGCCAGCCGCGGCGATAGGGCCCGAGCATGGCGAGATAGGTGAAAAGCGCATTGCCGATAAAAAGGCTCAAGGCCGGAAGCGGCAGATGCGCGCCGAGTTCTGGCAGATGTGGCGCGCCCGGCACCCAAGGCAGAAGCGACAACGCCCACAGAATGGGGCTCGCAAGCGCGGTCGCGATCGTGCCGCCGATGAAGAATTGAAAGCAGAAAAATCCCTTGGCCCCGGCGTTGCGCAACAGCCTGCGCGGGCTGCGCATATGCACGAGCCAGGTCTGCATATAGCCCTTCATCCAGCGCGAGCGCTGACGCAGCCAATTGGCAAGACCGGTGGTCGCTTCCTCGAAGGTGGTGGAGTCGAGGGTGGCCACGCGATAGCCCATTTGCGCGAGGCGAATGCCGAGATCGGCGTCCTCGGTGACGTTGTAGGGATCCCAGCCATGGATGGCGCGAAGTGCCGCCGTGCGGAAATGGTTCGACGTGCCGCCGAGCGGCATGGGAACGCCGAGGCGTTCGAGGCCGGGCAGCAGGAAATCGAACCACAACGCGTAATCGAGCGCGAACATCGCCGTCAGCCAGTTCTCGGTGGCGTTATAAAAATTGAGCCGCGCCTGCAGGCAGGCGATCTCGGGCGCGCCCGCGCGGAACGCCGCGACCGATTTCCTCAACTGATCCGGCTCGGGGCGGTCCTCGGCGTCATAGATGACCAGAAACTCACCGCGCGCGAATTGCAGCGCATAGTTGCAGGCCTTGGGCTTGGTGCGCGGTTCGCTCGCCCGAACGCGGACGATCTCGAAGCAATCCGCCAGCGCGAGCCTTTCGGCGGCAGCGATGGTTTCTTCGTCGTCGGATTCGAGGATGAGTTTGATGTCGAGCTTCTCGCGCGGATAATCGAGCGCGCCGAGCGCCGCGGCGAGCGCGGGAAGCACATTGGCTTCGCGATAAAGCGGCACGAGGATCGTATAGAGCGGAAGATCGTCGTCCCTCTCCAGCAAGGTTGCCGCTTTCGGCATCTCGCCCGCACCGATCCAGACGAGCAGCGCGCGGAAAATCGCATTCGCCAGATAGGCGGCGGCACAGAGGATCACGAGCGATGCGCCGACAATGATTGGCGCCGCGAAATAGAACGCCGCGATCGCCAGCGGGATGGCGAGAAGAACCGCGCCCTGCCCCTTCGTGACGGTTTTTTCGGCGGAGAATTCCGGCCGCGCATGTTTCAGCGCACAAATGCTGCGCTCCAGCAGCGCGTCGCCGAAGCGCGATTCGATGTGATCGACGAGTTCCTGCTTCGCCATGAAGAACGGCAATGCAGAGGCGCCGAACGCCGCGCGAATTCGCGCGATATTGGCCGGGCTCGTGTCGGACGTGGCGACGGCGAGCCGCTTTCCCTTCTTGCGCCAGGGAAGGAAGAGATGAGCGAGGTAGAGATCGAGGTCTTCCGCGTGGGCCACGGACGGATCGGGCGCGGCCAATATTTGCCGGCAATTGACAAGTGCCCGACCGTGCATCGACCGCCCCAATGCAACTGAGAACACGGCAATATTCGCGAGCCGCATCCCGGGATGCGGCGCCGTCGAATACGGGAATTGGAATTGGCTTTACTTCGGCTGCCCCGCTCAACCTGTGGTTAGGAAACAATGGGGGTTTATCCCCTTGACACAGGTACGATGATACACTATATTCTTGGGTATGGACAAGAACGATCTCACCCGCAAGCTAACCGTCAGGGAGTTTTTCAAGCGTTTTCCTGACGAAGCGTCATGCCTTGAACACGTCATGGACGTGCGCTTTGGCCTTCGCCACAACTGCCGCAAATGCGGCTCTGTGAACGCCACGTTTCACCGGCTGGAAAACCGCAAGGCTTATAGCTGTGCGTCCTGTGGCGACCATCTGTACCCCTGCGCGGGCACAATTTTCGAGGACAGCCGGACACCGCTTCAAGTTTGGTTCTATGCGATCTACCTGTTCACGGTCAGCCGCAACGGCGTTGCCGCTACCGAGCTACAGCGGACCCTTGGCGTGACCTACAAATGCGCTTGGCGGATGGCCCGGCAAATCCGTTCGCTCATGGAAAAGGCCGATGGCGGGGCTTCCGCTATTCTGTCGGGCCACGTTGAAAGTGATGAGACGTTCCTCGGTGGCGCACAACGCGGCAAGGGCCGTGGCGGCTATACAGGCAACAAGACCATAATCCTTGGCCTTAAAGAGCGTGATGGCCGCATGGTGACGCGCGTGATCCCGAACGCCCGCACCAGCACGCTCCGCGACGTTTTCCTGCGCCAGATTGCGCCCGGCTCGATTGTCAGCACGGACGAATGGCCCGCGTACCATTTAGTAAAGGACGAGGAGTGGACGCACCTGACCGTCAACCATTCCAAGGACGAATGGGCACGGAAGGATGAGGCGACAGGCGAGACGGCCAGCGTGAACGGCGTCGAAAATTTCTGGAAGCATTTCAAGGCCAGTGTGCGCGGCACGCACGTCCATATCAGCGCAAAGCACACGGACAAATATCTTGGCGAGTTCACTTACCGCGCGAACCACCGCGAGATGGGGAACGCAATGTTTGACGCTTTGATCGCGGCGCTCTGATAGCAGCGGCTATAATGGTGTCTAACTTTTTGCGCTCAGCGGGACCGATGCCGCGGGATTCTTCCTGTGCGATAAAATCGCTTAATCGTCCTTCTTTGATGGCGTCTCGTAAGGTAATCATGCTGCATCGGCCAATTGTACGAGTGATTTATCTGGGGTAGAATCTTCGATAACAGTTGCCGCTTGAGACAAAACGCCAAGATACGTGCCGAGTTCACGCTTACTGTGAACAACTGCAATGCGCGTAGGCGCGTTTTCCTTCCGGGCAATATCGTGAAACTTGGTAGTAGCTGCGGCGATCGAGGCGGGATGTTTACCAACGGCCTCAAAAATAGTTTGCTGATTGCGAGTGCTTACGAGCGCGTCCACATGCCAAGGAGTAGATGAGTAGCCGATAATTTTTGGAGAGCGGAGAACTTGCGCTTTTCTGTTCCGGAACGCGAGCCTAAGCCTGTCAAATAGCATCGCATCTGTTTGTTCGGCTTTATCAGCAAGACGGAACGCCGTGTGGATCACGGCGGCCTGAGAAGCGTTAGCGACAATAGTAATCGCACCTGCTAGCTGTTCGCGGCTTGCCTCCATACAGAAGAAAGAATGATTGTCGAACCTGACGCCGGTAGCTTCGGCAATGGCGTGAGCGTATTTTGCGAAAGCCGCTCGATTGGCCCCCATCAATTCGGCTTCATCGGAGCCCATGCCATAATCAGAGACAAAAAACCCGCGCTCAATTTCTCCCACTTGAATAACTACGGAAGAGCCGCCAGGATATGTAAGCGGAGTTTTGATAAAATCTCCGGCTGGATTATGTTCAACGGTGATTAGCTCGCGCGAAACCGCGTCCAGAATTCTCTGGAATTCTCTTGAGCCTTTCCGGATGAAGTCCACTGTCATAGCAATAAGTCCCATGCCGGAAGAGGGACGCCGGCCAAGTTAGAGATTCTAAACTCCTTTGAAACTAGCGCAAGAAGTTGACGAAAGTTTGCTGGGTCGGGCGTAATTTCCTTTGCAATTGGCAGGTTGGGTTGTCGCATCCTGCCTGTGATTTCCACCCAATTCAGCGCAAATGAATGATAATGCGACCCTGCGATCTCTTTGAGTCGGTGCGCCTTCGGCCCTACGTCGCCGTTCCGATGTGACTTGAGAGGCCGCCAGTCGATTCGAGCAAGTATGTCTTTCGACCGATATCGGGCCTCATATTCAAGCTGAAACATTACCTCTCGATCTGGAAGCGTCCGGTTGGCGGTAGCGCGGAGGTTAAGACCCTCGATGGCCGCCCCCTCAATCTCAAGACTCAGGATCAGACGCTGACGGCCCCGCTCGTCGTCAGTCCAATCGGACAAAATGGCGGTTTTCTCAGCCGCAAAGATTTCAGGAAGCCCCAGCGCCATAAGCGATAGTTAAACACAACCATCAACTTAGAGGCGAATCTGCCCCAATTACCTGCCTCTAGGGGATAAACCCCAAACAATGAATATTGGGGTTTGGTTGTGCAATAGCGGCCGGCTCAGCCGGAAGTTGAGCGGGCCACGATCCGGTTCGCACGGCGTCTGTCAGTGGGCGGCGGTTTTCTTCTTCGCCGGGTCTTCGAGCGGAATATTTCCGGCGCGGGAAAGCCGGTCCGCCTGCTCGCGCAGTTGCGGATCGTTTCTTTGCTGTTCGGTGATCTGGCGCCCCAGCGCGACGACCGTGGGGATTTCGTCGTCGGCCAGTTCCTTCATGCGCTGTTTGCGCGCGAACGCCTTTTCGATGAAGGGCGCGAGTTCTTCCATCTTGCGCTTGCTGCGTCCGTCTTCGCGCTCGTGGAATTCGCCCATCACGTCCTGCGCGAACAATTCCAGCGCCTCGCAGATATGTTCGTGCCTGTTGCGCCCGCCCTGCTGGATGAAGGCGACCTGATCGACGCCGCTCTCGGCGAATTTGCGCAAATGCGCGCGTAAGTGATCGGGCGTGCCGATGCCGGCGGAGCCGGCATTTTCCGGCATCGCATCCTTCACCGTTTCGAACGTCTTCCAGATGTCGGTGCGGCCCGGCTTGTGTTCGCCGAAAATATAATGGTGCCCGAGCGCGTAGCCGAAGAATTTGAAGCCATCGAGCCCGCGGCGGCGCGCTTCTTCCGCGTTCTTGTGCACCGAAAATCCGGTGACCATGCAGATGTTCGGATTCACCGCATGACCGATCGGCACGCATTCCTCCTTGAGGATGCGATAATAATCGTCGACCCAGTGCTTGGCTTCCGCCGGATCGACGAAGGCGAAGGTGAGCGCGCCGATGCCGAGTTTCGCCGCGAGCTTGATCGTCTCGCGGTTGGAACACGCCACCCACACCGGCGGATGCGGCCGCTGCACCGGCTTGGGCACGATGTTGCGGCAAGGCATTTCGAAATATTGCCCCTTGAATCCGGGATAGGGATTCATCGCCAGCATATTGAGGCATTGCTCGGTCGTCTCGCGCCACATCGCGCGCTTTTCGGCCACCGGCACGCGATAGCCGCCGAGTTCGAGCGCCGCGGAGGATTCGCCCGTGCCGAATTCCACGCGCCCGTTCGAAACCAGATCGAGGGTGGCGATGCGCTCGGCCACGCGCGCGGGATGATTATAGCCCGGCGGCATCAGCACGATGCCGTGACCCAGGCGAATGCGCTTGGTGCGCTGCGAGCACGCGGCGAGGAAAACCTCCGGCGCGGAGGAATGCGAATATTCTTCCAGGAAATGGTGCTCCACTTCCCAGGCGTGATCGATGCCCAGCCTGTCGGCCAGTTCCACCTGATCGAGCGCATCCTGGAACAGCTTCAGTTCGGCGCCTTCGGCCCAGGGCCGCGGCAATTGATGCTCGTAGAAGATTCCGAACTTCATGGAAGGCTCCTCACGGCTTCATCATGGTCGATACGTTCTTCACGCTGGCGAGCGCCGGGCTTTTGCCGGCGGAATCGAAGCCGGCCATGATCTGGGCAAAGCGCATCTGCACGAAATCGCGCATCGCCGGATGGGTGAAGATGTAAAGCTCGCCCGCATGCACCGCTTCGACGACGCGCGCGCCCACGATATCGGGATCGATGCCGGCGAGCACGAGTTGTGCCGCCTCCTGCTGTTGTTGCGCGAGCCCCGATCCGACTTCGCCGGCGCTGCCATATTTCTCCTGGCGCGCCCGGCCGCTTTCGTGGATGCGCGTGCGCACGAAGCCGGGACACAGCACGGACACGCCGATATTTTCCGGCGCAAGCTGGATGAACCAGCCTTCGCTCATGGCGACGACGGCGAATTTGGTGGCGCTGTAGGGCTCCATGTTGGGCGGCGAGATCATGCCGGCCATCGAGGCGGTGTTGACGATGTGGCCGCCTTCGCCATGGCTCCTGATGAGCGGCACAAAGGTTTCCACGCCATAGATGACGCCCTTGAGATTGACGTCGATGATCCAGTCCCAATCCTTCGGCTGCACCGTGCCGACCGGCCCGCCCACGGCCACGCCCGCATTGTTGCAGACGATATGGATTTTGCCGAAAGCGGCGATGGCTTCCAGCGCCGCTTCGCGCACCGCGTCGCGCTCGCTCACGTCGCACTGGACGGGAACGGCCTTGATCTGCTCGGAGATCAGGCGATTGGCCGCCTCGCGCGCGGCTCCTTTGTCGATGTCGGCGAGAACGACCTGCGCGCCGCCGCGCCCGAAGGCGCGCGCCATCGCCAAGCCGATGCCGCTCGCGCCGCCCGTGACGAACGCGGTCTTGCCTCTGAGATCCTTCATCATGCTGCCTGCTTTTGTTCGAGTTCATCGAAGCGGCGCAACAATTCCGCGCCGTTTGGTTTTCCGCAAAGCGCGTCCGCGATTTCCTGATGGGTGATCTTGCGGTCGAAATCGACATTGGTGACGGAATGCCACTGCACCATGCCGCGCCAGACCGGATCGATGACGGTGGCGCCGGACACGCGGCCGCCATCGACCGTCTTAATCGTGAAGCTGCGAAGTTCGGAAATCACATCGGTCAGATAGCCGACATGGGGCGCTTCGTCCTGGCGGATGCGGTCGACGAGTTCGGCCGCATGCATCGCCGCCTCGCGCCGGTCGCGGAAATTTTCCGGATCGCGCATGACGCGCGTGCAGAAGGAGAAGAAATTCTCCGCGCGCACCTCGATCATCAGCACGTTCATCAGAAGCAGAATCCATTCTTCATAGTCTTTCGGAATCTGCGGCATCAGCCGGCCCATTTCGGGGCGCGCGATGCTTTCGGGAATTTCGGGAAACGGATAGGCATTTTTGCCGAACAGCATGTCGCGCACGGCGAACCACATCGAATCATGTCCGCCCTCGCCTTTGGCCGCATTGCCGCCTTCGTCGAGGCCATGCGCCATGAGGAGGCCCTTGTTGAGGTGGCCGACCGCCATGTTCGAAATATCTTCGACCACGATCGCTTGGAAATCCGGCGCAGTCGCCTGCGTAAGCCGAAGCCCGCGCGCCTCGATCATGCCCGTGATGGTCAGCGAATCCCAAAGCGTCTGGCCGAGGCCGAGATCGAGCAGGAATTTCTGCTGCGCCGCCGTCGGATAATTCCCGCGCACCATCAGCGCCTGCGATGAATCCACCAGCTCGGCGCCGCGCGCCTTCAATTGCTCCGCCCACGCCTTGATGGCGGGCGCGCGGTTCAGCGTGCGCGGCGAGATATATTTGCCCTGCGCATCGAAGCCGCCATGGAGCCGATAGCCCGCTTCCTGATGCGGTTTGGCGTATGGGTGATCTGCAAGGATTTCGGCCGTGCTGTAGGAAAGTTTGGTCATTGTTTCCTCCCGAGAGACGGCTCCCCGGGGACTGACAATCTGTCAGAAGTGACGCCCTGTCAATCGGCCTTCAGTGCCCGTACCAGAAACCGCGTCAGATTGGCGGTGACGTCTGCCCGGCTTTTTCCGGCGCGGAACCCGGCGCTGGCCGTCTGATGAATGGCGCCCACAATGGCCTGGCCGATGATCTCGGGATCGTATTGGGTGGTGGCCTGCCCGTGCTGCGCGATCATCCGCAGATTTTCCGCCCAGTCGAGCCCCCAGCGCTGCAGCAGCGGCACGGCCTGCGCGCCTTCGGCATCGATAACCGCTTCGTCGGTCATGGCGGCATTGAGCACGCCGGGGTGGCTTTCGGCGTAATCGAAGATCGCGTTCAGCGTATTGGCGATGAGGGTTTCGAGGGTGTCGTTCTCGCTGACGCGCGCGCGCACATAGGCGTCGAGTTCCGTGCGCGCATCTTCCACGAAGGCAAGGAACGAGGCCCGCTTGTCGGGAAAATGCAGATAGAAGGTGCCGTGCCCCAGCCCCGCCTCGCGCGCGATATCCTGCGGCCGCGTGGCATGATAGCCCCGCTCCACGAAAAGCTTGCGGGCGGCTTTCTTCAGCTTGGACAGGCTCTCGGGCTTGCGCCTTGCGGGCCGGGAATCCTCGATTTTTTTGATATTGGACTCGGACATTACCCGACTTTCGGACGGCCGAGCCTGTGAAGTCAATGCGCCCGCATCGCGCGCCACACTTTTTCCGGCGTGGCCGGCATGTCGATATGGTCCACGCCGATGGCGTCGCACACCGCACTGATAAAGGCCGGCATCGCGCCCACGGTTCCCGCTTCGCCGCAGCCTTTCGCGCCGAGTTCGTGCGTCTTGCAGAGGATTTCCTCGTACGCGAATTGGATGTCCGGCATGTCGTCGGCGCGCGGCATGGCGTAATCGGTGAAGCTGGCGGTGAGGATCTGGCCGGACTCCGGATCGTAGACGCAATTCTCGAGCAGCGCCTGGCCCAGCCCCTGCACCACGCCGCCATGCACCTGCCCGCGCACCAGCATGGGATTGGTGACGCGGCCGAAATCGTCGAGCACCGCATAGCGCGCGATCTCGACCTTGCCGGTGTCGGGATCGACTTCGACTTCGCAGATGTGACAGCCGTTCGGGAAGGTCGAGGCTTCGCCGTGGAATGTCGCGTCGCTGTCGAGCCCGTTTTCGAAGCCCGGAATCTTCTCGCGCTTCAAAGTGAGCGCGAGTTCGACGGTCGACATGCTGCGATCGGTTTTGGCGACCTTGAAGCGGCCGATACCGTCCACGACATCGAAATTCACGTCGCCGCCGCCCGCCTGCAACACCTGGCCCGCGGCCTGCTTGCCCTTGCGGATCACGTCATCCGACGACGCCATCAGCGCGCCGCCCGCCATGTTGAGCGAGCGCGAGCCGCCCGTGCCGCCGCCATTGACCCAATCGCTGTCGCCCTGCTTCACGGTGATGGATTCGAACGGCACGCCGAGTTTTTCGGCGACCAATTGCGCGAAAGCGGTTTCGTGGCCCTGTCCGTTCGATTGCGTGCCGACATAAAGCTCGACGCCGCCATTGTCGGTGAATTTCACCGCCGCCGGTTCGCTGCCGGTGGCGAAGGTGATCTCGACGTAATAGGCGATGCCGAGGCCGCGCTTCCTGCCCCTGGCTTCGCTCTGTTTGCGGCGCGCCGCAAAGCCCTGAACGTCGGCCCGCTTCAGCGCTTCGTCCAGCATGTGCGGATAATCCCCGGAATCGAAGGCGATGCCCGTCCAGTTCTTGTAGGGCAGTTCTTCGGCCTTGATCAGATTGCGCCGGCGGATTTCGACGCGGTCGATGCCGGTTTTCGCCGCGGCCGCATCCATCAGCCGCTCCATCAGATAGCTCGCCTCGGGTCTCCCTGCGCCGCGATAGGCATCGATGGGCGCGGAATTGGTGAAATAGCCCTTCACATTCGCGAACAGTTTCGGCACGCGATAGACGCCGCCGAATATGCGCCCGCCGGCGAGCGTGGAGATGAACGGCGCGAATTGCGACAGATACCCGCCCATGTCGGAGGTGCCGTCGATCTTCATGGCAAGGATCTTGCCGTCCTTGTCGAGCGCGAGTTCGGCCTTGGTGTGCATGTCGCGGCCGTGATTGTCGGCGAGGAACGCTTCGGTGCGGTCCGACGACCAGCGCACGGGGCGGCCGATCCTCTTCGCCGCGATCAGCACCAGCGGCTGCTCGGGATACATGAAGCCCTTCATGCCGAACCCGCCGCCGACATCGGTGGTGATGACGTGCAGTTTCTCATGCGGAATGTTCAACACGTAACGCGCGATGCGCTCGCGCAAGCCGCCCGAACCCTGATTGCCGGAATAGAGCGTGTATTTGTCGGCCGCCTTGTCATAGAGGCCGATGGCGTTGCGCGTTTCCATCGAGTTGGCGACGATGCGGTTCTGCACCACATCGACACTTGCGACATGCGCCGCCTTCTTGAAGGCATCCTTGACGCCGTCCTCGTCGCCCGCCGCCCAGTCGAACACCAGATTGTTGGGCGCCGTTCCCCAGATTTGCGGGCCACCGGCGGCGGAATCGAGCGTGCCGGCCGCATCGAGCGGCTCGTAATCGACCGCCACTGCTTCGGCCGCATCGACGGCCTGCGCATAGGTTTCCGCCATGACCATCGCGATCGCCTCGCCCGCGAAGGTCACCTTGTCTTTCGCGAGCAGCGGCTTGGCCGATTGCCTGGCGGGCGTGCCGTCGCGGCTCGGGATCGGCGCAAGGCACGGCATCGGATTGGCGCCGAAGGCTTCGACATCCTTGTGCGTCAGCACGGCGACCACGCCAGGCATTTTTTCCGCTTCGCGCGTGTCGATGGATTTGATTTTCGCGTGTCCGTGCGGGCTCCTGAGGAACGCGACATAGGTTTCGCGATCGAAGCGAAGATCATCCGTGTACTGACCGTGGCCGGTGACGAAGCGGATATCCTCGACGCGTTTGACCGATTGGCCGATGCCGAATTTCATGTCTTGCCTCTCATCCCAGAACCGTCATCGCCCGGCTTGTCCGGGTGATCCCATTGAAATGGATCGCCCGCATGAAGCGGGCGATGACGAATTCGTCAGTTACGATAACTCGGATCGATCTTGTCCAGCTTGCGCAGCAGCGCCGGCCAGGCGAGCTGTCCGATGATTCCGTCGAAGGCTTCCGCGCCCTGCTCGGCGGTTTTTTCCGGCACGCCCTGATGGGGCATGTTGGGCTTGGCGCCGCCCGCGAGCGCCCGCACCTGCATCGAGCAGGAACGTTCCAGATAATACATGCGCATGAATGCGTCGGCGCACGTCTTGCCGAGCGCCAGCGTGCCGTGATTGCGCAGGAGCATCATGTTCTTGCTGCCGATGTCCTTGACCAGCCGGTCGCGTTCGTCGAGATCGAGCGCGACACCTTCGTAATCGTGATAGGCCATGTCGGAGCAGATCAGCATCGCGTGCTGGTCGAGGGGCAACAAACCGTTCGCCTGCGCCGAAACGGCCACGCCATCCGTCGAATGCAGATGAATGATGCAATGCGCATCGTCGCGGTTCATGTGCAGCGCCGAATGGATGGTGAAGCCGGCGGGGTTCACGGGAAACGGCGTATCCTGAACCTTCTTGCCGTCCACATCGATCTTCACCAGGCTCGAAGCCGTGATCTCGTCGAACAGCAACCCATAAGGATTGATGAGGAAATGATGCTCCCGCCCCGGCACGCGCGCGGAGATGTGCGTGAAGATCATGTCGTCCCAGCCGTAATGGGCGACGAGCCGGTAGCAGGCCGCGAGATCGACGCGCAGATCCCATTCCTCGGCACTGACTTTTCCCTTGAGCGATTTGATCGCGTCGGGCCCGACGGCGCGCGCCTTCATCTTCTCGACCATGTCCAGCATGGAAAACTCCGGAAGGATATTTGCGAACAGAGATTGGGCCCGGCGCGCGAGCGCTGTCAACGCAGGCTTGTCAGCGGACTCTGGCGACCGCCTTCGTCCATCCGTCATAAAGCGCGTCGCGCGCGGGCGCAGGCATATCCGGCTCGAATCGGCGGTCGAGCGCCCAGCCGCGCGCGATATCGTCGAAATCGCGGAACACGCCCGCCGCCAGCCCGGCGAGATAGGCCGCGCCCAGCGCGGTCGTTTCGGTCACTTGCGGGCGTTCGACCGGCAGGCCCGTCAGGTCGGCGAGGCGCTGGCAGAACCAGTCGTTCTTGACCATCCCGCCATCGACCTTGAGCGCGCCCGGCCGGCCAAGCCCGGCATCCGCCATGTCGCGCGCCATGGCTTCGAGGAGGTCGCGCGTCTGGTAGCAGACCGCATCGAGGGCCGCGCGCGCGATTTCGGCCGCACCCATGTCGCGCGTGAGACCCAGGATTGCGCCGCGCGCGTATGCGTCCCAGTAAGGCGCGCCGAGGCCGGTGAAGGCCGGAACGAAATAGAGGCCGCCGGCCTCCTTGGCGGTGCGCGCGAGGGCTTCGATTTCGGAGGCATCGCGGATCACGCCCAGCGCATCGCGCAGCCATTGCACCACCGCGCCCGCGATGAAGATCGAGCCTTCGATGGCGTAAGCGGTTTTTCCCTTCGCGCGATAACCCGATGTCGCGATGAGGCGGTTCTTCGACGACGGAACCTTGCTTCCCGTATTCACCAGCGCGAAGCAGCCGGTGCCATAGGTCGATTTCACGTCGCCGGATTTGAAACATGCTTGCCCGAACAGGGCGGCCTGTTGATCGCCGGCAACGCCGCGGATGGGAATGGAATGGCCGAGCAATCCTTCTTCCGTCGCGCCGAAATCGCCCGCGCTGTCGCGCACGTCCGCAAGCGCGGCGCGCGGGATCCGGAACAGCGAGAGCATGACATCGTCCCACGACAAGGATTTCAAATTCAGAAGCATCGTGCGCGAAGCATTGGTGACGTCGGTCGCGTGAACCTTGCCGCCCGTGAGCCGGTAGATCAGCCAGGAATCGATCGTGCCGAGTGCAAGCTCGCCCTTCTCGGCCCGCGCGCGCGCGCCCGGAACATGATCGAGCAGCCATTCGCATTTGGTGGCGGAGAAATAAGGATCGAGCAGAAGCCCGGTGCGCGCGCTCACATCCGCTTCGCGGCCATCGTCCTTCAATGTGCGGCAACGCTCCGCCGTGCGCCGGTCCTGCCAGACGATGGCATGATGCAGGGGCACGCCCGTGTTTTTGTCCCACAGCACCGTGGTCTCGCGCTGATTGGTGATGCCGATCGCGGCGATGTCCTTCGCCGCCACGCCCTTGGCCGCGATGCGGCAACAGGAAAGCGTCGCCTGCCAGATTTCCTCGGCGTCGTGTTCGACCCAGCCATTGGCCGGGAAGAACTGTTTCAGCTCGATGGAATGGGCGGAGACCGGCTTCGCCTGCGCGTCGAACAGGATCGCGCGGGTCGATGTCGTTCCCTGATCGATGGCGAGAATGAAGGGCGGTTCGAAATTCATGGGAAGTTCGCCTTGCGGAAAGTTTAGCTTAACACGCTGTTAACGGCATTTTGCCTAGGATCGCAAACGGGGCCGCGAGATGGCGCGCCGATCTGGGGCAGATGACGTGGGCTTGAGCGCACGCGACATGAGCGACATGACGAGACTTGCCCAGCTTGCGGCCAATCCGCAAGGCATCGGGCGGGGCGAAATCTATATGGCGGTCGCCTCCCTCTACCGCACGCAAGGGCTTTTGCTCTCCGAACGCGAGCGCACGCTGATGCGCGATATCCTGCGCCGGCTGTCGGGCGATGTGGAGATGGCGATCCGCATTTCGCTTGCCGAGAAGCTGGCCGACGATCCGAGGGCTCCGCTCGATCTCATCCTCTTCCTGTGCGACGACAAGATCGAGGTGGCGCGGCCCTTGATCCTGAGAAGCCGCATCCTCGCCGACGAAGACCTGCTGCGCCTCATCGCCGGCGCCGACGAAGCGCGCCAGGCCACCTGCGCGGCGAGGCCCAATATCGGCGAGCCCGTCACCAGCGAACTCGTCAAGAGCAATGCGGAATCGGTTCTGGTCGCGCTCGTGCGCAATCTGACCGCGCGCATCGCTGGGCCCGCGTTCGAAACGCTGGTGGAAAAATCCAGGCAATTGCCCGCGCTGCAGGAACCGCTCGTGCAGCGCGACGACCTGCCCTCGCCGCTCGCCCAGCGCATGTGCGAATGGGTCTCGGACGCGCTCAAGGGCCATATCGCGCGCCATTACGGCATCGAACCCGCGGCGATCGATCACGCTGCCAAAAAGATTCAGGAGCCGCAGGAGGAAAATCTCTCCGCGGCGACCAAGCTCGTGGAGAAACTCGCGGCCGCCGGCCAGTTGCGCGCCGGCTTCCTCCTGCGCGTGCTCAACCAGGGCCAGATCGATCTCTTCGAGACCGCCTTCGCCAAGCTTCTCCATCTCGACATGCCGAATTTGCGCCGCGTGCTCTACGATCAGGGGCCGCGCTCGGTGGCGCTGGCCTGCCGGGCGGTGGGCATCGACCGCGCCGTATTCTCCACCGTCTACGACCAATCGCGCCGGGCGCGCGGGCTCTATCCCACCATCACGATCGACGAACGCGCCGATGTCGAGAGCGTCTTCACCGTCTTCTCCAAACCCGAGGCCATGGCCCGCATCCGGGCACGGGCGTAAACTTTAGAATTAGCCCTTTCATTGCAATCTCTTCAACCTATCTAAATAATGTCTGGCGAGAGCGCATCACCGTGTCCGACACGGGAGCTTTCAAAACCCGGCGAATCAGGATGAAATATGCATGTAACCGGAGCCTGCAGGAAGGGGACAACGTGAGGGTCAAAATTCGATCTATTGGTCCGGGACTTCATCCCAATGAAGTCATTGTTGAGGTCCAAACGCTACATGGCGCTGAGCGTCTTGTCGTCGATAAGCGGGCGATTAGCGCCAGCTCCGTTTCGGTTGGCGCTCCTTTACGGGAAGACAAGGGTAATCGTCTGATTGAATTGCCGCGTGAAACATTGAATGGCCTGTGGCGGGTTTGGGTTAAGCCCGATGCACTCGCGCGGGACAGTTCGGCTCGTGCAGCATGATCCTGACTGACCGCGAAATACAGATTGCGGTCCAACGCGGTTTGATCACAATTGATCCACTCCCAAATCCTGACACTGCGTTTAGCTCAACGGCCGTCGATCTCACGCTTGACTCGAATATCATTGTTTTTGACGAACCGGTCGATGGAGTCGAAAAAGTCATCGACCCCGGCAAAAATACCGCCACCGAAATCCTCCGCGGAATCACGCACTCCGAAACGATCCCCTCTGCGGGATTTCTGTTGAAACCCACGACATTGATGTTGGGGTGGACTACGGAATTTGTTGGGCTTGATATTGGAACGAGATTAGCCGCCCGCGTCGAGGGCAAAAGCTCTCTTGCCCGATTTGGACTAGGCGTGCATGTCACGGCCCCAACAATTCATGCCGGCTTTCAAGGCCAGATACAGCTTGAGATGGTCAATCATGGAAGCGCCCCAATTCGGTTAAAGCCGGGTATGCGCATTTGCCAACTGATATTCGAGACCACGCTCGGCACTCCGGAACGCGGATATCAGGGGCAATTTGCGGGTCAGATGGCTGCCTCCAAAAGTAAAAAGCACGGCAAGAAGAAACTGAAATCGCCTTGAATACAGATTGCGACGCCTCCACCTTCCCCCCAGATGAAACCGGGCGCGGCACCTGCTAAGGTGCCCCCATGATCGACCCGTTCGGCCGCCACATCACCTATCTGCGCGTCTCCGTCACGGACCGCTGCGATTTCCGCTGCGTCTATTGCATGGCGGAGCACCAGACCTTCCTGCCCAAGGCGGAAGTGCTGACGCTGGAGGAGATCGAGCGGCTGGCGGGCGCCTTCATCGGCAAGGGCGTGGAGCGCATCCGCATCACCGGCGGCGAGCCGCTGGTGCGGCGCAATGTGATGAGCCTGTTCGAGAAGCTGGGCGCGCGGATCGGCAACGGCCTGACAGAACTCACGCTCACCACCAATGGCAGCCAGCTTCAGCGTTACGCGCGCGATCTTCGGGCGGCGGGCGTCAGGCGGATCAATATCTCGCTCGACACGCGCGATGCGGCCAAGTTCCGCGAGATCACGCGCTGGGGCGAGCTTTCCAAGGTGCTGGCGGGAATCGACGCCGCGCAAGAGGCGGGCCTCGCGATCAAGATCAACATGGTCGCGCTCAAGGATGTCAACGAAGACGAGATCGCGGACATGCTCGAATGGGCGCATGGGCGGGGCTTCGCGCTCACGCTGATCGAAACCATGCCGCTCGGCGAAATCGAAGCCGATCGCGTGGCGCAATATCTGCCGCTGTCGCTCGTGCGCGCGCGGCTGGAGGAGCGTTTCACGCTCGAAGAGAGCGCCCATCGCACGGGGGGCCCCGCGCGTTACGTGCGCGTGCGCGAAACGGGGGGCATGCTCGGCTTCATCACGCCGCTCACGCATAATTTCTGCGAAAGCTGCAATCGCGTGCGCGTGACCTGCACGGGCGAGCTCTTCATGTGCCTCGGCCAGCACGACAACGCCGATCTGCGCAGCGCCCTTCGCGCCTCCGCCGGCGATGCGCTGCTCAACGCGGCCATCGACGAAGCCATCGCGCGAAAGCCGAAGGGCCATGATTTCGTGATCGACCGGCGCAAACCCGCGCCCGCCCTTTCGCGCCCCATGTCGCTGACGGGCGGCTGAGCCATGGCGCACAGGCTGCATTTCACGGCATCGGATTCGCCGGATGCGCAAGAAGCGCTCCGCGCGATGCGCGCGCGTTACGAGGATTCCGGCACGGAGAAAGCCGACATCGTCGTCGCGCTCGGCGGCGACGGCTTCATGCTGCAGACGCTGCACAAATTCCTGCACAAGGGAAAACCGATCTACGGCATGAATCTGGGTTCGGTCGGGTTCCTGATGAACGAATTCCGCGAAGCGGGGCTCGAAGCGCGTCTCGACGCGGCGGAGTCCGCGCAGGTTCATCCGCTTCGCATGCGCGCCCACGCGCAGGACGCGGTCAAGGAGGCGCTCGCCTTCAACGAAGTCTCGCTTCTGCGCCAGACGCGCCAGGCCGCGAAGATCCGCGTGCTCGTGGATGACAAGGTTCGCATCGGTGAACTCATCTGCGACGGCGTCCTCATCGCCACGCCTGCCGGCAGCACCGCCTATAATCTCTCCGCCCACGGGCCGATCCTGCCGATCGATGCGGCGCTCCTGGCGCTCACCCCCATCAGCGCCTTCCGCCCCAGGCGCTGGCGGGGCGCGCTTCTGCCCCATCGCGCACGCGTGCGCTTCGAGATTCTGGAAGCGGACAAGCGGCCCGTCAGCGCCGTGGCCGACGATCTCGAAGTGCGCGAGGTCGTGGCCGTGGACGTGGCCGAGGACCGCACCATCGCCATGACCATGCTGTTCGACGCCGGCCACAGCCTGGACGAGCGCATCCTTGCCGAGCAATTCCTGGATTAGACAATTGTTCACTTCGCATTAAGCCTGTCTCGGTAGCCTCCCCTTCATTGCCAGAGGTGCCGGCCTCAAGCTTTCTCCGGAGGCAGGAGTATGGGCGGTTATCAATTCGACCGTTTGAAAGTTCTGATTGTCGACGACAATCCGCATATGCGGAAAGTTGTTTTCGCGATTCTTCACGGTTTCGGCGTACAGAGCCTCTTCGAGGCCCACGATGCCGAGCGGGCCTGGTCGATGCTGGCGGAATTCAGGCCCGACATCATCTTCCTCGACTGGATGATGGGCGGCATGACGGGGGTTGAATTGACGAAAATGATCCGCACAAACGCGGCCAGCCCAGATCCCTATGTTCCAATCATCATGTTGACGGGTCACACATCGAGCGAGCATGTGCGCGAAGCGCGCGATGCGGGCGTCACCGAATTCCTCGCCAAGCCCGTTTCCGCGCAGGCGATCCTGACCCGCCTCGCCGCAGTCATCGACCATCCGCGTCCCTTCGTGCGCACCGAAGCCTATTTCGGCCCCGACCGGCGCCGCCACGCCAATGCCGAATATCGCGGTCCCGAACGCCGCGACGAACCCGCCTCAGCCAGAAAAACCGAAAACGCCGCGTAATCCGAGGACAGGATGCCGAACAAGAAACAGCCGATCGAACGCTTCATGCCGCCCAACATGTTGAAAGTGAAAGTCGGCGGCACGCTCGGCGGCCTCGACCGCGGCGCGATCCTGCGCGCGGAAAAGGCGCTGGACAACATCAAATCCGAATTCACGAACTGGATCGAGGCCGATGTGGCGCGCCTCTCCGAATACCGCGACGCATTCGAGGCGAAGCCAGATGCGGAAGCGCGCGCGAAATTCTATCGCGCCAGCCTCGATCTCAAGGGCCAGGCGCTGACCTACGAATATCCGCTGGTGGCCCGCGTCGCGGTGTCGCTGTGCAAGATGCTGCATCACGACGCGGAATCGTTTCCGCTGGCGCTGATCGACGCCCATGTCGATGCCATCCGCGTCATCGTGCGCGACAAGGTGCAGAACAAGGGCGACAAGATCACCATGGCGCTCGTCGCCGAGCTCGAAAAACAGGTGGCCGAATTCGAAGCCAGCTGCCGCTGAGCTAAAGCGCTTCCTTCATGCTCGCCCAGGTCTGCTCGTAACCCGCATCGTCGCGGATGCGCAGGATCGGGCCGTTCTCCGTCTGCTCGCTCCAGGGCGTCACGGCAAGCGGCTCGGTCGCGCGCGCCGCGGCGAGCGCGGATGCGACTTCGCGCGATTTCGCGAGCTTCATCAGATTGAGCTTGGTCGGGAAGATGACGTTCCATTTCTTGCGGTCGGAAATGGCGTCCTCGGGCCTGATCCAGATCGAATCCACGGATTCGCGCCCGTCATGGCGGCCGGTATGGCCTTCGGGCGCCGCGGCTAGGAAGAATTCCGTGTCGAAGCGCTTGGGCATCATCTCGGGCGTGATCCAGTGCGCGAAACGCACGAGCCGGTCGCAGGCGAGCCGCAGATTCTCCGCCTTCAGCATTTCATGCAGCGTGAGTTCGTTCTTCTCCAGCTTCGCGCGGTAATGCGACAGCGCTTCGGCGCGCGCTGCCGGGATCAATTCTTCGCGGCCCGGCTCGCGCGCGAAGAGAATTCCGGATTCCTCGAAGGCCTCGCGGATCGCGGCCGCGCCCATCGCGCGCATCTCGGCGCTCCAGCCGGCGGCGCCGTCGGTGACGTCGAGCAGGCCCGCGTCGAAATCGCCCTTCGAAACCTTGCCGCCGGGAAAGACCAGCGCGCCGGCCACGAAATCGATCTGGTGATGGCGCTTGACCATGAACACTTCGAGGCCGCCCGGCCCATCGCGCACGATCAGGATGGTGGCTGCCGGAACCGGCGCGGGCGGCGTCTTCTTTTCGGGTTCGCTCATTATTCCTCGCTTCGGCGGGACTCTAGCGGCTCGCCAAGGCCGCCGCCAAGCTCGACGCCATGACGACGGCCAGGATCCCGAAAAACGCCGGCGGCCCGAAGACGCCTATCGCCCAACCCACCGCAAGCGGCCCGAAGATCGAGCCGATCCCGAACAGCAGCACCAATCCGGCCGCCGCTGGTATGCGCGAGGCGGGAGACGCCGCGTCATTCACCAGCGCGACGGCGAGCCCGTAAAGCGGATAGATCAGCGCGCCGGCCAGAAGCGAGACCGTATAGATGAGGATGGCATTGCCGTGCGCAACCATGCCGAGAACGGAGGCGATGGTGCCGCCGGCGCACATCAATGCGATGGTGGGCTTGCGTCCGATGGCGTCGGAGAGCCAGCCCAGCGGAAATTGCGCGAGCGCGCCTGCGGCCAATCCCAGCCCCATGAAGAGGCCCACACCGCCCACTCCCAATCCCACGCTTTGGACATAGACGGGCCCGAAGGTGAAGAGGATCGCCCACGACACACCGGAGAGGATCATGGCGATCGCGCCCAGCCGCGACAGCCGGAAGAGATGGACGAGACCGAAGGGTTCGGGCGGCACGCGATGCGGCGCGCGTTTGCGTGCGATGGCAAGCGGCGCCGCGGCAATGACGAAAATCACCGAAGACAGCCCGAACAGGAACAGCGACTTCGGATTGCCGAGCTGCAGGAGAAATTGCGCGCCCGTCATGCCGATCATCTGCGACACCAGATAGACGCCGAACACGCGTCCGCGCACGCGGTTTTCGGCGCGCTCGTTGATCCAGCTTTCGATGGCGACGAAGGCGATGGAAAGTGCAAGCCCCGAAACCGCGCGCAGACCCGTCCAGGCCCAGGGCGAAACGACGAGGCCGTGAAGCACGATGGCGATCGCGGAAAGGATGAGAGCAGCGATTGCGGTTGCCGCATGTCCCGCGCGGCGGATGATGGCGGGGCTCACCAGCGGGCCGGCGGAATAGCCGACGTAATAGCCGGCCATCAGAACGCCGATGCTCCAGGATGGAAAAAGCTCGAGGCCGGCGCGCACGCCGAGCAGATCGGTCTGAAGCGCGTTCGCGGTCTGCATGACCCCGCCCGTCACGATGACGGCCCATACCGCCAACAACGCGACGCGCATGCGTGGTCCTTCGGAAACGCTCTCGCCTTCTGCTTAGAGAGCGGCGCGTATCAACGCAATGGCATCAGCCGCGCCGCGATTGATCGAGGTCGGGCGTCAGCGACGCCAGGATGCTCACAATGTCCGGCGTCAGCACGAAGGTCTGCGAGCCGATCTGCGGCAGGCTCGTGTCGCCGTAGAGAAGGGTGGGACGCCAATCTGCGCGCGGATCGGACGAAGGCCGGGCTCCGGGCGCAATCGCCGGCGTCGTTGCGGTTTCGCTTGCGGGCGCGCTCGCGCCGGTCTGCTTCAATGCCCAATCATGGACTTCGCGGACCGTCTTGGGCGTGCCGTCGGCATGATAAAACACACTGCGATTGGCGCTCGCCGCTTGCGGGAAGGCGGCGGCGGCGTTCGCCGAGGGGTCCGTGTCGCTCATGCGGATCAGCTTGCAGGCGGCCGACGGGCCCATGAAATGGGCGGCATAGAGCTCGCCATTGCAGACCGCGCGGCCGAGGCTCTGTTCGAGCGCCGATTTGGTCTGGCCGGCATATTCGCCCTCCATGAGGGCGGCGATCTGGGGATCGTTTCGCAGGGCAAGAATTGCCTGCCGGTCGGCCGGATTGTCCGCATGGTAGCGGCCGTCGGCGCCCTGGCTGATGGCAGCGGCGTAAGGCGAAAGACCGAATTTGGCGCCATATTGCTTGACGAGGCCGAGCCAGGTCTGGTCGATGAACTGGAAGAGGCCGGTGGCCGACGAAGTGCTTGATTTTGCTTGCGCTTTCAGCCCGCTCTCGCGCATGGCGGTGTCGAGCAGATAGGAGAAATCCGAGCCGGTTTCGGCGGCGGCGCGGTGAAGTGCGGCCACGACGCCGGAGGGCGCGGACGGGATCGCTGCGGTGGCTTCTGCCAGCATGGTCAGGTTCTCCTGACCTCTCTCAAGGCAATGAGCGTGCCAGTTCGTTGAGAAAGGCTTCGCGGGCCGCGGGCGCGTAAGGGTTGGGCGAGCCCCTGCCCCAGACGGGCTTGGGCCAGGCGTGATCGCCGGGCTTGCGCGCCACCACATGGACATGAAGCTGGGCGACGAGATTGCCCAGCGCGCCGACATTGATCTTGGCCGCGCCGGTGATCGTTTTGAGCGTCCGGCTGGCGAGCGAAATCTCCTCGATCAATGTGGCGCGGTCTGCGGCGTTGAGATCGTGCAGTTCGACGAGATGGGGCCGCTGCGGTACCAGCACGAGCCAGGGATAGCGCGTATCGTTCATCAAGAGAACACGCGACAGCGCCCAGTCGGCGACGAAGACCGTGTCGGCGGCAAGGCGGGGATGGAGCGCAAATCCCGTCATGGAGCGAAGCGTCCGGGCGCGAAGGCGGAAATATCGGTGGGCAGCGATTGATTCAAAATGAGCGCGGCCATCGTTTCGGCGATGATCGGCGCCATCAGGATTCCGTTACGAAACTGTCCCGAGGCAATGAACAGGTTTTCGACCGCGCTTGCGCCGAGCACCGGAAGGCGGTCGGGCGCGCGCGGACGCAAACCCGCCCAATGTTCGGCGATCTCCCAATCGCCGAGCGCGGGACACAATCCCTTGGCACGATCGAACAGGAATTCGCGCGCGCTGTCGCTGAGCGACGTGTCGAAGCCCGCCTCTTCCACCGTCGCGCCGACGAACAGGCGGCCATGGCGCGGGGCCATGTAGACGCCGTTACCCCAGAGAAGACATGGGGGCAATTGCGCGCCTCTTCGCGGTTGAAGCGAGATCATCTCGCCTTTGACGGGCGCGATCTCCGGAATCGTTCCGTCCGGGAGCCCCGCGATTTGCGACGTCCACGCACCGGCCGCGAGCACGAACGCGTCGGCGAAATAGACCTTGAACGGCGTGCGCGCGGCGACGGCGCGTTTCCCTTCCATTTCGATGCGCACGGCGGCTTCGTTGACGGAAAGCGTTCCGCCCGCGCGCTGGAATGCGAGCGCGAGCGCCGCACCGAGCGCACGATTGTCGACCTGCGCTTCGTCCGGATCCCAGAGGCCGCCCGCGATGTCTTCGCGCAAAATCGCCGCAATCGCGCGCGCATCCGATGCGGAAATGAATTGCGACGGCGCGCGTGTTCTCAGCGCTTGAGCTTCGGCCGCGTTCATCGCGGCGATGAGAACGCCGTCCTTGCGATAGGAAATGGCTTTTCCGGAATGTTCCTCGATCTCGCCTGCGAAATCCGGCCACATCCGCGCCGATTGCGCGCAAAACGCCGCCTCGGCGGGTCCGGCTTCGGCGCTTTCGGCGGAAGCCGCGATCATTCCGGCCGCCGCCCAGGTCGCGCCATGGCCGGCGGAAGCGCGTTCGAGAACGGTGACGTCGGCGCCGCTCGCCGCCAGCTTCCAGCCGATGGAAAGCCCCGCAACGCCCCCGCCGATGACGGTGATTTTCATAGGGCAGGCTTTAAGCGCTGCGCCATGCGCCGTCAAACGTAATGACGCCCACGCGCCGCGCGAATAGTGACCGCGGACGCAAGTTCCGCCATACTTCCACGAAAGGAGACCAGCCATGGAAAAGGCCACGTTCGGTGCGGGTTGTTTCTGGGGTGTCGAGGATTTCTTCCGTCAGGTGCCGGGCGTGATCGATGCGGTGTCGGGCTATTCGGGCGGCGGCGTCGATCATCCGACCTACAAGCAGGTGTGCAGCGATCGCACGGGCCATGCCGAAGTGGTCGAGGTGACATACGATCCGGCGAAGGTTTCCTACGCAACGCTCGTCGATCTCTTCTTCAAGATGCACGATCCCACGCAAATGAACCGCCAGGGGCCGGATGTCGGCACGCAATACCGCTCGGCCATCTTCACCCATTCGCCCGAACAGGCGCGCGTCGCCATGGAGCGGCTGGAAGCGGCGCGCGAACGGTTCCGCAGGCCCATCGTGACGGCCGTCGAACCCGCCAAGACGTTCTGGCGGGCGGAGGATTATCATCAGCGCTATTTCGAGAAACATGGCGGCCATTGCCATGTCAGCTACGCGGAAGTCGCGGGCTCATGAAACGGCGGCGCGCGGCGGCGGGAGCGGCAATCGTCATGGCGATGGGTTTTCTGGCGAATACGGCTTACGGACAGATGAGCCGCGGCGACCGTTATTCCGGCGCGCCCTGGGCGACGCGCTCGCCGGTGATCGCGCAGCACGGAATGGCGGCGACCGAGCAACCGCTGGCGAGCGAAATCGCGATTTCGATCCTGAAGAAAGGCGGAAGCGCGGTCGACGCGGCCATCGCCGCCAACGCGGCCATCGGATTGATGCAGCCGGTGCTGAACGGCATCGGCGGCGATTGTTTCGCCATCGTCTACGATCCCAAGACGAACAAGCTCTACGGCTATAACGGCTCGGGCCGCGCCGCGCTGGGCCGCGATTTCGGGAAGATGCAGGAAGAAGTCGCCGCCGCCTACGAGAGGGCCGGCAAGCCCTATGTCGCGCATATTCCGCCCGTGGGTTCGCTGCCCGTGACGGTGCCGGGCACGGTCGATGCGTGGTTCGCGCTGCACGACCGTTTCGGCAAATTGCCGATGACGGAAGACCTGGCGCCCGCCATCGCCTACGCGAAGAACGGCTTTCCCGTTACCCAGCTCATCGCCGATTACTGGAAAGGCAACATGGCCGCGTTCGAGAAGAACAAGGCCATGATCGAGGAGCTGGATAACGCGCGCGCGACCTATCTGATCGACGGACACACGCCAGCGGAAGGAGAAATATTCAAGAACCCCGACCTCGCCCACACGCTGACGCTGATCGCCAAAGGCGGGCGCGATGTCTTCTACAAGGGCGAGATCGCGCGCACCATCGACGCCTATTTCAAGCGCATCGGCGGCGATCTGCGCTACGAGGATTTCGCGAAGCACCACGGCGAATGGGTGGACCCGCTGTCGGTGAATTATCGCGGCTATGATGTTTACGAACTTCCGCCCAACGGCCAGGGCGTCGCCGTGCTGCAGATGCTGCAGATCCTGAAAGGCTACGATCTGAAGGCGATGGGCGTGGGCTCCGCCGACACGCTGACCGCGATGCTGGAAGCCAAGCGGCTCGTTTATGAAGACCTCGCCAAATATTATGCCGATCCGGATTTCGTCCATGTGCCGCTCAAGGGATTGATCTCGGATGCCTATGCCGACGAGCGCCGCAAGCTGATCGATCTCAATCGCGCCAATCCGGATTTCGGGCCCGGCGATCCCACGCTCTATGACGGCGACACGATCTATCTCACCACCGCCGACAAGGACGGCATGATGGTCTCGCTCATTCAATCCAATTATCGCGGCATGGGTTCGGGGCTCGTCGCCGATCATCTCGGCTTCATGTTCCAGGATCGCGGCGAGCTTTTCTCGCTCGATCCCAAGGCCGCCAATGTCTATGCGCCGGGAAAACGGCCGTTCCACACCATCATTCCCGGCTTCGTGATGAAGGACGGCAAGCCCTTCATGTCGTTCGGGCTGATGGGCGGCGACATGCAGCCGCAAGGCCATGTGCAGGTGCTGACCGACATCATCGATTTCGGCATGAATGTGCAGGAAGCGGGCGATGCGGCGCGCTGGCGCCACTATGGCGGAAGCGAGCCCACCGGCGAGCCCTCGTCGGGCGTGGGAACCGTCGAAATGGAATCCGGCTTCGATCCGAACGTGAAAGCGGAACTCGAAAAGCGCGGTTACAAGATCGTTCCGGGAACCGGCAATTTCGGCGGCTATCAGGCGATCATGCGCGATCCCAAAACCGGCGTCTATTGGGGCGCATCCGAGATGCGCAAAGACGGCGAAGCCATCGGCTATTGAGGGCCGGCGCCGAAGTCGACGCCGTTCCCTCACGGGTAAAATCTGGCCTGCGCCGTCCGGCATTTCCGGGCGGCGCGGGTCAGTTGCCGTCGGGGCCTTTAACAGCGAATGTGACGTCGAGCTTGGTGCCGTCCGCGAAATGCAACGTGACGCTGACGGTCGAGCCGGGGCTCATTTCCGGCGTCGGCTCCATGCACATGATGTGATAGCCGCCCGGCGCGAAGGCGAGCGTGCCGTGCGCGGGCACCACCACGCTTTTCACCTCTTCCATGCTCGACATGCCGCCGTTTTCGGTCGTCTTGTGCAGCATGGTCATGCCGCAGGAGGACGATTCTGCGCTCGTGAGAACCCTGTTCGTGTCGCCGGTATTCTTGATGGTGAAATAGCCGCCCGCGGGCAGCCCCGTGGGCAGCGCGCGGAACCACGCATCGCTGACCGTAAGATCGCCGGCGAAGGCGGGCGTCGCCGCCAGCACGCCCACGCTAAGAATTGCCGCCCTGAAGCGCATGTTCCGCCCTTTCCTCGTTCAGCCGGAGATTGACCAATACCACAATCATCGCCGCCAGGCTCATCATCGTGCCCGGCAGCCAGATTATTAATCCGCCATAATGCTGATCGCTGAGCGCGGCAATCGGCATGATGCGCCCGCAGATGCGATAGACCGGATAATAGTCCGTGGTCGAAAGCGACAATATGGCGCCCACCAGCATTTGCGGCAGCTCGATGACGAGGATGAGGAACACGCGCAGAAGCGTCGAGAGGCGCGCGGGCGGCTTCGGCCTGGGATCCAGGATCAGCCACCAGAAGAAGATGCCCTCGATCAGCATCGACCAGTTCATGAGGTCGTAGAGATCGCGATCGAGCATCACCGGCGTGTGGACCGCGGGCGTGAGGAAAAAATAAAGCAGCCCGACGAAGAGAATGGGCGCGACCGCCGGATGCTGTATGAAATCGACGATGCGCTGCAGCGGGCCCCAATCGGCCACGCGCGCAACGAAACGCGGCATGCCTCTGCGCACCACGGGCCCGGCCGTGCCCAGCGCGATCAGGAACGGCGCGATATGATGCAGCACCAATTGCTGCGCCCGATGCACGAAGAAGGCGTGCTGCGCGTAATAGTCGATGCGCGTCTGCAGCACGGCATAGGCCGACAGGACGCCGAGCACATAGGCGCCGATGCGCCAGGGGCGCGGACGTTGTGCTTTCGGCAGCGCGTGCAGCCCGCGCCAGAACCAGCCGAGGAAGAGCGCGGTGGCAAGAAACACCGGCCAGTCGAATTCCCACGGCATGAATGCCGGCAATTCGGCGGGGAATTCGCGGCAGACGACATAGACCACCGCGCCCGTCATCAGAAGCGCGCCATAGGCGAGCCAGTCCTGGCGGCCTTGTTCGAGCGTGGCGGATGCCATCATGCGCCGGATTTATAAAGGGTGCGCCGGTTTGCGCTTGCGAGGCGATTGGTCACAGGTGCGCCGCGCCTGGCCGTGCTATCGCGAACATCATGAAGCGGCATTTGCGGATCGCGGCTCTTGCCGCCGCTTTCGCGGCCACGCTGGCGGCTGCGGGTTGCGGCCGGCACGAGACCTCGTGGTACGGGACGAATATCACGGGCGTGATGCCGCAGCTCACCTTCTCCATGACGCGCGCGAGCGACGGCAAGACGGTGAGCGCGAAGGATTTTCGCGGGCGCGAGGTGCTGCTCTATTTCGGTTACACGAATTGCCCCGATGTCTGCCCCACCACGCTTGCGAACATCACCGCAGCGCTGAACAGGCTCGGCGCGCGCGCGAAGGATTTGCGCGTGCTTTTCGTCACCGTCGATCCCGATCGCGACAAGCTGTCCGTCCTCGATGCTTATGTGAAGGCGTTCTCGCCCGAGATGGTCGGATTGCGCGGCGATGCGGATGCGCTTGCCAAGCTCGCGCGGCGCTATCGCGTGGCCTATAGCGTCGATGCCGGCCCACCATACGAAGTATCGCATTCGAGCGCGGTATTCTTCTTCGATGCGGACGGTCATGCGCGCGTGGTGACGCTGGCGACCGGCGACACCGGCGCGCTTGCGGGCGATATGGAGCGGTTGCTGCCTTAAGCTTTTTCCCTCCCATCATACTCCGTCATCGCCCGCGTCATGCGGGCGATCCAATTTTTCTCACGCAAATTGGATCGCCCGGATCGCTCGCAAAAAAGCGAGCGACCGGGCGATGACGGAAGAGAGTGTGAAATGCCCGGCCGCACGGCACCTCTAAATATGCAACGCCTTCCCATCCGCATCCAGCACGGCTTCGTGCAGCATCTCGGACAATGTGGGATGTGGGAATATCGTCGCCGCAAGATCGGCATCCGTCGCTTCGAGCGTGCGCGCGATGGTGTAGCCGTGAATCAATTCCGTCACGCCCTCGCCGATCATATGCGCGCCGAGCAGTTCGCCGGTCTCCGAATCGAACACGGTTTTGATCAACCCTTGCGCGTCGCCCATCGCGATCGCCTTGCCGTTGCCGATGAAGGGAAAACGTCCCACCTTGATCTTGCGGCCCGACTGTTTCGCCGCCTCTTCCGTCATGCCGACGCTCGCGATCTGCGGCGAACAATAGGTACAGCCCGGCACTTTCGAAATATCGAGGGGATGGGCGCCCGCGACGCCCGCGATGCGCTCCGCCACGATCACGCCCTCATGCATGCCCTTGTGCGCGAGCCATGGCGGGCCGACCACATCGCCGATGGCCCAGATGCCGGCGACGCCCGTCGCGCCCCATTCGTCGATGACGACATGGGTTTTCGCGGTTTTCACACCGGCAGTTTCAAGACCGATATTTTCGATGTTGCCGACGATGCCGACGGCAAGGATCACGCGATCGGCGGTGAGCGTTTCCGTCCTGCCGTCCTTCGCTTTCAGCGTGGCGGTGACATCGTTCGAACCGCGCTCGAGTTTTTCGACCGTGGTCGACGTTCTGATCTTCATGCCCTGTTTGGCGAAGGCCTTGGCGGCAAGCGACGAGATCTCCCCATCCTCCACCGGCAGAATGCCATCCAGCACTTCCACCACCGTCACATCCGCGCCGAGCGTGCGATAGAAACTGGCGAATTCGATGCCGATGGCGCCGGAACCCACGACCAAAAGCGATTTCGGCATCGACGGCGGCAGCATCGCGTGCGCGTAGGTCCAGACCAGCTTTCCATCCGGCTCAAGTCCCGGCAGCGAGCGCGCCCGTGCGCCGGTCGCGAGCACGATGTTTTTCGCGGCGACTTCGGAGGTCTTTCCGTCCTTCGTCACCGCGACCTTGCCTGCGCCCGCCAGTTTCGCCTCGCCCGCGATCACGGCGATCTTGTTTTTCTTCATGAGAAAGGCGACGCCGTTCGACAATTGCTTCGAAACCTTGCGCGAGCGTTCCGCGATTTTCGCGAGATCGAATTTGAGATCGGCCGCGGAAAATCCGAATTCCTTCAACCGGTGCATCAGATGCCAGATTTCCGACGAGCGCAGCAGCGCCTTGGTCGGAATGCAGCCCCAGTTGAGGCAGATGCCGCCAAGCTCGGCGCGCTCGACGATCGCCGTTTTCAACCCGAGCTGTGCCGCGCGGATGGCGCAGACATAACCCGCCGGCCCCGAACCGATAACGATGACGTCGTATTCGCTCATAGCAGCATCGCCGCCGGTTCTTCGATGAAGGTCTTGAACACTTTCAGGAAGCGCGCGCCCGTCGCGCCGTCGATCACGCGATGATCGCAGGCCATGGTGACGGTCATCACGTTGGCGATTTCGATTTTGCCGTCGCGCGCGACAGGGCGTTCCTCGCCCATGCCGACCGCCAGGATCGCCGCATGCGGCGGATTGATGACGGCGGTGAATTCGCGGATGCCATACATGCCGAGATTGGAAACCGCGAAACTTCCGCCTTCGAATTCGGCGGGTTTCAGTTTCTTGGTGCGCGCGCGCTCGGCCAGTTGCTTCACTTCATGCGAAATGGCGACGAGGCCTTTTTCCTCGGCATGGAAAATAATCGGCGTGATGAGGCCGAATTCGAGCGCCACGGCCACGCCGACATCGGCATGATGGTGGCGCAGGATCGCCGTGTCGGTCCAACTTGCATTGACTTCCGGCACGCGCATCAGCGCCAGCGCCACCGCCTTCACGATGAAATCATTGACCGAGAGCTTGTAGGCGCCCTCGCCCTTTGGCGATGCCTCGTTGAGGCGCGTGCGCGTGGTGAGAAGCTCGTCGATGCGGCAATCGATCGTGAGATAGAAATGCGGGATCAGCGCTTTTGCCGATGTGAGGCGCTTGGCGATGGCCTTGCGCATCATGTCGTGCGGAATCTCATCGTAATCGTCCGGCTTGTAGAACAGCCGCGCATCGGGCAGCGGCGCGATGCCGGTGACCGGCGCGCCCGCTTGCGGCGCGACCGGCTTCGCGGCGCCCGGCTTGGCGGATTCCACATCGGCTTTGACGATGCGCCCGCGCGGACCTGTTCCATGTACGGACGAGATATCGATGCCGCGCTGGGCAGCGATGCGCTTGGCGAGCGGAGATGCGAAGATGCGCCTACCCTCCCTTTGAGGGTTGAGGCCGGACACGGCCGAACTCGAAGCGCGAAGTGCTTCGGGGAGGGGTTTGGCCGCATTCGTCGCAGACCCCCCACCAAATTCGCTACGCGAATTTGGCTCCCCCTCAAGGGGGGAGCGGGGTTTCGCTTTCGCCTCAGCACCGACCGCATCCTTGATCGTCTTCATCGCCGACGAAATGTCCCCCAGCGCATCGCCGTCTTCGGAAATCAGTTCCGCGATCGGCTGGTTGACCTTCACGCCTTCGGTGCCTTCGGGCACCAATATCTTTCCGATGCGGCCTTCATCGACCGCTTCGAATTCCATCACCGCCTTGTCGGTTTCGATCTCGGCGAGGATGTCGCCGGAGTGAACCTCGTCGCCCTCCTTCACCAGCCAACGCGCAATTTTTCCTTCCTCCATCGTCGGAGACAGTGCTGGCATGAGAATCTGGGTGCTCATCGCAAACCTAACTTGTCATGGCCCGCGAATGCGGGCCACCCAGGTGGGCGTAGAACTCTGCAATTCGAATTGTCGCTCCATCACTTGCCGAAATCGCACATACGTCAACTGGGTGGCCCGCACTAAGGCGGGCCATGACACCGGAGTTGGTGGGCGACAGCGCGGGCATGAGGATTTGGGTTGCCACTATTCGCGCTCCAGAGCCGCCAGTTCCGCGACATGCTGTTCCCAATGGCGGCCGTCGAACGGTTTCACCGACACGTTCTTGAATTCGCGTTCGTCGAGACAGCGGAAATTCACGCTATAGCCGTCCGGATGCGAGCGCGGCACATAAAAAGATTTCACGCCGCAGACAGAACAGAACAAATGCTTCGCCGTGCCGGTGTTGAATTGATAGAGCGTGAGCTTGTCTTCGCCGGACAGCAGCCGGAAGCGCTGCTTCGGCACGATCAGATGCAGATAGGCGAATTTCGAGCACATCGAGCAATTGCAGGACGTGACCTCGACCTCGTCCGGCGCCTCGACCTCGAACGTCACCGCGCCGCAATGGCAGCCGCATTTGTGCCAGCGCATCATTTGTAGCAAACCGCTTTGGCTGCCGCGATCACATCCTCAACGCCCGGCAGCGCAAGTTTTTCCAGATTGGCCGCATAGGGCATCGGCACGTCCTTGCCGGTGATCTTGGTCGGCGGTGCGTCGAGCCAGTCGAACGCTTCGCTGGCCACCACCGAACAGATCTCCGAACCGATGGAACACACCGGCCAGCCCTGTTCCACCGTCACGATGCGGTTGGTTTTCTTGACCGATGCGATCACGGTTTCGGTATCGAGCGGGCGAAGCGTGCGCAGATCGATCAGTTCGGCGTCGATGCCTTCGGCGGCGAGTTTTTCCGCCGCTTCCAGAATCAGGCCGACGCAAATCGAATGCGCGACCAGCGTCACATCTTTTCCGGGCTTCACCACGCGCGCCTTGCCGATGGGCACGACGTAATCGTCGATCTTGGGCACCGGAAAAGAGCGCCCATACACGATCTCGTTTTCGAGACAGATCACCGGATTGGGATCGCGGATCGCCGCTTTCAGCAGGCCCTTCGCGTCGGCCGCGAAATAGGGCGCGATCACTTTCAACCCCGGCACATGGGCATACCAGCTCGAATAATCCTGGCTGTGTTGCGCGGCGACGCGTGCCGCCGGTCCGTTGGGCCCGCGGAAGACGATAGCGCAATGCATTGCCCCGCCGCTCATATAGCGCGTCTTGGCCGCGGAATTGACGAGATGGTCCATCGCCTGCATGGCGAAATTCCAGGTCATGAATTCCACGATCGGTCTCAACCCGCCGAAGGCGGCACCCACGCCGAGGCCCGCAAAGCCGTGTTCGGTGATCGGCGTGTCGATGACGCGCTCGGGCCCGAATTCCTCGAGCAATCCCTGGCTCACTTTATATGCGCCCTGATATTGCGCGACTTCTTCGCCCATCAGGAACACGCTCGCGTCGCGGCGCATCTCCTCGGCCATCGCATCGCGCAAGGCCTCGCGCACCGTCATGGTGACGAATTCGGTGCCTTCGGGCAGTTCACCCTCCCCTTGAGGGAGGGTCGAAAAATCTGGAGCGGCAGCGGAAGATTTTTCGGGGAGGGGTCTGGCCGCGCCGCGAGCGGACCCCCCACCAAATTCGCTTCGCGAATTTGGCTCCCCCTCAAGGGGGGAGCGGGATGGCTGCGCGGACATCGGCGCTTTCTCAGCCGCTTCTCCATCCTGCACCAGCGTGGCGATCGGCTGATTGACCTTGATGCCTTCCGCGCCTTCGGGCACGAGCAGTTTGCCGATGCGCCCCTCATCGACGGCTTCGAATTCCATCGTCGCCTTGTCGGTTTCGATTTCGGCGAGGATGTCGCCGGAGTGGACCTCGTCGCCCTCCTTCACCAGCCAGCGCGCAATTTTTCCTTCCTCCATCGTAGGAGACAGTGCCGGCATCAGAATCTGCGTACTCACAACACACACCCAATTGTCATGGCCCGCGAATGCGGGCCACCCAGGTGGGCATGGAACTGTGCAATTCGAATTGTCGCTCCGTAACTTGTCGAAATCGCGCGAGTGTCAACTGGGTGGCCCGCACTAAGGCGGGCCATGACACCGGAGTTGGTGGGCGACAGCGCGGGCATGAGGATTTGCGTCGCCATCAGGCCAGCACATCCGCATAGAGTTCATCAGCACCCGGTTCCGGGCTTTCGCTGGCAAACGACGCCGCCGCGTTCACCAGCCCGCGGATTTCCTTGTCGATGGCCTTGAGATCATCGTCGCTCGCTTCCTTGCGCGCAATCAGCTTCTCGCCCAGATGCTCGATCGGATCGCGCTTCTCGCGCACCTGCTGCACTTCCTCGCGCGAGCGGTATTTCGCCGGATCGCTCATCGAATGGCCGCGATAGCGATAGGTTTTCATCTCGAGGATGATCGGCCCATTGCCGTCGCGGCACCATTCGAGCGCCTTGTGGCCGGCCTCGTAAACGGCTTCGACATCCATGCCGTCCACCTGCTCGCCGGGAATGTCGAAGCTCGCGCCGCGCTTGTAGAGATGGGTTTCGGCGCTGGCGCGCTCCACGCTCGTGCCCATGGCGTATTGGTTGTTCTCGATCACATAGACGATGGGCAGCTTCCAGAGTTCCGCCATGTTGAAGCTTTCATAGACCTGGCCCTGATTGGTGGCGCCGTCGCCGAAGAAGGTGAGTGTGACCGCGCCGTTCTTGCGGTATTTGCTGGCGAAGGCGAGGCCCGTGCCGAGCGGCGCGGGCGCACCCACGATGCCGTGTCCGCCGAAGAAATATTTCTCCGGACTGAACATATGCATCGAGCCGCCCTTGCCTTTGGAATAGCCCGCCGCGCGGCCGGCAAGTTCGGCCATCACGCCCGTGGGATCCATGCCGCAGGCGAGCATATGGCCGTGGTCGCGATAGGCGGTGATGACGGGATCGGTGTCGCGCCGCGCCGCCAGCATGCCCGTGACCACCGCCTCCTGTCCGATATAGAGATGGCAGAAGCCGCCGATCAGACCCATGCCGTAAAGCTGGCCCGCCTTCTCCTCGAAGCGGCGGATCAGCAGCATCTTGCGGTAGAATTCGAGGCCTTGATCACCCGTGGCGCCGGTCATGCCGAAACGCTCCTTTTAGGCTCGCGTTTTGGCAAGCGGGGGCTTTTTTGGCAAGCGAGGTCAGTGGCCCGGGCGCGGGATGGCGACTTCGCCCGGCTGGCCGTCCAGCATTTGATCGCGGGCGACTTCCTCCACCATGTCGGGATCGACGGAGCCCGGCTCCAGAAGGTGGATGCGATGGCCCAGATGGGCGCGCGCCTCTTTCAGCTGGGCGAGCTGTTCCTGTTCGACGGCGAGGCGGGCTTGCGTGTCGTCATAGGCCAGAAGCCCGCGCGTGCCCCAGATCGTGTAATAGCCGAAATAGGAGACGACCGCCGCGCACAGCGCCGGTATCACAAGAGTGGCAAAGAAGCGTGTTACGCTGCGTCTGATTCGCATGACGGCCAACGAATCACACACTGATTCGGGCGGTCAAGGGGAATCTGGGGGATGGGGATCAGAAAGTGGCTCGAACGAATTCCACGGTTGGCTCGTGAAAGGCCGGACGGCGGCGAGCGCCATGACTCACGCTGACGATGACGACCTCGTCGAGCACCAGCTCGTAGAAAATCAGATAGGGATAAGGACGGGTGCTGAACATACGCACGCCATCGTCCAATTCATGCCCCAGTTCCGGAAATGCACCGAGAAGTTCCATGAGGTATTCGATGCGGGCCACCACTTTGCGGGCGGCTGACGGATTGTCGTGCGCAATATACTCGAAAATCTCCGCGATCTGATCTTGGGCTTCGCGCGTAATCCTGACCCGCATCAGCGATAACGCTTGAAGAGCGCCTCCACCTCTTCATCCGTCGCAAACTCGCCGCGGCGGGCTTGTTCGCGCCCGCGCGCGATGCTGGCACGATCTTCGTCCGATAGCACATAGGTTTTGCCGCTATCTTCGATTCCCAAAAGCACAACCGCTGCCTTTTCCTGTTCTTCAGCAGGCCAGGTGCGCACGCGGTTCAAGATTTCTTCGATCTGCTCTTTGGTCATGGCATCACCGGAACGTTCCGGCAACGACTATAGCAGATTATCCGGTCCGCAAAACCGAACGCCCCGCATAGACCGCCTGATCGCCGAGCTGTTCTTCGATGCGCAGGAGCTGGTTGTATTTGGCGAGCCGGTCGGAACGCGATAGCGAGCCGGTCTTGATCATCCCGCAATTGGTGGCGACGGCCAGATCGGCGATGGTGGAATCCTCCGTTTCGCCCGAGCGATGGGACATCACCGAGAGGTAGGCCGCGCGATGCGCCATATCCACGGCCTCAAGAGTCTCGGTCAAGGTGCCGATCTGATTGACCTTTATCAGAATGGCGTTGGCCACGCCCTTGTCGATGCCTTCCTGGAGCCTTTTGGTGTTGGTGACGAAAATATCGTCGCCGACGAGCCCGATCTTCTTTCCCAGCGCATCGGTCATCGCCTTCCAGCCCTCCCAATCGTCCTCGGCCATGCCGTCCTCGATGGAGACGATGGGATAGCGCGCGCAGAGATCCTGATAGACCTTGACCATCTGGGCGGGCGTCAGCGTTTTGCCCTCGCCCTCAAGAACATATTTGCCGTTCCTGAAGAATTCGGACGATGCCGGATCGAGTGCCAGCACCACATCCTTGCCCGCGCGATAACCGGCCGCTTCGATCGATTTGCAGATGAAGTCGAGGGCTTCCTCGGCGGTCTTGAGATTGGGCGCGAAGCCGCCTTCATCCCCCACATTCGTATTATGCCCGGCATCGTGGAGCGCCTTTTTCAGCGTGTGGAACACCTCCGCGCCCATGCGCAGCCCTTCGCGGAAGCTCGGCGCGCCCACCGGCATGATCATGAATTCCTGGAAGTCGATGGGATTGTCGGCATGCACGCCGCCATTGACGATGTTCATCATGGGCACGGGCAGGACGCGGGCATTGGCGCCGCCCACATAGCGGTAGAGCGGCAGGTCCGCGGCATTGGCCGCCGCTTTCGCCACCGCCAGCGACACGCCGAGAATGGCATTGGCCCCGAGGCGCGCCTTGTTGGGCGTGCCGTCGAGCGTGCACATCAGCGAATCGATATGCGTCTGTTCTGCGGCCTCCAGGCCGCACAGCGCGTCGAATATCTCGGTGTTGACGCCGGCAACCGCCTTCTCCACGCCCTTGCCGCCATAGCGCTTGCCGCCGTCGCGCAGCTCGACGGCCTCATGGGCGCCGGTGGAGGCGCCCGACGGCACGGCGGCGCGGCCGAAGCTGCCGTCTTCCAGCCTGACATCGACTTCCACGGTCGGGTTGCCGCGGCTGTCGAGAATCTCGCGCGCGGTGATGTCGACGATGGCGGCCATGGCTCGGACCCTCGGGAAACAGCCGGGTTCTAGGCGATGGCGCCGCCGCCATCAAGCGGGCGAATCCCTATAGAGTGCCGCCGACGGCCAGGCCGTCTCAGGGAGAAACAGATGAGCAATCTTGCGGCACCGGACATACTTTACACCGCCATCGTCACCATTCTGGCGGTCATTCTTTATATCTACATGGGCATCCGGGTCGGCCAGGCGCGCGGCAAATACAAGATCGACGCGCCGGCCATGACGGGCCATCCCGATTTCGAGCGCGCCGTGCGCATCCACGCCAACACCATGGAGTTCATGGTCACGTTCCTGCCGACGCTGTGGCTGGCCGCGCTTTATTTCGGCGGCTGGATTCCGCCGGCGCTGGGCGCGGTGTGGGTGATCGGCCGCGTCATTTACATGATCGGATACACGGCCTCGGCCCAGAAGCGCAGCCTCGGCTTCACCATTCAGGCGATCGCGGGCCTCGCCTTGCTGGTGCTGGCGATCGCGGGAATCGTGCAGGCCTTCATGATGGCTTGAGCGGCTTCTTCGCGATCGCATCGATGGCCGCGAGATCGGCCAGGATCGCGGGCAGGTCCTTCAGCTTGATCATGTTGGGACCGTCGGAGGGCGCGCGGTCCGGATCCTGATGCGTCTCCATGAAAACGGCGGCGACGCCCACCGCCACGGCCGCGCGCGCGATATAAGGCGCCATCTCGCGATTGCCGCCCGACGTCGTGCCCTGCCCGCCCGGCTTCTGCACGGCATGCGTCGCATCCATCACCACGGGCGCGCCGTATTTCGCCATTTCGGGCAGGCCCGTCATGTCGACGACGAGCGTGTTGTAGCCGAAGCTCACCCCGCGTTCCGTCACCAGCACATTGGGATTGCCGGCGCCGGTGATCTTCGCGATCACGTTTTTCATGTCCCAGGGCGCGAGGAACTGACCCTTCTTCACATTGACGACTTTGCCGGTGCGCGCGGCGGCCACGAGCAGATCGGTCTGGCGGCTGAGGAAGGCCGGTATCTGGAGCACGTCCACGGCCTGCGCCACGGCGGCGCATTGATCGCGCTCATGCACATCGGTCAGCACGGGCACGCCGAGGCTTTCGCGGATCTCGGCGAAGATCGGCAGGGAGAGCTCGAGCCCCAGCCCGCGGCCCGAATTGGAGCTGGTACGGTTGGCCTTGTCGAAGCTGGTCTTGTAGACGAGACCCAGCCCTGCGCGCCCGGCGATTTCCTTGAGCGCGCTTGCCATTTCCAGCGCATGGGCCCGGCTTTCCAGCGCGCAGGGCCCGGCAATGATCGCAAGCCTGCGCGCATTGCCGATCTCGACCGGGCCGACTTTCACCACCTTGTTGGGCTCTGCCATGGGGCCTTCTGATGTTGCCGCGCGCGCGGCATAATAGGGCGAAGGTCCGCTTCAAGGATAGGGCGCACCATTAAGGGGGATACGTTCATGCGCAATGCCAAACTTGCCGCCATGATCGGCGGCGCGCTGGTTGTGGGTGTAGGGCTCAGCGCGGCGAGCCCACCGCCGCACGATGCGACCATGCCCGCCGTGGGCTCGTCCCATGTCGCCGTCGATGAGCTCAAGCAACTGGGCGAGCGCGTCCAGCGGCTGGAAACGGCCGATGCGGCCAAGAGCGCCGAGATCGCCACGCTTCAGTCGCAGCTCGCCGCCCAGAAGATCGCCATCGATACGCTGCAGCAGGCGCTTTCGACCGTGCAGTCGCAGATGGGCGATTACGTGCCGGTTTCCGGGCCCGGCAATTGCGAGACCCATGGCTACACCGACGCGACGAGCCTCGGTCCGTCGCTGCTCGTCTATACCTGGGGAAACTGCAAAGCGCAGTGATTTAGGGGATGCCGTAGCGCGCAGCGCCCAGAATGGCGGTGACGGGCGTGGCGATCGCCATCAGATCCCAGAATGTGGTGCGGTCCACGTAAACCACGTCGCCGGGACGCACGGAGATATCGGTGTCGGCGTCCACCCGCTCGGATTTGGTGTCGCCCTCGTGGCGGATATAGACGGTGCTTTCCTCGGCCTGCGGCGTGTAACCGCCGGCCATCGCGACCGCGTTCACCACGCTCATGCCATCGACATAGGAATATTGGCCGGGACGCTCGACCTGGCCGATGATGGTGAAGGGACGATAGGTCGTCACTTCCACCGCGACGCGCGGATCGTTGAGATAGCCGCCGGAATAGGCATCGGCAATGGCCGATTGAAGTTCGGGCGCCGAAAGGCCGGCCGCCTTCACATCGCCCACGAGCGGCAGCGCGACATCGCCATTGCCGTCGACGGCGTATTCGCCGGAAAGATCGGTTTCGCCATAAACCGTGACGCGCACGTGATCGCCGGCGCCGAGCACATATTGCGGCACCGCGGTCGCGGGCGTTTCCAGACGCGCCAGACGCTCCTGCGCCTCGGCACGCGGAGCCGCCGCGGCGAAGGCCGCAAGCATGACGCCGAACACGGCTATGGGAAAATGAATCCTCATAGCCGCGAGTTTACCCTGACAATTATTTACGAAACGCTAAGCGTAATCGCGATTGGGCGGTTAATGAATTCTTAAGTCCGTTACGGCACCGCCATGAAGCTGTCGAGCTTCGCGGCGCGCTTGTCAAACGTAGCGGTTGCCTTGCATCCGGCGCTACGATTGGTTTCGGCGATCAACAGATCGGCGAATTCGATGTTGGTGTGCGCATAACGGGTAATGGCGGCGCGGACTGCATCCGTATCTTCCAAGACAATATCGGTGCTCACGACCAGATCGGTGATGTGACGGGCAATTTGGGGGCGCCCCAGGCGATAGCTGCTTGTCAGGACCCACACCATCTCGCAGAGCGTGACGCGATTGATGAACCCCGGATCTTCGGCCGAACAATTCGCCGCGAGAAACGCACGTGCCCGCCGCATCTGGTCCGCATCGTCGTCGATAGCAAGACGCACGAGAATATTCGTGTCGAGCCCGATCATTTCTTCTTGCCGACCGCGTGCAAAAAACGATCGACGGCCGCTTGCGCGATAGCCTCGTCCATCTCCTTAAGGCTCACATGCCGCTTTGCCTTGCCGAGAACCCCGGCAAGCCGCGTGATGCTCAGAGGCACCGGCGCGACGAATGCCCTGCCGTCTTCTTCCATGCCGACCCGAAGCGTGCCGCCATGCGCGACGCCTAATTTCTCGCGCAATTCCTTTGGCAAGGTGAGCTGTCCTTTTGGGCTCACGCAAATCTCGGTTACAGCGTTGACGGGCGGCTTCACAAAATACCGCGTGCCCCGCCCCTCTCGGACTTTGCGCACGGCATAGCCGCGCGCCTCCAGCCGTTTGAGCACGTTATATTGCGGGCATCCGGTCGCGGCGATGATCTCGTCCATCGTCGCGCCTTCGGGCCGGGCCAGCAGGCGCTCCGCGATTTTCGTTCCGGTTTCGGCCATTTCAGAAATTCCTACTTTTCGGAAGTAGACTACTCCCGAATTTTCGGAATATCAAGGAGCTAAACCAGCCGGCTCTGCTGCACCGCCGCCTCGATGAACGACGCGAACAGCGGATGGGGATCGAACGGCTTCGACTTCAGCTCGGGATGGAATTGCACGCCGATGAACCAGGGATGGTCGGGGATTTCCATGATCTCGGGCAGCTTGCCGTCCGGCGACCAGCCGGAAACGACGAAGCCGTGCTCGGCCAGTTGGCGCGTATAGCCGACATTGACTTCATAGCGGTGGCGATGGCGCTCGCTGATCGTGTTCGTGCCGTAGATTTTCGCCACATGGCTTGCCGGCGTGAGCGTGGCGGGATAGGCGCCGAGCCGCATCGTGCCGCCGAGATCGCCGCCCTCGCTTCGCGTTTCGACGTCGTTGCCCTTGGTCCATTCGGTCATCAGCGCGATCACGGGATGGCGCGGATGCGAAATCTCGGTCGAGCCCGCCCCTTCCAGCCCCGCCAGATCGCGCGCCGTCTCGATCACCGCCATGTGCAGGCCATAGCAAATTCCGAAGAACGGCACCTTGCGCTCGCGCGCGAATTTCACCGCCGCGATCTTTCCTTCGGTGCCGCGCTCGCCGAAGCCGCCGGGCACGAGGATGCCGTCGACATTTTCGAGGAACGCCGCCGCATCGTCGCGCTCGAAGATCTCGCTGTCGATCCAGTCCATCTGCACGCGCACATTGTTGGCGAGCCCGCCATGGGTGAGCGCCTCGGAAAGCGACTTATAGGAATCCTTCACCTGCATATATTTGCCGACGACCGCGATCCGGACCTCGCCTTCCGGATTCTTCACGCGATCGACCACCCATTCCCAGCGCGACAGATCGGGCGGGGCCGCGCCCTCGATCCCGAACACTTTCAAGACCTGGGTGTCGAAGCCCTCGCGGTGATAGGAATTCGGCGCTTCGTAGATGGTGGGAAGATCGAGTGCCGGGATCACGCGCTCCGCCGGCACGTTGCAGAAGAGGCCGATCTTGCGCCGCTCCTCGTCCGGAATCGGCTTCTCGGAGCGGCAGAGCAGGATATCGGGCTGGATGCCGATGGCGCGCAGCTCCTTCACCGAATGCTGCGTCGGCTTGGTCTTCAATTCGCCCGCCGCCTCGATGTAGGGCACGAGCGTCAGGTGCACGAACGCGGTTTCGCGGCCCGGCTCGTTGCCCAATTGCCGGATGGCCTCGAAGAACGGCAATCCCTCGATGTCGCCCACCGTGCCGCCGATTTCGCACAGCAGGAAATCGACATCCTCCGAACCGGCCACGATGAATTCCTTGATCATGTCGGTGACATGGGGGATCACCTGCACGGTGCGGCCGAGATAAAGCCCCTTGCGCTCGCGCTCGATCACCTGGCTGTAGATGCGCCCCGACGTGATGTTGTCGGATTTGCGCGCCGCCACGCCCGTGAAGCGTTCGTAATGGCCGAGATCGAGATCGGTCTCCGCGCCGTCGTCGGTGACGTAAACCTCGCCGTGCTGAAACGGGCTCATCGTGCCCGGATCGACGTTGAGATAGGGATCGAGCTTGCGCAGTCGGACGCGGAAGCCGCGCGCCTGCAGAAGCGCGCCCAGTGCGGCGGACGCAAGACCTTTTCCCAGGGAAGAGACCACGCCGCCAGTGATGAAGATCAACCGCGCCATGGGAGGCCAACATGTCTCAAGCCACGCGCGCACTCAAGCGCAATCATGCGATCCGTTCACGGCTTTCGGGAAAATCGCGCGAACGCCTGCAAAAATCCGGTTACCGCGGGGCGGGAACCTTGGGCGCGCCGAGCGGATTGGGCAGGGGTTGTTGCGGTTTGGGCGCCGGTTGCGCAGGCGCGGCCGTATTCGACCCCGAATCGAGGATCGAAGTCGATTCGGGACGGCCATGCAGCGCCACCAGCGTCAGCGCGAGGCTGGAGAGGAAAAACATCACGGCGAGTATGGTCGTTGCGCGCGTCAGCGTGTCGGCTGCGCCGCGGGGCGAAAACAGTCCGCCGAAGCCGGAATTGCCGCCGCCCATGCCGAGCGCGCCGCCTTCGGATTTCTGCAGCAGCACCACGATCACGAGCGCGACCGAGACGAGAAGCTGGATGACGATCAGAATGGTTTGCATGCGGGCTCCGGGGCCGTTGAGGCCCGCCTCTTAGACCAAAGAGCGGGCAGAGGAAAGGGACTACCTAGCTATTGATTTCGAAAGATAAATTCCTATTTCAAAGGAAAGGGGAAATTTCTGGGCGTCCGATACCCGACGTCTTTCAAGTCATTGACTGTTAGGGGTTCCGATGCAATATGCACACATAACGACCCCTCGGGAAACCGCCCGCTCTGTCGGATACGGCGAACCGAGTATAGAGACCCCGGGGACGCCTTCGTGCGTCCCCGTATCATTTCAGACCCATGGATAACCCGGCACCACCACCCCCCAGATTGCGCGTCCGTATCTTTGTCGACTTCTGGAACTTCACGCTGTCGCTTCGCAGCGCAGACGACACGTTCCGAATCGACTGGTTGCCCGTCGGCCCGTTGCTTGCCGCGGAAGCGGGCAAGCTGGTCGATCGGTCTGCACCGGCAATATTCGAGGGGATGCATGTTTATGGATCGTATGATCCGGCCAAACCTCAGGATGCAAAATTTCGCAACTGGATGTCCAATCGTCTGGACAAGATGCCGGGAACGCACGTTGTTCTTTTGGAGCGTCAAAAGAAAAAGGGCTATCCTAAATGCCCGGCTTGCCAGAACGAAGTGACGAATTGCGCCGTCTGTAATCACGACATGCGAGGAACCGAGGAAAAGGGCGTCGATACCCGCATCGTCGCCGACATGATAAGTCTGGCTTGGGCCAACGCCTATGATGTCGCAGTACTTGTCTCTGCGGATCGTGATTTCGTTCCCGTTGCGGAATTCCTGCAAACAAAAGGGATCAAAGTGGTGCACGGCGCTTTTCCACCCAAGGGCAGCCACCTATCGCAGAAATGCTGGGCCAATATGAACCTGACGCAGCTTATGCCGCAGTTCCGTCTGAAAAACGCCTAGCCCAGAAATTTTACGACGCCATCGCGGTTTCGGTGCGGGCCTTGACGATGGCCACCGTGGCGTCGATTTCGGCGAGGTGATCGCCTGCCGATTTGCCGGGCGAGAACATCTGGTTGAGATTGAGGGCGGCATGGCCGAGCAGATGCATCGAGGCGCCGCGGTCCGCGCCCGCTTCGAGCCCGTCGATGGCCGCGAGCACGGAATCGCACCATTCGCTCGCGTCTTCGAATTGCGTGTCGAGCGAGCGGCGCGCCACACCTCTTGTCACATCCTTCAGATGGGCGAGATCGACTTCGTATTTGTCGCTGTCGCCGCGCTCCTCCTGCATCAATCGCCACAGCACGCAGATCTGGAAGGCATCGCGCCTCAGCTTCACCGAATTGAGGGTCGCGCGCGCGTCCCTGAGCTGCACGTCGAGGCGCTGGTTGAGGACTTCGTCGCTCAGCTTCTCCAGCACCTTCATCTTCAGCGAATTGGGCGGCTCGAAGAGATCGGCCTGCCAGTTGCGCATCGGCCCGCGCCTGCGGTCGGGGCCGACATAGTCGGACGTGATGATGAAGCCCTTGCGCCGCTCCACATGCAGGCGGATGCGGTTGCCCAGCACCGCCGGCGAAAAGGGCCTGAGCAGAAGATCGTCGGCGCCCGAATTGACCACGCGCCTGACGAGCGAATCGTGGTTCTCCCACGCCGTCACGATGATGACGACGAAAGGATTGTAACCGCTGACACCCTGTCTGAGCGACTGGATCATGCCGCAGAGTTCGGACTCCACCCCTTGCGCCTCGCAGAGCGCGAGATCGGGCGGGCGGTGCATGATGCATTCGCCGAGCGCATCCAGCGTCGCCACCGTCTCGATGCGGCGGAAGCCGAGATTGAAGAGCGCCGCGCGCGTGGCCGTGCGGTTGCCCGGCACGGGGTCGTAGATCAGCGTCTCCGCATTGTCGAAGGAAAGCTGCGCCATCGGCTGCCACCCGAACCCTGCCTGCCAGAATGAGCGGCGGCGAGTTAAGGAAGCGTGGCGCGCCGTGGTTAAGCCTTTGCGTGAACGGTTGAAAATATTGCGTGAAAATCCTTCGCGTTGAGGCTCGCCCCGCCCACCAGCGCGCCGGCCACCTCGGCCACGGCGAGGATTTCGGCCGCGTTGGCGGGCTTCACCGAGCCGCCGTAAAGAATGCGGATCGCACCGCCGCCCAGGCATTTGCGGATATGGGCATGCATCTGGGCGATCTCGGCGAGGGTGGGCGTGCGCCCGGTGCCGATGGCCCAGACGGGTTCGTAGGCGAGCGCGGTGTTCGCAGGCGTCGCACCCTTGGGCAGGCTCGCCGCGATCTGGCCGGCCACGATGTTGAGCGCATCGCCCTCGTCGCGCTGGGCCTCGGTCTCGCCCACGCAGACGATCGCCGCGAGCCCTGCCCGCCATGCCGCGTTCGTCTTGGCCGCGACTTCGGCATCGGTTTCGCCGTGATATTGACGGCGCTCCGAATGGCCGAGGATGACGGCGGAGGCGCCCGCATCCTTCAACATCTCGGCGCTGATGTCGCCGGTGAAGGCGCCCGATTTCTCGGCGTGACAATCCTGCCCGCCGATGGCGATGCGCCCTCGCGCGGCGGCGGCGGCGCGCGCGATCAAGGTGGCGGGCGGACAGATCAGGATGTCCGCAGGCGGCTTTGTTTCGCTCGCGATCCGCGCCACGGCCTCGATCTCCGCGAGCGCGCTCGAAAGCCCGTTCATCTTCCAATTGCCTGCGATCAGCGGCCGCATGCCGATCTCCCCGTACCGGAATCGCATCCTTGCTGTTCCGGACACCCCTCCCTATCATCCGCCGCCTTGCGCCGCCACGGGGGTTTCAGGGATCACGTCATGCTTCAGGAAATGCGCAAATATGCCAAGTCGACGGTGGCCTCGATCTTCCTCGGGCTCCTGGCGCTGAGCTTCGGCATCTGGGGCATCGCCGACATCTTCCACGGCAGCGCCGACACCACGGTCGCCACCGTCGGCGAGGCCAAGATCCCGCTCGACGATTATCAGCGCGAATACCAGAACTACATCCGCAATGCCGGGGCGCAGACCGGAAAGCCGCTGACCCCCGAACAGGCCCGCGCCCAGGGCGTGCCCGATCAGATATTGCAGCAATTGATCAGCCGGCAGGCCGTGGACAATGTCGTGAACGGCCTCAAGCTCACGGCCAGCGACGATTATGTGGCGCGCGAGATCAAATCCATCCGCGCCTTTGCCGGGCCGCTCGGCACGTTCGACCATGATTCCTTCCTGCGCGCGATCCAGGAATCGGGCTTCACCGAGCAGACCTTCATCGCCGCCGTGCGCGACGACACGGCACGCGAGCAATTGCTGGGCGCCACGCGCAACGGAATCGAAATCCCGTCCGGCTATGCGCAGGCGATCTTCGATTACCTCAACGAGGAACGCGCCGTCGAATATGTGGCGCTGCCCGCTTCGAGCGTGACCGTGCCCAAGCCGGCCGATGCCGCGCTCGAAGCCTATCTGAAAGCGCACGCCGCAAAATTCAGCACGCCCGAATATCGCGCCGTGACCTACGTCGCCATGACCCCGGCCGACGTGATGAGCCAGGTGAATGTCACGGACGATCAGTTGAAGCAGGAATACGAGGCGCGCAAGGAAAGCTACGTCGTTCCCGAAAAGCGCGACATCGAGCAGATCACCTTCCCCGACGAAGCTTCCGCCAAGGCCGCGCGCGCCAGGATCGACGCGGGCTCGAGCTTCGACGACATCGCCAAGGAGCGCAAACTGAAGCCCTCCGATATCGCGCTCGGCACCGTCGTCGAGGAAGACCTCGGCAAGGATCGCGGCGCCGCCGCCTTCGCCCTGCCGCTGAACGGCGTCTCGCAGCCGGTGAAAGGCGCCTTCGGCTATGTGCTCCTGCGCGTGACCAAGATCGCGCCGGGCATTAGCAAGAGCTTCGACGACGTGAAGGCCGATATCCGCAAGGACGTGATGCAGCAGCTCGCGCTCGCCCAGCTCGACGATCTCAGCAACAAGTTCGAGGATGCCCAGGCCGGCGGCGCCAATCTTTCGGAGGCCGCGAAGAAGCTGGGCATGCATACCGTCACCGTGGCCGCGGTCGATAGCCGCGGCATGGCGCCCGACGGCGCCAAGGCCGCGGTGCCCGACGAGCCCGAATTCCTCGATCAGGTGTTCAAGGCCGATGTCGGCGAGGAAGGCGATCCGTTCCAGACCAAGGACGGCAATATCTATGTCATCCGCGTGGATGGCGTGACGCCGCCCAAGATCAGGCCGCTGGATGAGGTGCGCGACGCGGCGACCGCCGCTCTCATGGATCAGGAACGCGCCAAGCTGCTCGACGCCAAGGCCCGCTCGCTCGCCGCCCAAGCCGGCAAGCAGCAAAGCCTCGCCAACGTCGCCGCCGCGCTCGGCACGAAGCCGCAACTGAGCGGGATTCTCACCCGCGGCACCGACACCGCTCCGTTCGGCAACGCCCTGATCGACAAGATTTTCGAAGCGCCTCCGGGATCGACCGTCTATGGGCCGGCCGCCAAGGACGCGACCTATCTGATCGCGCGCATCGTGGGCATCGCGCATCCGCCGACGCTGCCGGCCAACGATCCGCGCTACAAGCGCTTCATCGCCGGGTTGAGCGACCAGTTGGGCGGCGATTTCCCCACCGCCTTCGCAACGGCGGCGCGCGCCAAGCAAGGCGTGTCGATCGATCAGAAGATGGCCGACCGCGTGTCGGGCGGCGGATCGTGAGCGATCGATGGTCATCGAGCCCGACTTCGCCGCCTTCGCGCGGAAATACGATGCTGGGTCGCCCCAGGCCGTTCACGCGCGGCTGATCGCCGATCTCGAAACGCCGGTCTCCGCCTTCCTGAAACTTGGCGAAGGACGCGACAACGCGTTCCTTCTCGAAAGCGTTCAGGGCGGCGAGACGCGCGGGCGCTATTCCATCATCTGCGTGAAGCCCGATCTCATCTGGCGCTGCCGTGACGGCAAGGCCGAGATCAATCGCGCCGCGCGCAGCCGGCCCGCCGCATTCGAGCCGGCCGAGTTCGCCGATCAGCCGCTGAGATCGCTGCGCGCGCTGGTCAAGGCCACGGAGATGGAATTGCCGCCCGCATTGCCGCCCATGGCGGTGGGCCTCTTCGGCTATCTCGGCTATGACATGGTGCGGCTGATCGAGAAACTCGGGCCCCCGCCGCCCGATCCGCTGGATCTGCCGGACGCGATCCTGATACGCCCCACCATCACCGCGATTTTCGATAATGTGCGCGACGAAATCACCATCGTTTCGCCGGTGTGGCCGGAAGCGGGCGTCGATGCGCGCGCGGCCTATGCACGCGCGAGCGAGCGCGTGATGGATGCGATCGCCGATCTCGAGCGGCCGGCGCCCAAGCCCGCACCCGCACCCGGCGATCTCGTGCTCAACATGCCCGCGCAATCCAACATGACGCATGACGAATATCTGAGCGTCGTCGAGCGCGCGAAGGAATATATCCGCGCGGGCGACATCTTCCAGGTCGTGCCCAGCCAGCGTTTCCGCAGGCCGTTCGCGCTTCCGGCATTTTCGCTCTATCGCAGCTTGCGCCGGCTGAACCCGTCGCCGTTCCTCTATCACCTCGCCTTCCCCGGCTTTGCGATCGTCGGATCGTCTCCGGAAATCCTGGTCAGGCTTCGCGACGGCACCGTCACGATCCGGCCCATTGCGGGCACGCGCAGGCGCGGCGCGACGCCCGATGAAGACGCGGCCCTTGCCGACGAGCTGATGGGCGACAGGAAGGAACGCGCCGAGCATCTGATGCTGCTCGATCTGGGGCGCAACGATGTCGGCCGCGTCGCGCAGATCGGCAGCGTGCATGTCACCGATTCCTTCTTCATCGAGCGCTACAGCCATGTGATGCATCTGGTGTCGAATGTGGAGGGACGCATCCGCCCCGGCCTCGATGCCGTCGATGCGCTGGCCGCAGGCCTTCCCGCCGGAACCCTCTCCGGCGCGCCGAAAATCCGCGCCATGGAGATCATCGACGAATTCGAGAAGGAAAAACGCGGCGGCGCCTATGCCGGCGCGGTCGGCTATTTCGCGGCCAACGGCGCGATGGACACCTGCATCGTGCTGCGCACCGCGGTGGTGAAGGACGGCGTGATGTATGTGCAGGCGGGCGGCGGCGTGGTGGCGGATTCCGATCCGGAAGCCGAATACGAAGAGACCGTCAACAAGGCCAAGGCGCTGATGATGGCGGCGGAAGATGCGGTGAAGCTGGCAAGCGCGGCGAAGCGGGGGCAGTAACACATTGTCATCCCGGAAATGCGCGACAGCGCATTATCCGGGACCAACCGGGAAACGTCTCCGTGGGTCCCGGCTCGCCCCCGCAACAAGTGCGGGGTCGGCCGGGATGACATGAAAGAGCGAAAACTATTTCGCCGAAATCCGCTTCGCCTCGATCTCCGATTTCAATCCTATCGCGACGCTCACCGGCACCAGCCGGAATCCGCGCAGATTTTTCGTCCATTCGGCGAGCGCATCGAGCGTCACCGCGTGCGGATGGCCGATGGCGATGGCAACGCCGTCGGCGCGCGCATGCGCTTCGGTTTCCGCGAGCTGCGCCGCGATCGCGGGCGCCGTCTCGACATCGTCGAGGAATACATCGCGGCCCGCGCTCGCAACCCCGAAAAGGCGGGCGGTTTGGGTCCCTTCCGATTTCGGCGTCGTCATGGAATCGAGGAAGAACACGTGCAGATCGGAAAGCCGCTTCATCACCGGCGCGAGTGCCGCGCGATCCTGCGTGAAGAGGCTTCCCATGTGATTGTTGATGCCCGAAAAACCGGGCACGCGCGCGAGCGCCAGATCGAGCCTCTCGGTGATTTGATCCGCATTGAGCGACGTGAGAAGCGCGCCCGGCCCCGGATCGGCGTTTCCTTCCGGCTCCATCGGCATGTGAAGCAGGATCTGGTGGCCCGCGCGCACCGCGGCGCGGGCGAGCGACGGCGTTTCCTCCGGGTACGGAAGAAATGCCAGGCTCACGGGTTTGGGCAGCGCGATCGCCCGCGCCGCGGCGTCCGCATCCTGGCCCACATCGTCGATCACGATGGCGATGGCCGGCATGCGCGCGGGCGGCACGGCCGGTTTTCCGCCGCGCAATTGCCGCACGCGCTCGGCGAGCCAATCGGGAAATCCGCGCGAGGCGACGGGCGTCAGCACCTGCGGCGAATAGAGCGATGCATTCGCCACCTCGACCGGAAGCGAGACATCATGCGCAGGGCTTTCGCCGCTTGCCTCGGCCGCCATCAATCCCGGCGGAACGAGCAGATCGGCCAGCACCGGTGCGCCGCGCACCACGCTTGCCCCGCCCACGGCAATCGCGAGCGCCAGCACGAGCCAGAACGCGATCTCGCCGGCCGCGAGCGATGCATCGGGAAAACGCCGAATCAGTTTCCTTAGCGCCATGCTTCAGTGAAAGCGCAACGCGGATGATGTCAATGCGCCTTCAGCCCGGACCCGCCGAAGCACCACAATTTTCCAGCGCCTGCACATAAGCATCGCGCCAGGCGGTAACGTCGTTCGCGGTCACGCCATGCATCAGGATTTCCCAGCGCCGCTTGCGTTCGGCGAGCGGCATGGTCAGCCCGCGCTTGATGGCTTCGGAGATATCCTCGCGGCTGAAAGGATTGACGATCAGCGCATCCTTCATCTGCGAGGCGGTCCCTGCGAAGCGCGAGAGCACCAGCACGCCGGGATCGGCCGGGTCCTGGGCTGCGACATATTCCTTGGCCACCAGATTCATTCCGTCGCGCATGGGCGTCACGAGGCCCAATGAGGCGCTGCGGTAAATTCCCGCGAGCTCGTCGCGGCGGTGCGCCTTGTTGACATAGCGGATCGGAACCCAGTCCACGGTCGCGAAATGGCCGTTGATGCGCCCGCTCACGGAATCGAGGCGGCTGCGGATATCCTGATAGGCCTCCACGGATTCGCGGCTGGGCGTCGCGATCTGCAGCATGAACACCTTGCCGTGCATGTCGGTATTGTCGGTGAGGAATTGTTCGTAGGCCGCGAAGCGATCCTCCAGCCCCTTGGAATAATCGAGCCGGTCCACGCCCACGATCATCTGCCGCCCGGCCGCACTTTCCATCATGCGCTCGTAGCCGGCGATACCTTCGGGCGAATTGGTGGCACCGACGAACTGCGGCGTGTCGATGCCGATGGGAAAAGCCCCCACCCGCACGGATTTTCCGAAGGCGCTGACGCGCCCGTCCTCGACCGTGCCGTCCACCTCGTTGCGCACATAGCCTTCGAAGGCATCGAGCCATTCGCCGGTCTGGAAGCCGATGAGATCGTAATCGAACATCGATTCGACGAGCTGGCGATGGCGCGGCAGCGTGACCAAGAGCTGACGTGCCGGCCACGGGATGTGCAGGAAGAATCCGATGCGGTTCTTGACGCCGAGCTTGCGCAATTCGCGCGCGAGCGGGATGAGATGATAATCGTGCACCCACACCATGTCGTCGGATTCGATGAGCGGGCGCACGGTCTGCGCGAAGCGCGCATTGACGCGCTCGTAGCCCGCGCCGAAGGAGCGCTCATAGGCCGTCAGATCGATGCGGTAATGGAAGAGCGGCCACAGCGTCTTGTTGGCGAAGCCGTTGTAATATTCGTCGACATCCTGTTCCTCGAGATCGACGGTGGCGACGGTGACGCCCGACACGCGCTGCATCGAAAGATGGCCGTTGAATTGATCGACCGTATTGCCGCTCCAGCCGAACCACACGCCCTGATATTCGCGCAAGGCCGCGGCGAGCGCGGTCGAGAGCCCGCCCACCGCGCCGTCGCCCGCATCGGCCGGCGGATTGACGCGATTGGAGATGACGATCAGCCGGCTCATGCGGCCGTCTCCAGCCAGGCATGCACCGCATCGACATCGGCAAGGCCGCGGCTGGCATGCGTCCGGCGCGCCGCGCCCACCAGCACGCCCTCGCCGCCCGTCCGTTCGACGATGGCAAAACCGTGCTCGTCGGTCAGATCGTCGCCGGCGAAGATGGGCCGCGCCCCCGAAAACGGCGCTTCGGCCATGAAGGCCGCGATGGCATCGCCCTTGTCGAAGCCGGGCGTGCGCAATTCGACGACCATCTTGCCCTCCTGAAGCGAGAGCCCCGTCTCCTCGGCCAATTGGCGGGCGCGCGCGCGGATCTCATCCTGCGCCCGGGGAACGCTGCGATAATGCAGGGCAATGCTCAATCCCTTGTCTTCCACAATCAGTCCGTTCTCGATGTTTGCGAGGCGCTCGAAGGCCGCGCGCGCGTTCTCAAGGCCGTGATGCGCGGGCGCCGTGAAAATCCGCCCCGATGCCGCGCGCCGCTCGAGGCCGTGGATGCCCGCGATTGCGGCCACGCTTCCGCCCAGAATGCGATCCACATCGGAAATCGGCCTTCCGCTGACAATGGCGATCTTTCCTCCTAGAAACGCGCGAACACGCGAAATGAGCGCATTGCGCGAAGCGTCGGGCCGCACGCCCGAAGGCGCTTGCGCAATCGGCGCCAGCGTTCCGTCGAGGTCGAGGAAAAGCGCCACATCTTTTGTGAGGGGACCCGGCGGGGGAAGCGCGCGTCTCATGCGGCTTACCCTGCGGGCCGGATTTGGGGCGCGGCCGCGTCCTCATCCGCCGGCAGAAGGACGTTGGTGGTGCGGTGGCGCGGCAGCGCATGGGGAAGCTCGGATTTGATGTAGTCGAGCATCTTCTCGCGGATTTCGCAGCGCAAATCCCACACGTCCGACGAATTGGCGGCACTCGCAATGACGCGCACCTCGATCGTGTCGGTCTTCGCGTCGGTGACCTGCAGGCTCGAGACATCGCGGTCCCACAATTCGGATTGGGAAAGGATCTCCTGAAGCTTGGCGCGCAGCTTTTCGATCTGCACGGTGTAATCGAGATAGAACATCACGGTGCCGATGATCGAGGTGCCGTTATGCGTCCAGTTCTCGAACGGTTTTTCGAGGAAATAATTGAGCGGCAGGATGAGCCGCCTGCGATCCCACAGCCGGATGGTGATGTAGGTGGAATTGAGTTCTTCCACCTGCCCCCACTCGCCCTCCACCACCACCACGTCGTCGATGCGGATGGGCTGGGTCACCGCGATCTGGATTCCGGCGATAAGATTTTCGAGCACCGGCCGCGCGGCAAGTCCGAGCACGATGCCCGCGACGCCCGCCGAAGCGAAGATGCTGATGCCGAATTCGCGCACTTCCTGGAACGTCATGAGCGCCGCGCCCACCGCGAGCAGCACGGTGAGCGTGTTGACGGCGCGGGTGAGAATGCGCACCTGCGTCTGCGCCGCGCGCGCATGCATCGGGTCGCGGCTGCGGCGCGTGACGCGCGTGAGGTAGCGGTCGGCGATGATGCGCGTCGTCACGACGGCGATCCAGCCGACCAGCAGGATGAACGCCGCAAGCAGGCACTGGCGCACGAAATCGAGCTGGTCGTGTTTCAGATGAAGCGCGGGCGTCAGGATCGAAACGGCGATGATGGCGAAGGCGAAGCGCACCACGCCCCTGGTGCGGCGGAACACGCGCTCGGCGAGCGAACGGCCCTCCTTGAAAAGCCGCGACAGGATCGCGACCAGCGCCCATTGCGCGAGATAGGCCGCCGCCACGATGAGCACGATCGCGGCCAGCGCGCGCGCCCAGGGCGGCAGCCAGGGCAAAAGCGGCTTGAGGCTCGTCAGCAGGAATCCACCCGTGTCCATCGTTCGTCCGGCCCGCGATCCTTCATTTGATAGCGCGGCCGGCGGGCCACGCGTTCCCGCTTTAACGCTTCACGCCCTCGATGCAAGAAAAAATCGCGGCGGCGCCGTAGACAAATGATATCAGGAGGCCGTGCGCGGCCTGGCGGAGAGGATCGCGGCGAATTTTTCGCGCCATTCCTCGCCCGGATATTCGAAGCCGTCGGCGAACCATGGCATGCACCGGCGGTCGAACACGGCGTTCTTCAGAAAATCGATCGTCGCGCGCACTTCGGGGCGCTCGGCGGAGGCGCGCGAATAATTCAGATAGATGCCCGCCTGATAATATTGATCGTCCAGCACCGGCACGAGATCGGGCGATAAGAGATAAACATAAGTTGGCAGAAGCGCGATGACCGCGCCCGCCTCCACCGCGGTGAGCATGGGAAGTCCGGAATTGGCAATCAGCGTCGGCCGGCTATAGCCCGAGATGTTGGCGTAGGTGGACATGGTGCCCTGCCGCGCGGTCAGCGAAGGCATGTGATCGGCGAAGCGGTGATGGGCGAGATCGTCGCGCGATTGCGGCGCGCCGTGACGCTCGACATAGCGGCGCGAGGCGAAATACATCATGTGAAACGTGCCGACCCGCACCGTGTTCAGATTGTTCTGGTTGGCCGGTCCGTACTGGATCTGAATGTCGAACGGCGGAATGGCGGCATCGCCGGTGTCGGCCGAGGTGCCGAGCCGCAACGCCGTCTGGGGCACGCGCTCCACGAAGGAATTGAAGAAGTAGGGCATGAACCAGCGCGCCGCCAATCCCTCGCTCATCATCACTCTGACTTCGCGGCGGATATCGTCTTCGCGCACCGCCCCGCGCCACGCCGGGCCCTGAAGCACCATCGCGATGGATTCCACATCGGCGAAAATGCGCCGGCCCGGTTCGGTGAGCACGAGCCCGCGCGGCGTGCGCTCGAAAAGCTTGAGGCCCAGGGCCGATTCGAGCCCGTCGATGCGCCGGCTGAGCGTGGGCACCTGGATGCGCGTGGCGTCCGAGGCCTTGCGGAAGCTGCCCGCGCGCGCGACGAGGCCGAAGATGCGCAGATCGTCCCAATTGCACGTGGCGGCCAGTGTGTTGATTTGAGCAACACCGCTTGCGCCTTTTGCTGCTACCTTGGCCATGCATACGCTCCATATTGTCCGATTGCGGGTGCCCGACCCCGCCAAAAGTGCGCGTAACCAGACCAAGGGGAAGCTGAGGTATGGCCCGTCATCAACTTGCGGTCAACCAAGGTTCCAAGCGGCAGCCCAGGCTTGCCAGGAATCCCGACATTTCGGAGTCGGAGATCGCGTTCATCCTGGAATCGCTCGCCAAGCTCAAGAACCCCAAGCAGCGTTATTTTCTCACCATCGTGATTGACCTGCTGGCCGATGCCCTGAGCGAACGCAGCGATGTGAGCATCCCCGAATTGCTGGAACTGGGACTGGCGGTAACGCGCTGAAGAGGCGAAAGCGCCCGGCCAATCGATACTGTCGCAGCTCTTGGCCAATATTCCGGTTCTCAGAGGCGGGTTTATTTCTTACAGTTATGAAATGACCGGTCCGGTAAGCGACAGCGCCTTCCAGCACGCCCACGACGCCCTGATCGGCCAATCCGATTTCCAGTTCGCCTTTCCCGGCTATACGCAGCCGCCGGTGCCGGGCTGGGTCGTCGCGCTCGGCCACTTCCTCCGCGACAATTGGCATGCGATCAAGATCGGGCTGTGGGTCGTGGCGGGCCTCATCCTGTGTCTCTTCATCTATGCGCTGGTGCGGCGCTTCTGGCCCCTGCTCTGGACCATGCAGGCGCCCGGGCGCGCCGAAAGGACGCAATCGGAGTGGCGGCCGAGCGCCGCCGCCGCGCGCGAATTGCTGCGCGAATCCGATGCGCTGGCGGCCGAGGGCCGCTATTCGGAGGCCGTGCATCTTCTGCTTCTGCGCAGCATCCAGGACATCGAGGAGCGCAGACCGCATCTGGTGCGCCCGGCGCTGACGAGCCGCGAGATCGGCGTGCTCGGAGCGCTGCCGGAGAATGCGCGCGCGGCTTTCGCGCCCATCGTGCGGCTGGTGGAGCGCGCGCTGTTCGCGGGCGAGCCGCTGGGCGCCGACGATTTCGCGCGCTGCCGGCGCGACTACGAAAGCTTCGCCTTCGCGCGCGCCTGGAGTGCGGCCACGTGAAACCGTTCATGTCGTGGAAGCTGGCGGTCGGACTCGTGCTCGTGAGCGCGCTCTCGCTCATCGCCTTCGCGGCACTTTCCGCCTATGCGCCGTTCCTGCGCTCCGACCAGTCGGGCGGCAACGACGCGCTTTCCAAATCGGCGGTGGGCTTCGCCGGAATTCTGTATCTCGCCGACGAGACCGGCATCCCCACGACGCTCGGGCGCGTGCCGCCCTCGCCGAACCAGTACAGCCTGACGATCCTTACGCCCGAACTCGGCAATTCCGCCGACCAGATCGGCGCGCTCAGCCATTTGGGAGCGACGCTGATCGTCCTGCCCAAATGGCTCGCCTCTTCCGATCCCGAACATTCCGGATGGGTGACGAAACTGGGCCTGCAACCGGCGAAACTCACCGAAGCGCTCCTGACCGACATGGTCAAGAACGCCAAAATCGCGCAAGGAAAGGGCACGAAGCCGGTGCATCTGAGGGCCGTGCCCGGAAGCTTCGCATCCGCGGTGCCGCGGGGTCCGGTTACGATCGACTCGATCCAGACCATCTCCGCCGATGTGCTCGACCCCGTGATCGCCGACGACCAGGGACATGCGGTGCTCGCCGTCGTGCGCGGCACCAAAATCTATATCCTCGCCGAGCCCGATCTCCTGGACAATGTCGGCATCCACGACGCATCGGTCGCGCGCATGGCGCTGGGCATGATCTCGGCGCTGCGCGACAATCCGCGCGAGGTTTCCTTCGACGTCACGCTCAACGGATTCCGCGGCGGGCCCGATCTGCTCTTCGCCATGTTCAGCCCGCCCTTTCTGGGCGCGACCTTGTGCGCGCTTCTGGCGGCCGCCTTCATCGGCTTTCACGCCTTCCACCGTTTCGGCGCGGCGAAAGAGCCGGGCCGCGCCATCGCCTTCGGCAAGCGCGCGCTCGCCGACAATACCGCCGCCGTCATCCGGCTGATGCGGCGCGAGCCGCGCATGGCGCCCAGATACGCGCAGGCCACGCTCAACGCCGCAGCCAGCCAGCTCGGCGTCGCGCGCGAGCGCGATCAATCCTGGATCGCGGCGCTGGAGAGGCGCCGCGGCGTGCGCGACCGCTTCACGCAATTGGACGTGGAAGCGCAGAACGTCCGCGACAATGGCGGGCTCATGCGCGTGGCCGCGAAACTCTACAAATGGAGACGGGGGATCCTCAATGAACGAAGCTGATCTGAAGCAGCTTGCGGGCGCCATCCGCGCGCAGGTGTCGAAGCTCGTGGTGGGACAGGCCGACGCGGTCGATCTGATGCTGGTGGCGCTGTTCTGCGGCGGCCACATTTTGCTCGAAGGCCCGCCCGGCACGGCCAAGACGCTGCTCGCGCGCTGCTTCGCGGCGAGCCTGGGGCTCGCCTTCGGCCGCATCCAGTTCACGCCCGATCTTCTGCCGGGCGATATCGTGGGCACCAACCAGTTCAATTTCCAGACGAGCACCTTCGTGCTCAATCGCGGACCGATCTTCTGCGATTTGCTGCTGGCCGACGAAGTCAACCGCACGCCGCCCAAGACGCAAGCCGCGTTGCTCGAAGCGATGCAGGAACGCCGCGTCACGCTCGACGGCAAGACCCACCACTTGGGCGAGCGCTTCATGGTGATCGCGACCGAGAATCCCATCGAGCAGCAGGGCACCTATCCTCTGCCCGAGGCGCAGCTCGACCGTTTCCTCTTCAAGCACACGCTGGGCTATCCGAGCCTCGAGGAGGAAATCGCGCTGGTCGCGAGCCAGGGCGCGACCGTGCGCATGCCCGATCCGCTCGCCATGGGCTTCCAGCCGGTCGCGGGCGCCGATCATCTCGCCGAATGCCTCGCGGTCGTTGCGAAGGCGAAGCTGACCCAGCCCGTCGTCGCCTACATCGTCGGCCTCATCCGCGCCACGCGCGAATCGCCCGACGTGCTTCACGGCGCAAGTCCGCGCGCGGGCGCGATGCTGGCGGCCGCGGCGCGCGCCCATGCCGTGCTCGACGGGCGCGATTACGTCATTCCCGACGATGTGAAGCTGCTCGCGCTGCCGGCGCTGCGCCACCGCATCATCCTGTCGCCCGCCGCCGAGATCGACGGGCGCAAGGTCGACGACGTGATCGGCGCGGTCGTCGAGGCGGTGGAGGCGCCGCGCTGATGTATCCGACGCGGGGCATGATCTTCGTCGCATTGGCGGGCGTGCCGATCGCGCTGGTCGCGGCCATCATCCATCCCGTCTATTGGCTGGTGGGACCGGCATGGATCCTGTTTTCCATCGGCGTCTTTGCGGTCGACGCGCTGGCGGTGGCGGGCGGCTGGCGCTCCACCTGCACATTGGACGCGCCGGGCGCGATGGGCGTCGGCCGCGGCGAAGATGCGACGCTTGTGCTCACCTTTGCGCGCGGCGCGCCATCGTCGGTGGAATTCGCCGTCGATCCCGCAACGCTGATCGAAATCGCGCCGCTGCGCCAGCATGCCGATGTCGTGTCGCGCGCGGCGCGAGCGAGATTGAGGCTTCATCCTATCCGCCGCGGCCAGGACAGTATCGCCAATGTGTGGGCGCGCTGGCGCGGGCCGCTCGGCCTTTGCTGGCGCCAGCGCCGTTATGCGCTCGACAAGAAAATCTCCATCGTTCCCGACATCGCAACGGTCAAGGAAGAAGCCGTGCGCCTCTTCCAGCGCGAGAGCGGCGGCGTCGGTTTGCGCGCGCAGATCCGGGCGGGCGACGGCGCCGAATTCAATGCGCTGCGCGAATTCCATGCCGGCATGGACCGCCGCGCCATCGACTGGAAACAGACGGCGCGCCACGCCAAGCTTCTGGCGCGCGAATATCAGGCGGAAGAAAACCTGCACATCGTCTTCGCGCTCGATACCGGAAGGCTGATGTGCGAGCCGCTGATGGGAAGCCCGCGCATCGACCGCGCCATCCAGGCGATGCTGCTTTTGTCGTTCGTGGCGCTGAGGCTCGGCGACCGCGTCGGCCTCTTCGCCTTCGACGAGCGCCCGGTTCTTTCGAGCGGAACGGTCGCGGGCCCCGGCGCATTCTCCGTGCTGCAGCGCGTGGCGGCGGGCCTCGACTATTCCACGGCCGAAACCAATTTCACGCTCGGCCTCACCCAGCTTTCCGCCGGCCTCGAACATCGTTCCATCGTCGTCGTGTTCACCGATTTCTTCGACACCACCAGCGCCGAGCTGATGATCGAGAATGTGAAAAGGCTTCTGCTTCGCCACACCGTGTTGTTCGTCACCTTCCGCGACGAGGAACTGGAAACGATGCTGAAGGCCGAGCCGCGCGCGCCCGCCGATATTTCGCGCGCCGTGCTCGCCGATGCCATGTTGCGCGAACGCGAGAACGTGACGATGCGGCTGAGGCGGCTCGGCGTCGATGTCGTCGACGTGCCGGTGGAGCAGATCGGGCCCGGGCTGATCGAGGCTTATCTTTCTGTCAAGCATGCGAGGGGCATGGCGGCCTGATGGAAAACCTGACGCTCAAGAGCCACCGTTTCCGCGTCGAGCGCGAGGCCGACTGGCTGAGGCTCGAGAAAATTCTCGATCTCTTCGAGCGCGGTCATGACCGGCGCCTCAGCGACGACGACGTGGTCGCCATTCCCGTGCTCTATCGCGCCGCCCTTTCCTCGCTTTCGATCGCGCGCGCGGTTTCGCTCGACCAGAGCCTCATCGCCTATCTCGAAAGCCTGAGCACGCGTGCCTATTTCTGCGTTTACGGCACGCGCACGACGGTGCTGGAGCGGCTCGGGCGGTTCTTCGGCGGCGAATGGCGCGCGGCCGTGCGCGGGCTCTGGCGCGAAACTCTCGTCTCGGCGGGCTTCGGTGTTTTGGGAACGCTCGTCGCCTTCTTCCTCGTGCGGGCGCGTTCGGAATGGTTCTACGATTTCGTGCCCGGAGGCCTGGCGATGGGCCGCGACCCCACGGCCAGCACCAAGGATCTGCACGACGTACTCTTCAGCTCGCAGGACGGCGGATTGGCCGCGTTCTCCAGTTTCCTCTTCACCCACAATGCGCAGATCGCGCTGCTCGCTTTTGCGCTCGGCTTCGCATGCTGCCTGCCGACCGCGTTTCTGCTGCTTTACAACGGGCTGATGCTGGGCGCGTTCTTCGCGCTCTATGCCGATCACGGGCTGGCGCTCGACCTGGGCGGCTGGCTGATGATCCACGGCGTGACGGAATTGTTCGCCATCACGCTTGCGGGCGCGGCCGGTTTCCGCATCGGCTGGACGCTCGCCTTCCCGGGCGATGTCGCGCGCCTGGATGCGGTCCGCGTCGCGGGAAAACAGGCCGCACTCGCCATGATCGGCGTGGTGGTGATGCTTGCCGTCGCGGGCCTGCTCGAAGGATTTGCCCGCCAGCTCATCACCAACACCGCCCTTCGTTACGGCGTCGCGCTCACGACGGCGGCCTTCTGGCTCCTCTTCTTCTACACGCCCGAGAGGCAGAGATGAGCGCGGCCGGGACCCGTACGATCGATACGCGCAGATTTCGCGATCTCGTGACGCCGGAGGGCGTCGATCTCAAGCTCGTGCTGGCCGACGCCAGCGAGCGCGCATCCGCCTTCGTGCTCGACCTCGTGTTCATCGTGCTCTCGCTCATAGTGCTGACGCTCGTGGTGATCGCGGCGGGATTGCTGATCGGCTTCCAGAGCGCCGATCTTTTGAGCGCGCTGTGGCTGCTCGGCTTCTTCTTCCTGCGAGTCTTCTATTTCACGGCCTTCGAGATGACGCCGCGTGCGGCGACGCCCGGCAAGCGGATCCTGCGCATCCGCGTCAGCGCGCGCGACGGCGGCGCGCTCAGCGCCGACGCCATCTTCGCGCGCAACGCGATGCGCGAGCTCGAATTCTTCCTGCCGCTCACCTTCGTGGTTTTCGAGGCGCACTCGGCGAGCGCGTGGGTGACGATCTCCGCGGTTCTGTGGTGCGGCGTGTTCGTGTTCTTTCCGCTCTTCAACCGCGACCGGCTGCGCATCGGCGATATCGTGGCGGGCACCTGGGTCGTGCATGCGCCCAGACGCGTGCTCGATCAGGATTTGTCGGCGCAGCCGGCCCGCGCGAGCCTTCTCTTCAGCCGCGAGGCGCTCGACGCCTATGGCATCCACGAACTGGCGGTGCTGGAGGACGTGCTCCGGCGCGACGATCTGGTGACGATGTACGAAGTCGCCAGGCGAATCCGCGCCAAGATCGGCATGAGCGACGACAAGACGCCCGATGCGCAGTTCCTCGCCGCCTATTACACGGCGTTGCGCGGGCGGCTGGAGAACAGGCTGCTCTTCGGCCGGCGCAAGCGCGACAAATTCGATAAGGGCTGATCAGTCGAAAACGGATGCGAGCTGCTGCGGGCCCACGCCTTCCTTCGAGGCGCGGAGCTCGTAATACAGACACGCAAGACCCGTCGCCGCGATCACCGCGACAGCCATGCGATAGACGAGATCGAAGACCAGATAGGCCGCGGACACGCCGGAGAGACTGGAACCCAGCGCCGCGACCCCGAAAAGCGGCCGGGCCATCATGCTCACGGCGAACACGCCGATATAGAACACGATCAGCAGCCCGAAGATCGACCAGCGATGGCCGCGCGTCAGATCGCCCGAACGGCCCAGCGCGTCGAAGACGCCCGTTCGCTCGGTCACCAGAACCGGAATTCCGACCGACCAGACGGTCATCAGGATCAGGCCCGGCACGATCAAAAGCACGAAGCCGAGCCCCGCGCCGAGCGTCGAGACGATGGCAAAGCCGACGAGCGGGAAGAACAGCCTGAGGCCCGTCGAAAGCATCTCGCCGATGCTGGCGCGCTCGCCGTTGAGATCCTTGATCGTGCCGTGCACCAGCGAGGCCTGCAGCACCATGGAGAACAGGACCGTGGCCACATAAACCGCCGCCAGAGTGAGCCAGAACGAACCCGATTGCGTGGCAAACGTGACACCGCCGCGCGCGGTCGTGAGAATGCCGAAGAAATAGTACAGGAGCTCCACCGGCAGCACGGCCAGGAACGACAGGACCAGGAACGGCACCGCATTCTGCCCGATCACGGCGAAGGTGCGGCTGACGACGCGGCCAATCGAGAATTGGCTGTCCGCCACTGCCGCCATCGCCATGGTGACCCCCCATGAATGCCCGTGAAGAAAGATACAGAAATTTCACTGGGGCGGAAGCCTTTTGTCCGGGGATGCGCGGGTCTTTATTTACGGGAGGCGTTCGTATCTCTATGACACGCGGCTAATCGGTCTCGGCGGGACCCGACAGCAGCACCAGTCCCGAATCGAGCCGGCACAGATCGGTCTCCAGGCGCTGGGCCTCGTCATGCATTCCGATCCATTTCAGCTTGCGGATTTTCTTGACCAGTTCGCGCGCGCGGCGCTCTTCCGGCGATACGCGGGGCCTGTCCGGCAATTGGGTATTGAGTTCCATGATCGCTCTTCCTGTCTCCCCGTTGTGCGGATAGCGTTACGGCGCTGCGTTGGCGGCGCTCACTTCGCGGGAACGGCGGTCATACACCCCAAACCAGTGAACCTTCTCGCATTGGCCCCAACGCATGGGCGCCGAAAGCGATCCGGAATTGGGAAGTAACATCGTCATTGCAGCGCACCGTCGCCCGTTTCCACGCGACGATGATCGGCTGGCGCGGGTGCTCGGGTCCTTGACGCGGATCAAGAGGCGCGTCACGCGGCCCCCGGAGCGGCAATCCGCGCGGCCATGGTGCAAACGCTGTAAGCTTGGGCTAGATTGCCGCGCATCTCGCGGTAATCCGGCCCGAATTGCCCATGATCCGAATGGAATGTGACCAGTGCTTGTCCTGATCGATAATTACGACAGCTTCACGTACAACCTCGTCCATTTTCTGGGCGAGCTGGGCGCGGAGACGCGCGTTTTCCGCAACGACGAAATCGCGCCCGCCGATGTGCTGGCGATGAAGCCCGAGGCCATCGTGCTCTCGCCGGGTCCCTGCACGCCCAACGAAGCGGGCATCTGCCTCGATCTGATCGCGCAAGCCAAAGGAAGCGTGCCGATCCTGGGCGTGTGTCTCGGCCATCAGGCGATCGGCCAGGTCTATGGCGGGCGCGTGGTGCGCGCGCCCGAGCCGATGCACGGCAAGCTTTCCACCGTGCATCACACCGGCAAAAGCGTGTTCCGCGGGCTGAACAACGATTTCAAGGCGACGCGCTACCATTCGCTCACGATCGCGCCCGAGAGCGTGCCCGCCGAGCTCGAAGTGACGGCCAGGAGCGATGACGGCGTCATCATGGGCGTGATGCACAAGACCCATCCCGTGCATGGCGTGCAGTTCCATCCCGAAAGCATCGCCTCCGAGCAGGGCCACGCGCTGTTGCAGAATTTTCTCAACATCGCGAAAGCCCCCAAAGAATTGGCATGAGCGAATTCGTTTCCGTCTTGAAGCGTCTGTCGGAGGGACAAACGCTGAGCGAAGCCGGCGCGCATGCGGCCTTCGGCGAGATCATGGCGGGCGCCGTTGCGCCGGTGCGGATCGCGGCGTTCCTCACCGCTCTTGCCGTGCGCAAACCGACCGTGGCCGAGATCACCGGTGCCGCGCGCGCCATGCGCGGCGCGATGCGCAAAGTGGATGCGCCGCCCGGTGCGATCGATGTCTGCGGCACGGGCGGCGACGGACACAGCACATTGAATGTGTCCACCGCCGTCGCCTTCGTGGTCGCCGCCTGCGGCGTGCCGGTCGCCAAGCACGGCAATCGCAGCGCCTCCTCGCTCACCGGCGCGGCCGATGTGCTCGAAGTCCTCGGCGTGCCGGTGAAGCTCGAAGCCGATGCGGCATCCAGGGCGTTGCACGAAAACAATTTCGCATTCCTGTTCGCCCAACTCTATCACCCGGCGATGAAGCATGTGGGGCCGGTGCGCGCCGAGCTCGGCTTCCGCACGATCTTCAATATCCTGGGCCCCATCTCAAATCCGGCCGGCGTCACGCGGCAATTGATCGGCGTCTTCTCGCCCGAATGGATCGAACCGCTGGCGAATGTGCTGGCAGCGCTCGGCACCGGAAAAGCGCTTGTCGTGCATGGCGCCGACGGTCTCGACGAAATCTCGCTCTCGGGGCCGACGCACGCCGCCATTCTGGAAAACGGAAAAGTCTCACGCCACACCATCACGCCCGAGGAAGCGGGGCTTTCGCGGGCACCCCTTTCCGCCATCAAGGGCGGCGATGCGGCGGAAAACGCGGCCGCCATCCGCGCATTGTTCGACGGCAAGAAGAGTGCCTTCCGCGACATCGTGCTGCTGAACGCGGCTGCCGCATTGATGGTCGCGGACAAAGCGAAGGATATGAAATCGGGCGTCGCCCTCGCCGCCTCGGCCATCGATTCCGGCAAGGCGAAAGAAACGCTGGCGCGAGCGGCGCAATGACCATCCTCGATGACATCGCCAGATACAAGCGCGAGGAAATCGCCGCCGCGAAAAAGCGCGTGCCGCAATCGGAGATCGAGGCACGCGCCGAAGCAGCGCCACCGTTGCGCGGCTTCCGCGACGCACTGATAAAGAAGCGTGACACCGGCGCTTACGGATTGATCGCGGAGATCAAGAAAGCGAGCCCCTCGAAAGGCCTCATCCGCGCCGATTTCGATCCGCCCTCGCTGGCGAAAGCCTATGAACATGGGGGTGCGGCGGCACTTTCCGTTTTGACCGACAGGCCGAGTTTCCAGGGCGCGCCCGAATTCCTCACACAGGCGCGCGAAGCAACCGCCCTTCCCGCTCTCAGAAAAGATTTCATGTTCGAGCCCTATCAGGTGGCCGAGGCGCGCGCGCTCGGCGCCGATTGCATCCTCGTCATCATGGCGAGCGTATCCGATGCGGAGGCCCGCGCGCTGATGGACGAGGCCCGCCGCTGGAACATGGACACGCTGGTCGAAGTGCACGACGAGACGGAACTCGAACGAGCGCTCGCGCTGGGCGCGGATTTCGTCGGCATCAACAATCGCGATCTCAGAACCTTCGTCACCGATTTCGCCACGACGCTCAGGCTCGCGCCGCGCATTCCCTCCGGCGTTCTGGTGGTGGCGGAAAGCGGGCTTAATACGCGCGCCGATCTCAAGCGGCTGGCCGATGCCGGCGTCACCACCTTCCTGATCGGCGAAAGCCTGATGCGCGAGGCGGATGTCGCGGCGGCGACGAAGGCGCTTTTGGGGTAATATCCCGCCCATGAGCAAGCTCACCCATCTCGACGAAACCGGCGCGGCACGCATGGTGGATGTTTCCGAAAAGGAAACCACCGCGCGCGAAGCGAGCGCCGAAGCGATCATCGTGCTTTCCGAAGATGCCTTCGAGGCCGCCATCTCCGGCGAAGGGCCGAAGGGCGACGTGCTGGCGGCGGCGCGCATCGCCGGCATCATGGCGGCGAAGAAAACGAGCGAGCTCATTCCGCTCTGCCACCAGATCCCGCTCGCCAACGCGTCGATCGAATTCGTGCCGCTGGCGGGGCGCAACGCGCTGCAAATCATCGCCCATGCCAAGACGCAGGCACAGACCGGCGTGGAGATGGAGGCGCTGACGGCGGCGAGCATCGCGGCTCTCACCGTCTACGACATGGTGAAAGCCATCGACAAATCGGCGGTGATCGAGGGCGTGCGTTTGCTCGCCAAATCCGGCGGCAAAAGCGGCACCTATATCGCGCCGCACGCGCCGAAACCGGTCGAAGCGCCGCGCAAACCCATCGCCCGCCCGAAAGCAAAACCGGCGCCGCTGATGAGCGAGGCCGCGGCCCCCCGCCCCGACGGCAATGCGGCGCGCGAAGCCTTTCGCACATTCATGGCGTCGCATCGCTTGCGCGCCAGCGTCTGGGCCAAGGATGCGGGCGTTCCCGCCTCGCAGGTCTATGCCTATCTCACCGGCCGCTTGCGCGCGCTGCCGGATGACGCCGCAAAGAAACTCGCGCGCGCGGCGCGCGTGCGCGTGGAAGATTTGTTCCGATGATTTCGGTCGAAGAAGCGGTTGCGCGCATCGCCGCTGCATTCAAGCCGGTTGAAGCCGAAACAATTGCAATCTCGCAAGCGCATGGTCGTGTGCTCGCATCAGATGCCGTCGCCAAATTCGATCAACCGCCCTTCCCCGTTTCCGCCATGGATGGTTATGCGGTGCACGGCAGCGACATAGATAAAGTGCCGAAAGAACTGCGCGTGATCGGATCGGCGCCGGCGGGACACCCGTTCAAGGGCCGGATCGGCGCGGGCGAAACGGTGCGCATCTTCACCGGCGGCGTCGTGCCGGAAGGCGCCGACGCCATCGTCATTCAGGAAGACACCGAAGCGCGCGGCGATACCGTCATCGTCAAGGAAGCGCCGAAGCCAGGCAAACACATCCGCGCCGCCGGACTCGATTTCCGCAAAGGCGATATTTTGGCGAAAGCGGGCAAGCCTCTCACCGCGCGCGACCTCTCGCTGATCGCGGCGGGCGATGTGGCGCATGTTTCGGTTAGGCGCAAACCGGTGATCGCCTATGCCGCAACGGGCGACGAGCTTTCCCTGCCCGGCGAACCGCGCCAGCCCGGCGGCATCGTCGCTTCATCCGTCTACGGATTATCCGCCCTGATCGAGAAATGGGGCGCCGAGGCAAGAGACCTCGGCATCGTGCCCGACACTGCCGAAGCGATTGCGGAGCTCGCGCACACGAAAGCCGACCTGCTCGTGACATTGGGCGGCGCGAGCGTCGGCGAGCACGATCTCGTCCAGCGCGCGCTGGGGCCGAAGGGCTTCACGCTCGATTTCTGGAAAATCGCCATGCGGCCGGGCAAGCCGCTGATCTTCGGCCGCGTCGGCGCGCTGCCTCTGCTCGGGCTGCCCGGCAATCCGGTCTCGACGCTCGTCTGCGCGGTGCTGTTCCTGCGCCCCGCAATCGCCGCGATGCTGGGGACCGATACCGCAGCCCCGCTTCTCTCCGCCCGCCTCGCCAGCGAGCTTCCCGCCAATGACAGCCGCCAGGATTATCTGCGCGCCAAACTCACACACGCATCGGGAGAATTGGTCGTCGAACCATTCGCCATCCAGGATTCCTCGATGCTGAGCGTGATGGCCGCGGCCGATGCGCTGATCCTGCGCGCGTCTTATGCTCCGCCCGCCAAGGCCGGCGAGCGCGTTGAAATCCTGCCGCTCGACGCCATCTAAGGAAGACGCAACCGTTGAGACGTCCCGCCGGATGCGGGAGGGGGGATCCCCTCTCGTTTTTCGAGGTTCAATTCGCCCGGCCTTTTTTGCCCCAAAATATAGCGTGTTGACGGCGTACTAGAACTAAAGTAGAACGATTCTCCGTGTACCGGATTTGTTCGGCGATAGCGCCGGCCCGGGCCGCGGGGAGAGACGGAATGCTGACGCGCAAGCAATACGAGCTTCTGATGTTCATCCATGAACGGGTGCGCGAGACGGGTATTCCGCCCTCTTTCGACGAGATGAAAGATGCGCTCGACCTGAAGTCCAAATCGGGCATCCACCGCCTCATCACGGCGCTGGAGGAGCGCGGCTATCTGCGCCGCATGGAAAAGCGGGCGCGCGCGCTCGAGATCGTCAAGCTGCCGGAGAACATGGCCGATACCATCCGCCCGGCCACCAGCCGCAGCCAGGCCCAGCGCATGTCGCATCCGCCCAGCGGCCGGGGGCCGCGTGCCTCCGATACCAGGAGCGCGGGCGCGCCGAGGCGGGGAAGCGGCGGCGACGAGAACGCCGTGCCGGTTCCGGTGCTGGGGCGCATCGCGGCCGGCACGCCCATCGAGGCCATCCAGCACAAGGTTTCCGAAATCCCGGTGCCGACGAGCATGCTGGCGCGCGGCGATCATTACGCGCTCGAAGTGACCGGCGATTCCATGATCAATGCGGGCATTCTCGATGGCGACACGGTCATCATCGAGGAAACGCCCAACGCCAATACGGGCGAGATCGTGGTGGCGCTCGTCGACAACGAGGAAGCCACGTTGAAGCGGCTTCGCCGGCGCGGCGATTCCATCGCGCTGGAAGCGGCCAATCCGGCCTACGAAACGCGGCTTTACGGCGCCGACCGGGTGAAGATCCAGGGCAAGCTCGTGGGGCTCATCCGGCGCTATTGAATCGTTTGCGCCGTTTCGGGCGCGTGCTCCAGGGCCGTCGCCCACGCAGTTCTCGCGTGGATTCGATCCTGATGCTCTTGCCGAGCCAGACGGCATAGGCGCCGTTCCTCGCCACATCGAAACGGTCGATGACGAGCTTTGGCCCCTTGCACCAATAGCGCGCCGGGATCGCGCTGATGACGATATCCGATGAGGCGCAATCCTCGGCGAATGCGCCCGGATGCGAAATGGCGGAGATCGTCATGCCGTTTGCCGTCACGGCGCGGCAGGCGAAATAATCGCAGGCCGCGCCGCCGTCCGGAGTTGGCATTGCCTGATCGGGCGTGCGCGCATCGCCGTCGCGCTTCAGCCAGCTCGCGGCGGAATAAGCATCCTTCGGCGGGCGCAGGAATGCGAGCTTGCCGTCGATGCGCAGCGCGATAGTTTCGCCGTCGCGCGCCACCAAAATATCGGGCGGCGTGCTCGTCAGGATGAGGAAAAGCCCGAGCGCGGCGGGCGCGAACCCGAGCCAGCGCCAGCGCGTTCGCCAGATCACGAGCCAAAGCCCGCCGAGCGAGATGAGGATCAGCGCGCGCATCGGCCATGCCGGCACGATGGAAACCGCGCCCGGCAGGTCCGAAACCCAGCGGCCCACGGCCAGCATCATGTCGATCCCCCAGGCCATGACGTGCAGCGGCACGGACTCCAGGTGAAACGGCATCAGCATCACCGAGATCGCCGCCGCCGGCATGGTGACGAAGCCCATGATCGGCATGGCGCCGAGATTGCCGAGCACCGAATAATGCGCGGCCCGGTCGAAATGAAACGCGGCATAGGGCGTGGTGGCGAGACTGCCGATAAAGCTCGTCATGGCAATGCCGCGCACGTAGCGGCGAAGTTGCGCAAACATTCGCGGCCCGTCGTCATCCGGCCTTGTGCGCTCCCATTCGGCGACCGCGATCAACCCGCCGACGGCGGCGAACGACATCTGGAAGCCGGGCTCCAGAAGACTTTCCGGCCTCATGAGCAGAATGACCGCCGCCGCGAGCGCGAGCGCGCGCATGGAAAGCGCCGGCCTGTCGAAGAGGACCGCCGTCAGCATCATGAACAGCATGATGAAGGCGCGCGTCGTGGCGGCGCCCGCGCCGCTGATCACGAGATAGAATCCGGCGCTGCCGATGGCCGCGACCGCCGCCCATTTCTTGATCGGATAGTTCAGCGCGATCGCGGGAAAGAGCGCCAGAAACGCGCGCACTGCCCAGAACAGTCCAAGCCCCACCAGCGCCAGATGCAGCCCCGCAATCGCCAGCACATGGGCAAGGCCGGAATCGCGCAAGGCCTGTTCGTCGTCCTGCGAAATGCCGCCGCGGTCGCCCGTGATGATGGCCGCGGCGATGCCGCCGTCGCTGCCGGGAAGCACGCTTCTGATGCGCGCCGACATGTTCCAGCGCAGATGCTCGACCGCGATGTCGATGCGTTCGCCGAAGCCGGATGCGCGCAACGGTGCGATCGTGTGCGGTTTGCCATAGGCATAGCCGACCGCGCCGAGGCGCATGTAATAAGCGGCACGGGCGAAATCATAATCGCCGGGCGAGGCGGGCTCCGGCGGCGGCATCAGCACCGCCGTCAGATGTACCCATTTGCCCGGCTCCAAAACCTCGCCGCCGCTGCGCACCGAGATGCGCGCAGTTTCGGGCATCCGGTCCCTCGGCAATCGCGTGACATGAGCGAGCGTGACGATTGCGCGCATGCCCTTGCCGTGTCCTTGAGCGAATTCGACGCGGCCGTCGATCCCGACGGGACCAACCTTGTGCATCAGAACGGGCGCGGCAACGCGTTCGGTGCGCAGCTTGGCGATGCCGAAGCCGATGAGCAAAGCGGCAAGCATCGCAAAACTCGCGCGAAGGATATTGTTGTTGCTGCGGGCGGCTGCGAATGCTGCAATCGATCCGAGCGCAAGACCGCCAAGCGCGGCCCACAACGCGGGCTCCGAGGGCAGCGCGAAATAAAGTCCCACGCCCGCGCCCAGCCCGACCGGCAGCCACAGCGCCCAGCGGTCCTGTTCGGCGAGCGCGCTCGCGGCAAGCGCGGACGGAAGCCCGCGCCAATCGATGCGCGCCGGCCAGCGAAGACCGGCAAACCGCCTTATGGCTGGAAACGGAGCTACCCCCATCTGATCCGGTTTGCTAGAAGCCAGTGCCGCCACCGGACGCCATCATGACCGAAAACAAAAAGCCCGTCCTCAGATTTGCGCCCTCGCCCACCGGATATCTGCATATCGGCGGCGCGCGCACGGCGCTCTTCAACTGGCTTTATGCGCGCCACTCCGGGGGCTCGTTCCTGCTGCGCATCGAGGATACGGATCGGGCGCGCTCGACGCCGGAGGCGATCGCGGCGATCCTTGCCGGGCTCGAATGGCTGGAGCTCGGCTGGGACGGCGAGCCGGTCTATCAATTTTCACGCGCCGAGCGCCATCGCGAGATCGCCGAAAAGCTTCTCGCCCAAGGCAAGGCCTATCGCTGCTACGCGACCACCGGCGAGCTCGAAGACATGCGCGCGCGCCAGCGCGCCGAGGGAAAGCCCATGCGCTATGACGGCCGCTGGCGCGACCGCGAGCCCGGGCCGGAACAGGCGGGCAAGCCTTTCGTCGTCCGGCTGAAGGCGCCGCAGACGGGCGAAACGATCGTGCACGATGTCGTGCAGGGCGATGTGCGCTATGCCAATGACCAGCTCGACGACATGGTGCTGCTGCGTTCGGACGGCACGCCCACTTATATGCTGGCCGTGGTGGTGGACGATTTCGACATGGAGGTGACGCATGTCATCCGCGGCGACGATCACCTCAACAATGCCGCGCGCCAATTGCAGATCATCAATGCCATGGGCTGGCCGGTGCCGGTCTACGGCCATGTGCCGCTGATCCATGGGCCCGACGGCGCCAAGCTTTCCAAGCGCCATGGCGCGCTCGCCGTCGATGCCTATCGCGACATGGGCTATCTGCCCGAAGCGATGCGGAATTATCTGCTCAGGCTCGGCTGGAGCCACGGCAATGACGAGATCATCTCGACGGCCCAGGCCATCGCATGGTTCGATCTGGAGAATATCGGGCGCAGCGCCGCGCGCTTCGACATGAAGAAGCTCGACAGCATCAACGGCCATTACATCCGCCAGAGCGATAACGAGACGCTCGCGAAGGAAACCGCCGCCTTCATCGCGCGCATCGATCCGGCGCGGGCGCTCAATGCAAAGGCCATGGCGCGGCTCAAGTCCGCCATGCCTGGTCTCAAAGAGCGCGCCAAGACGCTGGTGGAACTTTCCGCCGCCGCGGAGTTCCTCTTCACCGACGGCCCGCGCGCGCTGGACGAACAGGCCGAAAAGATCCTTTCGCCGGAGGGCCGCTCCGTCCTCGGCCGCGTGGTGGCGGAACTCGAAACCTCCGATTGGACCGGTCCGGCGCTGGAGGAAACGGCCCGCGCCTTCGCAGATGCACACAAACTCAAGCTCGGCCAGATTGCCCAGCCCATCCGTGCCGCGCTGACCGGAAAAGCCGCTTCTCCGCCGATTTTCGAGATGCTCGAAGTGCTTGGACGAGAGGAATCGTTAGCCCGTTTAAGGGCTTACGCAAAATGAGCGGGATCTGCCCCAATTCCGGGCAAAACGAGAAAAGAGTGACGAAATTTACCCAATCAATGTATGATTGCTGCAATGCAAAATAACCGCAGGCCGGGTGGGCCGGCCTGAAAGGAGTGCCAAATGAGAGAGAGCAAAGCCAATCCCGCCGGCACAGCGACCCTGAATTACCACAACCGGTCCTACGAGCTGCCCGTCTATGCCGGCACCGAAGGGCCCAATGTTGTTGACATCCGCAAGCTTTATGGCGATGCGGACATCTTCACCTACGACCCGGGCTACACCTCGACGGCGAGTTGCGAAAGCGACATCACCTTCATCGACGGCGACAAGGGCGTGCTGCTCTATCGCGGCTATTCGATCGACGAGCTCGCGGCGCATTCCAACTTCCTCGAAGTCTGCTATCTGCTGCTCTACGGCGAATTGCCGAACAAGAAGCAGATGCAGGAATTCGATCACGCCATCACCCATCACACGATGGTGCATGAGCAGCTGGCATCCTTCTTCCGCGGTTTTAGGCGCGACGCGCACCCGATGGCGGTGATGTGCGGCGTGGTGGGCGCGCTGTCGGCCTTCTATCACGACTCCACCGACATCAACGATCCGCAGCAGCGCGAGATCGCAAGCCACCGCCTGATCGCGAAGATCCCCACCATCGCGGCGATGGCGTTCAAATATCACATCGGCCAGCCCTTCGTGTATCCGCTCAATCATCTGGGATACACCGAGAATTTCCTGCGCATGTCCTTTGCGGTTCCGGCCGAGGAATACAAGGTCAATCCGGTGCTCGCCAAGGCGCTGGATACGATCTTCATCCTGCACGCCGATCACGAACAGAACGCGTCGACTTCCACCGTCAGGCTTGCGGGTTCCTCTGGCGCCAATCCGTTCGCCTGCATCGCGGCCGGCATCGCCTGTCTCTGGGGACCGGCGCATGGCGGCGCCAACGAAGCGGCCCTCAAGATGCTCGAGGAAATCGGGACCGTGGATCGCATTCCGGAGTTCGTGCGCCGCGCGAAGGACAAGAACGATTCCTTCCGCCTCATGGGCTTCGGCCATCGCGTCTACAAGAACTACGATCCGCGCGCCAAGGCGATGCAGGTGCAGTGCCATGCGGTGCTCGACGAACTGGGCATCCATGAGACCCCGCTCCTGAAGGTGGCGATGGAGCTCGAAAAGATCGCGCTGCACGACGATTATTTCATCGAGAAAAAGCTCTACCCGAACATCGATTTCTATTCGGGCATCACGCTGAAGGCGCTGGGCTTCCCGACCTCGATGTTCACGGTGCTGTTCGCGCTGGCGCGCACCGTGGGCTGGATCGCGCAGTGGAAGGAAATGCTGGAAGACCCGCACCAGAAGATCGGGCGGCCCCGCCAGCTCTACACCGGGCCGAAGCAGCGCGGCTACAAGCCTATCGAGAAGCGCTGACCGTCGCGCGCGAATTCGAGCAATGCGTGGGCGGCGCGCAGGCTGGGCGCTTCTTCGCCCACGCCCAATTGATGCGCCGCCTCGGCCAGATCCCTCTTCTGTTTTTCGCGCATGTGGGGATCGCGGAAAAGTTCCGATAGCGCCGCGGCGAGCGCTTCGGGCCTGCACCGTTCCTGGATGAATTCGGGAACGGCTTCGCGGTCCAGAAGAATATTCACCAGCGTCACGAATTTCACGTCGATCAGCGGGCGCATCAGTCTGTAGCTGAGCCAGCCGGCCTTATAGCCCACGACCATCGGCGTGCCGGCGAGCGCGAGCTCGGTCGTCACCGTTCCCGACGCGGCAAGCGCGGCATCGGCGGCGTCGAAGGCAGCAAATCTGTCGTCGTCGCCTTCGAGGATGTGAAGCGGCGTCGGCCAGTCGCGGGTCGCGGCGCGAACGCGCGCCGCCACGTGATGAACCGTGGGCATGACGCAGACGAGATCGGGAACGTCGTTCTTCAAGAGAGCGACGGCCTCGCGGAACGGCGGCAGGATGAACCGGATTTCATTGGTCCGGCTTCCGGGCAGAACCGCAAGCAAGGGCGCATCCGGCGCAATGCCAAGGCGCGCGCGCAAGCGATCGCCGCCCGTCATGCGCGCCGCGCGCTCGATCACGGGATGGCCGACGAACACCGAATGAAGCCCATGCGCCTCGAAGAACGGCGCTTCGAACGGCAGAAGCGCCAGCACGAGATCGAAATAATGCGACATCTGCCGCGCGCGATATCGCCGCGAGGCCCAGACCTGCGGCGCCACGTAATTCACCGTGCGGATCGACGGGCTCTTGCGCTTCAGACGCCGCGCGATCTGATGCGTGAAATCGGGGCTGTCGATCAGCACCACGGCGTCGGGGCGCGTTTCGAGCGCGTAGTCGGTGGCCTGCCGCACGCGGCGGAAAATCGCGGGAAGTTTCGGCACCACCTCGCGCAATCCCATCACGGCGGTGTCGTCGAGCGGAAAGAGCGTCTTCAATCCCTGCGCCGCCATGGCGGAACCGCCTACGCCGACGATGCGCACGCTCTCACCCGCGATCGCGCGAATGGCCGCCATCAATTCGCCGCCAAGCTGATCGCCCGACGGCTCGCCGCACACGAGCATCAGGGTGAGCGGGCGGGCCGGAAGATTGGACATGGCTCAATCGGCAAATGCGCCGCGCGCGAAGCCGAACACGAAGATTCCGGCTTCGTCGGCGGCCGCGATTACGCCTGCGCGATCCATGATCAACGCCGAATTTGCTTCGATCGCGATGCCGTGAAGGCCCACCGCCGCGATGTTTTTCACGGTCCGAACGCCGAGAACGGGAAGATCGGTTTTGCCGTCCTGCGTCGGCTTGGTCGCTTTCACCAGCACGCCGGCGGGCTTTCCGCGAAGCCCTCGCAGATTTTCCGGCAGCGTTCCCACGCGCGCGATCATGGCGTCGGTGCCTTCGGCGGCCTCGACCGCCAGCACGAGCCCGCCGCACACGGCCGCGGCCTGGCCGATGTCGAGCGTGCCGAGCGCGCGCACGGTTCTGACGCCGAGCGCGATATCGTCCATATCGTCGGCAGAGGGCGCGATCTTGCCGAGCACGCCTTCGGGCGCGAGAAGCGAAGGCGCGGCTTGCGCCACGCCGATGGCGCGCAAGCCTTCGCGTTCGAACATCTCCACGAGGCTGCGCAGAAGCGCGTCGTCGCCCCTTCGCGCCGCCGCGAATATTTTCGGCGCGAGCAGAACAGCCTTGGCGTCGAGCTTGATGTCGGCAAAGCGCGGCCGCGCCACCTGCCCGACCAGCGTCACCTCGCTGCAGCCTTGTTCCTTGAGCAGGCGGAATGCTTTTCCCGCTTCGCCCATCGAGACCCACTCATGCGGGAAGCGCTCGATCTCCGGGCCGGCGCTTCCGCGCAGCGCCAGAATGAAAACGGCGCGGCCGGCATTTTGCGCCGCCACCGCCACGGCCGGCGGCAGCTCGCCCCCACCCGCGATGATTCCGAGCGTGCCCGTCATGTCGTTTCTTCCGTCCCGTGCCCACGCTTTCGCGCCGTGCAGACCGGGCGCTTGGCATCGGCCAGGATGAACGCGACGACTTCCTGCACTTCGGCCGCATCGGGCCAGGCATCGCGCGCGCGCTTGGCGCGGTCGGCGATCGAGCCTTCGTCGCTCTGGAAGATGGCGCGATAGGCGCCGCGCAGCGCATGGATGTTGGCGCGCGGCACGCCGCGGCGTTTCAGCCCCACGAGATTGAGGCCCGCCAATTCGGCGTGGTCGCCGAACGCCATGCCGTAGGGAATGAGGTCTTCATTCATCCCCGTCATGCCGCCGATGAAGGCGAAACGCCCGACGCGCCCGAATTGCTGCACGCAGGAGAGGCCGCCCGCGTTGACGCCTTCGCCCACCTCGACATGGCCCGCGATGGCGACGCCGTTGGCGAAGGTGACGTCGTTGCCGACATGGCTGTCATGGCCGACATGGCTATAGGCCATCAGATAGCAGCGGTCTCCGACCGTGGTCAGGCCGCCGCCTTTGCTCGAGCCGCGATTGAGGGTCACGCATTCGCGGATGACGCAATCGGCGCCGACGGTGAGCCGGGTTGCGCGATCGACCGCCCCGCGCGACTGCGCATCGCCGCCGAGAACGGCCTGGGGATGAACGACCGCGCGCGCGCCGATCTCCGTGCCGGCGTGGATCACCACATGCGAAAGAAGCCGCACGCCCTCGCCCAGCGCGGCACCCCGTTCCACGATGCAATAGGGTCCGATTTCCGCGCCGGCGCCGATCCGGGCGCCGTCTTCAACGATCGCTGTCGGATGTATCGCCATCGCCTTTTTCTTCCACGCGGACCATGGCGCTGAATTCCGCTTCGGCACAAAGCGCATCGCCAACGAACGCTTCGCCCGAAAAACGCCAGACCGGCCCGCGATGCTGCAGGGCCTTCACCGGAATGCGCAACGCGTCGCCCGGATGGACGGGCTTGCGGAAGCGCGCCCGGTCGACGGTCATGAAATAGACCAGCGGCGTTTTCTTGAGCTTGGAGCTGATCGTGTACACGACAAGCGCGCCCGCGGTCTGCGCCATGGCTTCGATGATGAGCACGCCCGGCATCACGGCGTAATCGGGAAAATGGCCCTGGAAATGCGGCTCGTTGATGGACACGGTCTTGTGACCAACCGCGCTTTCGCCCGGGCGGATATCCGTCAGCCGCTCGACGAAGAGAAACGGCGCGCGATGCGGGAGCAGCTTCTTGATCTGCTCGACGTCGAGGACGGGAGCGTCAGTTTTTGTCATCGCCGGCTTTCTTGCGCCGTTTGGCCAACAATGCGAGCGCGCCGGTCTCGCGCATCCATTCCCGTGCTTCACGCACCGGATAGCCGCCATAGATCTTGCCGCCCGGATAATCGCCGGGGCCAAGGCCTGCCCGGCCTGCGAATGTCGCGCCGTCGCCGACGCGCACATGGTCCGAAGCGCCCACTTGCCCGCCCATGACGACGAAATTGCCCAGTTCGACGCTGCCCGAAAGGCCGACCTGACCGGCCAGAATGCAATGGCGTCCCAGCCGGTCGTTGTGTCCGATCTGGACGAGATTGTCGATCTTGGTGCCTTCGCCGATCACGGTGTCGCCGAGCGCGCCGCGGTCGATCGTCGAGCAGGCGCCCACTTCGACATGATCCTGCACGATGACGCGGCCGAGCTGCGGAATCTTGGCGTGACCGGCCGCGCTCGAATTGAAACCGAAACCGGGCTGTCCGATCTGCGCGCCGGGCAGCACCAGGACATGATCGCCGAGATAGGCGTGGGTGATGGTGACATTGCTGCCGATCTCGCAATTGCGCCCGATGCTCACGCCGCGTCCGATCACCGTGTTGGGACCGATGCGCGTGCCCGCGCCGATCTCGACATTCGGCCCGATGACGATGCCGGGGCCGAGCAAGACGTCTTCGCCGATGATGGCGCTGGGATCGACGGGCGTTTGTTGCGCCCAGGCCAGAAGCCCGCTCTCGGGATAAAACATCGCCGCGGCGCTCGCGAAGGCGACGCCGGCGTCGGCGGCGGCGATTGCAATCGTGCCTTGGGGAACGGACTCCGCCTTCACCTTCGGCCCGATGAAGCAATAGCCCGCATGCGATACGGCAAGCTCGCGCGACGCCCGCCCCCCGACGCAATAGGCGAGATGCTCGGGGCCTGCGCCGTCGAGCGATGCGAGATCGGCGATGCGCGCATTGCCGTGCGCGCCCGCGGGCAGGCTCGAGCCCGAGCGCGCGCAAATCTCCGCAAGCGTGAACGGCCCGCGGTTATCGTAGAAACGTGGATCGGCCATACTTTGCGTGCGCCCGGCGCGGCCGCCGGTTCGCCCTATTGTCCCATCTGCTGCTGCTGCTGGGCCTCGAGCGCCTGCATATAGCCCGGCGGAGGATCGGTCAGGGTGACCTTCACGCTCGGCATCTTCTGGTCGAGGCGCTGGATCGCGGCGTTGGTGATGTCCACGTCCACCGTGCCCAGAACGACCGCATTGCGGTCGAGCAGAAGATTCGCGCCGCGTTCGGTCATGATGCCCTGAAGGATCGGCCCGAGCGCCTGCTCGACCTGCTGGCGCGCTTTGAGCACGCCGCCCTGGATCTTGCCCTGACGGTCCTCGACCTTCTGCTGGAATGCCTGCTGCTTGGCTTCGAAGGCCTGGATCTTCTTGGCCTTCACGTCGGGCGCCAGGATCGCGACCTGTTGCTGAAGCTGCTGGCCTTCCTGGCGCAGCTCGTCGCTTTCGCCCTTGAAGTCATGCTCGGCGCTTTGCGTGAAAGCGCTGACCTGACGGACGATATCCTTGCCGACCTTTGAATTGCGCAGGATCGCCGCGCGATCGATGACGAGGATTTTCGGAGCGGGCGCGGCTTTCGTCGCCGCCGCCGGTTGCGCCAGCGCCGGCGGTGCGCCGGCGAGGCCCAGAGAGGCGATAAGGGAAATCCCGGCGGCGAGCTGTGCCAGCCGGTTGGCGAAGTGCGTGTTGCTCATGGAGTTAGAGTCCTGTCCCAGCGCTGAAGCGAATGATCTGTGTTTTATCATAGGATTCTTTCACGAAAGGCATGCCGATGTCGATCTCGACCGGCCCGAATGGTGACTTCCACCCTATGGCGATGCCGGCGGAAGCCCGTAGCGCCATATTGTCCTTAACGCAACTCGTATTCACGTTGTTCGGGTGGGGGCAAGAGGCCCCGCTGTCCAGGTGGCCCAGGGTCCCGAAGTCGGAAAACAGCGAGGCCGTAATGCCATAGTCCTCGGGCAGGAAGTCGGGCAGCCTGAGCTCGACGGTGCCGATGGCATAGGCGTTGCCGCCGATCGCGCTCTGACCGTTGGCGTGAATGTCGCGGGGGCCGATGCCGGCGATATTGAAGCCCCGGAAGGTGTCGCCGCCCTTGAAGAACCGCTCGTTCAGCCGGACGTGCTGGCCGTCATAGGCGTTGATATAGCCCGCCGTCATGGAGAACGTCCCGACCAGATCGTCCCAGATGACGGGGTGGTGGTAGCTGTAGGACATCTCGGTCCGCAGGTATTTCAGGGTGCCGCCGAAGCCCGCCAGGTCCTGGCTGAAGCTGAAGGTCATGCCCAAGGTCGGCCGGATGGGGTCGTCCAGGGTGTTGTAGCCATAGGTATAGCCGAACGAGGAGGTGGTCGCCGAGCCGGCCGCCAGAAGGACCTGCAACGGGGCGCCCGCATAGGGCGTGATGTCGTCGATGCGGTAGGTGTAGCGCAACCCCACATTGCCGAATTCGGAGGTGGGAAAGCCGAAGCGCAGACCCGCCGCGGTCGTGTTGCCCTCGTAATCGGCCTGATCGTAATTGGTGAGCACCTTGTAAAGATCGAGGCCGGCGGCGAGCGGGCGATCCAGGAAATAGGGCTCGGTGAAGCTGAACTGGAATTCCTTGCTGATGCTGGAGACCGAGGCCGACAATCTGAGCGCCTGGCCGCGGCCGAAGAGATTGCTTTCGGTGTAACTGAACTGGCCGACGAAAGAGCTCGTCGAGGAATAACCGGCGCCGAGCGACAATTGTCCCGTCGATTGCTCGGTCACATCCACGTTGAGCACGGTGCGGTCGGGCTGCGAGCCGGGCGCGGTCTTGATGTCGACATCCTTGAAGAAGCCGAGCGCCTTGATGCGCGTCTTGGAGCGGTCGACCAGCACGCGATTGAAGGCATCGCCTTCCACCAGCCGGAACTGGCGGCGGATCACCTTGTCGAGCGTGCGCGTGTTGCCGGAAATGTTGATCTTCTCGATGTAAACGCGCGGGCCCTGATCGACTTTGAAGATGACCTCGATCGTATGCGTGTCGCGGTTGCGCGCGATGCGCGGGTGAACCTCGGCGAAGGCGTAGCCCTTCGTGCCCGCGGCGTTGCTGAGCGAATCGATGGATTTGTCGATCAGCGAAGCGTCGTAGGTCTGGCCGTCCGTGATCGGGACCATCGAACGCAGCGTAACGGTGTCGAGCTCCTTGATGTCGGATTCGATCTTCACCTTGCCGAATTTGTAGCGGTCGCCTTCGTCGACGGTGAAGGTGATGTAGAAATTGCGCCGGTCGGGCGTCAGTTCCGCGACCGCCGACACCACGCGGAAATCGGCGTAGCCGTGGGTGAGATAGAAGCGGCGGAGCTGCTCCTTGTCGAAGGTGAGCCGGTCGGGATCGTAATTGTCATTCGAGGAGAGGAACTTCCACCAGTCGCTTTCTTCGGTGGCGATCTGCTCGCGCAACGTATCGTCGTCGAAGACGTGATTGCCGATGAAGGAAATGCGCGCCACGCCCGTCGTCGGGCCCTCGTCGATCGAGAAGATGAGATCGACGCGGTTCTGCGGGCGCTGGATGATTTCGGGATCGACGGTGGCGGCGAATTTGCCGTTGCGCCGGTAGAGCTCGATGATGCGTTGCACGTCGGCCTGCACCTTGGCGCGGGTGAACACTTCGCGCGGCTTCAGCTGCACTTCCTTCGTCAGGTCCTTTTCGGAGACCTTGGAATTTCCCTCGAACACGATCTGGTTGATGATCGGATTCTCGACGATGTTGACGGCGAGGGTCGAGCCGTCCCAATTCATCTTCACATCGGCGAAGAGGCCGGTCGCGAACAGCGTCTTGAGCGAAAGATCGACGATCTGCGCGTCGTAGGGCTGGCCTTCGTGGATGGCCATGTAGGAAAGAACCGTGGCCGGCTCGATGCGCTGCGTTCCGCGCACGACGATGCGCTGCACGATGGGACCGGGCGGCGGGGTTTGCTGATCGGCGCCGGTCTGGGCCTCGGTGCCGCCCTGGGGATGGAAATCCTTGGCCTGGGCGAAGGCCGTCGCCGGAAATGCAATCGCCAGCACCGTCAGCAAAACCACGCAAACGCGGCGGACGGAAAGGAGGGCGTTCAGGCTCATCCGCTCTTCTCTGGCGCTCGTCTTCGGGGGCTTAGCGCAGCAAGGGCGTTCGCGCCCCCTCAACGCACTGCACACGTTCTTCAGAAAAGGTTCAGCCGAAGGAGGTCATTCCAGGTCGCCAACACCATCAACCCCAGCATGACCGCCAGCCCCAACCGAAAACCTACGTCTTGAGCCCTGGCACCCAGGGGCCGGCCCATGATCGCCTCGCATGCATAATACAGAAGGTGGCCCCCGTCGAGGATCGGAACGGGAAAAAGATTGACAAGACCAATGCTTACAGAAATGAGAGCTGCCAGATTGATTAGCTCAATGATCCCGATGGAGGCCACCTGGCGCGACACTTTCGCGATGCCCAGGGGGCCGCTCAGCTGGCTTGCGTCCTGCTGTCCCACGACCATCCGCCACAGATAGGTCATGGTGCTGTCCACGATGTCCCAGGTGCGGATCGAGGCCTCGCGCACGGCGCCGGGAATTCCGTAATGCACGACATGGACTTCGCCGCCGGCCAGATCGTTAACGACGCCCAGCACACCCACACGTTGCACATCGCCGAAGCCGGTCTTGACCTCCAGAAGCTTCGGCGTGGCGTGAAGCGTGAGCAATTTTCCGTGACGGCTGACGACGATCGCGAGATTGCGCCCTGCGCTCATGGTCACGATGCTTTGCAGGTCGGAGAATTCGTTGATCTCGCTTCCGTCGGCCTTGACGATGACATCGCCGGGTTTGATGCCGGCTGCGGCGGCCGCGCTGTGCGCCTGCACGGAATCGACGCGCGGAATGACGACTTCGCGGCCGAACGTCGCGAAGGTGGCGGCGAAGATCAGGATCGCCAGAACGAAATTCGCCGCCGGTCCCGCAACGACCACGGCCGCGCGCTGCCAGAGCGGCTTGTTGAGAAAAGCGTGGCTGCGCTGTTCGGCCGGCAGTTTATTGACGAGATCTTCGTCGGGCCTGCTCGCGACATCGGCGTCGCCCAGAAACTTCACGTAACCGCCCAGCGGAATCCACGAGATCTTCCATTGCGTGCCCCTGCGGTCCGTCCATGACACGATCGCGGGACCAAAACCGATGGAGAATGTCTCGACACCCACGCCGCAGGCGCGCGCGATGGAGAAATGTCCCAGCTCGTGAAAGAACACGACCAGCGTGATGACGAAGGCGAACGCGGGCAGGCCCACGGGTATCCACTCGATGAGATCGCGAAGCGCTTCCAAATTTCACTCCCGGTTCGTTTGTCCGATCAGGCCGCGGCGTCGCGGCAAAGGCCGAACGCCGTCTCGCGTGCTCGCGCATCGGCTTCCAGAACGGAATCGAGATCGGCCGGCACGGCGTTGTCCTTCCCCTCGGCGGCAAGCGTCTCTTCGACCACGCGCGGTATGTCGAGAAACCCGATCTGCCGGCCGAGAAACGCCCCGACCGCGACCTCGTTTGCGGCGTTCAGGATCGTAGGCGCGAGCCCGCCGGCGCGCAAGCAAGCCTCGGCCAGCGAAAGGCAGGGAAACCTTGTGGAATCGGGATTTTCGAAGGTGAGTTGCCCCAAAGCCGCAAGATCGAGGCGTCGCGACGGCGAGGACATGCGCTCGGGCCAGGCCAGCGCGTGCGCGATGGGCGTGCGCATGTCGGGCGCGGAAAGATGGGCGAGCGTGGAGCCGTCGGCGTAAGCGACCATGCAATGCACGACCGATTGGGGATGCACCATCACCGCAAGCCGCTCCGGCGGGATCGCAAAAAGATGATGGGCTTCGATCAGTTCGAGTCCCTTGTTCATGAGCGTCGCGCTGTCGACGGAAATCTTGGCGCCCATCGACCAGTTGGGATGGGCAATCGCCTGCTCGGGCGTGGCCGATGCCATGCGTTCGAGCGGCCATTGGCGGAACGGGCCGCCGGACGCCGTGATGGTGAGTTTCTCGACCGCGCCGCGATGATCGCAATCGAGGATCTGGAAGGCGGCGTTGTGTTCGGAGTCGACCGGGATGACATGCGCACCCGAGGCCAGCTGTGCGCGGCGGAAAATTTCGCCGGCCGCCACGATGCATTCCTTGTTGGCGAGTGCGATGGTGGCGCCGCGATTCACCGCGGCAAGCGCCGGCGCGAGCCCTGCCGCGCCCACGATCGAAACCATCACGACATCGGAGGGCCGCCCGGCCGCCGCCACGACCGCATCGCTTCCCGCCGCGGTCTCGATGCCGGTTCCGGAAAGCAATTCCTTCAATTGCGCGTAGCGCGTCTCGTCTCCAATCACCGCCAGCCGCGGATGGAATTCGCGCGCCTGTTTCGCCAGCGTTTCGGCATTGCTGTTGGCCGTCAGCGCCTCGATGGGAAAAGCGCCGGCGCCGTAGGTCTCGCGTGCATGCGCCACGACATCGAGCGTGGAAATCCCGACCGATCCCGTGCTGCCCAGAACCGTCAGCCGCTTGAACACGCTTTGCGGCGCAAGATTCACGGGTTCACTCCCAAAAGCGGATTGAACCCAAGACCGAGCACCACGACCGCGCAGACCGGCGCGGCCATGATGATCGAATCGATGCGGTCGAGCACGCCGCCGTGACCGGGAATGAGATTGCCGGAATTCTTGCGCCCCACTTTGCGCTTGACCCAGGATTCGAAGAGATCGCCGGCATGGGCGGCGATGCTTGCGCCGGCTCCGAACAAGCCGCCGCGCACGGCATCTCCGCCCAGAAGCGCCGCGATTGCCGCGCCCGCGACGACGGCGCAGGCAAGGCCGCCGAACAGCCCCGCCCAGGTCTTCTTGGGCGAGAGAATGGGCGCGAGTTTCGGTCCGCCCACGAGATTGCCGAAGACGAGCGCGCCCGTGTCGGTCGCCCACACCGCGGCAAAAAGCGTCACCACCAGCCAGAACGCCTCGGGCGCCTTCATTCTCAGCATGACCATCGCAACCGACGAGATACCCAGATAGAGAACGCCGAACCCCTGCCATGCGGGTTCCTCGCGCCGGAACGAGGCCAGCGAAAAATTCGCGATGGTTCCGCCCATCAGCATCGCCCATGCAAAGGTGCTGGGCGCCTTCAGCACGCCGCACGACGCCGTCAGCGCCACAACGACGCTGACGATCGTAACGGCCATGTAAGGCGCAAAGGTCCGGGCGAACATGCGATGCCATTCGCGGGCGGCGGCGGCGATGGCGATCGCGATCAGCGCCGCGAACCACGCCCCGCCCAGCCAGGCCGCGCCCACGGTGGCCGCGGCCATGAGCAACCCGAAGAGCGGCCGCGTGAGCCAATCCCGGGCGGAGGATTGCGCGGGCACATGACCTGCGGTGTCGCGCGCTTCGCTCAAGCGACCGCTTCCGGCGTGACCGATCCGAAGCGGCGCTCGCGGGCGGCATAGGTCTCCAGCGCGTCGAGGAACTGCTTGCGCGAGAAATCCGGCCACAGCGCGTCGACGAAAACGAATTCCGCATAGGCCGATTGCCAGAGCAGGAAATTGGAAAGCCGGCGCTCTCCGCTCGTGCGGATGACGAGATCGGGATCGGGAATATCGGCGGTCGAAAGATGCCGCGCGAAGAATTCGGGCGTGATTTCTTCGGGATCGAGTTCGCCTCTGGCGGCGGCGATGGCCATCTTTCGCGCGGCGGCGGCGATTTCCTCCTGCGAGCCGTAATCGAAGGCGAAGGTGAGCGTGAGCCCGGTATTGGTGGCGGTGCGCCGCTCGCCCTCTTCGATCATGGCGCGGATATCGGCATCGACGCGCGCGCGGCTTCCGATGATGCGCACGCGCACGTTGCGCGCGGCGAGCTCGTCGATGTCGTCGTGGAAATAGGAGCGGAAAAGCCCCATCAGATGGTTCACTTCCGTAGGCGGGCGTTTCCAGTTCTCGGACGAGAAGGCATAGAGCGTCAGATATTCGAGTCCGATTTCGGCGGCGGCCCTGACGGTCGAACGCACCGCGCCGACACCCGCCACATGCCCCGCCGCGCGCGGCAGATGGCGCGCCCGCGCCCAGCGTCCGTTGCCATCCATGATGATGGCGACGTGGCGGGGCAGCTTGGCTGGTTCGGCGGTCATCGCGCTCTCCACTCAGACCTGCATGATCTCCTGCTCTTTGGCATGGAGGGCGCCATCAATGTCCTTGATATGCGCATCGGTCAATTTTTGCAGTTCGTCGCCTAATTTATGGTGTTCGTCCTGGCCGATCTTGTGGTCCTTTTCGAGCTTTTTGAGGACCTCCATGCCGTCGCGGCGCACATTGCGCACGGCCACGCGGGCATGCTCGGCATATTTGGAGGCGAGCTTGGCGAGCTCCTTGCGGCGCTCCTCGTTGAGCTCGGGGATCGGAATGCGGATGAGCTGCCCGTCGGGCTGGGGGTTGAGGCCGAGGCCGGCCTCGCGGATGGCCTTGTCCACGGCCTTGACCAGGCCCTTGTCCCACACCTGAACCGTGAGCAGCCGCGGCTCGGGCGCCGAGACCGTACCCACCTGGTTGATCGGCATCGGGTTGCCGTAAGCCTCGACCGAGACGGGATCGAGCAGATGCGGACTGGCCCGGCCGGTCCTGAGGCCCGCGAATTCCGTTTTCAGCGTGGCGACCGCCCCGTTCATCCGGCGGTTCATCTCTTCCTTGTTATAGGCCTCTGCCATGGCTTCCTCCCGGCGGTTTCAACCCCGCTCCTCGATGATCGTCGAGCGCCCGGCGCCTCGAAGCACCGCGCCCAGCGCGCCCCGATCATGGATCGAGAACACGATGATCGGAATGCGATTCTCGCGGGACAAGCTTATCGCCGATGCATCCATCACCTGAAGATCGCGCGCCAAGACCTCGTGATAGCTGAGCGAATCGTAGCGCTGGGCGTCCTTCACCTTTTTGGGGTCGGCGCTATAGACGCCGTCCACCTGCGTGCCTTTGAGCATGGCATCGCAATTCATTTCGGCGGCGCGAAGGGCGGCCGCCGTATCGGTCGTGAAGAAGGGATTGCCGGTGCCCGCCGCGAAGATCACGACGCGGCCTTTCTCCATATGGCGGATGGCGCGGCGGCGGATATAGGGCTCGCAGACCGTGGTCATCGGAATGGCCGATTGCACGCGCGTCGGAAGGCCCATGCGTTCGAGGATCGCCTGCATGGCGAGCGCGTTCATCACCGTCGCCAGCATGCCCATATAGTCGGCGCTGGCGCGATCGATGCCGTCGGCCGCGCCCTTGAAACCGCGGAAGATGTTGCCGCCGCCGATGACGAGGCAGATTTGCGTGCCGGCTTCCACCGCGTCTTTCACGTCGGCGGCAATTCTTTCGACCGTGGGAAGATCGAGACCATAGGCCAAAGCGCCCATCAAAGCCTCGCCGGATATCTTCAACAGAACCCGGCGGTATTTCGGCGCTTGAGCCATGCCCTCCTCCGGTCCGGCTTTACTGGCCGGACAGATTCTTCACTTCATCGGCGAAATCGCCATTGTCCTTTTCGATGCCCTCGCCCACCTGGTAGCGCACGAAGCCTACGATCTCGATAGGCGCGCCGAATTCTTTGGACGCTTTCTCGATGACCTTGGCGATGGGCGTCTCGCCGTCGATCACGAAGATCTGCTGCATGAGCACGGACTCTTCGTAGAATTTGCGCAGGCGGCCTTCGACCATCTTCTCGATGATGTTCTCGGGCTTGCCCGATTGGCGCGCCTGATCGGCATAGATCGCGCGTTCGCGCGCGATCACGTCGGCTGGAACATGCTCCGGCGTCAGCGCGAGCGGCGAAGTCGCCGCGATGTGCATGGCGATCTGCCGGCCGAGCGCCAGCAGCTTGGCCGTATCGGCCTTCGATTTCAGCGCCACAAGCACGCCGATTTTGCCGAGTTCGGGACCGGCGGCATTGTGCACATAGCTCGCCACCACGCCCGGCGAAACCGCGAGCGCCACTGCGCGGCGCACGCTCATATTCTCGCCGATCTTGCCGATCAGGCCCTTCAGCACTTCGTCGACGGTCGCATCGCCCATCTTCTTGGCGAGCAGCTTCGCGACATCGCCCTCGGCTTCCAGCGCAAGCCCCGCCGCATCCTTGACGAAATCCTTGAACTGATCGTTGCGCGCGACGAAATCGGTTTCGGAATTGACTTCGACCAGCGCGCCCGCGCCGGGGATCGCCGCGATTCCGATCAAGCCTTCGGCCGCGACGCGGCCCGCCTTCTTCGCCGCTTTTGCAAGGCCCTTCTTGCGCAGCCAGTCGATGGCCGCTTCCATATCGCCATCGGTTTCGGCGAGCGCGGCCTTGCAATCCATCATGCCTGCGCCCGTCTTGTCGCGCAGGTCTTTCACCATGCTCGCGCTGATGTTCGACATGAGTAACTCCGTTCAGGCGGGGGCGGCGGTGGATTCGGCGGATGCTTCGGGCGCGGGCGGCGTTTGGCCCACCGGCGTCTCGGCTTCGCCGAGATCGGCGCCCGCGGCCTGCTGGCTTTGCGACAGCCCGTCGATGATCGCCCGCGCGGCGAGATCGCAATAAAGCGCGAGCGCGCGCGCCGCATCGTCATTGCCGGGGATCGGATAGGCGATGCCGTCGGGATCCGAATTCGAATCCACAATGGCCGTGACGGGAATGCCGAGCTTCTTCGCTTCGGCGACCGCGATCTGCTCCTTGTTCGTGTCGATCACGAAGAGCATATTGGGCAGGCCGCCCATTTCCTTGATACCGCCCAGCGAACGCTCGAGCTTGTCCTGCTCGCGCAGAAGACCGAGCAATTCCTTTTTGGTGAACCCCGAGCTCGCGTGCGAACCCAGCGTCTCTTCCAGCGAGCGCAGCCGCTTGATGGAATTGGAGATCGTCTGCCAATTGGTCAGCGTTCCGCCGAGCCAGCGATGGTTCACGTAATATTGCGCGCAGCGCTTGGCCGCCGCCGCCACCGGCTCGGACGCCTGGCGCTTGGTGCCCACGAACAGGATTCGCCCGCCGCCGGCCGCCACATCGCGCAGCGCCACCAGCGCCTGATGCAGCATCGGCACGGTCTGGGTCAGATCGATGATGTGGATGTCGTTGCGCGATCCATAGATGAACGGCGCCATTTTGGGGTTCCAGCGCTGGGTGCGATGCCCGAAATGGGCCCCCGCCTCCAGAAGCCGGCGCATGGAAAATTCAGGCAAAGCCATTGGAACACTTCTCCTTTTCCGGTTCAGCCTGACGCGAGGGGATCACCCTTACTCCGGTCGCTCCCGCTTTCGCGGACGCTCCGGACGGGCACCGGACGGGGTCGGGGCAACACGCCTCGAAACCCACCCTGCGCGTGCGGAATGGCAGGGGTTATAGGCATGCCGCTTGACCGGCGCAAGCCACTGGTTTCGATAGACATCATGGCCCCCAAAAGCCCGATCCGCCCGGCCATTTCGCGGCTTCTGCCCAACGATCTGGGCAAGGTGGCGCTCACCGCGCTGGGCGAGCCGGACGTGATCGCGCTGTGGTTCGGCGAGAGCGACCTGGTGACGCCGCAATTCATCCGCGAGGCCGCGAAGAAGGCGCTGGATGAGGGTCGCACCTTCTACACCAACCCGCGCGGCATTCCGCCCCTGCGCAAGGCGATTGCCGAATTCCACCGGCGCACGCTCGGGATCGACGTGGCACTCGAACGCATCACGGTTCCGGGTGCGGCGATGCTGGCGGTGACGAGCGCGCTCGAATGCGTGATCGAGACGGGCGACAATATCGTGGCGGTGTCGCCGGTATGGCCGAACATCTTCCAGGCCGCCGAGCTCGTGGGCGGCACGGTGCGCTTCGCGCCGCTCGAAGCCGATTGGACGAAGGCGCGCTGGAAGCTCGATCTCGACATGCTCTTTTCCCGCTGCGATGGGCGCACCAAAGCCATCTTCATCGCCTCGCCCGGCAATCCGACCGGATGGGTGATGCGCGAGGAGGAGCAGCGCGCCCTTCTCGAATTTTCGCGCGCGCGCGGCATCGCCATCATCTCGGACGAAGTCTATGGCACGCTCATTTATGACGGCAGCGCGCATGCGCCATCGTTCCTCAGCATCGCCGAGCCGGACGACGCCGTCTTCGTCATCAATTCCTTTTCGAAACCCTGGGCGATGACGGGCTGGCGCATCGGCTGGCTGGTGCATCCCGCCTCGCTCGACCGCCAGATGGTGACGATCGCGGGCGTGAACAACACTGGCGCCACGACCTTCGCGCAATGGGGCGCGCTGGCCGCGCTTTCTCCGCAAGGCGATGAATTCCGCGGCCAGATGCTGGCGCGCTGTGCGGCGGGGCGCGAGGTGACGCAAAGCTTCCTCGATTCGCAGAACCGCATCCGCTGGATCAGGCCGGAAGGCGCCTTCTACGGCTTCCTCAATATCGAGGGCATGAATGACAGCGTCGGCTTCGCAACCGATCTGGTCAAGCGCGCGCGCGTGGGCGTGGCGCCCGGTTCGGCGTTCGGGGCAAAGGACGATGCCCAACTCGAATCCTTCGTGCGCATCTGCTTTGCACAGGACCCGGTGCGGCTGCAATCGGGATTGGAGCGGCTCGGGCAGGCGGTATCTGCTTTATAAACCTCTTTGTCATGGCCCGCGAAAGCGGGCCACCCAGGTCCCGCGTTTCACATTTTGCAGAATGCAACTGGGCGGGCCGTGACATTGGTCATTCAAACCGACTCCACCATGGCCACGCCCGGCAGCGATTTGATCGCGCCCTTGAGTGCCGCGGTCACGTTCTGGCGCTCGGGCAGCCGGATCTCCACCTCCTGCCCGCCCGATCCCGGCACGATGATCGACACGAGTCCCTTGCCGGGCTTGCGGAGTTCAGCGGCGATGGCATTCAACGGCCGCGTGTCTTCGAGATAGATGCGAAGGCCTTCGCCGGCCTGCGCCGCGGCTTTTTCAAGATCGGTGACGGAAATCGCGCGCAATTTCGCCTCGTCGCCTTCCCAGGTGACGTTGACGTTCAGAAGCACCGATTTTCCCGCTTCGAGAAGCGGACGCGAAGCCGTGAGCACTTCGGGAAAGAACATCGCCTCGAACATGCCGGTCGGATCGGAGAACGAGACGAACGCGTAATTCTGATCGTTGCGCCCGCGCCGCTCCGATTTGCGGATGATGGTTCCGGCGAGCCGCGCCTGAAACGAGGTGCGCCGGTCCTCGAGCACTTCGGCGAAGCTGCGCGCCTGGAGCCGCTCGAGCGCGGTCCTGTAATTGTCGAGCGGATGGCCGGAGAGATAAAAGCCGATGGCCGAAAATTCCTCGCTCAGCCGCTCATGCGCCGGCCAATCCGCCACTTGCGCCAGGCGCAAATCGTTTGCCTCGGGCGCCCCATCGCCGAAGAGCGTGGATTGTCCCGTTTCGCGTTCGCGGGACGTGCGCGCGGCATCGTTGAGCACGGCATCGGCGGATTCCACCAATTGCCGGCGGTTTGCCACCAGCGCATCGAAAGCGCCCGCCCGCACCAGACTTTCGAAGGCGCGCTTGTTGACGAGCCTGGGATCGATGCGGCCGGCGAAATCGGAGATCGAGCGGAACGGGCCGCCTTCGGCGCGGCTTGCAACCACATGCTCCATCGCCTGTTTGCCCACGCCCTTCACCGCGGCGAGCGCATAATAGACGACGCCTTTTTCGCTGTCGCAGGCGAAGGCCGCTTCGGAGCGGTTGATATCGGGGGCCACGATTTTCACGCCCAGCCGCTGCGCTTCCTGGCGGAAGATATTGAGCCGATCCGTATTGCCGATATCGAGCGTCATCGAGGCGGCGAGGAATTCGACCGGGTAATTGGCTTTCAGATAGGCGGTCTGGAAAGCGACCTGTGCATAGGCGGCGGCATGGCCCTTGTTGAAGCCGTAGCCCGCGAATTTCGCGGCCTGCTCGAAAATCTGCTCGGCGATCGACGGCAGAATGCCCTTCTCGCCCGCGCCCTTGATGAAGGTTTCGCGGTGCTTGGCCATTTCGGACGGGATCTTCTTGCCCATGGCGCGGCGCAAAAGATCGGCCTGCCCCATCGTGTAACCGCCGAGCTCGCGGGCGATGCGCATGACGTCTTCCTGATACGTCATGACGCCGAAGGTTTCCTTCAGGATCGGCTCGAGCAGCGGATGCAGATAATCCGGCGCCTCGCGGCCGCGCTTGCAGGCGACATATTTCGGGATCGAATCCATCGGGCCCGGGCGATAAAGCGCCACCAGCGCCACCAGATCGTTGATGTGGTCGGGCTTCATCTTGCGCAAGAGATCGCGCATGCCCGCCCCTTCCATCTGGAACACGCCCACGCTTTCGCCGCGCGAAAGCATTTCGAAGGTCTTCTCGTCGTTGAAATCGATGCTTTGGGTGTGAAGCGCGATGCCGCGTTTCTTGAGGAGCTCTTCGGCCTTCGCGATCACAGTCAGCGTCTTCAGGCCCAGGAAATCGAATTTCACGAGGCCGGATTTCTCCGCGTCCTCGTAATCGAATTGCGTTACCGGCATTTCGGAGCGCGGATCGCGATAAAGCGGCACGATCTCGTCGAGCGGCCGGTCGCCGATCACGACGCCCGCGGGATGCGTGGAGGCATGCCGGTAAAGCCCCTCGATCTTGCGCACGATGGCGAACAATTGCCCGGCCAGCGGCTCCTGCTCCACGATATTCTGCAAGCGCGGCTCGCTTTCGATGGCGTCGTCGAGCGAGATGGCGCGGCCGGGCGGATTGGGGATGAGCTTGGCGATGCGATCCACGAGCCCGAGCGGCATCTGCAGCACGCGGCCCGTATCGCGCACGGCCGCGCGCGCCTGAAGCGAGCCCAGCGCGATGATATGCGCCACGCGGTCGGCGCCGTATTTGTGCTGCACATAGCGCACGACTTCGTCGCGCCGCTCCTGGCAGAAATCGATGTCGAAATCCGGCATCGAAATGCGCTCGGGATTGAGGAAGCGCTCGAACACCAGCCCGAAACGGATGGGATCGAGATTGGTGATGTCGAGCGCCCAGGCGACGAGCGAGGTCGCGCCCGAGCCGCGCACGCCCACGGGAATTCCGTGCGCGCGCGTCCATTTCATGAAGTCGGAGACGATCAGGAAATAGCCGGGAAAATTCATGCCCGTGATGATGCCGAGTTCGTATTCGAGCCGGTCGCGATAGACCTTCTCATCCGCATAAAGCCCATTTTCCTTGAGCCGCCGCGCAAGACCTTCGGCGGCCTGCGCGCGCAATTCGGCTTCCGGCGAAAGCCCGGATTCCGGCACGAATTGCGGCAGGATGGGATCGCGTTTCTTCGGCCTGAAGGCGCAACGGCGCGCGATCTCGATCGTATTCTCGATCGCTTCGGGCAGATCGGCGAATTGCACCGCCATCTCTTCCGCCGTCTTGAACCGGTGCTCGCGCGTGAGGCGCCTGCGATCCTGCTGCGACACGAAGGTGCCGTCGGCGATGCAGAGAAGCGCGTCATGGGCTTCGTACATGCCGGCCGCGCCGAAATGGACATCGTTGGTGGCGACGAGCGGGATATTCTTCGCATAGGCCAGATCGATCAGCGCGTCTTCCGCGGCGCGCTCCTCGGGCAAGCCGTGGCGCTGCAATTCGATATAAAGCCGGTCGCCGAAGATTTCCGCAAGCTTGCCCAGCATTTCCTCGGCCGCGTCCGGCTGGCCTTCGACGATCAGCCGGTTGAGCGGACCGCCCGGACCGCCGGTGAGCGCGATCAATCCTTCGGCATGGGCGGCGAGCATGTCCGGCTTCACATGCGGCCAGTCGCCCGGCTCGGCGCCGAGATAGGCGGCACTCAGAAGCTTCGAAAGATTGCGGTAGCCCGCATCGTTCTGCACCAGCAGCGCGATCGCTGGCGGCTTCTGTTGACGCACCATGCCGGCGACGGGTGCGGCATCGTCGAGCTCCACCGAAAGCAGGCATCCCACGATCGGCTGCACGCCCGATTTCGCCAGCGTCTCGCTGATCTCGTATACGCCGAAGAGATTGTTGACGTCGGTGACAGCCACCGCCGGCATCGCGCTTTTGGCGGCGAGGCCGGCAAGTTCCTTGGGCCTGATCGCGCCTTCGAGCAGCGAATAGGCGCTCTTGACCCGCAAATGCACGAATGAAGCCGGTTCCGCCATCGCTTGCTCGCTCGAATCTCGTTTAGTATCGGGTTCGCCCGACGCGCTTTACGAGGCCCGCGCGCGGCTCATCCACAGCTACGCGCCCGCCAGCGCCGCCTGCACCATCGTCGCCAGCACGAAAGAACCCGCGATGAAGGCGAGAATCCCCATCCCCGCCGCCGCATCCTTGATCCACGCCGTCATGTCAGCCTCCGTCCAAAGGGACGGCGACTATATGTTCTCAATTCGTTCTGTCAAGAACAAAAAGGGATCATTTTGCAAATCCAATCTCCATCAACGCCTTAGGACGATTTTGGACTGGCGACGAGCCGGCCATTATCGAGGATCAGCGCCCGGTCCATCTTGGCGGCAAGCGCCAGATTGTGCGTGGCGATGAGCGCCGCCAGCCCCTCGGAGCGCACCAGCTTCACCAGGGCATCGAACACTTCGCCGGATGTGTGCGGATCGAGATTGCCGGTGGGCTCGTCGGCGAGCAGCACCTGGGGATGATTGGCCAGCGCGCGGGCGATCGCCACGCGCTGCTGCTCGCCGCCGGATAATTGCGCGGGCCGGTGCGCAAGCCGCGCGCCGAGACCGAGTTGACTCAAAAGCCGCGTTGCTTCGGCCTTGGCCGCCTCGCGCCGTTTGCCCGCGATCAATTGCGGCAGCATGACGTTTTCGAGCGCCGAGAATTCCGGCAGCAGATGATGCGCCTGATAGACGAAGCCCATCGTCTCGCGGCGGATGCGCGTGCGTTCGCCGTCGGGCAATTTGGAAGCCGCCGATGCGCCGATGAAAACCTCGCCGCCGCTCGGCGCTTCGAGCAGGCCCGCCATGTGCAGCAGCGACGATTTTCCCGCCCCGCTCGGCCCCACCAGCGCCACGATCTCGCCGGGCTTGAGGGCGAGGCTGACATTCTCGAACACGTCGAGCACGATGTCGCCTTGCGCATATTTGCGCGCGACGGAGTCGAGGCGGAGCGCGGCCTGGGCGAACGCGTTACTCATAGCGCAGCGCCTCCACCGGATCGAGCCGCGCCGCGCGCCATGACGGATAAAGCGTGGCGAGGAATGAAAGCCCCAGCGCCAGCGCGACCACCGAGATCACGTCGCCGGTATAAATTTCCGCCGGCATGCGGCTCAGGAAATAGATCTCGGGATTGAAGAGCGTGGTGCCGGTGAGCGAGGAGAGGAACTGCCGTATCTCCTCGATATTCGCGCAGAACACGACGCCGATGACGAGGCCCAGGAGCGTTCCGGTCACGCCGATGCTGGCGCCGGCGATGAAGAACACGCGCATGACCGCGCCCTTCGTCGCGCCCATCGTGCGCAATATGGCGATGTCGCCGCCCTTGTCCTTCACCAGCATGATGAGGCCCGACACGATGTTGAGCGCCGCCACCAGGATGATCAGCGCAAGAATCAGGAACATCACGTTGCGCTCGACCTGAAGCGCGCCGAAAAGGCTCGAATTCATGTCCTGCCACGTCAGCACGCGGGAAAGCGGACCCGCGGCCTTCGAAAGGGCCGGCACCATGGATTGGATTGCGTCGGGATTCTGCACCATCACTTCGAGGCCGCTGACGGCCTTGTCCATGTTGAAATAGGCCTGTGCCTCGTCCAGCGGCATGAAGACGAAGGTCTGGTCGTATTCGCTCATGCCGATGCGGAAGGTGCCCGCGATGGTGTAGGTCTTCACGCGCGGCGTCGTGCCGAAGGGCGTGATGTTGCCGCGCGGCGCGATGAGCGTGATGGTCATGCCCGGCTGCAGGCCCAGCTTGTCGGCAAGCCTGGCGCCGACGATGACGGAATCCCCGCCTTCGTAGCGGTCGAGCGCGCCCGGCGAAAGCGTCTTCGAAACCGTGGCAAGCGATTTGAGATCGGATTTGCGCATGCCGCGCACGATGACGCCCGCCGAGACGCCGCCCGATGTCGCCATCACCTGTCCGTCGATGATGGGGACTGCGCGCGTGACGCCCGGCACCGCGCGCACGCGCGCCGTCGCGGCGTCGAACTGGGTGAGATTGCCTTCGAAGCTTTGCACGACGGCATGGCCGTTCAGGCCCAGAATGCGAGAGAGAAGCTCGTGGCGGAAACCGTTCATCACGCTCATGACGATGATGAGCGTGGCGACGCCGAGCGCGATGCCGACAAGCGAAAACCCGGAAATGACGGAAACAAAACCCTCCTTCCGCCGCGCGCGCAGATAACGCAGCGCGATCATCCACTCGAACGCGGCGAAGGGGCGGGTGCGAGTAGCGGCGCTGCTCGGCGTATGGCTATCGGATAATTCGATTTCACTCATGAAGGGGTGACTGTGAGCTTCATGCCAAGGGCCTGAAGAACCTTGAGGATGGTCACGAATTCCGGATTACCGGCCTTGGATAGCGCTTTATAGAGACTTTCACGGCCAAGCCCGGTCTTCTCTGCAATCTTGGTCATGCCTTGCGAGCGTGCGATATCGCCAAGAACATCAGTAATGACTCCCGGATCGCCATCCTCGAAGGCAACATTAAGATAATCAAGCGCATCCTCCTCGTCTTTGATATGACGCGCGGGATCCCAGCGATACGTCTTCAGTGTCCTCTTCTCAGCCGTCTCGCTCATGAGCGTTCTCCCAAGGGGTTTCTGCAAGCAACCTTGCCAACGCAATATCCTTTTGCTGGCTCTTCTTATCTCCACCTGCCAAAAGAAGCACCAGAGTGTTCCCCTTCCGGGTGAAGTAGACTCGATATCCAGGACCGTAATCGATCCGCAATTCGGATACCGAACCGCCCACGACTTTGACGTCGCCGAAATTCCCGCGGCGCAGCCGTCTTAAACGGGCATCGATACGCCTCTGCGCTCGTCGGTCGCGAAGATTATCGAGCCAGTCGCGAAATTCGGCCGTTTCGCGAACTTCAAAGATTGTATCCTGAGGGATACTGCCGGTCAAGACCGCTGATCCGCCAACCTGCTCACCGCCGCCTCAAGGCTCATCTCTTCCTTCACCCCCGTCATGCGGTTCTTGATTTCGGCCTGGCCTTTTTCGAGGCCGCGCGGGCCGACGACCAGTTGGTACGGAATGCCGATCAGATCCATGGTGGCGAATTTCGCGCCGGGGCGCTCGGCCGTGTCGTCGTAAAGCACGTCTTTTCCGGCGCGGGTCAGCTTTGCATACAAATCCTCGCAGGCTGCATCCACTTTCGCATCGCCCGCTTTCAAATTCACCAGCGCGATATCGAACGGCGCCACGGGCTGCGGCCATTTGATGCCGGCATCGTCGTGGCTCGCCTCGATGATGGCGCCCACCAGCCGCGAGACGCCCACGCCGTAAGAGCCGCCATGAATCGGCACATCCTTGCCGTCCGGCCCGGTGACCGTCGCCTTCATCGGCACGGAATATTTGGTGCCGAAGTAAAAGATTTGCCCCACTTCGATGCCGCGCGCCGACAGCCGCTTTTCCGGCGGCACTTCGGCTTCGAAACGCGCGGAATCGTGAACGTCCGACGTCGCGGCGTAAAGATCGGAACGCGCACGCACGATCGGTTCGAGATCGGATTCGAAATCCACGTCGGCGCCCGGCACCGGCATGCCGGCGAGATCGCTGTTGCAGAAAACTTCGCTCTCTCCGGTGTCGGCAAGCACGATGAATTCGTGGGAAAGATCGCCACCGATGGGCCCGGTTTCCGCGCGCATCGGAATCGATTTCAGCCCCATGCGCGCGAAGGTGCGTAAGTAAGCGACATACATCCTGTTGTAGGAGCGCCGCGCCGCGTCCTTGTCGATGTCGAAGGAATAGGCATCCTTCATCAGGAATTCGCGCCCCCGCATCACCCCGAATCGCGGGCGCACTTCGTCGCGGAATTTCCATTGCGTGTGATAGAGGTTCAGCGGCAGCGATTTGTAGGATTTCACATAGGCGCGGAAGATTTCCGTCACCATGTCCTCGTTGGTCGGCCCATAGACCAGTTCGCGTTCGTGCCGGTCGGTGATGCGCAGCATCTCGGGCCCATAGGCGTCGTAGCGGCCGGTTTCCTTCCAGAGATCGGCGGGTTGCAGCGTCGGCATCAGGATTTCAATGGCGCCCGCGCGGTTCATCTCCTCGCGCACGATCTGCTCGATCTTCTGCAGCACTTTGAAGCCCAGCGGCAGCCAGGCATAGATCCCCGCCGCCTCCTGGCGGATCATGCCGGCGCGCAGCATCAGCCGGTGGGAGGCGATCTGCGCCTCGGATGGCGTCTCCTTCAGAACGGGCAGGAAATAGCGCGAAAGCCGCATGGGCGATTGTCCGGTGAAAGCCTCGCACTTCTTAAGGAACCGGGGCGCCTAGGGCAATCGGGGCGGCGTCAGTCCCGGATGAAAGGCTGGTCGTAGGTCACCACGGCCGGATAATCGCCGGCCAGGCACACATGGGTGACGAGCGCGCGCCCGTCCCACAGGAAGAGCGAATAGGCGGGCGGCTCGTCCACCAGCATCTCGCGGTGATCGGGCGTGTGCATGTCGACCGGCATCAGATCGAGCGCGAGCTGAATGGAGGTGGCGGGCGAGACCGAAACCGTCTTTCCCGCGAGCTGGGCGTGATAGGGGCGGTGCACATGCCCGCAAATCACGCCCTTCACCTGCTTCCGGTTCTTGAGCACGCCGGCGAGCCGGCCGATCCAGGGCGCGTCGGGCGCCGGGTCCATCCAGCGGATCCCGCTCGCGATGGGCGGGTGGTGGAGCGCGACGATCGTGGGCTTGCGCTTGTCCTGCGCGAGCATGCTCTTGAGCCAGGAGGCACGGCGCGCGCAGAAGGCGCCGCCGTTCCTTCCCTCCTCCACCGTATCGCACATGATGAGACGCACGCCGCCCAGATCGGCCGCGTATTGCACGAAGCCGTTGCGGTCCACCGGCGTTTCGGGAAAGGCGGTGAGGAAGGGGCCGCGCAGATCGTGATTGCCCACGCCCAGATAAAGCGGAATCTCCACGTCCTGCAAGATGCGGCGCAGTTCGAGATATTCCTCCGGCTCGCCGCGGTCCACGAGATCGCCGGTGGCGATGATGGCGGCGGGCCTCGGCTCGCGCGCATGGATCGCCTTCAGCACCTTGCGCAGGCGTTCTTCGTTGCGCGCCCTGTTGAGCGGGTCCTTGGCCGTGGTGATGTGCAGATCGGTGATCTGCGCGAAGGTCAGCATGGCCGCTATTTCTCCGTGGCCTGAAAGACGCCGTCCCAGCCGGCGCCCGGCGGGGTCTTGCGATAGACCGCGTTGCGCGCGGCATAGAGACTCACGAGCTTGTCATAGCCGAAGCGGGCCGCGAGAGGCGAGAGTTTTTCGACGCAGCTTTGCGCTTCGTCCCAGTCTTGCGCGCGATGGGCGGCGAGCATCGCGGCCTGCGCGGCTGCGAGCTCGGCGAATTCGCGCGTCTGTTTGATCTCGGGTCCTCCCGCCAGGGCATAAAGACGCTCGGGCCGGTCGCGGCCGATGACGCGCACAAGATCGATCTCGATGAGTGGAAATTCCGATAATTTTCCGAAAAGCGCTTCGCCCACGACGATCGGCACGGCGTATATTTTCGTTAACCCTTCGATGCGCGAGGCGAGATTCACCGTGTCGCCGATCAGCGAATAATTGAGCCGCTGGCGCGAGCCGATATTGCCCACCGCGCAAGGCCCGCTGTTGAGGCCGATGCCGATCCTGACCTCGCCGGGCCAGCCGGGGTCCTCGGCATGCTCGGCATTGAGCGCCTTGAGTGTCTCGACCATGGCGAGCGCGCCAAGCGCGGCGTTCCTCGCGTGATCGGGATCGTCCAGCGGTGCGTTCCAGAAGGCCAGGATCGCGTCGCCGATATATTTGTCGATGGTTGCCTTGTGGGCGAGCAGCGCATCGGTCATGGGCGTGAGGAACGCGATCAGGAACTGGATGATCTGGTGCGCGCTCATCTTCTCCGAAATGTGCGAGAAATTGCGGATGTCGCAGAACATCACGGTCATCTCGCGTTCCTCGCCGCCGAGTTCCAGTTTCGCCGGATCGCGCGCGATGCGCTCGACGAGCTCGGGCGAGAGATAGCGGTCGAAGGCGCGGCGGATATAGGCGCGCTCGCGCTCCTCGCGATAGAAGGAAAACCCCGTGCCCGCGATGTAGACCAGCACCACGCCGCCCGCAGGATATGTCGGATCGAGCAGCATGGAGCCGTAGCGGAACGCGGCCCAGGACCCACCCACAGCCGCTGCGAATGCCGCCGCCGCCACGATGCCGCCGCGCAGCGCGCCCAGCCGGGGAAGCAAGAACGTCACGCCGAGGCAGAGCACCAGCAGAATCGCCCGCTCCAATCCCACCGCCCAATCGGGGCGCGTGAGGAACTGGCCGAGGATCGTCTGCTCGGCGATCTGCGCATCGACCACGACGCCGAGCTCGCGCGGCGCGAGCGGCGTGGAAACGAGATCGCGCAATCCGGCCGCCCCCGTTCCGATGAAGACGATGCGGCCTTCGAACAATTGTTTCATCTGCGCGGGCGAAACCGCGCCGGTGAGGATTTTCCAGGCCGGCACGGTGCGCGCGGGCTCGGGCGGCGTGTAATAGACCCAGATTTCGCCCGCTTGCGTCGTGGGGATTTCGAAATCGCCGATCTTGATCGCGGCGACGCGGGGCGTGCCTCCGCCCAGTTCGCCCGAACCCGTCGTGCTCTTGACGAGGATGGCGCCCGCGCCTTGCGCCACGCGCAAGGCCTCCACCGCCAGCGACGGCACCATGTCGCCGCCGATATGGGCAAGCAGCGGCACGGTTCGCACGATGCCGTCGCGATCCTCGCTTCCGACAAGACTGACATAGCCTGTGCCGGCAGCCCCTTTGTTTATGACGGCGAGCGGCAGGATCGCGCCAGCGAATCCGGGCGTGGCGGCAATCGGCGAATCGCCCGAGACGGCGAAGCCCGCCTTTTGCGGCGGGCGCTCGCCATTCGGCTCGTGCTGCAGGAAATAGCCGGTGACCGAGGGCGTCTTCGCCAGCGTCTCGCCCAGAAGCGCATCGTGATCGGGAAGGCTCGCGAGATTTTTCAAATCGATTTTCGCCCCAGGGTTGTCCTTGAGGATCGCGGCGATGCGCGAGGGCGAAGTGCGGTCCGATTCGGAGAACACGATATCCATGGCGATCGAGGCCGCGCCGGCATCGGCCAGCTTCCGGACCAGACGCGCCACATCGGTGCGCGGCCATGGCCATTGGCCGAGTTTCGCCAGCGTCTCGTCGTCGATATCGACCACGCGCACGGGCGCGTTGAGATAGGGCCTCGGATGCGCGCGCTGATAGGCGTCGAAGATGAGATCGCCCAGCTCGGAAATCAGCGCCGGACGTAGTGAATGAACGATTAGCAGAAGGGCCGTGAGAATCAGCCCGGGCAGAATGGCGGGCAACAGGGGACCCGCGATTTTCCTCCATCGCCCGGGCATATCCGCCTTTCCAGCCGCCGTCCGCAATCTTGCCCCAGATGTAACGTTTCCCAAACGCCAGTCTAGGCATAACAAAGGTAAAGCCGGTACCGCCAATTGCCGCCCGGGCGGGCCGCGGATAATCTCTTTCGAGTCAGGCGCCAGGCTGGGAGTTGAGTGATGCGTGCGAGCAAAGCGCCCTTGGCGGTGTTGACCGCGAGTCTTCTGGTGGCGACCGCGCCGGCGGCGGGCGCGCCGACATTCGATGCGGTGCTCGCCGCTCCCGACGACGTCAATCTCCAGATCGCCTATGCGGAGGCCGAGGCCGATGCGGGTCATCTCTTGCCCGCCGCCGCGGCCCTCGAACGCGTATTGATGAAGAATCCCGATGCGCAATCGGTAAGGCTGCTTTATGCGGTCGTGCTCTACCGGCTCGACGATCTGCAAGGCGCGCGCCTGCAGCTCAGGATGGTGGACGCTACCAGGCTGAACGATCTGCAGCGCGCCGAACTCGGCAAATACCGGCGCCTCGTCAACGGCGCCTCTTCGGATACCCATTTCAGCGGGCGGCTTTCGGCGGGGCTGGCCTATGACAGCGACGCGACCGGCTCGCTGGTGACGCTGTTCGACTATCTCCCCATCCAGCACAAATCGGGCGACAGCATGGTCTATTCCGGCGATCTCGCCTTTTCTTCCAAGGTGGGAGATGCGGGCGATCTCGCGGTCTATGGCGCGGCCCATGGCTACAGCAAAACCTTCATCCAGGGACCGCGTGCGAATTTCCAGCATCTCGACGCCGAGGCCGGGCTTTCCGGCGAGGGGCTGAAACATTCCTGGCGGCTGGGCGCCTTTGCCCATCGCTATATCCTCTTCGACTCGCCTTACCTCACCGAATACGGCCTGCACGGCGAAGCGAGCTGGCGCCCGAACACTTCGACCATCGTCACCGCCTCGCTGGAACTCGCCAAACAGGATTTCCGCGAGCCGGCCATCGATCCCTTCGCATGGTTCATCGGCGGCACGCATGACGGCTGGCGCGGCGACGCGCAGGCCGGCATCACCTACCGGCTCGATGCGCGCTCCACGCTGGGCGCAGTTGCGAGCTATGAATACAAGCTCGCGAGCTACGGGCCGTTCTCCTATACCGCGCCCGGACTCGAGGCCAATTATCACCGCCTGCTGGGGCTCGGCGCCTATCTCGACGTGGCGGGCGATGTGCGCTGGTTCGATTACCGCAAGGTGGACTGGTTCTTCCTCTTCCCCGCGACCAAGAAACGCTCCGACACCGATCTCTATCTGCGCGCGGCCATCGGCGTGCCGCTGAGCGCCTTCGCGCCCGGCGGCGCGACGGGCGACGCGCTGGAGAACATCGTGCTCGAAGGCTCGGTGAATTATACCAGCCGCAACACGATTCAACCGCTCGACGATTACGACAGCACGGGCGCGATGCTCAGGCTGGTCTGGCATTTCGGCGACGATCGATGAACGGAGACATGCGATGAAGCTGATGAACTCCGTTTCGAGAACCGTGCTCGCGAGCTTCCTCGCGGGCGCGCTGATGCCGGTCGCCGCTTTCGCCGCGACGCAAGTGGGCGTCAACGCCGCCGTGCGCAACCAGGTCGAGATGAAGACGGAGAGCGACGCGGCGCTGCGTCCCGCAATCGTCAAGGAGCCGGTGCATCTGGGCGATCTCGTGGTCTCCGGCGACAAGAGCTCGCTGCAGATGCTGCTCATCGATCATTCGGTCTTCACCATCGGCGCCAATGCGCGCATCACCATCGACCGCTTCGTCTACGATCCCGACAAGGGCACGACCGATATCGCGGCCTCGGTGGCGAAAGGCGCGTTCCGTTTCATGTCGGGAAGGCTCACGGGCGACGCCGGCCGAAGCGCGATCACGACGCCCGTCGCCACCATCGGCGTGCGCGGCACGATCGTCGAAGGCGCGGTCGGGCCGGACGCGCTCGACGTGCTCTCCGCACAGCCCGGCGCGCCGAAATATGACGGCGATCCCGCCAATGCCGTGCTCATCCTGCTCGACGGGCCGGGCCGCCACGGCCAGGGCTTCGACAAGCCCGGCGCCATCGACGTGAACGGCCAAAACGATCCCATCACCATCGAACATGCGGGCGAAGCGATCGCGTTTTTGCCGGGACAGCCGGTGTTCGGACCGTTCGATCTGTCGGATGCGGCCTATGAGCGGCTTCAGGCATTGTTGACCGCGGCACAGGGCGAAGGCGGAAGCGACGTGCAGGTGCCCGGATCGGCGGCGGTCAATTCCGGCGACATCGACAAGCAGGGCAGCGACGATGCCGGCACGCAAGGCGATCAGGACCAGCCGCCGGCCGGCAGCCTGCCCTTGCCGCCGTCGAACGACGACGAAGGCCCGCCGGGGGATTACAAGAATTATTAAAGCGGATTGCGCCCAACTCTATCCAATGTCGTCATCACCCGGTCGCGAGCTTTTTTGCGAGCGATCCGGGAATTCCGGGAATTACGGGGACACTATACTTAATTCAGGACCACACGCGCGCCCGAACCCGTGGTGCGGGGCCAATTAGGTATAGTGTCCCTGGAATTTGAGGTCTTCGCATGAACGCAGGAATATCGTGCATCGCTGCCGGATGCGCGGCCACCTTATTGCTGTCGACCATGGCCGCCGCGAGCACGGCAGTGGACGCGACTGTTATATTGGGCGAGGTCGGGTCGCACGGTGCAAGGGCGACCGTCGAAGTGATCCGGGACACCGGCAATCAATGGGACTTGGTCACGGGAAATATCTCACAGGGCGAACCGCAATGGCTTGAGGTCGCCGCCGCTCTGCGGCCCGGCGCGGATGGCGGTGCGGCCGAAACGCTCGACGAAGCCGTTTTTCTGGCGTTGAAGCCGTCGGCAAAATCCGTGCTCGAATTGCTTCATGAGCATGCGTTCGACATTGCAGCGGTTTGCGGATCCAACATCGCGACCGACTACGCCGCAAACGACGCGCGGCGTATGATTCAGGATCGGATCGACATTCTGAAACGTCTGCCAAACGGTGTGCTCGCGGCGGAGCGAGACAAATGCCTCGTGGGACTTCAATCGGCGCTCAAGGATGTGAGCCGCTAAAAGATGGAACGAGGGTCACGGTGAAACTCTTCCAATATGGGTGCGCGCTATCGGCCATAGGCTACTTTCTCGCCGCAGCCATGCCCGTTTTTTTGACGATAACCCATCGAGGCGCAAACGCATCATTGCGGGGCGCCTTGGTGCCGCTGACCGCGAGCTTGCCGCTTGTCATGATTTCGTTTGGCGTCCATAGCAGGAAACGCATCTTTTGGCGCTTGATTCCCGTTCTGGCAGCGGCGTTTCTGCTGGACGTGACGGTGCCGCCGAGCCTTTATATGGCGCACCGATCGGAGCCATATATGCCCCTGGTCGTCGCTATGATCGCGATCTTTGGACTCTTCCTCGCCTGGTGGCGCTACCAAAGAGAATATTTTTCCTCGCGATGAGATTTTCCGAAATCCGGGAACCGGAATTCGGTCGCAAGTCACTTCAGCTGCAAAGAATCCGGCCCTCTTACCTCCAGCCACTCCGTGACGCCAAACGCATCTGTATTACGGGGACACTATACTTAACTCTTCCAGCACTTGGTTTGTGGCAGCCAGCGCGAACGGGCTATCAATTAAGTACAGTGTCCCCGGAATTCATCGCCGCTCTCCGCCGCATCTTGAATTCCATCCTTTCAGTCCCCAACTCCGCGCGATGGATATGGGCTGGGCGAAGTATGTGAGACGCGAGGGCGTATCCCCCTCTCGATTTTCGAGGTTTCGCTCTTCGAGCTTCGGCGGACAGGCGATTCCCTCGACTGCGATGGGGGGAGGGGGGTAGCGGATTTCCGGAAAACGAATAACCCCAATGCTTGCAACGTCTTGGCCAGAAACCGGCCGCAACGCCCCGGACCGCAGCGGAAGTCTCATCCACCTATCGATGCCTGGCGCCCGCCCGCCCCTCAATGCCCCACCGGCGCCATGCCGGTGAAGACGATCTGCTCGCCCATGTTCTCGATCAGCGCCTTCACATCGACGGGCGGGGGATCGTCCACGCCCGAGCCTTTCTTGTGGTGCTCCAGATCGGCGAGTTTGAAGTTCATGGTCGATCCGTCGTCGGCGTCGGTTTCGTTGCGAAGCCGCTGCTCGTCCTTGTACCAGGCGAGCTTGTCGGGGCCGTCGCTGCAGGAAGGCTTATCGTCGCCCCAGCGCAATTCGGTGCAATCATAGGGATCGAACGACATGGCGTAGAGATCGTGCACCATGTCGTCGAAGGTGAGCGTCACGGGATGCTCGTCGGAGCTCAGATAGGTGATGGTGCAGGCCGCCGATTGTTTCTCGTAGGCAGCGAGCAGATCCTTCTTCAGGAACTGGCCGTCATAGACGATCTTGGGATCGCGATCGATCCAGAGCTGGATCATGTTCGCCATGTCCTTGTAGAACTGGGCGAAAGCGGCGCGGATGCGCGCATCGCGCGAGGGCGTGGCGTAGCTCTCCCAGGTCGGATCGCTGGAGCCGTAGATGTTGCCGGGCAGATGATCGGGATGCGGCTTGTCCTCGATCCGCTCGGCGGTTGCCTGCTCCACATATTGCGCGCGGTCGTGCAGATCGTTGCACAGCGTTTTCATCGTTTCCTTGAGCTCGAAGACGGGGTTGTAATCCATCTTCCCGCCCGAGACCGCGGCGCGCACATATTCGTAGAAGCCCAGCGCCTCGCCGTCATAGGCATAGCGCGAATCCTTCACGCTGCCCGACGGATTGTTCTCCGTGCCGAGATATTGGACGAGCGAGAAGCCGGGGATCTGGTCGTTCTCGGCATAATCCATATGGCCGCCGATCAGATTTCCTTCAGCATCGCGATGGGCGCCGTCGAGCTTGAAGGGGCGCCAATCCTTGAAGCCGCCGCCGAGCCAGGGCGGGCTCTGGCCGAATTGCGCGCCGTAGACGCTGCGGGTGACGGAAAAATCGGGATGGGCGTCCATGTAGAAGATGCGCCCGTCCTTATCGACCTTCCACACGATCCCGACATGGCCGTTGATGTCGTAGATGATGGTGCCGGGCCGGATCGTGTCCGGGCCGATGGCAGGCGCATAGAAATCGGAGAGCACGCCATGCTCGGCGCGCACGTCGGTGCGGTAGGTGCCCGAATAGACCGAGCGGATCAGCGCATAGATCGCCGAAGGCCCGTCGATGCCCTCGCCGTGATCGACGATGTCGAAGCGCGAGATCGCCTGATTGGCCGTGCTGGAGTAGCGCAGATCGTCGCCCTCGCCCGAGATCTGGTTCACATAGGAGAACGGAAGGCCGTTCTTCCACGCGTAATAGGCTCTCAGGAAGTACGGCCATTTGGCGCAATCGACATCGATATCGAAGCCGCGCGGATCGCTTCCCCGATAGGGATTGGCGTCGCTGCGCATGCAGCTTTCGGACGAGCTGCAATCGCTCTTGCCGATGGCGGTGACGAATTTCTCGAAGCCGCGCTCGTCGGATGCCGTCCAGTGGGTCTTGACGACGCGCCAGGTGAAGGGCCCCGCGGAGGCGGGCGGCGCGCAAAAAAGCAAAAGAAGGACCCCGGCCAGCAATACGCGCATGGCACTACCCTCCTTACCCCTTCGAAAGCTCGCGGGGCCTTTGGTCCAAGTCAACCCGAGTCGGGGAATTGAACGCGCGAGCTGTTGCCGGGGAGCCACGACGGCGCGGCGGAGGGGCGAGAAATTTTATTACCGAAGGGGCGCGCTTGCGGAAATCTCGTGACAAGCCGGCCATGATCGCCTATGAACGGCCTTACCCGCGCAAAGCGGCCAAGTTCAGGGAGTCGAAGGGCCGGGCGACCGGCCTTTCGCGTTCCAGGCGGGTCAGATGTCGATCACCCCCGACAGCACGAGCCCGTAGAAGATCGCCCACAGCACGATCGCCGCGGCGGTCGCGATGCCGGCTTTCAGCAACAGCCTCGGCTTGTGCGGCGCGCCCGGATCGGCGCCCGCCACGGCCTCGCCTTCATCCGCATGGGTGCCGATGGGCAGAAGAATGAGCAGCGCGAACCACCACAGGATGATGAAGGCGCCTGCGAGAACGACGCCCCGCATCAGGCTTGCTCGAGCTCGACGAGCGTGCCGACGAAATCCTTGGGATGCAGAAAGATCACCGGCTTGCCATGCGCGCCGATCTTAGGCTCGCCCGAGCCGGTGATGGTCGCGCCCTGCGCTTTCATTTGCGCGACGGCGGCGTGGATGTCTTCCACTTCGTAACAAACGTGATGCATGCCGCCGCCGGGATTCTTCTCGAGGAATTTCGCGATGGGCGAATTCTCGCCCAGCGGTTCGAGCAATTCGATCTTCGTGTTGGGAAGTTCGACGAACACGGTCGTGACGCCATGATCGGGCTGCGGCACGGCTTGCGAAACCTTCGCGCCCAGCGTGTCGCGATAGACCGCCGCGGCTTTCTTGATGTCTTTCGTCGCGATGGCGACGTGGTTAAGGCGCCCGATCATGGCTGCTCCTTCAATTTACAATGTCATGGCCCGCGAATGCGGGCCACCCAGGTGACACCGCTTCAACTGTACGACTTTTTGCACAGTCATTTTCTTCACCGCCGGAGCAGATTGCAACTGGGTGGCCCGCATTCGCGGGCCATGACAGCGAGGATGCGGCTTTATGGAGCAACATCACACAAAAACCACCTCCACCCGCGTCACCGGCTTCTTGCCCCAGGCATCGGCCGCGGCGCGGCGCGCGGAACGGCGGACGGTCTCGCGCAAGGCTTCCTCGTCGCCGCGTTTGGGCTTGTGGCGGAGCGCGCCTTCGACCGCCAGACGGATATTTTCATGCACGCTTTCGGGAATGCCTTCGATGACGATGGCGGGCTCGCCCGCGACCCGGCCCTTGCTGTCCAGAACCAGCGTCACGGCGATCAGACCGGCATAGCCCATGGCGCGGCGGGCGCGCGCGAACCCGTCGGCCTCGCTGGTCAGCACCGTGCCGTCGAGATAGACGCGCCCCGACGGCACTTCATCGATGACGGACGCACGGCCCGGCGCAAGGCGCAGCATCTGCCCGTTCTCGATGACGACCGCCTGCGGCACCTGCAGCGAGCGCGCCAGCCGCGCATGCTCGCTCATGTGACGCAGCTCGCCATGCACCGGCACGGAAATCTGCGGGCGGATCCAGCGATACATCTGGGCAAGCTCGTCGCGGCAGGGATGGCCGGAGACGTGCACGAAATGATCCTGTTCGGTCAGCACTTCCACGCCGAGCGCCGAAAGCTTGTTGTGCAGTTCGAAGATCGCAAGCTCGTTGCCCGGGATGATGCGCGAAGAGAAGATCACCGCATCGCCCGGCCCGAGGCTGACATTCGGATGATCGTTGGCCGCAATGCGCGCCAGCGCCGCGCGCGGCTCGCCCTGGCTTCCGGTGCAAAGATAAAGCACGCGCGACGGCGGAAGCTGCGCCGCTTCGGCTTCGTCGATCACACTCGGAAAATCCTTCAGATATCCCGTGTCCTTCGCCGCCTGCACGATGCGGTGCATGGAGCGGCCGACCAGCGCCACTTCGCGGCTATGGGCGCGTGCCGCTTTCGCCACGCTGTCGAGGCGCGCGACGTTGGAGGCGAAGGCGGTGACGGCCACCCTGCCCTTCAACGTGCCGATCAGACTGGCGAGGCTTTCGCGCACGTGCGCTTCCGAGCCCGACTCGCCCGAGACCAGCGCGTTCGTGGAATCGCAGACGAGGGCCAGCACGCCCCTATCGCCGAGCTTCGAAAAGGCATTCGCATCGGTCACCTCGCCGATCAGCGGATCGGGGTCGAGCTTCCAGTCGCCGGTGTGCACGACCGTTCCGAGCGGCGTCTTGATCGCGAGCGCATTGGGCTCGGGGATGGAATGGGTGATCGAGACGTAATCGATCTCGAACGGCCCGATCTTCAAATGCCCGCCGAGCGGCACGATCCTCACCCGCAACCGATCCTGCAAACCCACTTCGGCCAATTTGTCTTCGAGCAGACGCGCCGTGAACGGCGTCGCATAGACGGGGCATTTCAACAGCGGCCACAGATGCCCGACCGCGCCGATGTGATCCTCATGCGCATGTGTCAGCACGATGGCGAGCACATTCTCGCGCTGCTCTTCCAGAAATCTGATGTCCGGCATGATGAGATCGATGCCGGGCGTCGTGCCTTCGCGGCCGAACAGCACACCGCAATCGGCGACGATCCATTGGCGCTCGTCGGGCGGGCCGTATCCATAGGCGTTGAAATTCATCCCGATCTCGCCCGCGCCGCCGAGCGGGAGCAACACCAGTTCGTCGTTGGAAGACATCACGCCTTGGGTTTCGCGTTGCGTTCGTGGATGAGGATGAGACCGCGGATCGTGAGATCGGGATCGAGTTCGTCGATGGCCGGCGTTTGCCGGTGAAAGGGCGTCGCCAATCCGCCCGTCGCCACCACCGTCATCGGCTGGCCGTATTCGGCCTTGATGCGCGCGACGATGCCCTCGATCAGCCCGATATAACCCCAGAACAGGCCCGATTGCATCGCAGGCACGGTATCCTTTCCGATCACGCTCTGCGTACGCTGAACGGCCACGCGCGGCAGCATGGCCGCGCCCTGATGCAGCGCTTCCGCAGAAAGATTGACGCCCGGCGCGATCACGCCGCCCTCGTAATCGCCCTTCGCGCTCACAATGTCGAACGTCGTGGCCGTGCCGAAATCGACGACGATGACCGCGCCCTTGTAAGTCGCATGCGCCGCGACCGCATTGACCAGCCGGTCCGCGCCTACCGCCTCGGGACGATCCACATGCACGCCGATGCCGAGATTGACATTCGGATCGCCGATGACGAGCGCCTCGCAATTCAGATATCGCCGGCACAATTGGCGCAGATCGAACAGCGCCGCCGGCACCACGGTCGCGATGATCGCCGAATCGATATCCTCGAACTTCAATCCGCGCGTATCGAGAAGCTGTTTGAGCAGGATCGCGTATTCGTCGGCCGTCCGGCTCGTCTTGGTGACGGCGCGCCATTCCGCGCGGATTTGTTTTCCGTCATGGACGGCGAAGACGATGTTGGTGTTGCCGGCGTCGATGGCGAGAAGCATGTTTACCTCGCAAAGAACACTTCGCCCGCGGCGATGGCGCGCGCCGGACCATGGCCCTCACGCAGGAGCAGCGCGCCGGTTTCGTCGATGCCTTCGAAAATGCCGCTCAATTCCCTCTCCTGCAATCGCGCATGGATACGCTGGCCAAGCCTTGCCGCGCGCGCGAGCCACGCCTCGCGGATGGGCGAGAAGCCTTCCCGCGCCCAGATGTCATACCATTTCGCGAAGCCGCTCGCGAGTTCGAGAAGCGCATCGGCGGGCTTCGGCGCGGGCGCGCCCAGGGCCGCAAGCGAGATGGCCGGGAACTCGACGCCTTGGGGAAAATGCGAAAGATTGATCCCGATGCCGATGGCAAGCCAGAACGGCGCGTTTCCGCTGCTGGCAGATTCCAGCAGAATGCCGGCGAGCTTGCGCCCGTCGGCCAAGACGTCGTTGGGCCATTTGACTTCGATGCGCGCGGAGGGCGCAAAGCGCACAACCGCATCGGCGGCGGCAACAGCCGCGACGAAGGAGAGCTGCGCGCATTCCGCCGCCGGACGATTGGGCCTCAGCAAAAGCGTGGCGGCGAGATTGCCGCTTCCCGTTTCCCAGGCGCGCCCACGCCGTCCGCGCCCCGCGGCTTGCGCATCGGCGCGAATCCAGACGGGCGCAGGTGCGCCGCTCGCAGCAAGGCGTTTTGCTTCTTCATTGGTGGAATCGAGCTCGGCGAATTCCTTCAAGCCATAGCCCGCGGGCCAGGATGTCACGGTACCAGCGCCTTGGCCGCCGTCGCCGCCGCGGAAATCATCGGGGCCGCGCCGACGATGAAGAAGATAGTGAAGACGCTCGCGCCCACGAGGATGGTGCCAAGCCCTGCGCCCATTTCGCCGTCGAAGGCGGGCGCGGGATCGTCGAAATAGATGATCTTCACGATGCGCACATAATAATAAGCACCGATCACGCTGGCCAGCACGCCGATCACGGCCAGCACGTAAAGATGCGCCTCGATCGCCGCGAGGAAGACGAAGAATTTCGCGAAGAAACCGGCAAGCGGGGGAATGCCGGCGAGACTGAACATCAGCGCGGCAAAGGCGAATGCGAGACGCGGCTGCGTGCGCGCAAGACCGGCGAGATCGGCAATATTTTCCACCATCTGCCCGTCGCGCTTCATCAGAAGGATGCACGTGAAGACGCCGGCATTGGTGACCACATAGATGAGGAGATAAAGCAGCACGCCTTCCACACCCAGCGTCGTGCCCGCGGCAAGGCCCAGAAGCGCGTAGCCCATATGGCCGATCGAGCTGTAGGCCATCAGCCGCTTGATATTGGTCTGGCCGATCGCCGCGATCGCGCCCAGCACCATCGACAGGACCGACGCAGCCACGATGATCTGGCGCCATTCATGGATCGCATCGGGAAACGGAATCAATATCGCGCGCAAAAAGAGCGCCATCGCCGCGACTTTCGGCGCCATGGAGAAATAGGCGGTGATGGGCGTGGGCGAACCTTCATAGACATCGGGCGTCCACATGTGGAACGGAACGGCCGAGATCTTGAAGGCGAGCCCCGCGATCAGGAACACGAGCCCGAAGATGAGGCCGATGGAGACGCCCGAAGTCTTGACGATATGCGCGACGGTGGCGAATTCCGTGGTGCCGGTGAAACCGTAGATCATCGAGATGCCGTAGAGCAGCATGCCCGACGAGAGCGCGCCCAGGACGAAATATTTGAGCCCCGCCTCGCTCGATTTCGCGCTGTCGCGGTCGAAGGCGGCGAGCACGTAGAGCGCAAGGCTTTGCAATTCGAGGCCCATGTAAAGAGCGATGAAGCTCGCCGCCGAAATCATCAGCATCATGCCCAGCACGGAGAAGATGACGAGCACGGGAAATTCGAAGCGCGCGATCTTTTCGAGGCCGAAATAGCCCTGCGCCATGATGAGGGCCGCGGCCGCGCCCAGAAGCGCGAGCAGCTTGGCGAAGCGCGTGAAATCGTCGACCACGAAGGCGCCGCCGAACGCGCTCACGGCGCCGCTGCCCGCCATCACGAACCAGGCCGCAACCACGAGCACGATCATGGCGAGTAGCGAACTCGCGCCCATGCCTTTTTCGCTGCGCAGGACGCCCGCAAGAAGCGTGATCATGCCGCCCGCCGCCAGCACGAGCTCGGGCAGAAGCGTCATCAGATCGGCGTGGAGCGCGTTCATCTCGCCTCTCCCGCGAGCGCGAGCTTCGGATGGTCATGCGCCAGCGCCATCTTGTGCTCCTGGATCAGATTGGCGACCGAGACGCTCGTCACGTCGAAAATCGGCTTGGGATATATGCCCATCAGGATCGTGATGATGACGAGCGGCGCCAGGATCGCGACTTCGCGCAAGGAGAGATCGGCGATGCTCTGGAGCGCGGGCTTCACCAGCCTGCCGAAGATCACGCGCCAATAGAGATAAAGCATATAGGCCGCCGACAGGATCGTGCCCGTCGCCGCGAAGATCGCGATCCAGGTGTTGAAGCGGAAGGCGCCCAGCATCGTCAAGAATTCGCCGATGAAACCGCCGGTGCCCGGCAGGCCGACATTGGCGAGCGTGAACACCATGAAACACGCGGCATAGATCGGCATGCGCGCGACGAGCCCGCCATAGGCGGAAATCTCGCGCGTGTGCATGCGGTCGTAGATCACGCCCACGCAAAGGAACAGCGCGCCGGAAACGACACCGTGCGAAAGCATCTGGAAGATGCCACCTTCGATGCCCTGATGGGTGAGCGTGAAGAGGCCCATGGTCACGAAGCCCATATGCGCGACCGAGGAATAGGCAATGAGTTTCTTGATGTCCTCCTGCGCCAACGCCACCAGCGAGGTGTAGATGATCGCCATGATCGACAGCACGAAGATCAAGGGCGCGAAGGTCTCGGACGCGCTCGCGAACATCGGCAGTGAGAAGCGCAAAAATCCGTAGCCGCCCATCTTCAAGAGAATGCCCGCCAGGATCACCGAGCCGGCGGTCGGCGCTTCCACATGCGCGTCCGGCAGCCAGGTATGCACCGGCCACATCGGCATCTTCACCGCGAAGCTCGCGAAGAAGGCGAACCACAGGAAGCCCTGCATCGCGACGGGGAAATGCGCGCCCGCGAGCAGCGCGGCGATGTCGGTGGTGCCCGAATAGAGATACATCCACAGGATCGCGAGCAGCATCAAGACCGAGCCGAGCAGCGTATAGAGGAAGAATTTGAAGCTCGCATAGACGCGCCGCTTTCCGCCCCACACCCCGATGATGAGGAACATCGGGATCAATCCGCCTTCGAAGAAGACATAAAAGAGAACCAGATCGAGCGCGCAGAACACGCCGATCATCAGCGTTTCCAGCAAGAGGAACGCGATCATGTATTCGGGCACGCGCGTTTCGACCGATTTCCAGCTCGCGAGAATGCAGAACGGCATCAGCCCCGCCGTCAGCACCACGAACAGCATGGAAATGCCGTCCACGCCCATGTGATAGGTGATGCCGCCGCCCAGCCATTCGGCATGTTCCACGAACTGGAAAGCCGCCGTCGTGCCGTCGAAGCGCGACCAGATGTAGAGCGCGACGCCGAGATCGGCGAGCGTCACGATCATCGCTACCCAGCGCGCGATATTGGCGACCTGGGCCTCGCTTCCGCGCGCAAGCAAAATCAGCAGCACGCCCAGAAGCGGCAGGAAGGTGACGATGGTGAGGATGTGGTTCATGGCGCGATCCCTGCAAACATGAACCAAGTCGCCAGCGCCACCACGCCGATCAGCATAGCGAAGGCGTAAGTGTAGATGTAGCCCGATTGCAGGCGCACAGCGCCGCGCGTCGCATCGAGAACGCGCGCGGCAACGCCGTCGGGCCCGAGCCCGTCGATGATCTTTCCGTCGCCGAATTTCCACAGGAAGCGGCCGAGCCGCATCGCAGGCCGCACGAAGAGGAAATCGTAGAGCTCGTCGAAATACCATTTGTTGTAGAGAAAGAGATAAAGCATGCCGCGCTTCGCCGCCATTTGCGCGGGCAGTTCGGGATTGAGGATGTAATAGTAATAAGCGATCGCGAATCCGATCAGCATCATGACGAAGGGCGAAAGTTCCACCCACATGGGAACGGGATTTTGCGCATGGCCCGCGATCGCTGCGACTGAGCTGTGCCAGAAGCTGGTGGATGCGCCGCCGACGAACACATTGTCGAACAGCGCGCCGGCGAACAGAGCGCCCAGCGCCAGCACCGCCAGCGGAACGAGCATGACGACAGGCGATTCATGGACCTCATCCAGCGCGGGCGCATGATGATCGTGATTGCCCGGCTCTTCATGCTGTTCAACCGCGGGATCATGAATGGGCTCGGCGCCGTGATAACGGCCATGAAACGTCATCAGGAATTGCCGCCAGGAATAGAACGACGTCATGCCCGCGGCCACGACCGTGAGGATGAAAGCATACATGCCGATCCCGGTGCCCGAAGCGAATGTCGCGTCGATGATGCCGTCCTTGGAATAGAAGCCCGCCGTGCCGATGCCGATGAAGGGAATGCCGAAGCCCGTCAGCGCCAGATTGCCGATCAGCATCATTGCCCAGGTGAAGGGAATGCGCCGCGCCAGCCCGCCCATCTTGCGCATGTCCTGTTCATGATGCAGCGAATGGATCACCGCGCCCGCGCTTAAGAAAAGCAGCGCCTTGAAGAACGCATGCGTGAAGAGGTGGAACATCGCCCCGCCATAGGCCGAAACGCCCGCCGCCGCGAACATGTAGCCGAGCTGCGAACAGGTGGAATAGGCGATGACGCGCTTGATGTCGTTCTGGAAGAGGCCGACGGTGGCGGCGAAGAACGCCGTCGTCGCGCCGATGAAGGTGACAAAAGCGAGCGCGCCCGGCGCGAGCTCGTAAAGCGGCGAGCAGCGGCAGACGAGGAACACGCCCGCCGTCACCATCGTCGCGGCATGGATCAGCGCGGAGACGGGTGTGGGGCCCTCCATCGCGTCGGGCAACCAGGTGTGCAGCAGGAATTGCGCCGATTTGCCCATCGCGCCGACGAAGAGCAGCAGGCAGAGCGTGGTCAATATGTCGACATGCTGGCCGGCGAAGACGAATGTCTTTGCCGCCATCGCGGGTGCGGCCGAGAACACCGCATCGAAATCGAGTGTTCCGAACACATAGAACACGCCGAAAATGCCCAGCGCGAATCCGAAATCGCCGACGCGATTGACGATGAAGGCCTTGAGCGCCGCGGCGTTGGCCGACGGTTTCTCGTACCAGAATCCGATCAACAGATAGGACGCGAGCCCCACGCCTTCCCAGCCGAAAAACATCTGCAGGAAATTGTTGGACGTCACCAGCATCAGCATGGCGAAGGTGAAGAGCGAGAGATAGGAGAAGAAGCGCGGCCGGCTCGGGTCCTCGTGCATGTAGCCGATGGAATAGAGATGCACGAGCGAGGAAACGCCCGTCACCACCACCAGCATCACCGCCGTCAACGTATCGACGCGGATCGTCCAGTCCGCTTCGAAATCGCCGGAATGGATCCATTGCGCGAGATAGACGATGCCGCCATGGCCCATCAGCGCCACGTCGTAGAACACGTAGCAGGAAAGCGCGGCCGATACGAACAGCAGCACCGTCGTGACGAGCTCGCTCGCGCGCGCGCCGATCAGCCTCCCGAAAAGTCCGGCGATGGCCGAACCGAGAATGGGAAGGAAGACGATCGCGGTATACATCCTCAACCCTTCATCTGGTTCACGTCGGTGACCTCGATATTGCCGCGGTTGCGGAAATAGACGACGAGAATGGCAAGCCCGATGGCCGCTTCGGCGGCCGCCACCGTCAGCACGAACATGGCGAACACCTGGCCCACCAGATCGTGGAGGAAGGCGGAGAACGCGACGAAATTGATGTTGACCGCGAGCAGGATCAGCTCGATCGACATCAGGATGACGATCACATTCTTGCGGTTGAGGAAAATTCCGAACACGCCGATGGTGAAGAGGATCGCCGCGACCGCCAGATAATGGGAAAGGCCGATCGTCATCCTATGCCCCCTGCCCCGGCTTGACGTCGACGATGGCGATGGCGTCGCTCACGCGGCGCGAAACCTGACGCGCGATGGACTGGCGGCGCACGCCGGGACGGTGGCGCAACGTCAGCACGATGGCGCCGATCATGGCGACGAGAAGGATGAGACCCGCGACCTGGAAGTAATAGACGTAATCCGTGTAAAGAATCTGTCCCAGCGCCGCCGTGTTGGTGACGCCCATCGGCACCGGATGGGCAAGGCCCGAGGGCGCCGCCGGCGCAATCGACCACAGGCCCGAAACCAGCAGCAATTCCGCCACCAGCACGAGCCCGATCAGCGCGCCGACGGGCACATATTGCAGCGCGCCGCGCTTGAATTCCGTGAAATCGATGTCGAGCATCATCACCACGAACAGGAAAAGCACCATCACCGCGCCGACATAGACGACGACCAGGATCATCGCGAGGAACTCAGCGCCCAAAAGCACGAACAGCGCCGCGGCATTGAAGAAGGCGAGGATCAGGAACAGCACCGAATGCACGGGATTGCGCGCCGCGACGACCATAATCGCGGCCACGAGCATGACGACGGAAAAAACATAAAAGGCGATGGCTGCCAGCATGTGCCCCTTTGCGCGCCTTATCTATAAGGCGCGTCCAGCTCCAGATTGCGCGCGATCTCGCGCTCCCAGCGGTCGCCGTTCGCGAGCAGCCGCTCCTTGTTGTAATAGAGTTCCTCGCGCGTTTCCGTCGAGAACTCGAAATTCGGCCCTTCCACGATCGCATCGACCGGGCATGCCTCCTGGCAGAGGCCGCAATAGATGCACTTCACCATGTCGATGTCGTAGCGCGTGGTGCGGCGGCTGCCGTCGGCGCGCGGCTCTGCCTCGATGGTGATGGCGAGCGCAGGACAGATCGCCTCGCACAATTTGCACGCGATGCAGCGCTCCTCGCCGTTCGGATAGCGGCGCAGCGCATGTTCGCCGCGGAAGCGGGGCGACAGCGGACCCTTCTCGAAGGGATAGTTGAGCGTCGCTTTCGGCGCGAAGAAATAGCGCAGCGAAAGGCCGAAGCTCTTCACGAACTCCCAGAGGAAGAGCGAACGGACAGTGCGATCGAGAGCGGCCATCACATCCCTCCGTGGTGGAAGACCATCACCCACCCCGCCGCGACCACGACCCACAGAAGCGAAAACGGCAGGAACACTTTCCAGCCGAGCCGCATCAATTGGTCGTAGCGGTAGCGCGGCACGAAGGCGCGCACCATGGCGAAGCAGAAGAAGAAGAAGACGATCTTGAGCAGCATCCAGATGATGCCGGGAACATAGGTGAAGGGCGCGATATCGAGCGGCGGCAGCCAGCCGCCGAAGAAGAGGATCGATGTCATCGCCGACATCAGGACGATGTTGAGAAATTCGCCGAGATAGAAGAGCAAAAACGGCGTCGAGGAATATTCCACGAAATAGCCGGCCACGAGCTCCGATTCCGCCTCGACCAGATCGAAGGGCGGGCGGTTGGTTTCCGCGATCGCCGATACGAAGAAGATCACCGCCATGGGAAAGAGCGGCGAGAACACGTACCAGCGATGGGCCTGCGCGCGCACGATATCCGACAAATTGAGCGAGCCCGCGAAGAGCAGCACCGTCACGATCACGAAACCGATGGAGACCTCGTAGGACACCATCTGGGCCGCGGCGCGCAGCGAGGAAAGGAACGGATATTTCGAATTCGAGGCCCAGCCCGCCATGATGACGCCGTAAACACCGAGCGAGGAAATCGCGAAGATATAAAGAATGCCGACATTGATATCGGCGATCACCAGCCCGTTGTCGAGCGGCACCACCGCCCAGGCGGCGAAGGCGAGCGTGGAGGTGACGAGCGGCGCCAGCATGAAGATCACCTTGTTGGCGCCCGACGGGATGATCACTTCCTTGATCAGATATTTGCCGAGATCGGCGAAGCTTTGCAGCAGGCCGAACGCGCCCACCACATTGGGTCCGCGGCGCATCTGGACGGCGGCGAAGATCTTGCGGTCGGCCAGGAGGAAATAGGCGATCATGATCAGGAGCGTGACGTCGAAGATCAGGATCGAGAGAACCTGGCTCACGCCCCATGCCCAGCCATAGGAGAGACCGTGGTTCAGGAGGAAGTTGGTGAAGAGCATCGCCTATTCCGCTGCCATTTTTGTTTCGCCGGTCACGAAGATACGGCTGCATTCGGCCATCGTGTCGCTCGCGCGCGCGACTGGATTGGTGAGATAGAAATCGGTGATCGGTGAGGCGAGCGGTGCATTGCTCACGCTGCCCGCCGCCCCGATAGCATTCCAGATCGCGGGATCCGCGCCGGGATGTGCGGGGGCTTCGTCGAGCTTCGCGAAATGCGGCGCATCGGCCACGATGGTGCGGCGCAACGCATCCGCATCGTCATAAGGAAGACGCTTGCCCAGAACATCCGACAGCGCGCGCAGGACCGCCCAGTCCTCTTTCGCCTCGCCCGGCGGGAAGGTTGCCCGCCTGGCGAATTGTACGCGGCCTTCGAAGTTCACGTAGAGGCCTGATTTTTCCGTGTAGGCCGCGCCGGGCAGGATCACGTCCGCGCGATGCGCGCCCGCGTCGCCATGCGTTCCCTGATAGACGACGAAGGCGTTGCCGAGTTTCGCCATATCGAACTCGTCAGCACCGAGCAGATATATAAAGTCGATCTCGCCTTTCGATGCGCCGTCGAGAATAGACGCCATGTCACGGCCTTTGACGAAGCCGAGATCGAGTGCGGCGACGCGGCTTGCTACTGTGTGCAGCACATTGAATCCGTTCCAGCCGCCCTGGGCGGGCGAACCCGCGGGCCCAATCATGCCGGTATCGGCGGCGACCTTCGCGGCGAGCTTCAGGATCGCGGCGCCATCCGCGCGCGCAATCGCGCCCGGTCCGAGGATCAGCATCGGACGCTTGGCATCTTTCAGAACTTGCGTGAAAGCGTGTGTGCCATTCGCTATCGCTTCCAGGACGTCGGCGCCAACGCCCAATTGCTCGGCAGGATAAGTGAGATCGTAGGCCGCGCCCACATTGGCGATGCGCGGATTGCCCGCGAGCCAAGCCTTGCGGATGCGCGCATTCAGCACCGGCGCTTCCCAGCGCGGATTGGTGCCGATCAGCAGAATTGCGTCCGCCGCGTCGACGCCGGCAATCGTGGTGTTGAACAGATAGGATTGACGCGGGGCCGTTTGCAGCTTCGCGCCGTCCTGGCGGCATTCGAGATTGGCAGCACCAAGCGCCGCCATCAGATCCTTCAGCGCCTTGATCTCTTCCGCCGCCGCCAGATCGCCGACAATCGCGGCCATCTTCTCGGGCTTTGTGGATTTCACGCGGGACGCAATCGCGGCGAAGGCTTCGGCCCAGCTCGCAGGCACGAGCTTGCCGTTCTCGCGCACAAAAGGCTGGTCCAGCCGCTGGAAACGCAAGCCGTCGCAGGCATGGCGCGCTTTATCCGAAATCCATTCCTCGTTCACGTCTTCGTTCAGCCGCGGCAGCACGCGCATCACATCGCGCCCGCGCGTATCGACGCGAATGTTGCAGCCTTGCGCGTCCATCACGTCGATGCTTTCGGTCTTGCGCAATTCCCACGGCCGCGCGTTGAAGGCATAGGGCTTCGACGTCAGCGCGCCCACCGGGCAGAGATCGACCGCATTGCCGGAAAGCTCGCTGGCGAACGCTTTTTCCAGATAGGTCGTGATCTCCATATCCTCGCCGCGGCCGGTCGCACCGAGGTCCGGCACGCCAGCCACTTCCGTCGCGAAACGAACGCAACGCGTGCACTGGATGCAGCGCGTCATGATCGTCTTGATGAGCGGGCCCATATATTTGTCTTCGACGGCGCGCTTGTTTTCGTTGAAGCGGTGGAAGCTGGCCCGGCCATAGGCCATCGCCTGATCCTGCAGATCGCATTCGCCGCCCTGATCGCAGATCGGGCAATCGAGCGGGTGATTGATGAGCAGGAATTCCATCACCCCTTCGCGCGCCTTTTTCACCAGCGGCGATTTGGTGTTGATGCGCGCGGGCGTGCCGTCCTTGTTCGGGAAAATATCCTTCACCTGCAGCGCGCAGCTTGCTTGCGGCTTCGGCGCGCCCACCCATTCGACGAGGCACATGCGGCAATTGCCGGCGACGCTCAAACGCTCGTGATAACAGAAGCGCGGAATTTCCGCGCCCGCCTGCTCGCAAGCCTGCAACAACGTGATGTTGTCATCTGCTTCAATCTCGTTACCATCGATGACGAGCTTGCGCGCCATGGCTTACTCCGCCGCCTGTTTATAGGCCGCCATGCGGCGTTCGAGTTCCGGGCGGAAGTGGCGGATCAACCCCTGGATCGGCCACGCCGCCGCATCGCCAAGCGCGCAGATCGTGTGGCCTTCCACTTCCTTGGTCACTTCCAGAAGCAGATCGATTTCTTCCGGCCGCGCATCGCCCTTCTGCATGCGCGTCAGCACGCGCCACATCCAGCCCGTGCCTTCGCGGCAGGGCGTGCATTGGCCGCAACTCTCGTGCTTGTAGAAATAGGCGAGCCGCGCAATCGCCTTCACGATGTCGGTGGATTTGTCCATCACGATCACCGCCGCGGTGCCGAGGCCCGATTGCAGGTTCTTCAAGGAATCGAAATCCATCGGCAGTTCGCCGCAAACGCTCGCAGGCAAACACGGCACCGACGCGCCGCCGGGGATGACGGCCAGCAAATTATCCCAACCACCGCGCACGCCGCCCGCATGGCGATCGATCAGCTCGCGCAGCGGAATGCCCATCTCCTCTTCCACATTGCACGGCTTCTCCACATGACCGGAGATGCAGAAGACTTTCGTGCCCGTGTTGTTCGGCCGCCCGATCGCGGCGAACCAATCCGCGCCGCGGCGCAGGATGGCCGGCGCAACCGCGATGCTCTCCACATTGTTGACCGTCGTGGGGCAGCCCCACACGCCCACATTCGCCGGAAACGGCGGCTTCAGGCGCGGCTGGCCCTTCTTGCCTTCGAGGCTTTCGAGCAACGCGGTTTCTTCACCGCAAATATAGGCGCCCGCGCCGTGATGCACATAGCAATCGAAATCCCAGCCGTGGATGTTGTTCTTGCCGATCAGCTTGGCGGCATAGGCTTCATCGACGGCGCGTTGCAGCGCCTCGCGCTCGCGGATGAATTCGCCGCGCACATATATATAAGCGACATGGGCGCGCATCGCAAAGCTCGCGATCAAACAGCCTTCGACCAGCGTGTGCGGATCGTGGCGCATGATGTCCCGGTCCTTGCAAGTGCCGGGTTCGGATTCATCCGCGTTCACGACAAGATAATGCGGCCGCTCCTTCACTTCCTTGGGCATGAAGGACCATTTGAGGCCGGTCGGGAATCCTGCGCCACCGCGCCCGCGCAGACCCGATTTCTTCATCACATCGACGATGGCTTCGGGCCCCATCTCGATGATCTTTTTCGTGCCGTCCCAATTGCCGCGTTTCCTCGCGCCTTCCAGCCCCGGGTCGCCGAAGCCGTAGAGATTGGTGAAGATGCGGTCTTTATCGGCCAGCATCAGACGATTTCCTTCAATGTCGTGGCGCCGCCGACAGGCTCCGACGAGCGCCGGTCCGCTCTTTGCGGCCCCGGCTTCGGTTTTTCGCCGCGGCGGATGGCTTCGAGCAGTTTTTCGGTTTTCGGCCCGTCGAGGTCCTCGTAGAAATCCTTGCCGATCTGCAGCATCGGCGCGTTGACGCAGGCGCCGAGGCATTCGACTTCCATCCACGAGAACTTGCCGTCCTTGGAGATCGTGTGCTGCGTGGGCGCGATGTGCTTCTTGCACGCGGCGACCAAATCGCCGGACCCGCGCAGCCAGCACGGCGTCGTGGTGCAGACCTGCACCAGATGCTCGCCCACCGGCTCGAGATTGAACATGGTGTAGAACGTCGCCACTTCGAGCACGCGGATGAACGGCATGTCGAGCAGCTTCGCCACCAGCTCGATCATGGGCTTGGTCACCCAGCCTTCCTGTTCCTGCCCGATCCACAGCGCCGCAATCACCGCGCTCGCCTGACGGCCGGCGGGATATTTCGCGATCCATTGATCGACGCGCGTTTTATTCTCCGCCGTGAAGGCGAAACTCGCGGGCTGACGCTCGGCAAGGCGGCGCAGGCTCATCGGTCCACCTCGCCGAACACGATATCGAGCGAGCCGATGATGGCGGAAACGTCGGCGAGCATGTGGCCCTTGCCCATGAAATCCATCGCCTGCAGATGCGCGTATCCCGGCGCGCGGATCTTGCAGCGGTAAGGTTTGTTCGAACCGTCCGACACGAGATAGACGCCGAATTCGCCTTTCGGCGCTTCCACCGCCGCATAGGCCTCGCCCGCCGGCACATGGAAGCCTTCGGTATAAAGCTTGAAGTGATGGATCAGCGCTTCCATCGAGCGCTTCATCTCGCCGCGCTTGGGCGGCACGACCTTGTTGTCGACCGACACGACGGGACCGGCCGGCATTTTCTCCAGGCATTGCAGCATGATCTTGTTGGCCTGACGCATTTCCTCGACGCGCATGAGATAGCGATCGTAATTGTCGCCGTTCTTGCCCACGGGAATCTGGAAATCGAGTTCGTTGTAGCATTCATAAGGTTGCGCGCGGCGCAAATCCCACGCCACACCCGTCGACCGCAGCATGACGCCGGTGAAACCCCAGGCTTCCGCGTCCTCGCGCGAAATGATTCCGATATCGACATTGCGCTGCTTGAAGATGCGGCTGTCGGTCAGAAGCCCTTCGATATCGTCCAGCACTTTCGGGAAATGCAGACAGAATTCATGAATGTCTTCGGCGAGCCCCGGCGGCATATCCTGACGCACGCCGCCCGGGCGGAAATAATTGGCGTGCATGCGGCTGCCCGAAACGCGCTCATAGAACACCATCAGCTTTTCGCGTTCCTCGAAGCCCCAGAGCGGCGGGGTGAGCGCGCCCACATCCATCGCCTGGGTCGTCACGTTGAGAAGATGCGACAAAAGCCGCCCGATCTCGCAGAACAGCGCGCGGATATATTGTCCGCGCCTGGGAACTTCCAGACCCAGAAGCCTTTCGATGGCAAGGCAAAAGGCATGTTCCTGATTCATCGGCGCGACGTAATCGAGCCGGTCGAAATAGCCATTGGCCTGAAGATAGGTCTTGTGTTCGATCAGCTTTTCGGTGCCGCGATGAAGCAACCCGATATGCGGATCGACGCGCGTGACGATTTCGCCGTCCAAATCCAGAATGAGGCGAAGAACGCCGTGTGCCGCCGGATGCTGCGGCCCAAAATTCACCGTCAGGTGATTGCCTTCATCGGCCGCGGTGCTCATTTGGGTTCCTTGGCCTTCTCGTCGCCCGGCAGGATGTAGCGCGCGCCTTCCCACGGGCTCATGAAATCGAATTCGCGGAATTCCTGCACCAGTTGCACCGGCTGATAGACGACGCGCTTCAATTCGTCGTCGTAGCGCAGTTCGACATAGCCGGTGAGCGGGAAATCCTTGCGCAGCGGATAACCGGTGAAGCCGTAATCGGTGAGCAGCCGGCGCAAATCCGGATGATCGGAAAACGCGATGCCGTACATGTCGAAGGTTTCGCGCTCGAACCAGTTGGCAGCCGGAAAAATATCGACCACGGAGGGGACGGCGGTTTCCTCGTCGGTTTCGAGCTTGACGCGCACGCGCGCATTCTTCGTCAGCGAAAGCAGGTGATAGACGACGTCGAAGCGCCTGGCCCGGCTCGGCCAGTCGACGCCGCAAATATCGATCAGCACCTTGAATTCGAATTCGTCGCGCAGGCTCTTCATCACGCGCGCGACTTCGCCGGGCTCGATCTCGATCGTCAGTTCGCCGAGCGCAATGCGCGCCTCGCGCGCGGCTCCTGGCAGCGCGCGCGCGATGTTCTGGCCGAGCTGTTCGAGCGATCCATCCATCTCAGCGCTCGATATTTCCGGTGCGGCGGATTTTCCGCTGCAAGAGCATCACGCCATAGACCAGCGCTTCGGCGGTCGGCGGGCAGCCGGGAACGTAAATGTCCACCGGCACGATGCGGTCGCAGCCGCGCACGACCGCGTAGGAATAATGATAGTAGCCGCCGCCATTGGCGCAGGATCCCATCGAGATCACGTAACGCGGCTCGGGCATCTGGTCGTAAACCTTGCGCAGCGCCGGCGCCATCTTGTTGGTCAGCGTGCCGGCCACGATCATCACGTCGGACTGGCGGGGCGAGGCGCGCGGCGCAAAACCGAAACGCTCGAGATCGTAGCGCGGCATGTTCGCTTGCATCATCTCGACCGCGCAGCACGCGAGCCCGAACGTCATCCAGTGCAATGAGCCGATACGCGCCCAGTTGATGAGCGAATCGACGCTCGCGACCAGGAAGCCCTTGTCCGCCAGCTCCGCATTCATCGCCTTGAAATAGGGATCGTTGCCGGCGACGGGCGCCGCCGTATCTTGCGCGCTGTTCGGGATCACTCCCATTCCAGCGCCCCTTTCTTCCACTCATAGATGAAGCCGATGGTGAGCACGCCCAAAAACGCCACCATCGACCAGAATGCGAACAGGCCCGTCTTCGTCAGCGTGATCGCCCAGGGAAAGAGATATGCCACTTCCAGATCGAAGATGATGAAAAGCAGCGTCACGAGATAGAAGCGCACGTCGAATTTCATGCGCGCGTCGTCGAACGCATTGAAGCCGCACTCGTAGGCCGAAAGCTTTTCGGGATCGGGCTTGGACGGCGCGAGCAGGAACGGCGCCACAAGCAGCGCCAGGCCGATGACGCCGCCGATACCGATGAAGATGAGAAGCGGCAGATATTGCAGAAGCAGCGCGTTCATCGGTTCGGTCTTTCGTTCCCCCGCCTGTGAATGCGGTCTTTCGACCGGAATCCGGGTTCATTTCGCGGGCGCAGTATAGGCAGGCACGCCCCCCATGCAACGCGGGTTTAGCGCAAGATTCGCGCGTTTTACAAAGGATTTTGTTCATATGTTTCCGTGGCGATTGGAAGCGGGGATGCATCGCAATCGGGCGGACGCGGGGGGCGAATTTGAGAGAGGAAAGCGAAGGCTGGCTTGCCGAGCCCTAGCTCGCGGCCAGCGGTCCGCCTTCGCCCTTCGGCGCGACAGCCCTCTCTCGCTTCGCGAGCGAAGGCTGGCGGGAGCGACGGGGCTCGAAACTGGTTTTCCCGTATTCCGCAGGAGGTGACAGGACGTAAGTGCGTGAAATTGCTCAATTGTGTTCCTGTGGATAAAGGTCAAATCCTGACAATTGGCCCCCCAATTGGCCCCCCGGGCAATTCGATACTTTAGAACGCTTCAAAAGATTCAGTGCAACGCGATGGAAGCTGTCGCAGCCCGTGGTCAAGTCCATCGCGCAGGGCCGATCTGTGGCTAAGCCCTATTTGATAGGCATCCTTGCATTTTTCGAATAACACTCCACGGAAGGGGTCAAGGCACATCGACATCATCACGCCAACCGGATGCGCAAATTATCTCGCAAACGCCGGATATGCCCCTACTTAGACCGCACCGCGGCAATCATCGCAGTGGCCGTGCAATTCGAGAACGGCCCGGTCCAGATCGAACTTGGCATCGCGCACCACTTCAGCAACACGCTTGTTCACCCCGGAATCCGACAATTCTTCGACGGTTCCACAGCCGTGACAAATCGCGAATACGGCCGCTTCGCCATGTTGGGGATGGGCGCAAGCGACAAAGGCGTTTAGCGATTCCAGCCGATGAGCGCGACCGTCATCAATCAGCCGGTCCAGCGCCCGGTATACTGTGGGCGGCGCCGACACGCCATGGGACCGCAACCGATCCAACAGTTCGTATGCAGTCAAGGGCCTTGCCGTCTTCCGCAACGCCGCAAAAACCAGCTCATGGTTCGCTGCGTGACGCTTCTTCACTCCTGCCTGTTTCATCGACGTTCAAGCCTCACCAAAAGAAACGGTCACGGGAATTTCTGCTCGAATAGTGCGCAGATTCTCACAAATATAAGCCATCCGGGGGCACCGTGAAATGGAGCTGGATGAAACTTCGCTGGCGGAAAATCCGCCTGGGGCGAGGAATTCAACCTGGCCCGTCTCCATGCCTGGCAGGCGCGAAAATTTAGAGGGGGCTTATTCCGCCCAGGGCGCGCCGTTCATTGCAACTTTGTTAAGACCGCCACCGCAAATCGATGTTACGGTATAACAGGTTTCGTCCGGAGACCAATTTGGAAACACATCCTGGAATTCCGACGCGAATGTTCAAGCCGTTCTGCCGCGTGATCGCATCTGTGTTCAGTTTTTTTGGCGTGATCTGCATATTCAGCGCGCCGGCGGTGGCCCAATCGCTCCAACTGCTCCAGGACACGGAGACCGAACTCGCTCTCAACAGCTATGAGGCTCCGCTCGCGAAGGCTGCGGGTCTGGATCCCAATGCCGTTCGTGTCTATTTGGTTGACGATCCGTCGGTGAATGCGTTTGTGGCCGAAGGTCAGAACATTTTCATGCAGACCGGAATTATCCTGTATGTCCACTCGCGCAACGAACTGGTCGGCGTCATGGCGCATGAGACAGGCCACATCAAAGCCGGGCATTTGTCGCGCGACAGCGCCGCCATGTCCAAGGCAAGCATTCCCATAATCGCCTCAACGATTATCGGCGTCGCGGCAATGGTCCTGGGCGCGGGCAGAGCCGGCATAGCGATCATGTCGGCCGGGCAACAGATCGCCGAAGGACAGTTTACGCGCTTTACCTACATCCAGGAAGGAACGGCGGATCAGATTGCCGTGAAGCTTCTCAATGCGACGCATCAATCGCCGCGTGGTCTGCTTGATGTCTTCAACAGGTTCGCGAATGAAGAGGCGATGTCGGGCGAGCAAATTCCGCCCTACGCGCAAAATCATCCGGTGGGTCGAGACCGGGTTGCGTATTTGCAATCTCTGGTCGATGCTTCGCCCTACCGTGATATAAAGGATAGTCCATCGCAGATGCATGCGTTCGAGATGGTCAAGGCCAAGCTCGCCGGTTACGTTCTGCCGGTAGAGGAGGTGTTCAACCGTTACCCGCTTTCGGATACAAGCGAAGCGGCGCGCTATGCCAGGGCGATGGCTTATATGCGCAAGCCGGATTTCACGAGTGCGCTGAGTGAGATCGACAGCCTCATCAAAGACGAGCCAAACAATCCCTTTTTCTACGAGGTACTGGGGCAAATTTATATTACCAGGAGCCAGCCGGGAGAGGCTGTACCGGCCTATCAGAAATCCGTCGACCTCCTTCCAACCGCGCCGGAACTGCGCGTCGAACTTGCTGCCGCCCAACTCGCGACCGAGAACACCAGTCTCGCCCGGCCAGCTCTCGCCAATCTCAAACTGGCGCTTCAGCAAGGCCATGAGAATGAGGATACCTATGCCTGGTTCGAAGAAGCACAAGCCTATAGCGAATTGGGCAACGAACCGTTGGCCGATCTCGCGACGGCTGAACGCTATTATGCCGATGATGATGGAGGAAAGGCGAAATATTTTGCGTCGCAGGCGTTGCGAGGATTGTCGCAAGGAACGCCCGATTGGCAACGAGCGTCCGATATCCTGGCGTTAAGCAAAGCGGAGCGGGGAGATGATGAATAGGTGCGTGGCGATGGATGTGTACCGATCAGAAACCTGAATTCGCCGGGAGTGGTATTTGTTATAGCGATTCAATTTCCAGCACCTGGTCCACCGCCTTCAGGATCCGGTGATCGTGGGTGGCGATCACCAGGCCAGCGTTTTCGGAAATGGCAGACGACTTCAGAAGGTCGAACAGAGCCGATGCGTTGCCGTCGTCGAGAGCGCTTGTCGGCTCATCCGCCAGAACAATTGCAGGCCGGTTAAAAAGCGCCCGTGCCACCGCCACGCGCTGCGCCTGGCCGTGGCTGATGCGATCGGCCCTGCGTTTGGCGATCTCAGCCAGCCCGAGCTTCTCCAGGAGCATGTGCAGACGCTGTGTTTCATCGGCCACGCGCCTGATTGCGACACGGCTGTCCACCAGCTTGCTGGCACAGCGTGCCGGCAGTCTGATGTTGGCCGCGACGCTTAAAGCATCGACGAGATGGAACGATTGAAACACGAGCCCCACGCAGTAGCTCCGGAAATGATCGCGGGCGGTGCGCGCAAGGGTCCACGGATTGATGCCGCCGATCTCGATTGTGCCGGCCGCCGGCTCCCGAATCGCGGCCAGCGCCATCAGCGCCGTGGTTTTCCCCGAACCCGACCGTCCGACGATCGCCACCGATCGCCCCGGTGCAATCTGGAAGTCGGGCAGCTTTGCGAAGATACGCCCTTCGCGGGCGACCGTGAGTCCTTGAACCGACATCGCCGGCGCGCCGGCATCAATGGCATTTGCAGTTATTTCCACCACGATCCGAATAGACCTTTCGTTTGCCGCTGCCGGCCATGGATAACAATGTTCCCGCTAACAGCACTTCATACGCTTCATTGCAAGATGACATGCATGACGGTTTCGGCAATAAGTATGGCGCACATGCAAAGTATGTTATATTATAACTAATCTCGGCGCGTCCAATGACAATTTGCTTCACGAGGAACTGACATGAAAGCGGCCATCATCGCCGCCGCCGCGCTTTTGGCGGTCAATTCCGCCGAGGCCCGGCCCATCGCGGTCGTCGCGGCGGAAAATTTTTACGGCGACATCGCCAAACAGGTCGGCGGTCCCCATGTCACCGTTACCAGCATTCTTGCCAATCCCGATCAGGACCCGCATCTCTTCGAGGTCAGTCCGTCCGTGGGGCGTGCCGTGTCCGCGGCACGCTTCGTCATTTACAACGGCATCGATTACGATCCGTGGATGAGCAGACTGCTCGGCGCCGCGCGATCTTCGCAGCGCCGCTCCATTGTCGTCGCCGATCTCGCCGGCAAGAAAGACGGCGACAATCCTCACATCTGGTATGACTCCAACACGATGATTGCGCTTGCGCGCGCGCTTGCCGGCGCATTGGCGGGGGCGGATCCCTCAAACCGGACCGCTTACGCAAGGCAATTGGCGCAGTTCGAGGAATCCCTGAAGCCGCTTCAGGCCAGAATCGCATCCATGCGCGGGCGATATAAGGGCATATCGGTCACCGCCACCGAACCGATCTTCGGTTACATGTTCGACGCACTGGGCATGAAGGTGCGCGATCAGTCGTTCCAACTGTCTGTCATGAACAATACCGAACCGTCGCCGTCCGATATCGCGGAGTTCGAGAACGATCTGAAAGCGCGCAAGGTGCGATTGATGGTGTACAACAGCCAGGCCACCGATCCGGTCGCCGATCGCATGAAGAAACTTGCCGCGAAATCCCACATCCCCATTGTCGGCGCGACGGAGACCGAACCCGCCGGCAAAACGTACCAGCAATGGATGTCGGACGAGCTCGACGCGGTGGACCATGCGCTTTCCGGAGCCGCGCAATGAATGCGATCGAATTCCAAGATGCGTCCCTCGCCCTGGGCGGCCGGACCATTCTTTCCGGCGTCAATCTCGCCATCGCCGAGGGCGAGTTCGTGGGGATGCTGGGTGCGAACGGTTCGGGCAAAACCACTTTCATGCGCGCGGTTCTCGGCCTTGTGCCGGCGAGCGGCGGCGCCATCCGCGTCCTCGGCCGTAACGCGGCCCGAGGCAACCCCGCCATCGGCTATGTGCCGCAGGTTCGCAACGATGGCGGCTCGCTGCGCCTCAGCGGTTGGGATTTCGTGGCGGCAGTGGTCGACGGGCATCGGCCGGGCCTGCCGTTTCTGGGCAGAGAGGGGCGTGCCAGCGTCGAGCGAGCGCTCCAACTTGTGGGCGCGCGCGGCCTCGCGCGGCGGCCGCTGTCGGAGATATCCGGAGGCGAGCGCCAAAGGCTGCTCCTCGCCCAGGCGCTCGCCGGACAACCCAAAATGCTGCTGATGGACGAGCCTTTGAACAATCTCGATCCGCACCATCAGCAGGCGATTGTCGATCTCGTCAAATCGGTCCAGACGGAACTGGGCATCACCGTCGTGCTCAGTTCGCACGAGCTCAATCCGTTGCTCGGCGTGCTCGACAG
>Ga0335085_10000118_pt1 | contig 255383 bp, 183 predicted proteins | sample Lox_Sample_45_FD_206712 | JGI IMG/M metagenome (GOLD analysis project Ga0335085, IMG submission 206712) | Soil microbial communities from Loxahatchee National Wildlife Refuge, Florida, United States - Lox_Sample_4.5 | ecosystem: Environmental > Terrestrial > Soil > Wetlands | place: USA... | reverse complement strand
CTACCTCGACGAATTCGTCTTTCGGCATAATCGTCGCCAGACTCCCGCGGCCGCATTTCAGATACTCCTGGGTCTCGGAACCGGCCGAAAACCAACAGAGTACGAGCAAATCCGGGGAGCGAGGGATCTCAACCACAATATATTGGGGTCTGCTGAAGCAACCGGATAATCAGAAGGCCACTAGCCCCTCGGTGCCTGAGACCCGAAGGCACCGGCACTTCCGGCTGAATTTCCCATTATCACAGTGTGAGAGGCGCGAACGCTCCCTATCCGAAGATCAGGGACACGGTTCCCAGTACACGAGGGCGACGAGACAATAGGCAGAGAGCATATAGCGCTTTCCCGGGCAGCGGCGTGCTAACGGTCATCCCGCCGGCCGATCCCCATCCGACTCACACGCGACCGCGTGTGCATCTCTCACAGCCACCATTAACTTACTCCGCCTGCGTTGTCGGTGAGACTCCGACGCCCGGATGTCTTGGTTCAGCGTGAAATGTCTTTTAGGGCCTACGGCCCGCGAAACCTGATGAAAATTGGTCAGAGTAGAATAGGCACGGCTCGGAGCGGCGAAGTCGAACTCTCACTGGAGAAATCGAGGCCGTTGAAATGTCTGATCCGGAGCGTGCATGATTCAGCGAATAAATGGGCGTCGTTGTTTTCCGCGGTGGAAGCAGCGATAGCCACGTGACCCTGGTTGAGGTAGCTTGCGGCACGCTCCCTGCTCCCGCCAGGAGGAAACATGCCTTAAGATAGCTGGAATTGACGTTATAAGAAGATGTTAGCCGTGGTGATGTCTGACGTGGAAGTCGATGGCGAGTACCAGTTTGACCGGCGGCTGTTTGGCAGCAACCCTGAACAACTGCGCTCGCTGGCCGCATGGCTGCTCGAGCAGCAGGTCGAGGAAAGCGTGATGGAATCGACCGCCCAGTACCGGAAACCCGTCTGGGGAGCACTGGAGCGGTACTGGAAGCCGATATGCCAGAAGCGGGAAGGCGCAGGCCGGATGTCAGGAACGCTGCATCTGGCGCAGGCGCAATCGAACCGCGGGCGGCGGGGGCGCAAGAGGGATTTCCCCGATGCCGAACGTTTGGTGAAGCTGCTGGTGGCCAATGAGCTGAACCTAAGCTTTGTGCCGGATGCCGAGCAGCGTCTGTGGCGGGCGGTGATGCGGCGAAAGTACCAGCTGACCCGCAACCGTGTACAGCTGCAGGACCGACTAGAGTCTCTGCTGGAAGAGGCACACATCAAGTTGTCCAGCTGGGTCTCCGATCTGCTGGGCGCCAGTGCAAGGCGCATGTTGAAGGCGCTGGCGGATGGGGAAACCAACCCGGCGACGTTGGCCGCCCTGGCCGATCGGCACTTGCGTGCCACGCGGGAACAGTTGTGTGACGCGCTCGGCGCCTGCACGGAGCTCAACTCCGTCTATCGGAGGCTGCTAGATGATGCTCGAGGAGTTGCGGTTGATCGACGAGCAGATCGACCAACTCGACCAAGAGATGGCGAATCTGCTCAGTCCGCACCAGGACGCGGTGCAGCGGCTGGCGGAAGTGCCCGGTCTGGGGGTCGATTCAGCGCAGCAGATCATGGCCGAAGTGGGTACTATGGCAGCCACCTTTCCTTCAGAGAAGCACCTCTCCTCTTGGGTGGGTGCCTGTCCCGGCGATGAGGAGAGCGCCGGGGTGAACTACAACCACCGGTCCCCCAAGGGCAACCGACACATGCGGCGCATTCTCAATCAGTCCGCCAACGCCGCCGTCAAGGCCAAAGGAAGCATCTTCGAGAATGTCTATCGCCGCACGGTACCGCGTCTTGGGCACAAACTAACCATCTGCGTGGTTGCCCATCGGCAGTGCCGCCTCATCTGGAAGATTTTGCACCAGGGAATCCGTTACGAAGAACGGGGTCCGGCTGTGAACACAAAGTCGAGACAAAGGCGCACAGCGAGAATGATACGCGAACTCAGGAGCCTCGGCTACCGGGTCCAACCCGCGAGTTGTAAACCGGCCAATGCGGTATGGCAGCCAAGATTTTCGACCCTGGAGAGTTGCCGTTTCGTGATGGCTAGTTTTCCGCCGCTTCGCGGCGGGAGTTTTCAAGGCATAGGGAAATCTATCGAATCCGATGAGGAAGGCGAGGACGGCGCTTGAGACCGTCCCCGTCTCATCGGTTTCGATGAGTTTCCACCGGGTTATCCCTGGGCACGGTTGCTCTCCACCAGAGCCGGCTTCCGTTTCACCCGGCGGGTTCAGTTTAGCGCTGGCATCGAGCCCTCGCCAGCCGGATCGCCGACGGGCGGCAGTTCCTCGGGATCGGAGTTTGGTTCTGCGGCCCGAGCCTGCTGACGGCGAAGCTGGCGCTGCCGCCGCGCCGTCGAGCACGCTGCAGAGATAATAGAATGTGCCCGCCAGATTGAGGTAGGAGATATCCACATGCCAGCGCTGATGCGGTCCCGGCGGGCTGGAAGCCCCGGGCCTTGCTCGAGGGCTTGCGGTTCCAGCGTGCCAACCGTCCGGCCGCATGCATGCACCCGCCAGACGCTGGCCGGGCCCACCGCCACCAGGTCGGCGTCCAGCATCATGAAGGTCAAGCGGCGATAGCCTTCCCAGGAATGGGAGTCGTGGAATTCGATAATGGCCCGCTCCTCCCGCTCCTCCAGCCAGACCGTCGCGCGGGATCCAGCGATTGTGTTCGTTCACCTTGCCGTAGCGCGCCCGCCAATCGTAGAACTTGCTGGAGGCCAAGCCCAGCCAGAGAACGAAAGTGCAGACGGCGATCTCGCTGGCGTCGCTCCAGCGGCGCACGAAATCGACCACCTGGTCGCGAGCGTCGTGGGGTACCCATTGGCTTTTCAGATCTCCCCAATATTTTTTTAGCGCCACGTGCTCTTCCATGAGCTCGGCCAGAACCGCGTTCTTCTTCTTCAGCTTGCCTTCGAGGAAGGCGATGCGCTGCTCACGGGCCTCGACCTGCTTGTCGGTCCGTGGCCCCGGGACGAAGGCCGCGGCCCCGTTCTCAAAGAACTGCTTGAGCCAACGGTAGAAGACCGTGGGGTGGACGTGATGCTCGTCGTACAAGGCGGAGACCGGAACCCGATCGATCAGGTGTCGGCGCAGAATCGCACTTTCTCTTCAGCGGTGTAGTGCTTGCGTTCGTCGTTCATGAGCCCTCTCCGTTGTGGCTATCTTAACGGGAGGACTCTCCATTTCCGAGGCAGGACACGGATCGTCGCCATCGTTCGAACCCCGATCTGATGGCTCACATTGTCCACCTCTTCGCAGGCACCGTGGATCAAGCTCACCAGGGCAGCGGCAACTGCCCAGTGGCCTGGCAGAACGGCACGATCACGGCGATCGATTCGCGTGGCGCACGCCAAGCAATCCGATGCCTTTCTGCGGATGGCAAGCTCCTCTCGATCGCAAGTATGGAGCTGGAATTCCATCGCAGTCGGCGCCGCCTTGCTTATTACCTTCAGCCACGGTTTGGGCACGGTCGGAAAGCTCTTGACAAGCCCCATCCCCAGATTAGCAATGTAGGAGGTGTGGTGAAGAATTCCTCGATGGTGGGCTCAAGGTCGCGGCCCTCCAAGACGAGCCAAAGAGGCCTAGAGCCCGTGACCATCACGGTGAAGTGGAGGCAGAATAGGAATGAATGCGATCGATGAACCTCTTGGCGAAGACGTTGAAAGCGGAACTGCCTTATGAAACTTCTTCCGTCTTCACATAAGGTGGCTCCAGTGACGTTATAGAGGAAGTCGCCTTAGGAAAGGAAAAGATAGTGCACAGCATGCCTAAGAACACCAGCAGGTGCCAGTACACGAAGCGGGAGGGCCAACGTTGCCGGGCCAACGCCATGACCAACTCGAGGTTCTGTTTCTTTCACGAGCCCAGCAAAGCGAAGGAGCGGGCGGCCGCCAGGCGGAACGGCGGCATAGAAAGAAGCCGGCGAGTGGCTGTGTTCCCTTCTGACACGCCGGACTGGTCACTAGGAAGTGCGCGCGAAATGGATGACCTTGTATGTGAAATGCTAAACAAGGTCCTGCGCGGCGAATTGGATGCCAAGATCGCCCGCGCTGCGGCCGAATTGCCGCGGACTCGATTGGGCAAGTCAGGTTGTCGCCTCTGGGCGCGGCTCGAACAAGTAAGTTCGGAGACCGATGTGTTGTGTGCGCCTGAGGTGGAAGGACTTAGAGGATGAGGACCACCTAGCAAGTACGGGGGGCCCTGGTAGTCTGGTAGTCCGTCGTCAAGTTGACGAGTCGGGGAGCTATAGGACTGAGTGCTGTTCACATGCAGGTTCCTCAGAGGCCTCAGCCGATTCTCGCCGGCCGCCGGAAGAGCAGGGAATCGCGGGTGACACCTGAGGAATGAGCTTCTCAAATGACATGGTCTTCGCCATGGGAAGGCCGTTGATTGGGGTGGAACCTCTGGGCGTATTTGCCGCGGCTGAGAGTCCGTTTGGAACGGCTGCGAATCAATCTCGCCTGCAGCCAGGCCGGAGGGCAATTCCACCTTGCAAAAGTGACATGTCGTGGCATAATTACAAGGTGGTCCCACGACTCGCCACCGATCGCCTTCGCCAAGCCTTGGCTTCCTTTCCGGCTGTAGCCTTACTTGGCCCACGACAGGTCGGGAAAACAACCCTAGCCACCCTACTGGCGGACGAAGAGGGCGATCGGGCTCTTTATCTTGATTTGGAGCTGCCGTCGGACCGCGCCAAGCTGGCCGATCCGGAGCTCTACTTCGCCAGCCACGAACATAAGCTCATCATCTTGGACGAGATTCATCGCACCCCCAACATCTTTCAGATCCTGCGCAGCGTCATCGACCAGAGACGGCGAAAAGGGATCAGAGCTGGCGAATTCCTGATCCTGGGCTCCGCTTCCATGGACCTGCTCCAGCAATCGGCGGAGACCCTGGCAGGCCGCCTTGCGTATCTCGAGCTGACACCATTCATGGTTCCGGAGGTGGTCCGGAACGATGTTTCGGCCGCTGACCGGCTGTGGGTACGCGGTGGATTCCCGGACAGCTTCCTGGCTATCAGCGATACGGCGAGTTCAGAATGGCGGCGCGCCTTCATTCAGACCTACCTGGAGCGGGACCTGCCGATGCTGGGGCCCCGCATCCCCGCGGAAACATTGCGTCGCTTCTGGCAGATGTTGGCACATGGGCAAGGACAGATCTTTCATGCGGCGCCTCTGGCGGCGGGTCTCGGCGTCAGCGGGCACACGGTGTCACGCTACTTAGATATCTTGACCGACCTGCTCCTGGTTCGCCGTTTGCAACCCTGGGCGGGAAACCTCAAGAAGCGGCTGGTGCGCTCCCCCAAAGTGTACATACGTGACAGCGGCCTGGTCCACAGTCTGCTGAGTATTCGTGGCCAGGAAGACTTGCTTGGCCATCCGGTGGTCGGGCCAAGTTGGGAGGGGCTCGTGATCGAGAATCTGATAACCCTGGCCCCACCGAGTACTGAGTTTTCGTTCTACCGCAGTTCGGCCGGGGCTGAGATCGATCTTGTGCTGAGCCTTGCGGGGGGCCATCGCCACGCCGTCGAGATCAAGCGTTCGGTTAGCTTCCCGCGACCCAGCAAAGGGTTTCACCTGGCTTGCGACGATCTGAAGGTGACGGGGAGGTGGGTTGTCTACCCAGGTAAGGAACGGTTCCACTTGGACGCTCGCACCCAGGCTATTCCCTTCACGGAGGCGGCGCAACCAAACCTTTCCTGGGCGTTCGAACCTCAATGACATGCCATTACGGCCGTACGCGGATGCTCGGCACGTTCGCAAGGCGCTTGCCAATCCGTAGAGACTGGGCCGAACGGGAGACCCGAAGTGCCAAACGCTGCAACGAACTGCTGCCAGTAGAACTTCTGGAGAGACCCTCCCGCCTGGGCTATGATGAGTCCTACCTGGCCGGAAACCACAGACTGCGGCCAGGCGGGAGCATTCCCCGAAAATGGCCGAATACCCCACGAACTGAAATCACCAGAAGTTTTTAGGCCCCCTTGATATTCGGCTCATGATAACGCACAACGGTGTTCTTATCGAATTGTCTCACCTTTGAAAGGCGTCACCGGCTTCCGTGACGCCTGTCACCGCGTCGCTACAGCCAGATTGATAATTTGGCCTCACAAGTGGTGGTGTCGACCCCCGTCACTATCCGCACAGCCGGCCCTCATGGCACCACCGCTGAAGGAGTGCGCCATGAGATCCGGAAGATTGAATTCACTCGGCAAGGGCCTTCGGGGAGCTGCTGTCCTCGGCTTTCTGGCTGTGTTTAGCGCGGCGGCACTCGCTCAGAACCCGGTACCCTTCGTTAACCTGCCGTTGGTGCCTGACGCCGCAGCGCCCGGCGGGCCTGAATTCACTCTTACGGTGAACGGCACCGGCTTCATGTCCGGCGCTGTGGTGGATTGGAACGGTAGCCCCCTCGCGACGCAGTTCGTCAGTCGCTCGCGATTGACGGCGACTGTCCCGGCAGCAGACATCGCCATCGCCGGGACCGCGTCGGTGACTGTGGTCAATCCCGCGCCTGGGGGAGGCACGTCGAGCGTGGTGTTCTTCACAACCGCCAACCCTAGTTCTTCCGTGTCTTTTGGGGCTGTTGAATCAGTGCCGGGAGGAAATAACTGGGGCGCCGTGGCTGTTGGCGATTTCAATGGCGACGGCAACCTGGATGTGGCGAGCTTCCTCAGCGATAACGTTAACGTGCTGTTAGGGGACGGCAAGGGCAATTTCAATTTAGCTTCTTCATCGACAGTTGGACACCAGCCCTCTTCAGTAGTGGTGAGCGATTTCAACGGAGACGGCAAGTTGGACTTGGCCATTGCTAACTGGTGGGACGGGACGCTCTCGATATTGCTGGGTGACGGCGCGGGCAATTTCAACTTGGTCTCTTCTCCGGCGGTCGGCAACTTTCCCAAGTCGGTGGCCGTGGGCGACTTCAACGGCGATGGCAAGCTGGACCTTGCAGTCGCCACCCCAGGGGACAACACGATTTCCATTCTTCTGGGCGATGGCACGGGTAACTTCACACTAACATCGTCACCGGCGACGGACGGCGCTGGCTCAGTGGCGGTCGGCGATTTCAACGCGGACGGGAACCTCGACTTGGCAGTGACCAATCTCGGTACTGACACGGTCTCGATACTGGTGGGGGACGGCACGGGCAACTTCACCCTGGGTGCATCTCCTGCCGTCGGAAGTACGCCAACGTCAGTCGCTGTAGGGGACTTTAACGGGGACGGCAATCTCGACTTGGCGGTTGCAAACTATTGCCATCTTGACGTGACCAGAGCGGGGTATTGCGTCGCGTTGCCAAGCACAGTTTCTATCCTTTTGGGGGACGGCCGCGGCAACTTCGACCTGGCATCGTCCCCAACCGTGGGTGTTGATCCTGACGCCGTCGCGACAGCCGATTTCAACAGCGATGGCAACCTGGACGTTGCGGTGGCCAACGAGTCCAGCAACACAGTTTCGATCCTTCTGGGGGACGGGAAGCGCAACTTCATCCCGGCCAGTTCGCCAGTTGTCGATATTAACTCACTGGCACTGGCGGTGGGCGACTTCAACGGAGACGGCAAGCTGGATCTTGCGATCGAAAGGAGCCCTGCCGGGTCCATCTTGCTTCAGGTTCTGGCCCCGGGGATCTCGCTCTCCCCACTCGGCTGCACTTTCGGAAACCAGCTGGTTTCCACAACCAGCAGGCCTCAGGCTGTGACTGTAATTAATATCGGCAGCGGTTCCTTGGATATCAGCAGCATCGCCGCCAGCGGGGATTTTGCCCAGACGAATACCTGTGGCTCGACCGTCGCCGCTGGGGCAAATTGCACGATCAGTGTCACCTTCACGCCCACCGCGGCGGGTGTGAGGGGCGGCGCGATCACGATCTCAGACAACGCCAACGGCAGCCCTCAGATCGTTAACCTCTCTGGCACGGGAATCGTCTCCGGCGTGAGTGCCAGCCTCTCCACCACCAGCTTGACCTTCCCGAACCAGGTGGTTCAGACCACCAGCGCGCCACAAGCTGTCACCTTGACGAACACGGGCACGGCTACCCTGAACATCACCAGCATCGTCTCGAGCGGCGACTTCGCCGAGACGAACACCTGCGGGAACTCGCTCGCGAGTGGCGCAAGCTGCACCGTGAGCGTCACCTTCACTCCCACGCAAGCCGGAACCCGGACTGGAAGTGTGACGATCACGGACAATGCTCCGGACAGTCCGCAGTCTGTTGTCTTGACGGGCCAGGGGGTCACCGCAGTCGAAAACACAGTGGGGTTCGGCTACTTCCGGTTCGAGAACGGTACGCCTGGTCAGGTGGCGTCCGGCACTAACTCCATTCTGGACTCGTCGCCCTATCAGAATAACGGCACACCGATGGGTAGCATGACTTACTCAAGCGACGTTCCATCGGTCGGAATCCCGAACTCCGTAAGCCTGCAGTTCAATGCTGGTTACAGCGATGCGCTCGCATTCGACAAGACATTCCCGTTCAATCAACAGGGGCTGGATGTGAGTCTCGACTTTTGGCTGAAGTCGAGCCTGGAACAGTATGAGGAGGTTTTCGGGACCAAGCTGGACAGTTCCGACACAAACAGATTCAACCTCGCACTGAACAACAATGGCACTCTGGCTCTTGACTACCGCGATCCCGACGGGAACTTACACCAGCTCGTCGGCGCAGTAGGTTCAGGCGTGCCCGTGCCCGCTGACACATGGAGCCACCTCAACATCACTAGGCTCGGGAACGAATACTTCGTACTCGAGAACGGGCAATTGATGGCAACGGCGGTTGACAGCTCACCAAACTTGCCGACCAATGTCGGCTGGGCGATAGCAGGCCGGAGCGGGTTCAGTTTCCAGGGCTTGATTGACGAGGTTCAAGTATCGCCTGTGCTGTCCAGCATCGTTCTGACTGCCTATGCCCTGACGTTTGGGGACCAGGTCATTGGGACCACCGGCGGGGCACAATCCGTTACGGTCACGAATTTGGGCAGCGCGCCTGCTAACATCGCCAACATCGCCGCCAGCGGGGATTTTGCCCAAAGTAACACTTGTGGCACCGCCTTGGCTTCGGGAGCGAACTGCACGATCAGCATAACGTTCACTCCCACTGCGGCTGGAACCAGAACCGGGACCATCACGATCGACGACGACGCTTCCGGCAGCCCCCAGATCGTGCAACTGACCGGCACCGGCAGCGAGTTGGGCGTGTCACCCGCCAGCCTCACGTTCAAGAGCCAGAACGTCGGCACCTCCAGCACCGGACAGTTTGTCACGGTCACGAACCACGGCGCTGCTGCCGTCTCGCTGACGGGAGTGGCGACGACGGGAGACTTCGAGGCCACCAGGCCCTGTCCTTCCGTCCCGCCCGAGGGAACCTGCAAGATCCTGGTCATCTTCAGGCCCACCGGGACTGGCCAGCGCACGGGCGTGTTGACCATCAATGACTCCGAACCGAGCCAGGCTACGGTTGCCCTGTCGGGCACGGGCACCGCGCCCTCGGTGAGCCTCTCCACGGGCAACCTCACCTTTGACGGACAAGACGTGAACACGTCGAGCCCGGCGCAATCCGTGATGCTCACGAACACGGGCGACGGACCGCTGACGATCGGCGCAGTCACGACGAGCGGAGACTATGCCGCCACTGCAGGACATTGCGCGGGAACCGTAGCCGCAGGAGCAAGCTGCGAGATCACCGTAGTTTTTAAGCCGCTGCTGGCAGGGAACCGGACGGGGAGCTTGAGCATTGCGGATAACGCCGCTGGCAACCCACAAACCGTAACACTATCGGGGACGGGTGAGGACTTCACGCTCTCGGCCCGCACCATGTCGGCAACAGTGACGGCGGGCCAGACAGCCAGCTACACGTTGAGCCTTGCCTCGGAGGACGGGTTCTCCGGTACTGTCACCCTCACTTGCACGGGAGCGCCAGCCACCGCTGCCTGCTCGCTCTCGCCCAGCGCGGCGATACTGGCCGCGTCGGACGCGACTCTCGTTACGGTCGGCGTGACCACCACGGCGCGCTCGATGGCTCCGCCGCGCGGCCGCCATCGGTTGCCCGGTCCAGCGTCACCCGGGGTGCGATGGCTCCTCGCTCTTCTGATCATGCTGGCGATCATTGCCTGGACGTGGCGCGGCTCAGCTCTGCCGAAACGCGCGCTTCTCCGGGTGCCACTCAGCACCGCGCTGCTGCTTGTGGCGCTCTGGGCCGCGTGCGGCGGCAGCAGCGGCGGAACCTTTGCGCCGTCTCCCGTGGCAGGAACACCGGCTGGCACTTACACGCTCACTGTGGCCGCGTCCGGGTCCGGCGTAACGACCAACGTTACCCTGACGCTGGTAGTAAACTGATCGGAATCGCCACGAGCCAAAGCTATCGCTAACGGGCATCGTCAGGCAGCCCAGGTCAATTTTCTCTGACCGACAACTAGCGAACGATCTCGGGTTTGCGCACGGTTGCCGAAACGACGCGCACTACTGGGTGGGTCAAGGGTACTGTTTCTGAGCTCCCGCCGGTTCGAGGCCTGATTACGCAAGCCCGCCGATTAACACAATGCACTTGGAACCTCGCGTGACGGCGATAGCGGGCTTTGTTGATCCGGCAACACCCCGAATTGCTGCGTCGTCTTAGCCTCGCGGCAACCAGCGGTTCCGTGCGCGCTCGAGGAAGGACGGCTCCTGACTCGGTCCTTGCCCTGCTACGAGCCGTTCAAAACCCGGCATAAAGCCTGTCTTCCGGTGATGCTCTTGACGGACCTCGGCGACCACGGCGTTCCACTGCTGACCTATACCAGCCCGTTCGAAGCAGCTTTTGGCCTCCTCAAAGTGCGACAGGGCAACATCGTAGTACTTGCTCTTCTTCGCGTTGAGGATGCGCATGCCTAGCGCGCGGAAGACCTTGCCGGCCACTTTAGGTTGCGTTCTTGCAAGGCGCTTAGCCGCGGGCTCGGTGACATAGTGGCTGAGACTCTCCAGTGCGGTGTCGCTTGCCTCGCGCAGGCAGCGAACGAGACGATCCGTCTCTTTGGTTTCCATCAGAAGTTCGATGAGGGAACCGAGCTTACCGCGTTCCGCGGCGTCGAGAGCTTTCGTGTGCCAAATGGCGCGTTCGACCTTCGGGACAAAACTCATCAGCTCCTGGTAGCTGTACCTGTCCGGGCTCTCTTGGAACTCCGCCCAGGCTGCTTCAAGGGCCTCGTTGTTCCGGCCGAGCTTGGTGAGCAACTCGCGCTTCAGTTTCGCCAAGTCGCCATCCGCCATCGACTCGTACGGATGCTCCTTCTGAAGGAGCAGGCCGCGCTCAACCCAGGCAAGCGCCTCCTCGGGCTTGCGTCGGGCCTTGTGCATGGTGGCGAGAACAAGACAGTCCCGAGCCGAAAGCGCTGTCTGCTCGCACAGGGCGACATATGCTCGGATATCTCCCTGCTGGGCGTAGATGGCTCGCAGTCTCTCGCCCCACCCCCGGCGCACTTGCTCGCTGCTATTCTTTGTCTCAAAGCGCATCCTGACTGCACGTTCGAAAGCCGCGAGGCCATCCTTGTGCAACACCTTCACGGCCTCGCGTTCGATTTGATAGGCGAAGCTGTAAGGGTCATTCTCCATACGATCGAGCAACAGGCTCGCGGTCTCGTTTGAGTCCGCACCTGCCGCTTGCCGTGCCTTCAGCCACCCGATATAGAGGGTGTCAACCAGCTGTCCGAAGTAGCCGTTCGAATCATCGACCTCGTCCGCCTTCTCGTAGCAGCCGGCCAGAAAGGTCTCATGGAGGCGCACAGCGCGCTCGGGGTCGGTGCGGGCAAGCTGATCGATCTGTGTCCTAATCCTTTCGAGTCCCGAAACGAAGTCCCACTCGGTTCGGTAGTCGATGAACTGCCCTGGCCTGAGGCCAGCTTCGATCGCAGCTTCCAGAGGGTCTTGCCGGGCCCGTCTCCGCTTCGTCATCATCTGCCCCTTAGATCCTCAGGCGTCAAGGTGCGGTTCTGTAGGCCCTCTGGATCGTTGAGTAGTCTAAGGGCAAGGAGCCGCTTAGTGGTCCTTCGTCCCACGCCGTGGATGCGAAGCGCCTGAAGTACGGTCGTAGGCTGCAGTGCCACGAGCGTCGCAGGCCACACGGGAGAGGCCGGGCTGCCCGCGGAGGTCGTCCAGGGTGATGGCGCTGGAGGTTTTCATCGCCATTGGTTTCGCACTCAATCGGCTCAGCGCATTTTATCGCGCGTTGCTCGTGATGCTATGACGCAGCGATGCCTCCTCGGGATCCAGTCGTGATGCTTATCATGCGCCTGCTTGCGGCGTCGTCCGTGACCGGCGATCGAATCGCGCTTACAAACGGGACATCGTCGTACGATGACATAGGCATACCCTTCGTCCCAATCCGAATCGAACTTGTACGCTGGGGCAAAAGTGGGATAAGAAGAACCGCGGTTCATCGGGGCTCGTTGACTTTCCCAAATCTGAGCCGAAAACGGAGCTCCTCCTCCCGGAGAAAAATCCCAACTGGAAGAGAGTAACGCTCCTCGGCTACAGCCTTTTAGAGCGAGATTCCAACGATGGCCGGTTAAACTGTCGAAAGCTCACGATTCAACGACACGTCAAAGATTGGATGGTCCGGGGATGCCCACATTTGATATGGGGACTTCGCGGGTCCACATTCATGTCCACCCGGCGTAGCCTACCGATGGCGGGTCGAGTTTGCTCCAACGGCCGATTAGCGGTGCTCACAACAGCCGAGGTGCCTTTGCGGTAAAGAATTCCTTCACTGCAGACCAGGTCAGGGGCAGGAGCATATCGGGCATAGGATCCTTCTCGGCCTCTTCGAAGTAGGCCAAGGACTTCAGCACGTGGACCATGCTGTAATTTGCCCGAGCGTACTTCTGCTTGAACCAGTTGAGGATTTGCTCCAGATCGTGGTGCTGTGAAACCACGTAAAGGTCGATAAAATCGCGCTTGGTTCCGCGTCCAGCAATGGCACTGACCTTCATGCAAGCGATATCCCGAGGGTCAGCGACCTTCACGCCGAGCAATTCATCGCAGGCGAAGAGCAGGGGATAGCGATATCTGAGGAAACTCACCTTTGTTTCCCGGATGGTAAGATGAAGGGTCTCCGGACCCTTCGCTAAGACCTGAAGTCCGCCAACGTTCTCAGCCCTTTCCAGCATCACCTCTGGCTCGAGCGGTTGGTCGGTGAAGAAATCCAAATCGACGGAACGTCGGTGGCCCACGGAAAGAGCCAGACCCGTGCCGCCGGCAAGATAGAAATCCTTGAGTGCTGACACCCTGTGCAAATCCGCCAGCGTCCGCTCGACCGCTTCGGTGATTACTTCTCGGTGCCACATAGCGCTCCGTCGGTTGAAGGAGGAATCTCGGTTGCCTGCTTCGGTCAGAGGACGAACTAGTGGCTCGCTTTCAAGGCCGCCACTCTATCCAAGGGAATTCCGTATACGAGAGCCCAGAAGTTTGCGGACCTCGGAGAAAGCCTGCGCTCGTTCGCGACGACTCTCTCGATCTCCGCCTTTGGAAAGGTCTGTTTGAGCCAGCCGACGGCCGATTCATCACCGAATTCGAGGATGCGGGCGATCGTATAGTCCGGGTGAGAAGCGGGTTCAAAGCCCTCCGCGTCTATATCCCAGAAGATCGGACGTAAGTTGTGTGGGATCACGATGTTAGCTTATTACGCTTGACCTCACCTGTCAAGACCTCGCAAAAGGTGCCGACAGTGTCTAGGACATGTTGCTCGGAGTCCAATCCGCACCGGTCGATCGGGTCGCACAGTCGCTCGCACGTGAAGGTCAAAACGATGTTAATTGAACCGACCGGCGAGGACGAATCAATCGGTGAGCCGTTCTGGCGGTGCTGCCATTGAGGAGCACGATCGGAAAGCTGGTCGCGGAATCGGTGTTCCACGGAGAATACCAGTTAGAATATTCGAGAGGCCCATGTTGTTGAGTGAATGGCAATGGCCCTGGGGTCCCTGGTGGGCAAGGCCTGCAATGCAGGGCGAGGAGGAGCGCAGAGTGATCCTAACATCTCGGATTGTCGTTGCCGAAGACAACTCCAGGATGGACCTCACAGTTGCCCGTTCTCGCCTGGGAGCTCTCCAGACTGCATTTTTCGTTCTCGTACTTGGAGGCATTCTGGTGGCGGGTCTCTGGCCCTTCCACTCTCCCAAGAACCAAGTGCAGTGGCTCACAACAGGAAACGGTCTCCGCTTTGGTTCTCACGGCACGATCTTGAGTTCCGGCTCGCTTGAAGCCGCCCCGGCGGAGGACCAGACCCCTTGCAGTCTTGAGATCTGGCTGACGCCCGGGCTGACATGGGACTCGGGTACTCTGGTTGCGTTCTATCCTTCTGAAAAGGGCCGGCAGTTCTCGCTCCAGCAGTCCTTAAACGACCTTGCTCTGCAGAGCACCATCAGAGATGAACGGTTTCGAGTTCAGACTGATAAGCTGTATGTAGACGACGTCCTTCGTCAAGGCAAGTCGGTCTTCATAACGGTCACCTCGGATGGCCGCCAGCCGCGAGTCTACATCAACGGGTCTCTATCCAGCGAGGCTTCCGGGTTTCCTCTCTCCAGCGAAGACCTGACGGGCGAACTTGTGATTGCGAACTCACCCGTCCAAAATGACAGTTGGCAGGGCCAGTTGAGGGGACTCGCCATTTACGGCCAACAGCTCACGGGCGCGCAGGTTCTGGAACACTTTCGGACCTGGACCACGGAAGGTCAGCCTGCCGTTACGGAGGATGAGCGCAACGTCGCGCTTTATCTCTTCAACGAACACGAGGGACGGACCGTCCACAATTCGTCAGGTTCCGGGCCAGCGCTTTACATTCCGGAGCGCTACCTGGTTTTCAGAGAGAAGTTCCTGGAGCCGTTTTGGCAGGAATACAAGCCTGACTGGAGTTACCTGAAGAACGTCTTGATCAACATAGCGGGCTTCATTCCGCTCGGATTCTTCTCCAGCGCCTACCTGTTGTCGGCGAGGCAGGTCAGGAGGGCCGCCTTATTCAGCGTGCTTCTGGGGTTTGCGACCAGTCTCACCATCGAGGTCTTGCAGGCATACCTCCCGACCCGGGATTCCGGAACAACGGACCTGATCACCAATACACTTGGAACCAGCCTTGGCATTGCGCTCTACTACTGCCAGCCCGTTCAAGCTCTATACTTCGCCATCTTGACCCGCCTATCTTCTGCTGTGCGAACAAAAGCGTCCTGAGTATTCAAAGGTCCACCACCTGCGAGCCGCCTCAGGATATCGGCGTATGGTTGATCGTGCCTGTCGTCGGCACTCGCGGACTCACCCGCCCAGGTACTTCTCCGCAACGCGCCGAAAGCTGGCAGCATGGCGTTCCACGGACTGCAAGTCGTCGCGAACCGTCACGCCATAACCTGAGCTGAGGCCGGGATCAGACACCCCGATGCTGATGTTGAGCGAGCGCTCCAGCAGCGCGTCGGTCTTTGGCAGCATTCCCTGCCAGTAGCGAATCTCCCGGGTGTCACCGGAGTACCGGCCGAAGCAGGCAAAAGGACACTGCACCGGCGTGGGGGTCCGCAGCTTCATCAGTTGTTCCATGTTGTTGTAGACGTGCCATCCGGCCCTCGCCACGACCTTCGTTCCCAGGTCCGCAGCGATCCTGCCAGCCACCTCGGCGCTGGGCAGAATCAAGGTGAGCATGGTGGCGCATTCCCCCTGTTCGTCCGTGATCTCGCGAAACCGCAGGCCGGGCAGGTCGCCGATGATTTCTTTGTAGCGTTTCTTATTCGCCCGCAGCCGCTCCAGGATCCGGGGCAGCTTGCGAAACTGCGCGATCAGGACGGCGGCCTGCAGCTCGGTAAAGCGGAAATCAAGGCCGAAAAACGGCCGCTCCCCGATCTCGACCCCGGTGCGAAGCGGGGAGTGTCCCTGATCGTGAAAGGCGAAGGCACGCCGGTAGATCTCCTCGTCGTCGGTCACCACCATGCCCCCGTCGCCGGAGGTGATGGTCTTGTAGACGTTGAAACTGTACGTGCCGGTCCTGCCGATCGACCCCAGTGGCCGCCCGTGGTATGACGCGCCGAAGGCCTGCGCGCAGTCTTCGATAATGGGCACACCCTGCGCGTCGCCGATCTTCTTGAGCTCGTCGAGGCGGGCGGGATTGCCCATCATGTGGACCGCCATGATGGCCTTCGTGTGGCGCGTGATCTTGGCCTTCACGTCGTCGGGGTCGAGATTGAAGGTCTCGTCCACTTCGGCCAATACCGGAATCGCCCGCGCGTAGACGATGGAGGAAATGCTGGCGATGAAGGTGAAGCCCGGCACGATGACCTCGTCCCCCGGCCCGATCCCAAGCGCTGCCAGCGCGGTGAGCAGAGCCGAGGTTCCCGAGTTGACGGCCACGGCATACCGGACTCCGGCGTACCGAGCGATCTCCTGCTCGCACTGGTAGACCTTGCCCTTAAAGCGTGGGTCGCGCTCGGCTCCCACGGACACGCCGTACCGGAACAGATAACCCTCCCGAAGAACTTCCAGCACTTCCTGAATCTCTTCCTCACCGACCAGTTCCATCCCAGGTCCAGGCATCTCAATCCCCCTCTATTGACCCAGCCAGGCGACGCGAGCCACAGGGCTTGTCGGCGCCAAAGGCTCGACCTCAAACACGCGTTTGAAAGCCCCGATCCTTTGTTTTCTTATACCTAACGGCTTCGTTTTTGGAAATTTCAGCCCCAACTTAGTAACTTAATAGTATACTATAGTCAAGGAGGCGGTGGACAGTAGTTCCGAGTCCCTCCAATGGTCAGCCTCCTCTAGCCTTCATCGATCCCGTGCCGGTAGACCCGGTATCCGAACAATTCCAGATCTTCGTAAAATCATTGCTCGCTTGGCACCCGACCAGCCGTAGGGTCCCTTATGCCCTTCGAACGTCTTGCCGCTAAACCCGCAACCATTTCGGAGTTGCCCTAGATTCTCTTCCGGGCAGTCATTTTGCCCTCAAAACGGGCGCGTTTTTTGGTCGATTTTGCGTGTTGTTTCAGGGCTACTGCCTTATTTTCAACAACATGCCGGGTTCGTTTCCTCAGGAAGCAGTCGAAACCTCGAAAAGTCCAAAGCACAAAGCCCCATTGCCGCTTGAGGCCCGACGCCTCGCCTACAGGTTCTTCCTGACCTCCCTCCCGTCTCACCCGTCACACCACCTACCACCGCAATCTACCCAGGGGCGAGCGGCCTGCGGAGCTTCTCTGTTACACCTAGCGCCATTGTAGAGCGCCCGTCAAGCCGCCCGACGGTATCGTCTCCCCAAAATGCCGGAAGACCTGTGACGCCCGACCCAAGATTCCGTGAATGGGCCTCACAGCTTCGCATAAGATTGACTGTCCGGGTCTTCCAGCATTCGCTGGACCCTCGAGGCTTTGCTTCACCGGGAGAAGCATTGTGGACCGACGGAGCTTCCTGCTCGAGAGTGGGTTGGCCAGTTTGAGTTGGTCGGCCGTGCGCCTGTTTCCGCTTACAGGAGACGCTTCCCGGCTGATGGCTGCCCAGGGCGCCGAGACAGGCGCGAATGTGAACTGGGCGAGCCCGGAGCGAGGCGCCACCGTCAGCGCCTCTAGCTATGCCGGCGACCCCCCCTGGGGATATCCGCCGGGCAACGTCTTCGGCGATAACCTATTCCTGGGTTGGGAAGCCAATGAGCAGGCTTCTGGGGCCTGGATCGAGATCCAGTTCCCGGAGCCGAGACCGGTCAGCGAAATCTGGATTTTGCCGGAGCCGCTGCCTCGCGATATCCTCGGCCAGGAAGTCTACATTCTCGTTTACTCCCGCCAGCAGGTCCTCCAGGCGCCCCGGCGCATCCGAATCGATCTCTCCACCGGATTCAGCCTCAAGGCTGAGCTTCGCCAGGCCGGATACTTTCAGATCATTTCGCTTCCGCAGACGACACAGGCTTCATCCCTCCAGATCACTATCGAGGACGTCTGGGCAAAGCCGGGGGGGCGGGAGACCGGTATCGGCAAGATCCGCGTCTTCTCCGGGAAGCATAGCCCCGAATTTCAGATCGACGTCTTTAGCATGTACGATGTTCGAAACGGCGAGGCCGCGCAGGCGGGCATGTTGCACTTGATCAATCCCGGCGACGAGGTTCGAGGCGCCGAACTCAAGGTCTCACACCACGGCGCCAGCATCATGCGCTTGCCACTCGAGCCCATTGCGGGCCACGCCGCCAGCCACCAGGACGTCTGGGTGCCTGCGCCCTTTGAAGACGCGGAAATGGAGTTTGAGGTCGTTACTCCGCCAGGCGGCTTTTGCTGCACACGCCGCCTGAGTGTCCCGGCCTATCGGTCCTATTTCGACGGCGGCACTTTCTCGCTGGATTGCACCTGCCACAACGATCTGGGCTGGCTCGATACACAGGCCAAGACCGCGGACTTTCGCTCCGCCGAGATTATCCTGCCCGCCTTGAAGCTGCTGCAGGAATACCCCGAGTTCCTGTACTCCATGGAGAGCACGATCTACCTGGTGGAATTCCTGGAGCGGCACCCCGAACGGCGCGAAGAGATGGCAGCCCTCATGCGCAGCCGGCGCTTCACTTGGGGCGCAAGCTTCGTGCAGTGCCAGGAAGTCCACGTCGGGCCAGAGAAGCTCGTGCGGCAGTTTTACCTTGGCCGGCGTTGGCTAAAAGAGACCTTCCCCGGGGTCGACACTCGCTTCTACATCAAGACCGACCCTCCCTCCATGACGCTGCAGATGCCCCAGATTCTGGCCAAGGCCGGCGTCAAGTACTGTATTCAAGGGCGCATGCCGTTCGGATTCTACAACTGGGAGGCTCCGGACGGCTCCGTCGTGCTCACCTACGCCTATCTTTACGCCGATCCCCTGCGGTTGCTCGATCCCAAGGATAACCGGGGATGGCTGCGGTTTGCCGCCGAGCGGGAGTATTACTACGCGCCGCGCTGCCTGCCACGGATGTTTATCTACGATTACACGAGCGACTATCTGCCGCCGCAGCCCGCGCTCTTGCCCTACGTGAGGACTCAGAACCAGGCCATGGAGCGGTTCGCGGCCGCCTGGAACGAGCATTTCTCCGCTGAGCCGGGCCGCCAGATTCATCCGCCGCGGATGCTCTTCACCACCCCGGAAGCTTTCCTGGATGAATTCACGCAGCACCCGCTCGACATCACCACCCTGCGCGGCGACTGGCCTTTCAGTTGGGCCTACTACGACGAGCCCGCCAACCGCGAGGCACTGCTGCAGGGGCGGCTGGCCCACAACGAGCTGCTGACCGCCGAGCGCATCTACGCCGGACTCGGTATCGGCCGGGGCTTTGCGGACTATCCGAAGCAGGAATTCGACGAAGCCTGGAAAGCCAACTTGTGGCCCGATCACGGCTGGGGCGGGAACCATGGCGTCCAAACCGACGCGGTCTACCACGCGTCCTATGCCAAGTCCAAGAGCCTTGCGGACGAGATTCTCTTCCGCGCCGGCACGGCCCTGACGACCGGCCTTTTGCGCAGCGCCAGCAGCGGGTCTCAAGTCCCGGTGGTGGTTTTCAATCCGCTCTCCTGGGAGCGGACCGACGTCGCGCAATGCCGGGTGTTGCCGCCACCCGGCTTTTCGAATCTCAGCCGGTTCACATTGCGAGATGAGAACGGCCGGGAGATTCCCTTCGAGCGCGGAGGCGATTGGAACGCCCCGGGTCCGATGACGCTGATCTTCGTGGCGCAAGACGTCCCGCCGGTCGGAACACGCACTTACCGGCTGGAGTATGGCGGTCAGGCGGGCACGGGCCCGACGGCGGTGAGCCACGAGAGCATCGAAAATCAGTTCTTCCGCGTCACCTTCGGAAGGGGCGGGATCAAGAGCCTATACGACAAGCGCCAGCGGTGGGAGGCGCTGCGCACCGGTAGATTCGATGGTGGCGAGGTCTTGCAATTCAGCGCCCCGGGTCAGGCCTGGGAAGATCCCGAGCGGGTGGCAATGGATGACTTCGACCAGACCGCCCTGCACGACTTTCCTTTCACATCGATCACCAAGAGCCCGATCCGGATCACTGCAACTCGAGAGGCGCGCTTCAAGCACTTCAGGTTGCGAGAATCCTTCCACCTCTACGACGAGCTCGACCGTCTCGACATTGACCTCGAGATCCTCGATTGGGAGGGCGCCGCCGCCAGGGAATTGCGCGCCGCCTTCCCCATCAACCTTGATGACGCGCGTTTGAGCTACGAGGTTCCTTTCGGCACGGTCGAGATCGGCAAAGACGAGCTTGATTTCTCGCTCTTGCCGCCCGACCGGTTGACCCAATTTTCGCCGCAGAATTATGGCGGCGGCCATCCGCTGGCTTATCGCGAGGCCATCAACTGGATCGACGCTTCCTCGCCACATTACCTGGGGTCCGGCTGTCTGGTGGCCTCTGACGTGACTGTCCACCTCTTTCGCGATGAGACGGCCGATCCGGTATCCTACCCGGTGCTGCAGCACGTTCTACTCTCGTCGCGCCGGAGCCTGGCTTGGAACCCCGAGTACTCTTTTACCCAGCCAGGCGATCACAGCTACCGCATGGCGCTCTTGCCTCACGGCGGCGATTGGCGATCACGCTACCGCCAGGGCGTTGGCTTCAACTATCCTCTAACGGCGTTCGCCGGATTCGCCGGCACCGTCAAGCCGCCGGTTGCGGAGAGCTACTTGCGGCTCGATCCTTCCAACCTTGTACTCACCGCCATGAAGAAGAGTGAGGATGGCGAGCGCATCGTGCTGCGCTTTTACGAAGCCGAAGGAAACGAGTGCCGGGCTCAGATCCGGCTGTCCAAGCCGGTCCACCAAGCCTGGAGGAGCAGCTTGATCGAGGAAGACCAGGAGGTCTTGCAGCCGCTCGGCAACGGACGGCTGGAGCTGGCTGTGCGGCCTTGGGAGATCGTGACGCTCAAAGTCGCGGTCTGAGTATTGAGGGGACCGACCGGCGGAAGCGGCGGTCCGAGACTGGGGGTCAAGAGAAACTGCATGGGACTCTGGAACAGTGACGAGGAACTCTTCACCCTCGCTCAGCAGGAGCTGTTCACCTGCGTGGTGGGCGATGTCATGGACAAGCTCGACCTTCAGCATCAGTTCCTGCCGCCGAGGATTCAGCCCTTGCGGCAGGACATGGTGGTGATCGGGCGGGTGATGCCCGTCCTCTCGGTCGATGTGTTTGCTGAGAAACTCGCCGGAACGGCCAACAAGCTAATGGAGAAACCGTTCGGTTTGATGCTTGAGGCCCTGGACGACCTCCGCCCTAACGAGGTTTATCTGAATACCGGCTCGTCACCTCGCAACGCCCTTTGGGGAGAGTTGATGAGCACCCGGGCCGCAAAGCTGGGCGCCAGGGGTGCGGTTTTGAACGGATACGTCCGCGACACGAAGGCGATCCTGAAGATAAATTTTCCCACTTTCGCCTGGGGCCCTTACGGCCAGGATGCCGGGCCCCGCTACAAGGTGGTCGACTTCCGCCTGCCGGTCGAGATCGAAGGGGTGCGTGTGCGCCCGGGCGACATCGTTTTTGGCGACATCGACGGAGTCTGCCTGGTGCCCGCGGAAGCGAGCCTCGAGGTCTTTACCAAGGCGCTGGAGAAGGTTCGCGGCGAGCGGCTGGTGAAGAAGGCGCTCGAGGAGGGAAGCAGCGCCGCGGCTGCCTTCGAAAAGTACGGCATCATGTAAGGGGAGCTGCGCGAGGCGGAAATCGATGACAATCGGCCTGGGACTCTACCGGCACATGTTGACGCGCGAATACTACGATTTCGCGGGGCAGGCGGGAGATCAGCCTTGGGGTGTCGCCGCCGATCTGGAAAGGCTTTGGACCGGCTCGGAGCTGGTGCAAATCCGGCGCGCGATCCAAGATGCCGGCCTCACTCTGGCAGCCATCGAGAATTTTTACAGCCGGCAGGGCAAGATCGCCTACCTTGATCTTCGCAACGTCGGAGGCACGGTGCCCCATTACCCGGGGACCTTCATCGATGAAGGCGACGTCGATATGGTCCGCATCCTGACCATCCTGAAGCGCAACCGCTTCGACGGGGTCATCATTCCTGACCACACCCCCCCAGATGAGCTGTCCCGCCCCCTGGCACGCGGGTATGGCGCACACGCTCGGGTTTGTGCTGGCAGCTCTGAAGATGCTCGACCAAACCGCTTGAATGTCCGGGAGACGCGCGCGCTAGTTGGGATCGACACGGTATATCCAGCTCTGACCGCCGGGGTGCGCGCCGGAATTGACGCGCTGCAGCGTGTCTTCGATGAGAGAGTGGGCAGGCGTGAGCATGCAGACCGGATCGGTGGCCGAAGCGTTGCCGGTGAGCAGGAAGGCCTGGCACCGGCATCCACCAAAGTCGCGCGCTCGTCGATCACAGCTGCGGCAGGGCTCCGGCATCCAGGTTTCGTCGCGAAAGCGGTTAAAGGCCGGCGAGTCCTCCCAGATCCAGCGTAAGGGGCGCTCGCGCGCACTGTAGAATTCGAGATCAGGGATGATCGGGGCAGCATGACATGGCAGGACGCGGCCCGCGGGGTCGATCAGGATCTGTTGATGGGCCCAGCCATTCATGCAGGGCTTGGGGTACTTGGCATAGTAGTCCGGCAGCACAAAGTCGATACGCAACCGGCCCTTAAGGCGTTCGCGCGCCGCCTCCACGATCTCGATGGAGCGTTGCACCTGGTCGCGCGTGGGCAGCAACGCCTCTCGATTGCGGAACGCCCAGCCGTAATACTGGACGTGGGCGATCTCCAGCCGCTGCGCGCCGGTAGCTTCCGCGAAAGCGATCACGTCCTCGATCCGGCAGAGGTTGCGGCGGTGGACGACCAGGTTCACGGTGAACGCAATCCGGCGCCGGCGGATCATTCCGGCGACGCGCAGCTTGAGCGCGTGGCTGCGAGCGCCCGCGAATTCATTGGCCGGCGTTTCCTCGGTGTCCTGGAAGCTTAGTTGAACATGGTCGAGGCCCGCCTCGATGAGTCCATCCAGACGACGCTCGTCCAGGCTGACGCCCGAGGAAATCAGATTGACGTAGAGCCGGGCGGAGCGGCCCGCCCGCACCAGTTCGGCGAGGTCGGCACGGGCCAGGGGCTCGCCGCCGGTGAGGTGCAGTTGCAGAGCGCCCATCTCGGCCGCCTGGACGAAGATCGAAGACCACTCCTCGGCCGAAAGCTCGTCAGTACGGCGCTGCATCACGAGCGGATTTGAACAGTAGACGCAGTGCAGCGGACAGCGATGTGTGACTTCCGCGATGAGCGCCCGCGGCTGATACTTCACACCACCTCCAGGATTCCCCGGTCGCGCATCTGCGCCACAAACGCCATCGTCTCGCTTTCGATCCGGGCGGCCTGTTCGGGCGGGTGACGGCGCTGCAATTCCTCGATAACCTCGCTCAGCGGCCGCGCGCCGTCGCAAAGCTCAAGGATCGCGCGCGCCGGTCCTTTCAACCGCAGCGCGCCTTCAGGAATCAACAGCATATTCTCTTGATTGTCCTGGGCGGTGAAGCGGCAGCCCGGAGCCAGTCGCAGAACGCAGTTTCCAATGAGCTCGCTCATGACGACTCGTTGTCCGCGTCTGGGCGGAAGGCTCCCGGCGGGGGCCAGCCCGGTGCGACGTACGCGAAGTAAAGAGCGTCGAGCTGAGCCCACAAGATATCGCACTTGGTACGGAGCGCCGCGATGGCAAGCTCCTGGTCGCCGCGCGTCCGCGCATGCTCCAGGACCCAGGCCAGAGCAAACTGCGCGTCCTCCGGGGCTTGAGTAAGACGGGCGTCGAAGTACGCGAGCCCGTCGCTCAGCCAGGGGTAGTGATGCCGCAGCCGTTCGATGCGCAGCGCGATCAGGTCCCGCGAGAAGAGTTCGGTGAGCGAAGACGCTACAGCCTCGAGGAAACTGCGCTTTGAGACCAGGTCGAGATAGGCGTTCACGGCGTAGCGCACGCCCGGCAGAATCTGCTCCTCCGAAGTCACCCGCCCCCGATCCAGACCGGTCGCCTGCGCCAGTTGAATCCACTTTTCGATGCCGCCCGGCCGGCTGCCGTCTCCGTCGTGATCAATGATGCGCTTGCGCCAGGCGCGGCGAAAGCCCGGATCTTCGCTGCGGGAGAGGATGATCGAGTCCTTGATGGGGATGATCCTCTGGTAGTAGTAGCGGTTGAGGGCCCAGGCTTGAAGCTGGCCACGGGTGAGTTTTCCTTCGTGCATCAGCACGTGGAAGGGATGGCGATGGTGGTAGCGCTCCGGGCCGATGGCCCGCAGGCGCGCCTCCAATTCGGCCGGGACGAGTGCTTCGTGCTCCTGACCGGCGGTCACAACGTTAACTCCATTCCATCCCAGGCAAGCTCCCAGCCGGCTTCGCGAACGGCCGCATGCTCTGGACTCTCCTCGTCCAGTATGGGATTCGTGTTGTTGATGTGAATGAAAATCTTGCGTGGGCGCCGCAGCGTCGCCAGACGTTCCAGGCTTCCGCTCTTTCCCGAAATCGGCAAATGACCCATCTGCCGCGCGGTCCGTCCCAGACCCGGAATGTGCGCCGGCTCCTCATCGCTCCAGAACGTGCCGTCCAGCAAGAGGAAATCGCAGCTCTCGAGGCGCTCCAGCAAAGAGTCAGAAACGTGAGAGACTCCCGGAAGGTACGCCACCGTGCCGCCGCCCGATTCCGGCGATACCCAAAGCCCGATCACCGCCTCGGCGGGATTGGAGCTGGCCAGACGGGAGGCGCTCACGAAGCCCGGAAAGGAGCCGGGCAGCGGCACGGCTTCCAGGCGAGCGCCACCCGCGCAGAACGGCCGATCGAGCGGGAGGTCACTCCATGAGACTTGTCCGGCGAAGCGCGCCAGCACGCCGAACAGGCTGTTATCTTCGCAGAGAATGCGGCGAACGGAGGCGGTGGCGTGGACGCGAAACACATGAAACTCGCGAAGCAGAAGCAGACCCAGTGTCTGATCCAACTCGGCGCCGGTCAGGAGGACATCGCTGATCGGGGAGCGCCGATCTCCATCGCGCGGCCACAGGTCCGGTGTGGCTTCAATCTGAGTGCGGAGATCGGGCGAGGCATTCAGCAGGGTCCACTGACCCGCGGCGCCATTCCAAGCAAGCTGAGTTTGGGTGCGAGGCGTGCCGACGAACCTGCCTTCTCGCAAACGGCGGCAGTTCGGACAGGCGCAGTTCCACTGCGGAAAGCCGCCGCCGGCCGCACTGCCCAAAATCCTGATACGCATGCCACGGGGCTGAAGGGAGGGGAATCCGTGAGCCGGCTGGCCTCCACGTCATCCTTTCAGGAGCCAGCCGGACGGGTGATCATCAGAAATCGCCGTTGCTGTAAGTATTGATCTCGCAGCTCAGGCAGATTTCCTCGACTTGCGGCGTTTCCCATTCCATAGATCATTCCTTCCTCATTAGGCTCGTACCACTCCTGCGTATAATACCAGCGGAGAAGAGATGCGCGCAAGCGGCAAGTGGTCCTGGTCCGACGCTTATTCATTGATTACCGGTCGCGCCAGCTCCCTTCCGACTTTCCGGGCGCTTCAGCATCGCAACTTCCGGCGGCTTTGGATCGGCCTGTCCGTGTCGGCGGTCGGCACCTGGATGCAGATTGTCGCTCAGAGCCTGCTGGTGCTGGACTTGACCCACGGCTCGCCCGTGGCGCTCGGGACCGTGTCGCTGGCCCAGGCCCTCTCCTTTGTTTTCTTCGCGCCGCTTGGGGGCAGTGCGGCGGATCGCTTTGATCGGCGGCGGCTGTTGCTGCTCACCCAAAGCATCATGATGGCACTAGCTGTGGTGCTGGGCGTGCTGACGGCAACCGGCGCGGTCCGCTTTTGGATGATTCCGCTTCTCGCCTTTGTGGGCAGCGCGACCTTGAGCTTTGACCAGCCCACTCGAAATGCGCTGATTGCCTCGCTGGTGCCCCGGACCGACCTCATGAACGCCGTGGCCCTGCAATCGACGGTGTTCAACGGGGCTTCCATCCTGGGGCCGTCACTGGCCGGGCTTACGCTCAGCCGACTGGGCTATTCGGCCAACTTCTTCTTGAACGCGGCCAGTTATATTGCTGTGCTGATCGTGCTGGTGGGGTTGCGGACTTCCGCGGTTAAGAATCCGCCAATGCGAACGAAATGGCTGGAGTCGATCCGGGAGGCGCTTCAACACGTCCGCCGCGACGCCCTGCTGCCTTCGACGATCCTCGCCTACGGCGCGCTCTTGTTTTTCGGTCCCTCTGCCGTCCTCATGCTGCCCTTGTTTACGCGCCAAATGATCCACGCCGGTCCATCGCAGCTCGGCCTGTTGTTTTCGGCGGTGGGAGTGGGGACCGTCGCGGGCGCGTTGCTGATCGCCTCGCTCGGCGACTTCTCGCGCAAGGGAGCCCTGGTGTTTGCCTCGATCATGATCTGGACGGTTGCGCTGACCGCGTTCGGCTTGAGTAACAGCCTGAAGGTGGCGATGCCCGCCCTGTTTGTCCTCGGTGCAGCGCAGAACGCCGCCGGCGCCACGACTACGACCTTACTGCAAACAAGGGTTCCGCCTGAGATGCGAGGCCGCGCCCTGAGCCTGAACACCCTGTTGATCATGGCGGTCCGGCCGCTCGGCGACTTCCCGGTCTCTGCGCTGATCCGATACGTCGGATTCCGGCCGACCGTCCTGCTGAGCGCGGCCATCGTGGGCGGAGCGTTGGTGACGCTGTCCGCAGGCCGGCCTGCCGTCCGGCGCGACTATGCCTTATGACTTTGGTTGCGGCAGGGAGGCCCTCGCCCGAGACCTGAACCGAGCCTAGCCAGCGTAGCAGATTGAGGAGGTGTTCATGCGAGCATGGCGATTGGACGACTCGGCGGCAGCGCCCAGACTGTTGACGGAGGAGATTCCCACCCCCGAACCGGGGCCGGGCGAGGTAATGGTCCGCATCGAGGCGACGGGCGTGACGCTGACGGAATTATTGTGGTATCCCACCACGCACACCAAGACCGGCGAGAGACGGAATGACGCCGTGCCAGGGCATGAATTCTCTGGGGTGGTTGCTGCCACGGGTGCCGGAACCCAGGGCGTCACGGTCGGCGACGAGGTTTATGGAATGAATGATTGGTATGCCGACGGCGCGACCGCGGAATATTGCCTTACCCGGCCGGAATGGATTGCCCGAAAGCCGTCCAACTTGTCGCACTCGGAAGCGGCTTCGGTTCCGATCGGCGCCTTGACCGCGTGGCAGGGACTGCTGGATCGTGCCAGGCTGCAAAGGGGCGAGGGTGTCTTGATTCACGGTGGAGCGGGGGCGGTGGGCACGTGGGCGATCCAGTTTGCCCGCCGGCAGGGCGCGCGGGTGATCACGACCGCCTCGGCACGAAATCGAGAGTTCCTCCTGCAACTGGGAGCTCAGCAGGTGATCGACTACCGCACGGAACGCTTCGAGGACAGCGTCCAGGACATCGACGTCGTGTTCGATGCCGTGGGAGGGACGACGTTGCAGCGGTCATGGGAGGTGCTCGGTCCGGACGGCCGGATGGTCACCATTGCCGCGGACAGCGAAGCGTTGTCAGACGAAAGGACGAAGAAGGCCTTCTTCATCGTGGGACCAAATCGCGAGCAGTTGACGCAGATCGGGCGCCTCCTGGAGGAGGGCGAGATTCAGCCGGTCGTCGACGTCGTGGTGCCCTTTGCCCGGGCGGGCGCGGCCTATGCCGGCGAGATCAAGGAGCGATCGGGCCGGGGCAAGGTGGTCGTGGCTATTGGCGAGTGACCGGGCCACCGCGGGCCAGAGCCGGGAAGCGTGAAGCGGAGAACCACGTGTGTGGTTAGATAGGGTTGTCTGCATGCTGGTGAAACGTCGGATGCCTGTTTCGCCGCAGAATTTGCATCAAGGGTCAAGCTTGTTCTTGCAGGGCTGACTTCCTTTCGCACCCGGCGGAGATCCCCGAGATGTCATGTCAAATCATGGCTGAGACGGCGTTGACGGCGTTGTGGTCCCGAGGGCGCCGGCCGTGGCGCCAACCCGCTGGTCTCTCTTCTCTTGAGCACCGGGTTTGTCCAGACCTCCGGCTCCAAAAGCGTAATACCTGAGGTCATCTTTCTCCGCCTCACCGATGCCATATTCTTTCTTGACGTGCCGCAGGTCCGGATTTTCCTTTCCTTGATCGACGAGAGCTTGATCGCCCACCACCACAAGCCCTGCCGCCCGGGCCGAGCGTTGATCGACATGCAACCCGCGGCTGTAAGCCGTCGTGTTCATCCAATCATCCAGCTGTCTCGAAGACAGCGCTTCCTGGACGTGACCGTTGGCATCGACGGTGGATATTGTGAACGAAGCCGTGTGAGCCCTCGAGTTCGTTCCTAACGCAGAAGCGCCTGGCTGGGCCCGGTCGACGGTGTCGGCCTTGAGTCCGCCCAGAACCATGTGCTTCATATTGTTATTTCCGCCGGTAAAGTGAATCAGATACTCGGTATACTGCGGTGCCGCCTGGCCGCCAAGGGTTTTGGCAGAATAAGCCGACGTTCTCGCAGTTCCGAAGTTCCCGGCCAGCACCACGACGTCATCTTTGTGATCCGACGACTTACTCGCGGAGAAGGAGACCTTTTCGTGCGTCCGAGAAAAATAAACAATCACCCTGTTGCTATCGCTCGCGTTCGTCAGGGTACCGTCGGGGGTCTGAATGGCGTTGCCGGGCAGCAGAATCTTGGCGTCGCCAAGGCTCCCCAGACTTCCTTCATAGCTTTGTAAATCCTGCTGACTGCCGGCCGTTGCCGCAGGCTGGCTGGTGCCGGCAGGCTCTAACGGCGGGGGTGCTGGCGGGTTGGCGGCGCCGTGGTTAGCGGCGTAAATTTTGAGGACGGCGTTAACGCGGTTCGCGTACGAGGGATCGTTTCTCATCAGCGGGGTGATCATCCGACCGTCGGGCATTATCACGGTCGCGATCGGTTGCCTGCCCGGCTTCATCTCGACGATGTTCTGCGGGACTCCATTCATCGACGTGATCCTGAAACTGCTCCCATCGTAGCTGACCTCGTCTTGTGTCACCGCCATTCCCGAAGGCGAGGAAAAGGTTGTCGCAGACGGCCCGGGCACGCCACCCTCGGCACCTCCTGCGCCAGCCGGCGTCTTCGCCGTGTCTCCTGCATTCGCCGTGGTGACTCGGGTAAAATTCAGTGGCATCGGACTCATACCCTGGCTCCACATACCGGAGAGCGATGTTCCGTTTGCGTCTGTAACTCCGCTCCAGGTGCCGTGTACCATCGGCACCGTGAAGCTCACGGCTTGTCCGTTGACATGGAACTCAGTACACGGCATCCCGAATAGCCCTGCATCCGGATTATCCGCGGTTCCCGTCAGCGTTCCGTCGCGGCCGAGGGTGACGTGCAACTTTACATGGTACGGCCCTAAGAGTCCGGTATAATCGCCGGCGAGGTCAGGCTTCCGCTGGGCAAATCCAGAATTGGGCGTCAACAGGGTAAATACCAACAGAGCGATTGGGGCAATGCAACCTGCTAAGGGAAGACGTCTATCCATAAGCGGACCTCCATTTCGGGCATTTTGCTCCACGTCGCAGATCACAATGGGGCGAATCTTCAGACGGGCCGTCCGCCGGGCGATTCGCCGCATTCCTTGGCCGCCCGCCGCGATCTTCATGGGGTCCCCTCCCATATCGGAACTGGAAGCCGCGGTGCATGTCAGGACCTCTAACGGGGATTGTTGTCGTGCCGGGTGACCCGTCAAGACGGTACTGCCGCCATAGAGCAATGTCAAGGCAAGATCGGTCCAAAACAAGGGCAGCCCACCCGGACCGCCCTTGTTCCCGGCCAGCCCACGCCTACTGGCCTGTGGGTGTGTAAGTTATCTGGTCTCGGGCTGTGCTGTAGTCTTTGCCGGCATAAGTGAAGCTGAGAATCGTGAGGGTTCCGTTAGTCTGGCTAAGTCCGATCAGGCTGTTGTCTTGCCAATCGGAATAGCAGCTCGTGCCGCCCGTCGCGCCCCAACTGTAGTTGGCGTATTGGGTCAGCGAGATGCCGGCGGCCTTGATGCGTGCCATCCACGGATTGGTTGCAAATGGGCCGACGTACCAGGTGGCGGTTGCTGGATAGGTACAGGAGGCGGCCCCCGTCGACGCGGCGAGCGACCATTCGGTGGCGCCGCCGGGCGCAACGCCTGGACCGCTGATCGTGACCAGCGCCTTCCCATTCAGAATGGTGCTGGGGCCTGCGTAGTTGCCAGCCTGAAAGCCGGCCGTGATGAGGTTTGGCGATGGGACGATCTGCGGGTAAGCGGGATCGAGAGTCAAGTTGCCGTTCGAATCGACGTCGAACAGCAGGGTGACATCCCAATAGATCGTCTTGCCCGTCGAAGTGACTGCCGGGACGCGCGTCGCCAGTATGGTGTTGCCGGAGCCGCTTAGCGCGGAGTACTGGAATTCCGCCTGCGGGGTTACGTCGGCCGGGGTGGACGGTTGTGGGGAAGCGTCCTTGGTTTGCGCGGGAGCTACAGCCGCTGTCGCGGCGGTGAAAGCGGCGACAAGCACGATGAGCCGGGCTGGCCGCGTGCCGCGCCACCCCCGATTGAGTTGCGTGCGAGACCGAGACATCTTGCAATCCTCCTTTTCGAGATGTGGTTAGCAATGCAGTTGCAAAAACACCTGCCGGTTGGTACGATCCCGGCACAGGTGAAAGCCAGGTGTTGGTTCTCTTGCGGTGCGAAGCGGCTCTGTCACCGGCTTTCACTCGTAACTGCGTAAAGCCGGGAGAAAAGGCGTCATGCAAGATCAACCCCAGGGCGCGCGCTCTCCTGACGACCGGGCTGCCTCGGCGGCGGGCAAGAGCCGCGCACTGGACGATCTTTACAGCCTGGTCTACGAGGAACTGCGCCGCCTGGCCTCCTTTGTGCGAAGGAACGAAGTCAGCGCCACCCTCAGCACGACGGCGCTGGTTCACGAGGCTTGGCTGAAGCTCAAGGACTCACCGCCAGTAGCCTCAAACTCCCTTTCACACTTCAAAGCGATTGCCGCCCGGGCGATGCGCCAGGTTCTGGTGGATGAGGCCCGTCGCCGGAACGCTCGCAAGCGGGGCGGGGCGGGAGAGGCGGTCTTTGTCCGTTTTGGCGACTCGACGGAACCGACAGCGTCTTGCGATGAAGAGTTGCTCGCCCTGGACGCGGCTCTCCAGGAGCTCGAACGCTTGAATCCGCGCCAGGCCCAGATGGTCGCGAACCGGTTCTTCGGCGGGCTGACCGCGGCCGAGATCTCCGAGCAACTGGGGGTCTCCGAGTCGGTCATCGACCGCGACTGGCGCGCCGCCAAGGCCTGGCTGGCGGGTCGTATCCGCCCCGGAAAGGAGTAGACGCCGATGGACAGCGCGCGCTGGGAGATGATTCAGGCTCTCTTCCACGACGCGGTAGAGCGCCCGGAGTCCGAACGGCAAGCGTTCCTGGAAGCGGCCTGCGGCGCTGACAGCGATCTGATGGCCGAAGTGTTTGTCATGCTCGAGGCAGACAGCCGCAAGACGTCGCTCTTGGATCGCGGCCTTGCCGACATCGCCTCCAGAACGATCGGCGTCGCGGTCCATTCCGTTCCCTTTCGGGAATTTGGACCTTACCGGCTCGAGCGCTTGCTGGGCGAAGGCGGCATGGGAGTGGTGTGGCTGGCGGAACGGAAGGATGCGGGCAATCTGGTAGCGATCAAATTCCTGCCTCACGCTGCGCTTTCGCCCGCCCGGCGGGATCGCTTTGCGGACGAGATCCGGACGCTCGCCAAACTCAGGCATCCCTTTATCGCCCGGCTCTACGATGCCGGCGCCCTCGACGATGGAACCCCCTGGTTCGTGATGGAGTACGTGGAAGGCGTGCGCTTCATGGAGTACTGCCGCACCAAGGAGCGCCCCGTCGAAGAGCGCCTGCGCCTCTTCCGCTCAGTGTGTGAGGCGGTGCTGTACGCGCACGGCCAGGAAATCATCCACCGCGACCTTAAGCCGTCCAACATTCTGGTAGAGAAGGACGGTACGCCGCGGCTGCTGGATTTCGGTATCGCCAGGGAGCTGCACAACCTCGATGGCCCCGCCGATCAGACGCGCCCCGCGCTGCGCTTCGTCTCACCGGGCTATGCCGCCCCGGAGTGGCTTCGTGACGGAAGCGTGGGCCTCTACACCGATGTTTATTCTCTGGGCGTCATTCTCTACGAGATGCTCACGGGTCGGCTCCCCTTTGATGAGCCGAAGCGCGGCAGCGCAAGCCCCGACAGCGATCCCACGCGCAGCGGTCCCGAGAAGCTGTCGGTGGCCGCTCGCCGGTTTGCCCGAGCGGAAGGCGCGAAAACCGGTGTCACGCCCCCCGGCAAAGCGGCCTGGGACGATCTGGATGTGCTGTGCCTCAAGGCGCTGCATCAGGATTCTCAGGCGCGATATCCGTCCGTGGAGGCGCTGATCCGGGACCTCGATCACTACCTTAAGGGCGAGCCTCTGGAAGCCCGGCCGGACGCCTTGGCGTATCGCGCCGGCAAGTTCCTGCGCCGCCATCGCCGCGTCGCCCTGGCGTCCGCTGCCGTGCTGTTCTTGATTGCCGGGCTCACCGTTTTCTACACCATCCGGCTTGCGAGGGCGCGCGATGCCGCCGTCATGCAGGCGGCTCGCGCCCAGCGCATTCAGCGATTCATGCTCAGTTTGTTTAGCGGCGACCGGAATGCCGCGCCCGCGGAGGATCTGCGCGTCATGACCATCCTGGGTCGAGGGGTCCAGGAGGCGCAGGTCCTGAACTCAGAGCCGGCGGTTCAGGGAGATCTGTACAGCACGCTGGGAGGGATCTATCTCAGCCTGGGAGAGCTTGATCGCGCGGACTCTTTGCTGCAGACCGGATTGGAGAGGCGGAAATCCGCGTTCGGACCCGAGAGCGAGGAGGTTGCCGAGGCCCTGGTCGACCTGAGCACTCTGCGCGTGGAGCAAGCCAGGTTCGACGCGGCCGAGCGTCTGGCGCGGGAAGCCATCGCCATCGACCGGCGAAAGCTGCCCGCCGGCCGCCCCGCGCTCGGCATAGCGCTCAGCTCTCTGGGAGAAGTCCTGGAGCATCGCGCGAGGTACGATGAAGCCATTAAGGTGCTCGAAGAGGCTGTTCGCTTGCAGTCAACCCCACCGGCCGAGACCGCCGATCTGGTGGAAAGCCTGACCTACCTGTCCGACACGGAGCACCTGGCTGGTCACGACGCCGTGGCCCGCTCGTTGGACGAGCGCGTGTTGACCCTGGATCGCCAGATCTATGGTGACGGCCATCCGAGCGTGGCGGAGGATCTGGGTAACCTGGGGCAGATCGAGGAGGCGCTGGGTAGCTACGGGGAGGCAGAGCGGGAGGAGCGGCAGGCGCTTGCCATCACCCAGGCCTGGTATCGCCAAGACAATCCCGAGACGGCGCTCGACTCGGAGGCGCTCGCCAAAACTCTGGTCTATGAAGGCAAGTACGATGAGGCGTCGGCGCTGCTCAAGCGCGCTCTCGATACGCAGGAGCATTACCTGGGGAAGGCCCACCCCTTTGTCGCCCTGGCCTTGAACTGGTTGGGTGTTGTGGCGCTGAAGCAAGGGAGGCTTGACGAGGCTGACGCCGACTTTCGCCGCATGGCCGAAATCTACCGCTCTGTCTTCGGCGAGCAAGACAGTCATTCCGCAGTGGCGCTGTCTCGCTTTGGCGAGGTGTGTGCGGCCCGGAAAGAATACGCTCAGGCTGAAAAGTTCTTTCAGGCATCGGTGCAGCTCTTTTCTCAGACACTCTCGCCTGACAACCTCAAGACCGGCTTGGCGCGTATCGAGTTAGGGGACGCCCTACTCCACGAACAGCGATACCAGGAGGCTGAGGCTCAGCTCCGCCCCGGCTATCAGGTCGTCAGTCAGGGGCACCCGTCTGTGGTCGAAGCCACACAAGCCCGCAGAGATCTCGTCGCCGTGTACGACGCCTTGAACCGGCCGGAGGAATCCGCCCGGTTTCGGGCGGAGCTGGCGGCCGCCCAGCCGGGGAAAACTCTCGCGACTAAGGGTGAGCCGGCGAGCGGAAGATAGGGCGGCAGAAATGACTCAGAGTTGACCTATTCTCAACCCATTCTTGACTTGATGACCTACGTTCCCCCGTTGCATCATGACACTGTTGGAAAATGTTCCGCGCATTACTTGGCGATGTCCGGACCGCCTCAGGAGAGGATGGCGGCGCCGAAGGCAGAAAACGAACCCAAGCGAACCCAAAGGGGCTAAGTCCAAGTGATTGAAGGGATTAAGTCACAATTGGGGAAAAGCGAACCCAAGGGAACCATCCGGCTTGTTTTCAATGGCTTAGGTCTGCAAAAGGGCATGATTTACGCCCAACGTATGTTGTGCCGGTCAATGAGGACGTCAGGGGCTGGTCGGCTGCGGCGCGAAGCTCCCACTGCTCCCTTGGGAACAAAGCCACGATGTTCTTTAGAATCAGCGGATGCGAAAATTAAGCCTTTGTCGGACGCCGGGGGTGGGAGACCATTGCCATTAAGGGAGGACGCGGGTCCATGCCCAAGCGCGCGACACGACGCGAATTCCTGCGAACGGCGACCGCCGGCGTCACCACGGCTGCTGGCCTGAGCGGGGGGCCGCTTCTTCGGTCCCCACTGAGCCTTGGGCAGCCCGCCGGTGGCGCCATCGAGGTCCGGGTGACGGATGCGAGGCGGAAGTTCGCCGCCGCGGAGCCGGTCCACTGGCGGACGGCGCCCGCGGAGGCTTCCACCAGTGCTATCCGGCTTGAACCGGGAATGAGGTTTCAGGAACACTTGGGGATCGGTGGGGCCTTCACCGACGCGGCCTGCTACATGTTCAGCCAGTTCGCCGCTCCGGCGCGCGAGGACTTGTTTCACGAGATGTTTCACCCCTTCGAGATGGGCCTGAGCGTGGCGCGGATCTGTATCGGCGCGAGCGATTACAGCCGCAGCCTGTACAGTTATGACGAGGGCGCTCCGGATCCGGAGTTGGCGCACTTCTCCATCGATCACGACCGCGCCTACATCCTGCCCATTCTCACCGAGGCACGCCGCATCAATCCGGAGCTGTTTCTCTTCGCCTCGCCCTGGAGTCCGCCCGGATGGATGAAGCCGAACGGGTCGATGCTGGGCGGTTGCATGCATCCGTCGAGCATGCCCGCGTACGCCCGTTACTTCGTGAAATTCCTGCAGGCGTACCAGGAAGCCGGCGTGGCCATCAACGCCGTCTCCTCGCAGAACGAGGTGGACACCGAACAGGACGGCCGCATGCCGGCCTGCGCCTGGCCGCAGGAGTACGAGATATCGTTTGTCAGCCAGCATCTGGGGCCGGCGCTGCGGCGGAACAGGATCGATGCCAAGATCTGGCTGCTGGATCACAACTACAACCTGTGGGGGCGGGTGATCTGCTGCTTGGATGAGCCGGCCCTGCGCGAATACTGTCAGGCGGTCGCTTGGCACGGATACGTCGGTACGCCCGATATGATGACGAAGGTGCACGAGAGTCATCCCGAGGTGGACATGTTCTGGACCGAAGGCGGGCCCGACTACACGCAGCCGGACTACCTGACGGACTGGTCCAAGTGGGGCGACACCTTTACCGGCGTCCTGCGCAACGGGTGTCGCTCGATCATCGGCTGGAATCTGGCCCTCGACGAAAAAGGCAAACCGAACCTCGGTCCTTTTAGCTGCGGCGGGACCGTGACCATCCACTCTGAAACGCACGAGATCACGCGCAGCGGCCACTTCTGGGCCATGAATCATTTCGCGCGATCGATCCGCCGGGGAGCGCGACGGTTTGACTCCCGCGGAGAACCGCCGGAGGTGTACCACGTCGCCTTCGAAAGCCCCGAGGGAAGGAGATCGGTTGTCCTCACCAACCCGGGAGGGGTGCGGACGATTCCGATCCAAGTCGGGGGCAGCTTGGCCGAGGTCCCGCTGGCGGCAGATTCGCTGACGACCTTGATCTGGAGTTGACTCGAACTGTCATGAAGAGCTCCTGGAAAGCTCCGGCTGCGTCCGCCTGCGTTGCTTTGGCGCTGATGGCCCTGCAAGTCGAGGGCTTCGGTGCAGAGGCCGGCTATCCTGCCTTCTCCATCGCTGAAACGCCTTTGACCCTTCGGGCCGAGGCGACTCCACGCCGCTTCATTGCTGCCCACGGACGCCGTAGCCTGATTGAAGGCTACGCCGCTGAGTCGCTAGAGGGCTGGGTTTATCCCTTCCGCATCTTTCACGATTATCGCCTCGCGTTCCGGCCGCAAGACTCGACGAGCGCCATTCCTGGCGGGACGGCGGTGCGTGAGGTGATTGTCAACCCTGAGTCCGTGACGCGCGTCTATTCGGGCCAGAACTTCGCCGTTAGGGAGACGCTCTTCGTCCCGCTCGACGAGGGCGGATTCGAGATCTTCTATGCGGTGAACAGCACCGTCCCCCTGCACCTTGTCGTCAGCTTCCGGCCCGACCTCGATCTGATGTGGCCGGGAGGGATCGGCGGTCAGAACTTCGGCTGGGACGCCGATCGCCATGCTTTCACGCTGGTCGAGTCATCGGGCAAGTACTCGGCCCTCGTGGGCTCACCGATTGCTGTGCGGCACGCTTCACCGGATTCCTACGCCGAACCGTGGCAGGCGGACCGCACGCTTTCGCTCGATCTGGAGTTCCCCGCGAACAGCGGAGACCGCCTTTTTCCGTTGATCGTCTCGCTCACCGCGCCACCTTACTATGACGCGGGGAAGACATACGACACGCTCCTGAACCGCACGCCGGCGCTCTATGCAGCGGCGGTCGAACACTATGGCCAGCTGCTGGCGAGTGGCGTCCAGGTGGAAACGCCGGACCCACGCGTTAACCTGGCCTACCAATGGGGCCGCATCGTCCTCGATCAAGCCTACGTCTGCAATCCGTGGCTCGGCTGCGGGCTGGTCGCGGGCTATGGGCCTTCGCGCGATACGCGCCGTCCACAATACGCCTGGTTCTTCGGCGGAGACGCGCTCCACAACACCTTTGCGCTCGAAGCCTCGGGCGACCATTCTCTCGCTCTCGATGCCATCCGCTTTATCCAGAAGTATCAGAAGAAAGATGACGGCGAGATCTTCCACGAGCTTTCGCAGAGTGCCGGACTCATCGACTGGTTCAAGGACTACCCTTACGCTTACCGCCACGCCGATGTCAGCGCGCTGTATTTGGTGGCTCTGCGCAATCTCTATCGCTCCTCGGGAGACATCGACTTCGTGCGTTCGAGCTGGGATTCTCTTAAGGCCGCTTACGGGTATCTCGTCTCGCGCATCGATCCCTCGGATGGCTTGGTTACGATACCGCCGGGCGGCTGGGGCGGCGACGAGACCATCAACCAGCAGGTGGCGAAGGACGTCTACTTGGAATCTGTGTGGGTGGTGGGCGGGGAGGCATTCGAGGAGCTTGCGAATCTCATGGGCGAGCACGAGTTGGCCAGTGAAGCCCAACGCCGCGCTGAGAAGGCGCGTGCCTCGCTGACGGCCAAATTCTGGAATCCCAAACGCGATTTCTTTCTGTTCGGTTTCAACGGCAAGGGAGAGCCGCTGACTCAGGAGTTGAGCGAGCCCTGGGGAATCTGGATGGGCGCTTTCGACCAGGAGAAATCCGACCGTGTCCTCGACAACATGGCTCACGCGCGCTGGGAAGTGGATTGGGGGGTGCGCAGTATTCCCAGCGACGATCCGCTCTACATCGGCGACTCGTACGGCCATGGCAGCGTCTGGCCGCTTGGCACGGGGATTCAGGCCCTGGCCTTTTTGAGCCACCATCGTCCGCTGCAAGCCTTTCCGCTCTGGCACGCCTTGGTCGAGGAATCGTTCCTCAACTCCCTGGGCCACGTGCCCGAAGTCTTCTCGGGCGACTTCTACCGCGAACTCGACGTCAGCGTGCCGGAGCAGATCTGGTCGTCGGGCATCTTGATTACCGCCTTGATGCGCGGCGTGCTCGGCCTCGATCCCGATGCGCCGGCGGCGGAACTCCACTGGGAGCCGCACCTGCCGCCCGATTGGTCGAGCGTGACGATCAAGAATCTCCGGGTTGGACGCTCAACCGTGAACCTTCACATGAGCCAGGCGGATAACAGAATCGGCCTGCAGGTTAGTCAGACCGGCGCCGGTCCCATCGCCGTAACGTTCGCGCCCGAAATTCCGTTAGGCGCCCGGAATCTCCGCGCCAGCCTCAACGGTCGGTCCATCAGTGCTACGATTCGCCCCCATGAACAAGACGCTCACGCGGAAGTAAAGTTCAAAGGAGAGCCCAACTCCGAAGTTGCGCTTGGTTTTGACCCCGGAGTCCGCCCCTGGGTTCCCGGCACCAACCTGGCAACCGGCGACGAAAGCCATGGCCTGCGTGTGCTCAATTCGAAGTTGGAGGGCTACACCTATTCCGCTGAGGTGGAGGGACGACCCGGCGCTTGCGAGCCGATCTCGATCGTGACGCCTTGGCGGGTCAAGCGCGTTGAGGGCGGGAAGATTGATGCCCATCACGGCGCCGTGTGGGCGTTCATCGCTTCACCAGCGCCCGACTCTTGTAAGGCCCAGACCATGGCGGCGCCTGGAGCAGGCCGCCCTTACCAGCGGTGGACATTCCAGGTTGAATTTGCGCCTTGAGTTGGCAGACGGGGCGCGGATAGAGACTCACGCACGCCGGCCGCATCTGCCTGAATGTAGTCACCGCTTCAGTCATCGATCATTAGCGTCCGGTACGCGGACGCTTTTCTGTTGACTAGGACCGACCTCCACCACGACATAGCTCTCGGGATGACCGGCCGGGTCCTCTTCGACGCTTGAAGCCAGGGCTTGGCCGTCGACGATCAGAGTTGTTAGTTTCCCCGGAAACGCCGCCTTCCACTTGATTGGTCCGCCCCGCTGGTTGACAAACGTCGAGCTTGTCAATCCGGCATGAAAGATGGAGATCTCATTTTGCAAGACCGGAACATCTTTGATCCTGACCCACGCGCTTTCGTCGGTGAGATGGGGGCGCGTCATGACCACGCCCTGGGAAGCGTCCGGTTTGATCCCCATCAGTCCCACTGCAATCGTGCGAATGACGCTGAATGAGACTTCCGGGTATTCGCGACGCTTCAAGCGCGGATCGATCAGGGCCAAGAGCACCGCGTATGCCCGGTGATCTCTTCCATACCGGTAAGCGATCTCCGGAATGTAGGACATCTCCTCGACGCCGCTCGCCGGCAGGTGGGTCACAAGTTCAAGTTCATGATCCAGCTTAAACCCCGGCGGGATGATCCCGAACCACAAGGGGAAGGATGAGGAAGACAGCTGAAAGCCCATGCTTCCATCCGCCAGTTGGGCGGTGTGAAACACCTCCCAGGTCTTGTCCCACCAGTTCTCGTCGAATGCCGTGCGGAGCCCGGCTGCCTTTCGCTCGCAAGTGCCGGCCGCAGCGGGATCATTCCGGAGCCGTTCGATCCGTGAGCAGGCTTCGTAAGCTGCGTACTCCGCGGCGACGAGGTCGCATCCCACCTTGATGGGTACCCTCGACTCTTCGTTATAGCTCCCAAGCCCCCGGGAACCATACTGCGGATAGCTCTCCGGGATTCCATCTCCGTCCTTGTCCCATTTCCGGATGTAGTCGTCGAGCGTGTGCTGATAGAAGTTGATGAAGGCGGGATCTTCGATATACGTCCGGTCGCCTGTCCAGAGATAGACCTGATAGCAGGCGTTCAGGACGTCGAAATTGGCGGGCAGGTTGAACCAGAAATCCGAGTCGCTCTTGTAGTCCACGGGAGCGGGCCGGTCGTGCTTGTCGATCTCCCAGAAGGCGCACCAGTCCCTTGAGGGAGCGATGCTGAGCGCGAATTTGCGCAGCATGTTGTGATTGAAGGCGGCGAGACCCAGCACCTGTGCGCCGATGCTCTGGTGAGAGACATCGCGCATGCAGAAGGCGCTCCGGCCTGGCAGAGCGGCCTCGTACCAGGGGCCGACCGCATCGCCCGTGAACACGTAGGCGAGCGCCTGGTTCTTGGCCCAATTGAACCCGTCCTGCAACGCTTTGTCTGAAGACTCAAGGGTGACGCGGCCCCACTCCCGCTGCGGCGGGACAGATTGCGGCTGAGCTCCTCTGAGGAGCGGGACGAGGATCGCAGCAGCAATCGCCCACACCATGGCTTTTGAAATACTCACGGAACTCACTGGTTCTTTGAGAAGCATTTAGCCGTCAGCGTCATTGATGCTGGCGGGCGACGGTCGGCAAAAGGATGGCCGGCCCCTGGTTGTTGCTTATCCAGGGGCCGGACCACGCGCAACATCAAAACGACAGTTTGAGACCGAATTGGATGATGCGCGGCGTTAGCTGGGTGGAGCTGATAGTTCCAAACCCCCCTGTGCCGAGCGTCGTATTCGGGCTCGCGAAATGCGCCTGGTTGAACAAGTTGAAGAAGGCGGCTTCGAACCTCAACTGAGTCCTCTCAGACCCCAGGTTGCTGGTCTTGGCCAGGGAGAAGTCCCAGTTGTTGATTCCGGGCCCGTAGGCGTGACCCACGTTCGAGTTGCCGAACGTGTAAGCTGGAGGCGCGGCGAAGCAGCCCGTGTCGAACCATTCCTGAACGCTCTTCGGCATGGAGACGCTATTGCAGACGAGGTTCGCGGGATTGCTTCCGCCGTTGTTGTTCAGAAGAGAAGAAGCGACGGTGATGAGCAAAGGCCGGCCCGACTGGAAGGTTGTGATCCCGTTCGCTTGCCAGCCGCTGATGAGCGCTCCCTCGAGGCCAGTGGCATCAGTCCCCCACTTCTTGCCGTGACCGAACGGCAGGTCGTAGGCGTAACTGATCACGAAGTTCTGAGGCACGTTGGTCGCCTTGAACCCGGAACTGACCGCGCGATTGAGGTTATCGAGATAGGGGAACACGACGTTGGAAACGTCATCAATGCTCTTCGACCAGGTGTAGGCAGCGAGGAACGTCAGGCCCACGCTGGTACGCTTCTGGAATTTGAGCTGGCCCGAATTGTAAATGGAGTACCCATCGCCGTTACGCTGATCGACGGTGGGGATGTTCGGCGCGATGCCGTAAAACGGCAGGCGGGGCGTCACATCGCCCGGTCCAGGATAGGCCTGGTTCAATTGCAGATCGCGGTAGATGCGTGTGGCGTGCGTCCCCACGTAAGCGGCTGAAATCGACATGTTGTGAGGCAACTCACGTTCGACGCTGAAGTTCCACACTTGCGCCATATCCTGGCGGAAATTGTTGGAGACGAAGAACACGCCGAAGTCCGGAGGAGGGGTCAGGGTGCCGCCCGCAGTGTAAGGCACGACGAGTGGGGCGGGCAAGCCCTGGTTGAGACTGTAGAACGGCGTGTAGTTTGTAGGAGTCAACTGCCTAGAGAGGGTGAAAAACGGGTAGTTTCGTTCCAAGGTCCCGCCGTTGGCTCCGAAGTTGTCCGGGAAATAGCTGATGCCGTAAGCGGCACGGATCGCGGTCCGGCCGTTGTCGGGCGAATACGCCAAGCCAACCCTTGGTCCCCAGTTCCCGTAGTAAGTGCCAACGTTGGGCGGCCGATTGTTCGACGAAGCGACATCGATCAAACCGGTTTGAGGATTCCAATTCGACTGGCGGTTAAAGGCCTCAACCGGGGTCGTAAACAGATCCCAGCGTAAGCCCAGGTTGACGGTCAGCTTCGGCGTCAACCGGTAGTCGTCCTGCGCGTAGAGGCCAAGGGAGGTCATGCGGACCGCCGGCACCGTATTCACAAAATCGCGGTACACCTGATAGGGATAGCCCAGCAGGAAATCAGCGAAGCCGTTGCCGGTCCCGGAGGCTCCTTGGTTGCTGGTGTAATTGCCGGAGAAATTGAAGATGCCTCGCGGATCGTCCTGCGAGTTGGTCAGGGTCGATTGCATCTTCTGGAGATCTCCGCCGAATTTCAGCGTATGCTTCCCGCGGAGCCAAATGAAACCATCGCTGAATTCATAGATGTTAGCCACCCGCTTGGCGTTGGTCCAACCTGGATCGCCGGTCCCGTAGTAGCCCGGAATATTGAATTGGGCGATGCCGGACGTATAGGCCAAGCCTGGGATGTTGCCGTTCGGGATTCCCAGTTGGTTGTTCTTGTCGATCCCATAGGCGTTGGCAAAGTCAACCGTGTTATAGCGGTTGAACCCGAGGCGGAAGGAGTTGGTCTTGTTGGGAGAAATCGTACGGTCCCATCCCAGCACCGCGTTCTGATTTAGCGAGTTGGAGTAGGGTCCGCCCTGCATAAACACGTTGCCTGGTGACGGGCTGGTGAAGTCTCGATGCGCCAGCGACTCGCGTCCGAAGATGTGGTCCTTCTCGGAAGCTTGCCAGTCCATCTTGACGTCAAACTGCGGGACGGTCTCGGTGTTCTTGGTGTTCGTAACGTAGTTGTTTGCAATACCGCCGTCCGTGCCTGCCAGGTTGGGCAGCGGGTAAAGGTTCGCCACTTGCTGCGCGATGGAATTGATTTGGTTTGTAGGAATGGTCTTGCCGGTGAAGGGCAGACCGGTGGTCGGGTTGAAGATCGCTCCCTGATCCCCTTGGGTCAGGATACCTTGACGCTGCAAGGCCGTCGGGACCGAAATCAAGTAGGTCTGACCGACCTGATCGATCAGTTCCTGGTAGTCTCCAAAGATGAAGAGTTTGTTCTTGACGATCGGCCCGCCGATCTCTCCTCCAAACTGATTGGAGATGTACGGAGATCGTGTAGCGGCGAAGAAGTCGCGCGCGTTGAGGGCGGAGTTGCGGAGATAATCAAACGCACCGCCATGCCACTGGTTCGTGCCTGACCTCATCGTGAGGTTGACGATGGCTCCGCCGAAGGAGCCGTATTCCGCCGTGGGATTGCTGGTCTCGACCTTGAACTCCTGCACAGAATCGAGCGGCGGCGTGATGCTGATGAACTGGTTCAGCGGCTCGGTGTTGTGAATGCCATCCACCATATAGTTGTTGCCGGACCAGGGCAACCCGTTCACCACCGCTTGCGTGGGGGCTAAGGCGCCGGCCGCCGACGGGTTTTCGGCGAAGTTGCTCCAGCCGGCAAAGACGCTGCCCGGCACAATGGTAACAAGCTGTTCAAAGAGCCTCCCATTCAAGGGCAGGTTCCGAATCTCTTTGGAAGAGATCACCTGTCCGAGGTCCGAGGTGGTGCTCCCCACCAGCGGCGCCTGGGCTGTCACGGTCACCTCCTGGCTCACTTGTCCGGGAACCATGGTGACGTTCACACGTGTGGTTGTTTGGACCTGGACGACGTTATCGTTAGACACGACCTTCTTGAAGCCGGCATACTCCACCGCAAGCTGGTATCGGCCGGGGGCGAGGTTCGGCACGATGTAATTGCCGTCCGTACCCGTGGTTGCCGTTTGTGAGATGGCAGTGTCTTGGTTGCTCACTACAACTTGGGCTCCGGCGATGACGGCGCCGGAAGAATCCTGCACCGTCCCAACCAGGGTGCCCGTCGTCGTCTGGCCTAGAATGCTACTTTTGGGATAGAAGCAAAAGCTGAGCAGCAATGTACTCAGCAGGAAGATGGATCTTCGCATCGTGTTTCTCCTTTATTAGCCCAACACCCGACGCGGGTAGAGAACACGTATGCTTCTAAACCCCTTGATAAGACGCTCGCGATTTTCTGTCAATAATGCAACGGTCAGACCAACCGCTTTAGACAGACTAGGCCCCTCTCCCTAGAATGGATTAGGCGCGAGCGCCGTCACGTTGTGTAGGACAGCTTTCTCTGATATGCAGTCGCTAGGACGGAGTGCCTACGATATTGGGCAGCAAAGACTTGCGTGCGCCGCTGGGCCTGAAAGTGAGGTCAGTCAATTCGCCGCTCTGCGGCCGATCACGTGGTTACTGTGGCAGACCCGGAGAGTCCGTCAGTACCCGCAGACTGATGGTACCGATCGTCTGGCCGTTAGCCTCGGCCTTCCAGCTCAGTGTCTGCCACTCCGGCTTGGCCGTGGAGGGAGCGACGTAGAAGGTCTGAGCTGGGTAAGCTTCGTGAGGGCGCACCGGGTAGTGAGCGGCGCCGCTGATCTCCTGCCAGCCCGGCGGTAAGGAAGAAGTGAGCGTGATCTCGGCGGGCGCGTCTGTGTCGTTGTGAATGAGAATCGGAACGTGGAGTTGCGCGGCATTGGCGACCGCCACCTCTGGAGTGGTGATCAGACTCGGCAGGGTGTCGAGATTGTGAGCCTTCCAAAAATCACGGTAGAAAGCCCAGGGCCCGCCCAACTCGATCGAGATCCCCTGCCGAGTTTCCGGCCGGTAGCCTCTTAAGGGAGCGTAAGCAATCGCGCCTGGCGTAACACCTTCGAAGATATCGCGGGTCGTGCTGCCCCCCACCAGCGACTTCCCGAGCGCGAGCCGCACGGGCTGCTTGAAGTACGTGAAGTCGCCGGTTGCGAGGGCGGTCTTCGCCAACTGGCCTGTATCGTCTTGCGTCAGGTGGTAGGCCATCTGCTCGGCCGCCAGCCGGTAATAGGGCTCGTGCTTGCTGGGTGACACGTCGGTGGTGTTGTATTCCGGACCCTTTCCCTTCAAGAAGTCCGTGCTGACAGCGTCGCTGAAGTAATAGATCTTTTTTGCCTGCCACGGCAGGAGGCCCTCCGTCAGGTTGCCGATGCCGTGGCGATTGCGGGGCGCAGCCACCTGCTCGGGGAACACGGTGGGGTCGCCGGCCTGGTCGAAGGCTTCGGTGGCGATCACTGCCGCCGCCTGGTGGTCATCGTGATTTTCGCCGGCCACGTAATCCGGCAGCCACGTCAGGATCACCTCCGGCCGCGTGAGCCGGACCAGGCGCACGGTCTCCCATAGCGCTTTGCTGTGGTTCCAGGTTTCGAGCGAACGCAACACGTCCTGGCCGGGCGTATCCGTTCCACCCAGAAACCAGACGTGCAGGACCCCAAAGAAGGCCAGCGCCTCCCGGGCTTCCGTAGACCGGATGTCTCCGAGCGCGGCGGCCTGGGCGTTGCTCATCATGTCGCCGCCGCCGTTTCCCGGAGTGCCGAAAATGACGGCCACGCGTTTATGCTCGTCGAAGATGGCGCGCGCCAAGTAGCCAGTAGCCTCGGTTTCGTCGTCGGGGTGCGCGACGATCACCAGGATGTCGGCCTTGAAGCGCTCGTCCGGTTGGGGATTGGCCGGCGCTTCCTTGATCGGTGTGCCGCCCGCCGCCTGGAGTGCCGCGGACCTCGACCGGGCCGCCAGCAGCGCGGCTGTCAGCAAGGCCCCCGCCACGACGATCGCGGCGACAGTAGCCGCCGTCCTTCCCAAGTTCCAGCGCAAGCGCATGATCGTCATGGCTGTCTCTGACCCTCCTTCGGAGGAGGCGATTCGCCTCCATCTCGGACTCGATCTTGTTATGGGCTGAGCGTCCGACGCAGCCAGTCCACCATCTGCTTCTTGTAGAACATCCAGTCCGGGTGACCCTCCCAGTTTTCCATGCCGTGCGGAGCTTTATCCAGCAGAATCACCTCGTGGCGGGCGTGGACCTCCTCCAGGCGCTTGGCATATTCCTGGGTGCCCGGGTAGAGCTCATCCGCCGTGCCCTGAATGATCAGCAGGGGAGGCAGGCCGGCGCTGGCATGGAACAGGGGCGAATACTCGCGCAGCGCCGCGGGTGACGGCTCTGCGAAGAGGCGCTTGAGCATGCCGGTCCATTCGGGGTCGTTCTGCCAGCGCTCGAAATTGTACACGCCATAAAACGAGACCACGGCCTGCGGCTCGCAGCCGGGACAAGGCATGGAGGCGAGCTGCGCCACCAGGTGCCCGCTCGCCGACTCGCCCAGCAACGCGACGGCATTCGGGTCGATATGGAACCAGTCTGAGTGCTGGCGTACGAAGCGGACGGCGTTGCGCACATCGTCCAGTTGCTCGGGTACGTGAACGTAGGGCGTTAGCCGGTAGTCGATGGAGAACCAGGCGAAGCCCGCTTCGGCCAGCGGGGCAAAAATCGGGGAGACGTAGGTGATTTTGTCTCCGGCCTCCCACCCGCCGCCGTGGACGATAATCACCGCCGGGAACGGACCCTTGCCTTCCGGAACCCAGGCGTCCAGCATCAGGTCGAGGCCGCCCGGTCGCGAATAGGGAATGTCCTTCCACAATCCACGGCGGTCCCCCCGCAGCCACGCGGTCACCTCCTCTTTCCAGTACCACTGATCCGGATGCCAGTTCTCGAAATCGTGGATCGCCCCCGCCACCGGAAAGTAGGCGCAAGCCGCCAGCCGCTTGCAGTAGCTCTCGACCACGGCAGGCTTGACCTCGTCGTCTCCGGTGCCCTGAATCATCAGGACCTTGGTGGCAGCGGGAAGATCGGTCGCCTGCGCCGCATCCAGCTTCGCGCCGAGCGCGACCACCCCGTCGACGTGGCCGGCCCGGGCCACGTCCAGCGCGATGGCGGCCCCCGTGTCATTGCCGATAAGGATCAGGTGGCTGGTGATGTTGAAGCGGCCCGGGCAGCGGATGTAGTCCAATGCTGCCTTGACGTCGTCCGCCGATCCGTAATCGACGGAGAACCAGGCGTAGCCTGCCTTGTCGAGCAGAGGGAAGAGTTGGTCGACATGGGTGGTCCGGCTGCCGGAGCTTCCGTGGATAATGACGGCGGCCGGCCGCGGCTCGCCGGCCGGGGCATAGGCGTCGAGGGCGTAGCGGGGGCTGTAGGCGACGTCACCCAACGCCTGCGGAATGATGAAGTTAGGGCCTCGAGGGACGGCGGCGGGACAAGAGGCTAAAACTGACAGAATTGTGGCCAAAAAGGGCAACATCGTGGACCTTCAGATTCCTGGGGGCGATGGTAAGTCTAATTTCTTGAATGAGATGCTGGGACTTTCGCCAAGCTGCGCCTAAGTATCCTGTTATCAGCAACTTGATGGGTTCGGGCTCAAAAGCCCTGAAACACCCTGTTGATTCTAAAGGAGTCTTAGGCTTCGATCGTCTGTTCTTCAATTTTTTCCGGCGCTGGGGCGCCGCCTAAGTACTGGACGATCTCTTCCGGCGACCAGAAGCAGTCTAGCATGTACTGGACGCGGGGGTGAGCAAGTTGGCCCGGCGTCATCCGGTTGCGGGCCATCGTGATCACCTTGCAAGGTGGCGCGGCGTAGAGGATGTCCCAGAGCAGATCGATGGTCTTGGAGCGCCCACCCTGGCGCATAGCGTTCAGCGAGGAACGGGATTTCCCCTCGCGGGTGCGCGGCCCGGTGGATCGCAGGGCGCTGCGCCGATTGGCGGCCAGGCGGGCGGGAGTGACGGTGCGGTGAAGGAGAGGCATGTTACCACCCAGTTAGATAGGTCTATTACTACATGGTACCATCAAGGCTGTCAAGCGAAAAAGCGGGACAGCGGGCCGGCCTGGACTCCTGTGCTCCGAAGCGGTAAAACACTGCAGGGTCCTGGATCATGGCTGCTCGCGGAGATGATGTCAACCGCAGGACGGCGGGCAGTGGTTCAGGCTCGGAGATCGTCGAACGCCGTAGAGGAGAGACAAAGTGACCATGCCAGGTTCCCGCCGTGTGCTGGTGACAGGCGCGACCGGTAAGGTGGGCCGTCATTTCATCGATCGCATCTTGGAGTCGCCTGATCACCGCGACGTGACCGTTCGCGCGCTCTGCCACAACCGGCTGCTGGAGCTGCCCAGCCCGCAGGCCGCCCGGCTGGAGGTGGTCCAGGGGAGCGTCGCCGACCGGCGGGTGGTGCGCCGGGCCATGGAAGGCGTCACCCACGTCCTTCATTGCGCCACCTGCAAGGAGACGCCGGACGACGTCATCGATGTGACCGTCAAGGGCCTGTTCTGGATTCTGGAGGAGTGCCGCACCAGCCCTTCCTTTCGCCGGATCGTCCTGACGGGCGGCGACTGCGCGGTGGGCCACTTCTTCTACGCCCATCCAGTTCCGGTCACCGAGCAGCAGAAGCACACCGCCTATCCCGGTTGCTACGCGCTCTCCAAAGTCCTGGAGGAGGTGATGCTGGAGCAGTATTTCATCCAGTACAACCTGGCCGGCTGCTGCCTGCGGGCGCCCTGGATCATGGAGAAGGATGACTTCAAGTATTCGCTTTCCTTCGGCGAGGATGTGTTCGGCGGGCCGCGCTGGCGCGACCTGGTGGGGGTGGAGCAGGCCGATCAATATCTGCGGACCGGCACTGTGCCTCTGATGCTCGATCCCGAGGGACAGCCGGTGAAACGCAATTTCGTGCACGTCAGCGATCTGGTGACCGCGCTTTTGCTGGCCCTGGACCATCCGCGCGCCCATCAGCAGACCTTCAACGTCTGCATGGACGAGCCCGTCGACTACGGGGAGGTCGCCGCCTATCTCCGCCAGTCGCGCGGGGTCCCCTCGGTCGAGATCCGCACGCCGTACCGTTCCACCTGGCTCGACAACACCAAAGCCAAGTTTCTGCTGGGCTGGAGGCCGCGCTTCGACCTCGCGCGCCTGATCGATGAAGCCTGGGCGTACGAGCGCGCGGCCGATGATCCGCGCAAGATCTGGTATCCCGGATAGCGCTGGGCTGGGTTCCCGCCGCCCGGGGCCTGGGCCCGGCGATCTCCCCCGACCTGACATTCCCAATCCCCTAGAAAACCCGGAGGCGCTTGCGGGCGGCCGGGAGTGCTACGCGCGCCCCAGGCCAGATTCCTCTTGACAGACTAGAGGAGAGAGCCCTATATCTTGATTGCCGAGAGGAGAGAGACATCATGACCGACAAGTCGACCGATTTGGTGCAGGGCACGCTGGACATGCTCATTCTGAAGACGCTGGCCCTCGAGCCCCTGCACGGATACGGAATCGCCCAGCGGATCGAGCAGATCAGCAAGGGCGTCTTCCGCGTGAATCCGGGCTCCTTGTTTCCGGCCTTTCGACGCCTGGAGCGCGCCGGCTGGATCAAGCCGGAGTGGAAGCCTACCGAAAACAACCGGCGGGCCAAATACTATGTCCTCACCGAGCGGGGGCGCGCCCAGCTCAAGAGTGAGACCCGGGAGTGGGGCCGGCAGACGGCGGCCATCGCCAGAATCCTGGAAGCGTCTTGAGGCACACGGGACCTTATGGAGGTTCGCGGAATATGGTGCTGAAGGCATTCGGGCCGTGATCGAGAGCCCTCACCCGGCCCGCTCCGGCTGATGAAAGCGCCGGTGGCGGACCACCCTCTCCCGGTGGGAGAGGGTAGAGAGTCAGGCCAAGCAGCCCTCTCCCTGTGGGAGAGGGGGGACCGCCGCAGCGGTGGGTGAGGGGCCGGGATCGTCGCTGGTGGTGCGCACCGCAGTCGGCGACCTACTCGCGACGTTGAGTGTTGGGAGCCACCATGTCACTGCTACGGAATCTGGCCGGCGGCCTGCGAGCGCTGTTGGGAAAACGGCGCGCCGAATCCGAGATGAACGAGGAGCTCGGGGCCTATCTGGAGGCGGCTGTCGAGGAAAAGCTGCGCTCCGGCATGAGCCCGGAAGAAGCGCTGCGGGCGGCGCGCGTCGAGATGGGGAGCCTGGAGGCGGTGAAAGAGGGAATCCGCACCGCCGGCTGGGAATCGACACTCGAAGCCGCCTGGCAGGACCTCCGCTATGGCGCGCGTGTACTCCTCAAGAGTCCTGGCTTTACGGTCACGGTCGTCCTGACGTTGGCTCTGGGGATCGGCGCCAATACCGCCATCTTCAGCCTCGTCGACGCCTTTCTCTTGCGGCAACTGCCCGTCAAGGATCCGCAGCAACTCGTTCTCGTCGACCGCGTCACACCCAAAGGCGGATTGGGCGATGACTTCCCCTATCCCACCTTCGAACAGTTTCGCGACCGCAACCATTCCTTCTCGGGCATCTTCGCCCGGGACGGGAGCACCATGAGCGTGACCGTTGACGGCCAGCCCGAGTTTGTTGCCGGGGATTTCGTATCGGGAAGCTATTTCGACGTGCTCGGCGCGCGCGCCGCTTTGGGGCGGACCTTTACGCGCGAGGACGATGAACCTAGCAAGGCGCCCCTGACGGTGATCAGTACCAGCTACTGGAAGCGGCGATTCTCCCAAGATCCCGCCGTGATCGGGAAATCGATCTACCTGGCCGGGACTCCTTTCACGGTGATTGGCGTCATGCCGCCGACGTTCCATGGCACGAACGTCGCCGGAAGAACGGCCGACCTGACGCTGCCGATGTTCGTCCATCCCTGGCTGGCCTTGAAGGACCACGACACCTTCGAGCTGATGGCACGGCTCAAACCCGGAGTCACCGCCGCTCAGGCTGAGGCTGATCTGAACGTGATCTATCGGCAAGCCCTGTCGCAGGCAGCGGGCTCTCGCCTGTCGCCGCAGGTGGAGCAGCAGATTCGGACGCAGGAGATTCGTTTGCAGCCGGGCTCCAGGGGCGCCGGGCAGCCGCGCGATCATTTTGTGATCGAGGTGCGCATCCTGATGTGCGTGGTGGGTGTCGTTTTGCTCATCGCCTCGGTCAATGTCGTCAACCTCCTGCTGGCCCGGGCAGCAGCGCGTCAGAAGGAGATCGCCGTCCGGCTGGCCATCGGCGCCAGCCGCGCCCGAGTAGTCCGTCAACTCGTCTCGGAGAGCACCCTGCTGGCGATTACGGGAGGCGCGCTCGGCTTCTTCTTTGCCAAGTGGGGCGTCAGCGCCCTGGTCGCGGTACTTTCCCTGGGTGGCGATCCGTTCCCGTTCGACCTCAAGCCTGACCCGCGAATTCTGGCCTTCACGGGCGCGGTGTCGTTGTTGGTTGGGATTCTTCTGGGGCTGGTTCCCGCCGCGGCAGCGAGTCGCGTCAATCTGGCACCGGTTCTTAAGGGTATCGAGGGGGGCAGGGCATCGCGGCACCTGCGCTGGGGTTTTCGGGAGTCGCTGGTCGTCTCCCAGGTCGCCTTCTCACTGGCCCTGCTGATCGGAGCCGGCCTTCTGCTCCGGACTCTCCGACAGGTCTACACCCGCGATACCGGATTCGAGCGCGATCACGTTCTGTTCGCCTGGATCTTCCCCGCGCTCAATGGCTACGACCACGCCAGGGAGATGAATCTGTACCGGGCGCTCCCGGAGGGAATGAATTCCATCCCGGGCATTCAGTCGGCCACCCTGTCGCGCTACCGCCAGTTCGTCGCCCGCCCCGAGCAGGACGTGTGGGTGCAGGGTTCGGCGGCCGGGGCCTGCGAGGTCTACTACAACCTGGTCGGGCCGGATTTCTTCCGCACCATGGGAATCGGAAAGCTCCTGGGCCGTGATTTCACCGCCGCGGACAGCGAGACGGCGCCCAAGGTGGCCATCATCAGCGAGAGCATGGCCCGGACTTTTTTCCCGGACCAGAATCCCATCGGCAAGCGCCTCGGCTTCAACGGGCCGCCATCGAGTGGCGATGTTCAGATCGTCGGGGTGGTCCACGATACCCGGCACCACTTACTGGAAGACCGGTCGTTGGCCGCGGTCTATGTTCCGTACACTCAAGGCGCTCCCGACGACTACGGGCAGATGAACCTCGTGGTTCGCAGCCAAGCGAAGAGAGCCGCCGTGATCGCGGCGCTTCGTCAGCAGGCGCAATTGGTGGACAAGAATCTGCCCCTGAGCGGTATCGAGAGTCCGGCGGCGGACCTGGACGAATACCTCGGCGATCACCGGTCGCTGGCGACGCTGCTGAGCTTCTTTGGCGCTTTGGCGCTGCTGCTGGCCTCGATCGGCCTTTATGGGAGCATCTCGTACACGGTGGGCAGGAGGACCAAGGAACTCGGAATCCGGATCGCTCTCGGCGCCCGAACGACGGACACGCTCTGGATGGTATTGCGCGAGACCTTCTCAGTCACCGCCCTGGGTGTTGGCATCGGCATCCTGATCTCGGCGGCGTGCGGCCGTCTGCTCGGGAGCATGCTCTACGGGGTCAGAGCCACGGATCCGCTCACGATCTCTGCCGCCGTGCTGGTCGTCCTCGCCACCGCTGCCCTGGCCGGCTATGTTCCAGCCCGCCGGGCCGCTAAGGTCGATCCTATGGTGGCGTTGCGATACGAATGAAAGTCAGCGCCGGATGATCGGATGATCTGCCTCGCACCGGCCGTGGGGCATATCGAAGGCTGACGGGAGCTACGATGTCTCTGCTGAGAAGTCTGGCTGACGGCCTCCGGGTCCAGCTGCGTAGACAGCGCGCCGAATCCGAGATGAACGAGGAGCTCGGGGCCTATCTGGAGGCGGCGGTCGAGGAAAAGCTGCGCTCCGGCATGAGCCCGGAAGAGGCGCTGCGGGCGGCGCGCGTCGAGATGGGCAGTTTGGAGGCGGTGAAAGAGGGAATTCGCACCGTCGGCTGGGAATCGACGCTGGAAGCCTTCTGGCAGGACTTGCGATACGCGTTCCGCCGGTTACGGCGCTCGCCAGGATTCACGGCGGTTTGTGTGATCACGCTTGCGCTCGGCATCGGCGCTAACACCGCCATTTTCACCCTGGTGGATGCGGTCCTGCTGAAGTCGCTTCCGGTGACGAATCCGGGGCAGCTCTACCGTCTCGGCGACAACCACAACTGCTGTGTCATGACTGGAACCCAGAACGACGGCAGCTTTGTTCTTTATTCTTATCCCCTCTACCAGAACCTGCGCGATCACACGCCTGAATTCAGCCAACTCGCTGCCTTCCAGCCCTTCATGTCGGACTTGAGCGTCCGTCGGAACGGCGCTTCCGGCGCTGCCGAACCATACAACGGCGAGTTTGTCTCGGGCAATTACTTCGCCACGTTTGGCGTGGGCGCCTCCGCCGGGCGCACGCTGATGACCAGCGACGATACGATCGGCGCGGCGCCGGCCGCGGTGATGAACTACCACACCTGGCAAGCCCGCTTTGGCGGCGATCCTTCGGTGGTCGGCGCAACGTTCACCATTAACACCGTGCCTTACACCGTTGTGGGCGTGGCGCCGCCGAGCTTCTACGGCGACACCTTGCGCAGCGATCCTCCCGATTTCTGGCTTCCGCTCGCGCAGAACAGCCGATTGCGCCGACCGGACCTGGAGTGGACCGGACTGGAGTGGCTTTATCTCATCGGACGTTTGAAGCCCGGAGCCGTCGTCTCAGAGGCGCAATCGCGACTGACCGCCGAGCTCCAGCAATGGCTTTGGGCGAGGGGCGAGGCCATGGCCTCGGCGAAAGAACGGAGCGATCCCGCGATGCGGGATGCGACCCAACAGGAAATCTCCAGGCAACACGTCCAGCTGACGCCTGCCGCCAGTGGTGTCGACCAGATGGAAACCTACGCGACCGGCCTGCGCCTGCTGGTGACGCTCTCGAGTCTCGTTCTGCTCATTGCCTGCGCGAACCTCGCCACGCTGCTGCTGGCGCGTGGGGCTGGAACGCGGCTGCAGATGGCGGTTCGCCTGGCGCTGGGCGCGCCCCGGCGCCGGTTGATCCGGCAGATGCTGACCGAGAGTATCCTGCTGGCCATCGCCGGAGGAGCGGCGGGCCTGTACGTGGCTTATGCCGGGACGCGGACCGTCCTGCTGCTCGCTTTTCGAGGCGCCCATTACGTTCCCATCAGCGCCCGGCCTTCGTTGGCCGTGCTGGGATTTGCGTCTCTTGTATCGTTGCTTACCGGGATCCTGTTCGGGGTAGTGCCTGCCTGGATTGGATCGCGCTCCGATCCTGCTGAGGCCCTCCGGGGAGCGGGCCGGTCCACCGGCGACCGCGTGGCTCTAGCTCAGAAGCCCTTGGTCATCCTGCAGGTCGCGCTTTCGACCGTGTTGTTGATTGGCGCGGGCTTGCTCACCCGGAGCCTGCGCAATCTGGAAGACCAGCATTTCGGCTTTGTAACCCAAGGCCGCTTGATCGCAAAGATCGATCCCGCCCTGGCCGGCTACACGCCGCACAAGCTGTATGGGCTCTACCAGCAACTTGAGCAGGCGCTGGGGCAGATACCCGGCGTCCTGAGCGCGAGCCTGTCGGGCTACAGTCCTCTGGGCGGCGAGAACTGGAACCAGTGGGCCTACATCGAGGGTCAGCCACAGGAATATCGGGGCGTCGCTCCTTCTTGGGACCGTGTCGGTCCCCACTACTTTGAGACGATCGGCACGCGGTTGCTGCGCGGGCGCGCCATCGAGGAGCGGGACACGGCCACAGCCGAACACGTCGCTGTTATCAACGAGGCCTTCGCTGACAGGTTCTTTCCAAAGCAGGATCCCATTGGGCAGCACCTCGGGATCGGCGACGCGAGTCACAGCGGCGACTATGAGATCGTGGGCATCGTGGAGGACGCGAAGTACCAGGACACCCGCGGACCGGCCTACGCGACGTTCTTTCTACCCCTGCTGCAGACCCCACCCGGAGATTCAAGCCGCGACGGCTCGGTTTACATTGGGGCCATCGAGCTGCACGTGGCGGGCAAGCCGGACAATTGGCAGCCAGCCGTCCGGAGGACACTCGCTGACATCGATCCCAATCTCACCATCCTGAGCATGACCAGCTTTGGCGAGCAGGTGGCGCGCAACTTCAACCAGGAAAGACTCGTCGCCCGGCTCACGGAGCTCTTCGGTCTGCTGGCGCTCATCCTGGCTTGCGTCGGACTCTACGGCGTCACGGCCTACACCGTGGCGCGCCGCACCAACGAGATCGGCATTCGCGTGGCCCTCGGCGCCGGCCGGAGGAGCATCCTGACCCTCGTGCTGCGCGGCGCTCTGGTGCACGTCGGGCTCGGTCTCGCCATCGGCATCCCGGTGGCCTTGGCGGGAGGCCGTCTGCTTGCGGCCGAGCTCTACGGGGTGAAAGGCCACGATCCGACGATTCTTGGCCTGGCGACGGTGGTCTTGGGCGCCTGCGCCGTCCTGGCCGGACTGCTGCCGGCGAGACGGGCGGCTTCGATCGATCCCATGCAGGCGCTGCGGACGGAGTAGAAGCGAGAAGGAGCTGACATGTCCTTGCTGCGAAGTGTTGCCGGCGGGCTCCGGGCGCTGCTGGGAAAAGAGCAGACTGAGCGGGAAATGAATGACGAGTTGCAGAGCTATCTGGACGCGGCCGTCGAAGAAAAGCTGCGCTCCGGCATGAGCCCCGAAGAAGCGCTGCGGGCGGCGCGCCTCGAGATGGGCAGCCTGGAATCGGTGAAGGAGGGAATCCGCTCCGCGGGCTGGGAAGCCGTGGTCGAGACGCTCCTTCAGGATCTCCGTTACGGATTCCGCCAGCTACGCCGCAGCCCGGGCTTCACCGCTGCTGCGGTGCTTACCCTCGCGCTCGGCATCGGCGCCAACAGTACGATCTTCAGCTTCGTCAGCGCTTTGTTGTTCCGGCCGACGGCGGTTCAAGCGTCGCGCGACCTGCTGGAGGTGTGGAATCGCAACCCGCAGGCAGCGGGCCTTGAAGCATACATGCCCCTGGCCTATCCCGATTACCTCTTCTATCGGGATCACAACAGGGCGTTTTCGAGTTTCCTGGCCTTCGACGGCGAAATGCGCTCCACCAGCTGGAGCCGGTCCGGCGAGGGCCAGCTTATCCAGGGGCAGCTTGTCTCCGGCAATTTTTTCGCGACGCTGGGCCTCAAGCCGGTGCTGGGTCGTGATTTTCTGGCCGAGGAAGACCAAGCCCCGGTGGAACATAACGCGGTGATCCTCAGCCACACCTTCTGGCAGGAGCGTCTGAATTCCGATCCGGGAGTGCTCGGCAAGGCGCTGACGCTGAACGGCAGGAGTTTTGTGGTGGTGGGCGTTGCTCCGGCCGGCTTCACCGGTATCGTCATCGGCAACGAGCCTGACTTTTGGGCGCCCCTGGCGGCATCACCCGCATTGACGCACGATCCCAACCTCCTGGGCAGCTGGAGCTCCTTCTGGCTTTTTGGAGTCGGGCGCCTCAAGCCGGGCGTGAAGCGTGCCCAGGCGCAAGCCAACCTGAGCGTGCTCTCACAACGGCTTCGTTCCGCTCAGGCGGACACGCACGCCCACCTGGAAGCCGCGGCCTTCCCGGTCAAGCTGTTGCCCCAGCCTTTTCGGGGATACGTCGCGGCCTTCACCGGCCTCTTGATGGCGGTGGTAGGTCTGGTACTGCTGATCGCCTGCGCCAATGCGGCGAATCTGGTGCTGGCCAGGGCCGTCGAGCGCCGGCGGGAGGTCGCGATTCGCGCCTCCTTGGGTGCGAGCCGCGGCCGCCTGCTCCGTCAGTCGCTCACCGAGAGCTTGATGCTTGCTTTGATGGGCGGCGTGGCGGGGCTGCTCCTTGCCCTGTGGTCGGTTCCGCCGCTCCTCGGGCTCAAACCCGCTAGCCTGCCGGTCCGGATCGAAGTACCCATCGACTGGCGGGTGGTGACCTTCACGTTCCTCCTCGCCCTCGCCACGGCCGTTGTCTTCGGACTGGCCCCCGCGCTGCGCAGTTCCAAGGTGGAGCTGGCGCCGGCACTCAAGGACGAGGTCTGCCCGGGCGGCCTCCGCCGCTCGCGACTGCGAAGCGCTCTGGTGATCGCCCAGGTCACGGTCTGCACGATCCTCCTTATCAGCGCCGGCCTCTGCGTGCGCAGCCTGCTCCACGCCCGCTCCATTGACCCGGGATTTGACACCCGGCACGTCCTGATCGCCGAACTCGATCCTGGCAAGCTGGGTTATACCGAAGCTCAGGACGCGGAGTTTTATCGCGAGCTCCTGGCGCGCGTCGAATCGCTCCCGGGCGTTCGCGCGGCCAGCCTGACCAGCCATCTGCCGCTCACTACCAACCGGTTCAGCACAGAAATCCAAATCAGCGGGATGCAACCGCCGCCCGGACAGAAGGGGTTCGGCGTCGACACCATGTTTGTGGGGCCCGGATTCCTGAAGACCCTGCAGATCCCGCTGCTCGAGGGCCGCGAATTCACCGCGGCCGACAAGGATGCGGTGATCATCAACGACGCCATGGCTCGGCGCTTCTGGCCCGGCCGGGATCCCATCGGCCAACCGTTTGAGGTGGGTGACGGGAGGGTGCTGATCGTCGGCGTGATGAAGACGGGCAAGTACCGGACTCTCAGCGAAGACGCGCAGCCGTTCATGTTCCAACCGCTCGGCAGGAGATCCAGCGCCACCCTGGTGGTGAGCGTCGAGGGCGACCCCAGGAACTGGCTGGGCAGCGTGCGCCGCGCGGTTCAGGCGCTTGATCCCAACGTGGTCCCGGCCGATCTTGAGACCATGAAGCAGTACATGGCCCTGCCGCTGTTTCCGGCCCACACGGCCGGACTCCTGCTGGGAGCCTTTGGCATTCTGGCGCTGCTGCTGGCCGTGACCGGCCTGTACGGCGTGATCTCGTACGCCGCGCGCCAGCGCACTCACGAGATCGGCGTGCGCCTCGCCCTCGGAGCGGATCGGCACGACGTGCTGAAGCTGGTGCTGCGCGACGGAATCACTCTGGCGGCCATCGGCGTCTCGGTTGGCCTCTTGGCGTCCTTCGCCGTCACGCGCCTTCTTTCGAGCCTCCTTTACGGTATCCGGCCTACCGATCCGGCGACTTTCGTGACGGTGCCGGTCCTGCTGACCACAGTCGCCTTGCTGGCCAGTTATATCCCCGCGCGCCGGGCCATGCGGGCCGATCCCATGGTGGCGCTCCGGTACGAGTAGGTAAGTTACGAACGCGGCCGGCGCCGATATTCTGGAAAGGCCGTAAGGAGAATCAGCATGTCGCCGCTCCACAATCTCGCGGGTGGGCTCAGAAACTTGTTCCGAAAGAAGCAGGTGGAACAGGAAATGAACGAGGAGCTGCGCGATTACCTCGACAAAGCCGTCCAGGAGCATGTGCGCTCCGGCATGAGCCCCGAAGAGGCGCTGCGGGCGGCGCGCGTCGAGATGGGCAGCCTGGAGGCGGTGAAGGAGGGAATCCGCTCCGCCGGCTGGGAAGCCGGGTTGGAATCGCTCGCGCAGGATGTTCGCTATGCGGTGCGCATGCTGCGCAAGAGTCCGGCCCTGACCCTGGTGGCGATTCTGACCCTGGCGCTCGGCATCGGCGCCAACACCGCCATCTTCAGCCTCATCGACGCGGTCATGCTCCGTATGCTGCCGGTCGAGAAACCGGACGAGCTCTTGCAGGTGAAGAGGCATGATCCGCGCTGGAGCGGCGAGGCGGACGCTGGCTTCACCAACCCGTTGTGGGAGCAGGTGCGCGACCAGCAGGATGCGTTCTCCGGTGTCTTCGGCTGGGGCGAGGACAGGTTTGATCTCTCGCAGGGCGGCGCGGTTCACCTGGTGAATGGAATTTGGGTGAGCGGCGACTTTTTCAACACGTTGGGACTTCGCCCCGTCGCCGGACGCCTGATTGCCCCGCCCGACGACCGGCGCGGCTGCCCGGCGGTTGCTGTCCTGAGCTATGGTTTCTGGCAGGATCGCTACGGCGGAGCGAACAGCGCCATCGGCAGCGTGATCCTCCTAAGCAGCCATCCCTTTGAAGTGATTGGCGTGGCGCCCCCGGGCTTTTACGGCCTGCAGGTGGGCCAGAAGTTCGAGGTGGCGGCGCCCATTTGTGCCACCGTTCCGTTTGACGGCCGGGAATCGCGCCTCGACCATCGCTCCTGGTGGTGGCTGAGCGTCGCCGGCCGCATCAAGCCGGGAGTCAGCCGGGCCCAAGTAACTGCGAGACTCAAGGTGCTGTCGCCCGCGATCTTCACCGGCGCCCTGCCGCAGGACTGGTCGCCCGAAGGGCAGCGAGCGTTTGTGAAAAAGACCCTGGTGGCGGATGCTGCCGCCACCGGCATTTCCGGCCTGCGGCGGCAGTTCGGCCAGCCTTTGCAGATTCTCATGGGCATCGTGGGGCTGGTACTGCTGATCGCCTGCGCCAACATCGCCAGCCTGATGCTGGCGCGCGCCGCCGCCCGCCACAAGGAGATCGCGGTGCGACAGGCGCTGGGGGCTAGCCGGGGGCGGCTGATTCGCCAGCTCCTGACGGAGTGCCTTCTCCTTTCGGCGGCCGGCGCGCTGTGGGGAGTTCTCTTCGCTCGTTGGGGCACGGCTCTGCTGGTCCGCTATCTCTCGACGGCCCGGAACATCGTCTTCCTTGACCTGTCCCTCGACCGCCGCGTCCTCCTGTTCACGGTTGCGGTGGCCGTTCTCACCGGCCTTTTGTTTGGTCTACTGCCAGCGCTCCGCTCCACCCGCGTCTCGTTGACTTCGGCCATGAAGGGCAGCCAGGCGCTTGAAGCCGGCCGGCGCGCTCGCTTCGGCAGCCGCAAGTGGATCGTGGCTTCGCAGGTGGCCCTCTCGCTGGTGCTACTGGTGGCGGCGGGCCTGCTCCTGCGCAGCTTCGCCAAGCTCGCGACCCTTGACCTCGGCTTTGATCGCGACAGCGTGCTGCTGGTGGGCACCAATCTTCAAGTGGCGAAGGTGCCCCCGGACCGGGAACTGGCCACCTACGATCAGATCGAGACCCGCCTTAGGGTTCTACCTGGTGTCGTCTCGGTGGGCAGGTCCAAGCTTACGCCCATTAGCGGGGTCTTCTGGAACCAGCCGATTCACACCGACTGGTCCAAAGCCCTGACCGGCGATAACGCTTCGGTCTGGTTCAATGACGTCTCGCCGGGATACTTCGAGACCCTGCGCATGACGCTGGTGGCCGGCCGCAATTTCACCGGCGGTGACACTCAGAGCGCGCCGCAGGTGGCGATTGTCAATCAGACCCTGGCGCGCCGCTTCTTCCCCGATCTGAATCCGCTCGGCAAGACCTTCAGGATTGAGGAAAGCAGCGGCCAGCCCGGCCCGCCGATCGAGGTGGTGGGAGTCGTGAGAGACTCCAAATACTCGTCGGCGCGCGAGGAAACCTATCCTTCGGCATTCTTCCCCGCCGCCCAGGTCACCAGGTACGCTGACGGGGACTGCTTTGAGCTGCGCACGGCCGTACCGCCCTCGGCCCTGATTTCAGCCGTGCAGGCGGCGGTGGCGAGTGTGAACAAGGAAATCCCGCTCGAGTTTCACACCCTGGCCGAGCAGGTGAACGATTCGATGGTTCAGGAGCGGCTGCTGGCCCTGCTTTCCGGGTTCTTCGGGGCGCTGGCGCTGCTGCTGGCCATGATCGGCCTCTACGGCACTCTCAACTACCTGGTGGCGCAGCGGCAAACAGAATTCGGCGTCCGCATGGCGCTCGGGGCGCAGCCGGGCTCGATTCTGCGCCTGGTGATGCGCGATCTGGTCATGGTCTTGGCGGGCGGTCTGACGGGCGGGGTTTGTGTCTCACTGGCGGCCACGCGTGTTCTTCAGCAGATGCTTTTCGGGCTGAGCCCGCGTGACGTTGTAACCATCCTGACGGCTGCGGTTGTGCTGGCCGCCGTCGCGCTGGTGGCGGGATACCTTCCTGCCCGCCGCGCCACCAAGGTCGACCCCATGGTCGCGCTGAGATACGAGTAAGGCCATTGATCCATTGACTCGCCGCGGGTGGCGCATACGTCGCGCGCTTTTCGCGATGTATGCGACCGAAGATGGGCGAAAGGCGCCTACATGCCAGACAACGGCCCGTAGGCGCCACCCGGCGGTCAGGGTAGTATTCCGCAGCCAACCTTCGGGCTCTACGGCGCCCCTGGCCCCTCAGCAACATCCCCTTAAGCCATCACTGTTCGCCGGGGTAGTGGGTCAATTTCGATAACACAGCCAAACGGTCCAAGAAGTGCCACTGCATTCAAGCATCTGTCTCTGGTAAAATCCACCGCGCTATGCCCGAAATCCTGCGGCGGATTGTCGATCTCTGGAACAAACTCTCCACAGCCGAAAAATTCTTTTCCGGTTTCCTCGCTTTCGTCGTACCCCTCTTGACCCAGGGGGCGACAGTGATCGGATTCATTCGCAAGCGTCTGCCAGCTTTCAGAATCACGAGTTGGGATGTCTTCGTCACCTCGACCATTGATGGGAGAGAACGGTTTGCATATGTCCAGCTGCTTGTCGATTGCAAGCGGACACTCAAGAATTGCAGAGGGAGACTGCTGCGAGTTTACAAAAGACATGGTGCCGAAGGCAAGTGGAACCCAACAGCCATGAATCAACCGCTCGACCTTGAATGGTCCTATCGTCCGAACCTACCCGAGATCACCCTTGAGCCGAACGCGGGGCAGAGATTAAACGTTTGCAAGAGCCATGAGCGTCTGATATTGCTAACACCAACGCTCGTCATGTATCCGGCGGTAGCCCGTTCCGTCTTTGACTCGACGGGAGTATTCAGGTTCGACATCAAGGTAACGGCGGATGATTGTAAGCCTGTAGACGTATCAGTGAGGGTTTCAATTGACGGTCGAAGATGGGATGATCCCTTCGTTGAACTGGCTCAGGGACATCCTGACGGCTAGGCTGCCTCTTCCTGGTTCTCGGGAATGACACGAACCATCTCCGCAACACTCCAGAGGTTCAGCGCAATCCCTGCTTCCTGAGCGGGGGTGACACCGGCGCCATGATGTAGCCATTCCTAAGCGTTCAAGAATCCCGGATGATCCAATCCTCATGGCGAGGCGCGTCTTCGACCGACGGATTTCCTATTTCCAACGCGCCCGCGCCACTCTGCGTGCGATCTCGAACGGCGCTCAGCTGACAAAGCCTTGGCCCGCGCTGGACCTCACTCTGGCCCTCCGAGCTTGCCAAGGGCTGCGGCAGCCGAGGTCTTTGGTGGGCTTCTCCTGGGCCGCTACCGTTCGCCGAACTCCCTTGACATTTCCCTCCAACAGTATTATACTAGTCAGTTACTAATGCTATAATACTCGAACTTTATCGGTGCTGCGCCCGCGCTACGGATTCTTCGAGCACCCTTTGCGCGCATGGATTTCCGAAAGGGGGCAGAAAGGATTTTGCCGGTGGTTTTCAAGAGGAGGTGGTCGATGGCACCCCCCCACCCCCCCTGAAAATTTGAAAAACGAACCCGAGAAGTTGTTTAGAATCAACAAAACGAGGCAAAAACGAACCTAAAACGAACCTAAGCGAACCTAAGTTCTTGATGTGCTGAATTAGATAAGCGCTTTAGAATCAGTGTCGCCTCTTGGGTTCCTGCCAAGACGAACCTAGACGAACCTAAACGAACCCGAAGGTTTAGTCTGACGCCCACGGTTCCGGCTCGCGGCGGCACGGCTGAACGGCCGGGGCAGCTTCTGAAGGCTATGGAAGATGACCGGCACGGACCCGCGTCGCCAGGTGGAGACATCCCGCGGACATCCTGGCGGTCTGGCGGGGAATCCAAATGTACTTAACGGTCCATCGCCCAGCGGCGATCGGAGAGTTCCGGAGGATTAATGAGGGGAATCAAGTGGCGCGCGGGAGTTCTGATAGGCGCACTGACGTTCACGCTGGCTGGCTGCAACCTTCTGAATAGGGCGCCCGCTGCGAACGACCAGACCATCACCTCGGACATCCAGGCCAAGGTTTTTGCGGATCCCGTTCTCAAGACCCACGACATTCGAGTGAGCACTCAGAACGGCGTGGTGACGCTGGCCGGGTCGGTGGACACAGACCTCGAGAAGGCCGCCGTGGAGCATATCGCGAACCAGGAGAACGGCGTCAAGCAGGTGATCGACCAGTTGGGGGTGGGGAGCGCGCCGCCGGCCGCTGCGGCTGCTCCGGCCGCGGCGCAGCAGGCCGCCCCTCCTCCCGAGCCTGTGCCCGTGAAAGAGGCTCCTCACAAGAAGAAGCGCGCCGCTGACTCCGAGGTGGCCTCCGCAGCTAGCCCAGCGCCGGACAGTCAGCCGCCGTCCGGCGAGTCGAGCGGCCCTCCTGCTCCCGCCCCGGTGGTCGATCAGACCCCTCCGGCGCCCGCGGCTCCGCCGCCTCCGGTCACGGTGACGATTCCCGCCGGGACGGTGGTGACCGTCCGGATGATCGATGGCGTCGACTCTGCCACCAGCCAGCCCGGTCAGGAATTCGCCGCCACGGTGGCGGCGCCGGTGGCGGTGGGGAGCCAGATTGCAATCCCGCAGGATTCCAACGCCTCGGTGCGCCTGGTCACGGCCAAGAGCTCGGGGAAATTTGAGGGCAGCGCCCAACTGGCCCTCGAGCTACACTCCCTCACCGTCAACGGCTCGCCTTACAACGTGCAGAGCAGCGATTACACCCAGACGGGCTCCTCGCGGGGCCGGCGCTCCGCGGAGGTTATCGGCGCGGGCTCGGTGATCGGCGGGTTGATCGGGGCGATCGCCGGTGGCGGTAAAGGAGCTGCCATTGGCGCGGGCGCGGGCGCCGCCACCGGTACCGGCGTCCAGGCCGCGAGCAAACGCAATGAGGTCAAGGTTCCGTCGGAAACCAAGATCGACTTTACCCTTAAGGCGCCGGTCACGGTGACTCTCAGCCAGTAGCGCCACCGCGAACGGCGAACGTGGCGATGTTCTTCGCGAGACTTTCCCGGCGTGGTCGTGAATGTTCCGAGCGGACGTTCGACCGATCGGGATCAGCCCCGAGCGCGTGCCGCTCCCTCAGTCCGCATCGCTATCCCTTATTTATCGTTTCCACAAGATCTTTTGGCTTGCAAAGGGCGCGTTTTGTTGTTCGGCTTCGGACAGCCTGTCTCGGAACCGGACAATTCGCGCGAACGAGCTGCTGGCCGTCCAAACGAATTTCATAGTGCGACATGCACTTGGGTGCGGGCAGGCAAGTGGCAGCGAACTTGCGGTCGTTGACGGCCGACTGCCGAATCGGTCGGTCAGAAGCGGCTGGCGTCTTGGATGAGTGTCGAGCGAAATTTCTTGGAACACTCCGGCGTTTCGAAACGTATGACGGGATGCGTTCGGAGGGTTTTCGAAAACGGGTTGGTTTGTTTTGGGGCGCCCGCTGCAGGAGCAATAACGGAACCGGCTTCGGCGGCGTCTAAAATGTGAATTTGTTCACGGGGTCGGGCGGATCACCGCTGCCAACGGTTTGGCGGCCTGAGGGCAACGGCGATCCGAGCGCAAGAGGGCGATTCCTTGTGGGAGGCCTTTTTGCGTTTGACCCCGCGTGATTGTAGTCAAATATCTTGTGGGAATGCAAGCGAGGGAATTTTGATCGAGGGACGCCGGCATTTCCTGAAGCTCACCTACGGCCTACCGGAGGGGCCAAACCTGAAGTCTCGAAAGGAGAACAAGGAGCATGAACCTTCGGCATGTCACTCGTCTCGCTCCAGTGATGGCGGTCGTCGTGCTGGCCGCGGTCTCGGCTTTCGCCAAGGATCAACGCAACATCAAGCTTGAACACTCTGTTTCCGTGAATGGCACCGCTATGTCGGCGGGAAGTTACAAAGTCACCTGGTCGGCCGAGAGCGGCGACCCGACGGTCAATTTCATCAAGGGTAGAGACACCGTAGCCTCGGCTCAAGCCAAGTGGGTGGACCGTGGCACCAAGTACGACAACGATTCGGTGCTTTACTCCAATGACAGCGACGGCTCGCGGAAGATCATGGAGATTCGCTTCGCGGGCAAGAGTCAAGTGCTGGTGTTTGCCGATTCGACGTCTTGAGCGTCCGAAGGACGGCGAGTCTTGAGGGGGACTGAGTCGGCGTAATGGAGGTCGGGAAACGCTGGTTCTTCCGAGGTCCACGTTTTCCGCTCTCCATTGGGCCGGCAACGTCCTTCGAGTTTGCAGGCGGTTCTTGCGTCTGCGCTGAGTTAGGCAGGGGAGAGCCCCTCGCCCACTTGTTACTCCTCCGGCCAGGTGGGCGCGAGACATCCCCTGCCTTCCATTCCGTCACGGTTTGGCGTTGCGGTCTAACGAGTTTGGCAGGCGTCAGATCTGCCTGCCCGAGGTAGGGGAGAGGTCCGCTGGACCACCTGTTCTCCTCCGGCCGGGTGGCCCTGGGGCACTCCCCCACCTCGTTAAATCCCGCTCATCGATGCCGCGCTCTTTCCTCACCGAATCTGTTCCGGGCACGCTAAAATGCTGCGAGCATGGTGCCCCTTCCGCTCGACGACAATGTGCGGCGCACGACCTTTTGGTTTTCTACACTGGTCCTGATCGCGGCCAATCTCTACGTCTTCTGGCTGGAGCTTTCGCTGGACGGCCAACTCGACCGCTTGATCTTTTTGTACGGCATTATTCCGGCGCGCTACACGACCGTCAGCGGCCTCGAGACGCTGACCGCTGCGGGCTTGCTGGTTCCGATCTTCGCGTCCATGTTCCTGCACGGCGGCTGGCTTCATCTGCTTGGCAACATGCTTTTTCTTTACGTTTTCGGGCGCACGGTCGAAGATCGCTTCGGCCACTTTACTTTCTTGGTGCTCTATTTCGGGAGCGGTCTGGCTGGGGCGCTGCTTCACATCTACCTGAATGCCGGCTCGCGCGTGCCCAGCATCGGCGCCAGCGGCGCGATCGCCGGGGTCCTGGGCGCGTACTTCGTGAGCTCGCCGCGCGCCTGGATCAAGATCACGATTTTCCCGCTGATCTTCTGGACCTTCCAGTTGCCTGCCGTCCTGGTGCTGGGCTACTGGTTCCTGATCCAGTTCCTGCAAGGCTACCAGATGCTCGCCATCGAGCACGCCACTCGCGGCGGCGGCGTGGCCTGGTGGGCGCACGTGGGCGGGTTTGTCACCGGGATGCTGCTGGCCCTTGCCTTCGAGCCGCCAGCGCCTCGGGCCGGCTCTTATCGCTAGCCCGGCGCGGGCGTCCGGCTCTTGGGCGATTTGGGGGGCTACGCGCGCTAGAGGCGGGCCGCGATCCAATCACCGACTTCGCGAGTGCCATATGGTCCTCCGAGTCCGGGCAGATCGGGCGTAGCGACGCCGCTGCGGATGGCCTCGCGCACCACGGTTTCCGCGCGGGCGCCGGCTTCGGGATGGCCCAAGTGGTCGAGCATCATGCCGACCGTGAGCACCGCTGCCATGGGGTTCGCCCGGTTGCGGCCGGCGATGTTCGGAGCAGAGCCATGGACAGTTTCGAACATCGAGATCTGGCCCGGATGGAGATTGGCTGAAGGCGCGAGGCCGAGTCCCCCTTGAAGGGCAGCGCCCAGGTCGCTCAGGATGTCGCCGAACAGGTTGCAGGTCACGATCACCTCAAATTGACTGGGGTCGCGGACCAGCTCCAGGCTCAGGGTGTCCACATAGAGGTGGCGCGATTCGATCTCAGGATACCGCGGTCGCACCTCGGCGAAGGCGCGTTGCCAGAGGCCGTGGCCAAAGGCAAGAGCGTTGGCCTTGTCGCTCATGCAGACCTTCTTCAGGCCGTGGCGCCGCGCATAGTCGAAGGCATAGACCAGGATTCGATCCACGCCCTTGCGGGTGTTCACGTCCTCCTGCACGGCCACTTCGTCGGGAGTGTTCTTCTTGAAGACTCCTCCCATGCCGACGTACAGCCCCTCCGTGTTCTCGCGGAAGATCACGAAGTCCACGTCTCGTTCGCTGCGGTTCTTAAGAGGGCAGAGGCGCGCGTCGAGCAGCTTGACAGGCCGCTGGTTGACATAGAGGTCGAGATGGAAGCGGATGCCGAGCAGGATGTCGGCGGCATGCTGGTTCGAAGGAACGCGCGGATCGCCGAGGGCGCCGATGAAGATCGCCTGGTAATCGCGCCGGAGCATGTCCAAGCCGTCTGCCGGCAGGCTGACGCCTTCGCGCAGGTATTTCTCCGCGCCCCAGTCAAGCACCTGGTAGTTGATGGGGAGATGATGGCTTTTGACGAGAGCTTCGAGGGCCTTGACCGCCTCGGCGGTTACCTCAATACCGATGCCGTCGCCGGGAATGAAGGCGACGCGCTGGGTGGGGAGAGAATCCGGCATATCTCGGATCCTGGCGCCAGGCAGTCGCCAAGCGAGCCTAGCGCTGCATCAAGCTCGTTCAAGCTCACCTGCGGGCGACTCTCGTCCTTCGCGCTCGGCCAGGTAGACGCCCAGCAGAATCAAGGCGCCACCCGCCATCACGTGTGCCGTCAAAGTCTCAGAGAGCAGCCAGACAGCGAGGGCTGCGGCGATGACCGGCTGAAGATAATTGAAGGCGGCCACACGGGTGGCTGTGAGTTCGGTGAGCGCGAAGGCGTAAATACTGTAAGCCACCACCGAACCCAGAATGACCATAAAGGCGATCCCCCACCAGGCGGCGGCGGGGAGCGCAGTCCAGTGGGTCCGCAGCAGATCGTGCGTCGTGAAGGGCAGCATCAGCACGGCGCCCAGGCTGAACGACAGGGTATTCAAACTGAGCGCGTCGTAGCGGGTGGCCACTTTCTTCAGGAGAATGGTGTAATACGCGAAGACGGCGGCGCCCATCAGGGTGATCAGGTCGCCGGCCAGCGTGGATGGACTGCCACCCTCAGCCCTGCCGGTGGTCAGTACGACCACGCCCGCCAGCGATACCGCCGCTCCCACCGATTTCAGCACGGTCAGAGGTTCAAGTTGCATGGCGCAGGAAAGGATCAAGACCATCACCGGTCCGAGCGCGATGATCAAACCGGCGTGGGCGGCCGACGTCCGCCCGATGCCGCCGATAAAAAAGAGCTGATTGAGAGTGATGCCGAAGAGCGCGGTGACCAGCAGATACGCCCAGTCCCGTCCCGTCAGTCGAAGTCGCGGCCGGTTTGGCCACACAGCCCACGCGGCCAGGAAGATCACCGCTGCGCCCGTCACCCGGGCCTGCGCTAGGGTGAGGGCGCTGACGCTCTGCAAAGCGAATTTGCCCGCGATAATGTTGGCCGCCCAGAAGAAGGTGCCCAGCAGCATCAGCCCGTGCATCAGCCCGTGCCGATGCGGCGCTGGCCGGAACTCGGTGACAGCGTCGCCGGTCGCAGGGCCTCGCTCGCCCAGGAAGGGCCCTTCCAGGCGATCAACCGGAGTGGGGATCGTACTAGGCAAACGACTCCTTCCGGGTGGTGGCGCGTTCGATGCGATCGAGATTCGGCGCGTAGCCGAGACCGGGCGTCTGCGGCGCTCGAATCGTCCCTTCGGCGCTCACCGTGACTTCGGGATCGATGATGTCCTCGCTCCAGTAGCGGCGGCTCGCCGAGACGTCTCCCGGTAGCGTGAATCCGGGCAAGGTGGACATAGCGATGTTATGGGCCCGGCCGACGCCCGACTCCAGCATGCCGCCGCACCAGACGGGAATGTTGCGGGAGCGGCAGACTTCTTCCACCTGCTTCGCCGAAGAGAAACCCCCGACTCGGCCCAGCTTGATGTTGATGATCTTGCAGGCTCCGGCTTCGATCGCCTTGCGGGCGTCCCCGGCGTTGTGGATGGACTCGTCGAGGCACAACGCCGTTTTGATCTCGCGTTGCAGGCGCGCATGATCGATGATGTCATTCCAATGCAGCGGCTGCTCGATCATCAGCAGGTAGAACCGGTCAAACTCCTTCAGGTGATCGAGATCAGCCAGGGTGTACGCCGAGTTCGCGTCCACCGAGAGCACGATCTGCGGAAAGCGCTCGCGGACTCGCTCCAGCACTTGCAGGTCCCAGCCCGGCTTCACTTTCAGCTTGATGCGCCGGTAGCCGGCGCTGACCTCGCGCTCGACGGTGTCGAGCAGCTCTTCGACCGAATTCTGGATGCCGATCGAGACCCCGCAGGGAATTTCGTCCAGGCTGCCCCCGATGAGCTTGGCCAGTGGCAGGGCCGCCTTCTGGGACTCGATATCCCAGAGCGCATTCTCGAGTGCGGCCTTGGCCATGTTGTGCCCGCGGATGGCCGCGAACCGGATCGCAACCTCGGAAGGCACGCTCAATTCGCGATGCAGTGTGCCAGGAACCAGAAAATCGCGCAGGATGTGCCAGGCCGTCTCCGGCGTTTCGTAGTTGTAGAGCGGCTGCTCGCCGCAGGTGACTTCGCCCCAGCCGGTAAGGCCCTCCGCGTCCACCCGCACCAGCACGATGCGCCGGGTGGTGGTGCGGCCAAAGCTGGTCTCGAAGAAGCGGACCAGCGGCATCCTAATTTCGCGCAGTTCAATGCGGTCAATTCTCATAAAAAGGCTCCAGGAGATAGCGTCCTACCTTGCTGTCGCGCTCGAATCCGGTGACCGCCAGGTCGCGGCGGAAGCAGGCCTCGAATTTCCCGCGCACCGAATGTTGCAGCCTGCGCGCGCGTTCCGGGTGCTGCCGGACGAGCGCGCCGAAATCGGCCGGAATCGTAATCTTCACCGCGGTCCGATTTTTGGGACTTGGCCGCGGACGGCCGTTGCCAGGCCTGCTGGCGATCGCGCACCGCACCCAGGGTGACCGTAGCCACCATTCGCACACCAGGCGGTCGCTCGGCAGACCCTGCTGCAGGCGGCTACGCACCGGACCATAGTAATCCGGCTGGTAGCGGCGCGCGATCGCTCCCAGCCTCATGATGTTGAAGAAGGCGTTCTTGGCCCGCAGCGGATCGAACGTCCACTCGATCCGCTGGATACCGGCCTCGAGAGCCAGCCTGCGCTGTTCCAGTTTCAGTCTCCGGCCAACCCCTTGATTCTCGTGTCCCGGCAACACTCCGAGCGACAACGAATGCAGGTAGCGCTTGCCGTTTCGCCAGGCAGGCATGGCGGCCACAAAGCCGACCATTTCGCCGCTCTTGAAGGGCCGGCGCCGCGCGCCCGTGCCGCGCTTGGCGCGGGCGCCGCCGCGCGCAAAAGCTCCCATCACCTGCCCTCCAATATGGGTCAAGTTGACAAAGAGCCGGAGCGGATAGACTTCCCCTTCCGCGTAGCCCCAGATCGCCTTCTGCAATCGGATACAGGCTTCGAGCTCCTCGATCCCGCGGCAGGGCCTGATCTCGTAAAGGGCATCGACGGCGCCTGGCATAGGAGATTATTCGTCCGCGGACGAGGAGGCGCTGCGGCTTTCCTTGTCCTTGACGGAGTTCCAGACCGCTTCCAGCTCGGCGAGGCTGCAGTCCGCCAGTTTCCGCCCGCGGCGTGCGAATTCGCGTTCCAGCTCCTGGAAGCGCCGGCGGAACTTTTGATTGCCGCGCCGCAGGCAGCTTTCAGGATCGGTGCCGAGATGCCGGGCGAGCTGGCTGGTGGAAAACAGCAGGTCGCCGATCTCCTCCTCGATCCGGGCCCGATCGGCCGCGGCTGGCGGAGCGGTTCCCGTCTGCTTCAACTCCTGCCGGAGCTCGTCGACTTCCTCCTGGACCTTGTCGAGCACCACCCTGGCGCACGGCCAGTCGAAACCCGCTTCGGCGGCCCGGACGCCCAGTTCCTGCGCTTCCAGGGTCGACGGCAGGACGGGCGCGATTCCGTCCAGCAAGGACGCGGCTGGCAACGGCTTCTCCTGCCGCTCGCGATCCTTCACCGCATTCCAGCTCTTCAACGCCTCGGCCGCGTTGCTTGCCTTCACCTCGCCAAACACGTGGGGGTGACGCCGCACCAGCTTGGCGTGGAGCCGCTCGGTCACCTTCGCGATGCTGAAGCGCCCTTCCTCCTCGGCCAGCCGGGAGTAGAAGACCACTTGGAAGAGCAGGTCGCCGAGTTCGTCCTCCAGGCCCTCGAAGTCGTGGGCGTTCACCGCGTCGATCACTTCGTAGGCCTCCTCGAGCAGCAGAGCTTTCATCGAGTCATAGTCCTGGACGCGATCCCACGGGCAGCCTTCGGGGCCGCGCAGCCGGGCCATCAGCGCGACCAGTTTCTCCAGTAGCGGTCCGGCGCCGGAGCCCGGCGGGACGACGGTTTCACCCCGTGGGTCTCCGGCGTCGAGACCGTGCTGACCATTGTCTTCTTCGACCAAGGCAAACTCCGCCGCGACCGTGAACCGGCCGGACGCTTCTGAAGAGCTACTGTAGCAACTGGTCCGAGAGGTGGCAAGCCAGCGGCGCCTCACATGTTGATGCGCTGCACCTTCCTGCGATTCAAGTACCAGCAAGGGCTGAAGCCGAAGTGCGGAAACAGAGCGTGCACGCACGTCTGGTTCTCGGGCGGATTGAAATAGAAATCGGGTTTGCCGTCCTTCTTGGTCACCGCGTAATAGCGGCGGACCTGAACCGACCCGAAGAGCTGGCGGCCCTTCGGAATGCGGTAGCGGAGGCTCACGTAATCGCCGGCGTATACCGCGGCCAGCAACAGCACTGCGCCTGCCAGAACGCGTCCCATATTCCGATAACGAGCCTAGACAGTTAGGCCATCAACTTGGCTACCGGATCGCCGGCGATGTCGGTCAGGCGGAAATCGCGGCCCTGGAAGCGGTAGGTGAGGCGGGTGTGATCGATGCCCATACGGTTCAGGAGGGTGGCGTGCACGTCATGAACCTCGATGGGGTCCTCCACCGGATTGTAGCCGAGCTCATCGGTCTGGCCGACCGTGACGCCCGGCTTGATGCCTCCGCCCGCCAGCCACAGCGTGAAGGCCCGGGGATGGTGATCGCGTCCCAAGAACTTGGAGCGGTTGCGCTCTTCATTCATGGGGGTGCGCCCGAACTCGCCGCCCCAGACCACCAGGGTACTGTCGAGCAGACTTCGCTGCTTCAGATCCTTCACCAGCGCCGCCGCCGCCTGATCGGTCTCCCGGCAGAGGCTGGGCAGGCGGTTCACGATGTCGTCGTGCGCCGAGGTGCCGTGGTTGTCCCAGCCGCGATGGTAAAGCTGCACGAAGCGCACGCCGCGCTCCACCAGCCGCCGCGCCAGCAGACAGTTGTTGGCGAACGATTTCTTGCCCGGCTGGGTGCCGTACATTTCGTGAATGGCCGCCGATTCCTTGGAGATGTCGGTTAGCTCCGGCACGCTGGACTGCATGCGGTAGGCCATTTCGTAAGAGGCGATGCGGGTGACGATCTCGGGGTCGCCCACGCTCTTCAGGTGCATCTCGTTGAGGTCCTTGATGGCATCCAGCGACTCCCGCCGAGCCTGTTCGCTGACGCCCTCGGGGTTGGTGAGGAACAGGACCGGATCGCCCTGGGAGCGGAACTCGACGCCCTGATAGACGGTCGGCAGGAACCCCGAACCCCAGCACGCCTTGCCGCCGTCGGGCTGGTTCTCGCCCGAGATCAGCACCACGAAACCCGGCAGATCGCTCGACTCGCTGCCCAGCCCGTAGGTCAGCCAGGAGCCCATGCTGGGCCGGCCGATAATCTGGAATCCCGTATTCATGAAGATCTGGGCGGGCGCGTGATTGAACTGGGTGGTGTGCACCGAGCGCACAATGGCGACGTCGTCCGCGACCTCGCCCAGGTGCGGCAGCAGTTCCGAAATCTGCGCCCCGGAATTGCCCCAGCGCTTGAACTGGTAGGGGGAGCCTAGCAGCTTGGGCGTCCCGCGGATGAAGGCAAAGCGTTCGCCCTTGGTGAACTCTTCCGGAATGCCTTGGCCGTCGTATTGCTGGAGCTTCGGCTTGTAGTCGAAGAGATCGATCTGGGAGGGCGCACCGGCCATAAAGAGGTAGATCACGCTCTTGGCCTTGGGCGCGAACATCGGCGGCTTGGGCGCTAGCGGATTGGCCGCCGCCCGGACAGGCGGCGTTGCGGCCGGACCCAGCGTCTCGCCGAACGAGTATCGATTGAGCAGGGTCGTCAGGGCGGCCGAGCCGATGCCGAAGCCCGCCTGGCGGAAGAAGTGACGGCGCGTCACCGCGCGCAGCATATCCTGCATCGGGCTCAAAGATTGCTTTTGCATCGCAGTGCCTCCCTCAGTTCGCCGCCTACGACAATTTCAAAGGATCGCGTTCAAAAGTTCCTTCGAGCCGCCTCATAAACGCATCGCGCAAGGCGCCATTCTCAGCTTCTCACTCCTTAGTAATGGTCTCATCCAAATTAAGCATCACATTCGCGACCATCGTCCATGCCGCCTGCTCGCACGGATCGAGCGACGCCTTCTCGTATCCTTTGATTACTTCGGCCGCCGCTCCGGTGTCCTTCTGATATCGGCTCAGTTCCAAGTTGTAGAAGGCCAAGATTCGATTCAACTCCTCCGGCGTGGGCCGGCGCGCGGTGCACCGTCGGAATCCGTAGACGATGCGCGCCGAGGGATCCGAGCCGACGTCCTCTATCATCCTTCGAGCCAGGGCCTGCGCCGCCTCGAAGAAGGCCGGATCGTTCAGCGTAGTCAGAGCCTGCAAGGGTGTGTTGGTGCGCACCCGCCGCACCACGCAGAACTCGCGGCTGGGCGCGTCGAAGGTGATCAGGCTGGGATAAGGGGCCGAGCGCCGCACGAAGGTGTAGACGCCGCGACGGTAGCGGTCTTCGCCCGGGCTCATCACCCACTTGTCATCGTTGTAGACCAAATTCCACACGCCTTCTGGCTGATAAGGAAAGACGCTGGGGCCGCCGATCTTCGGGCTCAGCAGGCCGCTCGACTGGAGCGCGATGTCGCGGACCATCTCGGCCTCTACCCGGAAGCGCGGTCCACGAGCCAGCAGCTTGTTGTAAGGATCGCGCTCCTCCATCTCGCGAGTGATACGCGAGGACTGGCGGTAGGTGGCCGAGGTCACCATGACGCGCAGGATCTTCTTCATGCTCCACCCGTCGTGCATGAATTCGGTCGCCAGCCAGTCGAGCAGCTCGGGATCGGCGGGCGGATCGCCCTGGCTGCCGAAGTCCTCGCTGGTCTCCACCAGGCCGTGGCCGAAGAGCGTCTCCCAGCAATGGTTCACCGCCACGCGCGCTGTGAGGGGATTGTTGTCGTCCACCAGCCACTGGGCGAGGCCGAGCCGGTTGGGCATCTCCTCCTCCGACAGGTGGCCGAGAGCGCGCGGCACGTCGGCGTACACCTTGTCAGACGGACTCAGAAAAGCGCCGCGAACGTGGATGGAGGTCGAAGGCCGCTCCCAACCTGCCTTCTCGCGCAGCAGCATGGCGGTCACGATGCCGAGGTCGTCCACCTGCTTCTGCAGCTTGACGATCCGGTCGCGGTCGGGTTCGAGCAGCGGCGAGACCGCGCGATAAGCGGCGGCCAGCTCCTTTTTCTGATCTTTGGTGCGCTGGGAAGGCGGCTCATCCACGACGGGCCGCACCCGCGCCGGAATCTCGGCGATGAACTTGGGATCGGCCACCGAGGTCACCGACAAGCGGAAGCGCCCCAGGTTGCGGGAGGAGAATTTCATCTCGTGCTTCAGATGGAGAGTCAGCACGGTGCCGCCCTCGAAGCCGAACGGCTTCTCGGGGATCAGGACCGCCTGGCGTACCCAAGGGTGCTCCGAAGGCGCGGGGTCGATGGCCCAGCCGACCGGTCCTTCGGGGTTGCTCTTGAGCAGGTTGCCGACGTCGTAGCCGGACTGCGCTTCATCAGCGATCGCATCCTTGAAGACGACCTTCTGCGCTGCCGTGGCGCCGCTCGCCGGTTTTGCCTCTACCTCGAAGGCACTCAGGAAGAAGTTGCCGTCGGGATCGCGCCCCGGGCCGCCCTTAGGCAGGCTCGGGTCAGGGATGACTTGCAGGCGAACGCCGGTGATGCCGGTGCGGTCGGTGCGCGTGGTCAACTGGTAGGTGTCCGCCTGCGGATTCTTGCCCGAGGCGAGGATCGAGCCGTCAGGGAGCAGGGTGAGCTTGGCCCCGCCCGCCGAGACGTACTCGCTCGGGCGCAACACGGTCCAATCGGCGCCCGCTGTCTTGAGCTTCGCCTCCCACTCAACCTGCGCCGCTTCGAGCTGCGGCGTGGGAGTGTTCAACTTGGTTTCGAGTTCGGCGATCTCGGCCCGGAGCTGCTTGCTCTCGGCCGCCTGCGCCGGCGTCGGCAGCTCGAGTTTCGGCTCTTCCTCCTCGTTTTCTCCCTGGCCCAGGTGGAGGATTTTGTAGTTAGAGTTATCGAAGAAGGCCAGGAATCGATAGTAGTCCTTCTGGGTGAACGGATCGAATTTGTGGTTGTGGCACTCGGCGCAGCCCAGGGTGACGCCCAGCCACACCGCCGCGGTGGTGTTGACCCGGTCGATGAGCGCGTACCAATGGTACTCTTCGGGATCGATGCCGCCCTCGCGGTTCAGCAGGGTGTTGCGATTGAAGCCGGTCGCGATGAGTTGCGAATCGGTGGGATGCGGCAGCATGTCGCCCGCGAGCTGCTCGATGGTGAACTCCTTGTAGCTCATGTCCTGGTTCAGGGCGTTGATCACCCAGTCGCGGTATTCCCAGGCGGTACGGCGCAGGTCCTTCTCGTAACCGTCGGTGTCGGCGTAGCGGGCAAGATCCAGCCAGGGGCGCGCCCAGCGCTCGCCATAATGCGGCGAAGCCAGCAAGCGATCCACTTGCTTTTCATAGGCGTCTGGGCTCTGGTCGGCGAGAAAAGCGTCGAGCTCCGGAATGGTCGGTGGCAGGCCGATGATGTCCAGGCTCAGGCGGCGCAGCAGCGTAGCCTTGTCGGCCTCGGGCGAGGGCGAGAGCCCCTCTTTTTCGAGCCGGGCCAGGACAAAGTGGTCGATGGGATTGCGGCACCAGGCAGCGTTCTTGACCTCCGGTACCGGCGGGCGCACGGGCGGCAAGTAGGCCCAATGCTTGACGGGCGCAGTGGCGGCGAGCGGCGCCGTCGAATCCGGACCCGGCGCCCCCGCGTCGAGCCAGTGGCGGATCAGGTCGATTTGAGCTGTGGGTAGCGGCGGGCCGCCGTACGGCATCTGGGGACGGTCGAGGGCGAGCAGGCGCCGCATGAGCCGGCTCTTCTCGCTGGAGCCCGGCACCACGACCTTGCCCGTCTCGCTGCCGGCGAGCAGGGCTTCGAGAGAGTCCAGCCGCAGACCGTTCTGCTGCACCTGAGGCCCATGACATTGATAACAGCGCGCGGCCAGAATCGGCCGGACCTCGGTGGCAAAGACGGGCGACGAGACCGCCGGACGCGCGCCGCCCCGCTGGCCGGCGTCTTGCGAGGCCTCCACCAAGGGGGCATTGCCATTCGGAGCTGATGGTGACGAAGACTTCGCCTGGCCTGCGCGTTCTGATGGCGGCGCGGTTCCGCCCTGCGCCGTCGGGAACGCTCCATAGTCAATCCAGGCGCGAATCAGGTTGATCTGGTTCGAAGGCAGCGGGTCGCCGCCGAAAGGCATGCGGGGCGCGTCGGTGGCGCCGAGCAGCCGCTTCACCAGCAGGCTGTCGCCGCTGTGCCCGGGAACGATCGCCGCCCCGGAGACACCGCCCTTCAGAACGCCTACTTCAGAATCGAGCCTTAGTTTCGCCTGGGTGTTCTCGCTGCCATGGCACTTGACGCAGGCGGCCTGAAAAACGGGTTCGATCTGGCGGCCGAAGTCGATCTGCCCGGTTGCGGCCGCCGCCGGCGTTATCGCGGCTTGTGGAGCCTGCGCCCAAGCGCGGCCCCCGCCAGCGCCGGGAGTCGAAGCGGTCACCAGGGCCCACGTGATCGCCGCAGCTAGTGAGACGGCCAAGCCTAAGGTGATTTCCTGGTCCCCGCGGTCGGGTCGGGCGAGGCGAGCGGGACGGTTTCGAAGTCGCATCAGCATTTCGTCGCCACGAAACGTGGCTCCTCGTATCATACCTATCGAGTCTAGCGGGCTCAAGCTCGCGTTGAGTTGTCGGGCTGATTTGCCGAGGCCGCGTTTGAGCTGGTGCGTGATGCAGGGTCGTCCGAGGGCTTGAATCAGGGTCTGGAGGATGGGATACTGCCCCCATGACAACAAGCGCCAAAAAAGCTCCCCCGGAGGCTTCGGAGTACGCGCCGTATTACGGCCAGTACATCGCCTTGGTCCAGGGAAATGACATCCTCCGCACCCTTGAAGAGCAGGGCCGCGCGACGGTGGAGCTGCTCTCGAGCCTTAACGAGCGCCAGGGCGAACTCCGCTACGCGCCGGGGAAGTGGAGCGTAAAGGAAGTGGTCGGCCACGTGATCGATACCGAGCGGATCTTCGCTTACCGCGCCCTCCGCATCGCGCGCCACGATCCCAAGCCGCTGGAGGGTTTCGAGCAGGACGACTACGTTCGGGCGGGAGGATTTGGAGATCGCGCTCTCGCGGACTTGGTGGAGGAGTTCGCGGCTGTGCGCCGCGCCAGCCTGCTCCTGCTGCGCAGCCTCGACAGCGAAGCCTGGACGCGGCGAGGCATCGCCAACCAGAAGGAAGTCTCCGTCCGCGCCCTGGCGTACATGATCGCGGGACACGAGTTGCACCACCGCAAGATTCTGGAAGAACGATATCTGGCGTCTGAGGCTGGTGCGTGACCGATCGCCCGCGACGCTCCACAGCTTCCGAAGCCGGCTCGAGTAGCCCGATCCCGGCGGCCACGAGATTGCTTGAGCCATGACTCAGGCTGCCAGCGAGATCGCGCCGTCCGCTGCCGGGACGATGGGTGAGACCGCCGTGAAGCGGCCGCCCATGCCGCTCCGGATCATGGCGGGCGTGGCTCTGGCCAGCTTTTCCGCGCTTCTGCTAGAGCTCTCCCTCACCCGCCTCTTCTCGGTGATCCTCTTCTATCACTTTGCCTTCCTGGCCATCTCGATAGCCTTGTTGGGACTGGGAGCGGGCGGCGTCTTCTCTCACTTGCGCCGAAGGTGGCTCGCGCGCTTCGGCACTCCTGCGCTGGGGATGGGATGCTGCGCGATCAACGCTCTGGTCACGCTGGCGGCGCTGGAGATCGTGCTGCACATTCCGGTCTCGCTCGACCTGAGCGGCAGCAACTTTCTCAAGCTGACGATCATTTACCTGGCGTCGGCCGCGCCTTTCTTTCTCACCGGCCTGCTCCTCTCGGCAGTTTTTGCTCGCGAAGCAAGGCAGATCCCCTTGCTTTACGGCGCCGACCTCGTCGGCGGCGCGCTCGCCTGCCTGGCGGTAGTGCCCCTGCTCAACAGCCTCGGCGGACCGGGCGCTGTCGTCTTCGCCAGCGCGGTCATGGCCGCCGCGGGAGCCGTCTGGGCGCTCGCCGGGCCTCGGCGCAAGTTAGCCCTGGCGCTGGCCGGCAGCCTCGTGGCGCTCATCGCCGCCAACCGCGTCTGGGACCTGGTCGACGTGGTGTACGCCAAGGGCGTGCGGGTGGGCAGCGTGGCTAGGGTCGAGTTTGTGCGCTGGAATGCGCTCTCGCGCGTCGAGGTCGACGAAAAGCCGGGCGGGTCCAAATGGATCGTGATCGATGCCGACGCCAACACCGCCCTGGTGAATGTGAATCCGCTCGCCTGGCAGGGCGACTGGCAGAAGAACCTGATGGCCGCCCCGCCCGCTGCCGCCAACGTGCTTCGTCCCCATGGCGACTACGCCATCATCGGGCCTGGCGGCGGGGTGGACGTGCTGCGGGCGGTGGCCAACGGCAGCCCCAGCGTCACCGGCATCGAGATCAATCCCATAATCGCCAACACCATCATGCGCGGCCGCTACGCCGGCTACAGTTACGGTCTCTATAGCCTGCCGCAGGTCCACATGGTGGTGGGTGATGGCCGCTCCTTCATCCGCGGCACGCGGCAGCGGTTTGACGTGATCGAAATGACCCTGGTGGACACCTGGGCGTCGACCGCGGCCGGCGCCTTTGCGCTGAGCGAGGGCTATCTTTACACCACCGAGGCGTTCGAGCAGTACTTCCAGCACCTCAATCCCGACGGCTTCGTGGCGGTCACCCGTTGGGAGTTCAAGCAGCCGCGCGAGGCGCTGCGCGTGGTCTCGGTGGCCACCGAGGCGCTGCGCCGCTTGGGAGTGGCCGATCCCTCCCGTAACTTTATCCTGATCTCCGACGGGCCTCTCGACGAAGACGGCCGGCCGGTCACTGTGCTGGCCAAAAGGACCGCCTTCACCAGTGACGAAGAGGCGCAGGTGCGATCGCACCTCGCGCGCAATCCCAATCTTTGGGCCCTGTACCTGCCTTCCGCGCCCGGCGACAGTCCCTTTTCGCGCCTGATGGCCGCGGCCGATCCTTCCGACTTCGCCCGCAGTTACGCCTTCAACGTGGCTCCGGTCAGCGACGACGCGCCCTTCTTCTTTTTCACCTTCAAGACCAGCCAGGTGCTCAGAGGCGCTGCCGGACATCACGGTATCGACTGGAAGGTCAGTCTTGGAGTGGTGGTTCTCGGCATGGTGCTGCTCATCTCGATCGTCGCGGTGCTGGCGCTTCTGATCCTGCCCCTGGCGCTCGGCCGTCGAGCCTCACAAGCTCAACGGGCCGTGGGGCAGGGAGCCCGGGGAGAACACTCCGTGCCGCTGGGGCGGCTCGCCTATTTCATCGCCCTCGGGCTCGGCTACATTCTGGTAGAGATCGCTTTTGTCCAGCGCCTGGTGCTCTTTCTCGGGCATCCCACCTACGCCATCACGGTGGTGATCTTCCTGCTGCTGCTTTCGAGCGGCGCCGGCAGCCTGACGTCGCGGCGCCGGCGAATCCAGCGCGCCAGCCTGTATCTGCCGCTCGCGGTCATCGTGGCTGCCCTGCTGGTTTACACGCTTTGGCTGCCGGAGTTGCTGGCGGCGGAAGTGGGCCAGGCCTTCATGGTCAAGTTGGCGTTGAGCGGCGCGATCCTCATTCCCCTGGGGTTTGTGATGGGCATGCCTTTCCCCACCGGCCTCCGGGCCCTGGCTCCTGCCGGTAACGATAGCGCTGAATCGCTGGCTTCAGGCAACCCGGACGCCGATCCCGACACGCCGCTCGCGTCCGACTCGACCACGGGCGCGGTGGAGTGGGCTTGGGCGATGAACGCCGCCTCCAGCGTGCTGGGGTCGGTGCTGGCGATCTTTGTCGCTGTCAACCTGGGGCTCACCATCACGCTGGCTTGCGGAGCCGCCGCTTACCTGGCGGCTTGGGTCCTCGCCGCCGGCTGGCTCCGGCCGACCGCTAACGGCCCCGCCAGGGGCCGAACCTGAGTAGCCGCAGGCGCCCGCCTGCGGATTAAGCCCAAAATGCCATCCAACCCCGGAGAGGTTGACCAGATAGAATCGGCCTCTGTCGACCTACACCGCCATCACTTATCACATCGTCTTTTCAACCCAGGAGCGCGCGCCCGTCCTCAATCAGAATCGCCGCGCTGACCTTTTCCGCTATATCTGGGGAATCGTCAACAACCGTCAATGCCACCTTTACCGCATCAGCGGCGTGCAGGACCACTTGCACATCCTCACCAGTCTTCATCCCACCCTCAGCCTGGCGGATTTAGTCAAAGACATCAAGACCGGCCCGGCACGCTGGATCAAGCAAGGAAGGGTCTTCAAAAGGTTTCGGCATTGGCAGGAAAGCTATGGCGCCTTCACTTGTTCCAGGCGCGAGCGCGACGGCCTGATCGAACACATCAAACGGCAAGAGGAACATCATCACAACGTTACTTTCGAAGAGGACCACCGGGAGCCGCTGCTTGAGGCCGGCATTGAATTCGACGAGCGGTATCTTCTCTAAGGATGTTCGGCCCCTCCAGGGGCGTCTTTTCTTTTGGCGGCGCTCCCTTTTCCGTAGGTTCCACCTACGGCTATTCAAGGCGTCGCCCTTCGGGCAAGGGTTTGGGTGGGAGGACATCGCCGTTCATGTCGTCGCAGGCGTGGCTGCTAAGTTCGGGCCGCCTTCAATTTCCCTGGACAGCGCTCGGCCCCCTGGTGTACTGTCGTGCCAACAACCGTAGGGATATATTGTTGCGCGAGATGTTTCATGCCCTTACGCCGAGCGGCCTGTCTCACCCCCGAATCCCTGACCGCCCGGCGGGCTAACGCCCTCAAGTCCCCCGGACCTCGCACCCCCCGAGGCAAGGCCCGCATCTCCTTTAACGCGCTGAAGCACGGACAGTACGCCGCCCGCTCCGCCCGGTTGCGAGAGAGGTTGATCCGGGCCGGCTACGAGCGCCAGGAGGAGCTTTACGGTCTCATCCGGTCCAAGATCGCCCAGACCTTCGGGACTCCCGATCATAACTCGCGGCAGCATGCGGACCGGCTGACCAACCTGGTCTGGTGCCTGGCCACCCGCTACGAGGCCTCTCGGCCCTACGGTTCCCAGGCTAACAGCCCTCAAGACCAAGGTCCTTTCGCGACGGGGACGGCCCAAATCCCCGGCATCCCTCAAGAGGCCTCAATGGGAACAAAGCTGGAATCTCTAACAAAGGAAAGAGATTCTCCCTTCCAAGTGCCGCCCGGTCAATGGGAGCGGTCAACCGTTGGTAAACCGTCGGTTGTGTCGGGGTCTCTGGATGGTCAACCCGGAGCCGGCGACTGCCCCGGCGAAACAGACTGGCCAGAGCGTCTGCGACGCGTCGAACACCCTGGGAGCTCCAGCGGCCGGGGTTGTCATCTGGGAGGGGAGCCGATGGTGGTCCGGTTCAAGCATGGGGTTCGTGACGACTGGCGGAGGATCGGTCTGACCTTCTGGGTGCAGCGCAAGGCCTACTGCACCCTGCAAAGGGTGGTGCGGATCCTCGAGGGAAAGGAGGCGCCAGCCCCTCCAAAGTGGAATCAAGGCTTGGAACGGGCGGTCCGCAGCCGGGCGTTCCGGCTGCGGAAACCGAATCCCCGGGAGCGGTGGCGCTTCAGCCTGGACGCCGACGGTCAGCCGGACTGGACGAGGGAGCCCTGGAAGAGCGCGCGGGCGCGAGCGGGGGCCAGAGACTCGGCCTGGACGCGCGAGGGCCAGCGGCATTGAAGCTATTTACTAGTTATCTAGCCTACGTCGTCGAACGGCTCACATCATCGACAAGCCCGGTCCGATGTGGTACAAACCCCAACTTTTGTGGCAGTAACCAGAGCGGGTGGCGGGAGCATCTAATTGTAGGTACTTTGCTCAAAGACAAGAGAGAAGTGGTGAAAGAGAGTGAGTTGCGCTCTGAGGGCGGGGCGCGCCAGATCGCATGACGCATCAGCTTAGTATTCCGATCGCTTTTGTGGCGGGACTGGTATCGTTTCTTTCGCCCTGCGTCCTGCCGCTCGTGCCCGGCTACATTTCGATGCTCTCCGGGGTCTCGATGGAAGAGCTGCGGGCCAGCGCCGACGCCACGCTGGCGCGGCGTATCTTCGGCAACTCGATCGCCTTTGTGCTGGGCTTTACGGTGGTGTTTGTCGCCCTCGGAGCTTCGGCCAGCGAGGTGGGGAGCTTTCTGCTCAGTCGGCGCACGATCTTTAACGTGGTGGCGGGCGTCATTATTGTGGTTTTTGGGCTGCACCTGACCGGTCTGGTGCGGATTCCGTTTCTTTACCGGGACGCGCGCATCCAGACGGGCGGGAAGCAGCGAGGTTCCACCGGAGCCTTCCTGCTTGGTTTTGCCTTCGCTTTTGGGTGGACGCCCTGCATCGGGCCGATTCTCGCCGGAATCCTGACGCTAGCCGCCACCCGGGACACTCTCCCCCAAGGAATGTTCCTGCTGGCGGTTTACTCGGCGGGTCTGGCGGTCCCGTTCCTGCTCACGAGCCTGGGCCTGAGCCGCTTCCTGAAATTTTACGGGCGCTTCCGCAGGCACTTGCAGACGGTGGAAGTGGCTTCCGGCGTTCTGCTGATCGCCTTGGGCGCCCTGATCGCACTCAACAAGTTCACCGTACTCTCCGGCTACCTCTCGTTCCTGAACCGGTTTACACTGTGATGGTGGGGAGTTGGCGCCGCAAGAGAAGGCGGTAGACCTAAGGAAAGACTTTGCACCCAATCCTGATTAAGATCGGCTCCTTTCAACTCCCGACCTACGGAGTGCTGCTGGCTCTGTCCCTCCTCACCGCCATCGTCACCGCGGACCGCCTGGGGCGGCGCGAGGGGTTTGAGGGCGGCCGCATGCTTGATTTCAGCACCTGGATCATCGTGGTGGGCCTGGTCGGGGCCAAGGTGCTGATGATCATCAGCGATTGGTCTTTCTACCGCCAGAACCCGGGAGAGATTTTCAGTTGGGCGACATTGCAGTCCGGGGGCGTGTTCTACGGCGGCTTCATCGCCTCCACCTTCTTCGCCATCTGGTACGTGCGCACCTATCACCTTCCCCTGCTGAAGATGTTTGACATCTATGCGCCGGCCGTGGCCCTGGCGCAGAGCGTGGGTCGGCTGGGGTGCTTTTCCGCGGGCTGTGACTATGGGACGCGCACGAGCTCGTTCCTGGGCGTGGTCTTCACCAATCCTTACAGCCACGAAGTGACCGGGGTCCCGCTCAACACCAGGATTCATCCCACCCAACTTTACGAGTCGCTTGCCACCTTCGCGATCGGAGGCCTGCTGCTTTGGCGTTATCGCCATAAGAAGCGCGATGGAGAGATTTTTCTTCTTTACCTCACGCTCTACGCCGTGGCCCGATTCCTGCTCGAGTTTCTGCGGGGCGACGAAGATCGCGGCTTCGTGTTCCATCACCTGCTCTCTACCTCGCAGTTCATCGCAATTCTTGCCCTTCTGGTGGCCGGCTGGCTGTGGTTCTACCTGCGGCGCCGGCCGGTGGCGGCGCCTGCGCCCGCGACCTCCGGTCGTGATGAGCCAAGACGGCAGCCGCTCGGTCGTGTGCCGGCGGCGAGGCCTGGCCGGAGTTGACGCAGGCTGGTCGCCAGCGAGGTGACTTGAGCCATTAGTGAGCCGGGGCGACCGAAGAGTTCAACTGGAGTTTGAGATGACCAAAAGAATACAGATTGTGTCGGGCGCCTTGGGGGCCATCGCGCTGGCGGTGGGCCTTTACTTCGTCAATGCCCGCTGGATTGCGCCGGCCACGGTTCATCAGGTGAAGGCTGCTGGGAACCACCCGGTGGCGCCGGACTTTACCTTGACCGACCTCAACGGCGCCCGGCTGGCGCTGTCGGATTACAAGGGCAAAGTCGTACTGCTTGATTTCTGGGCCTCCTGGTGCGGGCCGTGCCGCATCGAGATCCCCTGGTTCGTTCAGATGCAGGAAAAGTATCGCGAGCAGGGCTTCGCGGTGATCGGCGTGGCCATGCAGGATTCGCCTGAAGCCGTGAAGCAGTTCTACCAGAATTTCCGGCTGAATTATCCCGTGGCTATGGGCGACGACAAGCTGGCAGCGAGCTACGGAGGGATCTTCGGCCTGCCCACGTCCTTTGTGATCGGGCGCGATGGCCGCATCTACGCGCAGCACAGCGGGACCACGGCCTCGGAGGTTTTTCAAAAGGAGATCGAGCAGCTCCTGGCCGAGAAGCCCGGAACGGAGGACTCCGGTTTCGCCCCGGCGGGTCAGGCCGAGGAGATCGATGTCGGAACGCCCGGCGAAGCCAATGCGGAAGTGCCGGGCGTGGATATCAGCAAGCTGAGCGCCGCCGATCTGGCCGAGTTCGAGAAGCAGCTCAGTCAGACCCCTTGCACCTGCGGCTGCAAGTTAACATTGCTGCGCTGCCGCCGCGAGGACTCGGCCTGCGGGACGAGCCGCAAACTGGCTCGCGAGGCGCTCAAGCAGTTTGAGGATGCCAAGTCCAAAGGAACCACCGCCAGTGCGAACACCGGCACCAAGACATAGAGCCGCGAGGTTGGCAGACCCGATGAGGCCGCCCCGTCGTTTCGCATCGACATCTTACCTGCGGGTGGGTTGCGCCTTGCTGGCCGGACTAATCGCCTGCGCAACGCCATGCCTGGCGCAGGCGCCGGTGGTGGTGAGCGGGCACTGGGAGCTCGAGACCGATGGCGCCCACGCCGGATCCACGGTCAAGACCGCGGTGGTGGCCGAGGTGGCACCGGGATATCACATCAACGATCACGTTCCCTCACTTGACTACCTGATCCCCACGGAGCTGAAGGTCGAGCCGGCGGCGGCGCCGCTGGCTCTCGGCCCGGTAACGTATCCGAAGGGCAAAGCGGTGAAGTTTACCTTCCTTGAGCAGCCGATCTCGGTATATGAAGGCCGGCTGCTGGTGATGGCTCCTCTGAAAGTGACGGCCGGCGCGCAGCCCGGCGTCTATACGGTCAAAGGCGCGCTCAGCTACCAGGCATGCAACGATCATGCCTGCCTGCCGCCGACCAGTCTGCCCTTGTCACTGGCGGTCAAGGTGGTTCCGAAAAACGAGAGCCTGAAGCGCGTGAACTCGGATGTCTTCAAGTCCAACTGATCAGGGGGCGGCGTCGGCCGGGACGAAGAAAGGCTCCGGCCTAATCGTGGTGATCACCCTCGCGCTGCTGGCCCTGTTGGTTTGGGCGCTGAACCCGCGGCAGCCGAAGTTCAAGCCGGCTCCGCTGGATCCCCCGTCGAGCGGCTGCGCGCCCTCCCAGGCCGATTTCGTCCCCAGCAATCTCACCGAAGTCCCTGGCGTTGCCCTGGCCGGTCTGCCCGACGCCGTCAAGAACCATATTCTGCTCCGCCTCAATATGGAGCCCTGCTCCTGCGGCTGCGCCCAGAGCCTGGCGGCCTGCCGCGCCGGGAATCCGTCGTGCCCGGTGTCTCCGCAAGCCTGCGACGCGGTGGTGAAAGACGAGCAGGCTCCGGCCGGATCCAAGAAGGCTAACTCCATAGCCGCGAAGTAGGCGTGGCGAAGCAGCCCCTGCTGGACCGCATCGTGATCATCGGCCTTGTCTCGGACACCCACGGTTTTTTCGATCCCCGGCTCGTCAAGGTCCTGGCCGGCGCGGAGCTGATCCTGCACGCCGGCGACGTGGGTTCCGAGGATGTCATAGATGGGCTGGAGCGGATCGCGCCCGTGCGTGCGGTTCGCGGCAACGTCGATTCGCCCGAGGCGGGCTGGCGGCCGTCCTTGACCGCCTCGCCGGGTGGTCTCGTAACTCACGTGCTGCACATCCTGCCGTCGCCGCAATCTCGTCTCGAAGCCTGGGCTCAGGCCGAGCGCAACGCCCGCGCCTTGCCGCGCGCGGCTGAACGGCTGCGAAGCGGGTTTGACCCGTCGGTGGAAATGGTGGTGTTCGGTCACAGCCACGAGCCCTGTCTCGTTTCGATGGGCGGCGTGCTCTGGGTCAACCCGGGCAGCGCCGGCCGCAAGCGCTTCCGATTGCCGCGCACATGCGCGTTGGTCGAGCTCTCCGCCGCGGAGCTGGACGTCCGGATCGCGCCCCTCGAGCCGTTCGACGGAAGTCTCCCGCCCAGCATTCGCGTCCGGCGCCAGCTCAGCTGGCAGCCGTAGGCTGGGCTTGCGGGCTTCCCTGCCGGAGGAAACCGGCGGCCCGCCGCAGCCGCGTCACCACGCGCTCGCGTCCGAGCAGAACCATCACCTCAAAGAGCCCCGGAGCTACCGCCTGCCCGGTGAGCGCGACCCGGCTGGCATTGATCAGAACGCCGGCCTTCACCGATCGCTCTTCGGCCAGGGTCCGCAGCGCCCGTTCGGTTTCGGCGAGATCGAAGGGCTCGACAAAGGCTAATCTCTCAGCGATGGCTTCGAGCAGATCTGCGACCGCCTCATCCTTCCAGAACTTCTTCACTGCCTCAGGCTCGTAGGAGAAATCATCGCTGAAGAAGGCGCGGCCCCAACTGCTGAAGTCCTTGAGCCTTCGCGCGCGCGACTGAAGCAGAAGCGCCGCCGCCCGGAAGCGCTCGCGATCGGCGTCGTGCGCAGATGCGGCCGCGGGCGCATCGCGGTTCCAGAGATTTGCTGCGTGCAGTTCAGCCTCCACCAGCGGCCAGAGGCGTTCCGGCGGCAGCCGGCGCAGGTACTCACTGTTCATCCAGGTGAGCTTGGTGGGATCGAATACGGCGTTCGACTGCGACACGGCGTCCAGACTGAACGCTTGCACCATTTCATCGAGCGACAGGATCTCGCGTGCCTCACCCCCCTCGGGCGGCGGAGTCCAGCCGAGCAAAGCCAGAAAATTCGCCAGGGCTTCGGGCAGGATCCCGCTTTCGCGATAAGCGCCCACCGAGGTGGCCCCGTGCCGCTTCGAGAGTCTCTGCTTGTCAGGACCCAGGATCAGCGGGAGGTGCGCGAAGCGCGGCGGCGGCGCTCCGAGCGCCTGATAGATCAGCAGCTGCTTGGGCGTATTCGAGATATGGTCGGCGCCGCGAATGACGTCGGTCACGCGCATGTCGAGATCATCCACCACCACCCCCAGGTGATAGGTGGGCTGGCCGTCCGAGCGCACCAGCACGAAGTCCTCGATTTCGCTGTTGGCGAGCGCAATCTGCCCAAAGACTCCGTCGTCGAAGCCCGTTGAGCCAGTGTCGGGCACGCGAAAGCGCAGGGCGTAAGGGCGTCCCTCGGCCCGGAGCCGCGCCCGCTCGGGCTCGTCGAGGTTGCGGCAGGCGCCTTCATACTTGGTGGGGCGGCGCTCCGCTTCGGCCTGGGCGCGCTTCTGCTGCAAGCTGTCCGGGCTGCAGAAGCAGGGGTAGGCGGCGCCCTGACGCCCCAAGGCGGCGGCGATCTCACGATAGCGATCGAGCCTCTCCGACTGCCGGAACGGACCCTCGTCCCACCTCAGGCCCAGCCACTCCAGGCTCTCCAGGATGGCGGTCTCGAGCTCCGGCCTGGAGCGGTCGGCGTCCGTGTCTTCGATGCGCAGAATAAAGACGCCGCCTTGCCGGCGCGCGTAGAGCCAGTTGTAGAGAGCCGTGCGCGCGCCGCCCACGTGGAGGTACCCGGTGGGCGACGGGGCGAAGCGAACTCGCAACTGCGAATCCTGAGTCATAGAGGGTGAAAAGCCAAACTCATCGTCTTAGCCGCTTGCCGGATGCGCCGCAAGGGCCCAAAGGCGGAAGGTCAGAGGAGGCAAGAAAAGCGGCAGCGGGAGCCACATTCTCGTGTGCCAGGGGACTGTGCCCCCGCCGCCGATGGGCCACGCCGCTAGAAAGGAGGAAAACTAGCGGACACGCCCTCTGACCCACCTATCGGCTCTGGCGCCGCGAAACTTGAGACCAGCCCCGACATGATCCTCGTTCTTCCCGCCGCCGCTCGGACCGGCCTCCAGCCGTCGCGCTACGCCGTCGGCTGCTACCATCATTACGGCCCCTGCCTTCTGCGATCCTGATCAGCTCACCGTCGCCGCCAAAGGAAAACGCTCAGCCCGGAAGGGATCGAGCATCGGGGCGCCTGCGCCCGACACAACCAGATCCGCGATGAGCCGCGCGGTGATGGGCGCGAGCAGGATGCCGTTGCGGAAGTGGCCCGTAGCCAAGGTCAGGCCTTTGATCCCCGAACGGCCCAGGACCGGCAGATGATCCGCCGTGTCCGGCCGCAAGCCGGCCCAGGCCCGGACAAAACGCCCCTCCGCCAGGAAGGGTGCCAGGCGCAGCGCGGCTTGCAGCACCGAGCCCAGCCCACCCGCGGTGACCGCCTTTTCGAACCCTGCGTATTCGGCCGTGGTGCCCACGATCACCCGGCCGCGCCCCCGCGGCACCAGGTAATGGTGACCCGCCCGCAGCACTTGAGGCAGGTCGGATTCCAGTTCGAACTCGAGCATCTGGCCGCGGCAAGGGACGGTCGGAATCTCAAGGCCGGCTGTGGCCGCCAGCGCTCCGGACCAGCATCCGGCCGCCAGAATGAATTCGGCGGCGCTCAAGCGCTCTTGAGGCGTTGCCACACTGATCATGCGGCCCTCGCGCACTTCCAGGCCGACGGCCTCCTGGCGGAGAAACGCAACCCCGGCGCGGCGCGCGGCCTCGATAACCCCGGCCGTCAGGCGTTCGTTATCCAGCCACTGATCGGCAGGCAGAAACAGGGCGCTCAGGATGGCCGGGCTGGGGCCGGGCAGACGCCGGCCAGCCGCGGCGGGTGAGAGCCGCTCCACCCCAGCGCCCGGCCGCGCTTGCGCCGCCGCGATCTCATCGAGTTCGCGAGCCTGATCCTCGTCCAGCGCCGCCAGCAGGGTGCCGCCTTGCCGGTAGCCCGTCTCCTGCCCGCTGAGCTGCTCGATCTCGGCGACGAATTGGTGGTAAAGCGCATGGCTCGCCCAGCAGAGCTCGGCAAAGGGCTCAAATCCCGGCTTCTCGCCCTGCGGCGCGATCATCCCAGCAGCGGCGCTCGAGGCTTCAGCGCCGGGCTCGCCGCGGTCCAAGACCGAGACGCGCAATCCGGCCTGAGCCAGGCGCAGGGCGATGGAACTGCCAATGAGTCCGCCGCCGATCACGATCGCGTCCGGGTGGGAGGAATGTTCCATCATCTGAAATCATGTTATACTGTTCCAGCAACTTGCGACAACCGAGGTCGATGATGGCTCACTCCTGTGAAATCTGCGGCAAGGGTCCCACGTTCGGAAACCGGATCAGTCACGCCCACAACGTCACCCGGCGGCGCTGGGAGCCGAACCTGCGGCGTGTCCACGCCGTCGTCAACGGCGCTCGCAAGGCGATGATGGTCTGCACGGCCTGCATTCGCGCCGGCAAAATCACGAAGTAAAAGTTCGAGCCGGCATACACTCGCTTCTGCATTTCGGCTCCCCACCTCCGCGAGATTTCTGGCAAATCCCCGGCGAAACCGCAAACCTGCTGCGAAAACCCCTCCCCTTGGCGCCTTCTGATTGATTCCCATAGGGTTGTGCCCTATTGGACGCGCCGGGTTTGTTCTCAGGGTTGTTTTAGGTTTGTTTTCTGCCGATCCCGAAGGCCTAATTGATTCTAAACGACTTATTTCATCGCCAATCGCCGAAGCCCGGGTTTGTTTAGGTTTGTTCTAGGTTTGTTTTTCGGTTGTTTTGTTGATTCTAAACAACTTCTCAGGTTTGTTTTTCGATTTAATGGGGGGGTACCCCCCATAGGAAGGGGTCATCAGGGGAGATCGCTCACCGCAGCCCCTGCGCCATGTCCGCGCCTTACCGACAGATGATCGAACGGTTGCCATTTGAAGTCCTCTACCCCCTTTTCGCTACCGCCGCGATCGATCCGAGGCGTTAGTAATGCTAAAGTATACCCGACGACGACGGCGGTGTCAAGTTCTGTTTGTTTATTCGACTCCCAAAGAAGACGGCTACGAATCCAAGGCGCTGCCCGATGGTTGAACCGCGCCCGGACCTCGCCGGACGACCATCGGCCTCCGGCAATTGAACCCCGGACTCCGCTTGCATTAGGATGGGCGGTGCCTGCCATGCGCCCCCAATGCAAGTTCCGAAGGACCTGCCTCCTCGCCGTCTTCGGCGCCTTGGGCCTTTCGGTGACTGCCAGCCTGCCGGCGGCGGTTAACCCCTGCGCGCAGTGCCATCCCAAGGAGACGGCCGGGTATGCCGCCACGCCGATGGGCCGGTCGCTGGGGCATCCGGAGCAGGGGCCGACGGCCCAATTCACTCACGCGATTTCGCAGACCCGGTTCTGGATCGAGACCAGCGGGACGCGGATGGTTCAGGGCCTGGAACGCGGCGGTCAAAAGGGGAAGTACGATATCGCTTACGCGGTCGGGTCGGGAACTCATGCTTTCGCCTACCTGATCGAGCGCGACGGTCATCTTTTCCAGTCGCCGCTGGGTTACTTTGCCGGCCGGGGCTGGAACATGTCGCCCGGGTACGAGGATTTGAAGAACCCGGACTTCGACCGTCCGATCACGACCGACTGTCTGTTCTGCCACGCAGGCCGGGCGCGGCCGGTGGCGGGGACTTACAACACCTATCAGGATCCTCCTTTCGCAGCCGAAGCCATCACTTGCGAGCGCTGCCACGGCCCCGCCGAGGCTCACTTGCGAATGCCGCTGCCCGGCTCGATCGTGAATCCGGCCAAGCTTCCCCAGCGGGCTCGCGACAGCGTCTGCGAGCAGTGCCATCTGATCGGCGAAGAACGCGTTCCCAATCCGGGCAAGCAGCTCAGTGATTTCCAGCCCGGCCAGGATTTGGAGGAAGTGTTCTCGGTATACGTGGCGGCGGCCTCGCACGATCCGGCGCACGCGGGCGGCTTGAGGGTGGTGAGCCAGGTGCAGCAGCTTGCCCTGAGCGAGTGCGCCCGCAAAAGCCAGGGCAGGCTCTGGTGCGGCACCTGCCACGATCCGCACGCCACTCCGGCGGACGCCAAGAGCTACTTTCGGGCGCGCTGCCTGGGGTGTCACGGCGCGGCTCTGCTCAAGACCCACCCCAAGCCGAGCGACGACTGCGTGGGCTGCCACATGCCCCGGCGGCCGGTCACGGACGGGGCTCACACCATCTTCACGGACCACCACATCGCGCGGCGGCCGCCTCCAGCGGGCGTGAACGGCGCCGTCCACCAAGACCCGGCGGCGGGACAGGCCGAGGCGCCGGCGGCCTTGGTCGCCTGGCACAATCCTCCGGCGGCGCTGGCGGGGCGCAACCTTGGGCTCGCCGAGATCAAGGTTGGCGACCGCTCCAAGTCATTCGACCTGGTCAACCAGGGGTTTCAACTGCTGCTCGACTGCTGGTCCGACTTTCCGGACGATCCTCCCTTGCTCAATGCGCTCGGCCAGGCGCTGCTGGGAGCGGGACATGCCTCGAAGGCGGCGCCGGTCTACGAGGAGGCTATCCGGCTCGAGCCGAACGTGGCCGTTAACTATCTGCACGCGGGGCTGGCCTGGAAAGAGGTCCCCGACGCGGCCAAGGCGATCGACTATCTCAACAAGACGCTGCAACTGGATCCTCTACTGGAGGAGCCTTACCTGGAACTCGCCGAGATCTATGCGCGCGCTCACGACGCGTCCATGACCCGTCAGACCTTGGAGCGCTATCTGAAAGCCTTTCCGCAGAGTATCCGAGCGCAGGGATGGGTCGCGAAACCGCCGGAGGCTTACTGACGTTCGCAGAATATGAGGCAGATCGAGCTTGAGGTCACTTGGCACCCCAAACGAGAACGCCCCTCACCCGGCCCGCTGCGGCCTGATGAAAGCGCCGCCAGCGGGCCGCCCTCTCCCGCGTGGGAGAGGGAGAAAATCAGGGAAAAACAGCCCTCTCCCTTGGGAGAGGGGGAACCGCCCTGCGGCCCAGAGCGCTCCGTCGCTGAAGCTCTGGAGCGTAAGTGACCTTCGGGCGGCGGGCCGCGTAGCGGTGGGTGAGGGCAGTCAAGCCGCTAGCCCTTAGCCGACGGCCTGCTCAGTAAAATGCGAACCTCAATAGGCCGATCCGAAGCGATGGTAAGCCTTACCGGAGGCCAAAGGTCCAACTCAGGCCCGAGCTCGAGCCGTAATCACTGCCGGGCAGATTGCCCGGGGGGTGGCTGTCATAGTTGGCGTACACCGAGATGTTCCACTTCAGATTGCCCGTGATCTTGATGTAATAGGTGGCATTGGCGTTGAGCTTGACCCGGCCCAGGTCGGAAAGCACCGGGAAGAAAGATGCGGTGAGATCCAGATTGGTCTTATCGAACTTGAAGGCTTTGAGGTCCGCGTTAAAGGCTGCAGCGGCGAGGTTCTGCGTGCCGATGGAGGCGGTCGAGGTTGGTGAGTATTCTGTGTTCTGCCAGACGAAACCGCCGAGCAACGAAAAGGTCATGCGGTTGGTGTTTTTCAGATAGCGGCCGATGCCGCCTCCGACCGAGGTTTGGAGCCTGATCCCGAGCTCTGTGCTTTGCAGGAAATCGCCGAAGCCAGCGTAGAAGTAATTGTTCCAGGGCAGGAGATGATTGCCGCCCAGCATCAGATCGTTTCGGGTGGAGGTGGTCGCGCCTTTGCTTGCCGACAGGTTTCCGCTGTAACTCGCCTGGTAGGAAGAACGTTCGCGCAGGTATTCGACCTCTCCGCCGAGGTTGTACTGGGTCGTGCTGTTACCTTTGGAATAGATGACACCCGTATTCACGGCGCCATTGAATTTCTGCCAGAACCCCTCTGACGTCTCGGCTATGTCGACGATCCGCTTCTGATCGATCGTGTGTGCTTTCTCCGGGGCTTCCAGCACCTGGATCTCTACGGGCCGATCGGTCGGAACTTCCGCAGTCTTGATCGCTCCCTGGTAGACCGAGCCGTTTTCCGCCTTTACGATGAACAGTTGCTTGCTTTCCAGGCGGGCGACCTTGGACCAGTCGACCGAGAGGGTCCCCGCCACATAGTCGAGGCTGACGTAGAGCACGCCGCCGTTGAGCCCCTTGATCTCACACATGAAGTGGTCGCCGTTCATCATGATCACCTCGTCGCTCTTATCGCGCGCGCAGAGGGGCGGCGCCAGAAGAAGGACGGCACCCAGAAAAAGGCTTCGGAACTTCATGGCGTTCTCCTATTCGTTCATAAGCAAAGCCGGCTGCCGCTCACGCGGCCGGCGGGCCGGAGCCCCACTCAAAGCGCGGCCACCGTCCGATGGTGCGACAGAAATCGCGTTTGGGATACTGGAAATTGTGACAGTCCTTGCAGGCAGGGGCGGCCGTGCTATGATGGGCAACCGGGCGGTTGAGGAACCAGCGTCTTAGCCCTGAGCTGAGGGAGCGAGGCTCTCAAGTGCGCAGAGTTAGGAAGTGGGATTCATCCAAGAGACAGTCGGCCTGGCAAGCTGCGGCCATCATGTGGTGCGCGGCTGCCACGGCACTCGGGGCACCGGGGAACGCTCCGGCCAGTCCCACCAGCATGTTTGCCCCCGAGTCCACGCCTGCCCATTCCATCTACGACATCTCGATCTTCGTGCTGGAGGTTTCCGGCGCCATCTTCGTGGTGGTGGCCAGTCTGCTGGTTTACGCGGTGGTGAAATTCCGCCAGCGCCGCGATGATGACGGGACCGAACCCGCCCAGGTGTACGGCAGCAACCAGATCGAACTAGCCTGGACCGTGATTCCGGTGCTCATTGTGGTGGTCCTGTTTCTGTCCACGGCGCAGGTGATCCACCGGGTCCAGGACGCCCGGCGGCCTGCGAGCGCCCTGGATGTGACGGTGGTGGGGCACCAGTTCTGGTGGGAGTACCGCTATCCGCAATACGGGTTCGAGGCGGCCAACGAGCTCCACGTCCCGGTCAGCGCCGATAACCAGAGAGCGCCAACTTTTCTGACGCTGCTTTCTGCCGATACCGATCACAGCTTCTGGGTTCCACGGCTGGCAGGCAAGACCGATCTGATTCCCAACCGGACCAACAGGACCTGGATCAATCCGCAGCAGCCCGGTCTCTATCTGGGCCAGTGCGCCCAGTACTGCGGGACCGAGCATGCCCTCATGCTCCTCCGGGTATACGTCCAACCGCGTGACGAGTTCGATCGCTGGGTGCGGGAGCAGCAACAGCCGGCCATTCAAGATCCCTCGGTGGCGGAAGGCCGGCGGGTGTTCGAAGCCACCGCCTGCATCAATTGCCATACGGTGCGGGGAACCGTCGCCGACGGACGCTTCGGGCCTGACCTCACCCACTTGATGAGCAGAGACACCCTGGCCGCCGGCATTATTCCCAACAACGACGCAAACCTGCGAGCCTGGATCCAGAACCCGAATGCGATCAAGCCGGGATCGCTCATGCCGGCCATGAACCTGTCCGATCGCGAGTTGGATCAGGTCACGGCTTACTTGCTGACGCTGCATTAAGACGAGCGCCGCGCTCAACCAAGGAAGAATCATGGCGTCTGACTCGTTCCCCCTTCCGGGCTCGATCGCCCTGACCCCGCCGCACGAAATCTCGAAGACCTGGCTCGAGGTCGTCCACGACTGGGTGAGCACGGTCGATCACAAGCGAATCGGCCTGATGTACATCGGCTATGCCCTGCTGTTTCTGGTGGTGGGCGGGGTGGAAGCGACCCTCATGCGCATCCAGCTGGTGCATCCCAGGGCCACCTTTATCTCGCCCCAGGTCTTCAACCGCCTGTTCACCATGCACGGCACCACCATGATCTTCTTCGTGGCCATGCCCGTGGTCTTCGGCTTCGGCAATTATCTGGTGCCGCTGATGATCGGCGCCCGCGACATGGCCTTTCCGCGCCTGAACGCCTTCAGCTTCTGGATGACGGCCTTCGGGGGGCTGCTGCTCTACTTCAGCTTTGTGGGAGGCGACGGACTCTACGGAGCGGGCAGCGCTCCGGACGTGGGGTGGTTCGCTTATGCGCCCCTGACCGCCACCGCCTTTTCCAGAGGCCACAGCACCGACTACTGGGCCTTGTCGCTTTTGGTCTCGGGCGTCGGCAGCATCGGGGGGGCGGTGAATTTCATCGCCACCATCCTGAGCACGCGCTGCCCGGGCATGACGCTGGGCAAAATGCCGCTCCTGGCCTGGATGAATTTCGTCATGGCCGGACTGGTGCTGGCGGCGCTCGGCCCTCTCACGGCAGCGCAGGTCATGTTGATGATCGACCGCTACCTGGGCGGGCACTTCTTCGACACCCAGGCCGGCGGGTCGGCGGTGATCTGGATGCACTTCTTCTGGATCTTCGGCCACCCGGAGGTGTACATCCTGGTGATTCCCGCCTTCGCCTTCGTCTCCGAGATCGTTCCCGTGTTTTCGCGCAAAGCGATCTTTGGTTACCCGGCCATGGTCGCCGCCACCGTGGCCATCGGGTTCGTCAGCCTGAGCGTCTGGGCTCACCACATGTTTACGGTGGGCATGCCTTCTTATGGCAACGCTTTCTTCGTCCTCACCACCATGGTGGTGGGCATTCCCACGGGCATCAAGATCTTCAACTGGCTGGCGACCATGTGGGGCGGCAAGATCCGCTTTGCGGTCGCCATGATGTTCTGCATCGGGTTCCTGTTTCAGTTTCTGATCGCCGGCCTGACCGGGATCATGCTGGCGGCGGCGCCCTTCAACTGGCAGTTGAGCGCCTCCTATTTCGTGGTGGCGCACTTCCATTACGTCATTGTGGGCGGCATCCTGTTCGCGCTCTTTGGCGCCTTCTACTACTGGTTCCCGAAGATGACGGGGCGCATGCTCGACGAGACCCTGGGAAAATGGCACTTCTGGCTCTTTCTGATCGGATTTCATCTCACCTTCGATTCCATGCACATCCCCGGGCTGCTGGGGATGCCGCGCCGGATCTATACCTATGAGCCGGGACGCGGCTGGGAGATCTGGAACCTGATCTGCACCATCGGCGTGCTGTTCCAGGGGCTGGGGGTGCTGGTCTTCGTCTTCAATATGATCCGGTCTTATTATGGCGGGACTCCGGCAGGCAACGATCCCTGGGATGCCTGGACGCTGGAGTGGTCAACCAGCTCTCCGCCGCCGGCGTACAACTTCGCCAAAATCCCCGCGGTGCGGAGCCGCCGCCCGCTCTGGGATCTCAAGCACCCGGAGGATCCGGACTGGAAGTACGAATGAGCGCGACGCCCTTAGCCATCGCCGAAACGCCTTGGACGCTTCCTTCCAAGGGGCGGGTTGGAATCCTCAGCCTGATCGCCGCCGAGTCCGCCATCTTCAGCATCTTCGTGGTGGCCTACCTGTATTATCTCGGGAAGAGCCTGGCCGGGCCGACGCCCCGGCAGGTGCTCGAAGTCCCGATCTTCGACACCATCTGTCTGCTGTCGAGCAGCATCACCATCCACCTGGCTCTGGGCGCGCTCCACAAGGCCAAGACTGGTCTCTTCAGCGCCTGGTGGTTCGCCACGCTGGCGCTGGGAGCGATCTTCCTGGTCGGCACCGGGCGGGACTGGTATCGACTGATCTACCGGGAAGGCTTCACCATTCACACCAACCTCGCTGGCACCACTTATTATTCCCTGGTCGGGCTGCATGCCTCTCACGTCACGGTTGGCCTGGTGGGGCTGATTATCGTGATGCTCCTGGCCTTAGCGGGCAAAGTCAGGCAGGAAGACGCGGAGCGCTGTGAGGTGTTCTCCTACTACTGGCACTTTGTGGATGCGGTCTGGGTGGTGGTGTTCACCGTGGTCTACATCATTGGACGCTGATAACTCGTCGAGAGGATAATGGACGCTCACGAGCATGATCTGAAGCAGGCAGAAGGCGTCGAGTCCTCCGGCGTGCACCTGCCGGCGCCGACGGCCTGGCCCATCCTGCTGGCCCTGGGCTTGACCCTGGTCATCGCCGGTCTCGTCACCAGCGCCAGCGTGAGCCTGCTCGGAGCTGTCCTGGCGGTCGCAGGCTGCGTCGGCTGGTTCCTGGAAGTGCTGCCTCACGAAAAGCGCGAGGAGATCCCCGTTCTCGGCGAGGCCGAGACCGTCGTGACCACGCGCCGCCGCGTGACCCGCATGATTTTGCCCGAGGCCCCGCATCGCGCCCGTCTGCCGATCGAGATCTACCCCGTTTCAGCCGGGGTCAAAGGAGGACTGGCGGGCAGCGTGGCGATGGCGGTCACGGCGAGCTTGTACGGCCTCTTGAGCCACGGAAGCATCTGGTACCCCATCAACCTGCTGGGAGCCATTGTTTACGCCCAGGCGCTTCAAGTAAGCACCGCGCAGATGGCAGCCTTCCACATTGAGCTGCTCTTGGTCGCGACCGCGATCCATCTGACGACCTCAGTCTTAGTGGGACTTCTTTATGGTGCCATGCTGCCCATGTTGCCGCGGCGGCCGATCCTGCTCGGCGGTCTCATCGCTCCTTTGATGTGGACGGGGCTGCTGCATAGCATCCTCGGGATTGTCGCCCCTGTGATGAATCAGCGCATTGACTGGCGCTGGTTCCTCGCTTCCCAGATCGCGTTTGGGATCATCGCCGGGCTGGTCGTGGTGCGCCAGCAACGCGTACGGACCTGGCAGTATCTGCCCTTGGCGGCGCGCGCTGGAGTGGAGGCGCCCGGACTGATGGATGAAAAGGGCGAAGGGGACGATCCCGCATGAACCGGCCGCATCCTCTCCCGGCAGCGCTGCTGCTGATGACTCTCGGAACCCTGAACTGCAACCTGCCGGGCCGTCCGAAGGCGGGGCCCGAAGTGCCGCGCCCCGACAGCATCCTGGACTTTGCCACCCTCTACCAGCAAAACTGCTCAGCCTGCCACGGTCCGGATGGAAAGGGCGGCGCCGCTCAGGAGCTGGCCGATCCGGTCTACCTGGGCATCGCCGACGACGGCGCCTTGCGGCGAGCGACCGCCAACGGCGTTCCCGGTACCAGTATGCCCGCCTTCTCGCAAAGCGCGGGAGGCATGCTCACCGATGAGCAGGTGGAGGCTCTGGTGCGGGGCATGCGCGAGGGCTGGGGGAAGCCGGATATTCTCGGCGGTCAGGATCCCCCGTCTTACGCCGCCGGGACGCCGGGCGACGCCCAGCGCGGGGCGGACGTCTTCAACACCTTCTGTGCCTCCTGCCACGGTCCGGATGGGAAAGGAGGCGAGAAGGCCAGCTCGATTACCGACGGCTCCTATCTGGCCCTCGTCAGCGATCAAGGATTGCGCACCGCGGTGATCGTTGGGCGGCCCGACCTGGGGGCGCCGGATTGGCGCAGCGACATGGCCGGCCGGCCGATGACCCATCAGGACGTGTCGGACGTTGTGGCCTGGCTGGCGGCCCAGCGCCCGCCATTCCCCGGGCAGCCGTATGCTTCGACCGCGGCAACAGGAGGGTCTCTGTGAGCGATCAGCCTGAGGTTTCGAGGCGAGGCGCGCTGATGAAGTTTGGAGTCTTACTGAACAGCGCCATCGCGGCTTTGTTGGCTGTTCCCATCATCGGTTACCTTCTCGGACCCCTGCGCAGCAAGGGCTACACGAGCTGGGTTTTACTCGGACCCCTGACTCAGTTCCCGGAGGGTCAGACCCGGCTCGCCAGCTTTCGGAATCCGTTTGTCCGTCCCTGGGACGGCCAGACGGCTGATATTGCGTGCTGGGTCCGGCGTCTTTCGGGTGAAGACTTCCAGGTTTTCGCCGTGAATTGCGCCCACCTGGGCTGTCCGGTGCGCTGGTTCGCGCAGTCGGGGCTGTTTATGTGCCCCTGTCACGGCGGCGTCTATTACGCGGACGGTTCCCGCGCCTCCGGTCCGCCGGAAAGGGGTCTGTTCGAGTATTCGCACAAGGTAGAGAACGGCAACCTGATCATCCAGGCCGGCCAGTTGCCGACTCTGGCGACGCAAGCGAGACTCATGAGCGGCCGGAGGTCGTCATGCGCTGGCTGAAGGCCGTCGGCGACTGGTTCGATCAGCGCCTGCAATTGAGCGCGCCGGTCCGCGAGGCGATGCTGCACCGCGTGCCCAGCCGGAGCGCCAGTTGGTGGTACGTCTTCGGCAGCGCCGCCCTGACCTTGTTCATCCTGCAGATCGTCACCGGCATCCTGCTGGCCGTGGTCTACGTGCCCTCCGCCGCTCAGGCCTGGACGAGCCTCGAAGCCCTAAACCATGACCTGCCGCTCGGCTGGTTCCTGCGCGCCATGCACGGTTGGGGATCGAACTTCATGGTAGCGCTGGTTCTCATCCACATGATGCAGGTCTTCCTCTTCGGCGCTTACAAGTACCCCCGCGAGCTGACGTGGATCGTAGGCGTCTTCCTGCTGCTTATGACGTTGGGCATGGCCTTCAGCGGCCAGGTGTTGCGTTTTGACCAGGATGCCTACTGGGGGCTCGGCATCGGCGCCTCCATTACCGGCCGGGTGCCGGTCATCGGCGGGGCCCTGGTGCATCTGCTCTTGGGCGGGCCGATCATCGGCGGTGACACCCTCCTGCGCTTCTTCACCCTTCATGTCTTCCTGATTCCCGGCCTCCTGATTGCCCTGGTTGGTCTCCACCTGCTTATGGTGCTCAAACTCGGGATCAACGACTGGCCGATGCCGGGACGGGTCGTGCGTCGCGCCACCTACTTGAAGGAGTACGAGGAACTAACCCGCAAGGACGGCGTGCCCTTCGTGCCGGACGCCATCTGGAAGGACATGGTCTTTGCCGCTGGGATCGTCGTGGCGGTAGCGTGCTGCGCGCTCTTCTTTGGGCCTTTCGGCCCCACTGGCCAGCCCGATCCTACCATCATCCAGACGGTTCCGAAGCCGGACTACTTCTTCCTCTGGCTTTATGCTCTTCTGGCCCTGCTGCCGCCGCAGATGGAGACTCCGGCTCTGCTTTTGATGCCGCCCCTCCTGATTGCATTCCTGATCCTGCTGCCCTTTCTCTCTGGCGAGGGCGAGAAGAGCTGGCGGAGGCGGCCGATGGCCGTGGCCGTCATGGCGCTGGCGGCGGTTGCCCTTTCCACCTTTACGCACCTGTCCCGTTACTCGCCCTGGAGCCCGGTGATGAATGCCTGGAGCGGCGACCCCCTTCCGGCCGAAGTTCTGCAGGGCCGGTCCGCGCTCGAGCGCCAGGGAGCGCTCGTCTTTCAGGCCAAGCAGTGCCGCAACTGCCACCAGATCGGCGGCAGTGGCGGCCTCCGGGGGCCTGACCTCGACCGGGTAGCCGTGCGCCTCACCCGCGATCAGCTCATCCGCCAGGTTCTGCAAGGGGGCGGCAACATGCCGGCCTACGGCAAGAATCTCCGTCCCGCCGAGGTGACCGCTCTGGTCAGTTTCCTTGAGACCTTGCGGCCGCCCGGCCAGCCTCCCGCCCGCGACGCCTCTCGTCCTGGCGCCGCAAAGGCCGAACTCGCGCCCAGCCCAGGGCATCCGTAACTGCGCTCATGTCCCCAACAGCCCGAGCCATCCTGGCGTCGTGGTCGCTTCCTCTGTGGCCTACCTTGCTGGCTGCGGTCACGGCGATCGTCTACGTCCGGGGTTGGAGAAGGCTCTCTCGCCTCACGCCCGGCGTCTTCTCGAGACGCAGGCTGGCTGCCTTCCTGGCGGGGCTCGGGGTCTTGTGGCTGGCCCTCGCGTCACCCATCGACGCCTTCGACTCATTCCTGCTCGCCGATCACATGCTGCAGCACCTCCTCCTCATGGTGGCGGCGCCACCACTGATCCTGCTCGGCGCCCCCGCCCTGCCGTTGCTCCACGGGCTGCCGCGCTGGGCCGTGCGCGACGGCTTGGGCCCTTTCCTCAGTTGGCCGCCGCTCGGACGGCTGGGACGCGGCCTGACCCATCCGGTCTCCTGCTGGCTCCTGATGGCCGTGGCCATGATCGGCTGGCACCTTCCTGCTGCCTACGAACTGGCTCTGCGCTCGCCGGGCTGGCACGACGTGGAGCACGCCTGCTTCTTCACGACTTCGATCCTCTTCTGGTGGCCCGTCATCCTGCCCTGGCCCAGCCGGCCGCACTGGCCTCTGTGGACGATGCCGCTCTATCTGCTGCTGGGCGATTTTGTGAACAGCGCGCTCTCCGCATTTCTGGCCTTCTACGATAGGGTGTTGTATCCGACATACCTGGCGGCGCCCAGACTCTTCGGGATCTCGGCTCTCAACGATCAGGCAGCCGCCGGAGCCCTCATGTGGGTCGTCGGATCGTTTGCCTTCGTGGTTCCGGCCGTCGCGATCACCGTCCGGCTGCTCTCGCCCCGCCCGGTCGCGGCTCGCGCAAGGAAAATGGATCCGATCCCGCCATCATCCCCGCTTATCTCGCCGGGTTTTGATGACCAGGCCGGAAGCGGCCGCGGCTCGCGCGGCTTCCGCTACGGACGCCAGGCGGCGCAGGCCGCTCTCCTCGCCTTGGCGCTGGCGGTGGCGGTGTATGGCATCCTCGCCCCTGCCGACTTGGACGATCCCGCGGTCGTGAGTCTGAACGAGGCCTCGGGACCCTTCCGAATCGCCGTCTTCACCTCGCCGGCGTCGCCCCGCGCCGGGCTGCTGGGCGTCAGTGTCCTGGTGCAGGACCGAACCTCCGGCGAAGTCATCCTGGACGCGACAGTTGAAGTCATCCTGCAGTCTCGCGACAACGAGACGCGCGCGATCCGGAGTCGCGCCGCCCGGGACGATGCCACCAACAAGCTGCTGCAGTCCGCGGTCCTCAGCCTTCCGGCTCCCGGCCGCTGGGACCTCGACGTCTTGGTACGCCGCGGGCAGGACGAAGCGGTGGTCGCCACCGGGCTCGACATCGCCGCGCCGCCTACGACGCTAGCTTCCCTGTGGCCGTATCTGCTTCTGCTGGTCTTCTGCGCCGGGCTGATGGTTCTTCACCAGGCCTTGTGGGGGAGCGCGAGGGCCTTTGCGGACAAGCGCCAAACCCTTCTGTCTGGCATGACCGCGAATCGAGGAATCCCAGACCCGAAGGCCAAGACGAGTACCCTTGACAGAGTCGCGCACGATCACCGATAACTTGTGCTCGACCTCGTCTCGGAGTACCACTTGGTCGTGAACCGCCTTGATTGAGAACCGGTCACGTTCATGCTAAGGTCCATCGAGAAGTGGAATGAAGCTCCTGCACTCGTTCAGATGATTGGTAACACTTTTTGCGTTCCCAATTCGTCCGTAAGCTATTGACTTTGAAAAAGCAAAAGGCTGCTGCTGAGAGAAGAAAAAAGAGACAGGACTAAGACATAATTCCTGGGATGAGATAGAAGCGGGTTCCCAGGCGAAGGGCAAGGAACCAGCGAGGCGAAGTGTAACGGATCTATCTGAGCGAGCACTGCTCCTAAAGGGCTCCTAAAGGGCACATGCGTGAACTGGGGTAAGGAGCGCCCGGGCAGACAGGAGTCAAATGACTGCGCAAGAAGCGGCCAAAGAGGTCATCAATTCCTGTCCCGAATGGTATCACTCAATTGAGCTGGCTCCGGGTGTGGCCACCCCGGGTCGCAAGCCCCTCGAGGTGTGGGAGGAAGAGCTGCGGGACCTGCGGCTCCCTGAACTGCGCGGGAAGACCGTCTTAGATATTGGGGCGTATGACGGCTTCTTCTCGTTCGCAGCCGAGCGGCTTGGTGCGTCCCGGGTGATCTCGCTGGATCACTATGTCTGGTCTGCTGACATGTGCGAATACATGAAGGACTGGAGAGAATCGCGGCGGACCGGCGCCTCGCTCCCCCCGTCGCACGAGTCTCGCTACTGGCGGCCAGCCGAACTCCCAGGGCGCCGCCCCTTTGATGCTGCTCGGACGCTTCTCCGCAGCCGTGTGGAGCCCATCGTGGGCGACTTTATGACGATGGATTTGACTCCCTTGGGGCAATTCGATGTGGTCTTATTCTTGGGGCTTTTGTACCACCTCGAGGAGCCGCTCAGCGCAGTTCGGAGGCTGGCAAGAGTCACGGCACCAGCGGGCTTGGCCGTGATCGAGACCGAAGCGATGGAAGTTCCAGGCTCGGGTGATGCCGCCCTCTGCGAGTTCTTTCCCGGCCAAGAACTCAACAATGACGCTTCCAATTGGTGGGCGCCAAATGCAAAAGCCCTCGAAGGGCTCTGCAGGGCGGCCGGTTTTCGGGAGGTCACGGTCCTTACTCGGCCGGGGTTGAGAACCACACTGCGCGCGACCGCCAAACACTTAGTCGGCCAATCACGTATCGTACAGCGGTTTGGGCACAGGCCGAACACGAATCCAGCGGTTGTCGGGATGCATTACCGGGCCATTGCGCATGCTCGCCCCTGAGCTGGGCATTGGACAAGCGCTCACCTGCCAGCTAGCTCTCCCGATATTCGCACTCATTTCCGAAAGAGATTCTCGAAGGCCTGGCGGGGGTCGTTGGGGTTCCGCAGCGAAGGTCCCGAGTTCGAGTTCGAGCCGGGGGAAGTCTGTCTCTCGACCGTGCTGCGCGGCGTGTAGAAGTTGCATTCATTGCGCGCGTCCTTGCGCGCGATGCGCACCGTGACAGGCTGGCTGCACTCGAAACGGGCGGCGGTGTCGAAGTAGGCGCATTGTTTGCAACTGTGGAGTTCGAAACCACAGCGCGGGCAGCGCCCAGCCGGGTCGAAGTCGGCCGGCAGGATGGTTCCGCAACCGGCGCATCGTACCACGGTATGCGCGGGCGAGAAGTTCGGCGTGCGCGGGCCAAAGGTTTCGGGCTTCGGTCCGGGGCGCTGGCCGGAGGGTCTTTCCCGCCGGTCGCGGTCCGAATCCTGGTAGCCACGTTGGCGGTATTTGCGGTCGCTCATAGTTATTTCCGATCCGTGAACCAGGTTGTCAGGCCTGCGCCCCGAGCCATGGCCTCACCGGGATGTCGCCGGTCTTCTTCGGCTTGTAGGGCCACTCGATTCGCCGCCCCGTGGCGGCTGATTCGTAGGCGGCGTAGATGATCTCCAGAGTAGCGCGGCCGTCTTCGCCGGTCTCGATCGGCTGAGTCCCGCTCCGGATGCAGTTCAGGAAGTGGCTCATCTCGTGGGGGAATCCGTAAATGTGTGTCTCTTCAAACACGGTGAAGGTCCAGCCGCGCGTCTCGCCCGCTTTCTCCACCGCGTAGCCATACCCTTTCGAGCTGTAGGTCTCCATGGAGCTGCCGCGCAGCAGGTCGCAATAGACTACGCCTTCGGTGCCATAGAGCTCAATGCGATCATCCATCCCGCCCGGCTTGGCCCAACTGTCCTCGATCACGGCGATGCCGCCGCCCTCGAACTCGAGGATCACTACGCAATTGTCGTCCCCGCGGGTCCGCTCCGTGTGCAGGACGCGCTGGCAGTACGCTGTGACACTTTTCACCTTGGGCTTGCCGTACATCCAGCGGGCCCATTCGATCCCGTGGCAGCCCATGTCCATCAAAGCGCCGCCGCCCGACCGCTCCACGTCGTAGAACCAGTCCGAGTGCGGGCCGAAGTGCTTCTCGCCCTGCTTGATCATGTAAAGCCGGCCGACGGCGCCTTCCTCGACCAGTTTCCTGGCGCGGACGTACTTGGGAGAGAAGCAGATGGTCTCGGCATAGCCCAGCATCACTTTGTGCTTGCGGCACGCCTTGAGCATGGCGTCGGCGTCGTCGAGCGTGTGGGCGAAAGGTTTTTCCAGGATGACGTGCTTGCCGGCGGCGGCTGCGGCGGTGACCACCTCACGATGCAAGTCGTTGGGGATGCCGACCATCACCGCGTCGATGTCCTTGCGGTCCAGCAGGCGGCGATAGTCGGTGCTGGAACTGGGAATCCGCCATCGGCTGGCAAAGGACTCGGCGTGGCCCCGGCTCGGGGACGCCACCGCCAACACTTCGGCTTCCGGCACTTCCTGAAGCGCCTCGGCGTGCAGGCTCGACACGAAGGCGGAGCCCACGATGCCGATTCGAACCTTCTCCACCACGCCCCCTCAACGCGAGGCCACGGGACGGGCCTCCGGCCCCGCGGATCGATCGCGTTATTTCTTCCTAAAGGACCGGATCTGTTTCAACAGCGCTTCAATCTGGTCGTCCTTCAGCTGGTTCCCGAACGCCTGCATCATCGTGCCCTGTTTGCCGTTCTTGATGGTATCGGTGATCTGCTTGTCGGTCTTCGAATCCTGCCATTTCGGATCGGTGAAGTCCGGCGTCTTGATGGCGGCGAAGCCCTTGCCGTCCGGGCCGTGGCACATCGAGCATTTCTGCTTGAACAGGGCGGCGCCGTCGGGCTCCTGCGCGGGGCTAGCGGCCAAGGCCGTACTTGCGGCCAGCGCCGCACAAACCAGACAGACGGCAGCCGGACCTACCATACAACGGAGCATCGTTTTCATGGGGCATTAACCTCAGTCGAGTCAGTTCTGGTGTTCGGGATGGGTGCAAGCTCCAGGATACTCGGTGCGGTATTCGTCGCCGCCGTATTCGAGTTCCTGCTCCAACCCGATTTTGGAGGTATAGTAACCGAAAATCGTCAGGTCCTTCAGGCGCTCAAAGAACTGCACGCCGACCTCATCCTGCGGACTCTTGCCAGCCGGATCCGCCAGCGGCTCCAGCAGCGCCCTCTTCTGCTCTGCGCTCAGATCGAGGAAGGGCTTGCCGTGCCGCTCCAGGCTGCACGCCTCGATCCAGTTGAGCCCCTCGATGAAGGACGCCTTCTGGTCCTTCTCGGATTCGTTCAGCATGAGATCGATCAGGCGATTCACCTGGGCGTCTTTCGCTCCCGGCGTGTCGGTGGCCGGGATGATTAATTCCGTCAACTCGCTCACCGTGTCACTTTGATGTTGGTCGAAGAAGATTGGCTTCCACTCGATCTCGGCCGCTTGCTGCGGCAGATGATTGGCCGCGGCCGGCGCCGGCAGAGGGTGCGCCGAAGCGGAGGGCATGATCACAGGAAGGGCCGTCATGGCGCCGGCGCTCGCACCAATCCTCTTGAGCACGGCCCGGCGGCTCGAATCAACCCCGCGAGACTCTTCCTTCATTTTGCCTCTGATGGAGTTCGGCTGGCTCACTCCAGGGAGAAGCCCATGCTAACGGGCCTGTTGAGAAAAATCAAGAACGTTTATCAGTCTGACAAAGCGGATCGATCAGGTGGGGCTGGCAAGGTGGAGCCTAGGCGGCCGGCGATCCGACCAGGCTCCTGAGCACGGTCTGCAGAATGCCCCCGTTCCGGTAGTACTCCGCGTCGATCAGCGAGTCCAGGCGGGCGATCACACTAAACGACTGCTTCGACCCGCCCCGAGCCGTGGCCGTCACGGTGAGTTCCTGCCGCGGCCGGATATCGGCCGAGAGCCCTTCGATGTCGTAGACCTCCTGGCCGTTCAGTCCCAGGCTTGGGGCATTCTCGCCGCGTTTGAATTCGAGCGGCAGCACGCCCATGCCGACCAAATTGCTGCGGTGGATGCGCTCGTAGGTCTCGGCGATCACCGCGCGCACGCCCAGAAGCAGCGTGCCCTTGGCCGCCCAGTCGCGCGACGAGCCGGCGCCGTATTCCTTGCCGGCGATCACCAGCAGTGGCACGCCTTCCGACTGGTAGCGCATGGCGGCGCCGTAGATGGTGGTGAGCTCGCGATCCGGGACGTGCAAGGTGATGCCGCCCTCGGTGCCGGGCACCAGCAGGTTCTTCAGGCGGATGTTGGCGAAGGTGCCGCGCACCATCACCCGGTCGTTGCCGCGGCGCGACCCGTAGGAGTTGAAGTCGCGCTTCTCGACGCCGTGCTCCACCAGAAACTTCCCCGCCGGGCTGTTCAGGGCGATGTCGCCGGCAGGCGAGATGTGATCGGTCGTCACCGAGTCGCCGAGCAGCGCCAGCACCCGCGCCCCGCGAATGGCCTCGACCTTGGGCGGCTCCAGCGCCATGCCCGTGAAGAAGGGCGGCTCCTGAATATAGGTGGATTCGGGCTTGAAGTCGTACAGATCCCCGCCCGTCACAGGGATGGCGTTCCAGGTGGGATTGCCGTCCCACACGTTGGCGTAACTGAAGCGGAACATCTCGGGCTTCAGGGCCCGGTTCTGAGCTTCCCTCACTTCGGCCTGCGTGGGCCAGATATCGCGCAGGTAGACAGGACGCCCGGCGCCGTCTTTTCCTATCGGCTCGCGGTCCAGATCGATGTCGACCGTGCCCGCCAGCGCGAAGGCCACTACCAGGGGCGGCGAGGCCAGATAATTCGCCTTCACCTGTGGGTGGACCCGCCCTTCGAAGTTCCGGTTGCCGGAGAGGACGGCGGCCGCCACCACCGGACTCTCGCTCACCGCCTTGGCCACGGGCTCGGGCAGCGGTCCGCTGTTGCCGATGCAGGTGGTGCAGCCGTAGCCGACCAGATCGAACCCGAGCTGCTCGAGCGCCGGCAGCAGGCCGGCTTCCTCCAGGTATTGCGTGACCACCTTGGATCCTGGCGCCAGGCTGGTCTTTACGTAGGACGGCACCTTGAGGCCGCGCGCCGCCGCTTTTTGCGCGAGCAAGCCGGCCCCCAGCATCACCGACGGGTTCGAGGTGTTGGTGCACGAGGTGATGGCCGCGATCACCACCGCGCCGTGACCAAGGGTCTCGCGCGAGCCTTTCGACTGCACGGTGGCGGTGCGGCCGAGGTCGTCGCCGGACAGTCCGAAGCCACGCTCCTTCACGGGCGCGGTGAGGGATTGGTGGAACGACTCCTTCAGGCGCGAAAGCGGGACGCGATCCTGGGGCCGCTTGGGCCCGGCCAGCGTGGTCTCGACCGTCCCCAGGTCGAGTTCGAGCGCATCGCTGAAGACGGGGTCCGAGGTCGCGTCGGTGCGGAACAGACCCTGTTCTTTGACGTAGCGCTCCACCCGATTGACTTCCTCCGCGGTGCGCCCCGTGGCTCGCAGATAGCGCAGGGTCTCGTCGTCGACGGGAAAGAAACCCATGGTGGCGCCATACTCGGGCGCCATGTTGGCGATGGTGGCGCGGTCGGGGAGGGTCATCTGAGAGAGGCCGGGGCCGTAGAACTCCACGAACTTTTCCACCACTCCCTTACGGCGCAGCATCTCGGTGACGGTGAGCACCAGGTCAGTGGCGTTCACCCCTTCCTTGAGGCGGCCGTGGAGCTTGAAACCCACCACCTGGGGCGTGATCAGATAGTACGGCTGGCCCAGCATGGCGGCCTCGGCCTCGATTCCACCCACTCCCCAGCCGAGCACGCCCAGGCCGTTGATCATGGTGGTATGCGAGTCGGTGCCCACCAGCGAGTCGGGGAAGACCTCCCAGCCGCCGTCCCGTTCGCGCAGGACCACCACCTTGGCCAGAAACTCCAGGTTCACCTGATGGACGATGCCGGTAGCCGGCGGCACCACCCGGAAGTTCCGGAAGGCCTGCTGGCCCCAGCGCAGGAACTCGTAGCGCTCGCGATTACGCTGAAACTCGATCTCGGCGTTGCGCGCGAGCGCCTGGCGGTCGCCGAAGACGTCCACTTGCACCGAGTGATCGATCACCAGGTCAACGGGAACCAGCGGGTTGATCCGCGCCGGATCGCCTCCCAGGCGCTTCACGGCCGAGCGCATGGAGGCGAGATCCACCACCGCCGGCACACCGGTGAAATCCTGCAGGATCACGCGCGCCGGCCGGAAAGGCAGTTCGCGGGCGGCGGGCTGGGTGGGATTCCAGGCCGCGAGCGCCCGAATGTCGTCTTCGGTGATGAGGCGGCCGTCGAAATTGCGAAGCATCGACTCGAGCAGAATCCTGATCGAGACCGGCAGCCGCGAGACCGCGCCCAGGCCGGCGTCTTCCAGGCGCGCCAGGCTGTAAAGGATCGCCGTGCCTCCGGAAGCCGATGGGGCCTTGAAGTCCTGGCGGGAGCCGAATGGGTTCGATGGCTGGGGCATGGTCACGATCCTGGAGGAGATTAGGACAATGGCGCGCAGCGCCTTAACTTCTTTTATACACCGGCGGAGGCGGGCGTGTCACGGCGCGGGCGCGTGGCCTCGGGGAAGCGCTGGGTCCTGTGGAATCATTCCAATCGCCCCCAGCCACGTCTCCACCAACTCGGGCCACGCCGTCACCGGAAGGTTGGTACGCCGCAGCCCAAAAGCATGCCCGCCCTTCGCGTAGGAATGGATCTCCACCGGAACACCGGCGTTCTTCAGCGCAATGTAATAAACCAGGGAGTCGTTGACATTGTCCACGTGGTCGTCTTCGTTCTGCAGCAGAAACGTAGGCGGCGTCTCACGAGTAACAGGAATACCCGGATTCAGCGCGAAGTTGTGATCGGAACACGGATGCCCCGGCCATCCACACAGATGCCCTGGATAAACCGCCACCGCAAAATCCGGGCGGCAGCTTTCTTTGTCGGCCGCATCCACCGCCGGGTACAAACGCTGCTGAAAATGCGTGCTGATGGCGGCCACCAGATACCCGCCTGCCGAAAACCCGAGCACTCCAATCTTGTGCGGATCGATATGCCACTCCGCGGCGTGAAAGCGCACCAGCCCGACTGTCCTCTGCGCATCTTCCAACGCCGTCGGTGATTTCGGATTCACCTGACAGTTGCATTGCCGAACCCAATGCGGCCCGGAATCGGGCACGCGGTACTTCAACAGCACACACGTGATCCCCTTGGAAGTCAGCCAGTCACAGACCTCTGTGCCTTCAAGATCGATGGCCAGAATCTGAAAGCCCCCGCCCGGAAACACGACGACCGCGGCGCCGGTGTTCTGTGCCTTGGGGGCGTAGACCGTGATTGTAGGCCGCGAGACTTTGTCCACATAAACCCACGGCCGGCCGGCGACCAGCGAGCCCTTCGCCACCCCGGTATCCTCCGGCCCCGCGGCCGGCTGTGCATCAGGCGCCGTCCCCGGCCATATCGGCAGCTGCGTATGCCCCGGCGAGGGCTGCCAGCCAGCCGTCTGCGCGCTCAGACCACCGAACGCCGCGAGAACACAGAAAGCTGAGATCAAAGCCTTCATTGCCATCCAAGCGTCCCCTTCCGAAAGATCGCTCAAGCCAGTGCGTTGATCCTTGTACACCGAAAGGGCTGCATCACGCCAGCGGACAAGCGCAGCAGAACGGCGGCCGTGCAGACTGTCATTAAGTCCACTTCATGTCCAGGACGAGCGATGTTGGAGAATCAAACCGAGTGCAGGCTCACCGGGTCTCACGGCGAGCGTTGTCCCTCGCCGTGGGCTTTTGCTTGGGGGTGCCCGCGAGAGCAAGGTAGCGCAGTGCCGCCAGTTAGGTAGTGCTCTAAACGCGTGTTGCAGCTGCGGTTGCCTTGCCACTTTAACCAGCCTCGTGTATCTTTCAACTACCGGGCTCTTGAACATTAGCATTCCTGAAGGAGCGGAAGCGACCTACTTGATTATGTCGGGCATTGACACCTTTAAGTCTCGCATCCGGGAGCTCACTGCTCATTTCGAACGGGATTTAGATTATTTCATTTCCAAGCAGTACCTCGAAGCTGAGGCTCGCCTGGAATTCATCAATCCATTCTTTGAGGCCCTCGGTTGGGACGTGGGGAACAGGGCCGGACTCCGCCATGACCAGCGGGAGGTCATCGTCGAGAAGGGCGAGAGCGAGATGACCGGCCGCCCTGACTATAGCTTCCGCCTGGAAGGCCGCACGAGGTTTTTCGTCGAGGCGAAAGCGCCCTCTGAGCCTCTCGGCGTCGTCAAGCACATCATGCAGGTAAAAAGCTACGCCTGGAGCACCCGCGAAGTGTTCTTCGTGGCCCTGACCGATTTCGGGGAGTTCCGCTTCTATGATGCGTCGATCAAGCCCGACGAGCAGAATCCCGATGAGGGCCTGCTGGTCAAGCTGACATTCCGAGAATACTTGAGGGATGCCGAGAAGCTCTGGGAGTTCTCGAAAGAGCGCGTCGCAGCGGGATCGCTTGATGCGATGCTCCCTCGCGGCAGACGAGTCGAGCGGCTCCGCATCCCTGTAGATCAAGCGTTCCTTGACGAGATGACTGGCTGGCGGGCTGACCTTGCCAGGGACATTTACAAAAACAATCCAAGTCTCACGTCGCGGCAACTGAATGAAGTCGTGCAACGCTTCCTTGACCGCATCGTGTTCATTCGCATCGCAGAGGACCGGCGCATCATTGAGAAGCGTCAACTCGCCGACGCCGTCGACGAGTGGAGGGCTCGTGGCGGGAAGTTCAGCATCTTCGACTGGCTGCGCCCTCTTTTCGAGAAGATCAATGAGGACTTCAACGGAGAGATTTTCAAGCCCAACAGACTTCTCGAGGAAGCCAAGGCCAGCTCCGAGATTCTGGCGCGGATTATCGAGCGTCTGTATCCCCCGAAAAGTCCTTACCGCTTTGATGTGATCGGCGTTGAGCTTCTCGGCTCAATCTATGAGCGGTACCTCGGGAACACAATACGCACTACGGCCCGCCAAGTGCGCGTGGAGGAAAAACCCGAGGTGCGTCACGCCGGAGGCGTCTACTACACCCCAAAATACATTGTGGATTACATCGTCAAAGAGGCGGTGGGCAAAACCATTCAGCGAAAGACACCAAAGCAGATCGAGAAGGTGCGCATTCTTGATCCGGCGTGCGGCTCGGGGTCGTTCCTCATCGGCGCGTTCCAGTGCCTGATCGACTATCACACGCGCTGGTATCTGGAGCATCCCGAGGATCAGGTACGGCACGCTCACCCGTCGCTCGATTTCATGCGCGACGTGCAAACTGATCCAGACGGCGGACATCGGCTTTCCGTTTTCAGGAAGGCCAAGATTCTGCGCAACAACCTCTACGGTGTGGACATCGATCCCCAGGCGGTCGAGATCACGATGATGAGCCTATATCTGAAGGCTCTTGAAGGCGAGAAGTCGCAGTTGCCGCCCAAGTGCTCCCTCCTGCCGGAATTGAAATACAACGTGATGTGCGGCAATTCCCTTATTGCACCGAACGAGCGCGAGCAACTAAATTTCTTTGAGGACAAAAACGGGGATCGTATTAACGCCTTCGATTGGCGGGCCGGATTCCCGGAGATCATGACCGCAGGTGGCTTTGATGCTGTCATCGGTAATCCTCCGTACATCCGCGTACAGACTCTGCAGCAATGGGCACCCTTCGAGGTAGAGTTCTACAAGCAGCACTACACAGCGGCAAGCTCTGGAAACTATGATATCTACGTAGTGTTCGTCGAGAAGGGCCTGAGCCTTCTCAAGAAAGATGGAGTGTTGGGGTTCATTCTGCCGCACAAATTCTTTAATGCGAAGTACGGCGAGGCCCTACGGGGGGTAATTGCCGAAGGCAAGCACCTGTCTCACGTCGTGCACTTCGGCGATCAACAAGTGTTCGAGGGCGCCACGAATTATACCTGCTTGCTCTTTCTTGCGAAGTCCGGACGTCAGACCTTCCAGTTCGAGAGGGTGAACGATCTCGGTGAGTGGCGCAATAACGGGCAGAGCGCGAAGGGACTCATCGGGGCCCGCCGAGCAACGTCTAGCGCGTGGAACTTCAACGTGGGCGATGGCACTGCACTCTTCCGGAAGCTTTCAGGCACGGCAATCAAACTCGGTGACCTCGCAGAGAGAATGGCGCAGGGAATCCGCACGAGCGCGAATGACGTCTACGTCCTGGACTTGATTTCGGTCGGGCCGAGAGTGGTGACTGCCCATTCCAAGCAGCTCGACCGCGACGTCACCATTGAAGCCGCAGCAGTTTCGCCCTTCCTTCTGGGGCGGGAAATCAAGGCCTACGGCATCGCACCGTCAGGTAGAGTCGTAATCATCCCGTATGGCATGGAGGGTGGACATTCAGCGCTTGTTTCAGAAGAAGCCTTCAGAAAGAGATTTCCAAGGACCTACGCATACTTGCTAGACAATAAACCCTACCTGTCGGCGCGCGAACAGGGGCGGATGCGAGGGCGCGACTGGTACGGGTACATCTATCCCAAAAATATTGAAGTAATGAGTTCTGCCAAAATTCTTGTTCCTGATATTGCGGACCGCGCTTCCTTCGCTTTTGATGAAACAGGTGAATACGCCTTCACGAGCGGCTACGGCATCATCCTTGGGACACAGGTGAAGGAATCCCCGAAGTACATACTTGGATTGCTTAACAGCAAGGTCCTCGATTGGTACTTCAAGCGGATCAGCACGACGCTGCGGGGCGGCTTCTTTCGCTATTTCACTCAATATATGGAGAACTTGCCCATTCGTACGATCCGATTCTCTGAACCCACTGACAAGACCCGGCACGACCGTGTCGTGACGCTAGTGGACCGCATGTTAGAGCTGAACAGGAAGAGGCACTCGGGTAAACTCGCACCCTCGGAACTAGAACGGGTGGAGCGCGAAATCACGGCCACCGATGCGAAGATCGACAACCTCGTTTACGAGCTCTACGGGATCACAGACAAGGAGCGCGCCGTGGTCGAACAGCCGTTCGTCGCCTCTTGAAAAGGAAGAAGGACAGGCTATGAAAAAACCAGACAATGGCACCAAGCAAGAGGAGACGGCCGAATCGGGTAACCCTTGGCGGTGGCTCGCGTTGACCGAGCATCGGAGCATTTTGAACTTCGTTACCGCGACCCTAATGATTCTGACTGGGCCAAATGGCCTTACATTGCCTTGGTCGGCCGCGCGCGACAAGGGCTGGCTGACGTGCAATTCCTAATCGACCGGAGTGACCCACGGAACTCAGGGATCGTTAAGGAGCTACTGAGCGAGCTAAATTATTACATAGTGGAGTTGAACTCGGGACCAGTGGCGCCGGATACGTGGCTCTATTTGCGATACCATTGCGGCACGGCGTCAAACCTCTATTCTCGGGTGCATTGGATTTTTTGTCCCGGTCCTCGAGGCACATCAGAGAGTGCCTCGAAAGATCGTAGTCGTGCCAGACGCGTCGGGGCACCCAAGCGGCGAAGCCCAACGCAGCGCCCACGGTAGGCGGATCCAGCAACACGCTTCAGAGCACTCCCCCCAGTCGTTCGACCTTGACACGTGCGCTGTGCGTACTCACATTATGATTGGTCCAGAGAATGGGGGCAGGTCACTGCTGCTCTGACGGCCGCCGCGTTAACGGTTGCTATGCTATTCTGCCCGGCACTTGACGGCGTTTAGCCTTTGGTATATACCCTCGGTGAGTGTTGGATACTTTACTCCAAACAGTGGCCGGCGAGCTTCCTGAATCGAGCGGGCAAGCTCTGGACCCCCGCCCTTCGACAAGCTCAGGGCAAGCTCTGCGCGGGGGTGACGGGCAGGGGGCGTGGCAGCTTGACCTGACTGCGTCTTTCCCACGAAGGCGAATCCAGGACCCATGAGAAGGGTCCTGATTTTTACGAACGAAGCCGTCATCTTGTTGAAAATAAGCCGCTTCCATTTTTGGAATCGACCCTATCCCGTCAAGTGGTTCAAAACAAAAGTGTTGCGCTTCGTATCCCGTCATCTTGCTGATAGGAAATGTAGTTGGGCCGGGAGCCGACCTTGATTGGCGAGAAGCGCGTCGTGGCCGGCAAGGCTAATTCTGTTAGAATAACCAGCTTTGTCTGACAGGAGTTGACCGGAGATGAGCCAAGCGTTTAACGGAGTACCTGTTCCCCAGGGCGGAGCGGCCATTGCGTTCTCGGATGGCACTTTTCGGGTTCCCGACCGTCCCATCATTCCTTACATCGAAGGCGACGGCACGGGCCGCGACATCTGGAAGGCATCGCGGCGCGTCTTTGACGCCGCGGTGGAGAAGAGTTACGGCGGCCGGCGCCAGGTGGAGTGGTACGAGGTCTTCGCCGGCGAGAAGGCTTTCCGCCAGTTCGGGGAGTGGCTTCCCGGGGGCACGCTCGATGCCATCAAAACGTTCCGCATTGCCATTAAGGGTCCCCTGACCACGCCGGTGGGCGGCGGCATCCGCAGTCTGAACGTCGCCTTGCGCCAGTTGCTGAATCTCTACGCTTGCTGGCGGCCGGTGAAGTACATTCCGGGCGTACCGTCGCCGGTGCGCAGTCCGGAGCAGATGAACATCGTCATCTTTCGCGAGAACACCGAAGACCTCTACGCCGGCATCGAGTGGCGCGAAGGATCGGTCACGGCCCGGCGGATGATCAGCTTCGTCAACCAGCTTCTCGAAGAAGACGGGATCAAGAAGCAGATCCGGGCTGATTCCGGCATCGGGATCAAGCCGATCTCCATCACCGGGACGCAGCAACTGGTGCGGCGCGGAATCCAGTACGCTCTCGACCACGGCCTGAAGACGGTGACGCTGGTGCACAAGGGCAACATCATGAAATTCACCGAAGGCGCCTTCCGGGACTGGGGTTATCAGGTCGCCCGCCAGGAGTTCCGCGACCGCATCGTGACCGAGCGCGAGAGCTGGATTCTGGACGGCAAGGACAGGAACCCTCAGGCCACGGTGGCCGAGTTGGCGGCTGAGCTCGAGCCTGGCCTGGAGATGGCTCCGGACGACTTCAAGCTCAAGGTCGCCGAAGAGGTGAAAACCTGTCTTGATACGCTTTACGCCACCCACGGCCGCGGCCAATGGAAACAAAGCGTGCTGGTGAACGATCGCATTGCGGATTCCATCTTCCAGCAGATCCTGACCCGCGCCGGCGAGTACGAGGTGTTGTGTACTCCCAACCTGAACGGAGATTATCTCTCCGACGCCTGTGCGGCGCAGATCGGGGGCTTGGGGCTGGCTCCGGGCGCCAACATCGGCGACGGCTTTGGCGTCTTCGAGGCCACCCATGGCACGGCCCCCAAGTACGCCGACAAAGACGTGATCAACCCCTCGGCTGTGATCCGCTCCGGCGCCTTGATGTTCGAGTTCATGGGCTGGCCGGAAGTGAGCGAGCGCATCGAGCGGGCGCTGGCTGCGACCATCGGCGAGAAGCGGGTCACCTACGACCTGGAGCGTCTGATGAGAATGGAGGGCGCAGCCAACGTCCAGAAGCTCTCTACCAGCGGCTTTGCCGGCGCCATTATCGAAAATTTGTAAATGCTGCGAGGATTCGGGCTCGGCTTTGCGGAATCAGCGAGTTATCTTCAATTCGCCCTGGCTTGCAACAGTCCTAAAGCCCGGCGTTATTCTGCCGACATTATTAGTGTGACCTGACCGCAATTGCGGGCAGGGCTGTCGGTGGCGGCGCATGATTGAGGTTGAAGAAAGCACGCACCTGGATCTGTCCAAGAAGCCTTGGGCCCTGATAAATCTGCCGCCCTTTCCCGGGGTGGCAGCCCGAATCCTGCAGCTCCTCTCCAAGGACGATGCCGGCATGAAGGAACTGGCCGCCCTGATCCGGTCCGACATCGCCTTCTCGAGCGAGATCCTCACCCTAGCCAACTCGGCCTTGTTTGCCTTCCGCACCGAGATCACCAGCATTCTGCAAGCCACCGTTCTGCTGGGACTCGGGCGTGTCAAGGCCATCGCCCTGACCGTCGGCATGAGGTCTTATGTCACCGATTCCCTCAAGCTGCCCGCCTTGCTGGCCTGCTGGCGTCACAGTCTGGCTTGTGCGGTCCTGTGCGAGGAGATGGCGCCGGCCTGCATGTTCGAGCGCGACGTGGCCTATGTAGCCGGCCTCATGCATGACGTGGGCAGGCTCGCCCTCACGGTCGTCGAACCGGTCCGTTACAGCAACCTGATCCTCGAGGCGGAAGAGCAGGCCTTCAACGTCCTGGACCGGGAGCGGGAGATGTTCGGCGTGGACCACTGCGAGGCAGGCCGCTGGCTGGCGGAACAGTGGAAGCTGCCGGCGCACTTTGCCGAGGTCACGGCGCACCACCACGAGCCCTGCAAACCGGGGAAGTTCGACATGGTCTCGCTCGTCCAGGTGGCGTGCCGATTGGCCGACTGTATCGGCTTTTCCGCGGTGCGCCCGCTCGACCCCGTCAGCTTCGACAGCATCCTGGCTGAGCTCCCCTTGGCGGCTCGCAAGCGCCTCACCTTCGATCAGCCCGAATTGACCTTCAAGGTGGCCATGAAGATCAACTCGGTGGAGTGAATTGCCAGCCAACTCCGGCGCAAGTCTGTGATCTCTCTGCGGCCCCACGCTTCCAAGACCTATTAACAAATGTTTATTTGACACACAACACTCGTTTGATTATCCTTGCTGAGGGAGTTCGAACGGTGGCTGGGCGACCTTTAGACCGCCGGACTGGGAGCGGAACAGCGGTGCAGATCGGCGACATCGTCAAGCATCTCCGCGTGACCAAGATGCTGACCCAAGAGGAGCTGGCTCAAGCGCTCGGGATCAGCGCCAGCTACCTCTCGCTGCTGGAGAACGGCAAGCGGCCCGCGACCAAGCGCATTCTGCGCTGCCTGGCCAGCCACCTTGACGTGCCCGCGGGATACCTCGTTCTTCACGAACTCAGCCTGACCGAGCTCGCGCCGCGCCACCGCTCGGTGGTGAAGGCGATGCGGCGTGAACTGGTGAAGCCCGCCTTCGACCGCGTCTTTGCAAGGCGGCGAAAGGGCGCTCCCGCCGCGCCCGACCTCGAGTCCGCAGCCGCGCCTTCACCTGCTCCCGCGCCCGACCTCGAACCTGCCGGGGAGCAAACCCCGCAGCCTAGCCAGTAGTCATCTTCCCTGACTCTTTGGAAACCGCGCGCCAGCGCACTCCTTGACCCGGCTCAGTGCAAAGCTTGATTGATGGCTTCGCGCAGCGACCCCAATCCTTTGGCCACATCGGCGCCTAGATGCGCCCGCAGCACGCGCCGTCCGCGCTCGGCCAGCACCTGCAGATCGCCGCGCGCCTGCGCCGCCTTGATGATGCCGAAGGTATACTTCTGACCTGGGACCGCCAGGTCGGCGGGATCGTCGCAGGTCACTTGCAGGAAGACGCCTGTGTTGGGTCCGCCCTTGTACGCCTGCCCGGTGGAGTGCTGAAAGCGCGGGCCAAAGCCCAGGCAGGTCGCCACCCGCTTGTCGTCGCGGACGGCGTGCCGTATCGCCTGCAGCTCCGCCTCGTGCGCCTCGTTCATCTCGATGTAGGCCAGCGTGGCAAAATAGTCGCCGGGCTGGAGCTGGTTCAGATGTGCCCGCAGCCAGGCCACCAGCGATGCGCTCGCGCCCGCCTTGTCCTTGAGTTCGGCCGTGTTACGCTCGTCGGCAAAGAGCTTGATGCCGTTCTCTTCGGCGAGCGGAGTTTCGTCGGGGAGCTTGCCGCTCTTCTCGTATTCATCGGTGAGACGGCGCGCGGCCACCTTGGCGGCTTCGACGTCCGGCTGGTTGAAGGCGTTGATACCCAGGACCGACCCCGCCACCGCCGTCGCCATCTCCCAGCGGAAGAACTCCTGGCCGAGGTCGTACGAACTACCCACCGCGATGCGGACCACCGGGTGGCCGGCCTGCTCGATCTTGTCGAGCGCGGCCTCGCGTGCCGACTCCGCCTCCGAAGCCAGCGCCAAGGAGACAAAGATGCGGTCGGTGTTGTAGACCTCCGGCGGACCGAGTTGCTCACGATCCACCGGGATCAGTCCGCGTCCGGCCTTGCCCGTCGACTCCGCCAGCAACTGCTCGAGCCAGGCGCCCAGATCGTGGACGCCGGGCGAGGTGATCAGGGTGACCTTGTCACGGCCCGCCTTGGCCGCGAGGCCCAGGATTCCGCCCAGCACGGCCCCCGGATTCTGCTCCAGCGGCACGCTGGCACTGGTGGCCTGCACCATGACATCGGCGTGGTCCAGGAACTTGGGCACATCGACGCCCATCACCGCCGCCGGCACCATGCCGAAATTCGAGAGCGCCGAGTAGCGTCCCCCGATACTGGGGTCGCCGAAGAAGATGCGCCGGAAGCCCTTGGCCCGCGCCACACCCTCCAGCTTGGACCCGGGATCGGTGATAGCGATGAAGCGGCTGCCCGCTTCGCGCTCGCCGACCGCTTTCCGCGCGACCTCGTAGAAGTGCTTTTCGAGAACATTCGGCTCGAGCGTGCTGCCCGACTTACTCGAGACGATAAACAGCGTCTTGGCCGGATCGATCCGGCGCTCGAAGGAGCGGATCTGCGCCGGGTCCATCGAATCGAGCACCAGGAGTTCGGGGGAGCCGGGATGACGGCCGAAGGTCTTGGCCATCACTTCCGGGCAGAGGCTCGATCCGCCCATGCCGAGCAGCAGCGCGTGGCTGAATCCTCGCGCCTCCTCGGCGATCTCGGGAAAATGGTGCAGGTGCGCGAGTTGATCCTCGGTGATGCCCAGCCACCCCAGCCAGTTGCCCTCGTCGGCGCCGGTCCACAGCACCGCGTCGCGCGACCACAAGCGGCGGGCCAGGCCCTTGGACCGCCACTCGTCGAATCCGGAGCGCAAGGAGGCTTCGAGCCTCTCGGGCAGGCGATGGGTTTCTGAATTGACGTCGGGCGCCGCCACCTGCTTGCGCCTCTTGCCCCGATCCACCGCCGCCAGCAGCTGGTCAAAGGCCGCCGCAAACAGGCCTACGCCGTCGTGCACGAGCTTGTCCGTCATCTCCTGCATGGAGATCCCGGCTCTGGCCAGCGAGGCCATAGTGTCGGCAGCGCCCTCAATGTCGTCATCCAGGCTCATGCGCGGCCGGCCGTGATCGCGGAAGGCCTCGAAGGTGTTGGTCGGGATGGTGTTCACCGTGTCCGGTCCGATCAGCTCCTCGACGTACATCACGTCGCGGTATTTCGGATTCTTGGTGCTGGTGCTGGCCCAGAGCAGCCGCTGCGTTCGGGCGCCCTTGGCAGCCAGCGCCTTCCAACGCGGCGTGGCGACAATCTCCTTGTACTTCTGGTAGGTGAGACGCGCGTTGGCGATCGCCACCTTGCCCAGGATGCTGCGCAGCAGCGCACCCTCGTCGTGGCTGGTCGTCTTCTTCAGCCGCTGCTCGATGATGGAATCGATCAGGGTGTCGATGCGGCTCACAAAGAAGCTGGCCACGCTTGCCACCCGGCTCACGTCGCCGCCGTGCGCCGCGTAGTCTTCCAGTCCGGCAATGAAAGCCTCGGCCACCTCTTCGTAGCGCTCCTGCGCGAACAGCAGCGTGACGTTGACGTTGATGCCCTGGCTGATGGCCTGACGAATGGCAGGCACGCCCTCCGCCGTTCCCGGAATCTTGATCATCACGTTCGGCCGGCCGATGGCCTTCCACAAGCGCTGCGCTTCTTTCAGCGTGCTCTCCGTTTCCTGCGCCAGGTAGGGCGACACTTCCATGCTGACGTAGCCGTCGCGGCCCTGCGTCTGATCGTAGACCGGGCGAAGCACGTCCGCCGCCGACTGGATGTCCTGGATCGCCAGCCGCTCGTAGATCGCCATGGCGTCCAGGTTGCCCTCGGCATAGAGCGTGGCCAGGTCGGAGGCGTAGTCGGAGCTGCCCGCGATCGCCTTCTCGAAGATCGAGGGATTCGAGGTCATTCCCTTCAGGCCGTCTTCGTCGATCATCCGCTTCAGCTCGCCGCTGGTCATCAAGGTGCGCCGGATGTAGTCGAGCCAGATCGCCTGCCCGTACTTTTCGAGCGCCTTGAGAGGATTCGCCCGATACCCCAGGCGTTCAGCGACGCTGGAATCTAATACCGAAACTGGATTTGCCATGAGCTCTAAACCTCCGTTCGGACGTCTGGTCGAATCGGGAGCAGCACGTCAGATCATGTTCAAAATCGCCCCGCTGGAGCTAATCGGCTTCTTTTCATAGACCTAACGGCTTTCATGAGCTAACTATCTTTATTTTGTTACACCTAACGGTTTCGTTCCCCTTCCAAAAAATTAAGCACCTTTGTTTTCATACACCTAACGGCTTCGTTTTTGGAAAAATCCCGCCATTTTAGTCCATAATTGATAAATATATTGTGAAGAACCACCTCCGCCGCAGCAAGCCGGCCGAATGCCGCGCCCGGCTTCTGCCCTCCGCAAGCCAGCCCCATGCCCCTGACGCTGACACCTCATTTTCAACCCTTTGCGAACCGGGCCTCGATGGCCTTGACCTTGGCCAGCCGGCGGACGTGCCGCTCCTCGCCAGAGAAGCTGGCGCCCAGGAATCGTTCCACGAGTTCCTTTGCCAGTTCAATGGCGATGATGCGGGCCCCGATCACCAGCACGTTCATGTCGTCGTGCTCGACTCCCTGGTGCGCCGAGTAAGCGTCGTGACAGACCGCGGCGCGGACCCCGGGCATCTTGTTGGCGGCCACCGACACCCCGACCCCGCTCCCGCACACCAGGACGCCGCGGTCCACCTGCCCGGCCCGGAGGGCGGTCCCCAGGGCGTCCGCGTAGTCGGGGTAGTCGTCACCGGGCCGCTCGGCGTGGGCGCCGACATCCAGCACCGTGTGGCCGAGACCCTCGATGTAAGTCCGGAGCTCCTGCTTCAGTTCAAAGCCGGCGTGATCTGATCCGATGGCGATGCGCATGATCACCTCATACTATCCCACCCCTTTGGATGGCTTCAACGACGCCTCGGTTCCATCCCGCCCTTCGTGGCGGCATCGAGCTCACTACGCCTTGATGGGCCGAGGTAGCAACGCCGTTTGGTTGACACCGCCTTTTGGCGCTCCCTATAATCGCAACTTCGCCCTCGCAGCCCCGCAATTCTCAGCTTCAAGCTGCCGAGCAACAGGAGACTCTTGTCGACCAGCGAGCAACCCGATCTCGTCGCCCAGCGCCACAAGAAGCTCGAGGCCATAGCCGCGCTCGGTTTTGAGCCCTATCCTCCGCGCTACGATTGCACCCACAGCCTGCAGCAGATCCGGGACACGTACGACTCCCACCCCGCGGAACAACTCGAAGGGGAGCGCGTTCCGGTGCGGGTGGCCGGACGCCTGATGACCATCCGGCCGCACGGCAAGGCGGGGTTCGCCCACCTGCAAAGCGGCGGAGCGCGGCTGCAGGTCTACGTGCGGCTCGACGCCGTCGGCGAGCGCGACTTCGAGCTTTACAAGCTGCTGGACGCCGGGGACCTGGTGGGCGTGGAGGGTTATCTTTTCCGAACGCGCACCGGAGAGCTCTCGGTGCACGCCGAGCGCCTGATGTTTCTGGCCAAGGCACTGCTGCCTATGCCGGAGAAGTGGCATGGCCTGGCCGACGTCGAGACGCGCTACCGCCAGCGCTACGTGGATCTGATGGTGAATCCGGAGGTGCGCGAGACCTTCGTGCAGCGCAGCCGGCTGGTCCGCGCCATTCGCGACTTTCTGGACGGCGAGGGCTACGTGGAAGTGGAGACGCCCATGATGCAGCCGCTGGCGGGCGGCGCCATGGCCCGGCCCTTCGTCACCCACCACAACGCGCTCGATATCAAGCTCTACCTGCGGGTGGCGCCCGAGCTGTATCTGAAGCGCCTCATCGTGGGCGGCTTCGAGCGCGTCTACGAGATCAACCGCAACTTTCGCAACGAGGGCATCTCCACCCAGCACAATCCCGAATTCACAATGCTGGAGTTCTACCAGGCCTACTCCGACTACCAGGAGATGATCGCGCTGACGGAGCGCCTGCTGAAGCACGTCACCCGGACCGTGAAGGGCTCGTTAGAGTTCGACTTTGCCGGGCACCACATCTCGCTGGAGCGCTTCGAGCGGCTGACCATGAAGGAAGCGCTGGTGCGCTATTGGCCTCAAGGCACCGCCGGGCCCAAGCTCGAGGACCTGGCGGACCCCAAGGCCATCTTTCACTGGGTGGAGGCTTACAAGGGCTGGGCGCGGTCGAGCGGCCGGGAACCGCTGGAGGTGGAGGCCGGGGCGGCGCCAGGGCTGGCGCTGCAGGTGCTTTTCGAAGAGGTCGCGGAACCCAGCCTCATCCAGCCGACCTTCATCACCGATTTTCCGCTGGAGGTTTCGCCGCTTTCCAAGCAGCGCCCCGACGATCCCAACTACGTGGAGCGTTTCGAGCTCTATATCGCAGCCATGGAGATTGCCAACGCCTTCAGCGAGCTCAACGATCCTGAGGAGCAGCGGCGCCGATTTCAGTACCAGCAGCTTCTGAGAGAGAAGGGCGATCTGACCGCCCACGCCATCGACGAAGATTACATCCGCGCCCTCAGCTACGGCCTGCCGCCCACCGGCGGCGAAGGGCTCGGCATCGACCGGCTCACCATGCTCCTCACCGACTCGCGCTCCATCCGCGATGTCATTCTCTTTCCTCTGTTAAGGCCGCAAAGCTAGAACGACAGTGGCAAGTGGTTAGAACGACAGTGGCAAGTGGTCAGTGGCAAGTGGCAAGAGGTGATCAGCGGAGACGCTTGTCACTTGTCACTTGTCTCTCGTCACTTGTCACTGCTCTTAGACCTACTGGACGATCAGCGTCACCGAGGTGGTGCTGTTCGGAACGCCCGGGGAACTTGCCGTGACGGTGATGGTGTAAGTGCCGGCCGACGTGCTGGAGGGCGGGGTAGCGCTGCTCGATCCGCCACCGCCGCACGCCGCCCAGGCCAGCACGAGCGAGAGCGCTCCTGCCAGCAGGCAGGTCCGCCAGACGATCCCCCGCCGCCGCCCGAGAAGTCCCGCGCCCACCGCCAGACTTGCCAGCACACCCAACCACAGCGAGGGCAAGGGCCAGGATCGCGGTCCGGATGGCTTTTGCGCGGGCGGCACGGCCGCTGTCGTGTTTACGGTCACCGTCGCCTTGGCCGTGTTGGGCGCGTTGAGGGTGAGCGAAGTGGGGGCCACCGAGCAGGAACCTGCCGGGATGTTGGAACTGCAACTGAGCGACACCGTCTGGTTGAACCCGCCGTTCGGCGAGAGCGTGATGGTGTAGGCGGCTGAGCTGCCCGCGCTGATGGTTTGGGTCGAATTGGTGGGAGGCGACAGGCTGAAGTTCGAACCCGCGCCGGAAAGCGGCACCGGGCCGTTCGAGGCCGCGCCGGAGACGGTGAGACTGGCGTTCTGGGTGCCGCCCGCCGTGGGCGCGAAGGTCACCGTAATGGTGCAGCTTGATCCGGCGGCCAGCGAGCCGGGGCAGTTGTTCGTTTGGGTGAACTCGGTGGCGGCCGCGCCGGTGATGGTGAGCGTGGAACTCGATATGGTGAGGGCGCTGGTCCCGCCGTTGCTCAGCGTCAAGGTCTGCGGGGTACTCTTGCCGCTCACGAGGACACCGCCAAAGGAGAGGTTGGTGGGTGAGAACTGTGCGAAAGGTCCGGTTCCGGTGCCCGTGAGCGACACGGTTTGCATGCTGCCGGCCACGTTGTTGCTGTCGTCGGTGATGGTGAGCGTGCCGCTGAGCGTTCCTCCCGCCGACGGAGTGAAGGTCACGGTAATCTTGCACGACGCGCCGGCGCTCACCGAACTGCCGCAGGTGTTGGTCTGGGTATAGCTGCTGTTGCCCGACACCGCGATCGAGGTCACAGTGAGGGTGGCGTTGCCGGTGTTGGAGAGCGCCACCGTCTGGGTGGGGGCCGGAGTATCGATCGTCTGGCTGCCGAAATTGAGGCTCGTCGGCGACACTGCCGCCACCGGAGCCTGATTGCCGGTACCGGTCAGCGAGACCGACTGGGTGCTGCCCGCGACGTTGTTGCTATTGTCGGTCACCGTCAGCGAGGCGGTCCGATTGCCGGCCGCCGTGGGCTTGAAGGTCACCGTGATGCCGCATGAGCCTCCGCTGGCAGGTAATGTCAGTGGAAGAGTCCCGCAGCCGCTCTCGCTAAAGTCGCCAGCGTTCGCACCAGTGAACGCAATGCCGGTTACGCTCAGCGCCGCGTTGCCGGTGTTGGTGAGCGTGACGGTCTGCGAGCTCGACGAGCTGCCCACGTTAGTGGTGGCAAAGGTGAGGCTCGCGGGCGAGGCCGACGCAAAAGGTCCGGTACTGCCGGTGCCGCTCAGGGTAACCGTCTGCGGGCTGCCAGCGGCGTTGTCGGTAATCGTCAGCGTCCCCGAGGCGCTGGCCGAAGCCGTCGGCTTGAAGGTCACGTTCAGTGTGCAGGACGAGTTGGCGGCCACGCTGGTGCAGTTATTCGACTGCGCGAACGGGCCGCTGACACTGACCTGGGTTACCGAGAGGGTCTGGTTGCCGGTGTTGGTCAGCGTCACCACCTGCGCCGGGCTGGTTGAGCCCACCGGCTGAGAACTGAAAGTGACGCTGGTGGGAGACAGGCTGGCTGCCGGCCCGTTGCCGGTTCCGGTCAGCGAGATCTTCTGCGGACTGCCGCTGGCGTTGTCGGTAATCGTGATTGTGCCCGTCTGAGTGCCGGACGCGGTGGGCGAGAAGGTGACGCTGATGGTGCAGTTGGCGCTCTGGGCCACCGAGCTGCCGCAGGTGTTGGTCTGGCCGAACTGGGCGCTGGCCGCGATCGAGGTAATCGTCAGCGTGCCGCTGCCGCTATTGGTCAGGGTCACGGTCTGAGCCGCGCTGGTGGTGCCGACATTCTGGCCGCTGAACGTGAGGCTGGTTGACGACAGGGTTACGGCGGGAGCGACGCCCGTGCCGCTCAGCGCCAGGACCTGCGGGCTGACGGGCACGTCGTCGGTCACTGTCAGGCTGCCGGTGCGGGTTCCGCTGGCGGCGGGGGTGAAGGTGACGCTCACCGTGCAATTCGCCGCCTGCGCGAAAGCCGAGCTCGTCGGACAGGTGTTGGTCTGGCCGAAGTCACCGCTGGTCACGAGGCTGGTCAGGGTGATCGGCGCCGTGCCGATGTTGGTGATCGTCACCGTCTGCGCCGGGCTGCTGGAACCGACCGAGTAGCTGCCGAAAGTGAGTGTGCCGGGCGAGAAAGCGATCTGAGGCTGATTCAGATAGACTTCCGCCGCCGGGGTAGTCTCGTCTGACACTGCCACATCCAGATAGGTGTCGTTGTTGAAATCAGCCACGATCACCGGCTGTCGCCGGTTGGGCGCCTGGGTGAACCCTGTGGCGTGATCGACATGAGACTGGAAGGTGCCGTCGCCATTACCGAGCAGGGTCGAGATGGTATTGGCGAAAGAGGACGTCGTGCCGGCAATGAGATCGAGCTTGCCGTCGCCGTTGAGATCGCCGGCAGCGATCCCGGCCGCGTTCAGACCCGCGGTGTAAAGTTTCGGGGCGCCGAAGGTCCCGCTTCCGATGTTGAGCAGCACCGAGACGTCGCCGTTGCCACTGTCGGCGGTGGCGAGGTCAGGCATTCCGTCGTCGTTGAAGTCTCCCACCACCACGGACGACGGCCCGGAACTGGCGCCGGTGGAATATTGGGTAGCCGTCTTGAAGCTCCCGTCGCCGTTGCCGAACAGTACGGACACACAATCTACTAGAACGACCTTGGTGCCAGGAGCAAGCGCAGGTAGCGTGTCAGCAATCACCAGATCGAGGAAGCCGTTGCCACCATTGGCGGTCCCCTTGTCGTGCACATCGGCGGCCACGATCCAGGATGGGTTCGGGGCTCCGCACGCGGTGCCGTTCGCCGAGTAATCGGCGTGCGTCTGGAAAGTGCCGTTCCCGTTTCCGAGCAGGATGGAGACCGTGCCTGCCGAAGCATTGCCCACGGCGAGGTCAAGCTTGCCGTCGCCATTGAAGTCGCCGACGGCCACCGACGTAGGACCAAATCCAGTCGCATAGGTCGGGACGGTGCCGGACGACGGAAAGGTTCCGTCGCCGTTGTTGAGCAGGATTGAAACGGTGTTGTCGCCAAAATTGGCAATGGCAAGATCGGGCTTCCCGTCGCCGTTGAAGTCCGCTGCCACCACAAACTGAGGGTCCGTGTCGGAGGTGTTTCCCGTGGGGTAGTTGGCCGAGCTCTTAAAGGTGCCGTCGCCGTTGCCCAGTAGCACCGAGACCGAACTGCTGGCGGTGGCATTGTAAGCGACCGTGGCCAGATCCAGGTTGCCGTCCCCGTCGAAATCGGCCGCCGCGAGTGAGATCGGGCTCTGGGATATCGTCTTATTCACCGTCACGGTGCTCGAGAAGACCCCGGAGCCGTTGTTCAACAATACGGAGATGTCGCTGTCGCCTGGGTTCGCGAACACCAGGTCCAGGTGCCCGTCGCCGTTGAAGTCCGCCGCCGCCACCGGATTCGGGGAACCCCCGGAAAGTGCCCCGGTGGAGTAAGTGACCTGCGTCTGGAACTGTCCTGTCCCGAGCCCAAGCAGGATCGCCACCGAATTGCTCTTGGCGCTGGAGACGGCGAGGTCGAGGTTATGGTCGCCGTTGAAGTCGCCCACCACTAGCGAAGTGCAGAGCGTGTAGACCGCCGGCGTGGTGACCGTGGGGAACAGCTTGGAGTTGCCGCTGTTGATCAGGATGGAGACGTTGCCGTCACCGCCATCGGCCGCAGCCACGTCCGGCTTGCCGTCGTTGTTGAAGTCGCCGACCACCACCTGGACCGGGTTGCGGCCGGTGGCGTATTCGGTGTGCGACTGGAAGGTGCCGTCGCCGTTCCCCAGCAGCACCGAGATCGAGTTGATCGACTTGTCGGCCGTGACTAGGTCGAGCTTGCCGTCCCCGTTAAAATCTCCGATCGCCACCGAGGTGGGGCCGGTCCCGGTGGGTGCGGGCGAGCTTTGGGCCTGGTTGAAGGTGCCATCGCCATTCCCGAGCAGCACCGAGACGGTGTTGTCACTGAAGTTAGCCACCACGAGGTCTATGTTGCCGTCGCCGTTTACGTCAGCCGAGGCAATCGATTGGGGGTTGTTTCCGGCCGTGGCGGCGGCCACGCTCACCACGAAGGTGCCGTCACCGTTTCCGATCAACACGGAGACCGTACCCGGGGTCAGGCCCGAGTTCGCAACCGCCAGATCCGGCTTGCCGTCGCCATTGAAGTCGGCCGCCACAATGGCGACCGGGTTGGTGCCGACGCCGTAGTCGACGTGGGGCTGGAAGGTGGCGTCCTTGTTGCCGATCAGGATCGAGACCGAATTGGCACCCTGGTTGGCCGCCGCCACGTCCGGCTGGCCGTCGCCGTTAAAGTCAGCGCTGACAACGGCTTCCGGAGACTTCCCGGTTGCAAAGGTGTTGGCGTTGAACACGTAGCTCTGAGCGGATGCCTGGACGGCGCCGAAGCCCCCCAGTAAGACCAGCAGGGCCAGCAGCCTGACCGTAGCCGAAGAACGTCGATAACCTTTCAACTTACCCCTCCCAGATTGCGCAGTCAGAGCTTGTACCGAGCGGGAGACACCCCTGCGGTAGCGGCGGAATCTTGCACTATGCCGCGTCGACCTTTGTCATCAAGGCCCTGAAATCAATGGTGAGTGCGCCCAATATATGAAAGTGAAAATTCTAGCTTTGGGCGTTCTGGCAAGTCAAGCTTTCAGCGCCGTCAAGACGCGCTATTTCACGCGATTGTAAGCTAAGAAAGATGTATTGCCCCGGAGGTAAAAAGCCGGCTTTTCGAGCCCATTTTTGTTGAGATCACGACGATTAGCCGGCGTCAGACGGGGGTCAGGAACCGGCCCAAAGTCACCTCGGCGCCTGGAAGGACTGAACCTCTCCACTCTCACGCTCAAGGGATTCGAGCCTCTGCTGGCTTAGTTGATCCGACGCCTTTCGCAGACCTTCCGAGGCCTCGAGGGCGGCCTGGGCTTTGGCGCTGTCTCCAATCTTGCGATAGAGCGCGGCCAGCCGGTAGTGGACCTCGCCGTCGCGGTCGCTTGGGACCAGAAGCAGCAAGTCCTGGATGGCGGCCGTGGTCTGTCCCAACTCCGCTTCGGCCTTCGCCAAGTCGAGCCGGGCCCGCCGCTCGACGTCGGGATCCGCGAGAGCGCGCCTGAGCGGGTCAACCGCTTGCTGCCATTGGTGTTGCTGGACGTAGCTGTCGCCAAGCTGGTACGAGGCGACCGGCGATCCCGGCGACAGCTCCAGCGTCTTTTCGAGCTCCGCCTCCGCGCGGGTCCAGTCTCCGGCCATCCAGCAGACCGTTCCCAGCCCCAGATGCAGATCGGGCAGATCCGGAGCCAGCCGCAACGCGATCTCGTATTCGCGGCGGGCGGCCGACAGCTGATTCTGATCCGCATCGTGTTGAGCCACAATCTCATGGACCCGCGCCGAGTCGGGGCTGAGCTCGGCCAGTTTGGCGAAGGCCTGTCCAGCCAGCGCCGAATAGTCCTTCGATAGCCAGTACTGCGCCCAGGCGTTGTGGGGAACGGATCGCAGCAGGCTGCGGGCCCGATCCTGAGATCGTTCGTATTCCTGCAGCCGGTACTCGAGCTCGATCAGCCGGGTGGTTTGGCTCTCGCTCAGCTTGGCCTCGGAGCCGAGCTTCCGGTTCAATTGCGCCGCACACGCCTCGCCGATCCAAAGTCCTGGTGAGAGCTCATCGTGGGGAGCAGGATCGCACTTCGTTTCCGCGGGGTCGAGGCGCGGCTGCGATTCCAGGCCGTCGCTCCCGAGCCAGAGGCTTAGCAGCTTCCCGGCCGGAGAACCGGCGAGGCGTGCGGGGAGCGCGATCCGGCCCTGTTTCCAGGCCTCCGACAACCGGGCCGGCGGCGGCGATTCCAGCCGCAGCCGCAGTTCGCGGGGATAGAGCTCCATCAGGCGTTCGAAGATCCCGAACGCCTCATCCCACCGGGCCTCCAAGGCGTCGACCTCCACCGCCCCCAGCAGAGCCGGCAACGACTCCGGATTCTGCGACAGCTCAGCCTTGAACTCCCGTCCGGCAGCCCCCGGATAGCCAAGGTGGAGAAGGGCGGTTCCCAGTTCGGCGTGGAGTCCCGGCAGAAAAGCCGGTTGCACACCAGCGGAGCCAGACGCCGAGCCGTGCACCGCCGGAAACAGCTTCTGGGCCGCTCCCCAATAGTCGCCGCGATCCTGAAGTTGCTCCGCCGTCAGCAGGACCGGCAGAGCCGTCCGGCCTCGCTCGCCGTCGAGGCTCGCGGCAGTCTTTTGCGCCAGCCCGGTATACACCAGGCCCAGCTTGTACCAGGCTTCGCCCACCCCGGGTGTGCGGCGCAACTGATCGCGGTAAGTATCGGCCGCCTCCTCGGGCTGGCCGTTGCGAGCGAGCGCGTCTCCCAGGGCGAGCCGCGCCGTGCCGCTATCAGGACTCAGGGCCAGCGACTGGCGCAGCGATCGAATGGCCTCCGGAAGGTCATTGAGATCGAGGTAGTCCAGACCTCTCACCAGCCAGGCGTGGACTGGAATTGCGGCTTGCGCTCGGCCTTCGGCCTCGTCGAAGGGGAAAGGCTGGAGCGCTTCCAGAGACTCCCGGTAGCGATGGAGGAGAAACTCCGCGTTCGCCAGCCGCGTCCGGACCTCGATCAGGGCCGGCGAAAGGGCCAAAGCGGGTTGGGTCGACAGGAACTTCTGGTAGTGGCGGGCCGCCTCCTCATAGCGTCCGGAACGGTCGGCCTGGGCGGCCGCCGCCAGCTCGTCCTGAGCCTCGCCCTGCTGAAACGAGTTCGGGTCGGACGAGCCCGGCGAAACCTGCGCCCTCAAGCTCATTTGGAAGGACGTCCCAAGGAGAGCGAAGAGGAAGGGGAGACCCATGGCCAGCCCTGGCCGGTGCCGCCGCGTTTCGTTGGGCAGGGAAAGCCAGCTCACAGCCTCCATTTTACTCTGCTCCGAACCGCCTTCATTGGATGGCGTAGCCGGACGCCGGTCGATGCTATTCTGAAAGCTCAGGGGAGTCCCGTCGAGATGAGGGTCGCATCGTAACGAATCGCCGCCAATTTCTGCGCCACTCCGCCGGACTGTGCTTCGTTCTTCCGGTATTTCGCGGTGGCACGCTGGGCCAGCCGTTGCTGGCTCCGGCCGGTCAGACACAGTGGTTTGTGGACGTGGCCAAGGAGTCTGGCCTCAGTGCTTTTCGCGACACCTGTGGTTCGCCCGCCAAAGACTACCTGGTGGAAACAGTAGGCAGTGGCGTGGCCGTTTTCGATTACAACGGCGACGGACTGATGGACATCCTGCTGGTGAACGGTTCCTCCTTCCAACTGCTGGACGATCCCAGCCTGCCGCGAACCTCCAGCCGTCTGTTTCGCAACAACGGCGACGGCAGCTTCACCGACGTGACCCGTGCCAGCGGGCTGATCAATGGGGGCTGGGGCATGGGAGTGGCGGCGGCCGACTTTGACGGCGACGGCCAGTTGGATGTCTTCATCACCAACTTCGGCGCCAACGCCCTCTTCCACAACAACGGCAACGGCACCTTCACTAACATCACGCGTGAGGCCGGGCTCGAAGGCGGCAACTGGTCGACCGGTTGCGCCTGGGGCGACTACGATGGCGACGGCCGGCTCGACCTGTACGTCTCCCGTTACGTGGACTTCGACCGCGCCCGCATTCCGCGTCCCGGCACGGCGAATTACTGCCTCTATCGCGGCGTTCCGGTAGCTTGCGGACCGCAAGGCCTGCCCGGGCTGCCCGACCTCTTTTATCACAACGAAGGCGGCGGCAAGTTCCGCGAGGTGAGCCAGGAGATCGGCATCCGCGATACCGACCGCGCCTATGGATTCAGCGTGGCCTGGTGCGATTTCGACAACGACGGCTACCCCGACATCTACGTGGCCAACGATTCCATGCCCAACTACCTCTGGCACAACAAGCGCAACGGCACCTTCGAGGAGATCGGGATGGAGGCGGGCTGCGCCGTCAGCGGCGACGGCCGCCCGCAATCGTCGATGGGCATCGCGCTGGGCGACTACAACAACGACGGCTGGATGGATCTCCTGGTGACGAATTTTTCCGAGGATTACAGCACCCTGTACCGCAACACCCGGGGCCAGTTCGACGACGTGACTTTCGAGGCGGGCCTCGGAACCGTAAGCTTCAAACAGCTAAAGTGGGGCGCCGGTTTCATCGACTTCGACAACGACGGCTGGAAGGACCTCTTCGTGGCCGACGGACACATCTACCCGCAGGCGGAGAAGGCCGGCAACACCTATAATCAGGCGAACCAGTTGTTCCGCAATCTGCGCAACGGACGCTTTGCCCTGGTGGCGAGCGCAGAGAGCGGATTAACCCAGTCCTGGAGCAGCCGGGGCGCGGCTTTCGGCGATCTCGATAACAGCGGGCGTGTCTGGGCTGTGGTCAACAACATCGATCAGGCGCCCTCCCTCTATAAGCCGCAGGGTTCCGCCGGCGCGTGGGTCCGGTTCAGGCTCATCGACGCCAGGACCCGCCAGGACGCGATCGGCGCCCGCATCAAGGTGACGGCCGGCGGTATCACCCAGATGGATGAAGTGCGCAGCGGGCAGAGCTATCTGAGCTGCTGCGATCCGCGCCTTCATTTCGGCCTGGGGCAGGCGACCTCGATCGAGAAGGTCGAGATCCGCTGGCCTGACCGCCAGGAGGAGAAGTACGAACGCCTGGCCGTCAACCGCGAGCACGTCTTCCGGCACGGAGGCCGTTAGCCCGAAAGGACGAACCACAACGCTGATCGGTATGGCTCCATTGCACCGCAAATTTGTTGCGCCTGCCGGGTCGGGCGGACCCTTGGGATCCTGCTGGCCTCTGACTCCAGGCCGGCGGGTTTCTCTCCTGATCCCTCTGGCGCTGTGCCTGCTTCCGGCGGCCCTGGCTCCGGCCCAAGTGACGGAGCGCGGGCCGGCTCAAGGAGAGATCGCGCCCACTCCGGCCGTCATCAAGGCGGAGGATGTGCTGAGCGAGGTCGCCGCGGCTCGCCAGGCGATTCACGAGCACCGGCATCCTGCCCAGGCTTACCTGCGCCTCGGCACGGCGCTGCGCTCGGGCGGCGATCCGCAGGGAGCCCTCGACGCCATCAATCTCGCCCTTTCCCTCGACCCGACGCTGGCGGCTGCCTGGCTGCAAAAGGGTCTTATCGCGAAGGATCGCGACACCTTGAAGACCGCCAGCGCCGATTTTCAAAGGGCGGTGGAAGCCGATCCCAAAAGCATCCCGGCCCGGCTTGAACTCGCGGCTATGTTGTTCGGCGACGGCAACTTCGACGGCGCCGGCGCCCAGATCGAGGCCGTGCTGCGCCTTGACCCTCAGAATCCCCACGCCCTCGATGGGCTTGGCTTTCTCCAGTTGCAGCGCGGCGATCTTCAGGCCGCGGCCGTCAGCTTCCGCAAGGCGGTGGCGCAGAAACCCGATTTCCCGGAGGCGCAGGAGAATCTGGGCGACACGCTTCTGAAGCTCGAGGATTGGGCAGGCGCGCGCGCGGCCTTTGAGCAGGCTCTCAAGGCCGAGCCGGACGAGGCCATGGCGGTCTACGGCCTGGCCACCGCTCTTCGCCATCTGGGCGAGACGGCCCAGGCCGAGGCTCAGTTCGCCAAGGCCCGATCGTTGATGACGATGAACACAGCGGCCGTCCGCGCCCAGGGAGAGAACAATCGCGGGCTGCAGTTGTGGTATGCCGGCGACCTGAACGGGGCGGCCGCGGCTTTTCGCAGCGCTCTGGCCGACGACGCCAGCTACGCCGACGCTCATAACAACCTGGGCGGCGTGCTCTGGCAGCAGAAGCACAGCAGCCAAGCCACCGCCGAGTTTGCCGCCGCGGTGAAGGCCAACCCGGATTTCGCCAAGGCCCGCAATAACTATGGCAACGCCTTGATGAGCGCCGGGGACCTGAAAGGAGCAGTGGAGCAATTCCAGGCCGCGGTCTCCCTCGAGCCGGGTTTCGCCACCGGCCACTTCAGCCTGGGCATGGCCTTGGCCAAAGCCGGGGAGAGTCAGCGGGCGGAGGATGAATTCCGCAAGGCCCTCACCCTCGATCCGCAAATGGCCGTGGCCCATTTCGAACTCGGCCTGTTGCTAGCCTCTCATCCTAGCTCAGCGGCCGCTCCGCTCGACTCGACCGCGCGCTCTGAGCTCGAGGAAGGCATGCGCCTGGACCCGCAACTGCGGGCCGCGCTGCCTGCCAAGGTCGCGCAGGCGTTGGCGACCACCGGGCCTTAGCGTCGGCGCCGAAGCCGCGGCCCGTGACCCGCAGCTTTGCAAATCCCAATCCGCTATTTTGCGAAGGATGACAGTTGGTGAGGCTCGCACCCGGAGGGTCATTCCCGCGAAAGCGGGAATCCACGGCAGGATGCCAGTTCCGCAGTTTGATGGCCGGCCACCGGGTTCGTCTTGGCCCGACAGCCCGCGACGCCAAAACACACACATTCCGCGAGGGACCAGTACTTTAGTCCTAAAAACAACCCGACCAGAGTGCCATCGAGAGCGTTCCCGGTCCTGCCGAACGTAGTCTGTGAAAAGCGAGTCTGTTATCGCGGTCAGGAGCAGAGAGAGCGGGGTTGCCAAGTCGCCAGGCAGCCCCGCTCGAGCCATGGCAGTCCTTGTGGCATGACGATGTCTTTTTAAACTAATCGGCCTCACCTTCTTATCGCCACCGGGGGGCGGTGCCGTCTCCTTCACCGCCTCCCAGACCCAGCTTTAGCCGTCAACCTTCCTCCTCAAACTCAGCTCCACGCTCCCGCGGGCTCAGCGGCCTTATGGGACCCACTCCTTTGTGTTTTGAAAGCAAGCAAGCCGGAAAATACTTGTCTTTGAAAGCATGTTGAGCGTCCTTCAGGGATCGATTGGCGTAAAAGTGTGCAAAAGAATAACACCTTTCGTCGCGGACTGCTGCCGCAGCATCGCCGTAAGTTGTTGAAAATAGGTTCTGCAGTACCTAGCAACTCTCGAGGCCGATTTAAGGGTCCCCGAGGCCGCCTCGACGCCGTTTGACGTTCGGTTCCAGCTCACCCGGACCGCGGAGCGGACTGATGTCTTTGAAAGCAAACTTACCCTCAGAACGTTTCGTTTGAAAGCATGTCAAGAGCTGTGCTGAGGCCATTTTGCTCAAAAGTGTGAAAAATAGTAACACTTTTCGTAGCGGACATGGTCAGAAGCTCCGGCTGTAACTTATTGAAAACAGGTTCGAGGGTCAGGGACCGTTTGCGGGCCTATTTCGGCAAGTTTTCAGAGGCTGTTCCGGATCACTCGATCAGGTACCGCACGCCTTCGATGGTGTTGTTGGCGTAGGCGTCGAGCCGCTTGGCATCGCGCTGCGCGGGCTGCTCTAAGCCATTTTGATCGATAGCTTTACAGGCCACGTTGAGGACCCCTGGCTCCGGGATCTTGACTGCGATCCTCCACGGGGACCATTCATAGCGGGGGCCTGGGTCGAGCCGCGCGACCCGCCAAGTGGCTCCATTGTCAGTACTTACCTCGACTGCCGCGATCTTGGTGCCCCCCGACCAGGCGAGGCCCCGGACGGTCACCGTGCCGGGGTGCAGGATCACGCCCAGCGCAGGGTAATTGATGACCGACTTAACTAACACATTCGGCAGGGGATGATACTCCGGCCGGCCTGACGGCGTGCTGACTCTGGCGAGGTAGTCGTCAGCCTGGGGGGGCAGGGGAGAGTCGGATAAGACGATGCGCTGCAGCCACTTAACCGAATTCATGCCGTACCAGCCCGGAAAGAGGGCCCGCCAAGGCGCGCCGTGCTCCGGGGTGAGGGGTTGCTGATTGAGCCGGGTGGCCAGCAGGGCGTCCGGCCCCACCTGACCGATCTCGACGCTGCGGGTAAAGCCATCCTTTCCTATCAGATGCACGTAGGAGGCCCGGGACGTGGGGCGCGCCAGAGCCAGCACGTCGGCCAGCCCCCAGCCCTCCCAGAGGCCGTTGCTGGCCAGCGCTTCCGGGCCCGTGCCGTTGCCGGAGCACTCCAGGACGGATCCGATCTGCTTTGTTTTCAGCGAAGAAAGGTCAGGGGCGGCCAGCTTGAGCGGCCGGTCAACCTCGCCCCCGATGCTTAGCGAAGCGTCCTGGCTGCTGCCGGGGATCGCGAAATGGCACCGGACAAAAAAATCCTCGACGGGCGTATACTGGCCCTCCTGGGACTGAAGGTTAAACTCCGCGATCAAGGGGTTCTGAGAAAGTAGAATAGAATCAGCAAGAAGCCGCCACCTGGCAGGGATCAGGCCGGCGGTGCCGCCCCCGGCCAGCGCGATGAACTCTCTTCGGCGCATCGAAAACCATTTTAGCGCGTCCAATGGTTGGGTCTCAACAGCACATGCGCGGGCCGGCGCGCGGCTTAAGCTACGCCTTCTGAATCAATCGGTTATGGCGGCAAAGGCGGCGGGAGCCCGTTAGCGCGGAGCTGGAGGCGGCAGTCATGATTTCGCGCCGCGACCCGCTTGATTCTGGCATTTTGGTCTGTTATATTACACTTATGGCAGACGAGATCGCCGAAAGCTTTTGCTTTTAAAGGAGTTGTCAATGGCCGCTAATTTGGAAGTTACACCCTACGCCGCCCAGAAGGTAAAGGAGATCATGTCCCAGCAGGACCCCCTGCCGGCCGGTCTCCGCGTTTCTGTGGTGGGTGGCGGGTGCTCCGGGTTCTCTTATCAGATGAACTTCGAGAGCCAGACCAACCCGATCGACAAGGTGCTGGAGTTCGACGGGTTGAAGGTGTTCGTCGACCAGGCGTCCCTGATGTACCTGAAGGGCACCAAGATCGACTTCGTGGAAACGCTTGAAGGATCTGGGTTTAAGTTCGAGAACCCGAACGTCAAGTCGACCTGCGGCTGCGGCAGTTCGTTCACCGTTTAAGCGAAGCGGTCGGGAGATCGCTCTGACGCCCCGGTGTTCTTTCTCGGGAGACGCGCCGGGGCTTCGTGTTTTGGGCCCCATCCTTCAGGCGCATGCGGATAGCGCTCGCCCAGATTAATACCACCGTCGGCGACTTCACCGGCAACGTGGAGCGGATCGCCCGCTTTGCCCGCGAGGGCGCCCACCGCGGCGCCGATCTCGTTATCTTCCCTGAACTTGCAATCACCGGCTACCCCCCGCGCGACCTGGTCGAGGAGCCGCACTTCGTCGAGCGCTCGGAGCGCGAACTGGAGCGCCTGGCGGGGCTGGTCCCCGAGGTCAGGATCCTGGTGGGCTACGTCCGCCGCTCCTCCGCGAGCCCTGGAAAGCCAGTATGTGACTCTGCCGCTTTACTTTACGGCGGACGACAGGTGCTCGTCTACGACAAGATTCTGCTCGCCTTCTACGACGTCTTCGACGAGTCCCGCTACTTCGAGCCCGGCGCCGCGCCCGCCTTCTACGAGCTCGAAGGGTCGCGCCTCGGGATCACCATCTGCGAGGACGTCTGGAACGACAAAAGCTTTTGGGAGACAAGATTTTACAAGCGGGACCCGGTGGAGGAGACGGTTCGCGGGGGGGCCACCGTGCTGCTCAATATCGCCTCCTCGCCGTTCTCGGCCCAGAAGATCGAATTTCGCTGCCGCATGCTCAGGAACATCGCTGAGCAGCGGCGGATGCCGGTGGCCTACGTCAATCAGGTGGGCGGCAACGATCAGCTGGTGTTCGACGGGTCGAGTATAGCCTTTGATTCCAATGGCTTAGAGGTGGCCCGGGCGAGGGCGTTCGAAGAGGACCTGGTCGTCTTCGACACCAACCCCGGGGCCGGCCCCGACCGTCACGAGCTCCGCGCCGGCCCGTCCTCCGATGCCGAGGCGATCTACGAAGCGCTCAAGCTCGGCACCCGCGACTATTTGTCTAAGTGCAGTTTCAAGAAGGCCTTAGTGGGATTGAGCGGCGGCATCGACTCCTCGCTGGTGGCCGCCGTCGCGGCCGACGCCATCGGCCCGGAGAACGTGCTGGGCGTGGCCATGCCCGGGCCCTATTCCTCAGCGGGCAGCGTGCGCGACGCCGAAACGCTGGCCCGAAACCTCGGCATCGACTTTAGAGTCATACCGATAACGCCCATCTTCGAGGCCTACCTGAACACACTCGACCCCGCCTTCGGCGATCGGCCCCGTGACGTCACCGAGGAGAACGTGCAGGCGCGCATCCGGGGCAATATCCTGATGGCGCTCTCCAACAAGCTGGGCAGCATCCTGCTAAGTACAGGCAACAAAAGCGAGTTAGCGGTGGGCTACTGCACCCTCTATGGCGACATGGCGGGCGGCCTGGCCGTGATCGCCGACGTGCCCAAGACCATGGTCTACGAGCTGGCCCGCTACGTGAATCGCGAGCGGGAGCGCATCCCGTCGGCCTCCGTCACCAAGCCTCCATCGGCGGAACTCCGGCCGAATCAGACAGATCAGGACACCCTGCCGCCCTACGAGACCCTCGACGCCATCCTGCAGGCCTACATCGAGGAGCATCAGTGCGCCGAGGAGATCGCGGCCCGTCTCGCTTTCGACCCCGCGCTCGTGAAGCAGACGGTCCGCATGGTCAACGCCGCCGAGTACAAGCGCCAGCAAGCCGCTCCGGCTCTAAAGGTTACGGAGAAGGCCTTCGGCATCGGCCGCCGCTATCCGATCGCCAACCAGTTCGTGGAGTGAGGGCCGGCCACCCCCTTTTCCAACCCATCTTTGGAGGCGTTAGAGCTACGATTCGAAGTGAAAAGTGTGCAAATACTTCACACTTTTGGCAAAATCGGGATAGAAATCCGGTCCACGTGAAATCAAAGGGACATACCTAGGCGAATAGATGGCGAAAATTAGCTCACTGATTCTAAATGGGTTACTACGACGTTCTTCGAAACGAGACGAGCGCGACTCAGCTCGTGGCCTGCGACGCCGTTGCCCAGGGCAAAGCTTCACACCAGGGGTGGGTGAAAACCGAACGGCTGGCTGAGGTGTGGGCTTGACGATCGACCGGGCAGCGAGGTCGAGAAGGACTGCGCGTGGCACGGACCCCACTGTGGGGCCCGCAGTGTTCACAAGTGCAAAAGCGCACGACGCGGACCAGCGAGTGTGCGTTCCGCCACGTCCGCTCTCCGCAATCGAAAGTGAGTTCCGCTATACTGGGTACGCTTGATTTACAGCGTGTTGCGTCCTCTCGGAGAACCCATGAAGGCCTCCTACCTGGGCAAGGTGATCGAGTACTTCAATCCCATGCAGTCTCTCGACGAGAAGCGCAAGCAGTGGTACGTCGACCGGCCGGACAACCCCCACGAAGAAATCAAGGTGCTACTGCTCCACGACCCGACGCCTCTGAAGATTCTCTTCAGCGGACACATCGGCTCTGGGAAAAGCTCCGCCCTCAACCGCCTCACCGCCGACCCTGAGATCAAAAACGGCTTCTTCATCGTGCAGTTCTCGGTGGAGCGCGATTTAAACATTTTCGACTTGACTTACTCCGACTTGCTGCTGGCCATCGGTAAAAGGCTCTTCGATGAGGCTGACGGGCGTAACTTGCAGCTTGATGAGAAGCTCCTCACGGACCTCGAGAAATGGACCGCGGAGGTCTCGGTGGTAAGGAAGAAAGAAGAAGGCGCGGACGTCGCGGTGAAGGGAAAGATCAGCGCGTGGTTTTTGAGTGCTGTCGGCACCTTAAAGACGGGTTACTCCGAGAACAAAGAATTCCGGCAGAAGTTCGAGCCCCGCGTTCCGGAACTGATCGTCTTCATCAATCGCATCATTCACGCCATCCAGACGCACCCGGGGGGCGGCAAGAAGGTCCTACTCGTCATAGAAGACCTCGACAAGCCTCCCGTTGACGTTTCGCTGGACCTCTTCCTTACCAAGGGTCCGGTCCTGGTTCAGCCGGAATGCAAGATCGTCTTTACCGTGCCTACCTCGGTGCTCTACTCGGGCCAGATCAAGGTGGTGCAGCAGAACTTTCCCATGCAATATGTGTTGCCCAATTTCAAAATCAAGGACCCGGCCGGTGATAAGAGCGACACAGCCTGGAATTGCATGCGGGATATCGTTCTGCGCCGCCTGGATGCGCCGCTGATCGACAGTGAGGCTCTGGACTACGCCGTCGAAATGAGCGGCGGTGTCACACGCGAGCTGATCCGCATCATCCAGGCGGCAGCCCTGCGAGCGGTGGTCACCAAGGCCAACGCCATCCAGCGGGTTCACGTGGATCACGCGGTGGTGAAGTTTCGGGGTGAGTACAGCAATCAGCTTACCCGCCAGGAGTCGGTAGAGATTCTGCGCGAAGTGCACAAGACCCGCCAGCTGCGCTCCAAGGACGAGAAGCCCATGCTGGACCTGATGCACAACCTGATGATTTTGCAATACCCGAACGGCCCCGGCTGGTACGAGGTGAATCCCATTGTCCGGCAGCTTATCGGAGTCTGAAGTCAAGGCGACCGGGATCGAGTGGCTCACCACCCGGGACCGCGAAGCCGTGGCCGAGATTGTGGCGCTGGTGGCGAATAGCCGCAGCCAGGGCTGTGTGTATTTCGGAATCTGTAACAACCGCCTGAAGGTCGCCGCGCTGGAGGCCGAACTGGCGAAGCAACTGCGAATCCATGGCATCGAAACCGCGCCTGTGGTGCTCGCCGAGCGCAGCGAGAGCGAGGGGCAGCCGGCCTACCGCGTGCTGATTGCTGATCCCGTAGCCTACTTCGCAACCAATGGGCCCGCCAGGCCGACCCTCTTTCTGGTGCGCGGCCTCCCCGAGCTGATCCGGTCGGAGATAACGGAAGAAGGATCAGGGCCGGCGCCTGTGTCACAGCGGCTGAACTACGGCCGGGAGGTATTCCGGCATCAGGTCATCTGTGCCCTCTTCTGGATCGATCCCGAGACTTCCCGTTACCTTGCCGAGCGAGCCCGTGACTTCTGGTCGTTCCGTTCGGGTACGTCGCAGTTCGACGATGGGCCGTGCGAGCCAGGTGCGCCCTCGGAGGTGCGTGGCGACTGGCAGTCGGAGGCTGGAAGCTCGCGCTGGCACGGTGATCTCCAGGAGAAGCTCAGTCAGCTTGCCGCCTACCGGTCGAAATCACCACGCGATGAAAGCTCGATCGCTAGCCTTCTTCTGGAGATCGGACGCATCCGGACGGAACAACACGACTTGCAGGCGGCCCTGGAAGCGCTCCACGACGCCGAAGAGACCTTCGATCGCCTCGGCAACCGTCGTCAGCTCAGCAACGTGAAGACGCGGCTCTCCTGGGCTTATAAGGTGGCGGGCCGTTTGGACAGGGCGGAGGAATGTGCCCGGGCCGCCATCGCCCTCGACGAAGAGCTTCATGATGAAGCCAGCTTGGCGGCCGATTACAGCAATCTCAGTCAGCTTTACTATGCGCGAGGGGAGTTGGACGAAGCGGAGCGATGGCTAAGGAAGGCAATCGCCTTGGACGAACGGCTGGGTAACGAACGTGCGCTGGCCAGTTACTATAACAATCTGAGCCAGATTTACGACGCGCGAGGTGAGTTGGGCGAGGCGGAGCGATGGCTGCGCAAGGCGATCGCGATTGGCGAGCCGCTTGGCAACGAACGGGCTCTCGCCATTCGGTATAACAACCTGAGTCAGATTTATCAGGCCAGGGGCGAGTTGGGGGAGGCGGAAAATTGGTTACGGAAGGCGATTGCCATTGACGAACGGCTGCGTAACGAACCCGGGCTCGCCACTCGTTACAACAACCTGAGCATCATCTACAAGGCGAGAGGCGAGTTAGGCGAAGCGGAGCAGTGGCTGCGGAGGACGATCGCCATTCTCGAGCGCCTGGCCGACGAGCCCCATCTGGCAATTGCGTACAACAATCTGAGCCAGATTTACCAGGCTAGGGGCGACTTAGCGGAAGCGGAGCAGTGGTTGCGGAAGGCGATCGCCATTGACGAGCGGCTCGGCGACGAACCCAATCTCGTGATTGATTACAACAACCTGGCCCAGATCCACAAGGCCAAAGGCGACCTTGCCGAGGCAGAACGCTGGTTGCGGAAGGCGCTGGCTCTGGCTGAGACCAAGGGCAGCGCAGACGCGCTGGCCACCGTCAAGGCCAATTTGGAGTCTCTGGCCGAATGACGTGCACGGTGCAAGGATGCCCGGGCGAGTACGAAGCGCGCACCGTGGTTCATACGGTGCAGCGACAGGGCGAGATCATTGTCATCGATCACGTTCCGGCCGAGGTATGCAGCGTTTGTGGCGACCTCTTGTTCACGGCTGAGACCGTTCGGCGCCTTGAGGCCCTCCTTCGAGCAACACCCCCACCAAGCCGCAATGTCCCCGTGTACGAGTTTGCTTGAAGCGCGGACCAGGAGCGGGATCTGATCACCTGGGTCCGTTGCTTTTATACCCAAACCAATCCGCTATGCTTCGTTGTGACGCTGAAAGCGCCCTGAGTTATTCGTACCGCAGCGCCACCATCGGGTCCACACGTGTCGCGCGCCGAGCGGGGATGTAACACGCCAAGACTGACACCGCGACCAGTACGAGCGAAACCAGCGCAAAGGTAGCAGGATCTCGAGGGGCGACGCCGAAGAGGAAGCTAGCAAGGAAGCTCGTGAGCGCCCAGGCTCCCACGATGCCCAGGACCACGCCGATCAGGGTGAGCCGCAGGCCTTGTCGAACAATCAGGCCCAGCACGTTGCGCCTTTCCGCGCCCAGCGCCATGCGAATGCCGATCTCATGAGTACGCTGGGTCACCGAGAAGGCCATCACGCCATAAATTCCAACCGTCGCCAGCGCGAGCGCGATGCCGGCGAAAATCCCCAGCAGAAGCAAGTTAAGCCGCCGCGGGGCAAGGGAGTCCGACAGGACCTGTTGCAGCGTAGCCACGTGGTAGAGCGGCTGGTCGGGGTCGACGTCCCTCACCTGGGCGCGCACGGCGGAGACCACGCTGTCCGGGTCAGCGGCGGTGCGGACGGCCAGTTGCATGAAGTTGCTTGGCGACTGAAGGTAGGGCACGTAAAACTCGGCCACCGTCTCCTTGCTCAATCCTTCGTGACGGGTGTTGCCTACGACTCCGACCACGGTCAGATTGTCGCCGAAGAGCGGAACCTGCCTGCCAATGGGATCCTCCGTCGGCCAAAGGTGGTGCGCCAAGGCCTCATTCACAACCGCGACCTTCAGCGCCTGCTCGTCGTCGTGGTCCGTGAAGGTACGGCCTTTGAGCACCGGAATGCCAAGCGTGTAGAAATAGCCTGGGCTCACCGTGAGCCGCGAAATCATCACCCTGGTCGAGCTCGAGAGCGCCGCCCGTGGCAGAAGACGGTCGAGCGGCATCATCAGGAAGGTTTGATAAGGACTGAGTGGCAGAGAATCAGCGAGAGCCGCAGAGCGAACGCCTGGCAAAGACTCGACGCACCTTAATACGTCGGAGAAGAACTCCGACTGTTGCCGGGGCGCCGGATATCGCGTGTCCGTAAGGCTGAGATCCATGGTCAGCACGCGCTCCGGCGCGAAGCCCGGGTTAACCTGGAGGACGCGATAAAAGCTCTTGATGAGCAGGCCGGCGCCGATCAGCAGCACCAGCGCGAGGGAGAGTTCAGCCACGGCCAGCGCTCCCCGAAGCCAGCCGCGGCGGCCACCGGGACTCGCCACCTTAGCGCCCTCCTTGAGTCCTTCGGCAAGACCGGAACGCGTGACGGTAACTGCAGGAGCAAGGCCGAACAGGATCCCCGTGAGGATGGACGCCGCCAGCGCAAAAAGCAGAACGTTGCCATCCACTTTCGGCGCCGCCACAGCCAGGATGCCGCCTCCGGCGCGCGCCGGGAGGAGGCGCGCGATGACAGCCACGCCCCCGGCCGCAAGCAGCAATCCCGCCACGCCACCGGCCACCGCCAGTGTCACGCTCTCCGCCAGGAGCTGTCGAACCAGGCGCCAGCGCCCCGCGCCAAGAACGGCCCGCACCGCCACTTCCCGCGTCCGGGACGAGGCGCGCGTCAGCATCAGGTTGGCAACGTTGGCGCAAGCGATCAGCAGCACCAGACCGACCGCCCCGAGCAAGGTCAGCATGGCCGGGCGCAGATTCCCCGCCAGATGTTCGGCGAGGGGTACCAGTTTGAGCTCGCTTGCCGGCGGGGGACCGCCGGGCCCTGGAGTCTCCATTGCATTACCTTCGCCGCCTTCGCCCTCGGCCGGCATGGGCCCGCTTGACGGCTGCGCTCGTTTCCGGATTTCATCGAGGTCGGCCCGGGCGGCAGCGAGGGAGACGCCGGGCTTCAGCCGGCCGATAATCCGAACCAGTCTTTGCGACTGGATGCGAAGCCGCTCGCTGGCCGGGTTGAGAGCCAACGGCATCAGGATTTGAGCGTCTGACTCCCCGGGGAAACGGAAGCTCGCCGGCATGACACCCACCACGGTGTAAGGCGCGGCGTCGAGGTTGACCGTCTGGCCCAGCACGTGAGGGTCGGCGCCGAAATACTGCTGCCAGAAGGGATACATCAGGACCGCTACGTGAGGTCCGTTCGGCTGGTCCTCATTCTCGGTGAAGGCCCGCCCGAGTTGTGGCTCCACGCCCAGAGTGGCGAAGAAACTGGCGCTTACGTCAACACCATGAACCCTAGCCGGCGTGCCACGCCCGGTGAGATTGAAGTCGGCGGATTGCGCGGCCCCGCCCTCCGCCGCGGCTCCCCTGTCGTAGGCGGCGACGCGGTCCAAAGTGTGGCTCTGATCTTTCCAATCGGCGTAGTCTCCGCCCGTGGCGATTTCGACGTTGAGCGCCGGAATCGATTCGGCAATCCAAACGAGCCGGTCGCTGTGCGGAAAGGGCAGCGGCCGCAGCACCACGGCGTTCACCACGCTGAAAATCGCCGTATTGGCGCCGATGCCGAGCGCCAGGGTCAGCACGGCGACGATCGTGAATCCAGGATTCCTGCGCAGCTGACGAAATCCGTAACGAACGTCCTGCCCGAGAGTCTCCAGCCAACTCCAGCCCCACACCTCGCGGCCTCGTTCCTCGATGAGCGTCGCATTTCCGAACTCCCTGCGCGCCGCGTACGTCGCTTCTTCCCTCGACATTCCGGCCGCAACCAGTTCGTCGATCTTTTCCTCAAGGTGCTCACGAATCTCTTGGGAGAGATCGCTGTAGAGGCGGCGGCGAGAGAGGAATTGCTTGATCCAGTTCATGTTTCACCTCGCGCCAGGACCCGCGCGACACCCTCGAGCATTCGCTCAAAGTTCGAAACCTCGCGGTTTAGGTGCTTGATGCCTGCCGGCGTCAACTGATACGTCCGCACGCGGCGGTTCGTGGAAGATATCCGCCACTCCGCCTTCACCCATCCTTCCTTCAGCAGGCGCTGGAGGGCCGGATAGAGCGAACCTTCCTCGATTTGAAGCAAATCGTCAGACGTGCGCTTGATGTGTTGAACGAGGGCGTACCCGTGCATGGGTTGCCGTCTTAGCGTTCGCAGGATCATCATTTCCAGCGCGCCTGGAAAGAGATCCCGCCGATCTGGTTTTTTCATGTCCAAAACTCCACAACCCATTTTGCTAAAGGCCTAGACTAACACAGGGTGGGGAACTTTGTCAAACGTCGTCGTTGTTGGAATGGTGCAATGAATGTCGTCCTGCAGGCCGGGGCGCCGCCACGATGGTGTCCGCAGTCCCGACGGCTTCGCTCTATCCTGGCTGAGGCGGCACTCACACGCCTCCAGCTAGTTCGGCTGCCGACTCGTGGCAAATACATCCCTCATAATCGGACTCGCGGCAGATTCTGCCTCATCGAACCACTTCCCCGGAACCTCCCGCTTTTGGAAGCAGATGACTTCTGAGGATCGGCGCGGCAATGATAGGCCTCATTTTGGCAAAGTTATCCCGAAAGTCTCACTGGATCGATGAATCTCAAGCTGACCGAGGAGGGCTGTTGAGCCTAGCGCGAGTAGACCGTTGTGCCGGGGTTGTAGTTCCGCCAGTCGAACCAATAGTCCTTGATGACATCAACCGGCTCGAGGCAGGCTCCGGCGGCTTTGCCTGAGACGGCGCAGCCCTGGAAATTCCATTGGCTCGAGGTGGCTTCGTCCATCATGATCGGGGTGGACGCGGCCTGCTTGAGCCAGGCCGGATCGGCGGGATGGGATTGCGTGTCATCGAGCGTGCGGTAGAACGGGGACGTTCCATCGACGCCGGGGATATGGTCGTGGAAGACGCGCACCGATTGTCCGTCCGGGCCTACCAGCAACACGATCGATTCTGAGCCCACGCGGTCCAGCACGAGCTTCTCCTTGACCACCTCGTCGTAGGGATAAGCGCGGCTGGCGCCGAAAGCGCGAATGCCGAGCATGAGTGTACGCGCCTCGAGCTTGCGGGCAGGATCGGCGAAGCTCAGCACGGTGGGTTCCTTCAGCATCTTCACTTCCCAGTCTTTCTTTGCATAGTCTGAGGCGTACTTGGCGACGTTCTGAAGGACTGTGCCGCCCGGCTCTTCGGCGGCCCAAAGGCCAAACGACAATTCGTCCGACGAGACCAAGGTGAGGCGCCGGCCCGTGAGCGGACCCGACACGGCGGCACCCGTGATCTGCTGCCAGTACGAGCCCGTCTGGTCATCGCGCATCAGGAAATTCTGGTTGTTGATGCCGGCGAGATGAAAGGTCAGCACCAGGCCGCCGCTGGTTCGTGTCCACACCAGACCGGTGTGGCAGAGCGTTCAATAAGTGGCGACGATGGGCTCACCGCCGACGGTGTCGTTGACGATGTGGTGATAGGCGATGCTGCGGATCGGATAGGCTCGGGCACTCCCGCCGAGCTTCACGGCCAAGACCTTGTCATCCGGATCGATTTTGGCTTGCCGGGCAGACGAAAAAAGAGGATGGGTATCCGGATGAAACATCAACTCATAAATGTTGACTCGCGACAAGGCAGCGAATGCGCACACGAGAGCGGCGCCGGCAATGGCGAGGCGTCGCCGCGAGCGCCGCGTCTCGGTCCGCAAGTACAGCAGCAATGCGGCGAGGGCGCAGAATACGCAGACTAGCTCGACCATCGGCCGAGCCTGGATAACGCGCAGCGCAAGCGCCAGCTCGCGCGGACCCTGATGCCGAAACGGCCGGATGACGTAGATGGGATACGCGAGGTACACCAGCGATGCCAGGAACGCCGTCATCAGCAGCAGGGAGTACGCGATTGTTTTGAGCCGCGCATGTTCCATGAAAGCCCAACCTCAAGCGAAGAGAGTCCGCAGTGCGGCGGGATTTTGCCAAGATACCGGCTCCTCCGGCCAGCCTGCAACTTGTACAACCTCGGGACAAGGTTGCGCAATAATCTAAGAGAGCTAGGTCTGGCCAATATTCCAACTACTGTAGATGGCTGGGGCGCTCGGAACCTGCGTGGCAGAGTACCGCCCGAGGACGCTAGGACGTGAGAGTATGCCTTTGGAGATCCCGGCTCATTGGATCAAGCGAGGTAGCGAGTAGCGCACAGTTTCGCATCTCACCCTTCGGCTGCCGCTCGGGGCGCCCTGACCGAAGTCGAAGGGCAGAAACTCTGCAGTTTCTCGGGTGCCCGCGACTCAAGAGGAACCGCTCGCGAACCTTAAGGAGGCTCTCGAGCTTCACTTCGCACCCGAAGGACAGTTCTGGTAATTTGACTTACCTTGGTGTCAGATGGAACGAGGTCGAATGAACCCAAGACTGATTTCGATCCAAGCGGGGCTTCCCCGAGTGGTCAAATGGCAAGGCCAGGACGTCCGCACGGGCATTTTCAAGTCGCCCGTCGGGAGGCGGGTCCAACTGCGCGCTCTGAACCTCGAAGGAGACAAGCAGGGCGATCTTTCGGTCCACGGTGGACCCAACAAGGCGGTCTACGCCTACCCTTCCGAGCATTACGAATACTGGCGGGAGGAACTTCCTGAAGAGGAATTACCTTGGGGCTCCTTCGGCGAGAACTTTACCATTGAGGGGCTCCGCGAGCACGACGTCTTCGTGGGCGATCGATTCAGGATCGGCACCGCCGAAGTGATCGTGACCCAGCCGCGCATGCCCTGTTACAAGCTCAACCTCAAATTCAACCGCCACGATATGCTGAAACGGTTCCTGCGAAGCCAGCGGTTCGGCTTCTACCTGCGCGTGCTTCAGGAAGGCGAAGTGGGCGCGGGCGACGAGATGGTGCTTCTCGGCCGCGACGAGCGGGGCGTGCCGATCGCCGGGATGATCAGCCGTTACGTAAGCAGAAAGCTTGAAGACGCAGGATAGCGGCTAACGGCTTACTGGCCTTCGCATTTTATTGAGCAAATCCTTGGGGCATAGTGGCGGTCGTGAGAGGCCATAGAGCTCCACCGAGCATTTTCGCTCCCTGTTCTCTGTGCGCCGCTTTTCCTCGCTGGCCGAGAAGAATCCGAAGGCCGTTAGCTCGCACCGTTTCCTCACTGCTCGTCGTTGGCGGCAGGCTCCGTATTCGATTACACTGACGGCGGACCATGGCTGACATCCCAGCGACCATGCGAGCGTTGGAACTCCGCGCGTACGACGGCCGGCCGGAGAGCCTCGTGCTCGTGGAAAGGCCGGTGCCGTGCCCGGGCCCGGGGGAGATTCTGGTGCGCATGGCGGCGGCGCCCATCAACCCGTCCGACCTCATGTTCGTGCGCGGCCTTTACGGATTCTGCAAGGAGCTGCCGGCCATTGCCGGTTTTGAAGGCAGCGGCACCGTGCTGGGGGCGGGGAAGGGGCTCATGCCGCGGATGCTGCTCGGCCGACGCGTGGCCTGCGCCGCCGCCGATGTGAGGATCCGCGGGGGAACCTGGGCGGAGTACCTGGCGACCTCCGCGCAGTATGCCGTGCCGCTCGCCGGCTCCGTCGACCTCGAGCAGGCCGCCATGTTGCTGGTGAATCCGCTCACCACCTGGGCCCTGGTGGAGATGGCGAGGCGCGGGAAACATGCGGCGGTCGTGCAGACGGCGGCCGCCAGCGCCTTGGGACGCATGATCGCGCGGCTGGGACAGCGGTTCACGCTGCCAGTGATCAACATCGTGCGGCGCCAGGAGCAGGTGGACGATTTGCGCTCGATGGGGGCGGAGCACGTCCTGGTTTCAAACGAGGCCGGGTTTGACCGTCAACTCAGGTTGCTGGCGGGGCGGCTCAAGGCGACGCTAGCCTTCGACGCCGTCTCCGGCGAGCTGACCCGGCGCGTGCTGGACGCGATGCCGAAGGGAAGCCGCGTGCTGGTCTATGGGGCGCTGTCGCTGGATGCGGCCCAGGTGAACCCGCAGTCCTTGATCTTCGAGGGAAAGGAAGTGGGCGGCTTCTGGCTCACCAGTTGGCTGGCGGGCAAGAGTCTGCTGGCGCGCTTTCGCATCTCGCGCCAGGTCCAGAACCTTCTCACCAGCGATCTGCACAGCGAGGTCCAGGCGCGTCTGCCGCTCGAAGCTGGGGCGGAGGCGCTGGACCGTTACGCCCGCAACATGACCGCGGGAAAGGTGCTGTTTGTGCCGGGCTCGAAATGAACACGCCGGATCATCGCTGAGCGCGGACAATCTCCATGCTTCAAGAGATTCACATCCAGAACTACGCGGTGATCGAGAGCCTGACGGTCGAGTTTCACTCGGGACTCAACGTGCTGACCGGTGAGACCGGTTCGGGCAAGTCGATCCTAGTGGACGCGCTCGATCTAGCCCTGGGCGGGCGCGCCTCGCCCGACGTCATCCGGACAGGATCGGATCGCGCCACCGTGACGGCCGTTTTTCGGTGGGAGGCAAGTGCTGGGTCGGCGAGCCGCGGCGGACGGAAGAAGAGCGAGGCGCAGGCGCCGCCATGGTTTGACTGGCTGGAGCGCTACGGCGTGGGCGGCGAAGCCGAGTCCGAGATCATGCTGCGGCGCGAGATTCAGGCCGGCGGGCGGAGCCGCTTGCTGGTGAACGACGAGCCCGTGACGCTGGCCTCGGCCCGCGAACTTGCGCCCCTGCTGGTGGAGGTCCACGGGCAGGGCGAGCACGCCGCGCTCCTGCTGCGGGAGACGCAGCTCGATCTGCTGGACGCCTTTGCCGGGGCCGGGGAGCGTCTGGCGGAGGTTCGCGGTCTGTACGCGCAGCGCCACGGGCTTGAAGGGGAATGGACGAGCCTCAACCAGGGCGAGCAGGAGCGCCTGCGGGCGCTCGACCTGCTGCGCTTCCAGGTCGACGAGCTGACGAAGGCGCATCTCGAGCCCGGCGAGGATGAGCGGCTGGAATCTGAGCGGGCGGTACTGCGTAATCTTGAGAGGGTGCGCGCCGCTGCCGCAGGCGCTTACGCCAGTCTCTACGAAGACGAGGGCTCAGCCCTCGAACGGCTGGCGGCCGTCTACCGCGGGCTCGATGATCTCGCCCGCTATGACCGTGCTTTGGATCCGTACCGCGAGCCTCTGGCGGCGGCCAGGTCTACGCTGGACGATCTCGCGCTCGCCCTGGGTGGCTACCTCCGCCGGCTCGAAGCCGACCCTGGCCGCATCGAGGAGGTGGAGGACCGGCTAGCCTTGCTCGATCGGCTCAAGCGGAAATATGGCGGGACGGCGCAGGAGATGCTGGCCTTTGCCGAGCGCGCACGCGAAGATCTCTCGCGGCTCGAGCACGCCGACGAGCGCCGTGAGGAGATCCGGCGCCAGCTCGAAGCGGTCGCCGAAACCTATCGCAAGGCGGCGGAGACTCTTTCCCGCGAGCGCCGTCTGGCCGCCGGCCGCCTGGCGCGCGAGGTCGGGAAGGAGCTGGCGCAGCTTGGTATGGAGAAGGCGCGCTTCGAGGTCAACTTCGAGGACGCTGTCCGCGCCGAGTCCCCTGAGGCCGCTGCCTCCGCCGAGGCGGAGTTTGCCGGTGGGCCGAAGGGCCTCGATCGCGTTAGTTTCCTGGTCTCACCAAATCCTGGCGAGGAATTGCGGCCGCTGGACCGGGTCGCGTCCGGGGGCGAGATTTCGCGCCTGATGCTGGCGCTGAAGACGGTGATCGCCGGCCGAGCCGGAGCCGCTGAGGGTGATCTGGCTGCGCGAACGCTGGTCTTCGACGAGGTTGACACCGGCATCGGCGGCCGGGTAGCCGAATGCGTGGGCGAACGCCTGAAGCGCCTGGCGCGCGAGAATCAGGTGCTCTCGGTGACCCACCTGCCGCAGATCGCCTGCTTCGCCGATCATCATTACTCGGTGGAGAAGATCGAGCGCGGCGGACGAACCTTTGCCACCGTTCAATATCTCGCCACCGAGCGCGAACGTGCCAGCGAGCTCGCCCGCCTGCTGTCGGGCCGGCGGATCACAGAGGCCGTCCTCGAGCACGCCACAGCCATGTTGAAACAGGGCTCCCGCTGGTAGCCTGGGTTTACCGATGGGCCTGTGTTGACCCCAAATTGGGGTAGCGCGTAATACAATCTTCATCAGCTAAGGTGTATTCTATCTTTTGGCACCAAGAACAGGAATCATGCGGCCAGGCCTTCGGAAAGCCCGCTGAACATCCGTTAGGAGGAAGATCATGGCAACCCTAGTGAGCAGCGCCGCACTCGATCAATATCTGGGAGACCAGACCGAATACCTGCTGGGGTTCAGCAATCCCAAGATTTCAAAAGAGAGGCTGCATCTGCCCGGACCCGACTTTGTCGACCGCGTCTACGCCATCTCGGATCGCAACAACCGCGTTCTGATCAATCTGCAGCGTATCTTTGCGCACGGGCGCCTGGGTAGCTCGGGCTACGTTTCGATTCTCCCGGTGGATCAGGGGATTGAGCACTCGGCGGGGGCGAGCTTCGCCAAGAACCCCGACTACTTCGACGCCGAGAACATCGTCAAGCTGGCCGTAGAGGGCGGCTGCAACGCCGTCGCTTCCACGTTCGGCGTGCTCGGGGCCGTGGCGCGGAAGTACGCCCACAAGATCCCTTTCATCGTCAAAATTAATCACAACGAGCTGCTGACCTATCCCAACAAGTTCGACCAGATCCTGTTCGGCACGGTCAAAGAGGCGGCGGAGATGGGCGCCGCGGCAGCCGGCGCCACGATCTACTTTGGTTCCGAGGAGAGCGGCCGCCAGATCGTCGAGATCAGCCAGGCGTTCGCACTGGCGCACGAGATGGGCCTGGCCACCGTGCTCTGGTGCTACTTGCGGAATCCCGCGTTCAAGAAGGACAAGGACTATCACGTGTCTGCCGACCTCACGGGGCAGGCGAATCACCTGGGCGTCACCATCCAGGCGGACATCATCAAGCAGAAGCTGCCGGAAAACAACGGCGGCTACACGGCGTTGAACATGGGCGATTCGAGTTACGGCAAGTTCGACAAGCGGATCTACACCGAGCTGGCCAGCGACCACCCCATCGATCTGTGCCGCTACCAGGTAGCCAACTGCTACATGGGCCGGGCGGGTCTGATCAACAGCGGCGGCGCATCGGGCGCTCACGATTTCTCAGACGCGGTCAGCACGGCCGTGATCAACAAGCGCGCCGGCGGCACCGGGCTGATCTCGGGCCGCAAAGCGTTCCAGCGTCCGATGAAAGACGGCGTAGCGCTGCTGAACACCATCCAGGACGTCTATCTCAACCCGGAAGTCACGGTCGCCTAAGCGCTGCCGAAGGCAAGCCGCAGGCCGAGGGAGGAGCGATGTCAACGGCGCACACTGTCTTCCTGTTTGACGTCGACAACACGCTGCTTGACAACGACCGGGTGACCGCCGACCTCAAGCGCTACCTGGACTCCGAGGTGGGGCCGGAGCGGGCGCGCCGTTACTGGGAGATCTTCGAGATCCTCCGCTCGGAGCTGGGCTACGCCGATTACCTCGGGGCCTTGCAGCGCTACCGGGTCGAAAATCCGCATAACTCGAATCTGCTGGCCGTCTCCTATTTCATGATGCGCTATCCCTTTGCCAACCGGCTGTTTCCCGGCTCCATCGATGCGGTCGACCACGCCGCCCAAGGCGGCACCACGGTGATCCTGTCGGACGGCGACGTGGTCTTCCAGCCCCACAAGGTCTACCGCTCCGGGCTGTTCGAGGTGTTCGAGGGCCGGGTGCTGATCTACGTTCATAAGGAGCAGGAGCTGGAGGATGTCGAGCGCCAGTATCCCGCCGAGCGCTACGTGCTGATCGACGACAAGCTGCGCATCCTGACGGCGATCAAGAAGGCGTGGGGCCCACGCGTCACCACGGTCTTCGTGCGCCAGGGACACTATGCTCACGATCCCAAGGCCTTGGCCGAGTACCCGGCGGCCGACGTGACCCTGGAGCGGATCGGCGATCTGGCCAACTTCAGCCTGTCCGACTTGCAGGCAGTCGCCGTCGAATGTTCTTGAGCCTGTAAACACGGTCCCCGCGCCGGCTTTCGCCCGCCGGCCACTGATCCATGCCTCGAGTCTTTTTGATTGACACCGACACGGCTTCGGACGACGCCGTGGCCCTCATCATGGCCTTGCGTGCCCCCGACGTCCAGGTGGCCGGTATCACGACGGTGGCCGGCAACGTCGGCCTGGAACAAGCAACCCGAAACGCGCTTTACACGGTCGAGTTGTGCGGGAGCCGGACGCCGGTCTGGCGCGGCGCCGCCAAGCCGCTGGTGCGCGCTCATCAAAACGCCACCTGGTTCCACGGCCAAGACGGTCTGGGCGACCACGGATATCCCGAGCCGAAAGGTGCGCCGGGAGCGCAACACGCCGTCGATGCGATGATCGAGGCGATTGAGGCCAACCCGGGCTTGGTGCTGGTGACGCTAGGGCCGCTCACCAATCTTGCCCTCGCACTGGCGCAGAGACCCGGGATTGCTGCCAAGGTAGGCCGCGCGGTGGTCATGGGTGGCGCTCCCTGTTGCGAAGGAAACGTGACCCCGGCGGCGGAATTCAATATCTGGGTCGATCCCGAGGCCGCGCGCATCGTCTTCCACAGCGGCCTCCCTATCGAGCTCATCGGCTGGCAGCTCTGCCGCGGGGATGCCGTTCTGAGCCCCCGGGATATCGACCTAGTCTCGCGCTTCAATACCAAGCTTGCGCGCTTCGCCATCGAGTGCAACAGCCGCGCGCGCCAGGCTCTTCGCGAACAGACCGGCGAGGAGGGTATCGCCTTGCCGGACCCGGTGGCGATGGCCATCGCCCTGGACCCCAGCATCGGCACCTCGTGGAGCGAACACTTTGTCGGGGTCGAGACCTCGAGCAATCTGACTCGGGGCATGACGGTGGTCGACCGCCTCAACGTGGCCGGCGACAGCCGTAATCAGGAGGCCTGGAGCGCGCTGCTCGCGCGCGCAGCCAAGGCCAGAGTATGCTGGGCCATCGATACCCGGCGCTGGAAAGATGCGCTCTATTCGGCTCTGCGTTGATGCCAGGGGAGACCCTTGCTGGAACGACTGTTCAAGCTGAGCGAAAACCAGACCACCGTCCGACGCGAACTGCTCGCGGGGCTGACCACCTTCGTCACCATGGCATACGCCATGGTGGTGAATCCGCGGATCCTGGCAGAATCCGGCATGCCGATCGAAGGGGCGCTTTTCGCCACCTGCGTCGCCTCCGCGGTGGCCACCCTGGTGATGGGCCTGTGGGCGAACTATCCCATCGCGCTGGCGCCCGGCATGTCGCTCAACGCTTACTTCACTTACTCGATCGTCATTGGCCGGGGCGTGCCCTGGACCACCGCGCTGGGCGTGGTCTTTCTCTCCGGCTTGCTTTTCCTGGTCCTGACCTTGAGCCGGGTGCGGGAGCAGATCGTCAACGGCATCCCGGACTGCCTCAAGCACAGCACTGCGGCGGGTCTCGGACTCTTCATCGCCTTTCTGGGCTTGAAGAACGCCAAGCTGGTGGTGGCGCAACCTTCCACCCTCCTGAGTCTGGGCAGCTTCACTGACCGCGAGGTTCAGGCGGCCGCCTTTGGACTGATCCTGACCGCCGTGCTCGTGGCCCGCGCGGTCAAGGGCGCGATCCTGATCGGCGTTCTCGCCACGACGGTGGCCGGCATTTATCGCGGTCTCGGCCATTTACCGAGCCACCTGGTGTCGTGGCCTCACGCCTCAGGGACGTTGCTGAAGCTCGATGTGGCTGGCGCCGCGCGCCTGGGCCTGCTCGAGCTCATCTTTGCCTTCTTTTTCGTGGACCTGTTTGACAACGTGGGGACCCTGGTGGGCGTGTGCGAACAGGGCGGATTCCTGCAGGGCGGCACCCTGCCGCGGGCGGGACGCGCCCTGCTGGCGGACGCGGTCGGCACGATGTTCGGAGCCGTGACGGGGACTTCCACCGTGACCAGCTATATCGAAAGCGCCGCCGGTGTGGCGGCGGGAGCACGCACCGGCCTCGGCAACCTTGTGATTGCCGCCCTGTTTCTAGCAGGACTGTTCTTTTCGCCGGTGATCAGTGCCATTCCCAACTACGCCACCGCGCCCGCACTCGTCCTGGTGGGCGCGCTGATGTGCCAGGCGGTGACCCGCGTCCGCTGGAACGATTTCAGCGAAGCCTTTCCGGCCTTCATCACCCTGGCGGCCACGCCGCTCACCTTCAGCGTCGCCACCGGGCTGAGCCTGGGGCTGATCTCGTTTACGCTGGTCAAGCTCGGCTGTGGAAAGCATCGCGAAGTCAGCCCGCTGATCTGGGTGCTCACGATCTTGTTTCTGCTCCGCTACGCGTACCTGGCGGTGGGGTGAGTGGTGTTGCACCTCGCTTCAGGATGGTTACGGAAGGGTCGCCCGTTCAGGCTCTGGACCCCCGCTTTCGCGGACGTGGCGGTGCCGGGCCTTGGCCCGATGGGGCATTTCGCGAAGGCGGGAATCTGAAAGAGCGTGACTTTCAACGTTCGGTCACCACGATGGATCCGGCTCCTCGCATCGCTGTCGTGGGCAGCTTCGCGGTCGGGCTCACCATGAAGGTCGAGCGCTTTCCGGCTTGCGGAGAGACGATTCTCGGCACGGGCTACCGCGTCGACCACGGCGGCAAAGGTTCCAACCAGGCGGTGCGCTGCGCGCCCGGGAGCCCGGGTCAGTTTCGTGGCGCGCGTGGGCCAGGACACTTTTGGCAGCGTGGCGCTGCGCCTCTACCAGGACGAAGGGGTAGATGCCGCCTGGGCTGGCCCGTCGCCCGACCTGGCCACCGGCGTCGGTTCTATCCTGGTACAGCCGGGGTCTTGCGAGAACTGCATTGCGCTGGACCCGGGGGCCAACGGGCTGCTGACCGCCCAGGCCGTGGCGGAGAGCGAGGCTGCCTTGGCCGCAGCCCGGGTGGTGCTGACCCAGCTCGAGACGTTGGTCCCCGCGCTCTCGGTGCCGGTGGCCGACACCACCTGCGCTGGAGACGCTTTCAATGTCGGCCTGGCCGTGGCCCTGGCGAGTGGCGCCGACCTCGAATCGGCGGTGCGATTCGCTGTGGTAACTGGCGGTCTGGCAGTGACGAAGGAAGGCGTGATCCCTTCGCAGCCGCGCCGGGAAGAGGCGCTCGACGCCCTGACGCGGTACGCCAGCGCTTCACGCTGAAGTTTGCCCCCTCCTGACTGGCGTGCCGGCTTGAACCGTGAGACGATCGATCCTTACACATGGCGAAACCGGGATTTCGTGGCGCGCAACGAATTACCCCTGCATCCAAGGAAGGTGGTGCCGCGATGAGAATCCTCAAGAGTTCGCTTGTGCTCGCGGCGGCGTCGTTGTGCGCGGCGGCCATGGCCGCCGGCCAGTCCACCAACGCAGCGGATCTGGGCGTAGGCAGATTACTGGTCTCGTCGCGCGGCCTCGGCGACCCGAATTTCGTGCAGTCGGTGGTTCTGCTCATTCAGTATGACCAGCAGGGCGCGGTGGGCCTCATGATCAACCGGCGTACCCAGGCGCCGATTTCCCGCATCCTCAAGGACGTGGATACCGCCAAGCACGGGGCCGAGCTGGCTTTCGTCGGGGGGCCGGTCGAGCTCGATTCCGTGCTGGCGCTGCTCAGGTCGGAAAAGAAACCCGACGAGGGCGCCTCCGTGGTCGGCCAGGTTTACCTGCTTTCCGCCAAGACAGCTCTGGAAAAAGCGCTGGCCGCCAGCTCAGGTCCCGGCGACGTTCGGGTTTATCTGGGTTACTGTGGCTGGGGTCCCGGGCAATTGGACAACGAGATGAGTCTAGGCGGCTGGTGGGTCTTTGCCGGTGACGCCAAGCTGGTCTTTGATCCGCATCCCGAGACGGTCTGGTCCCGGCTCATCGCTCAGACCGAGCAACAGATCATCGAAGCGAGACCGCCCGGAGCCGGTTTGTGGGCGATGTGGCTCCCTGTCTTGGCTGATATCCGCTCGATCTTCGCTACGTACTCGCCTGCGCGGCTGCAGCGCGAGTAGGGGTCGGCCGCACCGTTTTCCATTGCGATTTTCTCCCAGGACCAGAAGGTGTGGGGGCTAAGACCTTGCCCCCGGCACTCCAGTTCCTCGAGCCTCAAGGATTGTACTTGACTTTCGCTTTTTATTCGCTTATGATGACGGGCGCAGGAACAGTCAGTTCGGAATGGAGGACTTATGACGATCAGCGACACGCTTCTGCCTGAGTTCGATCAGGAAGTGATCAACACGCGAAAAACCCTCGAGCGGGTTCCGGACAAGCCGGACTTCTGCCCGCATCCCAAGTCGATGGCGCTCGGCAAGCTAGCGCCCCACGTGGCGGAGCTGGCCGGCTTCGGCCTCAGCGTATTTGAGACCGCAGCGTTGGACTTTTCCGCCGGCAGCTACAAGCCGTTGCCCTTCGAGTCGGCGGCGCAGCTCGTGAGGGTATTTGAGGAAGGCGCAGGCAAGGTGCGCCATGCCCTCGCAGTCCTGCCGGACGAAGCCTGGCAGGAGAACTGGAAGCTCCTCTACCAGGGCCAGACCCTCTTTGAGGGATCCCGGTTCCTGGCCTACCGTGAGATGTTCCTCAACCACCTGGTGCATCATCGCGCCCAACTTGGCGTCTACCTGCGTCTGTGCGGCGTTGCCGTGCCGGCCATCTACGGGCCGTCGGCCGACGAACCCTGGGCCTGAGGCAGGGAGGCGGCGGCAAGGGGCGAGTGTGGTGTGGAGATGCGGCTCGCCGCTCGCCCCTTGCCACGCAACTCCACCCAGCCGTCACGATACCGCCGGCGCCATGAGATGACGCCCTGGTTTCGTACTGATCGCCCCTTTCCGTGGATCAGAATTCGTCCCGTTCCCTTGCACGAGGCGCAGGCCCTTCCGCCGCGTTTCCCTTGACCGTGGCATTGCCGACAGGGCTTACATTCCGGCGCCGCCCTAAAATCCCCACTCTTCCAGGTTAGGTTCGTGCCCCGCGGGAGTATACTCCAGGGTCTCGAAGTCGACGCAGGATCCTCTCGCGTTGTTCAAATGCGATGGCGATCTGTTGTCGCCATGCAATCGACATCGGAGAACAGATGAAAAACAAGAAACTGCGCTACCTCAGGATGTCTCTCACGTTTCTGCTGATCGCCTTTGGCGCCGCTCAAGCTCAAGGGCAAAAGACAGGCTCCAAAACCGCTTCGACCTTTGATTTCTCGCTGAGCAAGCCCGAGTCCGTCGGCTTCTCTTCGGAGCGTCTCGAGCGCCTGCACGCGCTGATGCAACAGGTGGTCGACCAGAAGCAGATCGCTGGCATCGTCACCATCCTGGCGCGTCACGGCAAGGTGATCGATTACCGTGCGTACGGCCAGCGCGACATGGCCAGCGGCTCGCCCATGACCAAGGACACGATCTTTCGCGACTTCTCGATGACCAAGCCGGTTACGGGCGTGGCGATGATGATCCTCTGGGAGCAGGGCAAATGGCTGCCTGCCGATCCCATCGCCAAGTACATTCCCGAGTTCGCTCACTTGAAGGTGTTTAGGGGCGTGGACTCTGACGGGAAGATGATTCTGGAAGACCCTGTCCATCCGCCGACCCTGCACGAACTGATGACGCACACGGCCGGTTTCACCTACGGGGCCTTCGGCAACACGCCCGTTGACAAAATGTACCAGAGCGCAAACCTGTTTCAATCAACGTCGCTGCATGACATGATCGAGAAGCTCTCGAATATTCCCCTGGCTTATCAGCCTGGCACGCGCTGGGTGTACAGCGTCTCCATGGACATTCAGGGTTACATCGTCGAAAAACTGTCGGGCCAGTCTCTGCCGGACTTCATGCAGCAGAACATCTTTAGGCCTCTGGGCATGAAAGACGCCGGCTTTTTCGTGCCCGCTGAGAAACGCAGCCGCTTCGTGACGCTATACCGCAGCGATGAGCAAGGCAAAATTGTCGCCGACTCCAGCGGAGGCCCACTGCCCGGCAACTACTCCGCGCAGCCCACGGCGCCCTCTGGTGGTGGCGGCCTGGTTTCGACCGCCGAGGACTACTTGCGCTTCGCGCAGATGCTGGGGAACGGCGGCGTTCTCAACGGCGTGCGCGTGCTCTCGCCGGCGGCGGTGCACCTGATGGGATCGAATCATCTGGCGCCCAATCTGTTGACGGGCGAATTCGCCATCGGCCTGCAGAGAATGAGGCCAGGCTTCGGATATGGCTACGATTGCGCGGTGGTGTTCAATCCGCCCGAGGCCGACCTCCCGGACGGAACCGGAACCTTCTTCTGGGACGGAGCCGCGGGCACGTGGTTCTGGGTGGACCCGGCGAATGACATCGTATTCGTCGGGATGATTCAGCGGATGCTGGGCCCCGCCAGCCCTAATCTCGAGTATTTGAGCCGGTCGGTTGTCTACCAGGCGCTCGTCGATCCGAAGATGTAGCGCAGACGCCGCTTTCGCGTCTGCGGCTTTTGTGACCCTAACGGGCAAAGGCCGGGGACCCAACTAAGGGGTCCGCGCAACCTTGCTTCTGGGATAAGCGAAGCTACCCCCAATGGCACCGTGACCGTCGTAGTACCAAACGAAAATGAGCGGAGAGAACGTCCAGTCTGCTCAAGTCGCACAGACTGAGCTATGCGCCAGCCGCCTAGCTCAGAGGTCTCCTAGCAACTCACGGTATCTGACTCGATAAATCTCCTTCGCTTCCGATGGAGCGGGAGTCGTTGCCGTGGACTCGATGAACTTCTTCCAAATGGAGCGAATGGCGTCGAGGTTATCAAGCTTCATGAACAGGTTGACCTCCGTCAGCACCGACACCGTGAGAACGGCGGTTCGCTGGAAATGCTCAAATGTGAATACACGCAGCTGATGTTCTTCAGCAGCAGGGCTGTGCGCGTCCCCCAGAAGCTCGGTATCCATTAAGAACGGAGTGACCTGAAGAAGTCCGCTGAATGCCATGTGCGCTACCTGTGATGTGCCGCCCCACCATTCGTCAATGACGTGGAGAATCGCGGCCTCGTTGTTGGTAAGAGGAGGTGTTGCTCCCGGGTTCCTGGCATGGTCCTTTTTCTTTTTCGCCAGCCTCTTTTTCATCCTGTTCGGCGTGTCCCACCAAGAAATCAGATTCAAGTTAGTTTGCTGGTTCGTGTTCACGTCGTAGGCGAGAGAGGTCTTCTCCAGAATAGTTTGTTGGCCACGTATATAATCGGCCCACACCGGGTCGCTTCCATGCTTTTCGATTTCAGATTCCACGTATTTTTTCACATCCTTCCAACCAGACTGCTGGTACGCTCTGACCCGTGGAAGGAAATCGTCAAGAATGTAGAGAAGGGTCACATACAAGTCGATGAGTTGGCGATTAACACTAGGCAGCACGAGAGTATACTTCAGGTTTCGTCCTGGTTCTGGCGGTTGGTCCGCGAGGATGAAGACGACCGCGCTATATAGGATTTGAGTAATTCTTACAAAAAAGTAAAGTAACAAGTATTGCTGCTGTTCATGAAGAGGAACGGGTTTCAATTTCCGTAAGAGGTCTCCACAAGTGTTGCGAAAAAGTCCTTCAATGGGCCGTTGGACCTTGGAATAGTCGAAGGCCGTGAGTTTCGGTAACTTCTGACCTTTTAGTTTCCGCAGGCGGTCGATTTCGGCCTGCACTAAATCTGGCGTTAAAGGCATATGTTGCTACCCGTTGTATCCACCGGTTGGCGCGAACATGCCGTCGTTTGGCATGCACGCGAGCATTTCGAAGACGATGGTCGAGGTTGGAGGTCGCAGACATTACAAGCCGACGTCTGCGCCACCCAGCCTCACTTCTTGGGGGGCGCGAGAAACCGGCAGAGCTTCTGCCCTTCGACCTCGCTCAGGGCACCCCGAGCGGCAGCCGAGGCGTGAGATGCGAACCTTAGCGCTGCATTTCTCATTCTGCCGCTTCGCGGCGTCGAGGCGCAGTCGGCGGCGCGGCAGGAATATCGTGGCGACGGCACAAGTAGAGGCCGTGGCTTACGAGATCGCCCTTGAGCGCTCGGGATGATTCTCTGAACGCGGTCGCCGCCCGGTTTAACGCACCGAAAGCAGGGTCTTTCCGGAATCGTTGGAACTGCTCCCGATAGTCCTGCCAGAATCTTTGGGTTGAAGGGTGATAAGGGAGTTCATCCGCACGATTCACCAAGAGCTCCGCTATCGCCCTGGGCAGACTCTCCGCCATCGGGATTAAGCTCTCGCGGTAGCCGGGCTCGTGAGAACTAACTCGCGACTCGTACTCTTTGAGCGACTGCCGGATCTGCTTCTCGAAAGCCTCCGGTTGGATCAAAATGCGATAGGCATCCGTTGCCGCTGCCTCAGTGGCCGCAAGCTTGCGGTCGTGCTCATCAAACCGGTCTTTGAATCCGGCTTGGTCGTCAGCCAGGAAATCCTCATACACCGGAAGTTGGGTTTTTTCGATGTATTCGACAATGGGATGGATGTGTTCACAGTGCCGGGAGTAATTCCGCCACGTCAAGTTGCCCTCTTCAAGGAAAGCCACTTCGCGGCTCACAGCGTCGATGAGCGGGTTCAGGACGGCGTACACCCAGGACTCCACCCGCTTGGAATCTTTCGGTCTGGCCTGAGTTTTACCGACGCCCATATCGATAGATTAGCCTAAGTCGGGGGCCGCGGACAGCATCATCGGTTTCGCGATGGTGCCGGGTGGGCTTGAAGCGCGCGGCGCGTGTTCACAATGGCGCCAACTCATGAGACAAGTCTGATGCGCTGCCTTGCTCTGGTCAAATGCCCAGTTCTGACCCCTGCCATGCTGGCGGTCAATCGCGCCAACTCCCGCGTAAGAGTTAACGGTCGCTATGTTATTCTGGCCGGCACTTGACGGCGTTTAGCCATTGGTATATACCTCTTCGTTGACGTTGCCTTGAGGGACATCCTGTGAAGCCCAGCTTACCCAATTTGCTGGTTCCGAGGTCGCGACGCAGCCCCGGCTGGCACGCCCCGAGTAAAGAAAATCGAATTATGAACGAACGAACCCAGCGACTTATTGAAAGCAAACCAGATACCATTTTTGGAATTTCTGGAATCCCAGCAACTGATTCAAAACAAAAGCGTTACCTCTATAAACCCAGCGACTTGTTGATAAGAGGCTATTTAGCTCGATTTTGTAACGCTATTTTCGGGGCTGTGACCCCCAAAGCGGCCTGAGAAGCCCTGAAATCTGACCCCAATGCCGCCCTTCAGCCGAGCCATGCCGGCGTCCCCGGACCCAAACCTATGGTCCTGATGACCCTTCGCTGGGCCGCGAATCGCCGCGCTGGTGGGGACGAGTCAGGGCGTCCGGATTGTCGAGGAGCTACAGGCGGCTGCCGCGGCCGAGAAATCGCACAGGCAACCGGCGAATTCGTCGGATTCTATTGCGACGCCGCGCTGACGGCGCTTGCGGTGCCATGGGCGCGGTTGTAGCGAAGTGGTTGACAGCCGTCCCACCGAGCATATACTGATCGAAAACAGCTAAGCCGAAATGGCTAGCTGGGGAGGAAAACATGGCAAGAGACCCTTCTCGCATCGCACGACTAGTTCTCACCGGCGCGGCCCTTTGCCTGGCTCTGCCTGCTGCGGCTCTGGCGGGTGCCATGATCACGAATGGGAGTTTCGAAGCGGTTCAAATCGGCTCTCCATTTGTCACCTCGAACCCCGCTGACATACCTGGCTGGACCCACTCGGGGAGCCCCGGAGACGGGTTGCTCTGGGCGATAGGTTACGCCGACGGCGGGGGAAGCGTCACAACGGCGGGTGATGGAAACCAGTTCGTGACTTTAGGCGGCGGATTCGACGCCCCAGGTAGCGCCGACTGGTCGACTACAATCACGGGCTTGAGTGCGGGTGCTTCGTACGTTCTTACCTTCATGACCGCGACGGAATTAGGGACCGGGATCGAACCGGGCGGCCCGCAGACGATGACCGTCGGGTTTTTGTCGGGGTCTTCGACGTCGCCAGAATCGTTCACTTCCCCCGTCTCGTCCGCAGCTTACTGGCGTACGTGGGTGACTCAAGACTACACATTCGTAGCTTCCGCCGACAGCGCCGTCGTCGATTTCTCTGTTACAGATCAGCAGTATGATATGGGACTTGACAACGTGAGCGTATCACCAGCGACAGCAACGCCGGAGCCGTCCAGCCTTTGGTTCCTCGCTTCCGGCTTGGTGGTGTTGGCTGGCGCCGCGCGCTCAGCAGATACCAAGCGACGCAGTGACGAGAGGTCTTGAAGACTCAATCGAGTGCAGTCGCACTCCCTCTTCCGCAGGACCACCGATCGCGTTGGCCAGATGGCGCGGGCCATTCGGATCTTCTGTGGTTGTCCCCTGCGTTGCCTAACCTACTTGACGCAGCAGAATGCCAGCGGTTTTTCCACGTTTGGGCTACAGCAGGATGGAGGACCACGCGGATGAGAGGCGATCGCCGGCGCTTGATCGAGGCCTTGAGTGTGATCCTGCTGGCGGCGCTGGTTGGGTGCACCTCGGGGACGCCCACCCCAGCCGCCCTCGCCGCTCAGGCCGGCGCGCCCGATTTTCAGGTGGCCGATCGTGAGCTCTCTCACCCGCTGCGGATCATCGTCTATGGCGACATGCGCTTTACCGGGGCGCCGCAGAAGTCGGAGGACAATCCCACCAATCCCAAGGTCAGGCGCTGGCTAGTGGACAAGATTGCCGCCGAGAGGCCGGACGCGGTGCTGCTTAGCGGGGATGTCCCCTGGAGGGGCGGCGAGGCCAGCGATTACCAGGCTTATCTCTCCGAAACCAAGATCTGGCGCGACGAGCGCCTGCGTGTCTACCCGGCGCTGGGCAATCACGAGTTCAGCGGCGGCAGCGAGCAGCAATGTCTCGAGAACTGGTGGAACACCTTTCCGGAGCTGCGGGGCCGGCGCTGGTACTCCGTCCAGCTGGGAAGCTCGATTGAGGTATTCAATCTGGACAGCGACTCTTCGCTGCTGCCGGGAAGCGAGCAGATCGGCTGGCTGCAGGATCAACTCGCTCACCTGCCGCCCACGGTGCGCCTCGTCTTCTTCAACCTCCATCACCCGCCGGTGGTGGACGTGCAACCAGGCGGAGATGCCAGTCACAACGGGCGTCCGAACGAAAAGGCGCTGGCCGAGTTCCTGGCTCAGGCGCCGCAGAAATCGCGGGTGAGCTTTGTGGTGGCGGCAGGTCACGTCCACAACTACGAGCGCTTCCTTCAGGATGGCATCGTCTACCTGGTGTCGGGCGGCGGAGGCGCCAAGCCCTATGTGATCGTTCGCAGCCCTCAGGATCTTTACCAGGACAATAACTTCCCCAATTATCACTACGTGAAGATGGTGGAGAGCGGAGATAAGCTGCTGGCCACCATGATTCGCGTCGCCGACCCCAATGCCTCCGCCCCGGCCTGGGAGGAGAAGGACCACTTCGAGATCCCGGCGGCTCCAGCCGCAGCGGGTAAAGCAGCGGCTGCCCGGGCGCGCTGAGCGCCGCCTCGCGCCGGACAACGCCGGCTCCGGAACGCCGCTGCATTTTCAGTTTGCTCTCAAGCTGATGTTCTGAGGGACGGCAGGGCAGGGCGCGGGGACGCGTCCTGCGCGAGAGGACTAGCCTTCGATCGGGGCCGGCCCGAGTGAGCTCGGCCGGAGGCGATCAACGATTGACGGTGATCCGGGCAAGGTCCAGTTCGTACCCCTCGTCCTGCGCCGCCTTCGCCGCCGCCGAACGAAGCGCCTGCTCGTCGGCATTCTTCGCGAGATCGCTAAAACGGCGGATCACTTCTTCACCCGATTGAATTCGAAACAGCCACTTGTTCTTGGCCGCATCCCAGGAGATTTCGACCCGGTCGGCCACCAGAGTCTTTGCGGGCATGATCGCCTCCTCTCCCCGGCGTGCTCGTTCGTGAGGGGATGTTTCGTTTCAGAGGGCCTCCGACTCTCCCTGCCCTGCATGTTACCACTGACGGAGGTGTTTGCGGAATCGCGAGGCCTGCCGACCGGAATCAGGTCCTCACTGGGGCTTGGGCGCGGGGGCGCTCATCAGCTGTTCAAACAGGCGGTAGAACTTCTCCGTGTCGAGATCCGTCAGAACGTGGACGGGTGGCCGGGGAAGCTCAGGCCTGTCGTAGTCGAGCCAGGTCAGAGTGTTGCCGTAGCTCGGGCCGCGGCTGAGGTCCACGTCCATGTAGAACGATTGCTCGCGGGTGACCAGGCTGGGGTCGAGCCAGGCCGCGGCCGCCAGTTCGTCCCACATGTAGTCGATCGTCGAGACGTAGTACTTCAGCAGGTAGGCGGCGAGCGGCGTGCCGCTGGCCGCAATCTGCTCAGCCATGGCGTGGGTAAAGTGCGTCTTGATCGAGATGTCCACCGGCGTGCAAGTGATTTTCGGCCAGGGCGCGCTCAGCACGGCGTGAGCGGCCTCGGGGTCAAACCAGAAATTGAATTCGTGGCGCGGATTGCTGGCCCACTCGGGATCGGTGGACTGTGGATTCAGGCTGCCGCCCATGAAAACCAGCTCCTGCGCGAGCTTGGGAAATTCAGGGTCGAGCCTGAGGGCCAGCGCCAGATTGGTCATGGGCCCGCCTTCGTAGACGGTCACCTGATGCGGATACTGGCGCGCCATGCGGATCATGAAGTGGGCGGCGTCCTCCGAGACAGGTTTGGTTGTGGGAGGGCCTTCGCGAGGCGGGGGCACCACGAAAGGCTCGTGCCACCAGCGCGGGTCCCAGGCGCCGCGATAAGCGATCTTGCCGTAGAGCGTCTCCCACGCAAGGGCTTCATCGCGGCTGCGGACCAGCGGAGAAACCGCGCCCGGTACCACCGGAATGTCCGGACGACCGATGATCTCCAGCAGACGCAGGGCGTGGACCACCTCCTCGTCGCGCCACGCGTCCCCCGTGACCACGGTGACTCCCAGAGGCTCCGTCAGCGGCGACTGCACCAGGACGGCTACCGCCTGCATGTTGCTGCCGCCCGGACCGGAACAGTCCTCGTCGATGATCACCTTGCGGCCTTCGCGGCCTGAAGCCGGCACCGCCGCGAGTCCCAGCAGGCCGAGGAGTAATGTCAAACCAGCCCAACGTTTCATGTCTGAAGGCCGCCCCTTGGTGGTTACCGGGACCCCGAGCCCGCTGGACGGGTCATCAGGTCGAAGTAAGTGCGGTAGAACCGTTCCGTGTCGAGGTCGAACTGAACCGTGGCGGGCCGCAGGTAAGGCGGTACGATGTTGCTGGTTTCCCAGAAGAGCGTCATGCCGTAGCTGGGTCCGTGGTCGATGTCGACGTCGACGTACATCGTTCTCTCGGCGGTGATGATTGACGGTTCGATCAGCGCGATGCCCGCGATTTCGTCCCACATGTAGCCTTCAAGCGAGCAGCGGCTGAGATAGTCGGTCAGCGGCGTGCCCGCCTGCGCGATCTGATGGCGCAACGACGGCCCCAGGCGGGTCTTCACCGAGATGTCGATGGGCGTGATGGTGACCTTCTTCCAGGGCGCGCGCAGCGCGATGCGCGCCGCTTCGGGGTCGAACCACCAGTTGAACTCGCGGCGCGCGTCGGTGGGATTGGCGCCGCCGCGGTCGGCGTAGAAGCCGCCGCCCATCACAACCAGTTCCCTGGCCAGAGTGGCCACCTCGGCGTCCAGGCGCAGGGCCCGAGCGATATTCGTCAGCGGCGCTCCGGACCACAGCACGACCTCGCCGGGAAACTTGCGCACCGCCTCCACCATGAACTGCGCCGCCGTTCCCGGGGCCGCCTGGATCGCCGGATTCCCTTCGGGCAGAGGCGGCACCACCTCGGGCGGGTGATAGACGTGCTCGAGAACGGTGGAACGGCCGGGAGGAAAGCGGTCCGTCCAGCAGCCCTTGTAGGGGATCCGGCCGTACAGAGCCTCCCAGCGTTCGGTCTCCTCTTTCGAGTTGAGCAGGGGAAACTCGGCTCCCTGATAGACCGGCACCTCGGTGCGGCCGGCGATCTCCAGCAGGCGCAGGACGTGCTGGGTCTCCTCCCGCACCACTGGTCGCCGCTGACCGTGGTGATCCCCAGGACCTCGAACTTCTCGGACTGCAGGAACACCAGGATCGCCTGCAGGTCGCTGGTCCCCGGACCGCGCGCGTCCTGATCGACGATGACCTTGACCTTGTCCATGTGGGAGCCGACGAGCCCGGACCGGCGGCCAGATCCGGACCCTGGGGAAAAAGTTAGTCCGATAGCCTAGAACGTGAGCTTGAGCGCGAACTGGATCAGGCGCGGATTGTTCACGGTCTGGGTGATTTGTCCGAAGCCGGCCGCGCTCACATCCGCCACATAGCCGACGGAGGGATTATTCGCCGGCTGCGCGAACTGCGGCGTATTCCAGATATTGAAGGCTTCGGCGCGAAATTGCAGCGACATGCCCTCGCGGAAGGGCAGAGGAAAATTCTTGATGGCCGAGAGGTCGGTGTTCACGAACCCAGGGCCGGAGAGCGGGGTCCGGTCGGAGTTGCCCAGTTCCCCGGTGGCCGAAGGTACGAAGCAAGCGGTGTCGAAGTACTCGTTCACTGTCCAGTTGCTGAGCCGGCCGTTGCAGGCCCGGTCGGGACGATTCAGCGCGGCGCCGTTCCATTGGAAATTCACGCCTGAAGCGTTGGCGCTGTTCACCATGAAGATGGGGAAGCCTGAGGTGATGTGCTCGATGACGTTGAGCTGCCAGTTGCCCAGTACCGCGTTGGTGGCTCCGCTCCAGCCGCTGCCCCAATGCTTCCCCTTGCCGAAGGGCAGGTCATACACCAAGCTGCCGGTGAAGTTATGCGTCACATTGATCTGCGAGAGTCCCTTGTCCGCCTTGTTGGCCCCCGGCAGCGGATAATAGAGGGCTCCGATGGAGCTGCCCAGCCCGTCCGAGAGGCCGTTGTCAAAATTCGTCGAGTAGGTGTATCCCACCAGGGCATACAGACCGTGGGCGGCGCTCTTGGTCTCCGCCTTCACCTGCAGCGAGTCGTAACGCGAGTTGCCCCGATCATAGATGTCGTAGACGAAACCGATGGGCGACGGGAAGACGTAAGGTTGAACGAGCCCGCAACCGAAAGAATAGCCGGGGACAGTGCCGCAGGCGGTCGGCGAACCCAGGTTGACGTTGGCGTCGCCGCTCAAGAGGTGGTTGCTTCGGGCGCCGGCGTAACCCGCCGTCAGGAGAACGCTGCCCGGAAGCTGTCGCTCGACATTGAGGTTGAACTGCTGGATGCGTCCTTGCTTGAAGTTGAGGTTCTGGGCGTTGACATTGCCCCCGTACTGTGACGGGCTGGTCGGCTGCGCGAGGAAGGGAAACCCTTGCGAGATACTGTAGCCCGTCGCCGGGTAGTAGGGCTGGCCGGTAGCCGGGTTTACAGTGGTGCACGCCGGGTTGTTGGTCACACAGATGTTCGGAAAGAAAAAGCTGCCCACCGACGATTCTCCCCAGTAAGGCTGGTTTTGCCACAAGCCCTGGGCGCCCTGATTCCAGGAAGAATCGTGGTAAATAGAGTATCCGGCGCGAATGGAGGTCTTCCGGTCGCCTCGCGGGCTCCAGGCGATACCGATGCGCGGCTCAAAGGCCGTCAAGTCCGTTTGGATGCCCGCCGCCGCATCCGAGCCCTGCCCCGCCACCAGGAACTGGCCGGTTTGGAAGTTGAAGTTCGACTGGCGGTTGTGCGCCTCGGTGATGGGAGTGACGAGAGCCCAGGCCAAGCCCAGGTTCACGGTCAGATCCGGAGAGACGCGCCAGTTGTCCTCGAAGTACGGCCGGAACAACTTCCAGCGGCGGCCGGTGATCGCGCCCTGAAAATTCTGATCGTGCAGACCGAGATCGGCGAGTCCCAGCAGGAAATCCGCCATGTTGTTGCCGCCGCCGCCGAGCGCGCCCTGCGGGGCCGTCCAGGAGCTCGTCAGCACCCAGAATCCGTCCTGAAAACCCTCCGCCAGGACGTTCAGCTGATTGGCGCGCAGTTCTCCGCCCACCGTCATGTCGTGACCGCCGCGGACCATGTCGAACGAGTCGTAGACCGAGAAGACGTTGGTGCCGCCCTGAAAGGGCGCAAAGCCGCGATCGCCGACCCCCCAGAAGCCGCCGCCGATCAACGTATCGGTCAGCCCGCAACTGACGCCGCCCAGATTGGCGCCGGGAATGCCCAGGCTTTGAGAGATGCAGGTGCCGTTAGCGTACGAAAAGATGTGATTAAAGATCCGGTCGTAGCCCGCGGTTATTTTGTTCAGGGTGTTGGCCGAAAAGACGTGCGTCTCCGAGAGCGCGGCATTGCGGCCGTGGTCGGAGAGGCTCTGAGTGGACGTGAAGCCGTCGACGTCCATGTACCCCGCCGTGCCCACGGGCAGGAACTCGGTGGCCTGATCGTAGCTGAACCTGGCAAAGATGGAGTCTTTGCTGGAAAAGGTATGATCCAGCCGGACGTCGAACTCTCCTTCCTTGAACTGCTTCGTGGGCGTATTCACGTAGTCTCCCACCAGCGTGTTCGGCACGTTGGGAGGGGCGTAGAAATTGACCATCTTCTGGGCGATCGGATTAATCAGGCTTGCGGGAATGACGTTGCAAGGAGTGCCGGAAGTCTGGAGGCCGTTCGCATTGGTGGGGGACGGAACGCCGCCCGAGCACAAGAAGGGCGACCGGGACACGTTGCCTTTGGAATCGACCGTCGTGCTGTAGGGGTTGTATAGCTGCGGGACCTGGGCGAACGGCTCGCTGAAGTCGCCGTTGCGCATCGCCAGCGTGGGCACCGTGGCCGTGTAGGTCAAACCGCCGCCCGCTGTTCTCTTTCCCTGGTAATCGATAAAGAAGAAGGTCTTGTCCTTTTTCAGAGGTCCGCCGATCGATCCGCCGAACTGATTCTGAACGTACTCCGGGGTCGTCGGGGCAAAGAAATTGCGCGTATTGAGATTGGTGTTTCGGAGGAACTCAAAAACGGTACCGTGAAACTGGTTGGTGCCGGACTTGGTGGTCAGCAGAACCGTGGGGCCGCCCCGGGTGCCGTACTGGGTCGAGTAGTTGTAGGTGAGGACCTTGAACTCCTGCAAGGCGTCGATGGAAGGCAGGATCGCGATGCCGCCGGCCGTCAGCTCGTTGTTGTCGACCCCATCCAGAAGCCAGTCGGTGCTGTTCGCCCTTGACCCGGCCACCGAAAGCGAAAACGATCCGCGAATGCCGACCTCGCTGGAGCCTCCGCCGTTGAAGAAGCTGCCCGGATTTGTCTCCTTCGAGGTGCCTGGAGTGAGCGTGGCCAGCTGCACAAAGTTCCGGCCGTTCAGCGGAAGCTGGGCGACCTCCTGAGATGTGATCACCTGACCGAGGGTGGCGTTTGTGGTTTCGACCGCCACCGCGGTGGCCGATACCTCCACGCTCTGTTGAACGGCTGCGGCCGGAAGCGAAAAATCGACCTCGTGGTTTTCGTCCACCTGCAGGACGATATCCTTCTGCTCGACGGTCTTCAGTCCCTGGGCGCTGACCGTGATCGAGTAGGTGCCGATCGGCAGGAGCGGCAGCAGATAATGGCCCGTATCGTCGGTCTTGGTGTCGCGGGAGACCCCTGTACCCTGCGACGTGGCCGTAACCTGGGCGCCCGGCACCACCGCGCCGCTCGAGTCGCTGACGGTGCCTAGCAGCCGGCCGGTGGCCTGTCCGAAAAGCGGTGAGCTGACAAGCAGACAGACGAAACAGAGAAACGGAGCCGTTCTTTTGCAGCCCATCTTACCTCCCTGGCGCCGCTGATCGTGGCTTGGATAGAGTCTGAGCCCGCCGCTTCTTTGGCTCGAAAAATCGTCAAAGATTCGTTCGTATGTTGAGAACCCGCTCCTTGTCCCCTGTCTTGACCTAAGATGCCTCCCATCAACAAGATGACGGGTTAGCATCAATAAGTCACTTCGTTTCAAGTGGATGACGGGATTCCGCCGATTCCAAAAATGGAAGTACCTTTTTTTCTGTAAGGTGACGGCTTCGTTCGTAAAAACGCCGACCTCGCCCGGCTTGAATGCTCAGCCAGACGAAGCTTTTGCGACCCCTGTGCCCGCCTACCAACGAGACCGAGAGCGCGCAGATCGACCGATGCGCTGACCATGTTCATTCAGTTAGGCTTCGCTCTGCCCTGGGCCGCCAGGGTCTCGAATTGCCGTTGTTCTTCGGCGGCTTCGGCCGCTTGTCCGGCCGCCGAATAGGCCTCGGCCAGGAGCCGGTGCGCTTCGGGTTGCTGAGGAAAGATCTGCGAGGCCTCACTCAGGTACCGGACCGATTCCAGATATTCGCGGGTGGCCAGCTTCTGCTGCCCAAGGTCGACGCCGACCGCGTACAGCATCCTGGCCGCGTCGGCGTCATTCGGGTTGAGCTCGCGGGCGTGATGCAGCGCTGCATAAGCCTCAGTCGTCGCGCCCAGTTTGAATAGGGCGGCGCCATAGAGGGTGCTAAGCGGCGCGAGGTCGGGCCAAAGCTGGACGACCTTTGCCAAAGCGTCGCGCGCCTCCTGGTAGCGCTGGAGCCGAAAGCAATCGAGAGCGAGGTTGTACTCGGTTTGCGGAGAATTAGGACTTAGTTCTGCTGCCCGGCGCAGCGGCTTCAAAGCCTCCTCGAAGTCCCCGTGCTGGCCGTAAATCGTGCCCAGCATGGTCAGCTTGTCGGCATCGTTGGGGTCGAAAAGCTGCTCGCAGACCGGACGCGCCTCTTCGAGGGAGGTCTGCTCCAGCTTCTGAGCGCAATCGAGGCGCAGCTTGCTGACCGAGGCGTCGCGCTGCCGGAGCCGCTCGGCCTCGGCGAAGGCCCGTTCAGCTTCCGGCCTGCGGCCCGCCTGCCGATAAAGCGCGCCCAGGCGTTCCTGCACGTGGGCGTCCTGCGGAGTCAGCTTGGCCGCCCTCTCCAGCCACTCTTCGGCTTTCGCCAGATCACCCTGCTTCAGGTAGGCCGATCCGAGGTAATAGGCCGTGTCCGGGAACGGAGGGTTTGTAGCAGCCATGGTCAGGTCCTTGACCGCTGCCCCGGCGTCACTTTCCAGCAGGTCCAGCCGCCCCAGGTAGTACATCACCTCCGGACGGTTTCCCGCCGAAGCGCGAACGGCGTCAAACTCCTGGCGCGCCTCGCCGATTCTCTGCAATTCGAAGAGGGCTACGGCCAACGGAAATCGCGCTCGCAGAACCAGCGTCGGGTTGATCGCCAAGGCCGCCCGAAACTCGCCGACAGCTTCCTGGTAGCGGTCGCTCTTCAGATCCGCGTAGCCCGCGCCCAGGTGCAACTCGGTGCTTTCCTGTGATCCGGCTGCCTTTCCCATCCGACTGCTGCTATTCTGGCCATGAGCGGTCGCCGTCAACCCCAGTAGGAGGGCCAGCACGCCGCAGCCTGACGCCGCCCAAACCTGCCCCCGGATGGTCTTAACTGTATACACATCAAGTAGTTTGGTGTGGCGCATAGCCACCCGAAATCTGTGAAAAACTGAGATCAATTGTACGGGGTCGCGATGCCCCTTTGCTCCAGCCGCCCGACACGGCTGGGATAAGTTATCATTGCCCGGGCGATGTGTGTCAAGCAGCTTTTCAGCCGCCCTCGCTTCCCGGCCCGCCTTAAACGATATCTAACGTGGAATCTGTGTGATAGCCGCAATCGCATGCGAGTTGCCCATCTTGAAGAAGGCTTGGCGACAAGCTCCCAACAGGCACGACGATTTTTCCGCTGGACAACAATATAGTATTCGTTTAGTATTGTACATCGTATCAATAACCTCGTGTGTCGTCAACCCGGAAACGGGTGCCGGATCGAGCTCTCATGATGCCTCTTTTTGAACCCGATTTCTCGCCCGGCTTACGTACCGGGTCGCCAGCCGAGGTGCGCATCCAGGCATCATCGGTGGAGGATTCGCCCGGCGCGTCCTGCGGCGCGAAAGCGTCCGGGTGAGATATGTCAGCCCTGCAGACCAGCTCGTACCTGGAACGGAGAATCTTGACAGCCTTCGGCCTCGCCTTTTTGGTTCTGACCGCCATCGGGATGGAGGAGTATCGAGCAGCGGGGCGGCTGGCCCAGGAAAGCCGCTCCATCGGCCACAGCCACGAGATCGTCCAGGAACTGGAGACCGCGATCGAGTTGGAGGTACAGAGTCGGGTGGCGGCCCGAGGATACGTCCTGACCGGCTCGGCCGCGGATCTCGAGCTCTATCGCCGGGCGAGCCTGGGCACCGAGCACCATCTTCAGCACTTGGGGCAATTGGCCTCCAGTGACCCGACCGAGCGCCATCGTCTCGAGACGCTGAACTGTCTGGTCGAGCAGGCATTCCGTATCCAGCAGGGGGCCATGAACGCACGCAACCCGGCGCGGCCCGAAGGTGCTCTGCTCCCTCTCTTGGAGGGGGCGGGCCGCCGAGTCAATGCAGAGATCGACGAGCTTTCGGATCTGGTCAACGACGCTGAACTCAACCTCCTGGAGCGAAGCCACTTGGCCGCCGAGTCGGCCAGCCGACAGGCTAACTGGTTCGTCGTCCTGGGAGTGCTGGTGGCGGCACTGCTCATCGCGCTCGCGGCCGTGGCCCTGGGCCGCGATGTGGCCAGGCGGCAGCGAGCCGAACAGAGCCTGCGTGGACTGCTGGAAGCGGCGCCCGATGCCACGGTGGTGATGAATCTCAGCGGAGCCGTGCTTCAGGTCAATGCCCAGGTCACGAGGCTGTTTGGCTATGCGAAGGAAGAGATTCTGGGCCGGGATATCGAGATCCTGCTTCCGAAGCGTTTTCGGGGCCAGCGTCCGGGGGGCTTCTTCACCGAATCCGGTGTGCGGCCGGTGGCCGCCGGCCTGGAGCTCCAGGGCCTTCACCACGACGGGCACGAGTTTCCCATCGAGATCAGCCTCAGTCCGTTCGAGACCGAAGAGGATATCCTGGTATCTGCCGCCATTCGTGATATGACGGCTCACAAGCGGACCGAAGAGAAACTCCGCAGGCAGGCGGCGATCCTGCAGGAACAGGCCTCCCTGCTGGATCTGGCCCACGATGCGATCTTTGTTATGGACTCGGAACAGCGCATCGTCTTTTGGAATCGGGGCGCGGAGGCAGCCTATGGCTGGACTTGGGACGAGGCTGTAGGACAGATCCCGGCAGTCCTGCTGAATACTGAGTACCCTCAGCCCGTTGCCGAACTGGAAGCTGCTTTCCAGACCGAGGGCCGATGGGAGGGGGAGGTTGTTCATACCCGCCGTGACGGGACGCGAGTGATCGACGCCGCCCGCTGGGTGCTGCAACGCGACGAACAGGGACGGATCCTGCGCACGCTCTCGATCAACCGGGACATTACCACCCGCAAGTGTGCCGAGGAGGCCACCCGGAGGGCCCACGAGGAACTGGAAGCCCGCGTGGAGGAAAGAACCGCCCAGCTCGCGCAGGCCAATCAGCGGCTGGAGACCGAGCTGGCCGAACGCAAACTGGTTGAACAAGCTTTACGCGCCAACGAGGAGCGCTTCACCACCTTTATGGAGAACAGCCCGGCCCTCGCGTTCGTCAAGGACAGCCAGGGTCGCTATGTCTACCTCAACAAGCCGTTCGAGGCCATGTTCGGAGTGACGCGCGAGTCGCTGCTGGGGAAGACCAACTTCGACTGGCTCCCGGACGAGGTCGCGCGGCAAATTCAGCGCCTCGACCACCAGGTTCTTTCCAGCGGGCGGACCGCCGAATGCCGGGAAAGGCTGCCCACTCCCACTGGAGAGCGCGAGATCCTGGCCTTCAAGTTCACGGTCTCCGACGTTTCAGGCCAGCGGATGATGGGCTGCGTAGCGCTCGACGACAGCGAGCGGGCCCGAGCGCAAGCGGAGATCCGGCGGCTCAACCAAGAACTTGAAACCCGGGTACAAATGCGCACCGCTCAACTGGAGGCGGCCAACCGGGACCTGGAGGCCTTCACCTACTCCGTGGCCCACGACCTGCGCGCTCCCTTGCGCCAGATTCAAGGTTTCTCGCGGTTGTTGCTGGAGGACCGTGACTCGCAGCTGGGGCCCGAGGCTCAGCGCCACCTCGACGATATTGTGGGGGGCACGAAGCGCATGGGGCAGCTGATCGACGACCTGCTGGACTTGGCGCGGGTGGGACGGCGGCAGCTCAGCATCGAGGTGGCCGGGCTGAGCGCGCTCGTCGCCGAGGTCCTGAAGGACCTCAAGCCTGACACCCAGGGCCGCGCCATTCGCTGGCAGGTGGGTGAACTGCCCTTTGTCGAGTGCGATCCGGGCCTGATGAAACTGGTCTTCTTCAACCTGCTGGGCAACGCCATCAAGTACACTCGGCCTCGCAAGCTAGCCGTGATCGAGGTCGGGCACACCAGTGTCAACGGCGAGTCGGTCGTCTTTGTCAAGGACAACGGTGTGGGTTTCAACGTCAAGTATGCGAGCAAGCTGTTCGGGGTCTTCCAACGTCTGCACCGCCTCGAGGACTTTGATGGGACCGGGGTGGGGCTGGCTACCGTGAGGCGGATCATCCAAAAGCATGGAGGGCGCATCTGGGCAGAGGCGGAAGTCGACAAGGGCGCAACCTTCTACTTCACCCTCGGATCCCAGGAGACGAAAGAGCTTCAACCGGAGGCTGCCACCGCGCCTCAGCGGCGTGCCTACCTTGGGGGTGGTTCGCACATGGCGTCGTAGGCCGGCGCGCAGAATCCGCAACCAGACCGAAACACTCATCCGCATCGGGAGAGAGCCTCCGCAATTCCGATCGATCGCAGACCATTCTTGCCCACCGCCTGCCTGAAACCAAGTCCGCAATGATATGATCTCGCGGTGTCATGGACAGAAGGGACGCACTACGCACCGGCCCAGGCTTCGGACTTCCCCTGCAAAGCGGGTCGGCGAGAGATCATAGGAGGTCATCGATCAATGTCTGGAAATCGCTTGCTGCTCGCGGTCTTGGCAGGGCTGGTGGCCGCCCAAACGGCGCCCTGCCAGTTGGTGGATCAGTACAACCCGCCCAAGGCAAACTGCTGCTTGCAGTTCGCCGCGCAGAATCTAGCCGACCAGCTTCAGGACTGGAATCAGATCGGCCGCTATCACGCCGACGACGAGAAGCTCAAGGCTCAACCGACCGATCCGCATCGGGTGGTGTTTCTGGGCGATTCCATCACCGACGGCTGGAACCTGGCTCAGTACTTTCCCGGAAAGCCCTACGTCAACCGTGGCATCAGCGGCCAGACCACTCCGCAGATGCTAGTGCGAATGTATCCGGACGTCATCGAGCTGAAGCCCGCAGCCCTGGTGATCCTGGCCGGCACCAATGATATCGCCCGCAACACCGGTCCCGAAACGCTGGCCATGATCGAAGACAACTTCCAGGCCATGACCGATCTCGCCCAGGCCCACGGGATCAAGGTGATCCTCTGTCTGCTCACTCCGGTCAGCGATTACACCGAGCACAAGCAGACCGAGCGCCGTCCTCCGGCCGACATCCTGAAGCTCAACGCCTGGCTCAAGGAATACGCCGGCCAGACGCACGCGACCATCGCCGACTACTATTCCGCCGCCGTGGACGACAAAGGGATGTTGAAGGAGGGCTACTCCGGCGACGGCCTGCATCCCAACGCCAAGGGGTATGAGTTGATGGTTCCGGTCGTGGAGGCGGCGATCGAGAAGGCGCTCCAATGATCGGTGCAGCCTTGGGTCTTTGGACTGTTGATTGGTGATTTCAAACTGCCCTTGAGGAAACAAGCCCGTCATGTTGTTTAAAATAAAGGGGCGGCCTTTCAATAACGTGCAACGTGAGGTCGAAAATCTGCCAGCCCTGAGGCAATAAATACCAGATCTTGGAGTCGATCTGCTGTAGGCGACAGGGCCGGACTCCCGCTTGCGGTGGAAGGAGCCTACCCGCAAGTCGCGCGGAGAGCAGCCGGGTCCATGGCCAGCGCCATCGCGCCCAGGACGCCGGCGTTGTCTCCCCTACCGGCCGGCACCACGTATTGGTCGACGTGTTTCAGAAGCTCGGGTGCCTGAATGTAGCGGTTCAAGAGCCCCAGCACTCTACTTCGCACTCGGGGAAACAGCCCCGGCTGGTGCATCACGCCGCCTCCCAGGATGACCCGCTGCGGAGAGACGGTGCAGATCAGGTTGTTTATACCCAATGCCAGATACTGCGCTTCAAGCTCCCAAGCCTCGTGATCGGGTGGCAGGTGCTGGCCTTTGCCTCCCCAGCGGGCCTCGATTGCCGGACCGCATGCCAGTCCTTCCAGGCAGTCGCCGTGGAAGGGGCATGCGCCGGGGAAGGGATCGGCCTTCCAATCGTGCGGAATCCGCATGTGACCCATCTCGGGATGAAGCAGGCCGTGCATCAGTTTGCCTTCCACCATGCCGCCGCCGCCGATTCCGGTACCGACGGTCACGTAGATGAAGGTATCCAGGCCCTGGGCAGCGCCCCAGCGCCGTTCGCCCAGCGCCGCGCCGTTGACGTCGGTGTCGAATCCCACCGGCACGCCCAGGCACCGCCGCACTGGTCCCGCCAGGTCGGCGTACTGCCACTCGAGCTTGGGGGTGGAGGTGATGTAGCCGAAATGGGGCGAGGCGGGGTTGACATCGATGGGGCCAAATGACGCGATCCCGACGGCAGTGAGGGGTTCGAGCCGGGCTTGCTCCTGGAAGAATGCCAGCACCTGCGCGATTGTTTCGGCCGGCGTGGTCGTCGGGAACGCCAGCCGCGCGCGCAGATCATCGGGGCCGGTGCCGACTGCGCATACGAACTTGGTCCCGCCCGCTTCCACTGCACCGAACAAGGCCATGACTGCCTCCGCTGGCTCTCTGGGGCCGCCCTTCATTCCGCCGGCTTCAGCACTCTATCAGAACCCGGCTCGCCCTTGCACCCGGGCTTGGGGCGAGGGTTTTCGAGCGCCGCAGCGCGGAAATTACTCTCCCCGGGCGGTCGCGGCATAGGCTAAAATCGCCTGCCACCGGACTGCGGCAGGTCCGGCTGATCGCCACTTCTCGCTAAGATCGGAGCGCCACCCATGGCGGCTTTTGAAGGAAAGTATGATCCTCATCCCCCACTGTTCGCTTCCGGCAGCGCCCTGCCCTTTATCCTCGTGACCGTGCTCTTCTTTCTCTGGGGTATTCCGAACAACCTGAACGACATCCTGATCAAACAGTTCATGAAGTCCTTCGAGATCACGCGCTTCAAAGCGGGTCTCATTCAATCGGCCTTCTACATGGGATACTTCACGCTTTCGATGCCCGCCGCCTTAATCATGCGAAAGTACGGCTACAAGGCTGGCCTGGTGACCGGGCTCTTTCTCTTCAGCGCCGGCACCTTTCTGTTCTGGCCAGCGGCCATCGTCGGCCGGTATGGGTTCTTTCTGTTCGCGCTGTTCGTGATTGCCAGCGGCTTGGCCTTTCTCGAGACGGGATCGAATTCGTTCATCGCGGTTCTGGGTGATCCTCGCACCTCGGAGCGGCGGCTCAACTTCTCCCAGTCCTTCAACCCGCTGGGAGCCATCAGCGGCGCCCTCATCGGAACCATCTTCATCTTCTCGGGCGTCGAGCTGACCCCTGAACAGGTCGACACCCGAAAGCTGGCCGGCACTTACCAGGCGTATCTGCAGAGCGAAACGCTCAGGGTGGTCAAGCCCTACCTGGTGCTGGGTGCGGTGGTCATCCTTTGGGCGCTGCTGATCCTCCGGACCCGGTTCCCCAAGGTGGCCGAAGAGACGGAATCCGGGCACAATCGGCGCCACGGCAAGTTCCGGGACCTCTTTCACCATTCCCACTTCGTCCAAGGCGTCCTCGCCCAGTTTTTCTACGTGGGTGCCCAGGTGGGCACCTGGAGCTACTACATCACTTACGTCCAGGACTATACCCACGAGCCGGAGAAGGTCGCTGGCTATTTTCTCACTGGCACGCTGGTGGCCTTCGGGATCGGCCGGTTCGTAGCGACTTATCTGATGAAATTCATCCCGCCCAACCGCCTGATGGGGGCGTACGGGGTCACCAACATCGGGCTGGTGGCGGTGGCGGTCCTGTTCCCGGGCTGGGTAGGCGTTTGGGCCGTTTTCGCCAGCAGCTTCTTCATGTCGCTGATGTTTCCTACCATCTTTGCGCTCGGCATCAAAGAGCTGGGGCCTAACACCAAACTGGGCGGCTCGATGATCATCATGGCCATCGTTGGCGGGGCGGCGGCGCCTCCTGCCATGGGACTGGTCTTTCAGTTCACGCACAGCATGGCGATTTCGATGATGGTGCCGCTGCTCTGCTACGTCTTCATCGCTTACTACGCTTACTCGGGCTCGAAGGTGCGCGTTCCGGCCGAGGCCGTCGAGGCCAGGTCGTTGAATCCACAAATTTCGCCGTAACCTTTTCCCCCGTCGGCGGTTATGGCTTGTTGAAGATGGGGCGCGAGGGTCTGGCCTTGAGGCAGGGGAAAGAAGCGGACGAGCGGCTTCTGATCGAAGCGGCGCAGGAAGATCCCCGCCGTTTCGCCGAGCTCTACGAGGCCAACTTTGATCGGGTCTACGCCTTTGTCTTGGCCCGGGTGCGCAACCGCGCTGAGGCGGAAGACCTGACTTCCGAAGTGTTTCACAAGGCGCTCGCCAACCTGTCGCGCTTCGAATGGCGCGGCGCTCCGTTTGCGGCCTGGCTGTTTCGCATCGCCTCCAACGCCCTGACCGACCGCAGCGCCCGCGCCGCCAGGGAACGCGAGATCTCGCCGGCCGAAGATCCTGCCGGCGTGGCGGAGCCGGCCGGCATCGTTGAAGCCGAAGAGCGCGCCCAGCTCTTCCGCTTGGTGAAACGCCTTCCCAAGGACCAGCAGCGGGTGATCGTGATGCGGTTTGCCGAGGAGAAGGCCATCGGCGAGATCGCCAGCGAGATGGGGCGAAGCGAAGGCTCCGTGAAGCAGCTCCAGTTCCGGGCCCTTCAGAATTTGCGGGCGCGGATGTTGAGCCAGGCGGGCGGTGCCCATGGCTAAGCGCGCTTGGATCGATCAACTCGACGCGGCGGTCGAGGCCATCCTGGCCGGTCGTGAAGCCGCCGCCCGCGACGTTATGAGCTCTGCGATGGATGCGGTCACCGCGTCCGGCGATTCCGAGCATGCTGCGCTGCTGGGCATTGCGGAGGGGTTGCGCCATCTTCCTCCGCAAGACTTCAGGACCTATCTCAGGTCGGAACTGGAAAGGAGAGCACGTATGGGAAGCACCGCCAAGCCCGCGCCCGAAGCGGGGTCGCAAACAAGGAAGGCAAGACCGATTCCGGAGGGCTGCCACACGGCCACGCCCTATCTGACGGTGCGCGGCGCCGCCGATGCCATCGAGTTTTATCAGAAGGCCTTCGGGGCTACAGAGGTGATGCGCCTTGGCCAGCCCGACGGGAGAATCGGACATGCCGAGATCAGGATCGGCGATTCGCTCATCATGCTGTCGGACGAGTTTCCGGACTACGGCAACCTTGCGCCGCAATCGATCGGAGGGTCGCCGGTGACCATTCATCTGTACGTCGAAGACGTGGACGCGCTGGTCCGGCAGGCGGTCGCGGCCGGCGCCCAGGTCCTGCGGCCGGTGCAGGACCAGTTTTACGGCGACAGGGCCGGCAGGCTTCGAGACCCGTTCGGGCACAGCTGGTTCGTGGCCACGCACATCGAGGACGTGCCGCCTGAGGAGATCACAAGGCGTGCGAAGGCTTTCGCGCAGCAGGCAGCCGGCACGGCGCCGGGCGAAGAATCCGGTGAAGTCGACCGTGCAGGAGCCGGGGAGGAGCGATCCGTTGCTGTCACCACCACTCCGGGGGCGCGCGAAGGTCACGACGCCGTCACGCCCTATCTCACGGTTCAGCGGGCGGCGGAGCTGTTGGATTTTGTGAAACAGGCTTTCGGCGCCACCGAACTCTTCCGCGGGACCGGATCGGCCGGCGGCCTGCACGCCGAAGTGAGGATCGGCAATTCGGTCGTGATGATTGGGGGCGCGCCCGGCATGCCGATCCCGGAGAAACCGGGCATCCTCCATCTCTACGTACGGGACGTGGATGGCGCTTACCATCGCGCCCTCCAGGCGGGCGCCACCTCGACCTACGAGCCCACGGACCGGGACTACGGAGACCGCGAAGCCGCTATTAAGGATCCGTTCGGCAACACGTGGTACCTCGCCACCAGCAAGGCCACGGGACACGCTCCCGAAGGCTATCGGAGTGTGACCCCTTATTTCCATCCCAGGGGCGCGGCCGGAATGATCGACTTTGTGAAGCAGGCATTCGGCGCCGAGGAGATCGCGCGCTACTCGGATGACCAGGGGACCGTCAACCACGCGGCACTGAAGATTGGCGATTCCCTGATCGAGATGGGCGAGGCCCATGGGCCCTATCAGCCATCGCCCATGGCCATTTACCTTTACGTGCCGGACGTCGACGCCAGTTATCGGCGGGCGCTCGAAGCGGGCGCAACCTCGATCTCCCCGCCGGCGGACCAGCCTTACGGGGACCGCAACGCGACCGTTGAAGACCGGTTTGGACACACCTGGTACATCGCGACTCACCTCCGGACGTAAGCACAGGTTGTCGGCCGTCGACGCCGCGATGCCGGGGGCTTGAGCGGGCAGAGGGGAAGGAAAGCGCTTCTCCGCAAGCTGGCTAGGTCCATTCGCCCCGGTGCTCCTCAAGGGCGATGCGCACGAGCTGGCTGCGGGTTCTAACCCCGGTCTTCTGGAAAAGCTGCTGGAGAGCCGCCTTGACGGAGCTCTCCGAGACACTCAGGCGCACGCCGATCTCCTTGTTGCTGAGCCCCTCGAACACACCCCGCAGCACCTGACTCTCGCGCTCGGTGAAGGACCGGTTCCGGCTGGCGCGTTCGGGACGTTTGGCCGCCTCGATGAGTGCCTGCACGCAGGCCGGGTCGAGCCACGTCTCTCCGGCCATGACTTTGCGAATCGCCTGGGCGAGCAGTTCCGGGGAACTGTGCTTCAGGAAAATCCCCTGGGCGCCGAAGTCGAGGGCCTTGACCGAGTCGGCGTCCGTCATGCCGGCGGTCACCATCAGCACGCGGCCCTCAAACCCGGCCTGACGCATGTCGGTCAGGAATTGAAAACCGCGCTCCCGGCCGAGATCGTGGTCTAGCAGCACGATGTCGATCGGCTCCTGGCGCAGCCCCTCCAAGGCTTCACCGACTGAGGCGCAGTGAGCGGCCATTTCCAGATCCGGTTCGCCTTCAAGCCAGCGGCTCAACGCTTCTCGAAAGAGCGTGTGGTCGTCCACCAGCAGAATCTTGATCTTCTTCATTGGCATGTGCCCGCTCTTCGCAGGGTGTCAGGTCGAGGGCAAAACACCAGCCGTCGGGTCCCGACTCATACCGCAGCTCGCCTTCGAAAGCGCGCGCGAAGGCCCGCGAAATGTACAGACCCAGGCCGGTCGCTTCGGCCCTGCGCTGGAAGGGCTGAAAAAGGCGCTCGGGCGCAGCCACGCCCGGACCCGTGTCGCGGACCCGTACCCGCACCCGCTGGTTCTCCTCGGAAACACTGATGGTGATCTCTTTGTGATCTTCGTCCTGCACCGCCCGCTGGCTGTTCTTGATCAGGTTGAGCAGGACCTGCAACAGATTGTGCCGGTCCGCCCACACCCGCGGCAGGCGTTCCGGTAGGTCGAAGTGAATCAGCACGTCGGACTCTCGGAGAGGGACCTCGGTGACGATACGCAATTCTTCCAGCAGCGCGCGGAGGTCGACGCTCGCGAGCCGATCACTTCCGGCGCTTTGCCGCAGCTCCAGCGAAGCGACCTTCTCAAGTCCTTCCACCAGATTCCGGAGGGCCTGAAAATCCTCGTTGTGCGCGAGGACGTCGTGTCGGGAGAGATTGGCCTGCACCACCGAGATGGCGCTGCAAAGGTTGCGGATCTCGTGCGAGACGGCCCCTACCACCAGGCGGGAGCCGGCCATGAGCTGATGCAGGCTGAACTCCTCGCGGTCGCGCAGATCTTCGGAGACATCCACCAGCATGGCCGCCAGCCGCGGTCCGGACCTCGTCTGGTAGCTGGAAAACCAGACGTCGGCCAGAAAAACCTCGCCGTTCCGGCGACGGCCGTGACACTGCATGGCGGTGCGGAAGCTGGGCGTGGACGGGTCGCCGTACGGCACGCTGCCGAGCGGCGGCAGAAAGGCGGTGATCGGCCAGCCGGGCAAGGCCTCGGGGTTGAGTCCGAGCAGGCGATGGGCCGCCTGGTTGGCCATCAGGATTCTGCCCGTCGCGTCCATGGTCAGAATAGCGGCCGGACTGCTCTCGATCAGGACTTTCAGCTGCTGTTCCGCGTCGCGCCGCAACTCGACTTCCTGCTCCATCTCCTGGACGTGTTGCAGCGTGAGCTGGCGGTTGCGGCTCGATTCATAAGCAAAAAGCCCGGTCCCAAAGTAGGCCGTGAAGATGAAGATGTCGCGCGGAACCCCGGCGCCCGGCAACCAGTGGCCGGGCCCCAGCCACTCCGCTAGGAAGGTGCAGCCGGCCGCGACCAGGGCCAGCTGCCAGCGGGCCACCCGATTCCCTAACATCAGCATGGGAAAGAGGTAGAGGAATCCGAAGAAGACGTTTCCCTCCACCCGCCAGTCGAGCAGGGCCACAATGACGATGATTGCCGTGGCCCGGACGATTGTCTGTCGGCGGCTGCCTTGAAACAGGAAGGAAAGCATTTATCCCCGGCGCGGGGAACCTCCGGAACGCTCGACGGCTGAACACTTCAACTGTAGCAGAACCCTCCGGCCGGGGCTCGGCGGAGCGGCCGAAACGTCGTCGCGTCGCGGCTCAAGGATAGCTCCAAGCCCCAGCCTGCCTGCAGCACCCGGGGGTGTAACCGTCAGGAGTAACGTGTAACGTTGTCTGCCTTGGGGCCTTCCGGCGGGTTGGCCCGTTACACATATCATCAACTCGATTGTTTTGTTAGAGATCTTGGCTTTGATGGAAACTTGTTCCGCCCGAGGCGTTACAGGGCGGGTCCGGGCCGCGGCCGCGCCCTCTTTGTCCAGACATTCTGATAAGTCATTTAGCATCTATGACATTCCGGCTTTGAACGGCCACCACCCGAATTGGCGTCATGTAACGTTACGTCACCCCGCCAGAGTGACCGCGACCTTGCCTCGCGAGTTATTTTGGCCCTTCCACATCCCCGACGAGCGGCGCCCGGCCCGTCCGTCGGAGGGCGCGCTGGCACCCATGATGGACGAGCGGGTGGGCGCTCGCCATCGCTAAGGGTGACGCTCCGGAGACATTCGGTCAAGTAAGTTTCTGGTTGCTGAATGGTCATCCGCTGGTAGCCTGGGACCATTCGGGCTTGAGGCCTCGGGATCCCAGCGCCTCGGCGGGCTCATCCCGCCTCAATTGCAGATGGAGATGGAGAGTAACCTAAAGATCACGGAGGGTGCGCATGAATGCCGGCGCCGCTGTCATATTCTTCTGGCAGCGCCGAAAGCGCCGACGAAAGGAACAATCATAAAGACGGGGCACGAAGTCAGGATCGAGAAAATGAGGCTGCAAGTCCCGTTAGACCCAGACCCGGCTCTCTTGACGCAAGGTGGCGACGTCCCTGGTCGGCGCGCTCCCGAAGAACCGGCTGTATTCCCGGCTGAACTGCGAAGCGCTCAGGTACCCCACCCGCTGGCTCGCCGTCCCGGCGTCCATCATCTGCGACAACATCAGGCGCCTCGCTTCCTGGAGGCGCAGTACTTTCTGGTAGTGCAGCGGGCTCATCGAGGTGACGGCTTTGAAGTGCTCGTGGAAAGAGGAGACGCTCATGTGCACCCGTTCAGCCAGTTCTTCCACCTTCATGGGTTGGGAGAAGTTGGCGCGCAGCCACGAGATCGCCTTCGCAACCCGGTGCACGCTGGATTCTGCGAAGCCCATCTGGGCCACGCGAACACCAATGGGTCCGCGCAGCAGCCGGATCAAAATCTCATCGACCACCAGCGGGGCGAGGAGCTCAACGTCCCCGGCCTCGGCCAGAGACTCCATTAACCGGGTTGCGGCGCCGACAATATGCTCGTCGGCCCGGGTGACGTAAACCGCCTTCCTCTCTTGAACGGCAGGCAGACCGTGCGGATAGACCTTCAAGATCAGCTCGGCAATCTTGTGCGGGTCGAGATCGAGCCTTAGAGCGAGGTAAGGCTCGGAGAAGCTCGCTTGCGTGATCTGGGCAGCCACCGGCAAGGCCACCGAGAAGACAAGCATGCGCGAAGCGTCGTACTCGAAGACCTCCTGCCCTACGATGACGGTCTTCGCGCCTCGGGCGACGACGCAGAGCGAAGGCAGCCCGAAGGCATGCACACACTGCCCGTTGATTCGTGAATACCGGCTGGCGTGCAAACCTGGGACGGGCAATTCAAAAGTGCCGTCGTGAGGGGCGTAGGCGTAAATCAAGCGCGCAAAACGGGTCAAATCCGGTTCACCCGGGCCCGCTCCGTCATCTGCCCGCCGCTGAGATGCAGTCTTGCCGTTGGTCCTCACGCCTTCGAGGATAGCTCGCTCGCGGATGATAGTCTCCTCCTATTCGGCTTTTAATCCCTGCCGGTATTGTTCGTCGCCCACCTGTTCCATCCACTCCACAACCTTACCGTCGAGCTTCTCCTGAATGGCAATATGTGTCATGGCCGTGCTCGGCGTGGCTCCATGCCAATGCTTCTCGCCAGGCGGAAACCAGACCACGTCCCCCGGCCGAATTTCCTCGATCGGGCCTCTCCAGCGCTGTGCCCAGCCGCAGCCGGCGGTCACGATCAGGGTCTGGCCGAGCGGATGGGTGTGCCAGGCTGTCCGCGCGCCGGGTTCGAAAGTGACGCTGGCGCCTTGAACGAGTGCGGGATCGGGCGCCTGAAACAGTGGATCGATCCGCACCGTGCCCGTGAACCAGTCTGAGGGACCCCTGGTGGAAGGTTGCGAGCCAATTCTTTTGATCTCCATTTTCTGAAACTCCTCCTCGTCGCCTTCCATTGTCTCGTGGGTTGGTCCGCTCGGCTTTAGGCTGGCGGCTTGCGAGCCCGAAAACGAAAGGCGTAGGGATTCAGGTCAAGTTTCACATCCGTGAAGCCGGCCGCGCGCAGCCTGTCCTCAAACGTCTCAGGCGGGACCGGGACGAGTGTATCGAAGCAGTGCAGAACCCGCATCCTTTTGCCACCGAGGCTGTCCGTCCCCGCAAAAGTGCCGCCGGGGCGCAAGACGCGCGCCACCTGCTTCAGCAGGCGGTTCTGCAAGGAAGGCGACGGAACGTGGTGCAGCATAGTGAAGCAGACCGCACTGTCGAAGCTCTCGTCAGCGAACTGCATTTCGGTCGCGTCCTGCCAAACGACTGTTACGTTTTGGTTCTGGGTCCGCTGCCGCAACGCCTCAGCCAGCTTCCGGTCGATCTCCACGCAGGTGAGCTGGGCCGCTCGCATGCGTAGAACGTCAGTAGTAGCTCCGTACCCGGGGCCTATCTCCAATGCCCGGGATCCAAGGTCAATTCCGTCCAGTACCCAAGGGACAACGAACTTCTCCACGGTTTGCTTCCATCGCGAGGAGGAGCAGAGCCAGCGATGCAGGAGGTTCATAGGTTCTCCTCCGGGTGTTCGGATACGCTCACACGATCTACCAACGACATCCTCGGACCGCGCCATTCTCGCCTCGGCCGGCGTGCCGGAGGGCGCACAGCGCTGCGGCGAGATTTCGAGCCGACACATGGGACGCGGATGTTCGCTCGCTGCCAGCCTGACAATGGGTCCGGCTGGCGCACATCAAGGATGTGCGGCCATGAAGTAGGAAAATCAAGTGCTGAATCGCAGAGCCATGCTCTGTGCCATCCGGCTCTTGACGGAAGGCTGAGATCCAATTCTCTTAATTTCCATTTTTCTGATTCCTCGCTCTTGCTCGGAGGATGGGGCGCTCGCCGCGCGCCATCACCTTGACGGTCGAGGAGCGGGCGCGTGCGGCGATCATGGGTCTGAGATAGGGGCTGTCACGGTACTTCTCCTGGTAGGCCTGGTCGATGCGGTCGTTGATGGCGCCGCCGACCGGCTCGAAGGCGACTTCCTTCGTCATGCCGGCGGCCGTAATCCGCCCCGCCTTTTGCCCCAACGCGGCTTGGTACCAACGAGAATTCTGCCCGTTGTACGCCCGCACATAAAGTGCGTTGTCGACCACGACAGACCAAATCCACGTGGGAGTGCCGTATGTCCTTCCGTCCTCGCGGAACGGCGAGATGTGGAGGTCATCAGTCTCAGCAATCTTGCGCAGTTCGTCTTTGGACCAGCTGCTCATCGATTCGCCTCCCCGAAAAGGGCTTCTTGCCATCACGTTGGGAGGTAGCCCGGAGGACCCTCTTTGTGGTCCGCGTCTATTCTCTACCCATCGTTCTGAAAGTGTCCCACCCAGAGAAACCGCAGACCGCAAAAGACCGGCGGTCTGCGATACCCCTTAGGGTCGAAGCAGTGTTTTGATGGCGCGGCGCTCGTCCATCGCGCGGTATCCTTCCGCCACTTGGTCGAGAGGCAGCGTCAGGTCGAAGACCTTGCCGGGGCTGATCTTTCTGTTCCAGACCAGGTCGATCAGTTCGGGCAAGTAGCGGCGGACCGGTGCAGGCCCGCCGTGCAGGTGGACGTGGGAGAAAAAAAGCGGCTCACCGTTCAGTTCGACGCCGTGCGGCACGCCGACATAGCCCACGGATCCACCAGGCCGCGTGCAACGAATCGCCTGCGTCATCGATTCCTGGGTGCCAACGCACTCCAGGACCGAGTCAGCCCCAATACCTTTGGTCAGATCCTTAATGCGGATGACGCCCTCGTCCCCGCGCTCGGTGACGATGTCAGTGGCGCCGAACTCGCGGGCGAGCTTCTGCCGCGTCTGGTGACGGCTCATCGCGATGATCCGCGTGGCGCCCATCTGCTTCGCGGAGAGCACACCGAGCAGGCCGACGGCGCCATCACCTACAACCGCGACGGTCGAGCCCGGCTTCACATTGGCGGCGTCGGCGGCGAACCAGCCCGTGCCTAGCACGTCCGAGGCCGTCAGCAGGCCCGGCACCAGATCGTCGGACGGTGCGCCTGGCGTCGCCACCAGCGTACCGTCCGCCAGCGGCACGCGCAGCAACGGCGCCTGCGCCCTCGTCATGAACTCACGACGCATGCACGAGGACTGGTAACCGTACCGGCAGTGGGGACAGGTATTGTCCGACGTGGCAAACGAGCCGATCACGAATTGCCCCGCCTTCACGGACTTGACCGCGCTGCCGACCTCTTCGACGACGCCGCAGTACTCGTGCCCCATCGGCGTCGGGCCGTTGATCGGCTGCAAGCCCCGGTACGGCCAAAGGTCCGATCCGCACACGCACGTCGCCACCATGCGGATCACCGCATCGGTCGGTTCGACGATCTTCGGTGTCTCACAATCTTCGAACCGGATGTCACCCGGTCCGTATAGCACAGTTCCTCGCATGTTTAATCCCCTTCTTTACAGCCTGTCGCTTGGCCAGATTGTCCCGCTGGGTGGCGCGATCACAGCACCGTCATTCCGCCGTCTACCGTGAGGGCGTGACCCACCACGTAGCTTGCCCCGGGACTGCAAAGCCACAGCACGACCGACGCGATCTCCTCGGGCCTGCCCGCGCGGCCGATGGGAACATGCTTTGCGATCTCAGCGTATGCCTGCTCGTCTCCGCTGACGACATCGCGGGCGATCTGCGTGTCGATCAGACCGGGATTAACCGCGTTCACCCGGATGCCGTGCTTAATGTACTCCAGAGCGGCCGTCCGCGTCAGGCCGACTACGCCGTGCTTGGAGGCGATGTAAGAACCGATACCGGGGTTGCCGGTCAGCGCGCCGACCGACGCGTTGTTGACGATCGCGCCGCTGCCCTGGCGTTCCATCTGCCGCAGTTCGTGTTTCATCGAGTTCCACACGCCGCGCAAGTTGACCCCGATCACGCGTTCCCAATCTTCGCGGGTGCTGTCGGCAGTCGGGGCGATGCGGGCCATGACGCCCGCGTTGTTGAAGGCGGCGTCGAGCCGGCCGAACTCGGCAACGGCGCGGTCCACCATCGCCGCCACTTGGTCGTCGTCACTCACGTCGCACCGGACGGCGATTGCCTTGTGACCGGCGGCCACCAGCTTCTGGGCTTCCGCCTTCACCGACTCCTCTTTGAAGTCCGCGAGCACGACGGCCGCGGCCGCCTCGGCGAACGCCTTTGCCGTCGCTAGTCCCATGCCTGATGCGGCCCCAGTGACGAGTGCCACCTTGCCCCTGAAGTCCAATGGATGGCTCATGATGTAATTCCTCTCCCGTCGTTTTCTTGGCGCGTGGCGCGGACGGCCGCTTTTTCGGTCCGCGTCTTGTCCCTGGCGATCACGCTCTGGAGCGTGCTTTCTCGCCGTGTTGAAAACGAAGAGCCGCAGACCGCAAGGACGGCGGTCTGCGCTACGACCCGGAAAACATCTCTTTGGCGATCGTCATGGCGCTCACGGCACTCGGCCAGCCCGCGTAGAACGCCAGGTGCGTAATCACCTCGATCAGTTCCTCCTCTTTCACCCCGTTTTCCACTGCCCTGCCGAGGTGAAATCGCAACTGGTCCGGTCGATTCAACGCAACCAGCGCAGCCACGGTTGTCAGACTGCGGTCACGCTTTGAGATCTCCTTCCGTTCCCAGACGTCGGCAAAAAGCACTTGGTCAGTTAGCTGAACCAGCTTGGGCGCGAAACCGCCGAACATCTTCTCGGCTCCCGAAGGCTCTTTGCTCATGCTCATTCCTCCTCGTCACAGGCGCTTGTCGGTCTCGGGGCGGCTGCCGGAATTTGAAGCTAGTCAGTAATGCTCCCAGGTCACTCTCCAGTGCTCATTTGGGTCAACCGACTTGACGATGAGCCGATTCCCCGCGAACTCGTATAGGCGCGTCAGGTCTTTGCCGATCAGAGTCCGCACCAGTGCTCCCTCGACGTGATACGTGAACGTGTGTGCGCGCTCGTCGATCTTATAGGTTCCAAAGGAGGCCTCGTAACCCCCTTGCGCATATTGAACTGGCCCGGCTTGCGTCGCTGCCTGGGGCTTTCGATACATGACTTGGACCGACATATGGCCATCGGGCGTATAGACAAGCAGCCCCGTGCAATCGGCCTGATGAACTGTGCCCTTGGCGCCTGGCTCCTCGAGCCACGCCAGCCGCCACGCTCCGATGAAACGGTTCTGGAGGTCCTCTTCGCCACCGCGATCCTGGCTTTCCGACGGTGTCAAGCCGGAAATTGTGGTCATGCCGATGAACACAGAAACTAAGCCAAGTGAAAGTAGCCTTTTCATGTTCGGTTTACTCCTGCCCGGTCTGCCCCATCGCTCAGCGGTACGTGATTCGCTCCATGTTCTCGGGGTACCGCGCCCCTTGCACGGTGATCTTTGAGGCGGTGTTTTCGATCTCGCGGAGATCGGCAGGTATAAGTTCGACGGTGACGGCTCCGAGGTTCTCTTCCAGACGACTCAGTTTCGTGGTGCCGGGAATTGGGACAATCCACGGTTTCTGGGCGAGCAGCCAAGCGAGCGCGACCTGAGCCGGCGTCGCCTTCTTTCGGTCTGCGATTTCGCGAAGCAAATCGACCAAAGCCTGATTCGCCTTCAGGGCCTCCGGCGTGAAGCGAGGAATGATGTTACGGAAGTCGGAGCTGTCGAACTTCGTATCCTCGCTGATCTTTCCCGTCAGGAAGCCCTTGCCTAGAGGGCTGTAGGGCACGAAGCCGATTCCGAGCTCCTCGAGCATTGGCAGCACTTCCTCTTCTGGGCGTCTCCACCACAGCGAGTATTCACTCTGGACTGCGGTGACCGGCTGCACGGCGTGTGCCCGCCGGATCGTCTTTGCCCCTGCTTCTGAGAGGCCGAAGTGCTTTACCTTGCCTTGCTGAATCAGGTCTTTCACCGCTCCCGCCACATCTTCGATGGGGACCTCGGGGTCAACGCGGTGCTGATAGAACAAGTCGATGGCGTCGACCTTGAGCCGCTTGAGCGAGGCATCGGCGACCCGCTTGATCTGCTCCGGCCGGCTGTCCAGCCCCGCCAAACCTCGCTCCGCCTTGGGATCAATCTTCCATCCGAACTTGGTGGCGATCACCACTTGCCCGCGGAAGGGAGCGAGGGCTTCGCCCACAAGTTCTTCATTGATGTACGGGCCATAGACTTCGGCCGTGTCAAAGAAGACGACGCCGCGTTCCACGGCCGCATGAAGAAGGGAGGTCATCTCCTGCTTGTCTTTGGGCGGGCCGTACGAAAAGCTCATGCCCATGCAGCCCAGTCCGAGAGCCGAAACTTCCAAGCCGCTGTTTCCGAGTTTGCGCTTCTGCATTGTTTCTCCTCCGCGAATTGTTGTCCGGTTAAGATGAAATGGCGCCCGAATCCCAGCGCCGCCGGAGGTGAGGCCCCGAAATACCGGCCAACCTCAAGAGCGCAGTATAGTCTGCTTACGGTTCGGCTCCTTGCCTGTTTCTCTCAACTTCTTGTCGGATCCTCCGAAGGCCCGGCGCGATTGAGATTCCGGCTCCGTACCGCTCACACTCGATCCGCAAAAGAGACATTCTGGAAGCGCTTGTTCGCATCGCTGACGGCCCCTGGACCATCGCTTGACGTTTCGTCGCCTGGCCGAAAGATAGGGTCCCGCCTGGCCGAAAGATAGCTGGATCGGCTGTACCTCCCCGCTTAACCTATAGGCTATCGCTACGAATCAGGCCCTGCCGGGCAGTCCCCGCCCCAGGACAGTTTGGAAGGTGCACCATGATACGGAACTACAGCGCTGCGGCAGCCCTCGTCTTTGGGACTGCTCTCGCGTTGCTGGCCTCGGCGTGCAGCAGCGGCAAGGCGGATCCCAGCGCGGAAGCGCCGCCCCCCGTGGTCGTGGAGCACGAGCAGGACGCCAACCTGTTCAAGGTCGATCATCCCGGCCAGTTTCCCGTGGTGCCGGCGGGCGAGTTGGTGGCGGCGCCCGAACTGAACGTCACCGGCGCGGTCACGCCCGACGTGTCGCGCAACGTGCCTGTGATCTCGCTGGCCTCGGGCCGGATCGTGGAGATTCGCGCCCGGCTGGGCGACACGGTCACCAAGGGTCAGATCCTGATGCGCGTGCAGAGCTCGGATATTTCGCAGGCTTTCTCCGACTACCGCCAGGCGGCCGCCGACGAAACCCTGGCTCGTACCCAGCTTGAGCGTTCCAAGCTGCTCTACGAACACGGCGCCATCGCTTTGAACGATCTTCAGGTGGCGGAAGACACCGAGACCAAGGCGAAGGTGACGGTGGAGACCGCCCTGGAACACCTGCGCGTGCTGGGGGCCGACGTCAACAATCCGTCGCCGATGGTCGACGTCCGAGCGCCCATCTCGGGCGTCATCTCCGACCAGCAAGTTACGGCGGCCGCCGGCACGCAAGGCCTGGCTTCGCCCAATGCCTTCACCATCTCGGACCTGTCGCAGGTCTGGATCCTCTGTGACGTTTACGAGAACGATCTCCCCTTCGTCCGGCTCGGCGAGTACGCCGACATCCACCTTGCTGCCTATCCGGACGTCCATCTCCGCGGGCGTATCGGGAACATCGGGCCTATCCTCGATCCCAACCTGCGCACGGCCAAGGTCCGGCTGGAAGTGAAGAATCCCGGCATGCTAAGGCTGGGAATGTTCTCCTCTGCCACCTTCTACGGTTCCAAAATGGAGCTGCATGCCACAGTTCCCGCTAGCGCCGTCCTTCACCTGCACGACCGGGACTGGATCTACATTCCCACGGGCGGTAACCAGTTCCGCCGGGTGGAAGTGACCGGAGGCAAGATGCTGCCCGGCCAGGCGCAGGAAATCCTCTCCGGTCTCAGCCCAGGCCAACCGGTGGTGACGAACGCCCTGGCCCTCCAGTCGACCGTCGAGCAGTAAGCATGATCCGCCAGATCGTCGACTCCGCGCTCAACAATCGCATCCTCGTGTTGGCCCTTGCAGTCGTGCTCTTCATCTGGGGCATCATCTCTTTCCACCGGTTGCCGGTGGAGGCCTATCCAGACGTCGCCAACAATTACGTCGACATCATCGCGCAGTGGCCAGGCATCTCGGCCGAGCAGATGGAGCAGCAGGTCACGATTCCCCTGGAGATCGCGATGAACGGCATCCCGCAGGTGGTCCATCTGCGATCTTTCTCGCTCTTCGGGCTCTCCGACGTCAAGCTGATCTTCGACGACGAATCCGATAACGCCTGGAACCGCGAGCGGGTTCTCGAGCGCCTCAGCCAGGTAACTTTGCCACCCGGGGTGGCGGCCCAAATGGGCACGGATTGGAGCCCGGTCGGCCAGATCATGTTCTTCACCCTGCAGAGCACGAATCCGCAGTATGACGCCATGGACTTGAAGTCCCTCGAGGACTGGGTGGTGGAGAAGAACCTGGAGCAGGTGCCGAACATTGTGGACGTGGCCAGCTTCGGCGGCCCTACCCGCGAGTATCAAGTGCGCGTCGATCCCGACAAGCTGGTCGCGTACGGGCTCAGCATCGGGCAGGTGGAGCAGCAACTGGCCAACAACAACGCTAACGCCGGCGGCAGTTTCATCGAAGCGGGCCTGCAACAGATTAACGTGCGCTCGGTCGGACTCGTCCGGACGGCGCAGGACATCTCCAATACGGTCATCATGACCAAGAACGGCACGCCGCTGCGAGTGAAGGATATTGCCGTGGTGGCGCAAGGTCCCAAGATCCGGCTGGGGCAGTTCGGGAGGGCGATCCGGCGGGAGGATGGGACAGTCATCGACAACGATGACGTGGTCTCAGGGATCACGCTGCTGCGCAAGGGCGCCGAGGCGGACCGGGCCTTGGACGGCCTCCACGAAAAGATTCAGGAGTTGAATGGCTATATCCTCCCGCCGGGCGCGAAGCTGGTGCCTTTCATCGACCGCAGCGACTTGGTCCATTTCACGACCCATACCGTCCTGCACAACCTGACCGAAGGCGTGATTCTGGTGGTGATTGTCCTCCTCCTCCTGCTCGGCAACGTGCGCGGCGCTATCATTGTCGCCCTCACGATCCCGTTCTCTCTGCTCTTTGCCTCGATCTGCCTCGACCTCCGGCGGATTCCGGCCAATCTGCTGTCTCTGGGCGCGCTGGACTTCGGCATGGTGGTGGACGGCGCGGTGGTGATGATCGAAAACATCGTTCGCCACTTGCACCGTCGCGAGCAGGCCGCCACCATCGAGGAGCGGATTCGCGCTGCCGCCCACGAAGTGCAGCGCCCGGTGTTCTACGCCATCGCCATCATCATTACCGCCTACATTCCCATCTTCACCCTGCAGCGCGTCGAAGGCCGGTTGTTCAAGCCTATGGCCTGGACCGTCGCTTTCGCCCTTCTTGGAGCCCTGATCTTCTCCATGATCGTGGCCCCGGTGCTGGCCAGCTTTCTGTTCCGCAAGGGCGCGCACGAGTGGCACAATCCGGCGATCGCCTGGCTGCGCCAGCGCTACGGGCGCGCCGTCCACTGGACTATTCGCCACCGCAAGATCACGCTCGGCCTGGCCGCCCTGGGGATGGCTGTGATTTACTTGACGGTGACGCGTAGGATCGGCTCCGAGTTCCTGCCGCACCTCGACGAAGGTGCGCTCTGGGTGCGGGGCACGCTGGCGCCTAGCACCGGGCCAAGCGAGGGCATCCGGGTAGCGAATCAAGCGCGCATCGTGCTGGCGTCCTTTCCGGAGGTCACGATCGTGACCAGCCAGGTCGGCCGTCCCGATGACGGCACTGATACCACCGGCTTCTTCAATACCGAATACTGCGTGGACCTTAAGGCAAAAGAGCAGTGGCGGCCTCTCTTTCACCAAAAGAAGGAAGAGCTCATCGCGGCCATGGACCGGGAGCTGGAGCAGATTCCCGGAGCGGTATGGGGCTTCTCCCAGCCCATCGAAGACAACATGGAAGAGGCGGTCAGCGGCGTCAAGGGACAGCTTGCCACCAAGCTCTACGGCGACGATCTGCGAGTTCTCGAGGATAAGGCGGGTGAGATCGCCGACGTGATGCGCGGCGTCAAGGGCATCCAGGACTTAGGCGTATTCCATGTGGTCGGGCAGCCGAACCTCAACCTTGTGGTTGACCGCCAGCAGTGCGCCCGCTACCAGATTAACGTCGCCGACGTGCAGGACGCGGTCCAGACCGCGGTAGGCGGTAATGCCCTCACCCAGGTGCTCCAGGGCGAGCGCCGCTACGACCTGGTGATGCGCTACCTTCCGCAGTATCGCGACACCAAGGAAGCCATCGAGAAGATCCGGTTGCTGGCGCCCTCGGGCGAGCGCGTGTCGCTGGCGCAGCTCTGCAAGGTCAGTGTGGAAGATGGCGGCTCCGAGATCTATCGGGAGGGGAACCAGCGTTATATCGCCATCAAGTTCAGCGTTCGGGGCCGCGACCTGGGCGGCGCCGTCCGCGAAGCCATCGACAAGGTGAACCGGGAGGTGAAGTTGCCGACGGGATATCACGTCAACTGGGAAGGCGAGTACGAGAGCCAGATGCGGGCTCAAGCCCGGCTGATGATCATCGTGCCCTTTACGGTCTTCATGATCTTCGTCATTCTCTACATGATGTTCAATTCGTTCAAGTGGGCGCTGCTGGTGCTTGCCACCCTGGCCATGGCGCCGGTGGGCGGTCTGCTGGCGCTGCTGTTCACCCACACGAACTTCAGCGTGTCGTCGGGCATCGGCTTCCTGGCGCTCTTTGGCGTCTCCGTACAGACGGGCGTGATCATGGTGGAATATATCAATCAGCGCCGCGCCCGGGGCCACTCGATCGAGGCCTCGGCGGTGGAAGGCGCCGTTCTCAGGCTCCGGCCGATCATGATCACCATGCTGGTAGCCACCCTCGGGCTGCTGCCCGCGGCTGTCTCCCACGCCATCGGTTCCGACTCCCAGCGGCCCTTCGCGATCGTCATTGTCGGCGGTCTGATCTCCGATCTGCTCATGAGCATCTTCCTGCTGCCGACTCTGTACGCCTGGATCGCCCGGCCTGACGACGTGCTGCCTCAACCGGACGCTCCGCACCTCGAGGAAGAGAGCGCGACCTCATGAGGGGTAGGCGGCGCGGCCGCTACACCTGCAGGACGTCGCCTTCCCGGGCAACGATCAGATAGAGGACCGGGTTGACGAAGAAACCCAGGAAGAGCCGCGAGACGAGCCCTGCCACAACCACGATGGCGAAAGGACGCTGGGTGTCGGAGCCGATTCCGTGAGAGAGGGCGGCCGGCAGAAGACCCAGACAGGCCACCAGGGCCGTCATCATGATGGGACGCAAGCGCAGGAGAGAAGCCTCAAGGGTCGCTTCGCGAATTCCCCAACCTTCCAGGCGCAGCTTGTTAATGTACGACACCAGGATCACAGCCGTCTCCACCGAGACGCCCATGAGGGCGAGCAAGCCGAGAACGGAGGACACGCTGAACGGCGTGTGGGTCAATTTTAGGGCGAGCAGAGCGCCTACCGGCTCGGTCATCGCCACGCCGAGCGCGATGGTCACGGGGAACTTGAAGTTCCCGTAAAGCCCAAAGAGGATGAGAAACACCAGGACCACGGTGACCGGGCCGATCACCGACAACTGGCTGCGCGCGGCCAGGTACAGGTCGTACTCGCCCCCCCAGGTCATCCAGTATCCAGAGGGCAACGAAACCTGCCGGTGGATGGAGCGCTGCGCGTCTTCGACGGCCCGGGCCAGGTCGCGTCCCACGATGCTGTACTGCACGCCGATGTAGCGCGAATTGTTCTCCCGGTAGATGAAGGAGGCGCCGTTTCCCTGCCGGATGTCAGCCAGGGCCGAGAGCGGAATCTGATGGCCGCTGGGGTCGCCCACCAGCAAATTCCCGATCTCATGGGCGTTGGAACGGAATTGGGGCTCGCTGCGGACGATGAGGTCAAACAGCTTTTCGCCCTGGATCACCTGGGTGGTCGCCTGTCCGCCCACGGCGGCTTGCACCACCGCCTCCACGTCGGCCACGTTGATGCCGTAGCGCGCGATCCTCTCTCGGTCCACGTCGACCAGCAGACTCGGCTGCCCGAGCTCGCGAACTACCGTCAGCTCCGTGAAGCCTGGCACCTGGCTCAGGATCTGCTTAATCTGCAGCGCCTTGTCCTGAAGCACCTGGAGGTCGGGCCCATAGACCTTGACCGCCAGGGCGCTCTTCAGGCCCGTCAGGGCCTCGTCGACGGCGTCCTCCGCGGGCTGAGTGAAATTGAAGATGATGCCGGGATAAGACTCCAGCCGGGCGCGGATCATGTCCGTCAGATCTTCCTTGGTCAGACGGCCCCCTTGCCAAGCCGGGTCCTTATACGGTTTGAGCCCGACGTAGAACTCGACGTTGAAGAAGCCGGTGGGGTCTGTGCCGTCGTCAGGCCGCCCCAGTTCCGAGGCCACCTCGGTGACCTGGGGGTACGACATCAGGATGGCGCGGATCTGCGGGGCGATCCTGCTGGCCTCGTCGAAGGAGATCGTGTAAGGCATGGTGGCTCGGACCCAGAGGGCGCCTTCGTCCAGATGCGGCATGAACTCCCCGCCGATCACTGGGATCAGCAGCGCCGTGCCGCCAAAGACAGTGGCCGCCAGCGCCAGGGTCAGTTTGGGGCGCTCCAGGCACCACCGAAGCTCGCTGGCGTAAACGCGCTTGATCCACTCGAAGGGCTTGTTGACGCGTTCCCGGACCCCGCGTTTGAACCAATAAGAAGCCAGGACCGGGACCAGCGTGAGAGACAGGATCAAAGCGCCCACCAGGCCGAACAACATGGTGTCGGCCATCGGGTCAAAGAGTTTGCCCGCCGGTCCGGTCAGCACGTAAATCGGAGCGTATCCCGCGATAATCACCGCCACCGAATAAAAGACCGGCCGGTCGACATCCCGGGCCGCGGCCAGGATGACCTCGGTCAGTTGGTAATCTTGGCCCTGACGAAGACCCAACTCGCGGTAGATGTTCTCCATCATCACGATGGTGCCGTCGATGAGGATGCCGAAATCAATGGCCCCGATGGAGAGCAGGTTGGCTGAGACGTCGTGCAGGCGCAGGAAGATGAAGGCGAAGAGCAGAGCCAGGGGGATAGTCAGCGCGGTGATCACGGCCGCGCGCACGCTCCAGAGGAAAAGAAAGAGGACAACCAGCACCAGGATCATCCCCCGCAGCAGATTCGCTTCCACGGTGTCGGTCGTGAGACGGACAAGATCGCTGCGGTCGTAAAAAGGCCGGACCTTTACGTCGGGCGGGAGCACCTGCCGGTTGAGCTGATCGGTCTTGGCTTCCACACGCTTCAAGACGTTCTGGGTCTGCTCGCCGCGCCGCATCAGGATGACGCCTTCCACGGCATCGTCATTCTTCTCGAACCCGAATTCGCCCAGCCGGGGGGCGTGTCCAATGGTCACCTGGGCGACATCGCGGACGCGCACCGGCACTCCGTTGTTGCTGGCTACCACGATTTGGCCGATGTCCTCGGTGTCTTTCACCAGACCGAGACCCCGCACGTAGTAGAACTGGCCGCCCTGCTGATAGAACCCGCCGCCCGTGTTTCCATTGTTTGCCGCCAGGGCCTGCATCACCTGGGGCACGGTGAGGTGGTAGGAGTAGAGGCGCGCCGGATCGAGGAGCACCTGGTACTGCATGACCGTGCCGCCGAAGCCCGAATCGTCGGCCACCCCCGGAACGGACTTGTACGCCCGTTCCAGGACCCAATCCTCAATGGTTTTCAGTTCCTGTGGGGTGCGGTCAGGACTCTCGAGTACGTAGCGGTAAACCAGGCCGCTGGGGCTGAAGAGGGGAGCGAGGGAAGGCGCGACGCCGCTGGGCAGACTCACGCCGCTCAGGCGCTCGAAAGCCACCTGGCGGGCGAAGTAGTTGTCGGTATCATCCTCGAAGGTCAGGCGGACGTCGGAGAGCCCGTAGAGCGAGATGGAGCGCATCACCACCAGCTGGGGAATGCCGTTCATCTCCACTTCGATGGGGAGCGTGACCAGGCGCTCAATTTCTTCGGCGGCGTGGCCCTCCCACTGGGTGATGATCTCCACCATCGGCGGCGAAAGATCAGGGTAGGCATCGACCGGCATGCGCTGGAAGGAGACGATTCCGGCCACCGTGACAACAGCGACCAGCGTCAATACCAGAAAACGCTGCCTCAGCGCGATTTGAACGATACGGTGGATCATCGGAGATAGCCAGCGAGCGCTGGGCGCTTCACGATCACGAATGCCTCCGGCAACCCTTCAGTGAGCCGGGACGGCCGATTACGACCGGGTTTGAGGGTCAAAGGTCTACCTCTGCAGGGAGTTGGCAAACTGCAGAAACAGGCTGCCGTCGGCGGCCACGCGCTCGCCGGCGCGCAGCCCGTCGACAATTTGCGTGCGCCCGCCCTGGCTCTCGCCCAGGCTGACGGCGCGCTGCCCGAACTGATTGGCCCCCACCGCCACATACACAAAAGGCTGATTCTCTGCGTTTCGCAGGACAGCCGAATTAGGGACGGTCATCGCGTTCCGGATCGTCGCCGCCCGGACGCTGGCGGTGACGTACATGTCTTTCTTCAGCTTCTCACTCGGGTTCTCGGTCACGATCCGCACCTGCAGCGTCCGGGTGGTGGAATCGACGGCCGGAGCGACGTAGGAGATGCGCCCCCGGAAAATGTCCGGATAGGAGTCCGTCGTGATCTCCACGGGGTCACCCACGCCAACGTAAGCCAGATCCTGCTGGTAGACGTTGGCGAGCACCCAGACCGTCTTCATGTTCGAGATCGTGAAGCACTGGGTCGCGCCGGCCTGCAAGACCTGCCCGGGCGATACCAGTCTTTCCACGATCTCGCCCCCGACCGGCGCCAGCAGCGGAATCTGGGATGAGGGAGACGCTTCGAGGGAATTTAGATTCGAGACGCCCAGCACTTTGAGCGCCTGTTCCGAGGCCTGGAGATCGGCCTGAGCCTGGGCCCGCGTCGACTCCGCCTGCTCCAGGTCAGCCTTGGCAATGGCCCCATGGCTGTAGAGATCCTGGGCCCGCGCATAGCTCTTGCCGGCCAGAGAGAAGGCGTCGCGCGCCTTTAAGTAGTTCGTTCGCTCCTGGGCGTAGTCGGGGCTGGCGACCTCGAGGAGGACTTGGCCGGGGCGCACGACCTGGCCGGGCAAGACCAGCACCTGGGAAACGGGTCCTCCCACCTGAGTGATCACCGGGGTCGTGTCGAAGCTGTTGTAGGCCACAGCTCCGGTGAGGCGCAATACCCGGGTCAACGCCGAGATCTCAACCGGGACCACCTGCACGTGTGCCATCTGCTCCTGGGGCACCGTAAAGAGCTCGGCGCGGTCCGACTGGCTGGCCGCGGCGGCCTGACTCGTATCCGCCGGCTGACGATCACAGCTGGCGAGCAAGCTTACCGTCGGCAGGAGCGCCAGCGCAGTCCAGGTCATAGTCGTGCAGCGGCCGGGAACAACTTTCATGGCCAACTCCTTGCTGACTCAGAAGCGCAAACGATTGTTAAGCTTCTTGATCCCCGCCACGAATGGCTGCACCGTCTTGAGGATCAGCCGGACCAGGCGCGAGCGGTCTGATTCACTCCTGCCTGGAGGTATGGGAGCGGTGGTGACCGCCAAAGTGGTCAAGGGTTAAAAAGGCGGGGCGCGACTGTGGGTGGTCCTGGGGCGATCAGCGGGGAAGGCGGGCATGACCCGGCCCAGGATGAAGAAGGAGTACTCCGCCGGCCTCGGGGTAAGGGACATGACGTCGGGCCGAGCCACGATCAGGCGCATGATCATGCAGACCGGGCAGGGCGTGGTATCCGGAAGCTCGGGCGCTACCCAAACGTTCTGATTGCCCGCGATGCCGGCAACCTCTGCGGCGGTGCGGTCCGCAGGATCGTGGTGATGAAAGGTCGAAAGGGAGGGCCAGCAGGTGCAATTGCAGAAAAAGAAAGCCCGCCGCGACCGCGCGCAGAACCGTGTGTTTGCGAGGAACACGCACCCGCATATGATAGCAGGACACCGACATACGAAAGCAACACGATCGCGAAAGCTGCCGGACGGCCTAGCGACCGGCCTTGCGGTTCCACGGACTGCGTCATACAATCGTCATGGAACTGGCCGAGGGTAAAGCGATCACGTCATCGATTGATCGCTGGGCCTGCCCGTCGGGTACTCAGCAGCAGGTTGCAAGGCTCATCATAAGACTGCGGCTGTAGGTTGTTGAAAATACAAGATCGGAGAGGTGGCCGAGTGGCTGAAGGCGCACGCTTGGAAAGCGTGTTCGCGAGAAATCGCGACGTGGGTTCGAATCCCACCCTCTCCGCCATTTCGCCCTGAGCTTGTCGATGGGCGAAATGCCCTGAGTGAGCGAATCCTTAGATGAGCGAGTCGAAGGGCTGGTCCTGCTGCATGCTGGAATGCGCCGACCATATTTACTACGTGGGCGTGGCCACCGACGTCGAAGATCGGGTGCGCGAGCATAACACCGGAGTAGGTGCAGAACACACCCGCTTGCGCAGACCTGTCCTGCTGGTGTGGTCGCGGGCCTGCGTCGACTATGCCGAAGCGCGTTCTCTTGAGGCCCGGCTGAAGGGCTGGTCAAGGGAGAAGAAACGTCTTCTGATCGTGGGTTCCCTTCGGCTCGACTAGCGTCTCGCTCAGGGTCCTCCGCTGCGCTCTGGACGAATCCCACCTCTCCGCCATCCTACGCCAAGGCTTCGGATGGCCAGCCATCCTGCCACTGCCCAGCCGCCGGGGCCGCCGCCGGTAGAATTCGGCCGGGCTGGCGCAGATCGAAGATCTGCGATTCAAGGTACTTTGTGAGGCTTCCGCATGTTCATCTAACACCAGCTTTCGGACCCCCTCTCGTTATGGCACCTGCATTGCCATCTCCAAGATCGCACATCTACGATGTGCGCGAGGCCCCAAAGGGTGACCCTAACCCGGCCCGCCGAAGTGGCAGCCGGCGCATAGCGCAGCCCTTGACGAGTTTCCGCGCCTCGGATATACTGTTTGGGTAACATCGATATGATTATAGATTTTGTTACTCTGAGGCGGGCCATCCGATATCCTGGCGTGAGGATTTCGGGGGAGCGCCTCCGCTACCGGATCATCGAGCATGGTTCCGATGCGCAGCTTGCGGAATCAAATAGGATGACGGCGGGCAGGCGGGAAGGCGCGAAAGATGACAGCGAATTTATACAAACGAAGCCGTCATCTTATAGAAAACAAAATCACTTCTATTTTTGGAATCGCCGGAATCCCGTCATCTTATTGAAAAAACACGGCTTATGGATCTTATCCCGTCAACTGACTGATAACATGACCACTTATTTTCAGGCGGGCGGCCGGACGTTCCCGTCAGGCGGCGCTGGAAGGTCGTGCGAGCGTCGCTCGGCCCGGCTTGCGAGCCACGACAAGGCTCAGCCTGGCCCGGCCTGACTGAAATATTTTTGGCGGTTGCGCTCCGGGGCTGTTCTTGCGACAATACGTAAACGGGCCGGCGAGAAGGTTCTCGACCCGGCACCCTTGGCGGCATGAGGAGTTCGATTGGCGCCCTGTAGTCAACGGTTTCCAGTCCATATTCTGCCTGACGACAAGTTCCGCGACCATTGCGGCATCTTCGCGGTATACGGCAACGCGGAGGCTGCCAAGCTCGCCTACCTGGGTCTTTACGCCCTTCAGCATCGCGGCCAGGAGAGCGCGGGAATCGCCGTGACGGACGGTGATCGGGTGACTTGCCACAAGGGCATGGGGTACGTGGCCGATGTGTTCAGCAAGGGCGTGCTCGAGGGACTGCCGGGACACGCGGCCATCGGACACACGCGCTACTCCACCGCCGGCGACACAGACCTGAGAAACGCGCAGCCCCTGGCCGTGACCTGCCAGAAAGGACAGGTGGCTCTGGCCCACAACGGGAACCTGACCAACGCCACCGCGCTCCGGCGCGAGCTGGAGAACAAGGGCGACATCTTCCAGACCAACAGCGACACCGAAGTGATCGTGCACCACTTCGCGCGCTCCAAATACAGCGGGCTGCCCGAGGCCGTGGCCGACGCCCTGGATCGCGTGGAAGGCGCCTTCTCGCTGGTGATGCTCTTCCGGGATGCGGTCTACGGCATCCGCGATCCGCACGGCTTCCGGCCGCTCTCGCTGGGACGGCTGGGCGACGGCGGCTGTGAGGGCTGGGTATTAGGCTCTGAGACCTGCGCCTTCGACCTGATCGGCGCCAAGTACGAGCGCGACGTGGAGCCGGGCGAGATGGTGATCCTCGACCGTCGCGGCCAAACTTTTCTGCGTTACGCTCCCCCGCAGCCCAAGCACTGCATCTTCGAGCACGTTTACTTCTCCCGGCCCGACAGCCAGGTGTTCGGGCGCAGCGTGCAGACCAGCCGCGAGCTGCTGGGCCGCTTCCTGGCGCGCGAGCATCCGGTGGAGGCCGACCTGGTGGTGCCGGTACCGGACTCGGGGGTGGCGGCGGCCGCCGGCTACGCCGAGGAATCGGGCATTCCTCTGAAATTCGGGTTGATCCGGAATCACTACGTAGGGCGCACTTTCATCGAACCCGGCCAGGCTATCCGCGATTTCGGCGTCCGGCTGAAGCTGAACCCCGTCAGCAGCCTGCTGGAAGGGAAGCGGGTGGTGCTGGTGGACGATTCGATTATCCGCGGCACAACCAGCCGCAAGATTGTGCGCATCGTACGGGAGGCGGGGGCTCGGGAAGTTCATGTGCGCATCAGTTGCCCGCCCACGGTGTCGCCGTGCTACTACGGCATCGACACGCCCACGCGGACGGAGCTGATCGGCGCCACCCAGACGGTGGAGGGCATCCGCGACTTCATCGGCGCGGACAGCCTGGGCTATCTCTCGATCGAGCGATTGCGCCAGGCGGTCGATGATCGAGAGGGCCGCTACTGTCTGGCTTGTTACACGGCGGAGTACCCCACGGCGATCCAGGAACAACTGATCGCTCTCCGCAATCGAGACTGAGGGGGACCAGCGCCCATGATCTGGAGTGACGTATGGAAGACCCGGCAAAAATGAATGCGGCGAACGCTGGCGAGGCCTCAAGCAGCCCGGACGTGGGTTCCGATCCGTCCGCCGCGGCGGCGCCCGTGGCGTCAGCTCCGGCGCCGGCGGCAGCGCGGAGGCGGCAGGGCGAGAGCTGGTGGGAGACGGTCCGCTCCCTGCTGGTAGTGCTGGTCACGGTGTTCTGCATCCGCACCTTCGTGGCGGAGGCCACCGTGATCCCGACCGGTTCCATGGAAAGCACCATCCTGATCGGGGATCACGTTTTCCTGAACAAGCTGCTGTACGGTCCGGAGATCCCCTATACCAACTGGCGCCTGCCCGAACTGCGCTCGATTCACCGCGGCGACATCGTGGCCTTCCGTTACCCGCGCAATCCCTCGGTGATGTATGTGAAGCGGGTGATCGCCATGGGCGGCGACGTGGTGAAAGTGGTGGACAAGAAAGTGTACGTCAACGGCCGGCCGCTCGATGAACCCTACGTTCAGTTCGAGAGCGGCAACATGCTGCCACTGCGGGACAACTTTCCGCCAGCCCTGTCCGAGATCGCCACCCTGCCCGCCTATTGGGGCCTGGATCCGAATTGGGCGCGGGAGATGCCCAATTACATCCAGGAGGACGGGCTGCACGTTCCGCCGGATCACTTCTTCGCCATGGGCGACAATCGCGACAACTCCGAGGACAGCCGCTTCTGGGGCTTCGTACCCCTGGAGAACGTGGTGGGCGAGCCACTGTTTGTCTACTGGTCCTACGACGCGCCCACACCGGAATGGACGGCCGACAGCCTGACCGAGCGGCTGAAGTTCGACGCCTCCATCCTCAAGAACTTTCTCGCCAAGACCCGCTGGTCGCGGACGGGCAAAGTCTTTTGATCTCGAAGCTCGAAGCTCGAAAACCGGCGCGGACCTAGGGTTCCCGGCAGTGAATCTGTATTCTTCGCGTTCGGGTGAGACGCGAATTTCGAACTTCGATTTCTTCCCCTGCCATGCGTTACTCCGATGCCGGCGTTAACATCGACGCCGCTCAGCGCGCCAAGCAGCGCATCAAGCAGCTTGCGCGCCGCACCTTCAATCCGCGCGTGCTTCGTGAAGTCGGCGCCTTCGGCGGATTTTTCGCCCTTGACGGGCTGCCGCGCGATGCCGTGCTGGTCTCCAGCGTCGACGGCGTCGGCACCAAGCTCAAGATCGCGTTCGCGATGGGCCGGCACTCCACCGTGGGCGCCGACCTGGTCCATCACTGTGTGAACGACATCGCCGTCCATGGCGCGGCGCCCCTTTTCTTCCTCGACTATCTGGCGACCGGCCGCCTTGAGCCCGAAGTGGTCGTGGAGATCGTCGCCGGCGTCGCCGACGCCTGCCGCGAAAACGGTTGTGCCCTGGTCGGCGGCGAGACCGCCGAGATGCCCGGTTTTTATGCCGCCGGCGAGTACGACCTGGCGGGCAGCATCGTGGGCTGGGTGCGGCGTAGCCGGATCATCGACGGCAGCCGGATCGAGCCAGGCGATGTGGTGCTCGGGCTGGCTTCGGAGGGGCTTCACACCAACGGCTATTCGCTGGCGCGCAAGGTGCTGCTGGAAGACGCCGGCTTGAAGCTGAATCAGACGGTGCCGGAGCTGGGCCGGACGCTCGGCGATGAGCTGTTGGCGCCGCATCGCTGCTACGGACGGGTGATCAAGCCCCTGCTCGAGAACCGCCACGGAGGCAAGTCGCGGGCCCGAACCGGTCTGCTGAAGGGTCTGGTTCACATTACGGGCGGCGGGCTGACGGAAAATCCGCCGCGCATCCTGCCCGCCGGCTGCCGCATGGAGATCCGTCTGGGAAGCTGGCCGGTGCCTCCCGTGTTTGAGCTGATCGCCCGGCTGGGGCGCGTTCCCGAGGAGGACATGCGTCGCACTTTCAATCTGGGGATCGGGATGATGCTGGTGGTAAGCGAGCGCGATCTCGACGCGGTCACGCTTGTGCTGCGGCGGCAGCGGGAGTTGTTCTGGAGCATCGGGCGGATCGCGCCGGGCCGCCCAGGCGTGAAATATACGAGTTGAGAGCGGAGAGAGCGAGGTTAGCGATGGATCGGCAGTCGGCCTGGGAATTGTTGACCGAATATACGAAGAGCGAGAGCCTGCGCAAGCACGCCCTGGCGGTCGAGGCTTGCATGCGAGCCTACGCGCGCAGGTTCGGCGAGGATGAAGAGCGCTGGGGCGTCACCGGGCTGGTCCACGACTTCGACTACGAGAGGTATCCGGAAGCGCCCGACCATCCCCTCAAGGGGCACGAGATTCTCAAGGAACGCGAGTATCCGGAGGACGTGCGGGTGGCGATCCTGGGTCACGCCGATTACACCGGCACGCCGCGCGCGAGCTGCATGGCCAAGGCGCTGTTCGCCTGCGATGAGCTGGCCGGATTCATTACGGCCTGCTCCCTGGTGCGGCCGGAGCGCATTCGCTCCCTGGAAGCGAAATCGGTCAGGAAGCGGATGAAGGACAAAGCCTTCGCGCGCGCCGTCAGCCGCGAGGACATCACCCGGGGCGCCGAAGAACTGGGAGTTCCGCTCGACGAGCACATCGCTTTCTGCATCGAGGCCATGCGGGCGATCGCGGGCGAACTCGGACTGGAGCCGGCGGCCGCCTCCGGCGGCGTGCCCGCGCCCGATCCGGCTACAGCGTGATCTTTTGCAGGTATCTGGCTAGCTGAGATTCCCAGTGCAGCTGCCGCGCGATCTTTTGCTGCAACGCCTCGGCCGGGCCGGGCTCGCCATGGACGAGCCACACTTTCCGCGGGGGACGCGGGAAGCGCCGAAGCCAGCCGAGGATCTCGCCGTAGTCGGCGTGGCCGCTCAAGTTCTCCATCGACTCGACCCGGGCGCGGATGGGGACCATTTCCCCGTGAATCTTCACCGCCGGAGCGCCAGATTGAATGATCTGTCCTCGCGTGCCCGGCGCCTGAAAGCCCTCAAACAGAATCGTGTTGCGCTCATCGGGCAGGCAGCGCGCCAGGTGATGCAGAACGCGCCCGCCCGTGGCCATGCCGCTCGCCGAGATGATGATCATGGGGCGGCGTGATTCGTTGAGCGCCTTGGAGTCCGCCACGGCGCGGTCGAAGTGGGCGCCGGCGGGCATGAAAGGCTGGGAGCCCTGCGCCTCGAGCTTATCCATTTCCAGATTGTGGTCCTCGTGGTGGCGGCGGTAGAGATCGGTGCAGTCGATCGCCATAGGGCTGTCGACGTGAATCGGCAGCGACGGAAGCCGTCCGGCCTCGGTCAGTTCGCGCAGGATGTAGAGCAGTTCCTGGGTTCGGCCCACAGCGAAGGCGGGGATCACCAGGCTGCCGCCCCGGGCAACCGTGGACTCCACGATGCTGACCAGGCGGGCACGGTAGTCGTCCGCAGGGTGCAGGCGATCGCCGTAGGTGGATTCGCAGAGCATGATGTAATCGCCATCGATCTCCGGAACCGCCGGCGGACGAATCACCAACTGCTGCGGGCGGCCCGCGTCGCCGGAAAAGAATACGCGGTGTACCGCGCTGGCCTCGCGGACCTCCACCAAAAGGCTGCGCGCTCCCAGGATATGTCCGGCCGGAAAGGAGCGGAAGCTGAAGTGCTCCGACAGTTCGACGGGCTTGGACCCGTCGACCGACCGCAGGCGCTGGAGCGAGGCTACCGCCTCGTCATAGGTGTAGAGCGGCAGGGCAGGCGCGTGTTTAGAGAAACCCTTCTTGTTGGCGAAGGCGGCGTCTTCTTCCTGCAGGTGGCCGGAGTCGGGCAGCAACAGATGGGCGAGATCCACGGTGCCGCCGGTGGCGTAGATCTGGCCTTCGAACCCTTCCTTGACGAGGCGCGGAATGTAGCCGGTGTGGTCGAGGTGAGCGTGGGTCAGCAGCAGCCAGCGGATGCTGCCGGGCTCGACCGGGAAGGGGCTCCAGTTGCGGAGTCGCAGTTCCTTCCGCCCTTCGAAGAGCCCGCAATCGACCAGCAGCCGCTGGCCGCCGGCTTCCAGCAGGTAGCGCGAGCCGGTGACGGTGCCGGCCGCGCCCAGAAAGGTCAAGGTTGCCATGACAGGTCGAAGCGTGGGTGCGGAGCGCTCGTCTTCCGGCGCCGGTCAGCGAATGCTGCGCGCCTTCTGGAACGAGTACAGACCGAAGATCAGCAGCAGCAAGGTGAATCCGGCCACGATATTGAAGCGCCACATCCCGGCCGAAGGAGCCTCGGCATAAGCTCGCCATTCCGCAAACGACTGGGTTGCGCCGGCCGCGGCCAGTAGCAGAAACGTGACCCCGACCAGGAAGTGGAAGAGCCGTCGCCCCTGGCGCCAACCGTGGCTGAGCAGACGGGCGAGCCCGGGCCTGCGGAACGGATCACGCCCGCCGGCCGGAGTCTTGGGGCTTACTTGGATCGAGTTCATTTGCGGGCCGTTTCAGACCGAAAGCCGCTGCCAATCCATCTTACCGTGAAGATCGCCGATCGAGGCGGAGTTTTCGAGGGGACGGCTAATCGGCTGGGGCGTCCGCGAAATCGGCGCCCGGTGGAAACCGCTGAAGCATCCAGTCCAGCGTCGCCCGCTCGGACGGTGGAAGGATGTGACCGCCGGGGAGCGGTTGGAGGGCTTCGCGCCCCCGCCGCTGGCTCATGCGATAGAGTTCAGCGAAGGCGAACGGCTGGGCCGCTTTTCCCTGTCCACCCACCACCTCGGAGCCCCGGCGCACGTTGTTCATGAGCCGGCAGGGATGCAGGAGGTGGTATGGGTTGCGCGCCATTTCTCCGCCGTGCTCGACGGCAGCCGTCAACTGAATGGCCGCGATGTCCGGCGTCACCGCCACCATCAGATTGGGATCCAGCATCTCGTGCCAGAACTCCGTCTCGATCAGGAGCACGCTGGCGCCGGAGTGCTGCGACAGACACTCGCGGAGCGCCTCGGTCACCAGATAGTGGGTGGCCACGTGGGTGGTGTTGAAGTCGTCGGCATGGGGAGCAAAGACCGCGTCCGGCTGCTGGGCGTCAATAATCTCTGCCAGGGCCCGAACTCTCCCTTCCCAACCCCTGGGATCGGCCTCGCGGTCGGCGAGGCTGATGTCCTCAAAGCCGGAGGCCGAGGCCGCGCCCGGATCGGTGGGAATGACAAGATCGAAACCGAGCGCCTGGCACGACGAGATCAGTTCCCGGCGGCGACGGGCGCGCTGGGCGTGATCGGAGCCCAGCGTTATGGCGATATTCGTGACCCGGGCGCCGGATTCAAGGAGCAGCCGCAGAGCCAGGGCGCCGCCGAGCGTCTCGTCGTCGGGATGCGGCGAGCAGTACAGAATCTTGGACGCGGTGGCGGCCGGCTTGACTGCCGCAACCGCCGCCGGCACGGGCGGAGCCGGGGACGGCCCGAGCGGAATGACCTTGCCCGATTCCACCGCTTCCACCACGCGGTCAAGATAACTCCGCCAGCGGGAGAACTGAGTCGGGTTGTCGGCGTCTTTTCCAGTCATCCAGTGCTCGCCCGGCTTCGCCAGCCTGTTGCGGTCTCGCCCTGTGCTGGCGACAAGGACTTCGCGGTATAGTATTTTGTGACGTGCGGAGATGTCAATGATATCGGGGGCCCTTAGAACCTGGCAACCCCCCTTTGCATGAACCACAATAGGCGAGGAAGGCAGCTTTGGACCGGGAGGGACGGGGATGATTCATCGGATCACGAGCGCGGCTCTGCTGGCTTTGATGGCGATTCCAGCGCTTGCACTGGCGCAAGATGCGGCGCCGTGGAAGCAAATCTTTGACGGCAAGGATCTGAAGGGCTGGGAGCACGTGGGTCCGGGAGAATTTACCCTGCAGGGCGGCCTGCTCACCACCCACGGCGGCATGGGTCTGCTCTGGTATACGCCCGAGAAGATCGGCAACGCTCAGATCCGGGTGGTGTTCAAGACCACGGCGGCGGACTCCAATTCCGGGGTCTTCATCCGGATTCCTGAGAAACCGACCGAGCCCTGGATGCCCGTGAACAAGGGCTACGAAGTGCAGATCGACAACGCCGGTGACGACTACCACTGCACCGGCGTGCTCTATTCGCTCACCAAGGCGATGGCCCGTTCGCAGAAGCCGCCCGGGGAGTGGAACACGATGATCATTACGCTCGACGGCCCGCATACGGTCGTCGAGCTTAACGGTGAGAAGGTGACCGACTACACGGAGGGCCAGCCCGTGCCGCCCAAAAAGGAGAGCTATGAGCCGGACCGGGGCCGCCGGCCGGACTCCGGCTACATCGGGTTGCAGAACCATCCCGGCAACACGCCGGTGATCTTCAAGGAAGTGGCGATCCGGCCCCTCGAACACTGAGCTGGTAAGGGTGATCCGGCCCGACTGGAGGGCGCAGCAGGAGCTATGAGGAAGGCGCCGGGCCGTGGCCGTTGCGTGGTGTGGGCGCAGGACCAGTCGATTGACCGATCACCAGATCAATGTTGATGGTCCGCTCCATTGCGCGCGTGGCGTCCGTGAAGGCTTCGTGAAGCGCCTCAGCCGCCGACCGGCCGACCAGGTCAGGATGCATGTCCACGGTCGTGAGCCGGGGTTCGAGGTAATGGGCGAGATAGGTGTTGTCAAAGCCGGTTACCGAAATGTCTTCGGGGACTCGAAGGCCGTGGCAGCGGAAGGCCTTGATCAAGCCAACGGCGGTGAGATCATTCATGGCCACCACGGCAGTGGGGCGAGAGGGCGCGGCCAGAATATCCAGGCCCGCTGAGTAGCCGCCGTCGGGCCGCTGATTGCCGTTGAGGATCAGGCCGGGATCCAGGCCTAGAGTTTGCATCGAGGCAACATAGCTCTGCTCGCGCGACAGAATGTTGCTGAGGTTCTGGCGGCCGCCCACGAACGCCATCCGGCGGTGCCCAAGACTATAGAGATGTTCCACCACCTGACGCATCCCCGAAGCGTAGTCGACCTTGATGTTCGTGACTCTCTCGCTGTTGAGAGCCAGGTCGAACCCGACGACCGGAATGCCCTGTTGCAGGATCTCTTCCAGCCAGTCCGAGCTCATCTCCGAGGTGAGGATGGCGACCGCTCGCACTTTCTGCTCCAGCATGTTTTCGGCGGCGCGCTGCATCAGTGGCAGCTCGTAGTTAGTTTCGCTGACGATCGTTTCATAGCGCCGGCGCCTTGCCGCTGCCTCGAAGTTCCGCACCGCCACGGCGAAAAAAGGGTTCTCGATGTCAGAAACAATGATCCCCAGCGTGCGGCTGCGGTGCGAGGCCAGATTGCTGGCGTTGCGGTTGGGGTGGTATTTCAATTCGCGGACGATCGCCAGCACGTGCTGGCGCGTCTTGGAATTGATGCGCCCGGTGAGATTCAGGGCGTGCGAGACCGTGGCCGTCGAGACACCAGCCCGGCGGGCGACGTCTTGGATCGTGACATTTGTGCTTCTCTGAAGCGGCATCGAACAAAACTCGGTGGCGCCGATCTCTGTAAGGTTAGCACTCTGATGGTATCAAGGCAAGAGCCGGTGTCGTGACCCTTTACAGCCAATCTCGGCCTTAATCGTGGGCAGATTGACTGTTAACTATACAATAATATAGAAGGGAGAAGCGGGTGATCATCGCGCCCGCCGGACTCGTGGGTCAACGCCGGGAAGGGAAGGGCGCGCTGACCGGCAAGGACCCCCGGATCTAAACCCGGCTGGCCTCGGGCATCTAGGCCCGAAGCCGGAACAGGAGACCCCCAGCATGTTAGACCTGAGCTTTGTCCGCGAGCATCTCGGAACGGTCAAGCAGGGAATGCGCGACCGCGGAATGGCCGACGTCCTGAGCGACTTCGAGAGCCTCGACCAGGAGCGGCGCAAGCTGCTGGTGGAAGTCGAGGGCCTGAAGGCGCGCCGCAACAAGGCCACCGACGAGATCGCGGTCCTCAAGAAACAGAAGCTTGACGCCTCCGTCCCCATCGCCGAGATGCGCCAGTTGGGCGAGAAGATCGCCGAGCTCGACAAGGAGGCCAAGGCGCGTGACGAGCAATTGCGCGAGCTGCTGCGTAACGTCCCCAACGTTCCGTACATGACCGTCCCGGTCGGACTGACGGCGGCGGAGAACCGGGAAATCCGTCGCTGGGGCGAGCCCCGTCGCTTCGACTTTGAACCCAAGGCCCACTGGGACCTCGGCCCGGCCCTCGGCATTCTTGATTTTGAGCGCGCAGCCAAGATCACGGGTGCCAGATTTGCCGTGTACCGCGGCGTCGGCGCACGCCTGGAGCGGGCGCTGGCCAACTTCATGCTGGACGTGCATACCCGCGAGCATGGCTATACCGAGATCCTGCCGCCCTTTATTGTGAACTCAGCGAGCCTCTTTGGCACCGGCCAGCTGCCGAAATTCGCGGGCGACCTCTTCAAGCTCGAAGGCACGGACTTCTGGCTGATTCCTACCGCCGAGGTTCCCGTTACCAATCTCTATCGCGACGAGGTGCTGGAGGCCGAATCGCTGCCGGTGAAGCACTGCGCCTGGACCGCCTGCTTCCGCAGCGAGGCGGGCGCGGCCGGCAAGGATACCCGCGGCATCATCCGCCAGCATCAGTTCCAGAAGGTCGAGCTGGTGAAATTTGCCCTGCCGGAGACTTCCTACGACGAGCTGGAATCGCTCACTCGCGACGCCGAAGCAATCCTGCAGCGGCTCAACCTGCCTTACCGGGTGGTGGCTCTGTGCACCGGTGATCTGGGGTTCAGCTCGGCCAAGACCTATGACCTTGAAGTGTGGCTGCCCTCGAGCCGAGAATATAAAGAGATTTCCTCCTGCTCCAACTTCGAGGCTTTTCAGGCCCGGCGGGCCAACCTCCGCTGCCGCCGCGGCAAACAGGGCAAGTCCGAGTACCTGCACACGCTGAACGGCAGCGGCCTGGCCGTCGGCCGGACCTGGCTGGCCATCCTCGAAAACTACCAGCAGGCCGACGGCTCGGTGATCGTCCCCGATGCGCTGCGGCCCTACCTCGACGGGCTGGAGCGGATCGAGCCCGTGGGGGCTGATTAACGGTTGCTGGGGCGGCCTTTCAGGCCGGCGATTTCCAGAACTTCGATCTGAAGGACCTGGACCGGCTACTTCTTCGGCGCTGCCACCGGCATGTACCGGTGAAAGTCACCGGGCTCGTGGGTATGCTCGAACTGGATGGTGGTGTGATCAATTCCGAAGCCGCTCGCCAGCGAGTCGCGGATACGCTGCGCGATCAACTCGCTTTCCGAGGTCGGCATGTCGAGGATGGTGACGTGGCAGGAGAGGGCGTGGGATTTGGACCCAAGGCTCCAAACGTGAATGTCGTGCACCTCACGCACCCCCGGCACCACCAGCATCGAGCCTGCCAGTTCATTCACGCTCATGCCCTTGGGAGCTCCCTCGAGCAGGATATTGGCCGACCCGCCCAGGATTCCCGCCGTACCCCACAGGATCATGCCCGCAATGACGAAGGCCAGCAGCGGATCGATCAGGTCCTGGCCGGTGCGCGCGATCAGCCAGGCGCCGGCGATGATCCCGATATTGGAGAGGGCGTCGCCGAAGTTGTGGATGAAGACCGCCCGCAGGTTGAGATCGTGCCGGCCGCTGCTGAGAGCCAGGGTGATCGTGCTGTTGATGACCAGCGCCACCACCCCGACGATCAGCATGATGCGGGAGGAGATGGGCTCCGGATGGACAATTCTCTGATAGCCCTCAACGCAGAGGTAGATCGCCACCGCCACCAGCAGCAGCGCGTTGACAAAGGCAGCCAGCACGCCCGCCCGTTGATACCCGTAAGTCCGCTGTTGATCAGGGCTCTTGCGCTCGAAATAGATCGCGAGGTAGGCCAGGCCGAGCGAGGGAATGTCGGTCAGGTTGTGCCAGCCGTCGCTGATCAGCGCCAGGCTGTGGCCTACGTGTCCCGTCAGGAACTCCACCGCCACCAAAAGCAGGGTCGCACCCAAGGCCAGCTTGATCGCCCAACTCGCCGGTCGATCGCTCGAGTGGATATGCATCCTGCCCCGGATTCTAAGGCATGGGCGCGGCGGGGCGCAATTACGCGTCTGGCTGGTTCGTGGTCAGCTTGAGTGGACCCTTCTTTGCGCTGAGACCGAATGGGGGAATTAAAACCCGCCCCCGCGGTCAGCGCGTTCGCCTCCCGTCGATCCCTGCCGGAGCACCACGGAGTCACAAAGGGATTGACGTTCGACGATTACTCATGGATGATAGGGAGCGGCGGCTGGGCGCCCTTTTTTCGCAGGGATCGCCTAAGACCTGCCGGGGATTCGCCACGCCCCTCTCCCTCCGCCCTCTCCCATCCACCGCAGAAAAATTGAAAAATGAACGAACGAACCCAGCGTCTCACTGAAAACACGGCACATACCATTTTTGGAATTGCTGGAATCCCAGCAAATTCATGAAACAAAAATACTTACGCGATAAACCCAGCGACTTGTTGAAAACAGAGTAGATAAGTACGCCCAAGGCACCCGATTCCGCCATCGACCACCGATTCCGGCGGCATTCTGGTCACTATTGCCCCACGTACGTCCGCTCCCATTTTGCGCTAAGATGGGGGATGCGAGGTGAAAGTACGATGGGAGCAAGAGGGCAGGGGCGTCGCGGGCAACCGGGACCCCAGAGTGGGGGCAGCCACACGGGGTCACGACGCGTCATCCACGGTCGGTTCAAGTGTCCGACCGCTGTGCTCATTGCCGGTCTGTTTCTAAGCGGGACTCTCGCCCTGCTTCCGCGAATACTCTGGGCCGCCCAAGATCAGGCTCCGTCCGCCAATTCGGGCAGCACCTCGTCTGCTGACAGTTCGGCTGCCGCGGCCAAAGCGGCGAAAGGCGCCGACACTGGCGCCTCGGCAACTCCGGGTCCGGCCGCGGTTTCGGCCGCAGCGCCCCATGACCAGAAGACCCTGCGTGTGCGCGTCCAGGTAGTCAGCGTGCCGGTGACGGTCCTCGACCGGCGCGGCACACCGGTCATCGACCTCGCGGAAAAGGATTTCAAGGTCTACGAGGACGGCAAGCTCCAGCCGATCAATTACTTCCGGCAGGAGCCGGCCCCGCCCCTGCGGATTGGCTTGATTATTGACACCAGCAACAGCGCCCGGCCGCTGCTCTCTTACGAGAAGGACGCGGCGGAGGAGTTCGTCTACCAGATGCTGCAGGGGCGCAATTCCAAGAACCAGGTCTTTCTCGAGACCTTCGACTCCACTAGCTCCATCGTGCACGACTTCTCCAGCGATCCCGACGCGCTGAACGACAGCATTCGCGACCTGAAAGCCGGCGGTGGCAAGGCCCTCTATGATGCCATTTACACCGCCTGCCGCGAGAAGCTCATGACGTCAGGCGATCCCGAATCGACCCGGCGCGTCCTGGTGGTCATGACCGACGGCCTTGACGTGCAGAGCACCCACACCTTTGACGAGGTGGTCTCCATGGCGCACCGGGCTGAGACCACCATCTACACCATCGTCAACTCGCCCTATGGCTTTGGAGTCGATTCCAATGAGGTGCTCCGGAAGTTGGCGGATCTGACCGGCGGCGCCTACCTGTTTCCGCAGGAGAATCCGGCCGGAAGCGACCTGGGCAGCGGATACTTGGCCCACGGGCAGATCGGCTGTACCTCGCAGAACGAGGGCCTGGGGGCAAAGACGGGCATCTATACGGCTGAGCGCCTGGCCCACCTGTCCGACTCGGTGGAGGCCATCGGGCGGGAATTGAACGATCAGTATTTCATCGGCTACTCACCCCTCAATTCAAGCCTTGACGGTACCTACCGCACTATCCGGGTGGCGGTGGCAAGGAAGGACGTCCGCGTCCGCTCCAAGACTGGCTACTTCGCGACCGCAGAGTAGCTAAAATCTCTGTCCATCGGAAGCTGGAACTGCTATATAAATATATTTGTTTGTTATATTTGACATGGATTGATAGCATTGCACTAAAATCTGTTGACATCATGAAACTAATGTCGTATGCTGTGCATCTATTGCGGTGTACGCCAGACGGCGGCATCGATATCACGAAGGAGGTAGGATAGAATCATGGCGATTGTTCGTTGGGAGCCATTTCGCGAGCTGCTCAGCACCCAGGACCGTTTGAACCAGCTGTTTAACCAGGCGTTCAGCCAGCCCTTCGGCTCGGAGGGCCAGGAATTGAGCAGCCGGGCTTGGGCGCCGGCGGTTGACGTCTACGAGACCGAGCAGAATCTGGTGGTCAAGGCGGAACTTGCGGGCATTGATCCGAAGGACGTGGACATTCGGGTCGAGAACCACACTCTCTTCATCCATGGCGAGCGCAAGGCTGAGAAGGACGTAAAGGAGGGCTTGTATCATCGCGTCGAGCGGAGCTACGGGGCGTTCTCCCGATCGTTCACTCTGCCGGCAACCGTCAGCACCGAGAACGTAACCGCTGATTACAAGGATGGAGTCCTGACCATCGCGCTGGCCAAGCGTGAGGAAGCCAAGCCCAAGACCATCAAGATTCAGGTTTCGGGATCTGAGGGCAAGACTCAGACGGCCACCGCGAGCTCGAGCAAGTAACGTGAGGTCAAGGAAGTAAATACTCTCAGCACCCCCCGGAGCGGCCAGGGTTCAAGACGACTGTCCCAGCCGCCCGAGGCGAGAGATCAAGAGAAACAGGAGGTTAGAAATCATGGCAATCGTTCGTTGGGAGCCGTTCCGGGACCTGGTTGCGACCCAGGACCAGTTCAATCGTCTGTTCAACGACACTTTTGCGCGCTTCTTCGAGGAAGGCGCTCCCGCCGCTCGTGCCTGGGCTCCGCCCGTGGACATCTACGAGACCGATCAGAACATCGTGCTGAAGGCGGAGTTGCCGGGTATCGATCCCAAGGATGTCGAAATCCGGGTCGAGGACGGCACGCTCTGGCTCAAGGGCGAGCGTAAGTTCGAAAGCGAGGTGAAGAAGGAGGGGTACCATCGGGTCGAGCGGGCGTACGGAGCGTTCTCCCGCGCGTTCCCCCTGCCGACCACCGTGAATGCGGAGAAGGCAAAGGCGGAGTACTCCAATGGGGTGCTGACGCTGACCCTCCCCAAGCGCGAAGAAGCCAAGCCGAAGACGATCAAGATCGTCGCTCACTGAGACCGGAAGGTCTCAAGCAGCCGTCCGCTTCGGCTGGTGCGAGCCGCGTCCGCGTGAAAGGCGTTGGACGCGGCTCTGTTTTTGCGTAGCCCTTCAATTATCTTAAGATCGGAATCCGGTCACACCATGGCTACCCGATTTGACAAGTTCACCGTGAAGGCGCAGGAAGCCCTGCAGAACACCCAGGAGATCGCCAGCCGGTTCGGCAACCAGCAGCTCGAGCCCGTGCACCTGCTGCTGGCGCTGGCCGAGCAGTCGGACGGCATTGTGCCCGCCATTCTCGGCCGGCTGGGCGTGACGACAGGGGTCCTGGCGGCCGAAACCGAGAAAGAGATCGAGAAGCTGCCGAAGGTGGGCGGCACCTCCGATCACTATCTGTCGCCGGCGCTTAAAGAGGCGCTTGACCAGGCCGCCCGCGAGGCTGAGCCCTTCAAGGACGAATTCGTTTCCACCGAGCACCTGCTGCTGGCAATGGCGCGCCGGCACAAGGCCGACGCCGCCGGCCGGATTCTGGCGGGCCTCGGCATCACCCACGACGCTATTCTCAAGGCGCTGGTGGCGGTGCGCGGCACCCAGCGCGTGACCGACCAGAATCCCGAGGCCAAGTACCAGGCGCTCGAGCGCTATGCCCGCGATCTGACGGAACTCGCCCGGCGAGGCAAGCTGGATCCGGTGATCGGCCGTGACGACGAAGTCCGCCGTGTAATCCAGGTTCTCTCCCGCCGCACCAAGAACAATCCCGTGCTCATCGGCGAACCCGGCGTGGGCAAGACCGCCATTGTGGAAGGTATCGCCCAGCGCATCGTCGCTGGCGACGTGCCCGAGTCGTTGCGCTCCAAGCGCCTGGTGGCGCTCGACCTGGGATCGCTGATCGCGGGCTCGAAGTACCGGGGCGAATTTGAGGACCGCCTGAAAGCCGTGCTCAAGGAGATCGAGGAGTCGAGCGGCCAGGTGATCCTGTTCATCGATGAGCTGCACACCCTGGTGGGAGCGGGAGCGGCCGAAGGCGCCATCGATGCCTCCAACATGCTGAAGCCCGCGCTGGCCCGCGGCGAGCTGCGCTGCATCGGCGCCACCACCCTCAACGAGTATAAAAAGCACATCGAGAAGGACGCCGCCCTGGAGCGGCGCTTCCAGCCCGTCTATGTGGGCGAGCCGTCGGTGGAGGATACGATCGCCATTCTGCGCGGTCTGAAGGAGCGCTACGAGGTCCACCACGGCGTGCGCATCAAAGACTCCGCCATCGTAGCCGCGGCTGTGCTCTCCAACCGCTATATCACCGACCGCTTTCTGCCCGACAAGGCCATCGATCTGATCGACGAGGCCGCTTCCAGCCTGCGCATCGAGATCGACTCCATGCCGGCCGAGATCGACCAGATCGAGCGCCGCGTCACCCAGCTCGAAATCGAGCGCCAGGCGCTGCGCAAGGAGGAAGACCCGGCGTCGATTGAACGTCTCAAGACGATCGATCAGGAGTTGAGCGGGCTGCGAGAGAAATCGGACGCCCTCAAGCTGCGCTGGAAATCGGAAAAGGAAGCCATCACCCGAATTCACGAGCTCAAGAGCCAGATCGAGCAGGCGAAGACCGACGAGCAGTTGGCCACCCGCGAAGGGAACCTCAACCGGGCGGCCGAAATTCGCTACGGCACGCTGGTAGCTCTGGAGAAGCAGCTGGCCGCCGCCAACGCCGATCTGGAGAGGATGCAGCTGAGCGGGCGCATGCTCAAGGAAGAAGTCGACGAAGAGGACGTGGCCCGCGTCGTCTCCAAGTGGACCGGTATTCCGGTCTCGAAGATGCTCGAAGGCGAAGTGGCCAAACTGGTGGCGATGGAGGACCGGCTGCGCCTGCGGGTGGTGGGTCAGGATGACGCCCTGAAGCTGGTGGCGAACGCGGTGCGCCGCAGCCGGGCCGGCCTTTCCGATCCCAAGCGGCCCATCGGATCGTTTCTGTTCCTCGGCCCGACGGGCGTGGGCAAGACCGAGCTCGCGCGCGCCTTGGCCGAGTTCCTCTTCGACGACGAGCACGCCATGCTGCGCATCGATATGTCGGAGTACATGGAGAAGCACACGGTGGCGCGGCTCATCGGGGCGCCTCCCGGTTACGTCGGCTACGAAGAGGGCGGCCAGTTGACAGAGCCGGTGCGCCGGCGGCCTTACGCCGTGCTGCTGTTCGACGAGATCGAGAAGGCGCACCACGACGTCTTCAACATCTTCCTGCAGATTCTGGACGAGGGCCGGCTGACCGATGGCCAGGGCCGCACCGTGGACTTCCGGAACACGGTCATCATCATGACCTCGAATATCGCCAGCCCCGAGATCCACGCGGCCATGGGTTCGGAGGGCGGGCGCGACAAGCGCTCCGACGAGCGCCGGGGCATCTCCGAGGATCTGCGGCGGCGCATCCAGATGACGCTGCTGGAGCACTTCCGGCCGGAGTTTATCAACCGCATCGATGAAATTGTGATCTTCAACCCGCTTGGCAAAGCCGAGATCGAGAAGATTGTCGATCTGCAGCTCGGCAACCTGCGGCGTCTGCTCGCCGAGCGCAAGGTTGAGGTGACGCTGACCGACAAGGCCCGCGAACTCCTGTTCCGCGAAGGCTACGATCCGCAATTCGGCGCCCGGCCCCTGAAACGGGCCATCCAGCGTCTGATCCAGGACCCGCTGGCCATGAAGCTGCTCGACGGCGATATCCTGCCCGGCGATCAGGTGGTGGTCGACGGCGATCTGCGCAAGGGCGAGATGAAATTCGAGCGGGAGGCGGCGAAGGCGGCGCGGTAATCGGTGCGTCGCCGGCGATCTGGGTAAGGCTGAGCCCCTTACACGGGGACCGCAAACGTAGCGAACGTTGAACGTTGAACGTAGCGCGGGGCTCGCCTTTCAAGCCCTGCGTCTTTGGCTGCCGGTGTTGATGACCTGCCATCGGAATCTGATGGAAACCTGAACCGCAGAGCTGCCCTCTGCCCACGCGGGGCCGACTTGATCGAGGCTGTGGTGAGCGCGACAAAGTGCGTGTTGATATCCTCTTTGTTTCTCTGCTCTGGAAAGGCCTTCGCTCAATCGGTCGATAAGGAACCGGCCGCAGTGATTGAACTCGGAGGAGCCGCGGGCTGGAGCCTCAAAGGGAGCGGATCGAGCTTCGGCCCCAGCGTCGCGGTTGAAGTTACCCCAATAGAGAACTGGCTGGAACTTGAGGCAGGCGTTACACCTTTTTTCAGCCGCCGCTCGACGGAATGGGACACCGACTTGTTGTTCAAGAAGCCTTGGAACCTATCTCACAAAGCGGAGTTTATGTTCGGTGTTGGCCCGGAGTGGATCCATCGGAGAACGAACGGCGTGACGGCTAACTCCGTGGGTGGCGAAGCCGCACTGGATTTTATGTTTTGGCCCTCCGCGAAGCGCAAATTGGGTTGGTACCTCGAGCCGAGTTATGACTACGACTTTGGGCCAGCGCATGAGCAGTCGGTCTCCATAGCGGGCGGTCTATTGATCGCGATCCCTTGACCAATTTCGCGATCTCCCGGATCGTATGGGTTCCGCGGATTTCGTTTCCATTTTGAATCCCCGGCCAGGATGGCGCAACGCAGCTATGGATAGCGCCGGGATAAATCGGCGTCGAGCGAGGCGCCGACCGCGCTGGCCGGTCTGCGGCTTTTCTGTAGGGGGACGGCTTGCCGTCCCCTCGCCCAACCGCGTCGCCGACGACCCGGGTAAGGTTTAACCCCTACACGGGGACCGCAAACGTAGCGAACGTTGAAGGTACGACGTTGAATGTAGCGCAGGGCTCGCCTTTCAAGCCCTGCGGCATTGGCTGCCGGTGGTGATAAACTGCAACTGGCCGGGCTCGAAGTCGGGTCGATACGTCGGATTATAGGGCGCGTCGGCTGGCTGATCGAGACGTGAACCGCAGAGCTTCGCTCTGCGCCAGCCCTCGCCGCTCGGTTAAACGCTCCGTTTGGAATTCCTTGGTCGGTATCGATCTTGCCTTGCACTGCGCCGCAAGGCCGTCCGAGCCGGTGCTGCCGTGGAGCAGATCTCCGCGATGGGGTGTTTTGCAAGTCGCGCGTGAGGACAGGGCCCGCTGAAGACCGCCCCCACGAAGATCAACAACTGTGTTGTGCGCCAGCCGGCCGGAAGACGAAGAGGTGTGAAAGAGCGCGCAGTTTCGCTGTGCGCCGAGCCCCGCCCCTGTTTGCCGAGCAAGGTAGCTAAATTCTGCTAGACAGGGCCGACGCCATTATAGATGCGCTACCTTGCTCATTCACCTTTTGGAGTATGCCGTGAAAATGTAATCCTTTGACGCAGCCAGCGTGTGGCATGCGGCGCCACACTTGGCGTCGTGCCCCTGCGGCGGCTTGCTGGTCGAGGTGGCAGGCGCGAACGTGCCGGATGCGGCGTCATAGTCGAACATGGCATATCCCCATCCGTGCGTGTCCGAGAATCTCTTGCTGTCCTTCTCGATGAACTCGGCCTCAACCAAGTCACCCGGTACCGTGTCTGGGGTGTTCGCGGAAAAAGGGGGATCGGTTAACTGTTTCGGTCGCCACTCAATCTTTGCAATCTTAGACCCGTCGGGGAAGGGCTTGCCATTGCCGGGAATGCCTTCCTTGTAGGCGTCGATCATCACGGGATTCGCAAGGATGAGTCTAATCACGTGTGCTGCGTCGGTCTGACTCGGGCCGACAGCCTGCCAGTCTTCGTATCCCTTGAACTCAGAGAACGCGAGCCCGCCCGGTACCTTCAGAGTGTACTTATCCTGCCTGTCCTGTGCGGAGCTGACCCTGTCGCCCAGGACCGCGAGCGCTAGCGCGACGATCACCATCAACACGGGTAGAATCCTCTTCATGGCTCGTTCCTCCGCTCGTGTGATTGCAACTTGAATCGCAATTTCCATTTTGAACGCCGACGACCCGGCGGAGCATACATCCAACCGGCACCCAATGCAACCGTCAGCAAGCGTAGCGCAGGGCTCGCTTTTCAAGCCCTGCGGCTTTGGCTGCCGGTGGTGATAGACTGCAACTGGCCGGGCTCGAAGCGTCGGTAGTGCACCGGAACCATACGGCACGTCGGCTGGCTGATCGAGAGGTGAACCGCAGAGCTTCTTCTATGCGCTAGCCTCGGCCAACGTATGACTTGGAATCGCGTGTGAATCCCCTTCTCCAATATTCCGCTTCTCCGATGGAACTGCGACTGCCGTCGGGCAGAATCGTCGCGGTATCCACGTGTTTCCATCACTTCAAGCCCTGGCAGGGTGCGCCGATCCCAGACACTTACGGTGGCAAGGCCGTACTTGACTCAAATGGTGATCCGCTCTTTGCGGAACTAGCGATCTTGCGGCTGATTCAAGCAGGCGGGTGGCAGGGCGCTTGGATCGACACGTACCGCCGAAAGTTCCGGCAGTCTCTCCCACCGCATTTGTGTAATCCTCCGCCACACGTGCAAGGCTTCCTATGTAAGGCTAACGCGGGCCGAGAATGGCGCTCTGGATGCCCCGACGTGCTCGCTTGGAGTGAAGGCGAGTATGTCTTTGTAGAAGCGAAGCATAAGGGCAGGGACAGAATCGGTAAACGACAAAAAGAATGGCTTGAGTCTGCCATCAATTCAGGACTGCCGCTCGAATCATACTTAATCTTCGAGTGGACCTGTTAATCCAGCTTTGGCGATTTACGTGCCATGTCATCTGAGGGAATATTTTTGGGGCCGGGCTGGCGCACAGCCGCTGCTGTGCGATTCAACTGCTTCCCCCGAGTCCGGGTAGTGTCCTAATTTGACGCATGCGCGGTTTTGTTGCATAAAGAAGGGCCCTGGGGGGCAAAGAGAAAATGAGCCCAATTGGCCAGCCTGTCCCGGAGTTGCCGGTCGTTGATGTCGAACGCGCACAACAGCATTACAGAGATGCACTCGGCTTTGAGATTGGATGGCTTTATCCAGGCAAGGAAATTGGGGCCGTGTCACGCGGTAATGTGGCGATATTCTTTCGCAAGAGGAAGCCGCCGTTCGAACCTGCCGTTCACTGGGTGTTCGCCGAAGATATCGATGCGTCGTACGAGGAACTGAAATCGTCAGGTGCGAACATCGTGGATCCTCTGGAAAAAAGGCCTTGGGGATTGCGGCAATTCACCGTAAAGGATCTGGACGGCAACCTCTTCTATTTCCATCACGACTAACCAAACCCCAAATTAGGACACTACCGGGATGGTATTTCGCTTGACAAAACTGGCGGTCCGAAGTATACTTATGGGTTACTAATTCTATGTGTCAACGTGGGTTAACCCGCCTGAGAAGCCTGGACCCCCGCTTTCGCGGGGGTGACAGCGGACCAGGGCAGCCGGCTTGGACTACGAAGTCATCCGCCTTTCTGGCCGTGGGCGTGGATTCCAGCCCTTGGACAAGGTCAGGACAGGCCTCTGCGGGGGGCGCGTCGACTCGGTCGACTCCGGCGGCCATCCTGTTGGCCAGCCGCGAGTTACTCGCCGGTCAGCGGGGGAGCGATTCTGTCGGGACCTTTTCGGAAAAAGCCCCCCACTAAATCGAAAAACAAACCCGAGAAGTTGTTTAGAATCAACAAAACGATGAAAAAACAAACCTAGAACAAACCTAAACAAACCCGAGCTTTTGTGCAGACGAGATGAATAAATGCTTTAGAATCAGTGAGGCGCTCTCAGGATGCCAGAAACAAACCTAAAGCAAACCTAAAGAAACCCGAGGTCGGCCAAGCCAGGCAACCCGCGCCAAATCAATCAGAAAGACGCCAAAGACGCCCGCCGACGAGTTCTGTGAGTCCGCTTTTGGAGTAGAGTTGAACAGCACAAGACGACCATTGAGATGCGGCATCCAATAAGTGGGACTTGAAGCTGGAAGGCAGGAAATCATGCTCAACAACCTGAAGACAACCGTTCTCCTGGCTGCGCTCACTGGCCTGTTGCTGGCGATGGGGCAGTTGTGGGGTGGAAAGAGCGGGATGGAACTTGCCCTGGTTTTCGCCGCGGTGCTGAACCTCGGCAGCTATTTCTTCTCCGACAAGCTCGCGCTGACCATGAGCGGCGCGCAGCCGATCGCGCGCGAGGAGAATCCGCGCATCTACCAGATCGTCGAGCGCCTGGCCGCCAAGGCCAACGTCCCGGTGCCGAAGATCTACTTCATTCCCACCGACTCACCCAACGCCTTTGCGACCGGGCGCAATCCGAATCATGCCTCGGTGGCGGTGACGCGCGGCATCCTCGAGATCTGCGATGACGAAGAGATCGAAGGCGTGCTGGCCCACGAACTCGGCCACGTGCGCAACCGCGATATCCTCATCAGCGCGGTGGTGGCGACGGTGGCGGGTGCGATCACCATGCTCGCCCGCCTGGCTTATTGGGGCGAAATGTTCGCCGGGTTCGGCGGCGGCAGCGACAACGACCGGCGTGGCGGGGGCATCTTTTCCTTCCTGGCGATGATAATTCTGGCGCCGCTCGCGGCCACCCTGATCCAGCTGGCCATTTCGCGCTCCCGTGAATACGAAGCCGACCACACCGGCGCGGGGATCACCGGCAATCCCATGGGGCTCGCTCGCGCCCTCGACAAGATCGACAAGTATTCGAAACGGCTGCCTATGCAGGTAGCGCCATCCATGGCGCACCTTTACTGCGCCAAGCCGCTCACCACGGGCGAGGTCTTCTCGAGCTTGTTTTCTACTCACCCGCCGATCCCCAAGCGCATCGAGCGCCTGATCGGCCGCGACTTCGTTTAGCTGCCTGGCAGCTTGCGCAAGGGGGTCTCGTGTCGGCAATCCGTCGAGAGCTGTTTCTCGCCGCGTCATCCATAGTCATTGCAATCGTGGCCGCCGGACAAGAGCCGTACCAGCCGGTCAGGCTCGACCTCACGGGCGATATTGCCTCGCCAAGGCTGCAGTCGGCTCTCCATCATCCGCTGCCCGAGCAATACATCTGGGCGCCCGGCGCCACCGAAAAAGACTGGGGCCGCACCTTCTATTTTCGCGACACTTTCAGCCTCAAAGCGATCCCGGCGGTCGCGACCCTTTATGTGGCCGGTCCCGATCAGGTCCGCGTGTTTTTGAATGGGCGGCTCGAAGGCAACGCGCAGCGCGATCCGATGTCCCGCTTGCGGCCGCTGGTGCTCAGCCTGCCGGTAGCGAGCGCGCTCCGCGCGGGTTCCAACACGCTGGCGCTCGCCGTGTCGGGCGGAGATCGGCTGGTTGTGAAGTTAGTGCCGCGCGGCCCTGCGGCGGATGGGCCGGCGCTGATGGTGAGCGACGCCGGCTGGAAGTACGGCGAACAGGAAGCGTCCGGCTGGGAACAGCCGGGCTTCAAGGAGGCAGGTTGGAAGCCCGTCAAGGCGCTGGGCGGCATTGAAAGCGATATCGAGTTCTTTCAGTGGAACGGGGATGCTGGCCTGTATCGCTGGCCGGGCTACGATGGGATCTCGCCATTTCTCGCCCGCCTGACTGCGCCCGCGGAGAGCGTCAACTTCGCATTCGAGGGCATGGGTCAGATGGACAACTTGGGCGCGATCGCCCAGGCCTCGCCGGCGGTGCTGGTGATGGGCGGCGAAAAGCGCGGCGCGGGCGGCGGAAGCGACTCGAAGGAATTCACGGTCACGCTTCCGCCGGCCGGGACCGTGAAGGAAGAATATCCATACGTCGTCCTGGACTTCGGGCGCGAGTCCGACGGGCGGCTTGAAGTGATCTCGGATTCGCCGGCGCCTATGAAGATCGAGATCCAATACGGAGAATCGCTGCAGGAAGCCCTGAACGAGCCCTATCTCGGCGGCGATGAGTTGACGATTCCGCCGCGCGCCACCGCTTACGGTCCGAAGAGCGCCTTCCGCTACGCTCTGGTCCGCTTCGTGGCGGGCGCCTCGCCCCTCCGATTCAAGGCCATCCGGCTCGACACCGTCTACTTCCCGGTGAAGTATCAGGGCTCCTTCGAGTCCTCCGACCCGCTCCTGAACCGCATCTGGCAGGTCGGAGCTTACACTAGCCACCTCTCCATGCAGGACGACATCTGGGACGCGCCCAAGCGCGATCGCGGCCGCTGGATGGGCGATCTCGACGTCAGCGGGCGCGTGATCGCCACCGTCTTTGCAGACCACTTCCTGATGCCGGAGACGATGGACAATCTTATTCACGCGGCGGGCGATCCCGTCAAAAGCGATGTGAACGGCATCCCCGGTTACTCCGCCTTCTGGGTGATGGGTCAGGCGGACTACTACCGCCACGTCGGCGATCGGAAGTACCTGAAGTCGATCGTTGATCCTCTCACCGATCTGCTGGAGTACATGGAGACCGAACTCGACGACCACAAGGTTTTCGCCAATACCAAGAAGGCCTGGCCTTTTGTTGACTGGTCTCCCGACCTCAACGACGACACGGCCGAAGCCCGACGCGCAACTCACCTGGAATTTGCCAAGGCCTTTGCGGACGGCGCCTGGCTGCTGGGCGAGGCGGGCGCCGATCAGGAAGCGATCAACAAGTACACGCTCGAGGCCAGCGTTCTCAAACTCGCGGCCCAGAACTACCTTCTGGATCCGGCGACGCAGACGTTTGGCTCGCGCTGGCAAACCAATGCCATGGCGATCTTCTCCGGAGTGGCCAGCGCCGATCAGACCGCGGCCATCTGGGACAAGGTCCTCTCGAAGCCGCGCCATTTCATGATCACGCCGTATTACAACTTTTACGTGATCGCCGCCATGGCGGAGGCCGGCCACCGGCGCGAGGCTCTCGATTGGATCCGGCAATACTGGGGTGGAATGATTGCGGAGGGCGCCACCAGTTTCTGGGAAGCCTACGATCCCTCCTGGCCGAAGGAAAACTTTCACGCCTCGCTGCAGGCGGACAACGGCCAGGGTTACTTCGTCTCGCTCTGCCACGGCTGGTCCAGCGGACCTACTGCCTGGCTGACCGAGCAGATCCTGGGCATTCAGCCGCAAGCCCCGGGCTTCAGCGAGGTGAGCATTCGACCCGACCTCGCCGGTCTCGAGTGGGCGCGTGGCGCCGAACCTACGCCACGCGGCCTCATTAAGATCGACCTCCGCGCCCAAGGCGCTGGTCTCGCGACCACGCTTGACCTGCCCGACGGGGTCGATGCCCGCGTGTCCTTGCCGGCGCCGAAAGGAGCGACCGCGGTGGAAATCAACGGCCAGAGTCTGGAAGCGAGCCCGGTCGAAGGCGGAGCCCGCCTGGTGATCGAGTTGACGAAGGGAGGGACTTACAGGCTCCAGACGAAATAGGCCATGAGCCTCAAAGTATCTGCAGTTCTCGCTACCGCCGGCCCAGGAACTTCTCCAGCGTTTCCACTTCGGTCTCAGCTCTTTCCAGGTACTTCCGGGCATCCTTGGCATTCTGGTTCTTGAGGGCGGCCTGAGCCTTGTCCATATCCGTTGCCATCCGATCTTCGGCGGCCGAGATGTCGCCTCTTAAGTTCAGGCCCTGCGCGCTCTGCTCGCGACGCAGGGTCTCGATGCTGTCTTGGGCCGCCCGGGCCCGGGCCGAGAGCTGGTCCATGTCGTCTTGCAGCTTCTCGAGTTCGGCGGAATCGGCGGGTTGGGTCGGGGCAGTCGTCGTGTTGCTAGGCTGCTGGTCTTGGCTTGCTGAGGTCGACCCCGTTGCGGACGAATTCGATGGGGCTGCTGACCCCCGAGCCTGCTGTGCAAGCTGGAATGGAACTGCGACCTCGGTGACAACTTCCGCGGGCTGGCCGTTCGCAAGATAGGGCGCAAACACCCAGTCTTTCAATGCTTCCTGCGCGGACCCGACCAGGACCGGGTTGCCGTCCAACACCTGCGTGCGCTCGGTTGTGCCTTGCGGGCTGATCCACAGGCGGAATGTCACCTTGCCGGTGATTCCCTTACTTTGAGCAGCCGCGGGATAGAACGGCAGGCGATGACGAAGCAGCTGCAGGGCGCTAAACGGAACAGCGATGGGACCGTTCTGGCCCTGCGAAACGCTGACGGAACCCCCGGAGGAAGAAGTGGCCGCAATCGTGGCCGCAGAGGGCTCCGATTCAGGAGCGATAGCATGCACCGGTTCCTGGCCTTGGCCACCATCCGCATCCTGCGGCGAATTCACTGCGGGAACTGCAGGCGGTGAGGGGGACGGCTTAGGGGAACGAAGAGCGGCCACCAAGAAAATGAGCAACGCCACCCCGGCCAAAATCCCTCCGGCCATCAACGCATGCTTGATGCTGTACCGTGACGGCGGAGAGGCTGGGGCCTGGTTGTCGCTCGAGACAGGACTGGCAGCACCCTCCGGAGTTGGCATAGCGGCCGGGTAAAGCGGCTTTACCTGACGTGGGCCTTCAAGGACAGTCGGCGCCGGGCGGGGCGGCGAAGGAGGAAGTGGGTCCAGAGGTTGGGCAATTGGGCCCGGAAATTCCAACGCACTCCGGGTCGGGCCGGCCGTCGTCGCGAGCTGTGGGGTCGACGCCACGTAATCGGTGGGGTGCTCCAGGGCGAGGCCGAACTGTTCCACCGTTTGAAAGCGCGAGTCCGGGTCCTTCGCGAGAGCTTGGAGGACGGCATTCTCCACTCCTTTGGGGATGTAAGGGTAGAAGCGCGACGGCAAAGGGGGAGGAGTGGTTACATGGTGACTCATGATCTGGTAGTCGCTCTCCGCTTCGAACGGAAGGTGGGCGCTCAGCATTTCGTAAAGCGTGACGCCCAGGGAGTAGATGTCGGACCGAATGTCAACGGGCTTGTTCAGCACCTGCTCAGGCGACATATAAAAGGCCGTCCCCATCTGCGTGCCCGTCCGGGTCAGGCCCCGCGTTCCCATCACCTTGGCAATCCCGAAGTCCATCACCTTCACAATTCCGCTCCGGCTGAGCATGAGGTTGCTAGGCTTGAGGTCGCGATGGATAATCCCCATGCGGTGGGCGTATCCGATTCCGAGCAACGCTTGCTTAAAGATCGGGATGGCCTCCTCACTAGGCACGGGGCCGCGCCTGCGAATCAGGTGCTCCACGGTCTCACCATCCACAAACTCCATCACCATCATGGCGCTGCCCTGATGTACGACGAAAGCATAGAGTGTGGCCAGGTTTGTGTGGTTCAGATTTGCCTGGGCGCGGGCTTCTGCCCGGAAACGCTCGACAAGCTCCGGATTCCGGGCCAAGTCGGAATTCAACATCTTGACGGCGACGGGACGGTCGAGGCTAACGTCGATGGCTTTGTAAACTACGCCCATGCCGCCTTCGCCCAGCTTCTCGACGATCCGGTAGTTCGCGATTTCAGTCCCAATCATGATGACCTTACCTCTCCAGGCATGCCGTCAACACACTCCAAGCCTTCTTCAGGGAGCGTCGATACGAATGATTTGAAGCGTAATGTTGTCGGCCCCTCCCCTTTTCTTCGCCATCTCCACCAGCGCGCGACACGCGTCCCGGGGCGGGCGCTCGCAGGCAATAGCCAGCAGTTCTTCGTCGCTGACCAGGCCGTGCAAGCCGTCGGTGCAAAGAAGAAGAAGGTCCGCCGGCGCCAAGGGGAGAGGCGTCTCGGAAAAGTCGGCCGCCACCTCGGCATTCGCTCCGAGAGCCGCTGTGAGGATATTACGTTCCGGATGGCCGGCGGCCTCTTCAGGCGTAATCAAGCCTTGCTCAAGCAGCCGATTGACCACGGAGTGGTCTCTCGTGAGACGTGAAATGGTGGAATCGCGCAGCAGATAGAGGCGGCTGTCGCCGATATGACCATAGTAGAGTTGGCCCTCACGAAGCACTGACGCCGTGCAGGTCGTACCCATGCCCCTGAGTTCCGGGTGTTTTCCAGCCCACTCTTGGATGGCTTGGTGCGCACTGCGAAACGCCTCCATTAGGCCCTCTTGGGGGTCGTCCGAGGCGGAACTGAAGTAGGTCTCCCGCACAACCTCGACGGCCAGACCGCTCGCTACCTGTCCTCCCTCGTGCCCTCCCATTCCGTCCGCGATGACGGCCAGCCGGCCTCTCTTCTTGAACTCTTCCTGACCGTCTGGTTCGGCATAACAGTAGTAGTCTTCGTTTTCGGTGCGCTCACAGCCGACATCCGAGAGATTGGCGAGTTCGATTCCGGGTCGGATCTCCATCGGGTTCGAGCGCCGGGCTCGCGACTACAAGCATTTGAATTTCAGACTAACATCGCCGAGACGGATCACATCGTTATCTTTGAGTTCCTGACGGGCAGTCGCCACCGGGCGATCATTCAGATAGGTGCCGTTCGTCGAGTCGAGATCGGTCAAGTAAAATCTCCCCTCGCCGTGGCGGAGGCTGGCATGCCTGCCCGACACCGTCGAATCGTGGAGCACCACGTCGGCATCCGAGGTTGATCCCACCATGTTTTGGCCCTCGCGGAGCCGAAAGTCCTCGCCCTTCTGTTCGCCGCTCAAAGCCACCAACCACCCGACCACGGCCGGCTTGCGCCTTTCCGAAAGCAGGACGGTCTTGCGGCCGGGGGATTCCCCGGACGCGGAAGGCGCTTCCGTCTCAAGCCGCGTCTTCCCCGCCGTCGCGCTAGTTGCGCCCTGATAGCCAGTTCTTTGGCAGTAAGGGCAGATCTCCCATGATTCCTCCATCTGGTGCCCGTTCGGGCAGAACTTTGCCATTTCAACCTCGCCTCAGGCTGCAACTTTCTCAGGCGGCCGTGCAGAGGACCGGGCGCCTCGAGGATGCTCTCCGTATGAGCTACGAACCGAAGTAGGTAAACACGTTCGCACCCTTCTTGCCGATGTAAATCCGGTCTCCGTTCCGCAACCGGATCTTGCTGACACGGGGTGCATCCGTGGAATTGACATAAGTGCCGTTCGAGGAGCCACGGTCAATCACCACCACGCCCTCGTCGATGGGGACCACCCAGGCGTGCTCGCTGGAAACCGTGTCGTCCGAGAGCACCACCTGGCACTTTGAAGAGCGCCCGATCAAAAGGCCCTCCCGCGAAATCTTGAAGGTCTTCCCGGAAAGCGCCCCTGAAGTGCCTTGAATGCTGCCGAAGGAGGCGGCAGGCGCGGATGCGCCCGGAAGCGCCCCCGGTTGAGTGACCTCGGCGTGTGTGACCACAGCTCCACCGGCCGCCGGGCGCGCCGCTACCGTGGAGTGGCGCAGGCGGAGCAGTAGGAACCCAATCCCCAGTATGACGATCCCCACGACGACGTAAATGACCCAGGGCGACTCGCCCATCGCGCGCATAACGGGGCTTTCATGGTCGTAGCAGGTGACTGCAGCCGCCCGATATTGCTTGGCGTCCTGTAAATCAGGCATATACTGCAGCACGTTGTCGAACTCGGCGAGCGAGGCGCTGCATCGGCCCGCCGCATACAGGTCGAGCGCCTTTGCCCAGTGGTCGTTGAAGGTGCCCGACTCGGCTTGCACGCCGGCGGCGTGAACGAACTCCATGGCCACATTGATGGGAACGAGGAAATTAAACCCCGCCGTCTCGCCCTGGCCTTCATTGGACGGCGACCCAAAGGTGGCGATGCCGATAGCGCGGCCCGCCGCATCGAACACTGGGCCGCCACTATTGCCATGCGTAATAGCGACGTCCGACTGCAGGACAGGAGTATCGGTCTTACCCATTTTCTTGATGGCGGAAATGTGCCCGTCGGTCACCGAGGGAACAAAGTTGGACTCTTCGCTGATCAGCTCGTTGCTTCCCCAATTGGAGGCGATGCCGGGATAACCAATCGCAATGACTGGGTCCTGGACGCCAACCTGATCGGAGTCGCCCAAGGGCACGCTGGGCAAGTTCTCGGCCGGAATCTTGACCACGGCCACATCCTTGCCTTCGCCGATCTCAGGGCTGAACTGCAAGACGTCGCCCGCGTAGTGAGCGCGGTTGGCGAGATAGACGGTCAGGACCGGATCGCCGTAGCGGATGTAGATCCAACCGTTCTGAATGATCTTTGCCAGCATCGACTGCGCCAGCTCCGGAGTCAGACCGGGCTTTCCATCCGCCTTCAGTCTCCGGTCGATGTCCGCGAGGACCTCTGTGTAAACTTTCTCTTTGAGCTCACCTTCCAGCCTCTTGGCTTCGACAGGATCGCGAATCTTGGCGTTTTCCACAACATGCCCGTTGGTGATAATGTATCCATCCGCGCGGTAGATAAACCCGCTGCCCACACTCGCCAGATACGGGCTCGAAAGGTCAATCAATTGGCCGTGTAGCAGGCCTAACCCTTCAACGTTGGGGCCGTTCCAGGTTGGGAACACCTTGACGGCCACCATGATCATAACGACGGCGGGCTTCAGCTCGAGCACCCGCCTTTGCTCAACTGTCAACTGCGTTGTCGTCTGGCAGGCCGATCCGGACAAGATCGTCGCGGATAGGAAGAGCAAGGCAAGCTTTCTCAGAACCCACCTCCGAGCTTGGTTGTCGACACCCTCTGTCGCAACCTCGATTTCCCGTCCGTAGACAGGCGGCGGTAATGTGCGGCCACTCAATCGACTTCCCCCACGGAGATGCTTCGCCAAGCCGTTCTTCTATTCGCCCCGGACCAGATCCCCTACCTGGGGTGTACCGGTTCCGTTGAAGGTGGCAGTAGAGGATGCATCATCGACCTGCGTTACCATCGCGGTGCCGACCTCGTTGGTAATGGTCTTAATCACGGCCCCGGTCGAGGGGTCCTTGACGTCCTTCACCTTGCGCGAAATGGTGAGCTTGTCCCCCACCTTCACCCCGGCCTTGCTGCCCACATTCAGGATTAGCGTGTTGCCGGTGACGTCGGCCACTACCCCGGCCACTTCGACCTTCACGGTGGGGAGCTCGCCGGCCTTGTCATCGAGTTGCTGGCCCATGTTCGCGACGGCTGCGTTCACGGCTTCTCCGAGGATTGTGTTGGCGAAATTGCTGCTGCCCATATCGACCGCGCCACCGCCGCCGCCGCTCCAGCTGCCCCCGCCGCCGCCGACTCCGAACCCGCTGCGCTTTGACTCCCCGGTTCCCGTCACCACGGCGAGAATCTCGGCGGTGTTCACATCCACCATCTTGGCGGTAACGTTCACCACGGCCTTGGAGTCATTCTTGTGCAGCCCGCCGAAGCCGTACTTTCCGAGTCCATAGCCGCCTCCGCCCGTCCCGACGTGTTTGTCGTCCCGCCCGAACTGGGTGACGCTGCCCACGATGATGCAACTCACGCCCAGGATATGACCGATCTTGGCCGCACTGGCGGGGTCGACGCGATCGCTGTTGGAGAAGTTTTGCTCCTTCAGAATCTTGTCCATCGTGTTGCGGTCAATGACCCGGTATTTCCCGTCTTGAACGAGTTTTTCCTCGAGGAGGAGCGAGATGCCTTTTCCCACGTCCTGGTCCGTGCCAAAGTAGGCCTGCACGGCAGTCTTCACCGTGCCGTAGTCAAAATCCAATACGGCGACGCGCTTCTTGTCCTGAGCGAAGCAGGTGGAACTGAGAAAGGCTAAGACCAACAATAGACGAAAAGTTCGGCACATAGCAGACCTCCGTGCTCTTATTGAATTTTTTCCGACAGCTCAACTGACGAGCGGGCCAAGCCCCAGCGCGCAACAACGACGGACATGTCCGGAAAAGCGGACCTGATCTCTGATCGCGTTCTGGCCGTTGGCTCCCCCTTCAGACGAATGGACGAATCATAATCCTCACGCAGGCCAGCGTGCAACAAGCTTTTTTTGCTTTGCCAGCCAGGTATCGGCTAACCCTAAATAGCAGCATCGTACTGGGCGCCCGGGCCGCTCATGCGCTCTTTCTGATTGATTTGCCGAGAGTTGAACCCTCAGGTTTGTTTTGGTTTGTTCTAGGTTTGATTTTCCCCTGTTCAAGAACTCCCGACTGATTCTAAATCGCTTACCGGATTCAGCATCGCGCTCAGTTAGGTTTGCTTAGGTTTGTTTTAGGTTTGCTTTTTCGAACTTTTGTTGATTCTAAACCACTTCTCGGGGTTGTTTTTTCTACCCCTCCCCCCCTCCGGGGAGTGCCTCGAAAAGCGGCCCTGGCCCTCCAAGCTGGGCCTCGCGTTGCCTGCAACCCGCTGGTGAACGGATGTTCATTCGACGGTTTCCTTCCATCGGAGCGCCCAGACGGCGCCCCCAAAGGGCGCGACCCTTGGCCGCGCCCTGAGAGGATTGCCCGAGCCTCTTCAGCGCTTTTTCTTGCCGCTCTTCTTCGGATGATGCGTCTTCTTGTGCTTTTTGGGGTGATGATGTTTCTTCTTGCCTGGAGGCGAAACGGGCGGGGGCGATGGCGGGCTGGGAGGAGGCGGGCTGGGCGGGGGAGGGGCTGGAGCAGGAGCCGATGCGCCGAGCGCCGCCGCCAGGGTAGTGCCGTTCGGGCTGCCCCAGCCGGTGCAGGCGTCCCACCCCGGACCGGCGGCGTACCCTCCGATCTTCCCGGTGATGTCGTTGTTGCCGGAGGTGATGTCGTTCAGCACTTGGGACGGTTTGGCCAGGCCGTACAGCACGGGGTTGAGAAACCCGACCGGCTTGCCCAGGTGCTGATTGAGCCGGGCGATTAACCCGGCCCAGAGCGGAGCGACGGCGCTGGTGCCGCCCACCACGCCTTGCTGCCCGTCCGCCAGGACCTGATATCCGGTGTTGGGATCGCCATTGCCAGCGACGTCGGGCACGCCGCGCCCCACATGGTGGCCAGGATTGACCGAGGGCGGCACCTTGGCGTTGGCCTGCCAGGACGGCAAGGGGATCATGTCGCTGATGCCGCCTCCGCCCGCGCCGCCGTTGGCGCCGTCGTTCCACACCACTTCACTCGTGATCTGGTTGCCGGACGATTGCAAGGTGGTTCCTCCGCAGGCCAACACGTAGGCGCTGGAGGCAGGATAGTCGGTGTGCGCCAGGCCGTCGGTAATCTCGTCGCGCGACCCGTCGTCTCCCGAGGCGACGCATACGGTGATGCCCATGGCGGCCGCGGCCTGGAAGGCCTGTTCCACCGCCTGCACGGCTTGCGCTGACCAGATGTACTGCCCTTCGGCGTAGCCCCAACTGATGGAGAGCACCGAAGGCTTGTGCAAGGTATCGTTGACGGCGGTGGTCACGACATCGACCCAGCCCTGTTCGGTGAAGGGCGCAAAGTAGACCACCAGCTGCGCACCCGGGGCCGTGCCGGCCGCCATCTCGATGTCCAGATCGACTTCAACGTCGGGGCTGTTGTTGCCCGGAGCAGGCTTGTTGTGAACGCCGTCGACGGCTACCGCCGTGATCGAGGGGGTCGCGACCCCGAGTTGCTGGAAGTAGTTGTTGAGGTCGGCGGATTTGTAGCCGCCGCCAAACTCCAGAATGCCGATGCACTCCCCGCTCCCGTCCGTGCCCGCCGGAAAGTTGTAGAGCTGGGCGATCTGGGTCGGGGTGTACCCGCCGGGCGCCGCAGCCCGGAAACTGCCGCCCCTGGCGAGGGCCGTGCGGAAGTGGGGCCGGGCCATGGGGCGGTTGTCGAATCCGAAGACCGCCTGCACCGCGCCGGAGAGCTCCTGAGGAATGAGAATGGCGCCGGTGCGTCCTCGAAAATCGCCTTCCGCATGCTTGTAGTTCACCAGTTTGACTCCAAAGGCGGCGCTGAGATCGGCCAGGGTTCCTGCCAGCACGACGGTTCGCCGCGGGAGGCTCGCTTCCACCACCGTGAGATTGTGCTCGTGGGCAAAAGCCTCGATCTTGGCCACGTCGGCTGGGTCGGCGCCGTAGCGGGCCGCGAACTCCTCGCGGCTGAGGTACTGGCGCTTCTGGGGCGAGCTGGCGCTCAATTCTGCCCGGGAGCCGAGCTCGGTTAGCGGGTTGCGAGGCCTGAGCAGGACGCTGACCGTGATCCGCTCTTGGGGATCCGGGGCGCCCGCTTCGCTTGCTCCTGGACGGGCGTGCCGCTCGCTTCCAGGGAGAGGGACTGCTTTGGTTCGATCTGCCATCGGCTTCTCCTTTCACTTCTCTTGCGTTGAGATTCGGTCAAGCCTGCGCGGCCTTCCCGTAGTTGTGACTTTCGAAGGCAGACCGTTTCGTCCGCCCTGCACCCACCCGGTTCCCCGGGGCCCCGGCCGGCTCCCGATCTGCGGTCTTGGGGCTCATCGGCCCTCGGCGATCGGAGACATTCCGGCAAGCTCTTTATAATCTGATATATTCCGGCTTTGAACGACCACGGAGTCCCGAACCCCCTTGTTAGGTAACATCCCGCTGTCCGGGTGCAGCCTCGTGATACATATTTCCATCAACCCCTTTATAATCTGGTACATAATGGCTTTGATGGCAAACCCGTCCGGGAAACGTCTCGACTTGTCCAGGTTACGTAACGTCCTCCCCCTGGCCGCGGCCGCAGTAGTGTTGTCCCGTACCTTTTTTCCGCTCACCACCCGGCCTGCGTTTGGGTGGAAGGTGCGGCCTTCCCCCTGCCAGTGCCCGGTGGGCGGATCTAACTGCAGGACGCTGGACGGCGAACTGTTCATGATGGATTGCCTGCCCAGAGAACTACCTTCCCTGCGCCTCGTGGCTTGGGACCGGGGAGTCGAAGTCGTGTCCTACTCATAGGAGCGATTGGGACTCACCTTATACTCAGGGCGACAGTCGTTCAAGTATTTTCTTGGTAATTTCTTGGTCTATTTTCGGTTGCCTTTTGGTTGCCTTTCGGACTCCCGCGAGGCAGGAGGCGCCATCACCGCGGATGCTCCCGAATAAGCCGTGCCCGGGCTTGGAGAGTGATGTAAGCTGTAACGTTCCCAAGAACCTGCCCTGACGCAAGCCGGCAGGAGATCGATTTCGGCGGCGGTGGCAGACCGTCGCGAATCCAAGGAGAGCGCCATCATGAAATCACGACCTTCACGTCGTCAATTCTTGCAGAGCAGCGCAGCCGGAGCCGGCAGTCTGCTGGCGTCCAAGACTATCATGCTGGAGGGGCTGGCGCCGGCCGGCTCGCCGAAGCCCGTTCCGCCCAGCGACCGCGTGCGCTTCGGGCAGATCGGCATTGGCATGCAAGGCTCCGGCTTGCTCCCCGACGCCATCAGTCTGCCGGGGGTGGAGTGCGTCGCTGCCGCCGACCTCTACGACGGGCGGCACACCCTGGCCAAGGAGATCACCGGCAATCCCAGCCTGCCCACCACGCGTCACTACCAGGAACTGCTCGACCGCAAAGACATCGATTGCATCGTGGCCGCCGTGCCCGATCATTGGCACAAGCGAGTGGTGGTGGACGCCTGCAACGCGGGCAAGGACATCTACTGCGAGAAACCCATGTCGCACACCGCCGAGCAGGGATTCGAAATGGTGGACGCGGCCCAGAAGAACAATCGCATCGTGCAGATCGGCTCGCAGCGCGTCAGTTCGGTGCTGTGCGCCAAGGCAAAGGAGATGTACGCGGCGGGCGCCATCGGAGAGGTGGAGCACGTCGAACTGAGCCTGGGACGCAACGATCCAACCGGGGCCTGGGAATATCCGCCGCCCTTCGATCTCTCGCCCGAGACCGTCGATTGGGACACCTGGCTGAACGACGCCCCCAAGATTTCCTTCGACAAGTACCGCTTTGCGCGCTGGCGCTGCTGGAAGGAGTATGGCACCGGCGTGGGCGGCGACCTCATGGTCCACCTGGTCAGCGGCATGCTCGTGACCTTGGGCTGGAATGAGCCGCCCCGCTCGGCTTCAGCCCTGGGCGGCATCTTCCGCTGGAAGGACGGCCGCAACATGCCGGACCTCCATCTGGTGCTGTTCGACTACCACGGGGTTCCCGTTTACTGCCGGCTGGGCCTCGGGACGGAGACGCCGGAGTTGGCCCGTTTCCTGGGTCCGAAGGGTATTCTCGACGCGGGTGAGTTTGAGCTCACTTACTCGCCGCAACCGGGAATAGACCTGGCGCCCTCCTACTACGCCGGCAGCTTCCCGCAGAAGATGCGCGACGAGTATATCAAGCAGTGGCACGCGGAGCACGACCCCAAGCCCGGCCAGGAGCCGCTGCAGGACGTCACGGTTTACAAGGGCCACGACTGGGACGACATGACGCCGCACTTGTGGAATTTCTTCCAGGCGGTGAAGAGCCGGAAGCCGGTGGTGGAGGATGCGGTCTTCGGCAACCATGCGGCCCTGGCCTGCCACATGGCGAACGAGTCGTATTTCCGCAAGAAGACGGTGTACTGGAATGCTACCACCCGCACTATCGAAAGCTAGCGTGCTGGGCGGGGTGCGCGGAAGGCGGTAAGCGACTTCTGGAAGACTACTCGCACCGCAGCGCCACCATGGGATCGACTCTGGCAGCGCGGCGCGCCGGCAGGTAGCTCGCCACGAGCGCCGAGACGGCGAGCAGCGCCGCCACACCAAGCAGCGTCGACGGGTCTGCAGCGGCGGTTCCGAACAGAAGGTTCCGCATCAGCTTGGCCACCGCCACCGAGCACAACAAACCGAGACTGATTCCAGACCCCGCCAGCCATCCTGCTTCCTTCAGGATGAGCCGGTACACCGAGCGGCGCTGTGCCCCCAGCGCCATACGGACTCCGACCTCGCGAGTCCGCTGGCTCACCGAATAGGCGATCACGCCATAGAGTCCGATCACGCTCAGCAGCAGCGCGAGAGCGGCGAAGCCTCCCACAACCCAGGCTGAGGCGCGGTGCAGATAGGCCGTGGAAGAGTCATGAATTCTCTGCTCCATGGTGGCTTCGCCGACGGTGCCAAGGCCGGGGTCAATCTGATGGATGACGCTGTCAAGGGTCGCGAGCACAGACTGCGGTGCCTGGGCCGTACGAGCGACAACGGAGAAGTAAGTGTCAGGGCTCTGGTTGAACGGAAGATATTCTGTGGGCCATGTGTCGGAATCGAGGGCGCTCTCGTGAATATCGTCGACCACGCCGATGATCTCCCGAAGGGAGTTCGGCGAGAGCTCGATGTCGCCGAACTTCCGGCCGATAGGATTCTCGCCCGGGAAGTACTTTCTCGCCAGAGCCTGGTTGATGATCGCCACCTTCGGCTTCGATGCATCGTCCGCGTCCGTAAAGTACCGGCCGCTGAGGAGCCGCGCTTGCAAGGTGCTGAAATAGGCTGAACTCACATCCCGCTGGTTCACTTCGTTATGCTGGCCGTTGTACGGCCGGCCCACAAACCGGATCCAGTCGGTGTTGCCATTGAAGCTCGCAGGCAACTGCATCGCGAGCGCTGCGGATTTGATGCCAGGCAAGCTGGAGATGCGGCGCACGATCTCGCGTCCCAGCCTGACTTGGGCGTCGCTCTTCTCATAGCCGACTTGCGGCAGGGCCACATCCAGCGTGGCCAGGTGATCGGGCGCGAAGCGAAGGTCGACGTGAAGCAGGCGGTAGAGGCTCTTGCCGAGCAGCCCGGCACCCACGAGAAGCACCACAGCCACCGCCAACTCCACCACCACAAGGTTGAAGCCGAAGCGGCGCCATAGGGTTCCTGAGGAGGCGCGGCCGCCTTCGTTGAGACCCTCTTGCAATCGGGGCGAGCGCAAGCGCCAAGCCGGAAGAAGGGTGAACAGTACCGCCGTCCCAAGCGAGATCGCGCCGGCGAAAGCCATCACGCGAAAGTTCAGACCCAATCCCTGAAGGAACGGCACGTAGGCCATCAGATCAGCCGGGATGAGGCGCGCCAGAAGGCCCATCAGCCACTGGGCAGAGACTAGGCCCGCCAGAGCGCCGAGCACCACCAGCGTCATGCCCTCGGTGGCGAACTGACGGATCAGCCTTGCTGCCGAGGCGCCCAGCGCTCGGCGGACGGCGATCTCCCGGCGGCGGCTTTCGGAACGTGTCAGCAGCAGACTGGCGACGTTAACGCAAGCGATCAGCAGCAGCAATCCGGCCCCGCCGAACAACATCAGGAAGATGGGACGAACGTTCCCCACAATCACTTCGGCGAGAGGTAAGACGCTGGCGCCCTGGCCGCGATTGGAGTCGGGATACTGCCTTTCCAATTGCCCGGCGATCGATTTCATGTCGGCCAAGGCCGTCTGCACCGAGACGCCGTCCTTGAGCCGAGCGATTCCGTAGAGGTTGTGGCAGCTCCGCGAGAGGGCGCAGGGGCTGTCGGACGTTCGATATGTGGTCCAGAGTTGGGCATTCCCTCTGGGAGCGAATTGAAACTCCAGAGGCAGCACGCCGATGATGGTGTGTGGGACTCCGCTGAGCGAAACGGACTCTCCGATCACGTCTTTTTTTCCGCCGAACCACTTTTGCCAGGCGTCGTAGCTGAGGATCGCGGTCTGCGGTGAACTCGGTGAATCCTCTCCCTTATGGAAATCACGTCCAAGCATTGGAGAGACGCCCAAAGTGCGAAAGAAGCCGGCGCTCACCGCAGCAGCAGGTAAAGGCTGCGTACCTGCCGGAGTTCTCGCCAGGTAGAAGGTTCCAGTGAACGCCTCGAACGACTCAAAAACGTTGTTGAGTCTCTTCCAATCCAGATAGTCAGGGTAGGACAGATTCGCCCGCGGAAATAGCGGCACGCTCTCCGTGACTTCAACGAGGCGGCTGGGATTCGGATACGGCAACGGCTTAATGAGCGCGGCATCCACAAAGGCGAAGATGGACACGCTAGCGCAGATGCCAAGGGCCAGCACCCACACCGCCACGGCCGTAAAGCCAGGGTTCTTGCGCAGCATGCGGAGAGCGTACCGAACGTCGCGCACCAGCGTTTCAATCCAAGGCAGCCCATATAGTTCGCGGTGGGTCTCGCGAAGCTGGGTGACACCGCCCAGGCGCACGCGCGCCGCTCGACGGGCTTCGTCCGGTGTCAGTCCGCGGCGGATGTTCTCCTTCGTGAGCAGGGCCAGATGAGTGTCCAGCTCTTGCCGGAACTCTTCATCGAGCCGACGGCGCGTGACCCATCCGTAGATTCGCGAAGCCAGGATGCGCAGCTTGTCGAACATCGCCACCTCCGCCGTTCACCTCCGCGCTTACCGTGGTCCGGCGAGTTGCAACACGCGACCCACCACGCCCGCGATCCGTTCCCAGTTCTCGGCCTCGGCAGTGAGGTGCTTCCGGCCGCGCTCCGTGATCGAGTAAAATTTGGCCCGACGGTTATTCTCCGACGCGCCCCAGGCTCCCGAGATCCAGCCCTTTTGCATAAGCCGCACCAGGGAGGCATAGATGGTTCCTTGGTTGATCTGGAGCACCTCCTGGCTGATTTGCTCGAGACGGCGGGCGATGCCGTAGCCGTGCAACGGTCCCATGGCTTCGAGGGTTTTGAGCACCATCAAATCGAGCGTGCCTTGCAGAATCTCCGCATGGTCTTTCGCCACTTGACCTCCTGTGGCTTGCACACACGAGTATGGCTTCAGTCCTGTGGGATGTCAACAGGACATTCAGGCCCTTGCGGGATGAGCGGAGCGGCTGTTCGGTTCTGGCGCCGGAATGGGCCTTGGGGCCGCGAGGTTTGACAGCCTTCGAATGCGCCTCGTAATATTGGCTGAAGCCCTATGCCGTCTCGCGTGTTGAGTCCTGCGAACGAAATTACCATCCTGCGCCTGATCTTTGTTCCCATTCTTGCCATCCTGGTTGTGGAAGGGCACGACCTGGGGGCGCTGATCGTGCTGGGCGTGGCCGCCCTCTCGGACGTGGCCGACGGTTTCGTGGCCCGCACATTCCACCAGCAGACGCCGCTCGGTGTGGCGCTCGATCCCATCGCGGACAAGGTGCTGATGACGACAGCCTATTTGTCGCTGGCGTTTCGAGGGGCGCTACCCTGGTGGCTAACCATCGTGGTGATCAGCCGGGACGTGGCTATCCTGCTGACGGCCAGCGCGATCAGCCTGGTGGCGGGATACCGTCCTTTTCCGCCGAGCCAGCTTGGCAAGGCGTCGACCACTGTCCAGGTTGCGACCGTTTTTGTCGCTCTGGCGGTGCAGATACGATTGCCGATCGCGCCCCCTTGGCTGCTGCACGGGCTGATCGACCTCACCGCGGCGCTGGCGGTGGCGTCCGGTCTTCACTATCTGTACCTGACCCGCGACCGGTTCGGGCTGGCGCCGCCGTCGACGCCGGCGGCTGACAGCCCGGCGGAGCCTGCTTCGAGTGAAGTGCCCGAGGTCAAGGTCCGGGTGAAACTGAAGTGACATGCGGGGCGGCGGCCAACTTTTGACTTTCAAGTTTCCACTCTCCACTGTCACAATAGCTGCTCATGCCATCTGAACCGCGCTTTGCGACCTTGGCTGTGCATGCCGGCGAGAGCGTCTGTCCTCTCACGGGCGCGGTGGACACGCCCATCTACCAATCCACTACCTTTGCCGCGGCTGACGCGGATGAGATGGCTGCCGTCTACGGGGGCGAGAAGCCGGGCTACATGTACACCCGCTACGGCAACCCCACGATTCATGCGCTCGAGCAGAAGCTGGCGGCGCTGGAGGGCGGGGAAGCGGCGCTGGCCACGGCCGCGGGCATGGCGGCCATCTCGACCGCCATCATGGGCTACGTCAAGGCGGGCGACCACGTGGTGGCTTCGCGGTCGCTCTACGGCGCCGCCTACGACTTTCTCAACACCAAGCTGCCGCGCCTGGGCGCCTCGGCCACGTTTGTACCCTCGCTGGCGGCCGAGGACTTCGAGCGTGCGATCCAGCCGAATACACGCCTGATCTATTTTGAGACCCCGACCAACCCGGTCCTGGATATTCTGGACATTCGGGTCCTCGCCGAACTGGGACGCTCCCGCGGCATTCCCACCATGATCGACAACACCTTCGCCAGCCCGGCGCTGCAGCAGCCGTTGACGCTAGGGGTCACGGTGGTGGTGCATTCGGCGACCAAGTACCTCTGCGGACACGGCGACGCCATGGGCGGGGCGATTGTCGGGCCCAAGGATTACATCACGTATCTAGTGCAGGAGATCTTCCGCGATTTTGGCGGGGTGATGAGCCCGTTTAATGCCTGGCTGATCCTGCGCGGCATCCGGACGCTCCACCTGCGCATGCCGGCGCACTGCGCCAACGCGCGGCAAGTGGCTGCTTTTCTCTTCAGCCATCCCAAGATCGAGCGTGTGAACTATCCGGGGTTCGCGCAGCATCCGGGCCATGAAGTCGCCAAGCGGCAGATGAAAGACTTCGGCGCCATGTTGAGCTTCGAGGTCAGGGGTGGCTACGAAGGGGGCAAGCAGGTGATGGACCGGGTGAGGATCTTTGCCCGGGCGGCCAGCCTGGGCGATACTCGATCGTTGGTGGTGCACTCGGCCTCGACCAGCCACCGGGCGGTCCCGCGCGACAAGCGTGTGGCTATGGGGATTAGCGACGGGCTGGTCCGGCTGTCGATTGGGGTGGAGGCGGCCGAGGACCTGCTCGAGGATCTGTACCAGGCGCTCGCCTTCTGAGCGGCTTTAGAGGCGCCCGCCTTGCGTCCCTAATCAGGGTGAGCTCTTGAAGATTCCCTGGCTGAACGCCGTTCTCACCGACGTGCAGTTCTGGGTCCCGGTGGCCGTGCTTTTTCTGGGAATTGTGTTGCTCGTCGCCCTTCGCCTGGGAGCCTAGCCGGCAGGCCTCGCCGAAGCGCACAGTCGGTTCGTCACAGAATCTCCATTGGCCTCCGTATCCCAGCCCGGCGTCGCTGCGCCTGCTCAACAGAGCTCGATGCATCGGGTGGGCGTCATCTGCGGATTTGCGGCCGGCGCCTGGCTGGGCGCCGCCGAAGCGCCCACCAAGCTGGTAACCACGGGCCTCTCGCCGTTTCTGATCTCGCTGGGCATGGTGGCAGGGGTCTTCGTGGGCCGCTGGACCGTGCCAGCCGTCCTGAAAGGTACCGGATTCGTGTTCGACGACCTGCGCCGGCGGCCCCATCTGGCGGTCTGGGCGGTTATCGCCGGGGCGCTGTGGGCGGTCGCGAACACGCTCACGGTCTTTGCCATTCGCGACGTCGGGCTCTCGATTGCCTTTCCGCTGTGGAACACCAACAGCCTGGTAGGGGTCCTGTGGGGCTACGTCTTCTTTCGGGAACTGCGCGACGCCGGCGCCCGAACGTGGACCAAGGTAGCCGGCGGAGCCCTGATCATCGTAGTGGGAGCCGTCCTGCTGGGCTACGCCTCTTCTTCCGGACTCCCTTCGGTGTCGCCGCGGCCGGCAGCTGGTGTGGCTGCCGCCTTGGGCGCGGCCCTTCTCTGGGGCACGATGTATATCCCTTATCGCAAGGCTTACTTGAGCGGCATGAATCCGCTCTCTTTCGTAACCGTCTTCACGGTGGGAGAGGTCAGCACGGTGCTGATCCTGGCCGTGATCTTTGAATCCGGCTGGCGCCCGCTGTCGGCGGCGCTCGGCGATGCCCGGCCCTGGCTCTTCTGGCTGTTCCTGGGAGGGCTCTGCTGGGTAATCGGCGACCTGTTCCAGCAATACGCCGCCAAGTACATTGGAATCGGGCGGGGCATCCCGCTTTCGAACACCAACCAACTTTGGGGCCTCGCTTGGGGCGCGCTGGTCTTTGGAGAACTCTCGGGAAGCGACTGGACGGTTCGGATTCTTGTGCTGGCAGGCTCAGCCGCCATGATCGTGGGTGCCATTGCGATTGCCAGCGCCAGCGCACCTTCCGGCGAGCAGGCGTCGCGAAGCCGCGCGGTGGCGCGCGAGTGCGACCGCTACGGTCTTGACCAGGATGAGGCGGAGGCCGCACTGGCCGGCGAGGATCGTGTGGAGCGCCCGCGCCGCGGGCACTGGCTCGACTGGCTGGTGGCCGCCGTCGCCGTGGTAGTGTTTGTGTGGCTGGGCGCTTCGGCGCGCCGGCCGGCCATCGAGATGAGCCTGAGAGCCATGGGGATTCTCTCGCTGGCGACGCTGGCGGTGCTGACGGCGGCAGGCTACCTGCTCTGGAAGCGAACGCGGTTTGTCTGACGTCCGCCCGGCGCGACCCTGCCTTGTCGTTGCACCCGGGTTCTGCCGTTCCAATAGATCCCCACACCTAGCCCCAGAAGGATCGCAGTCAGGCCGGCCACTTTCAGGACCGCGAGCAGCTTGTGGGGTTCGTTCGGCGGCGGCACCAGGGACAGGACGATGGCCAGGGTCGTAGTGGCGAACCCCAGCCCGCCGAGAAGGAAAGCTACGGGCTTGCCGCCCGGCACACGGATCACGTCCGGCTCCGCCGGTTCACGTTGCAGGGAGATCAAGGAGGCAAAAAGGAACAGGTAGGGGATGAAATAGATGATCACGCTCATGGAGACCAGCACTTCATAGGCGCCCCTCACACTGGTGCCGGCCTGGCCCAGGAAGATGAAGACCATGGCAGCCAAGGATTGGGCCCAGATGGCCACGTGCGGCGTTCGATAGCGGGGATGCAGGCGGCCGAAGATTGCTGGCAAGTAGCGGTCGATACCCGCGACAAACGGCAGACGCGCGGTTGCGGCCAGGAAGGCGCCGGCCTGTCCCAGATTGCTCAGCGCGATCAGCAGGCCGACCAGCGGAATAATGACGCCGAATCCCAGCCGCTGACCGGTAATGGTCACGGCCTGAATCAGACCCTGAAGTTCGCTAACCTCGCCGCTCGGCACTGCCAGCATCACGAAGAACGTGCCCACGATATATGCCACGGTAATCAGCGCTCCGCCGAGCAGCAGGGCGCGCGGGATGGTGCGTCGGGGGTCCTTGATCTCCTCTCCCATGAATGAAACCGATTCGCAACCGCCGAAGGCGAAGGCGATCGTGGACCAGAAGACAATGTCCTGCAGGTGGAGGCTCGGGACCAGGCCCGGCAGCGTGAAGTGGGTCGCCGACCCGAAGCGGCGCCAGGAGATCGCGCCCAGGACGATGACAATCACCACGGGCGCCCACATTCCGATGGCACCTAGCGTGTTGAGCTTCTTGCCGAGATTTAGACCCTTCACGTGGAGAATGGTGGGAAAGGCGAGACCCAGCAAGGCGAAGGCGAGATAGTAAAGCCGGCTCGACGCCAGCGCCTGCCAGCGCGCTCCTCCCAGAAAGAGGGCGTTACTGGCGGCAAAGTAGAGGATCGCCGGGAAGTAAGGCAGGTTGCTGGTCCAGTACGTCCAGGCCGACATGAAGCCGGCGAAGTCGCCGAAAGCCCGCTTGCTCCAGACATAGAGTCCGCCCTCATCGGGATGCCGCGAGGAGAGTTCGACAACCGAGAGCGCCAGCGGAACAAAGAACGCCGTCCAGGCCACCACCCACACCACAATTGCGCTCGGCCCGGTGGCCGCGGCGGTCGCGAGCCAGCGCAGACTGACTCCGGTGACCACATAAAACACCACCAGGTCGCGAAAGCCCAAGCTGCGCGGCGGGCGGATCGAAACTTCGAGGGTCAAGGGCGTGGTGGACGCGGGGCGCTGGCCGGCGGGGCGATCGTTCGTCAAACCTCTCCTGAGCTCAAGGCGTCGGCTGCCGGCGAACCGGTCGCTCGGCGCGCCGCGCCGGCAGCGATGGAGACTTGATAGCATTCTGCATAGGTTTCAGCAAGCGAAACGTTATATGACAGCTTTCCCCCTTGGCCGGTAGCCCTCACGGGCTGTGAGGGGTCGGCTACCTTTCCAATGAGGATTGCTCATCAGGCCTTTCCTGTCCACTTTCGCAGGCAAAGCCGGTTGACGCTCTCGATTTGCGCTCGCCCAACCCCATTTGCGCCGCTGAACTGGGGCAGGCTATCCTGAAAACCGACTTTATGAAACCAATGTTTCCGTTGATCCTGGCCAACGCAAGGACTCTGCTCACCCCGCTCGAAAGGCCTGAGCCGGTTCAAGGCTCGGTTGAGCGGCTGGCGCACCTGCTGCACATCCAGCCAGCCGTCATCGATATCGCGGCTGTCGGGACCACCCTGGTGGCGGCCATCCTGCTGGGCTTTGGGCTCAGACATCTTTGCCGCCACTACGCTCGGAGGCTGACGCAAACCTGGGGGGAGTTCTTCTTTCTCCTGCTCGAACCCCTGCCGATTCCCCTTTCGATTCTGGCGGCTGTCTACGCCGCTCTGGAGTGGTTTAGCCTGCCGCGCCGTTGGGACCGCGTCGGCTCCGAAGTCATTCTGGTTCTGGTGATCGTTGTTCTGTTTTATGTCCCCGCCAAGGTCATCACCCTGTTCCTGCATCGCGCCAGGAACAAACAACCGGCGCTCGAACGCGTAACCCAGCCCGCGACCTTTTTCGTCCGCGTCTTTTTCTCCCTGGTGGCGGTGATCGTCATCCTCCAGAACCTGGGCGTTCATCTCACAGCCCTCTGGACCACGCTGGGGGTAGGCAGCGTGGCGGTCGCCCTGGCCCTGCAGGACACGCTGGGCAACTTCTTCGCCGGACTCTACCTCTTGGCCGATCGCCCCATCAACCCGGGCGATTACATCCGGGTCGAGCCTTCGGGCCCCGAGGGATTTGTGGTGCAAATCGGCTGGAGGTCGACGCTGTTGCGGAGCAATCAGAACAATATGGCGGTGCTGCCTAACTCGACCCTGGCCAAGGCGGTGGTCACCAACTTCTCGTTTCCGGAAGAGCGGCTGGTGGTCCCGGTGCAGGTGGGGGTTGCCTACCGTACCGATCCGCGGCGGGTGGAAAAGCTCCTGACGGAGATTGTGCGCGAACTGGCGGAGGAGGGCTTCGACGGCGTCCTCAAGTATCCGGAGCCGGCGGCGCTTCTGAATCCTGGTTTCGGGGCTTCCACCCTGGATTTCACCCTGAACGTTCAGGTGCGGCGCCTCGCCGACCAAGGCAAGGTGCAGAGCGAGTTGCGCAAGCGCATCCTCGAGCGATTTGATCGCGAGGGGATCACCATGCCCTTTCCCACCCAAGCGCTTGTTCTTGACCCTGTTACCCTCGCTCTGTCCCGCCGGGAAGGGCTGGCGCCCCCGCCTGAGAAGCGCGAGACTCCGTCCGGAGTGTGATAGCATCTAAGAATTGGAATGGAAAGCGGATCCGCCTGAGGCGGTCGCTGATGGGTGGTGATCTGGCGAGGGGTGGCTGTTCCCCTTGGGCTCGGCCGCGGAGCCGAGCGATCCTGCCAGAGCGCCGCAAAGGAAATCTTGTTCTAAGGAGGAAACCGATGGGATCTTCAACTGCTGCTAAAGGAGGCACTGTGCCCTTTTCAGTCCCGCCGCTACCCTACGCGTTTGACGCCCTCGAGCCCTATATCGACAAGTTGACCATGGAAATTCATCATGACAAGCATCACGGCGCTTACGTGGCGAACCTTAACAAGGCGCTCGAGTCGGCTCCGAACCTCGCCGTGAACACGCTCGAGCAGCTGCTCGCCAACAACTGCGCCATCGTGCCGGAGAATATCCGCACGGCCGTGCGCAACAACGGTGGCGGCCACGCCAACCACAGTCTCTTCTGGACGTTGATGGGCGCCCACAAGGGCGGTGAGCCCAAGGGCGCGATCGCCGATGCCATCGCCAGCGCTTTCGGCGGCTTTGCGTCGTTCAAGGAGAAGTTCACCGGCGCCGCAACCATGCGGTTCGGGTCGGGGTGGGCCTGGCTGGTCCGCGATGCCTCGGGCAAGCTCGACATCTACTCCACCTCCAATCAGGACAGCTCCCTCATGGAGGGCAAGTTCCCCGTTCTGGGGCTCGACGTTTGGGAGCACGCGTACTACCTCAAGTATCAGAACCGCCGCCCCGAGTACATCGCCAACTGGTGGAACGTGGTGGACTGGGACGCGGTCGAGAGCCGGTTTGCCGCCGGGAAGTAGCCTGCCTTCTTCACCTCGCAATTGTGCCCGGCCGGTGGGGCGGTGCTCTTGAACACTGTCCCGCTGGCCTCTGGTCAACCCGCCGAAATCCTCTTGACAACGTCCGGTTTGTACTATATATATAATATGTGAATTGTAATATGCGGTGCAGTTGAGGTGTCGCCGCCAGGCGGCGATGGTCCGCAGCCGTGCTTCCGAGTCGGACCGGAAGGCACCGCCGGCTCCTGTACTGAAAGGTGCAGGTACATCCCACGATTTTATTGAAAACAGAAGACCGATTTTTGAATGCCACGACCTTGCTGAAAATACATGACTTAGTTCTAGCTGAAGGAACACCTTGGCCCATCCCTCGGGCCGGCTCAGTGCGGCGCCTCGCGCGGAGGTGACGGCCACCCGGGGGTGCTGTCTATCGAGCGTCGCACCTGGGAAGATCTTCCTCGTAGCGCTATTACGACCGTCAGATTGAACTGGGGGTTGGAGTTGGCGGTTGCTGGCGAACCGGATGTCAGGTATGGTTAGGTTCGCCGGGGAGATTACGCTCAGGAGTGTCGGCAGCATGGAGCTTCGAGGGCAGCGAATCCTGGTAACCGGCGCGACCGGTTTCATTGGCGGCGCCGTCGTGCGCCGTCTTCTGCAGAATAACCACCTGACGCGCGCCATGGCTCGGCAACCGGAAAAGGCCGAGGATCTGGCCAAACTGGGCGCGGAAGTGGTGATGGGGGACCTAGGCGACGAAGACTTGCTGGAACGCGCCGTGGAGGGTTGCGCGGTGGTGATCCATGCGGCAGCGCAGGTATCGCCCCGGCCGACGCGAGCCGAATATGAGGGCCCGAATATCGGCGGCACCGAGAACATTCTGATGGCCTCCAGCCGGGCTGGCGCGAAGCGCTTCGTCTACCTTTCCAGTGTGGCGGCCTTCGGAGTGCCCGCCGCGGGTGAGATCACCGACGACAGTCCTCGCGGTCCGGCCGGAGAGTCGTACGCCGATTCCAAGTTCGCCGCCGAGGAGGCGGTCTGGTCGTTTTGCCGGGCTCGCGGACTGCCCTTTACGATCCTCCGGCCTTCCTGCGTTTATGGTCCGGGCTCGCCGCACTGGAGCATCATCCCCTTCAAGCGCATCCGCAAAGGAAGAATGCGCCTCATCGCTGGTGGCCACGGAGCCTTCAACTACGTCTACATCGACAACCTCGTGGACGCGATTCTGCTCGCGGCGCAGGACGATCGCGCCCTCGGGCAGGCTTTCATCGTGAATGACGGCGCTACTACCTGGCGGGAGTTCTTTAGCTCCTATGCCTGCCTGGCGGGTCGGCACAAGGTGCGTTCTGTGCCACTGAGTGTGGCCAAGGTCGTTCTCCTATGGCGAAACCTGGTCGGCCGCGTCAAAGGCAGGAGCCCTACGTCTTTCCGCGCCCTTGCCTTCCTTACGGGGTCAGCGGTCTTTCGCGAAACGCATCTCGAGCAGACCCTGGGATACCATCCCAAGGTCACCCTGGCGGAGGGAATGAGGCTGACGGAAGCCTGGTTTCGCGAGACCGGACTGCTTCCCCCAGCCTGAGAGGGAAGCTGGTGGAGCGCGTTCCGTGAAACGGCCAGAGGTTAGTGACGCCGCGCCAAAACTCCGCGCCTTTCGCCGTTCCGATCTTGACCTGCTTTATCAGCTCGACCAGGTCTGTTTCCCGGCGGGCGTGGCCTATTCGAAGGCCGAACTGGAGGGTTACGTTCGGCGACGCGATACCAGGACGTGGGTGGCCGAGGCGCCCGGCGAGGCTGCCCCATTGGCGGGCTTTATCATCGTCCACTGCGATCGGCAGCAACGCGGGCGTATCATCACTGTTGACGTTGCCCCGGCCTGGCGACGGCGGGCCCTGGGGACCGCTTTGATGAAGCAGGCCGAAGACTGGGTGCGCGTGCGCGGTGGCGAGTTCGTCTTCTTGGAGACTGCCGAGGACAACATGCCGGCTCAGTTGTTTTACGGCCGGCGCGGTTACCTGAAGCTAAGGCGCATCGAAGCCTATTACGGCAACGGAGCGGCGGCTTGGTTGATGGCCAAACGACTCCACGACCCGGAATAGAGACCATAAGGCGAAGGACCGGGTGCCGCCTGTGTCCTGCCTGCAGGATGCCTCATGCCCATTCGACTGACGCGCGCGGATTTTCGCACGATTCTGCTGGTGGTGACCCTGGCCGCGGCCTCGCTCGCGGTTGCCGTCAAGTACTTCTCCCGGGCCTTCCCTGAGGCTTCCATAACCTTTCGCGTGAACCGCGAAGAGTCGCTGCCCATCGCCCGCCAATTTCTGAAGGCGCGCGGCTTCGATCTGACGGGCTATGAGCACGCCGCCATCTTTAGTTACAGCGACGAGACCAAGCTCTACCTCGAGCGCACCCAGGGCCTCGCGACCATGAACAGCCTGGCCCGCGGTCCCGTTCACCTCTGGCGCTGGCAGCATCGCTGGTTCCGGCCTGAGCAGAAGGAAGAGTTTCGAGCGGAGGTGACGCCGCTCGGCGAGGTGGTGGGGTTCGATCGCGAATTGCCGGAGACCGCTCCCGGTGCCACTCTTGATCAGCCTGCAGCCCGCGCCCTGGCCGAGGCCTTTCTGACCGGCGTGATGCAACGCGACCTCGGCGATCTCGAGTTCGTCGAGGCGGTGAGCAACCGGCGCCCCGCCCGCACCGATCACACCTTCACCTGGAAGCAGAACAGCGTGAATCTCGGCGATGGCAGCCTGCGCGTGCAGGTTGAGGTCAGCGGCGATCAGGTCACGGGCTACGGCGATTTCGTGAAGATTCCCGATCAATGGACCCGCGACTATCAACGCTTGCGGTCGCGAAACGACGCTGCCCAGCTGGTGGACCAGGTCTTCTGGTTCCTGTTGAGCGCCGTGATGCTCGGCCTGCTGATCCTGCGGCTGCGCGACCAGGATGTTCCGCTGCGCCTCGCCCTCTCGGCCGGCCTGGTGGCCGCCGTCCTCTTCTTTCTTGGTCAGCTCAACACTTTCGGCCTTTCCAAGTTCGACTATCCGACCACCGATCCCTATTCGAGCTTCCTGGCGAGCTACTTCACCCGAAGCGCGCTGGCTGCCGTCGGTGTCGGTGTTGCGATCTTCCTGGTGGTAGCGGGGGCCGAGCCCGCTTACCGGGAAGGACTTCCCGGCCAGCTCTCGCTGCGCCGCGCCTTCACCTGGTGCGGGCTGCGGACACGCTCCTTCTTCGTGGCCAACGTGGTGGGCCTCGGACTTACGTTCTTCTTTTTCGCTTATCAAACTGTCTTCTATCTGGCCGCCAACCGGCTGGGCGCCTGGGCGCCTTCGGACATCCCTTTCACCAATGATCTTAATACCAGCATTCCTTGGGTCGCCGTGCTCTTCGGAGGATTTCTGCCGGCGGTCACCGAAGAGATGCAGTTTCGAGCCTTTGCGGTACCCTTTCTCCGCAAATACCTGCGCAACTGGCCGCTCGCCATCGTGCTCGCTGCCTTCAATTGGGGTTTCTTGCACTCTGCCTATCCGAACGAGCCTTTCTTCATCCGCGGACTCGAGGTGGGCTTGGGCGGAATCATCATCGGGTTCGTGATGTTGCGCTTTGGAGTGATCGCCACGCTGGTCTGGCATTACTCGGTGGACGCGCTCTACACGGCTTTTCTCTTGCTTCGCTCCCCCAATCACTACCTGATGCTCTCGGGCGGTTTGACGGCCGGGATCATGCTGGTGCCCCTGGTCGTCGCACTGGTGGCCTACTGGCGTACCGGGACGTTCGCCGACGAGGGAGAAATCACCAACGCCCGTGAGGGTATGGTGCGGGCCCCTCGGGAGGGGCCCACCGAACTGGTGCCGGTCACCTACCAGCCTCTGACTCAACGGCGGTTGATGGTCGGAGGCCTGCTGATCCTGGGCGGCGCCTTGCTTGCCGCCATCCACAGCGACCGCTTTGGTGAGCCTTTCAAACTTCGTGTCACGCGGGCCGCGGTTGTGGCCCAGGCGGACAGCTATCTGGCGGCGCAGGGCGTGCCCGTGGGTCAGTACCGGCGAGTCGCCTGGTTGAGGGATAACGTTGACTTCATGGCGGTGAAGTACCTTCTCCAATATCGCAGCGTGCCTGAGGTCGATCAGCTCTATCGGAAGGCTACCAAACTGGCCCTCTGGCAGGTTCGCTACTTCAAGCCCCTGCAGAAGGAAGAATATTCCGTGCTGGTGGACCCCGAGGGCGGTGGGGTGTTCACCATGATCCATGACCTGGACGAGAATGCTGCTGGCGCCACGCTGAGCGCAGATCAGGCGCTCCAGGTCGGCCAGCAGTTTATCTCCAGCCAGGGGTTTAATCTGGGCGACTTCGATCTGCAGGACTCGCACGCCGAGCAGCGCAAGGCTCGGGAAGACTATACCCTCACCTGGCAGGCGCGGCCCGGCTATCCGCTGAATGTGGCCGACTCGCACTATCGCCTCGAAGTGCATATCGCCGGAAAGCAGGTGGTGGCGTTTTCGCGCCACTTCAAGCTGCCCGAGGACTGGGTGCGCCGCGAGGGCGAGCGCAAGCTGGTGAACGTCGCGCTTCGCGGGGTCGCCCTGATGGCGGGAGCCGGACTCTTTGCGGGCGCACTCTGGTTGTTCGTGCGCCAGGTGCGCGGGAACCAGATGCGCTGGCGTCCGGCCTTGCCGGTTGCCCTGGCGCTGGGTCTGGTCTTTTTGCTCTCCGAATTCAACACCCTCAATCTGGTCGACGCGCAGTACAACACTTCCTTGCCGCTCTCTACCTTTGAACTCTATATCGTCGTGAGTTATTTGGTGGTGACCTTGGCGGTGGCCCTGGTTGGTTGGGTACTGGTGGCCTTTGCAACCAGCCTCTACCCGGAGGCGTGGCGCATGTTCAGTGGCGCGGCCCGGCATGTCTGGGCGCGCGACGCGTTGGTGGCGCTGGCTGTGGCCCTCGCGCTCAGTGCTGCTATCGATAACCTCGGAGCGCTGGTCTTTAGTCATTTTCACGCCTACGCTTCGCTGGGCGGTGAGATCCTGAACTCCTCGCTCGCCACCACGTTTCCGGGCGGCGGATTCCTGCTGCGCGGATTCTCGTACGCCGTGTTTTCTACGGCGGCGCTGGCGGGCCTCGTTCGGCTGATCACGCTAGGATGGGAGAAAAAGTCCCCATGGTTGTGGCTGGGTCTCGCGCTGGTGGTGGTGAGCCTGGGCCCGGCGAGCGCGCACTCCTGGCCCGAGTTCTTGGTCTCCTGGAGCCTGGGCTTCGTGCAGCTCCTGGCCGCCTTCGTGATCGTGAGTTTCTTTCTCCGGGATAACATCGCGGCCTATCTCGCGGTCGCCTTCGCCTTGCCGCTGGTGGACCCGCTGCTCGATCTGTTCAGCAGCGCGGCGCCCTTCTACCGCTGGAACGGCGTGGCCCTGGCGGCAATGGGCGCGATCGTGCTCGCCTGGCTGCTCCCCTGGTCGAAGCCGCGATCAGCCTGAGGCGATGCGTCTCCCCGACGCCTGACCCGGGCCTGCTCGTTCAATACACGATGGCAGCGTTGATCAGCTGGCTTTCACCGTTCCTCCAGACGGCGTATTGAAACTTGGGTTCGGCGTTCATCGAGGCCGCTCCGATCTCGCCCCGGCTATTCATGGCAATGACGCAGACGAAGGCCGAGCGGTTCTCCGGCACGGTCCTCACCATGTGGCGAAGCAAATCCGCACAGGCTTCTTGAGGCGATGCGCCGCGCGCCATGTTGTGGACGATGGAGACGCTGGTGCAATAGTTCGTCATCAGATCGCCGTCGCCGGTGGCCGAGGCCGCGCCCACGTTATCATCCGCGTACACGCCGCAACCCACCAGTGGAGAATCTCCGACCCGTCCGGGGATCTTCCAGGCCAGCCCGGAGGTGGAGCAGCCCGAGACCACGTGGCCCTGACCGTCGGCAGCCACGAAACCAATGGTGTCGTGATTGGCCGGGTCGCGCCAGAAGGTCTCGTGCTGCGGATTGTTCTTCCAGTCGAGCCATTTTTGCAGGCTTGCGGGGGTGAGAAGTTGCGTGGGGGTGAAGCCCATCTTGAGCGCAAACTCAAATGCGCCCTCTCCCGCCATCGTGGTGTGGCGGGTCTTCTCCAGCACCTGCCGGGCCACCGAGATGGGGTTCTTGATGCTGTGCAGGGCGCAGACCGCGCCGGCGCGGCGCCGCGTGCCGTCCATGAGGGCGGCGTCGAGCTCCACCTTGCCTTCGGCGTTGGGCAGCCCGCCGTAGCCTACACTCGTAATCTTGGGATCGTCTTCCGGCACGTTGATCCCTTTTTCCACCGCGTCCAGCAAGCTGCCCCCGGCGTGAAAGACCTCCGCCGCCCGATCGACGGCCGGTTTGCCGTGCGGCCAGGTCGCCAGGAAGACAGGTCCCGCCTCCGCGCCGCGGGCCGCCGGGAATGGCGCCGCCGAGAGTGCCGCCGCTCCTGCAACGGACCTGAAGAATTGCCGCCGGCCGAACGCGCTCATGATCCCTCCCCTGAAGACGTGGGCTCAGACTTCCTTGCTTTTCCCGGGCCCCAGCCGCCGCCGCCGGGAGTCTCAATGCGCAGGATGATGCCCGGCCCGGCTTCAAAGCTGGCTTTGGATGCAAGCTGCCGGCGCCATCCGCCGCCGGCCTTGGCGGCCGTTGACAGCAACAGGTTGCGGCCGGGCCGCCCCGGCTCGCCCCCGGCCAAACCGTAAGGGGCCGTCCTGCGCCGGTCCGACAGAATACTACCTCGGACCTCGGTAAGGAACTCGATTTCGCGAACCACTCCGTCGCCGCCCCGCCAGCGGCCACGCCCGCCCGATCCGCGCCGCAAGCCGTAACGCCGTACCCGTACCGGATAGGCCGACTCGAACGCCTCGATGGGCGTGTTGAGGGAGTTGGTCATGTGGGTGTGGACCCCGTCCAGGCCGTCGGCCGAGGGCCGCGCGCCCATACCGCCGGCAATGGTCTCGTAGTAGGCGAACGGACCTCCGCCGGGATGGGTGCCGCCGAAGGAGACGTTGTTCATGGTTCCGGAGCTGGCCGCCGGAATGCGCTCCGGCAGAGCCTGGGCCAGAGCTCGCAGTAGCACGTCGACGATGCGCTGCGACGTCTCTACGTTCCCTGCTGCCACGGCGGCCGGCGCCTGGGCGTTCAGCACGCTGCCCTGGGGCGCGCGGACCTCGATGGGCGCCATGAGCCCGGCGCAGGCCGGCACCTCCTCGCCGAGCAGGCAGCGGAAGACATAGAACACCGCCGAGACGGTGATGGCCAGCACGGCGTTGACGCTGCCGCGGCAGGCGGATGAGCTGCCGGCGAAATCGATGACCGCACGCTCGGCGCCTCGGCGGCCGGACAAGCCGATCGCCACCCGCAAGTGGATGGGACCCGAGCCGTAACCGTCGTCATCGAGGCAGTCTTCGGCCTCGTACCGTCCTTCGGGAATGCGGCGCAGAGCCGCTCGCATCAGCCGCTCCGCATAGCGCTGCAGCGCTTCCAAATAGAATTCCGTCCGGCGCAGGCCGTATTTTTCCGCCAACTCCCGCAGCCGGCGCTCGCCCAGCATACAGGCTGCGACCTGGGCCGCCAGATCGCCTTCGCGCTCGGCGGGAGTGCGAACATTGGCCAGCAGAAGCGCCAGCACATTTCGATCGAGTTTCCCTCCGCGCGCCAGCGTGACGGGCGGAATCCTCAGCCCCTCCTGGTAGATCTCCTCGCTCAATCCCATCGAGGCCGGCCGCGCGCCGCCCACGTCGGCGTGGTGAGCCCGGTTGGCCACGTAGAACAGGGGCCGCCGCTGGCCTGCCACCCACACGGGCATCACTAGCGTAATGTCTGGCAGATGGGTGCCGCCGGCATAAGGGTCGTTGAGCATAGCGATGTCGCCCCGGCTCAGCTTGAGAGTCTGCACGGCCGCCGCCACCGACATCGGCATGGAGCCCAGGTGCACGGGCATGTGATCGCCCATCGCGACCACGCGCCCTTGCCCGTCGAAGACGGCGCACGAGTAATCCCGCCGCTCCTTGATGTTGGGTGAGAAGGCCGACCGGCACAGCGCCGCGCCCATCTCCTCGGCCACCGAGTGGAAGAGATTCTTGAAGATTTCGAGTTCGGCCGCGTCTGCCTGCATTGCGCCTCCGGACCTCAGCTTTTTCTTACTCCCCATACTCCAGCTCCCGCACCCTCGCCCGCAGGTCGGCAATGTCCGTCAGATCGTTCAGAAACTTCCGGTGGTTCCGCACGAAATCCTCGGGTGGCGCCGGAGTCTCAAAGTCCTCCGGATACCCCTCCAGCCCCAGATCCTGCCGCAGCGCCTGCCGCGCCTCCCGGTCGAACCAGGCCTCCGCCGGCCGCAAGCGCTCGAACTCGTCCTTCAGCGTCCAACGCTGTCCTACCCGGTTCG